>Ga0187893_10000003_pt1 | contig 487329 bp, 400 predicted proteins | sample MA1701074metaG_FD_139574 | JGI IMG/M metagenome (GOLD analysis project Ga0187893, IMG submission 139574) | White microbial mat communities from a basaltic lava cave in the Kipuka Kanohina Cave System on the Island of Hawaii, USA - MA170107-4 metaG ...
ATACCCTCGTGGAAACGGCGTCGCTGGAGACGGAGCTCATCCGTGCCGCTCGGTGGAGTCCCGAGAACGCTGGCTCAGTAAACTCAGTCCCCCTCGTGTCTCAAACTCCTTGACAGATTCCGGATCGTAGCATTGAATGGTCACGGTGAGCTCGGGTACTGTCTCGGAGCCGCCGACCGAGCAAACCGCCGCCGAGCTGTTGCTGAACGCGATCGGGAGGAACAAGTGCTTGCCAGCTCCGCCCAGGGTCAGCTGCTTGAAGCTGATCACGTATTCGCCGGTGCCGGCCTGCGTGAAGCGGACGTCGCCCCCCGAGCTATTGTAGCTGAAGAGAAGGTTGCCGAGCTGGTTCGCCTGCGGCACGACGGGGCCAGTCGGCGTGCCGAAGCCGAAGCCGTGCCCGGCCGGGGCCTGACTGACCAGCATGGCGCTGAAGCCGGAGTTGGTGGGCGTGGTCCCGCTATAGCAGCGGACCATGACCTCCATCGGGCTCGTTGCGTACGGCATCGCGTGACAGCGGCGGTTGTCGGCACTCGAGGCGGTCACGAAGACCATGTCGGCCGCGCCCGGGATGGGTCGGTCCAAGCCGGGGAACTGAACGCCGTAGAAGCCTGGCCCGTAGCGAACCACGGTGGGCGCCTGGCGGGCCGATGACCAGGCGGCCTCACCTCGAACGACGCCGGCGTCGGCGGGTGCCCCGTTGGCTACCCGGACAAAGCCGGATCGGGCGGGAAAGGTCTCGGCCCCAGAGACCACCATCGAGAAGGGCCAGTTGATCGCGGCGCCCGCGGTGTTGAAACAATTGAGGTGCGCCACCAGGTCAGGACCGCTGTTCTCCCATCCGGTGACGCCGCAATGTGACCGATTGGCGACGTTCCCTGTCGTCCCGTAGAGTCCGACCTGGATGTTGGTGCGCTGGCCGGGCAGGGAAGCCAATCCGGCGAGCCGGACGTCGAAGCGGCCAACCGCCGGCGTGGTGATCGTCATCGGTTGACCGCTGCTCGAATAGCTGTTGTCGGTGGTCGGCGCCCACGGGCCGGTCGCGTTGGTGATCGTTAGGTACGCGAGCCGGCGGTCGGCGCGGACGGTCATCGCCGCGGTGCCCTGCTTGCCCTCGACCGCGGCGGTGATGGTCACCGGTCCGCCAAGTGCCTTGCCGGCCAGCCGGCCGTCGGTCGCGGCGGTGACGACGTTAGGGTCGCTCGAGGTGAAGGTGACGGTCTTGCCGGTCACGACGGCGCCCGCGGCGTTCTTGACCACCACCGTGGTGGAGATCGTGTCGCCGACCAACATCCCTGCCGACTCGGCGGTGATCTCGACGGTGGCGACCGCGTTCGGATCTGGGGGCGGGGGTGGGGGTGGGGTGGGCCCAGTACCCCCGCCGCAGCCGACCATCCCGATAACCGACGCCACCAACACAGCCAGACGGAATCCGCCCACGTGGCTCCCGAATCTAGGTTCGGGAGCGATTGGGCAAAGTCCCGGCCACTGCCGGTCGACCTGCTAACCTCTTCTCCCAATGCCGGTTGCCTCGACGACTCGAGCCCGGGCGACCCAAGTTGTGTGGCACATTACCGGATAATCGGGTGCCCCTGGTTGCCTTTTATCCTGTGAAGTGAGAGACCTCGTTCCGGAACCTGGGTCGAGATCGAGCAGTCGCGGGTCAGCGGAGTTTAATCGCGACGTCGACCTCCATTTCCAATGCGTCAAGCTTTGTCATCCGGACGACACTTCCCCCTGATCCCCCCTGGAAAACGCGGGCAGGGCCACCCGCCCGGACCGGTTGTGCCGAACTCCCCTACGGAGTGGTCGCGATCTGTTCCCCCGGCCGGACCTGAACCAGCAGGCGATGCTCCCCGAGCCGCACCACGTAGGGACCTGGGAGCAACTCGACCGGCGTGCCTGTGCGGCGGTAGCCGGTCAGGTCCCGGTCACCCGTCGAGTCGGCCACGTAATAGTTGTCCGCCCCGGTACCGGACACGACCAGACTGCCCGCCACGACCTCGGTGCGCGCCCCGCCCTTGACCGTCGCGCCCGCGCGAGTCCCCATCAATCGAACGACGTAGGTGCCAGGAAGCAGCTCGACCGGCGCGCTGGTGCGGCGGTAGCCGGTCAGGTCCCGCTCGCCGGTCGAGTCGGCCACGTAGTAGTTGTCCGCGCCGCTGCCCGACACGACCAAACTCCCCGCCTGCACCTCCACCGGCCGGCCCGACCTGACCCGGACACTCGCGCGGGTTCCGTTGAGGCGCACGACGTAGTTGCCCGCTGGCATCTCGACCGTGGTACCCGTGCGCTTGTAGCCCGTGAGGTCCCGCTCACCGGTCTCGTCAGCCACGTAGTAGTTGTCGGTCCCGGCACCCGCCACGACGAGGATCCCCGGTCCACTCGCGCATCCGGCGCTGGCGAGCGCCACGAGCGCTCCGGTCATCGGCAGCGTCACAATGGTTCGTCCAACCTTCATAGTCACCCTCCCGGTGTGCCCCAGTACAATAGCTACGATCCCGGCGCCCCGACTCCGTTACAGTTCGTGCGATTCCCGGAAGGAGGGCAACCCATCTGGTTCGCGCAGACGATCACGGTGAAACCCGGCGGTCCGGCTCCGTAGTCGGAGGCGGCCGGCTCGTCCACCCGATAGAGGTGGAAGGCCCCGGCCGTGCGGAGGGGAAGGACCGCGAGACTCTGGGTCCCGGGCACATCCAGCGGTCGCCAGTGACTGGCCTCGGCGCTCGGCGTCGCGATCAGCAGCGAGAACCGCGCTTGAAATCCGGCGGTCGGAGGGGGTAGCCAGGCCAGCGGCTCGGCGGCGTACCGATCAGCAGGCGGGGCTGGGAGTGGGGTCGCGGCGTGGGGAATGACCAGATCCGGGCCTCGGGTCCAGCCGGGACGGAATTCCTTCGGCCGGGTCCACCGGCTCAACGACTCGCCGACGGCGATCCGCCACCGGCCGGTGGGGTAGATGGTGAGCGCCACGTCCTCGTGGGTTGCCCGGACCGCCAGGTGCACTTCGTCTTCGTGGGTCCAGGCGCGCCAGAGGCCCGAAAACGGCGCGGCGGGAGAGCCGAGCGCGAAGCGAAAGACCTCGGTGGCCATCGGGGAAGTATCGCCGCTCCGGAGGTGGGGCGGCAATCACCGTCGCCCGTCCTGACAGCGGTCTTGGTGGAGCGTATTATTCCCAAGTACCGTAGCACCCCCCAACGAAATGAGTGCCGTCATCGATAAACTTTCGGCCGCCCTCGCCGACCGGTATCGGATCGAGCGACAACTCGGCGCCGGCGGGATGGCGACGGTCTACCTGGCCCAGGACCTGAAACACGACCGCCAGGTCGCCATCAAGGTCCTCAAGCCGGAACTCGCGGCGGTGCTCGGCGCCGAGCGGTTCGTGGTGGAGATCAAGACCACGGCCGCGTTGCAGCATCCACACATCTTGCCCCTGTTCGACAGCGGGCGGGCAGGCGGGCAGGCGGGCGGTGAGTTCCTCTACTATGTGATGCCCTACATCGAGGGCGAGACCCTCCGCGACAAGCTGAACCGGGAGACCCAGCTCGGGATCGCCGAGGCGGTGAAGATCGCGACCGAGGTCGCCGACGCGCTCGACTACGCCCACCGGCACGGCGTGATCCACCGCGACATCAAGCCCGAGAACATCCTGCTCCACGACGGCCGGCCGATGGTGGCCGATTTCGGGATCGCGCTGGCCCTCAGCGCCGCCGCCGGCGGACGGATGACCGAGACCGGTCTCTCGTTAGGCACGCCCCACTACATGAGCCCCGAGCAGGCGACCGCCGAGAAGGAGATCACCGGCCGCTCCGACATCTACTCGCTGGCGAGCGTTCTCTATGAGATGCTCGCCGGCCAGCCCCCCCACCTCGGCGGTTCGGCGCAGCAGATCATCATGAAGATCATCGCCGAGCCGGCCGAGGCGGTGACGAAATTTCGGAAGTCGGTCCCGGCGAACGTGGCAGCGGCGGTCGGGAAGGCCCTCGAGAAGCTCCCGGCCGACCGGTTCGAGAGCGCCCGGGCCTTCGCTGACGCACTGGCGAATCCGGGGTTCACGGTGTCCCGCCCCGCGGGGCAGGGAGGCGGTGTGGCCGTCGACGCTCGCTGGCGCCGACGGTTCGTGGCGATGACGGTCCTCGCGGCCGCGTTAGGGTTGCTCGCCGTGGCGAGCCTCCTCCGGCGAGCTGCCTCGCCCGCGCCGTCCCTGGGCCTGGTGCGATTCCGGCTCTCGGGGAACGACTCACTGAAGATCAACACCCAAGCGACGACACCCTTCGCGGTCTCTCCCGACGGTCGGACAATTGTCTTCGGGGCCGAGGTACCCGGTAGCCGCTACCAACTCTGGGCCCGCAGCCTCGATGCCCCGATGGCGAGACGGCTCGAGAACACCGAGGGTGGCATGCAGCCCGCCCTTTCCCCGGATGGGGAGTGGATCGCGTTCGTGACCGACAACCGGCAGATCCGCAAGGTGCGCCTCGCGGGGGGACCGGCCACCGAGGTCGGAACGCTGAACACCGAGTCCGCCGCGCTCGCCTGGATGTCGGACGACACCCTGGTCGCCGAGGACCTCGGGGGCAAGGGAATTCATCGAGTGAGCGCCAGGGGCGGAACGCCGGTGGAAGCGATTCCGCTCGACACCGCGGCCAACGAGATCAGGCAGCGGCGGCCGTTCGTGCTCCGCCGCGACCGGATGCTTCTCTACGCGAGCCGGACCGCCGATGATGATCGCGAGACCTTGGTGATGGTCTCCCTGACCACAGGGCGTCGGGTCCGCCTGGTGGAAGGGGTCCAAGTCCTCGGCATGGTCGACGGACACCTCGTCTACACCCGCGCCGATGGCAACCTGATGGCGGTGGCGGTCGATGTGGCCGCGATGCGGGTCACCGGCACTCCGATGGAGTTGGGGGATCGGGTGGTGAGTTTCTCCTTTGGCACCAAAGTCGCCCTGTGAAGGTGGGACGCTGGTCTCGGTCCCGCGCGCCGTGAGAACGGGCCGGCTCCTGCTGATGGATACCCTCGCGCGAAGCCGCCCGATTGGCACGCTCGCCCGCGGGTACGCCTGGCCGCGCTTCTCACCCGACGGTCGTCACATCGCGGTGGCGGTGAGCAACGAGGACGGTGAGGTGGTGGCGACGACGAAGAGCGACCTCTGGTTGATCGAGCGGGCGTCGGGAGAGACTGTTCAGCTGACCCGGACCGAGAACGCGTCCCGCCCGTCGTGGACGCCCGACGGAAAGCGACTCATCTACATCGCCACCACGGCCAAGGGCGGCGAAGTGTGGTCGTTGGCACTCGATGGGAGCACCCCGGCCGCGCGGTTGGTGGACCTCGGGGGGTCGGCGGTTTCAGCGGTCGTCGCACCGGATGGACGGACGTTGTTTGCCCTGCGCCGCCGCGATCGCAGTTACGACCTGGTCAGGGTCCCGCTCCATCAGCCGAGTGGCGGTGCCCCGGCCGCGACCGTGGTCGCCGGCGAGGCGGACCGGCCCGACCTCCTGCGAATCTCCCCCGACGGCAAGTGGCTTGGGTATCAGGCCCGGTGGTCGGGGGTCCATGTCCGGTCGGTCGACGGCGCGAACACGATCGAGTACACCGGCGAGGGGTGGGGGCCGGCCTGGAGTGGCGATGCGCACCGGATCTACTTCAGCACCTCGAACGGCTGGACGACCGGGGAGCTCCGGACCACGCCCGCTCTATCGCTCACCGGGCGCCGGCAGATCGGCCCCTCCCCCTTCCTCACCGACGATTTCGACGTCTCTCCCGATGGCTCGGCATTCGTGGTCGCGCCGGAGGGCGAAAGCAACGAGATCCTGGTGACGCTGGGCTGGACCGACGAGCTGCGGCGGACGTTGGGCCGGCGGTAGGCGCCATGATCACCATAGCGGTGGCCCGGGCCGCCGCTATCCTCGTCTTGCTCCTGCCGGCATTGGCTCTGCCGGCCGCGGCGCAACGGCCAACCGGAACGATCGTTGGGACGGCCGTCGATAGTTCCGGACGGGGTGTCCCACTGGTCGACGCAATCCTCGCCGACCTCGCGGCGCGAATGCTGACCGACTCCACCGGCCGGTTCCGGTTCGCTCGGGTTCCCGTTGGGGACCAGCGGATCCTCCTTCGGGCGATCGGTTACGACCCTCGAACGATTCTCGCCGTCGTGCGACCGGACTCGGTCATCGATCTCGGCCGGCTGGTATTGCGTCGCCGGGTCCAGGAACTCCCCACGCTGGAAGTCGCCGCCACCTTGCCGCGACCGGTGTTCCATCCGGGGACCTACCTGCAGCTCGCCAGAGTTGGAAGTCTGATCCAGCATGCCTGGTTCGGAGCGTCGATGTCCGACGAGGGCGGGTATCTGATCCCCATCAGTTGGCGCCAACGATGGGTCAACGAGTCGGTTCGCTATTTCCTGGCCTTCGACCCACCTGGTGACAGCGTCAGCGCGGCGGGGACCGCCTGCCGTGCCGACGGCGTCGCCCGGGTCGCCGCGACCCGAGCCCAAGCTGACCTCATCACCCTGCTCACCGAGGAGGGCGTCGTTTGGAAGGCCGCGATCCTCACCGACCGCCTCAGCGGGTGCGAGCGATTCACCCGGTTTCCGCTTCAGTCGCCGATCAAGGCCGCGGCGTCGGTCGATTCGGGCTGGGTGATCGTCGTGGAGCAGCCACAAGGCGCGGTGCTGGCCGAGGTCGACGACATCGGCCGGCCTCGGTGGGTGAAGTCCCTGGCCGAGGTACTGCGACGTCCGCTGCCGCCCACGGCCTCGGTAACCGTGACGTCCACCCGGTCCGGCGCGATGGTCGCCCTGATGTCGCCGCCGTTCGAATGGGCCGAGCTGTCGCACTCCGGCACCGTGCTGCTCAGGGGCTCGCCGTGGCGGGGGAGCCGTGTGGGCGACTCGCTCCGGGTCCGGGCGGGCCCCCGATGGAAGGCCTTCGGGGTTTTTCCGATTCCCAACGGATACGTTCAATCCATTGAAACGGGCGACCGAAGAATCGGCTGGCATCTGGTCTACGACATCCTCGGTCGCCCGGAGCGCCTGGCGCCGCGCGGTGTCATCGCGGTGGTGGTCGCGAGCCTACCGGAGCGCCGGCGGTTGCTTGGATACAGCTACAGCTACAGCCAAGGTCGACTGATCGCCCAACGGTACTGAAGCTCTCGGCGGTGGGTAGGAAGGTCCTTCTCAGAGCCCGAATTGGCGGAGGTGGTGGTCGACGTGGAGGTAGGCCCACCGGTGCCAGTGGGCCGGCGTCATCAAACCGAACATCGGATGAGGGCTGGTGAGCCGATCGGCCGGAGCGCGGGCCAGCTCGTCGAGAGTGGTGATTGCTCGGCGGCGATCTGCCTCGAAACGGTCCGCGGATAGCGACCGGCCGGCCGGATCGGAGCCGGTCTTGACGCCTCGCGGCCAGGGAATCGGGAGATACAGCGCCAGGAGCTTCTGCACGGGCCTCGGCCGGCGCGGAGGTACCTCGAACTCCTGGCGACCGAGCGCCGCCTCGGCGCCGTTCGCGAGGTGGACCGCCATCTGATGAGCAGTCATCGATCCCCAGACGCGGGGCCGCTCGGGGGTCAAACGCTCGAGTCGCGCGGTCAGGGGCGCGAGAACGACTGGGTCGGCAATGGTTCGCATGGTCTCCGCCTTGCCTCCGGCCCGCTAGGCGCCGGACCGCTCCTTGGTCGGGAATGGCCAGCACTTGGTCACCCCGTAGGGACGGCCGGTGAAGGGGTTGGCGCCCACCTTCCAGGCGATGTTCTTTCGCAGCAGGTCGTAGAGCCGATGGCCGCCCTCATAGGCCAATTCCTTCCGCCGCTCCTCGATGATGTGGCCGATCGCTTGGTCTTTGTCGTTGGCCGCGAGCGGGGCCAAACCGAGCCCGATCCGCCGGCCGTTGATGATGTTCATGGCCGGTTCCACCTGTCCCTGTTCGGCCAAGGACTCCGCCAGTATGAGCTGGGCCTCCCGATAGCTCGCCAGCCGGATCGGATCGTTCAAGCTCCGGAACTTGGTGGTGATCCAAAGCCGAATGGTGGGCACGAACGCGCCTCTCCCGGCGTCGACCACGACGACCCGGGGATCGCCTAACGTGCGGTACGCGTTCGCGGCGGTATAAGCGCCGAGCTCGTGAACGTTGCGGTAGAGGTCGTTCCACCGACGGGGGCTCTCGGTTCCCCGATCGGCGTTCTTCTCGTAGCCGACTGGCACCAGCCCAGCCGCCTGGGCAGCCTGCGCGTACTTCTTCAGTCCCAGGCTCGCCCGCGCCAGTCCGACCCGAGCCAGGTTGAGGATGTCGGTGTTGCCGGTCTGCTGGGCGAGGGTAATGGCTTCCGTGAACCGTTGCTCGGCGAGGGCGAGCGCCGTGGCGGGAGGCTGCGCCGGCCCCTTGTCGATGGCGACCTCGCAGAAGGTCTCTCCCAGAAAGATGTAGGCGAACCCTCCGTACGCGCGAACGGTGGCTTTGAACGAAGTCCGGCCGCTGACTTCCTGATCGGTCCAGGCGTCGAGCCGCCGAAAGACGTCCTCCGACTGGTATCGGGCGGTGTGCAACACCGAGTGCATTCCAAAGCCGCCATCCGCGCAGCTGCCGACCACGTAGTTGTCCTCGTCGGCCCCGATGGTCCGCTCTCCCCAGTTGGCCAGCGGGACGTTGGAGTTGGAGGTTTCCCATTCGTCGGAGTGAACCGACGCGCCCGCGAAGTAATTGCTGTACGCGCATTCCAAATCGCCGATGACGCCGCGAACGAGGACCGGCGCCAACGACGGCGCGTTGATCTGTTCCGCGGGAATCTGCCCGGGGAGCTCGACGTCGAGGAGGCCGCTGCAGCCACCCAACCCGAACCCCGCGCCGAGAATCACGGTTCCGGCACCGAGCCAACGGAGCGCTCGTCGAACCTGGCGATGCATCTCACTGATTCGCATGGGTCGGATCTCCTTGCGGACGTGCTCGCCGTTAGAAGGTGAACCGGACGGTGGTCCGGAGGCGGAACCCCTGGGGCCAGGACTCTTGGCTATAACCGAAGTTCCCGGTCACGTCCGTCGAACGATTGGGGTAGATCTCGGGGTCGATCCAACTGACGCCGAAGGCGTCCCGTTGTTGCCGCCACAGGATGGCTACATTGTCGGCCGCCAGCGTCACGGAGCCTCGCGACGATCCGATCCACCGGGTCACTCCATTGGGCAATTCATAGCTCGCCGAAATCGTCCGGAGCTTCACGAATCCGGCTTTGAAAAGCCCCGTGGCTCCGATGGAGTTGGGATCGCCGAGCAGCAGCTGGGTTCCGAGGTAGCCCGAGAGGGCAGGGTCCTTCCCTTCGAGGATTTGCTTGGTGCTCAGGAAGAAGGCGTGTACGGCGGCCACGTCGCCCACCACCACCGAGTTCCCGCCCAAGTAGTCGACGAGGCCAAGGAGGCGGAGGCGCTTGCCGAGCGTCAGCGTGGCGCTGAAGCTTCCGTTCCACGAAGGGGTTGGCCGGCCATGATAGATACGCGGCGCTTGGGCGCAGGGGACCTCGGTGCCGTCGCCCCGCCCGAGATCGGTGCCGCCCTCGCAAATGGGGTCGTAGCCGATCGGCAATTGCTTGCCAGAGACTGCCAGGGGTCGGACCGTCGAACTCACCACCCGTTTGTAGAAGAACGAACTCGGAGCGAACCCCTGGACGTTCCACTGCTGGATAAAGGACGACCCAACGAACGCCGATGGCGCCCCGCCCATGTCGATGATTCTGGAATCGTTGGTCGCGACGGTGAGACGGAGGTCGAGGCCGAGGTTCCGGCCGCTCAGGGGAGTGCCGTCCACCGCCAGCTCGATCCCGCGGTTCCGGGTTTTCCCGATGTTGATGAACTGGAAGCCCGGGAAGCCGCCGGAGGGCTTGAGCGGGATCGAGAGGATCGCGTCCTTGACGTCCTTGTTGTAGAAGGTGAACTCGACCCCCATCCGTTGCTGGAACAACCCGGCGTCGAAGCCGAGCTCCACCTCCTCGCCGATCTCCGGCTTGAGGTCGGGGTTGCCAAAGTTCCGCGGTGAGACCCCGCCCAATCCCTGGGGCCCGACTTCCGGGGTATACGTTTGGATCGCGAAGAACACGTCCGGCTGCTGCCCCGCTCGTCCCCACGCCCCGCGGAACTTGAGCTGGGAGAAGACGGACGAGTTGGCAAGGAACGGCTCCTCGGATGCAACCCACGAGAGGCTCAGCTTGGGATAGGTGGCGGCGTTGAAGTTGCTGCCAAAGGCGCTGTTGTCGTCCGCCCGGACGGCACCGGTCAGGAACACCCGATTTTTCCAGGCGACTTGCTGTTGGGCATACAGGCCGAAGGTCTTGTTCTCGAGGAACGATTCTGTGGCCTGGCGGCGGGTAGCGCCGGTGATGTCGGAAGGCCCTGGGATGGCAAAGACTTCGCCGGTCGAACGAACCTGATCGTACTGCTTGTAGTAGTACTGGGCGCCGACGGCCGTCGAGGAAACCAGTTCCTTGCCGAGGTTCACGTCGGCCGTCGCGCCATAGTCCACGGTCAGAAAGCTCGATCGAAGCGTGGCGGCCGACTTCCAACCGTCGCTCAAGGCGAAAAATCGGCGATCGACTCCTTCCTGCCGCTCCACCAACAGGGTCGACTTGTTGTTGGTGAAATCGGGGCCGATCGTGATCTGATGGCGCAGCCACGACGTGGGCCGATGGGTGAACTTCAGACTGAAGGTCGTTCGATCGATGTCGTCGAACGCGAACACGTGGTAGTAATCCTCGGGGCGATAGACGGTGAAGCCGTGTCCGGGCCCGTTCCACCCGGTGCTCACCGAATCGGGTCCGGCCGCCGGCTCGCAGCCCGGGAAACGACAGGCCCACAGAATACCGGTGGTGATCGGCTGGGTTCCGGACGCCCGGGTCTTGGAGCGGACCGCGCCCAGGCTCAGGTCGACCTTGAACCGATCACCAGGGGTCGAGTAGCTGACGTTGGCTCGACCGCTGTACTTGTTTTGCCAGTTGTAGTCGACGTACCCCTCATCCCGGGTGAAATCGGTGGAGAAGAAGTAGCGCAACTGGTCGGTACCGCCGCTGAGGCTTCCCCCAAAACCCACCGGGGTCCCGGTCGAGAAGATCGGCGTCTTGCAGCGATCGCCGTCAGGGTACGATGGCCGGGGACAGACCCCGCTGCTGGGCAGCGGAAATCCCCGGGTCCGGAGGAACTCGAGGACCCGGAACTCGTGCACCAGGCCGTCGCGCCCCAGGTAGTAATTCGGCTCGTAGCGCCCCTCCGGATTCCAGAGCCAGTTGGCCCCTCCGTCCAGGTGGGCGTCGTAGGTCGGCCGGCCCGATCGCCCTCGCTTGGTGATGATCTGAATCACGCCGTTGGAGGCCTCGGTGCCGTAGATCGTGGCGGCGGAGGGTCCTTTGAGGACCTCGATCGACTCGATGTCCTCGGGGTTCAAGTCGTTGACACGCGACGGTTTTTCCTGGGCTCCGGACCAGGCCTCGCTGGCGGCGGCGCCCTGATTGTTCACTCGAACCCCGTCCACGTAGATGAGCGGGTCGTTGGACAGGCTGAGGCTTCCCGACCCGCGGATCCGGGTGGTGCCTCCGGAGCCGACGGCTCCGCTGGCCCGATGGATTCGAACCCCGGGGACGTTGACAGAGAGGACGTCCTGGACCTTGGCCACCGGCGCGAGTGCCACGGTGCCGCTTACGTCCACCCGGCCGACCGCGTTCCCGAGGGTCCGTTGCTGGGCCGCGCCGCCGGCCGTTCCGGTCACCACGATTTCGTCCAGTTTGACCACCGCCTCGGCCAACTCGATCCGGACGCCGGTGGCGCCGACCGTCACCTCCTGGTTGACGGGCTGAAACCCGATCCGGCTGACGACGAGCCTGACCGTCGAGCCGGACAGTCCGGTCAACCGGAACTCGCCCCGGTTGCTGGAGACCGCCCGGATCTCGGCGCCGTCGACCCGGACGGTTGCTTCCGGCACCGGGCGCCCGGTCTTGACGTCCACGACCATTCCGCTGACCGATCCTGCTTGGGCGTAGGCGGTGGCCGGCACTGCGAAAGCGGCCATTCCCGCGGCCGTCCCGCAAAGCCGGTACACGCCTCGCCGTAACACCTGAACGAGTACGTGAACCATCGTGTCCTCCTGCTTGGTCTTTCGAGGGCGTCGAAAAAAACGGAGGGACCCACGACTAATTTGGAATTTCGGGCGAAAAGCGCAAGAGTTCCGGAGAATGCCCAAACGGAGGGGAGGCAGCGCCGGCTGACGCTTGCCCGGGGCGGGGGATGACCGCAACTTCGGCGAGTGGCAGCCAACCGGCCTCTCGAGGAGTCTGGCGTGAAGACAATCCAAGTGCAGGGGACCCATCACATCACGATCGTCGGTTCGACCAGGCAGAGCGCCATCGATTTCTGGGAAGGGCTGCTGGGGATGCCGTTCGTCTTCGAACAGCCCAATCTCGGCAATCCCAACGAGAACCACCTCTATTTCGACCCCGGCGACGGCCGGTTGCTCACCGTGTTCACCAACGAGGCGAGGACCGACGCCGGGCGCCCGGCCCCCCGAGAGATCGGGTGTGTCGACCATCTGGCGTTCAACGTCTCGCGGGCCACTTTCCTCCTGGCGCCCGCGCGCCTGGCTGAGCGGGGGATCGAGTTTCTCGAGCGCGACCGCGGCTTCATGAACTCGATCTACTTCAAGGATCCCAACGGGCTCACGGTCGAGCTGGCCTGCTACAAGTTCGAGGCCCCCGAAGGCCATCGAGCGGTCGACGTGCTGATGGGTGCCCACCGGCTCCGGGTTGAGCGGAACGATCACCACATCACCGAGGAGCACCTGGCCGACGCGATCGAGGGCCTTCTCCGGGCCCAGTGACCGGCCCTACTTCGGCGCCGAAGCGATCGTCAGCGCGAACCCCTCGGGCGTGGTGACCTCGAAGGCTCGAGTGTTCCACGGAGTATCGTGGGGCTCCTTGGCGAGGGTGATTCCAGCAGCCTGGGCCCGCGCCGCGATGCCGTCGATGCTCTGGTTGGTCTCGAGGTACGTCCGGGTCCCAACCCCCTTGACCCGATCGCGGCCCTTCGACCAGTCGTCCTGACTCAGCCCGATCGACGCTGAGCCGGCGCCCAACATCACGCCCAGGAGAACTCCCTCGTTCTCCCACCTCTCGGTGACGATCATCCCGAGGCCCTCGAAGAATCGGATGCTCGCCGTCAAGTCGTCTACCGTGATGCTCGGTGCTAGGCTGGTGGCCTGGAGGGGCGCCCCGGCCGCGGCCCCGGTCGGGGCGGTGCCCCGCAGCGGCGAGGGGACGTTGGAGTTCCAGGCGACCATCGCGTACCGCCACTTGCCCCGGTCGTCCTTTCGGAAGGTGTCCATGAACTTCCCGTCCACGGCCATCGGGGCGGTGGAGCCCGGGAGCGCCAGCGTCATCGTGAAGTGACCATGGCCGACCGCCAGCTGGTCCGTCCCCTCGACGTGGTCGAACGTGATCGCAAACGCCTTGATCTCCGGATAATTCTCGAGCCACGGCCGAACCTGGGTGCCGGCCACGATCGGTTCATCGGGAGGTAGAAACACGACATCGTCGGTACAAAGGCCGAGTAGCGCGTCCCAGTCTCGGGCGAGACAGGCGTCGACCCACGGTTGGCTGGTGCCCTTGATGGCGCTGACGTCGACCGGGGTGAGCTGAGTTGTTTGCATTGGGAACTCCTTGGCTGAAGGTGACTGCCTCAGTCGGGAAATACCGCGCCGATCGGTGCTTCGCAAGTCGATCGGCCGGTGAAGGTCAGGGGGGCCAGCCCTCAGGTCGGGTCGCGCAGAGGAGCGTCATCTGCGGCCCGTCGGCGGTCGGAGTGATCAGCTGTTCGGCTCCCGGAAGCGCCTCGCCCTCCGGTTCGCCGTGCCCCATCCGCAGGGAAAAGCGGTTAACCGGCAGCGGGACCGCCCAGGCGGCCCCCTCGCCGTCACCCCCAGGGACCAGGGTGTCCTCTGATTCCCCCGGTCCGACCATGACCCGAGCGCGCCCTTCGAAGAGCGTCGGGACCCGCCGGAGACTTCGCAACAGGGTCACCGTGAGGGGGAGACTTTCGCCGGCGGCGGTGATGACGCCGAACCCTTGCTCCCCCTGGCGGCGGCGAGCGTGAATGAAGCAGGCGTAGGTGCATGGGAACGGGGTCGGAAGCTCGGACAGGAGGCGCCGCAGCCGCTGCCCCACCGCTGGAACGATGCCGTCCGGAGAACTTGACCGTTGTTCGGGGAATCCGTCGACGTCGTCCATGACGAGACGCTAGAGCCCGGTCGGATCGGTCGCAAGGGGTTGCTGGCGCGGTGGAGTACCGCCGGTCGGCGGCGGGACGGATGCGGTCACCGTCGCGGCGGTTGCTCACCGTTCCGCTTCAGTCTCAAAGCGAGGGCACCGATGCCCTACCCATGATTCGCACCGTGATAGTGTGGTCGCTGCTCGTGGTCTCGGCGGGATGCGGGGGCGCCGGTGTCTCAGGGGGCTCGACCCAGTCGTGCCACCGCCAGCGCCACCACCGGTGCCACCGCCTCCCCCCCAACCGCCGCCGCCGCCCCCGCCGGTCACCTGGAACGTCGACTCGCTCGGCGTCCCCCGTTTCGTCGCCACCGACTACATCGAGTCGGCCCGGATCGCGCGGGTGTCGCGGTTCCGTTCCGGCTACGGCCACGACTACTCGGACGCCTTCGAGTCCTGTCGCAGCATGAAGCACTATTACATGCCCGCGGTGATGGCGACGTCGTGAGAACGGCGCTCGATTTTCTTCGACGTCATCGACTTGGCCGTTCGAGGTGGACACCAAAGTTCGGCTCGCATTGGGGCGGCCGCAAGGTCGACGACGCCCGCCGCCCGAGTTGCGCCCCTCGGCGCCGGGCCGCCAGATTACCGCCCTGTTCACGTCACGACTTCCCGGATTTACGAGAGAGGCCCAATGTCCCTCAGCAGGCGCGATCTGATCCACGCCGCTGCCGCCACCGCAGCATTGCCGCTCACCAAGAACCTCTCGACCCCGCGACCGGCTCGCAAACGCGGGCTCCGGATCCTCTTCATCGGCGGCACCGGATTCATCGGCCCCCACATGGTCCGCCGGGCCCTCGAGCGGGGACACACGGTCACTCTCTTCAACCGGGGCCGCTCCAATCCCAAGCTTTTCCCCAACGTCGAGAAGCTGATCGGCAACCGCGACGGCGGGCTCGGGGTGCTGAAGGGCCGCACCTGGGACGCCGTCATCGATACCTCGGGTTACATCCCGCGCACCGTCCGGGATTCCGCCGAGATGCTCAAGGGCAACGTCCACCGCTATCTCTTCATCTCCACCGGCGACGTGTACGCCACCTTCTCGAACCCGGGTCTCGACGAAAACGCCCCGCTCGACGTGCTCGACGATCCGACCTCCGAAGATGCCTCCAAGCATTACGGGGCCTTCAAGGTCATCTGCGAGCGAGCGGTCCAAGAAGCCTATCCCAACCGGAGCACCATTTTTCGGCCCGGGTGGATCATCGGCGCCGGCGATTACAACACGATCTCCGCCTACTGGCCGGTTCGGATCGACCGGGGTGGCGAGGTGTTGGCGCCCGGCGAGCCGAGCGATCCGACCCAGATCATCGACGCCCACGATCTGGCCCGGTTCGCGATCAAGACCCTCGAGGACGACATCAACGGGATCTACAACACGGTGGGACCCGCCAGCGCGATGACCTGGGCGGAGTTTCTCTATGGCATTCGCGCCGTCACCGCCGCCGAGATGAAATTCACTTGGGTTCCGGCGGATTTCCTGGCCGAGAACGGGGTGATGCCGTGGACCGACCTGCCGATCTGGTGGCCGCCCCGTGACGACTACAAGACGCCGGCGCCGTTCGAGCCCGGCGGGAAATACTTCGCCCAGATCGACGGCCGCCGTGCCATCGCGGCCGGGCTCACGTTCCGACCACTGGCCGAAACGGCCCGCGATATCATCGAGGAGTGGAAGAGCCGCGGCGAAGCCTGGGACGCCAAGCCCAGGCAGTTCGGGATGTCGTCGACCAAGGAAGCCGAGGCGCTGGCGGCGTGGCATCGCCGCGCGGGACGTTAGGCTACCGGTTTCCTTTTCGAATGAACTCGACCAGCGCCGGCACCAGCTCCGGAACCAGGGGCAAGGCCGGGTCGGTGTAGGTCACCGTCTGGGAGGCAAGATCCGCCGTCTCGGCGTGGACGAAGAGGTGGTTCGCGTTGGGGATCACCAGCACCCGGGCCGTGGGCCTCGCCTCGCGGAGGCGATCGGCGTCGGCCACGGTGATCTGGATGTCGGTTCCGCCCTGCACGACCAGCAGCGGGGGAGGTGTTAGCCGGGCTTCGTCGGCGGGATCGATCAGAACCGCCGACTGGACGAACCGGCGTGCCGTCGGCGGAAACAGGGCCTTGAGATGGTTCGGCGCTTCGGGCATCGGCCCGTCTCCGAGATACTGGTCCATAATCCGTTCGAACTCCGCCAACTGGGCCGCATCGAGCTGTCGATCGAGCTGTTCCCGCAGCACCGTTCGGAACCCGCGACCCAGCCCCGCCAGCATCACCACGCCGGCCACGGGGGCGCCGCGGTTGGCGGCCCGCGTCGCGAGTCCCGCCCCTTCGCTATGACCGATCAGAAAGACCCGCGAAAACCGCCGGTCGGCGGCGAGCACCTTCGCTCCGGCGACCGCGTCGTCCGAGAAGTCGTCGAAGGCCGCCGGCTCCGCGCCGGCGATGGCCGGGCTGCCGCTCAAACCCCGCTTGTCGTACCGAACGCTCGCGATTCCCTCCGCGGCCAGTGCCCAGGCCAACTTCTTGTAGAGGTCGGTCCGTAAGCCAAGCGTCGAATTGCCGTCGCGATCGGTGGGCCCCGACCCCGCGATGATGAGCGCGACGGGCACCGCCGCGGACTCGCTCACGGGTCGGGCCAGGGTGGCCCCGAGGCGCTGGGGCCCGTTGGCCCATTGGTAGGGCTCCTCAATGACGCCCGCGGGTGCGGCCGTTTCGGCAAGCGGGGCGAGCGGCCGCGACGAGCTCAGGTCTCCGGCGTCCGCCGGCTCGACGCGGAGCCCCTGCGCCCCACTGGCGATCGAGACGAGCCCCCCGTCGTCGGTGAACTGGAGGTCGAGGTCCGAGCCGGCGATCGCCAGCTTGCCGGTCACGCCGGTCCGTCCGGCGACGGCCGACAACACCTGCCCGTTGTCGACCAGAAAGAGGGAAATCGTCTCCGAGCCCCCCGTCTGAATCACCGGCCGCCTGAGCAGAGCCTCCAGATGGGAGAACACCAGGTTCTGCATCACCCCACGCGGACTCGCCAGGGGGTGCGACCCGGTGTTGGGGTTCTGCCCGGTCGTGACCCAGGAGACTGAGTCGGGGCCAAAGGTCACCCGCACCGTCTGGATTTCCTTGGCGGTGGCGATCAGAAAGACGCCCGCCGTGTACTCGATCGGTTCCCATCGCGGGTCGTACGTCGTTCGGGTCACGAGTCGGCGGCCGATGGCGGTCACGTCGACAGTGGCATCGAGCGTCGTTCCGGTCCACCGGTACACCTCGTTGCCGATTTCGCTGCCACCTTGCAGGATCCGGAACCCGCCGGCCTTGGACTGGGGCTCGGTACCGAGGCCAGTGACCCCCAAGGCGACCACGCAACACTGAATGACGGGTAGCGCCACGGAATTCTCCCGAACGGGTCGATCGTAACTTAGTGGAGGCCGCGGGGTCTCGACGGCCGCAGGTCGATCGGCCCGGGTTCGGCGGAGGCGATAGATTCCGTCATGCTTTCCCGACGCACCTTCATCGGAGCCACCGGGCTCACCCTCGGCGCCCCGCGCCTTGCTCACGCAGCCCAAGACCCCCTCCCGCCCCTCGACCGTCCGACCGGCCCGCCGGAGTCGGTGGTGCGAGACGAAGCCTACTGGCGACGAGTGGCCAGGTACTATCGCATCGCGGAGGGCTACACCAATCTCGAAGCTGGCTACTTCGGGATGATGGCCGCCCCGGTGCTCGCCGAGTATCATCGGAACGTCGACCGGGTGAACCGGGAAAACTCTCATTACGTCCGGCGTGGCTACGATGCCGATCTCACGGCGGCCCGGGGCAGGGTGGCCGATGTCGTGGGGGCCAAGACCACGGAGATCGCCTTCACGCGTAGTGCCACCGAGTCGCTCCAGTGTTTGATCGCCCAGTACAATCGGCTTCGTCCGGGCGATGTCGTGATGTACGGCGATCTCGACTACATGGCGATGCAGTACGCCATGAATTGGCTGGCCGATCGCCGGGGGGTGACCGTCGCGCGGCTGGTCATCCCCGAGCCCGCCACTCGGGACAACATCCTCAATGCCTACGCCGAGGCCCTCGAGGCCAACCCGCGGGTGCGATTGCTCTTGCTGACCCACCTCAACAACAAGACCGGGCTCATCATCCCCGTGAAAGAGATCGTCGCGATGGCGCGGGCCCGCGGCGCCGAGGTCATCGTAGACGCCGCCCATTCCTTCGGGCAGACCGACCTCAAGCTGGACGATCTCGGCGCCGATTTCGTCGGCTTCAATCTCCACAAGTGGCTCGGCGCCCCGATCGGGACCGGAGCGATGTTCATTCGCGAGAGCCGGCTCGGGGACGTCGACCGGATGTACTTGGACGAGAGCTCTCCCGCCACCAGCATCGAGAGTCGCATTCATGCCGGGACCTCGAACTTCGCCGCTTACCTAACGGTGCCCGCGGCGCTCGATTTTCATCAAGCGGTGGGACCGGCGTTGAAGGCGGCCCGGCTCCGCTTCCTCCGGGATCGGTGGGTGCACGCGGCCCGCCAGGTTCCGGGTGTCGATGTGCTCGCCCCGGACGCCCCGGGGCTGGCGGCCGCCATCACCTCGTTCCGGATCCACGGGCGGGGCGGCCGCGAGGAGAATCAGGCCGTGGTGCGGGAGCTGCTCGATCGGTATCGACTGTTCACGGTCTGGCGCAGCGGCCCGGCCCGGGGCGACTGCGTCCGGGTCACTCCCGCTCTCTACAACACTCCCGCCGACGCCGACCGGTTGGCCGCGGCGCTCGCTATCATCGCGGCGCGCAGGTAAGTCGGCTCGCAACCCTGGGCGATGTTCGTTTCGTGATGAAGGGCGGGGAGGTCGTTCTCAAGCGGTAGTCCCCGGCTCCCGAGCCCGGCGTTCCGTACGCAAAACCTTGTGCCGGGGGAGGTTTTGTGTTTAGGTGTACAGGACGGTCTCGGAGGTCGGGGCCGAAGCACAGTGGAAGGAGCCCCTATGCACCCCGAGAATCGGGAGAAACTCTATACGTCCGGCGTGATGGCCACGGTCCCGGTGATTCGTGGCACCCGGGTGTCGCTGGTGACGCTGATCGAATATTTGGAAGACGACGATCGTGGGCTGCAGGCATTTCTGGCCGACCACCCGCAGGTCTCCCCGGCCCAGGCCAACCGGACTCTCGTGGTGGGATTACAGACGCTGATCGAACGGCGCGAAGGGGTCATTGACCTGGGCGGTGGCGACCCGACGACGCCGGCGCCCGGGGGGGCGAGCTCAACGGGCAAATAAGGGCCGTCCACAACTCCGAGGATCCCCAATTGCTAGCCCGTCGGCTCGTTGTCCTGATCGGGGTCACGATCGTCGCGATCGGCGTCCTCTTTCCAATCACCACGCCAATCGTCACCGACTGGTGGTGGTTCCAGGAAATCGGATACCAAGTCGTCTTTACGAAGGAGTTGACCACCAAGTCACTCCTGTTCGTGACGGTCGGCCTCACCAGCGCGATCGTGGTGTTCGTCAACCTGCGAGTGGCCCAGCGCGGGCTAGTGCCTTTCCCGGTCATCGTGGGTCTCGGCGGTCAACAAGCCGGGGTCGATCTTACCAACTGGTTGCGCCGGTTGACACTGCCGGCCGCCCTTTTCGTGGGCACCCTCTTCGGGTTCGGGGTCTCGCCGGCCTGGCAAATGGTCCTCGCCGCGGTTCACCGAACGCCCTTTGGAGTCGTCGACCCAATTTTTTCGCGCGACGTCGGTTTCTATGTCTTCACCCTGCCGGCCGTCGGCGCGTTCCTGGCCTTGGCATCCAGTCTCACCGTCATCTGCCTGCTGCTGCTCCTCTCGGTCTATTGGATTCGCGGCGACATCATCGCGCAGCCCCGTCAGCTCAGGGTCGAGCCGTCCGCCGGGATGCATCTCGGCACCCTGGTGGCGGTGTACTTCGTGCTGACCGCGCTCGAGCTCTGGTTCGTGAGCGCGCCCGGGCTGGTCTACTCCAACACAGGTCCTCTGATCGGGGCGAGCTATACGGATCTCCACGCTCGGTTACCGGCCATCCGAGCGTCCGCGGCGATGGCCCTCGTCAGCGCCGGCATGTTGGTGGTCGGAGCGATCAAGGCTCGGCTGCCCCGGTACGCGCTGTTTGCGGTCGGCGGCTACTTGGTGGTTTCGGTTGTGGGCCGGGGTGTGATTCCGTTCGGGATCCAGAAGCTCATCGTGGCGCCAACCGAGCTGACTCGCGAGACCACCTACCTCCGCCATCACATCGACGCCACTCGCCGAGCCTGGGGTATCGACAGCGTGGAGACCCGGGAGTTGAGCGGGGAGGCCAGCCTGACCGCGGCCGACATCCAGGCCAACGCGCCCACGATCGAGAATGTCCGCCTGTGGGACCGCGATCCGCTCCTCCAAACCTTCGGTCAGCTCCAGGAGATCCGAACCTATTACGACTTCGTTTCGGTCGATGACGACCGCTACTGGATCGACGGGAAATACCGCCAGGTCTTGCTCTCCGCCCGCGAGCTCAACCCCGCGTCGCTGCCGACCCGGACCTTCATCAACGAGCACCTGACGTTCACTCACGGCATGGGTCTCACGCTCGGACCGGTGAACCAGGTAACGGCCGAAGGGCTGCCGGTGTTGTTCGTGAAGGACCTGCCGCCCGAGTCGACCGGTTCCCTCCAGGTCACTCGGCCCCAGATCTATTACGGCGAGCTGGATGGCGACTACGTCTTCGTCGGCACCAAGCAGCGGGAATTCGACCATCCCGCCGGCGACGCGAACGTCTATTCGGCCTACGCGGGCACCGGCGGCATCGACGTGGGTAGCTTCGCCCGCCGGCTCTTGTTGTCGATCCGGTTCAAGAGCTCCAAGATCCTGTTCTCGCAAGACATCACCAACGAGAGTCGAGTCCTGTTCCATCGCAACATCAGGCAGCGTGCCGAGCTCGCGCTGCCGTTCCTGCGGTTCGATCGCGATCCCTATCTCGTCATCACGAGCGACGGCACCTTGGTGTGGATTCTCGACGCCTACACCACGACGGATCGTTATCCGTATTCCCAAAGGCTGCCGGACGGCACCACCTACATGCGCAACGCGGTGAAGGTGGTCATCGATGCCTACGATGGTTCGGTTGCCGCGTACGTGAGCGAGCCGACCGATCCCCTGATCCAAACCTGGGCCAAGATCTTCCCCGGGATCTTCCTCCCGCTCGAGGAGATGCGGACCGATTTGCGGGCCCATCTCCGGTATCCAGAAGACATCTATCGGGTCCAGACGTCGCTCTACACGACGTATCACATGGAGGCGCCAGAGGACTTCTACCACCGGGAGGATCAGTGGCAGATCCCGGTCGTGGCCGAGCCGAACGGGTCGGTGCCGTTCATGCGCCACATCGTGATGCGGCTCCCCGAGGAGTCGAAGGCCGAGTTCATTTTCATGGTTCCCTTCACGCCAAGAGGGAAGGACAACCTCGCGGCGTGGATGGTGGCCCGGAACGACGGTGACGCCTACGGGAAGCTCCGAGTCTATCGGCTGTCGCGGCAGAGCTTGGTCTATGGCCCGCTGCAAATCGAGAACCGGATCAACCAGGACACCGAAGTCTCTCGGCAGGTGTCGCTCTGGGACCAACGCGGCTCCAAGGTCATTCGCGGCAACTTGCTGGTGATCCCGATCGAGAAAGCCCTGCTCTATGTCCAGCCACTGTATCTCCAAGCCGAAGGCGGCCGGATTCCCGAGCTCAAGCGGGTGATCGTGGCGTACCAGAATCAGGTGGTAATGCAAGAAACGTTGGACGGCGCCCTGGCAGAGCTCTTCGGCGGGGGGAGCGGCGTCCGGACCGCGCCCGCCGACTCGCCGGTGGTCGTCGCCACGCCGAGCGCGGAGTCGGCGGCGCCGGCGTTGATCGCGGAGGCACGGCGTCGGTTCGCCAGCGCGATCCAAGCCCAGCGCGACGGCGACTGGGCGCGTTACGGCGAGGAAATCCGACAACTCGGTCAGATTCTCGAGCGATTGGAAGCGGCTGGCGCGCGACCCCGATGACGCGACCGCCGTGACGCCGAGGTCGGGTTGGAGCCGGCGCCTCCTCCTTCAAGCGGTGGCGGTCCCTCTGCTCGGCCCGGCGATCGCGGCCGCGAACAGTCAAGCGACCCCCGAACCACCCGAGGTTCGTCAAATCGTCACGTTTTCCTTCCTTCCGGGGCGAACCGAAGAGGCAATCCGTGTTTACGAGAACGACCTCCGCCCGATCTACGCCGCCACCCCGGCCCTCCGGCGGTTTCGGGGCTACCGGGAAGCGGAGAGTCCCGAGCCCCTCGATCTCGTAGTCGCGAGCAGCTACGGCGGGATGGAAGGAATGGACCGCGCCAACGAAAGTCTCCGGCGCCCATTGCCCTCGAGACCGTCGGCCCTATCGCTCTACGGCTCGCTTTCGGCGATGACCCGGACCCACCACGACCAGTTCGTTGAGATCATCGCGCCGCTCAGCGATACCGCGACGACAGAGACCGGATTGGTCGTCTTCGAATATCTCCGCATCGCGCCGGGCGCCCACGGCGGCTTCGAGGGTTTGCTCGCCGAATGGGTCCGGGGGTTCGAGCGGGAGCGCCACCTCGCCGATTGGTCGGAGACGGGGAGAATGCTGGTCAGCGACGGGTGGGACTATCTCCGGATCTTCGGGATTCGCTCGCTCGCAGACTGGCACCGCTACCGGACCGAAACCCGCGAGGCAGCTTTTGCCGGGAAGCTTCAGGACATCATCGCCGCCCGAAAGACGATGATCCTCCGGAATCTGCCGTCCGTGGCGGTTCGTTAGGTGATGGCATGACCATTCGCCGAGTCGCTCTCGTCGGCCTTCTCGCGATGGGGATCGGAGTCACCCTCATCTATCAGGTCCGGAACCCGGAGCGGCAGGAACTCGACGACGCCGCGCGCGCGGGCGCTCCCGGCCGGTTTCTCACCTTGACCGACGGGGTGACTCACTACGATCTGGCTGGTCCCGACACCGGGCGGCGCGTGGTGCTGGTCCATGGGTTCTCGGTGCCCTTCTATATCTGGGACTCGACCGTAGTCGCCCTCGCCGGGGCCGGCTTCCGAGTGGCCCGGTACGACATCCTCGGGCGTGGGTACTCCGACCGACCGCGGATTCGATACCGGCCGGAGGTTTTGGTTGGACAGCTGGTCGACCTGCTCGACTCGTTGGGGTGGCAAGACCCGGTTGACGTCGTGGCGCTCTCGATGGGAGGGCCGGTCGCCGCCGGGTTCGTGGCGGCCCACGCTGACCGAGTGCGGTCGTTGACCCTGATCGATCCGGCCGCCGGCCCCCGTGGCGCCGTGCCGGCGATATTCCGAGTTCCGGCGTTAGGTCCCTATCTCTGGCAGGTTCTCGCGGTTCCGGGCCTGGCCGAGGGACAATCGACGGATTTCGTCGAGCCGGCGAAATGGCCGGACTGGGCCGATCGGTATCGGGTACAGATGCGCTACCGCGGGTTTGGCCGGGCGCTGTGGTCGACCCTCGGGGAGATCGCCGGGCAGGACAGCGATTCGGTCTACGCCCGGGTGGGGGCCGCGGGTATCCCGAGTCTGCTGATCTGGGGAACCGAGGATCAAACCGTCAAGATCGAACATGCCGAACGCGTGACGCGCGCCATTCCCCAAGTCCGATTTCACCGGATCGAGCGAGCGGGCCATTTGCCGCACATGGAACGGACCGATCTGGTCAATCCCCTGTTGATCGGTTTTCTCCGGGAGTCACGAGCAAGTCGACCGTAAACGGGAGCCGACTTCATCTTGCCGGCGCGGACGGTTCGGTCTACGGCGGGTTGGAGCCGGTCAGCTGGTCGATCACCTTTTGGATCCGAGACGGCGGCGGATCGAGGGCGGCGGCGGCCCGAAGGTACGGCAGCAAGTCCCCGCCGATCGGAAGCTCGAGTTTTTCACCCCGGTGGAGCGTGTACGGCTTGCCGTGTTCGATCACCAGGCAGGTTGGGGGCCCGCCGTAGACGGCCGAGAGACCGACATCGATCATGATCACTTTGCCGCCGTGGCGGGGAAGCACCGTCGGCGCGACGGTGTGGCCGATCACGATGTGCTTGACGCCCAAGGTTGCGAGAACCTGGTCGACGTGGTCGGCCAGCGCCGCCTCGTCGCCGTTGGCGAGCCCGCGATACCAAAGTGGCCCGTCGCCGTCCTCGGCGATGCCCGGGTCGGCGCCCCGAGCCTCGAGCGACTTCCGAATGGCCGCATTGAGCTCGGCGATCGACTTGCCGAGGTACTTCGGACCGATGCCACCGTGGAGAAAGACGTAGTCGTCGATCTTCACCAGCGCGTTGTTCTTGCCGATCCAGGCGCCGTACCGCCCTTTCCCCTCGAATGCCAGTCGATGCTCGACCCACCCGAGCGGGTGCTCGGCCATCCATTGGCGCTGGTACTCGGCGTCGTTCCGCCGGGCCGGGTCCGCCATGGCCGCGAACGCCCGATCGCGACGAGTCTCGGACCCGAACGTCATGAAAGCCAGGTACTCGTCCCGAGTGACGTACCGCAAGTCGCCGAGAACGTTCATGACCTCGTGGTTGCCGATCAGCGCGTGGACCCGCCCGCCCGCTTTCTCGGCGTCGGGCGTGAGGTCCATCAGCAGGTCCATCACCTTGCGGGTGTCGGGGCCCCGGTCGGGGACGTCGCCGGTTTGTACCAGGTGAGTGCGGCCGCCGATCCACCGGTTGCGGCTGTCGATCACGCCGGCTTGGCGGAGCACGGTGACGAACTGGTTGAAGTCGCCATGGACGTCACCCACCGCGACGATCCGGTCGACTCCGGAAAACGAGTCCTGGGCCGCCACGCCAACCGGCGAGGTCGCCAAGGACAACAACAGGGGTAAACCCGCCCGAGACCGCATGGCCGACCCGATCATAGTCAGCCGGAAAGATACCCAGGCGGGTGGAGGAGTGGCCAAATCAGGGTGCCGACCAGCCGCGCCAGCCGACAACGATCGTCGGCGTGGCGGGGGGCGCTACGGCCGCCGCTGAATCTCGAGGTCGCCGTTTCCGGAGGTCATCACCAAGCGACCGCCGCCCTTCCCAATTGTGCCGCGGAGCCGGGATGGATCGAGACGACCGCGCATTTGGATCGGGAAATCGACGTTTACCCGGCCGTTCCCGGTACTCGACACCAGTTCGGCGCCGAACCCGTCCGGGACCGTCAACCTGATCCGGCCGTTCCCGGTGGTGAAGCTCATCGGCGGCGACCCGTCCAGCCGATCCATCGCGACGTCGATGCTGCCGTTGCCGGTGGTCGCGGTCACTGGGCCCATGGCGGTGCCGACTCGAATGTCGCCATTGCCGCTGGTGGCGTCGACCGACCCGCCCGCGCCGTCGACCGTCACCCGACCATTTCCCGATGTTGCCGTGACCTCGCCGGTGGTGGCCGCGATGTCGATCCGGCCGTTACCGGTCGCCGCGAACACCTCGGCGCCCGCGCCGGTGATGCTGAGGTCACCGTTGCCGCTCCCGGCCTTGACGCGAACGCCAGCGGGGATCTGGACCGTGAAGTTGATCCGGATCTGATGGTCCCTCCACCAGCCGCGGGGCCGTTCGCGGCTCCGGTAGCTGCCGTCGCTGTCGCATTCGCTCTCGTCGTCGAACACCGCGCACACCGTGAGGCCGTCGGACCCCCGCCGGACCACGAAGCCGATGTCGTCTGCCGATCCCCGGCGGACGTCCTTGTCGGCTCGGATCTCCACCTGGCGCCCGGCTCCCTGGGTGATCTTGATGAAGCCGTTGGGGGAGGCGATTCGGACCCAGTCGCCGTCGGTGATGTTCTGGTTGATGGAGAACGTCGTCTCGTTTCTTCCGACGATCTGCTGTCCGGAGGCCTGGCCGGCCACCAGGCCAGCTAGGCTGGCGATTGCAACGACACGTCTCATGGAGATCCTCATCTGGTTCAGTACCCGGGATTTGACACCTAACTCCTACGGGACGTTGCAACCGCCGGTGTCACCGGCCTGCTCCCCCACGGGCTCCCGCTCATCGGCGGTGGGGACTGGAACGACGGCATGAACCGAGTGGGAATCGAAGGTCGGGGTGAGAGTGTCTGGCTCGCTTGGTTCCTGATCGCGACGTTGCGGGCCTACGCCCTCCAGGCCGAGGCGCGGGCGGAGCAATCGGTGGCGGATGAGTTCCGAGCACGAGCCGCCCGGTACCTGAAGGCAGTCGAGGCCCATGGGTGGGATGGTGCCTGGTACCGGCGAGCCTACTTCGACGACGGCACGCCCCTTGGCTCCCGCGACAGCGACGAATGTCGAATCGACTCGATCGCCCAAAGCTGGAGCGTCATCTCGGACGCTGGCGATCCGAAGCGTCAAGCCCAGGCGATGAGCGCTCTCGAGCAACACCTCGTTCACGCCGACGCCCGCTTGATCCAACTGCTCGACCCGCCGTTCGACCGCACTCCTCGCGATCCTGGCTATATCAAAGGCTATCTCCCGGGCGTCCGGGAGAACGGAGCGCAGTATACCCATGCTGCCCTCTGGGTGGTGCTGGCGACCGCGCTCCGCGGCGACGGGGACCGGGCCTTCGAGCGCTATCAGATGCTCAATCCGCTCACCCACACTAGAACGCGGAAACAGGTCGACACCTATAAGGTCGAGCCTTACGTCGTCGCGGCCGACGTCTACACCGCGACCGGGCACCTTGGTCGGGGCGGGTGGACCTGGTATACCGGTTCGGCAAGCTGGATGTATCGCGTCGGGCTCGAGAGCATTCTCGGATTGACCGAGCGGGGGGAGACACTCCAATTCGAGCCCGCCGTCCCCGCCGACTGGCCTGAGTTCTCGGTCCTCTACCGGCATGGCCGCAGCACCTACTCTATCGTCGTTCGCGATCCCGCCCGGGTCCGGGCGGGATCGGCCGTGGTGGTCCTGGACGGGCGTCGGCTGGACGGGGCGTCGATCCCTCTGGTCGACGACGGCGAACGGCACGAGGTCGTCGTTTCGGCCGGGCCGCCCGGTTCCCGCCGACGAGGTCGAGGGCGTGATCGCTCATAGCCGGATTCCTCATGGAGGGTGGTACGCACGCCGGTCGGCTATCGTGCTTGAAAATCTACTCCCGTGCCAATCGGACTACCGCGTCCGCCACCCGTGGACAATCCGAGCTGCTCGAAACAGGTCGTCTGCCACCTGCAGCACCTTGCCGCGAAGCCGCGGCGGTAGATCGGGCCGTTCCGCGAGAAACCGGACTACCGCGTCTGCTGCTTCCGCCGACTGATGGCCATCGAGGACCGCGCCCAACCACCGAGCCGGGAAGAAGATGTCACCGGTTCGCTGGATCTCCTCGACCAGATCGAGGCTCGGTCGCAAATTGGCCAGGGCCCGCTCGGCTCGGAGCGGATGGTTCATCGCCGCGATCGCATCGACCACCCAGGATTCTCGCCGCCGATTCTCGACGACGGCGAGACTCCGAAACAGTGAATCGCGCGCCGCCGGATCGGCGCTCAAGGCTCGCCGCACGAATCGGAACCGCTCCCGCCGGTCAGGGTTGGTGATCTGGCGCTCCTGGCCGTCGAGGATCGCCTCCGCTCCGGCCACGTTCCTGATCGCCAGTGCCTCGGCCAAACCGATGTACTGTTGCTCGGCGAGGGGGAGCCCCCGGGGCGTCTCGACCTTCCGCCAGATTCTCTCGAGCCGCGCCACGCCGGCGGGGCTCTGCGTCACGCCGACGATCGCGGCAAAGAAGGCGCCCTTCTTCCCCGGGGTCGTCGCTCGGTCGAGTTCCCCCCAGAACACTCGCTCGACGTCGGCAGCCGCGGTCCGGCGGGCGGAGTCGGGCAGAAACCGCCAATAGGCGTTGCCTAACAGGCCGACCAACGGGAGGGCGACCAACTCGTCGGGCTCGGCCGGCAGGGCCGCCAGCACCGCGCCGACCAACGCCCGCGGAGCGAGCCGATCGTCGAGCATCTCCTCGAAGAGCGTTTGATATGCCACCGCCCGATGCACCGGGTCGGACAGGCGGGTGACCCGCGCTATCAAAGCCGATCGGCCCGCCGAGTCGAGCGGGAAGCGGCCGTAACCCAGGCCGTCGGCGCCGGCGAGGACGAAGTCGGGGCGGGCGGGAAGGGCGTAGAAGGCCTCATCGTCCCGGAGCGGCACTCGGACCACGGCGATCGAATCGCGGTAGCCGAGCCCCAACGCGATCGGTTGGTTCCACCGAAGCCCGCGGCCGGGCAGGGGATCGGCTTGGGTAATCACCAGCCCCGAGTCGACCCACCGGGTGGTGATCGTCGGCCGGCCCGGCTCCTCGACCCAGGCTCGGCTCCATCGAGCCAAATCGTCGGGCGTGAGATCGTCGAGAATCGCGATCAACTCCGGCCAGGCGGCGTTTCCGAATCGAAACCGATCGAGGTAGCGCCGCAGGCCGTCGCGAAAGGCGGTCTCACCCACCAATGCCTCCAGCTGACGCATCACGACCGGCGCCTTCTGATAGATGATCGCCCCGTAGAGCGAGCCGGCCTCCCGGAGATTCTCGAGGTCCTGGCGAATCGGATTGGCGCCCGGCGTTCGATCGACACCGTAGGCCGTCGGGTGGTGCGCCTGGAAGAACCGGAGGTCGAGGTTGATGTCGGGGAAATTGGGGCCGACGATCTTGGCCGCCATGAAATTGGCGAAGACCTCTTTCATCCAGACGTCGTTGAACCACCGCATCGTCACCAAGTCGCCGAACCACATGTGGGCGGTCTCGTGGGCAATGACGCTGGCCCGGCCAAGCTCCTGATTGCGGCTGGCGGTCGGGTCGAGAAAGAGGGCGTCGGCTCGATACCAGATGGCGCCCGGATGCTCCATCCCGCCGAATTGAAACGCCGGGACCGCCAGGAAATCAAACTTACCGAAGGGGTAGCGGATCTGGGTGTAGTCCTCGAGCCATCGGAGCGCGGCGGCGTGGAGGTCGAAGATCGCGTCGCGATTCCGGGCCACCTTGGCGCTGTCGGTCTCCCGATGGTACATGGTGAGGGTTCGGCCGTCGCGCACTGCCGTCTCGGTCGCGAAGAGGCCGGCCGCGAACGCGAAGAGATAGGTGCTGATCGGCTCGGTTTCGCCAAACCGGATGACGTGCGCCGTGCCGCCGGCGCTGTCGCGAGAGACGAGCGGGCCGTTCGCGACGGCTCGCCACCTCGGTGGAACCGTCAGGGTCAAATCGAACCGTCCCTTGAGATCGGGCTGCTCGAAGACCGGCATGGCGGTCGAGGCCCGGTCCGGCACGAAGAGGGCGTAGAGGAACTCGTCGTGGCGGTTGAGAGCGGCGTTGGTGGAGACGAACTCAATGCCCACCGTCTGCTCGCCTCGGGTCAGCTGGTCGGCGGGAATCACGATATGGTCCGGCGGTGTGGCGAACGCCACCGGAGCGCCCCCGATGGTAACCTCCTTCACCTGTTCGCCGGGGGCCCGGAAGTCGAGGACCAGGGGGTGGCGGGTGTCGCTCAAAGAAAAAGTGATCGCCACTGAGCCGGTGACCGGTTCGCTCGGCCGCTCCGGGAGGACGAAATGGGCCCGGTATCGGAGGTCGGAGATGACGGCGGCGCGAGTTCGAGCCAGCTCGAGTGCCACGCCGGGCGCGGGGGGCGGTTCGGCGCAGCCGATCGCCACCAGCGCGGTCGCTCCGAGCGCGAGGACCGGGAGCCCCGTCGAGACGGGACGACTCTTCATCGGGCCTTGAGCCAATAGCTCAGCTTGACGGCGAAGAAGTTGTCGCCCGGCGCCGTCGTCGCGTCCCAGAGCGTCCCCGGGTTCACCAGGCCCCCGGAGGGCAGCAGGTTGCTCCGGTTCTGCTGCCAGATCACGAACAGGGTGCTCCCGGCCAGCCATTCCCATCGGACCACCAAATTCGAGCGAAACGACAGCACGTTGAAATCCGGGCTCACGAACGCGAGGCTCGCCGACCCGTCAGTCACGGTGTACCGGCCGTCGCCGCGGGGCGTGATGGCGGTGCCGTTGCCGGCGCCGTAGATCCGGAGATCGAAACTCCGGGCGCGGGCCAGCTCGCCGAAGTCGTAGAACCGCCCGCTCGACGCGAACGGCTCGGCGTACCCCTGGACGGTCAGGTCGGGGGTGAAGGCGTAGTTGATCCGAAACTGGGTCGAGATGGTGCTCTGTTCGACCGACCCGAACAGGTAACGGCGCCCGAAGGTGCTTGATGGCCCGCCTCCTAGCGTCGCGATGTATTGTCGCGGGGTGGTCGACCGGGTGTACCGCGGCGTGATCGATGCTTCCCATCGGGCGGCGGGACGAGTCGTGATCCCGGCGCTCCCGCCGTAGGCCGAGCCGCCGATCTCGTCGTCCTGGCGGGTGAGCGATGCGTTCCAGGTGGTTCGGGCCGACTGGTTGCCCGCCAACCCGACCGAGAAGGACCAGCCCCGTGGCGTCTCCATGTAGGGCCCGCCCCGGGTTTGGGAGTTGCTCATCGCGCGGGTCGAGTGGGTCGCTCGAAAGGTGACATTCCAGAAGTTGTGGAAGGTGAAGAGGGAGCTGTGGCCGAACCTGAGGAACTGACGCTCGAGCCCGAAGTCCCATTGGCCCACGACCACGTGGCCGATCTGAAAGTAACGGAAGAGCCGACCGGGCTTGGCGTCGCGGAGCTGGAGGTCGGCGTTGAAGTCGACCGCGTCGGCCCTCGCCATCTGGCCGATGTCGTTGATCTCGAACCCCGGCGACTTCACCCCGACCTGAATTCCCCAGAGGGTGTAGCGGCCGGCGTTCTTGTCGGCCCGAACCGAGGCGGTGAAGCCGGAGAGGGCGGTTCGTAACGAGTCGTAGCGGATGTAGTCGGCGTCCGGGCGCTGAAAGTAGCGGGCGCTCGATCGCTGGATCCGATCGATGCCCACGGCCTCGCCCGCCACGCGACTGAAGCCGGCCCACCCGGTTAACTCGTACTTCCCTTCCTGAAATCGAAGCCGCCAGTCGAGACCACCGGTCACCGCGTCGCGGGTCAGCAGCCGATCGAGGGCTCCCGGCGCCCCCAAACCGCGGTGCACGCCGGTCAGAACCATGCCTAACGTCGACTGGCTGGACCCCACCTCCTGTTGGAGCCGGAGGACCCCGAACCCGGCCGGCGCCTCGACCGGCGCCCGGGCGAACAACCCGGTTGTCGAGTCGTAGCCCCGACCGTACTCCCGCGCCGTCACCGAGGCCAGCAGCCCGACCGAGAGTCGGGAAGGGAGGCGGCCGGTGACCTTCGCGGCGCCGAGAATGGTGGTGTTGCGGGGACGCTCGACGAAGTCGCCGCCGATTCCCCCGCGCGGGCTCGCTCCGATCCGGCGGGTATAGAAGTAGGTGGGCCGGCCGAGGAAGCTCTGGGCTCGGCCGGTGAGAATCTCGTTACCTTCGACGAAAAACGGCCGTTTCTCCTCGAACACCGTCTCGAACGCGGTCAGGTTCACCTCGGCGGGGTCGGCTTCGACTTGGCCGAAATCGGGGTTGAAGGTCGCGTCGAGCGTCAAGTTGGCTCCGATCCCGGCTTTCAGGTCGGCGCCGGCCCGGCCCACGAACTTCTGATCGAACGGATTCCTCCGATCCTGGTTGCTCCGGAGCGTGAGGTCGCCGGCGGTGTAGGGGACGACCTCAACTCCGCGAGCGGTGTTGACCCCTTCGATCCCTTCCATGATCCCGAAATAGGACGACCACCCCGACTGATCGTTCGCCCTCGGAATCAAGACCCAGTAGAGATCGATGTTCTGGTCGGGGATCGACCGCTGGATCTCGAGTCCCCAGGGCCGATCCGGCGCCCCGAATCGGAGCTGAGAGAAAGGAATCCGGAGCTCCGCCGTCCATCCGGCGCTGTCGACCCGGACCCGAGCGACCCAAATCGGGTCGTACTCGTATTGGCGGTCCGACTGGGAATCCTGGCCGTGATAGTAGTCGCTCCGAACCCCGCCCGAGGTGATCGCGAAGCTGTACGCGGTGCGGCGGTCGTGATAAGTATCGAACGAGAGGACCAGTTGTTCGGCGTTGCTGCTTCCATCGCGGCGGGTGATCGCGGTCGGGATGTTGTCGGGATCCGGGCGGAAGAGCCGCGCGCCGACGTAGATCGCGTCGTTGTCATAGAGGATCCGAACGTCGGTCCTGACGCTCGGCTCCGCTCCTTCCACCGGGACCTTCTCGACGAAGTCGGTAATCGGGATGGCCGTGGCCCAAGTGGCCTCTTCCAGCACCGCATCGACCCGTGGTGCCGCACCGACGATCCTGATCGCGCGGGCGACTTTCGGCGCTGTCTGAGCGGGCAGCGCTCCAGCCACGGCCCCGGCCATCAACCCGAGAATTAGCGACGCCCGGGCTCGGACGATTCGATCGATCACGTAGTGGTGTCCTTCGGCGTTCAGGTCGATGACGTGAGTGGTGCGATTGATTTTGCGTTGCTGGAAGTCTGGACGGGTCGGCCGTATTGTCGGTTTCGTCGAGCCCGGCCCCGAGCCCAGGGCTTCCGCCCTTGGGCCCGGACGGCCGGCGATGTCAGCGATCCCCTTCGCCCGTTTGCGGGTTGCACGACAGGGCCGGATTGAAGGGGGTGAAGACTCCGGCGGGATTCTCGCGGTGCGCCCAGACATGGAGGCTCCAGTGCGGGACCGGCACCGGGGTGCCTCCGACATCGAAGGGGTGACCAGCGAATGTCGGCGCCGGCTGGCCCACGTTGATGACGATGTACTCGACCGCCACGAGTTTCAGGTTCCGGTTGCGGTCCGGGGCATACAGCAGGGCCTCGGGCCGCAACGGCTCGAAGGTGGGATCGACGAGGTCGTCGTTGACCCAGTGGAACCCCATCGTGCCGAGCCCGGGGGCCGACACGCAGGGCGAGGCTTCGGCATAGCCAGCCCGGCTTGCCTGCTCTTGCGAGTGGAATCGGGCCGTTCCCGCTCGAACGGCCTTCACCAGGCCAGCGGTGCCGGCGGCTGCCTCATTGACCGCCACCTTCGCGGGCAGCGCTTCGAGCGAAACTTCACTGGGTCCCTCGCCACAACCCGCGATCAACATGACCAGCGGTACCGCAGTGATCAGACCTGCCCTGCCAGTCGGGGTGATGCGCATAAAATCTCCAGAGCGGTCGACATATCCTGCGGGGCATCCGACGAGTCTGATCTAGCTCGACCCGAGGGCCTTGGCAAGCTCTGCAGCGCCCAACCCGCCCGCCGAGGCGATAGATTGGAAACCATGGGTCAACGCCCAAAGGGCCCGCTTCCCGCCACCGGGCCGGCTAACGGTCCACGCCGTTTCTTGAGCGGGCTCTTTTCGGTCCTCGTCCTCGGCGCCAGCGCGTCTCCAGCCCAGCGGCCCGACGCCGGGAACTACTCCCCCGCTCGATTCCAGGTGGTGGAGACCCGCAGCGTCATGGTCGCGATGCGGGATGGTGTCCGGGTCTCCGTCGATCTCTACCGCCCCGACGCTCCAGGACCCCAGGCAGCGATTCTCTATATCACGCCTTACGACAACACCGGCATCAAGGTCCGGGCCCGCCGATTCGCACAGCGCGGTTTCGTGGTGGTCGCCGCAGATTCCCGGGGCCGCTACGACTCGGAAGGCGACTGGGACCCGTTCACTCCGATGCACAAGACCGACGGCGCCGACCTGGTCGAATGGATCGCCCGGCAGCCGTGGAGCAATGGCCGGGTCGGCATGATCGGCGGGTCCTATGCCGGGTGGACCCAATGGTGGACGGCCAGCCAGGCGCCGCCCGCGCTGAAAGCGATCGCTCCCGAGGTGGCGCCGCCCGACCAGTTCGAGAACATCCCGTATCAAAACGGGATCATGCTGGGGCCGTTCGTCGATTGGGCGGCCTGGATGTCGGGACGAACGGCACAGGTGGTCGACACCGGCCCCTACGGAGGCTACACCGCCACCCGGGCGCGGGACCTCTGGCACACTCCATACCTAACGCTCAACCAGGCCCGCGGACTCGCCTTCGCGCCCTGGTGGGACACCTGGATCAGGGCCCACCTCTCGACCCATCCTTACTGGCAGGGCATCGCCTATCAGCGGCGGGAAGACTACGCCCGAATGACGGTGCCGGCCCTCAACCTGACCGGCTGGTTCGACGCCGATTTCCCCGGCTCGCCACGCAACTACCTCGGGATGAAATCGTTCAGCGCCTCCCCCGAGGGCCGTCGTCCGAAGCTCATCATCGGCCCCTGGTACCACGGTCTCAACGACCGGGTGGTGGGCGGAATCGATTACGGGCCGGAGGCCGTGATCGATCTCGATGGCTACATCACCCGCTGGTTCGATTACCACCTCAAGGGCATCGACAACGGGGTCGCCGACGATCCCCCGGTCCGGGTCTTCGTCATGGGGCCCAACCGGTGGTACGCCGAGGCGGACTGGCCGCTTCCCCAAACCCGCTGGACCCCGTACTACCTGACCAGCGGCGGGCGCGCCAACTCCCTGAAGGGCGACGGGGTGTTGACGCCGGCCAAGCCGTCCGCCGATCGGGTCGACACCTACACCTACGACCCCGACCGGCCAACCCTGTCCACCTACGGAACCCACGGCCACATCCCCGGTGCGGTCGATGCCCGGCTCGGCGCCATTGGTGACGAAGTCCTGGTCTACCAAACGCCGTCACTCACCGAGGAGGTCGAGGTGACCGGCCCGATCGAGGCCACCCTGTTCGCCGCGACCTCGGCCAAGGATACCGATTGGATGCTCCGGCTGGTGGACGTCCACCCGAGCGGCTACGCTGCCCTCCTCGGCGAGGGGGTGATGCGGGCGCGGAACCGCGACCCCGCGGCCGGAGGTCAGTTCAACTCGGCTCAGCTGAGCACCATCGAGCCGAATCGGGTCTACGAGTACCGGATCAAGTTCTGGCGGGTCACCGGTAACGTGTTTGGCGCCGGTCACCGGATCCGGCTCGAGATCTCGAGCAGCTACTATCCGTTCTATCTCCGGAACCTGAACTCTGGCGCCGACAACGGCGGCTTGGCCACCGATGCGGTGGTCGCGACCCAGCGGATCTACCACGGGGCCCAATATCCTTCCCAGATCGTGCTGCCGGTCATTCCCACTCGAACCAAAGCTCACGGGGCGGGGTCACCGCCAGCGGGAGGATCGTGGTGAAGCGGGTGATCGGCGTGCTCCTGATCGGATCGACCGGGGGGCTCGGGATCCCCGCCGCGGTCGGGCTTCAGGGGGCGCGCGGATCCGCGGTGGCCGAGGCGAAACCGCGGACGATCGTTAGGCAGAAGCCGGTCTCGCTCATCGTCAACGGTAGCTTCGAAGACGGCCCGCCGGCACCCCGATTCCTCAACCTTCCGGGCGGGTCGACGGCGGTGAAGGGCTGGGTGGTGACCGGGGAAGGAGTGGATCTGGTCGGCCCCCGATACTGGCAGTCTTTCGACGGGACCGACGCCATCGACCTCGACGGGAGTGCTAGGAGCAGGACGACCCCGCCGTACGTTCAGGGGGGGATCGCCCAGACCTTCGCCACCGTCGCGGGCAAGCGGTATCGAGTGACCTTTCAGCTCGCCGGGAACCCGGCTTCGGGGCCCGCCATCAAGCCGATGCGGGTGATGGCCGCGGGTCAGTCGGCCGAATTCACGTTCGACATCACCGGCAAGACCGGCCCCAACATGGGGTGGGTGCTCAAGAGCTGGACCTTCGCTGCGAAGGCCGACTCCACCACGCTGGAGTTTCGGAGTCTCACCGCGTCCCCGCTGACCGGATTCGGCGCCGCGATCGATCTGGTGATCGTCGCCGCGGAAGCCGAAGCCGCGCTGGAGGTAACCGAGACCGACCAGTCGATCGAGATCCGGCTCGGGGCCGAGATCCTGTTCGCGACGGGAGAGTCGGTCCTCCAGCCCGCCGCCACTGCCACTCTCGAGAAGGTGGCCGCCCTGATCGGCGACCATCCCGACCTCCCGATCGTGATCGAAGGGCACACGGACAGCGTCGGGACGATGGCCTCGAACCAGACGCTCTCGGAGCGACGGGCCGGTTCGGTCCGCGACTGGCTCACCGGCAGGGGCGCGGCGCCGGCAGCCAGAATCACCACCAGGGGATTCGGTCCGAGCCGCCCGGTCGGCTCCAACGCCACCGCCGAGGGTCGCCAGCGCAACCGCCGGGTCGAAATCAGGCTCGAGAAGCGGGGACCGCCTCCGGGCGCCGACTTTCCGGAGATTCCCGCAAACCTGGAATCGGACCTGGCCCTCTATCTCGAGGGCGGCCGGACGGTCCGGGGCCTGAACGCGCTCGAGCGGATGCCGAGCGAGGCGGACCTGGTGCTCTGGCTCGCCGGCAACCAGTTCCTGGCCATGGACGAGCTGATCGGGTGGTTTCAGCGGGAACGACCGATTACTCGAGTGGGGTTGCTGACCTTGCCGTCGGGGCTCCTGCTTGCGGGGATCGAGCGAGGCGGGCTGAGCTACCGCGACCGGGCGTTCCCGGGGCGGCCCGACCTTTACGGCTCGGTGAATCTGGCTCACCTTCGCCAGCTCCGATCGGCCGGCCTGATGACCAGCTACCTGAGTTACCTCCACAACGAGATCGAGCTGATGGTGGCCCGCGGCAATCCCAAGGGCATCAGAGGGATCGCCGACCTGGCTCGTCCGGACGTCCGCACCTCGATGCCCAATCCGCTCAACGAGGGCATCATGCAACTCTACGGGCGGGCGGTGCTGGAGCGCCACGGGGTCTGGGGCCGGATCTCCGGTGGAAAGGAGTGCCAGGCTTGCCAATCGACGCCGACCAACTGGTTCACCGCCGCGCACCATCGGGAAACCCCGGAGCGGATCCGCGATGGCCGGTCCGACGCCGGGATGGTGTGGCGAACGGAGACCTTGGCCGCCCAACGGGCCGGAGCCCCGGTCGAAGGAGTGGCGCTCCCGGACGAAGACGCTCTCCGCGGTGAAGTGAGCTATGTGATCGGGCCATTGACCACGAGCCGGCGGCGGGTCGCCGCACGCCGCTTCCTGGCGTTTCTGGCGACACCAGCCGCCCAGGACGTCTATGCCAGCTTCGGGTTCCTGCGAGCGACCACGTTGGAGCTCGAGGAGCGTGCGATTCCGCCCGGCGGGCCGTCGGGGCGATGACTCCCGGTTGCGAGACCGGGTCCCGTCGGTGAACTTACCGGCGTGACCGACCTCGGCAATCTGACTGCAGCGCTGGCGGGTCGCTATCGGATCGAGCGCGAGCTGGGTGCCGGCGGGATGGCGACGGTCTACCTCGCCCACGACCTCAAGCACGACCGCAACGTCGCGATCAAGGTGCTCCGCCCGAACGTGGCCACCATGCTCGGGGCGGATCGGTTCATCCAGGAGATCCACCTCGCCGCTCGCCTCAACCATCCCAACATCCTCCCGCTCCACGATTCCGGCGAGGCGGCCGCGGGCGAGGGACGCGACCCGTTCCTCTACTACGTCATGCCAGCGATGGAAGGGTCGACTCTCAGGGAGCGCCTCCGGACGGAGGGGAAGCTGCCAGTCGCCACCAGCGCACGGATTGCCCGGCAAGTCGCCGACGCGCTCGATCACGCCCACCGGCACGGGGTGGTTCACCGGGACATCAAGCCCGAGAACATTCTCCTCCACGAAGGTCATGCTCTGGTGGCCGACTTCGGGATCGGGAAAGCGCTGGCGGCGGCCGACGGCGGGGCCAACGCCACCCAAACCGGGTTCATCGTCGGGACCCCCGCCTACATGAGCCCGGAGCAGGCGGCCGGCGACCCGGTGGACGGCCGCAGCGACCTCTACTCGCTGGGCTGCGTGCTCTCCGAGATGCTCACCGGCGAGCCGCCGCTCGCCTTCCGCTTCGCGACCTGGTCCGAGGAGACACCGGCCTCTCGGCCAACACTGCCTAACGCCATGAAGACGGTCCTCCGGCAGCTGCTGGTCACCCGGCCGGCCGGCCGGGTCGCCAGTGGGGCGCAGGTCGTCGAGCTGCTCCGGAACGCCGAGTCGGCGGCAACGACCGACCCCGCCACCGAGCGCTCGGTCGCCGTCCTGCCCTTCGTCAACATGAGCGCCGACCCGGACGACGAGTTCTTCAGCGACGGCATCACGGAGGAGATCATCAACGCCCTCACCCAGCTGCGGGGGCTCCGGGTGGCGGCCCGGACCTCGGCCTTCTCCTTCAAGGGGCGGACCGAGGATCTCCGGACCGTCGGTGAAAAACTCAACGTCGGCACCATCGTGGAGGGAAGCATTCGCCGAGCCGGGAACCGGCTCCGCATCACGGCGCAACTCGTGAGCGTCGCCGACGGATACCAACTCTGGTCGGAGCGGTTCGATCGGGAGATGACCGACGTCTTCGCGATCCAAGACGAGATCGCCACCGCGATCACCTCGAAGCTCGAGGTCAGCCTGGCCGGCGAGGCACCCGGCCAGTTGATTCGTCCGGGGACCGACGATCTCGAAGCCTACCGGCTCTTCCTGAAGGGCCGTGCCCTCGTCGCCCAGCGGGGCCCCGCCCTTGCCCTCGCGGTGACGACCCTCGAGGCGGCCATTCGGCTTGATCCCGACTACGCTCGCGCCCTGGCCGCCCTGGCCAACGCCCTCACGCTCCTCTGTATCTCCTGCGCGCTGCGTCCGGAGGCGGCGCTGCCGAGGGCCCGCGAGGCCGCCTCGCGGGCCGTTGCCCGTGACCCGTCGCTCGCCGAGGCGCGAATGGCCTCCGCGATGCTGGCCGCCGCGGAAGGCGATTATCGGGCCGCCGAGCAGGAGTGGGAACGCGCCGGGCAACTCGGGCCCGCCGATGTCGAGCTCCAGGCGGCCCGGGCGCTGTGGGGCCTTGGCTATTTGCGGGGCGATTTCGAAGTCGCCGCCGAGGCCGGCCGCCGGGCGGTCGCGATGGACCCGTTGAATGCCTATGCCCGCTCCAACTTGGCCCTGTTATACGCCCACGCCGGTCGGCCCGCCGAGGGAGTGGCCCAGGCGCGCCGAGCCGTGGAGCTCGACCCCCGGGGCTACCTCTCGAATCTGACGTTGGTCCGGCTCCTGTTTTACGACGGGAAGTACCCCGAGGCTTTCGCCCGTGGAGAGCGAACCGCCGCCGCCTCCGATCGCCACGTCTGGATCGTTGGCGAATTGGCGATGGGCCATGGCCGGGCCGGGCAGATCGATCGAGCGGCAGCGCTATATCGGGAGCTGGTGGAGCGGTCCAAGGTGGAGTACGTGGAGCACATCTGGCTGGCTGGGGCGGCGGAATGGGCTGGCCTGAGCGAAGAAGCGATTCGCCATCTTCGGCTGAGCGGCGAGGAACGCCAGCCGTTGGTTGCCATGGCGGGGCGGTACGGGTTTCCGCTGTTCGTCCCTCAGTGGCAGGCCCGACCCGAGTACCACCAGGTCCTCCGCCAGGTGGCGTGGAAGGCTGAAACCTAACGTTTCGCCCCGAGCTGGGGCGGGTCGGAAGGAGTCGGGAGGACGCCACGATTGGCCGCCGCGACCACCCCGATCGCGATCGCGCCGCTGACCGCCGCGCTCACCACCCCGAGACCGACCAGCGGCAGGTACACTCCCGCCGGGGCGCCGAACGCCTTTCCCAACACCGCGAACAACACCGCCGGCCCGGCGCCTCCGATGGCGCTCCAGAGCGCCACCCTTCCGGTCGACAGCTCCTCTACTCGGCGGCCTCGCTCCGCACGGGCCAGGAGCAGTCCCGCGTTGAGCCCCGAAATGAGACCGAGACCGCCATAGCCGAGCAGGTGGGTCAGGACCCAGCGGGCCAGGGATGCCGCTGCGGGTAGGCTGCTGTCCGGGGACGTCCACCGGAAGAATGCCATGACGGCCCCGAGGGCGGCGAACGGAAGTGCCCAAAAGCCGGCGAACTTCAGGAGCGCCCGAAACTGCCGCGACAACGCCATCGACGCCTCCACGGAGTGCCGCAAACTTATTGGCGACGGGAAAGTAACTGGTGGCGACGGGCCCTTCCAACGGCCGCTGGCGCTCGGATTGGGTTATATCCGGGTGTTATTGACATTCATTATCGCCCGGGTAGAATATGTCGCCATGCTGCCACCCGAAAACCCGATCGGAAGCCCGACCCCAGCGGATTGGGTCGCCTTCGAGGGGGCCCGATTGATCGCCGTCGGGCCCCCGGTCGACGTGGCGTTGAAAGTGAAAGCGGTCGTCGATCGGGGGGAGCGGGCCGCGGTCCTGGTATTCGATCGGAACACCAGCTTCCCGATCGATCTCGACCTCCGCGGAACCGCCGAGGCGGTGGCGAATCGCTTGGTGGCGACACCGACGCTGGTCAGTCGAGGGCCAGGGCGCCCGAAGCTCGGGGTGGTGGCTCGCGAAGTGACCTTGCTCCCCCGTCACTGGGAATGGCTGGCCGACCAGCCGGGCGGGGCCTCGGTCGCCCTCCGCAAGCTGGTGGATCAAGCTCGTCGATCTGGCACGGAGGACGATCGCCGCCGCCGAGCCGTCGAGGCAGCGTACCGCTTCATCTCGGCCATGGCGGGCGACCGCCCCGGGTTCGAGGAGGCCAGCCGTGCCCTGTTCGCCGGCGACAGTTCTCGCTTTCGGCAGTACACCGGCCGATGGCCCATCGGCATTCGCGACCATGCCAATTGGTTGGCGGCGGTCGCTCTCGAAAGGCAGGGTTCATGAAGGATCTGACCCAAGGCTCGATCGGCGGGCACTTGGTCCGACTGGCGGTCCCGCTGGCGGCGGGGATGGTCTTCCAGACTCTCTATTACCTGGTCGATCTGTACTTCGTGGCCAAGCTCGGCGATGCCGCGATTGCCGGGGTGAGTGCGGCCGGCAACGTTCAGTTCATCGTGATGGCGCTGACCCAGATTCTCGGCGTCGGGACGATGGCGTTGATCGCCCACGCGATCGGTCGTAAGGATCGAGCTGACGCCAATCTGATCTTCAATCAGAGTCTTGGGCTCGCGGCGCTCGCCGCGGGGGCGACCGCGGTCGGTGGGTACGCCCTATCCGGAGCCTACATGAGCCGACTCGGCGCCGATCCTGCCACGGTTGCCGCCGGTACCAGCTACCTCCACTGGTTTCTGCCGGGCTTGGCCCTCCAGTTCGCGTTGGTGGTGATGGGGTCGGCTCTGCGGGGAACCGGGATCGTCAAGCCGACGATGTTGGTCCAGATTTTCACCGTGGTGCTGAACGCGGTCCTGGCCCCGATCCTGATCGCGGGCTGGCTCACCGGCAAGCCCCTCGGTGTCGCCGGTGCCGGGCTCGCCACGACGATCGCGATCGCGGTGGGGGTGGTCATGTTGTGGGTGTACTTCCGGGTGCTTGAGAAGTACGTCGCCGTCGACGCCGCGATGCTCAGGCCCCAGGTAGCAGTGTGGCGGCGGATTCTCGCCATCGGGTTGCCCCCCGGGGGCGAGTTCGCCTTGATGTTCGTCTACATGGCGCTGATCTACTGGATCATCCGCGACTTCGGCGCGGCGGCCCAAGCGGGATACGGCATCGGATCGAGGGTGATGCAGGCCATTTTTCTTCCGGCGATGGCGGTGGCCTTCGCAGTGGCGCCGTTGGCCGGGCAGAACTTTGGGGCTCGGCAGTTCGATCGGGTCCGGCAGTCGTTTCGAACGGCCTCGGTCTTGGGGAGCGGCATCATGCTGGTGTTGACTCTGATGTGTCAGTGGCAACCGGAGTGGTTCATCCGGGGATTCACGACCGAGCCCGCCGTGATCGAGGTGGGCGGCCAGTTTCTTCGCTACATCTCCTGGAACTTCGTCGCCGTCGGCTTGGTGTTTACCTGCTCTGGGATGTTCCAGGCGTTGGGGAACACTCTGCCGGCGTTGTGGAGCAGCGCCACCCGCCTTGCGACCTTCGCGATTCCGGCCGTGTGGCTGGCACGGCGTCCCGGGTTCGCGCTGACTCACCTCTGGCTCCTGTCGGTTGCCACCGTGGCGCTCCAAGCGGTGGTGAGCTTGGGCCTCTTGTGGGCTGAGTTCCGACGGGTCGGGGCGCGAAACGAGGAGTTGGCCGCGGTGGCTGGGGCGGGGGCTACCGCTCCTTGATCCGCCAGGTCGTTTCTTGCCAGGGATCGCCGCGCTCTTCCGGTTTTCGTTCGATCGACCCGGCCGCCTCGAGCGCCAGCAGATGGGCCAGGAGCGACTGGGCGGCCGCCGGGTGAAGCGCTGGGTCGGTGTCGACGTAGATCCGCTCCACCAAAGCCCCGATTCGGCTCGGGCCTGCACCTAACGCTTCCAGCGCCTGCCGCGTTCGCATTACCCGGTGAGCGTGAAGCTCGCGGATCCGATCGTAGGGGGTGCCGATCGCCTCCCCGTGGGCCGGATAGAGCACCAGAAGATCGGGCACGGCCAGCAGCCGCTCGAGCGACGTCAGGTACTCTCGGAGATCGCCGTCAGGCGGGGCGATGATCGAAGTCGACCAGCCCATCACCAGATCGCCGGGGAAAAGGGCTGCTTCCTGCCGGAGGAGGAAACTCAAGTGGTCGCGGGTGTGACCCGGCGTGTGGAGGGCTTCCAACCGGACCCCGTCGGCGTCGAGGATCTCGCCATCGGACAGAGCCTGGTCCGTTCGGAATCCTGGGTGTTCACCGAAGAACTTGATGGGGGCTTGAACGAGCTCGGCTAGGCGGGGAGCCAGTGGCCAGTGATCGGGATGGCCATGGCTCGGGATGACGGCCTCGACCCTAACGCCGCCGACCGCGGCGACGATTCGCTCGAGATGTCCGTCGGGTCGATCCTCGCCGGGGTCGAGGATGACGAGCGCCGAGGTCCCGATCAGATGGGTGTTGGTGCCGGGTCCGGTGAAGAGACCGGGATTCGGCTGAGTGACCCGGCGGACCAAGGACGAGAGGCGCACCACCCGGTCGTACGCGATCGGGATGGTCACCGGAGGAACAGCCGCGTAAACGCCTCGCGATCGACCTTGGAGATGTCGGCTTCGCCCTGGTCGTATCCATCGTCCCCCGGCAGCACCACTCGGCCCTGAAACACCCTCGGTTCATTGGCTGGCAACGGCACTGGTTGTTGCCGGGCCCAAGCGACCGCCTCGTCGGCCGTCGGATGTCGCGCGAGTGCCTTCAGGTTCATCAGGGTCGGGAAGATGATCATCCATTCGCGCCGAAGGGCCCGCTCGATCGCCTCGGTGGGAGAGACCCAGGCCGAGTCGGTGAGCTCCCAGTCGTCGTGGGCCGCGGTCTGGCCTCCGGGCGCATGGGTGACGAAAAACCGGGTGTCGTATCGCCGGGGCTCTCCCAACGGCGTGATCCAATGCGACCAATAGGCCAGCCGATCGGTCGCGAGGCGGAGATGCTCCTGATCGGCGATCGCCTGGAGGCTGAGAGTGCCGGCGTTGAGCCGATCGCGGAGGCTCCGGAAGTGCCTCTCGACCTCTTGATCACCGAAGTCGAGTAGCGAGCCGGAGCGATCGTAGGCGAGAAGCACTCCGGCCTCCTCGAAGCACTCCCGAATCGCCGCGATGTAATGGGCCATCCCGCCCGTCGTCAGGCCAAGCCGCTGGTTGGCGGCCACCTCGTCGAAGTCGGCGCGGCGGGCCGCGTCGATCGCGTCGTCGGGGTCGACTCGGCCGCCGGGGAACACGTAGGCGCCCCCGACGAACCCCGACTGGAGGTGGCGCCGCTCCATGAAGACCTCGATGCCCGACGGGGTGTCGCGGACCAACAGGACGGTTGCCGCGGGCTGGAGCACCGGGGTCGCTCGGGGCATGGCGTGGTTCTCCAAGATCGTCATGGCAGGTCGACTTGTGAGGCGGGAAGAAGATAGTTACCTTGTTACTGTGATCGAAGTCAGTTCCGACCAAGGACCAGGGGCCCGGCACAACCGCGGCCCCTTTGTGTTATGGCGATCACGTGCAGCGGGGGGAGTCTCTCCATCGTTGCGGGGAACACCCTCCGTGGGGTTGGCACGGGCAATAGCGGTCGCGGCCGAATGGCCAGCGCCCGACATCATTGAGGAGTAGGACAATGCGTACGACTGGAACAGTCAAGTGGTTCAACGATAGCAAGGGGTTTGGTTTCATCACCCCAGCGGGTGGTGCGAAGGATTGCTTCGTCCATCACTCGGCGATTCAGGGTGAGGGGTTCAAGTCCCTCGCCGAGGGCGACCAGGTGGAGTTCGACGTGGTGCAGGGCCAGAAGGGTCCCGCCGCCGAGAACGTCTCCCGGATCGCTCAGTAACTGCCGCTCGCCTCGGAGGGTGACCTCCGGGGCCGGCTGATCCGAAACGAGCCCGCCTCGCTCACTCGAGCGAGGCGGGCTCGATCACGAGCGGCGGCTCGAACTAGAAGGCCGGGATGGTCGCCGAGAGCGTGTAGGGGGTCTTGGCATCCACCGGACCGCGGCGTTTCAGATCGTCGAGCACGAACCAGAGTCGAGCCCGCACTTTCTCGCCATGGTGGAACAGCTCCTCGGAGGTACAGCCGGTTTGCGATCCGAGGGCTTCGACGAGCCCGTTGAATTTGGCGGGATTCTTGGCCTCGAGCCCGGGAAGGGACAGAACGTAACAGGCGCGGTCGAAGGCGCTTTCGAAGTCGACGCCCAATGGGCCATAGTTGGGAACCGTGCGGCCGAGTTCAGGGCCGCCCGGACGGACCTGCGAGGCGCGGTCGCGCTTCTCGATTTGCTTGCTTTCGCTCATTAGACACCCTCGTTGTGGGACAACGACACCCGCTAAAGATAAGCCCGACGGCGCGTTGGAGCGAGCCGGGGGGCCGGCGCGCCTCACCCGGTCCGGGCCCGCTATTATTGAGTCCTTCATGCCAGTTCTCAGCCGGTGGTTCGTTCGCACCGCGTTGCTGTGCCTGCTCGCGGCTCTCGGGCTCGCCGTCCTGACCTCGGCCCGGGGTGGGGTCACCCTTTTTGGGCCGACGGTGCTCCATCTCTTGGTGATCGGTTGGCTCTCGCAGATGGTGTTCGGGGTGGCCTACTGGCTCTTCCCCACCCGGTCCGGCGCCGAGCCACGGGGCCGGGCGTGGCTGGGTTGGCTTTGCTACCTGAGCCTCAACATCGGGCTCCTGCTCCGAGTGTGGGCCGAACCGTCGACGTCGGCAAGCGCGCTCCGGAGCGCCGTGCTTCTCGGATCGGCGGCGCTTCAGTTGGCCGCGGCGATCGCCTTCGTCGTAAATACCTGGCCTCGGGTCCGGGAGCGCGGATAGCGGTGCCCCGGGCGACCGTGTGGCTCCTTCGAGCCGCGATGGTGCATTTGCTCCTCGCCAGTGGACTCGGGGCGTGGCTGCTGGTGGCCAAGAGCGGCCTCCTCGCGCCAGGGCGGATCCTCTCGGCCCACGCCGCCATCGCGCTGCTGGGCTGGCTGGTCCAATTCACCCTTGGAGTCGGGTACTGGATCCTACCCAAATTTGCGACCGGCCCCGCCCGGGGCCCGGCATGGGCTCCGTGGCTCACGGTGGCGGCCCTCAACGGCGGCGTTGGCTTGATCGCCGCTGGGGCCTCCACGATCGGCCTAACGATGGCCGGGCTTGGCGTCGGGATTTTCCTGGCGACCGCGGCGCCGCGGGTCAAGGCGTTTGGGGTGGGGCGGTGAGGCGGTCGCTTCCCCAGGTCGCCTTGGCCGCGCCGCCGCCGTTCCGCCTGCCGGGCGAGCATTTTGTCGCGGCGCTCGTCTGGCTCGCGGTCGCGGCGGTCTTGCTGCCGTGGCTGGCGCCGGTGCTCGCCGAAGGACGGGTCTTCGAACCGGCCGTGTTCGTGTTGATGCACGTGGCGGTGCTGGGCGTCCTCACCTCGGCGATTTTCGGCGCCCTGCTCCAGTTCGTGCCCGGCGGTTTGGAGGTGCCGCTCCGCAGCGTTCGGCTCGGCCACGTTGGCTTCTGGCTCCTTCAGGTCGGGTTCGTCGCGCTGCTCGCCGGCTTCTGGCGGGGGCGGGGTGGGCTGCAGCTGACCGGATGGATTCTCATCTTTGGGGCGGTGGGGGCGGTGTCGGTCAACGTCCTCCCGGCCCGGCGACGATCGCCTCACGGCAAGCTGGTGGGGCTCTACCTCAGTGTCGCCCACTCGGCCCTTGGGGTCGGAATGCTCATCGGGCTTGCCCGTATCGGCGAGACGTTAGGTTGGTGGCACTTGGACCGATTCGGCTTGCTCGCGGCACACGTTCAGTTGGGGGCCATCGGTTTCGGAACCCTGACGGCGGTCGGGGTTGGGAGTCGCATGGTGCCGACTTTCCTCCTGGCCATGGGGGATGATCGGCGCCGGCTCCGGTGGATTTTGGGCCTGACCACCGCAGGGCTGACCTTCTTTTCAGTGGGGGCGCTGGCTCGAATCGGATCGGTGACGCGGGCTGGAGGTCTGCTGCTCGGGGTTGCGGGTGGCCTGATCCTGGAGCTGGCCTGGCGATGGTTCGGGCGTCGTCAGCGTGGCCTCGACCTGTCGCTTCGCCACGTGGCCTCCGCGTTCGTCGGGCTGCTGATGGCCTGGCTGCTCGGCATCGGACTCATGATCGGCGACCCACACGACCCCCGCCGTTGGGCGGCTTATGTGGCGGCCCTGGTCCTCGGTTGGCTGCTGATGCTGGTGATCGGAGTGATGGGAAAGATCGTCTCTCACCTCAGCTACATCCACCTGTTTCGGGCCATGCCCGGCTTTGCCCGGGTGGGTAATCCCAACCTTCTCCTCAAAGGAGACTGGCTGCTGGTCAGCTGGGTCCTGCTGACGGCCGGCGCGCTCGCCCTGCCGGTGGCGGTTGGCCTGGGGCGCGGGCAGGTCGCGACCGCTGCAGCCGCTACTTGGTCTGCGGGAGTCGCCGGGACGCTCGCGAACTACTTCAGGATGCTGGTCGTGGGCCGGACGAAATAGGATTTTCCGGCGGGCCGCGGGTCGGGCCAGATCCGCGCAGCATCGGCCCCGGCGAAGAGCACCCCGTTCTTCATCACGTATCTGATTTTCTGCGCGTTCGCGATGTCGACGAGCGGGTTGGCGTCCAGAACGACGAGATCGCCCAATTTCCCGATCTCGAGCGAGCCGATCTGGCCATCGAGCCCGTGGTGGCTGGCCCCCTTTATGGTTGCGATTTCGAGAGCCTCGGCCGGCGTGAACCCGCCCCGCACCAAGAGGTCCAATTCCCAGTGGGCGTCGAGTCCGAGCATCTGCCCGTGCGCCCCGAGTTGCAAAGAAGTGCCGTTGGCGAAGAGCTTCTTGATCTCCCGCCCCATCCGCCAGGCATACATGTCTTCGGGCCACAGGTGGGTCGGGTTACGGACCCGCATCAGGTCTTCGGGCGTTATGAAACGGGTGAGCTTGGGGTCTTCCCAGAGCTTGCTTCCCTGGTGATACCAACCTTCGCCGAAAAACCCGTTGTAGACGACTAGCAGCGTGGGGGTCATGCCAGCCTGGGTTCCACCCCAGAAGCGGACCACGTCGTCGTAGAAGGGTGCCAGGCCCATCGAGTGCTCGATCCCGGTGACGCCGTCCATCAACTGAGTGAAGTTCATCTGCGGATCGGCAGCCGATTCGGAGACGACGTTCAGTCCCAGCTCTCGGGCGGCGGTGGCCACGAGGTGGCGGCGCTTTCGGGTCATCTCGACGTAGTCCTTCACGGCGATGGCACCATGATCCTTGTTCCACCGGAGCTGCTCCCGGGCGTCGTCGAGCGTCTCGATCGGCCGGTACATCCGGAGGCGAGCCCCCTGGCGCGCCCCGTAGATCACCGAGCCGGTGGTGAAGAGCCGGGGGCCAGTCATCCGGCCGGCTCGCAGCATATCGGACAGCCAGCCGTCGCGGTATTCGTTGCCATAGACCTCGACCACCGTGGTGACGCCGTAAGCAAGCGGTCCGCTCAGATAGGTGGGCCGCTGCTCGATGACATGGAGCGACGAGTGCTCGATGTGGGGGTGAGCGTGGGCGTCGACCAGACCGGGAATGACGGTCCGACCGCCGAGGTCGAACACTTTGGCGCCGGCTGGAATCTTGACCGCGCGGCCGACCGCGGTGATTCGGCTCCCTTGGATCAGAATGGTGGCCCGTTCGAGCACCTCGCGCTTGGGGTTCATGGTGACGACCCGTGCTCCCGTCAACGCCACGGCGCCCTTCGGCGCATCGATCTCGTACTCGATCGCCGTCTCGACCCGCCTCGCGGTGGAGCCGGGGACTCGGGCTCCGGTCCACGAAGCGCCGCTCCCGGTGCTCGGCGTCGCGCGGGCATCGGCGAGGATTTGCTCGACGTCCTTCTCGTAGAACCCGGTGGCCCGGGTCCATGCCAAGGTCTTACCGTCTGGTGCCCAGGTCAGGTAGCCCCCGTCTTCCGGATCGACGCGGACCGCGAAACCCATCCGCTCGAACGGCGAGATCGACACGGGTTGGCCGGCGTAGCCGAACGGGGTGATGAAGCTGCGCTGGTATTCCCGCAGGGCGATCCAGCCGAGATCCGGGGAGGGGACCGCGGCCACTGCGTTCGGGAACCGAAAGAGGACGGTCTCGCCGTGGCCGTCGATCCCGATTCGTTTCAGGACCAGGGTATCGCGCTCGAACTCGGTGAAAAAGAGCACCTCGCCGTCGGGCCCGAACATCACGCTCGGCGGGATCTTCCCGGCGATATTGGCGTATTCGAGGGGCTGGCCGGTTATTCCAGTCACCCGCCGTTCGACTCCGCTCGCCGAGCGAACCATCAGGTCGAACGTCGTCTCGTTGGAGAGCCACAAGCCCCGCTCGACTCCGCCGCTCCCGCGGGCATACGCGAGCCGAGTACCGTCGGGCGAGACGGCCAGACTGCCGTACTGAGCGGGCACCGTCGTTAGGCGTTCACCGGGCGCTCCCAAGGCGGCCGACCGATACACCGCGCCGAGGCTATCGTCGGTCCAGGAGGCGTAGTAGAGCGCTCCGGTCTTCGGATCGGAGACCGGGCTGGTCTCGTGGGCGTCGGACCGGGTCAGATTGCGACGGCCTCCGCTGGGATCGGCGAGCCAGAGATCGCCGAGGGCCTCGAAGACGATGCCCTGAGGGGTCCGCTGCCCCCATCGATGGGTCCGGGTGGCGGCTCGGTCGCGTGGCTCCTCGATCTTGAAACGGATGGTTTGGGACATCGGGCGTTCGACCGGCGCTCGCATCGGAATCCGGGTGGCGGCGCCGGTGGCGACGGTCACCGAGGTGAGCTGGCCGCCGACGCCGAGAATGAGGCGCTGGCCGTCAGGATGCCAGGCGATCGTGGGGTACGGCCCGTAGGACGAACCAGCATCCTGACGATCGCGGTCGAGCCCCCGCAGGAGCACTCGCTCGGTTCGGGACCCCAAGTCGCGGACGATCAGGATCGCTTCGTCGATCGCGCGGTGGACGTAAGCCAACTGCCGGCCGTCGGGAGACAGCGCGGGGGCGAAGGCTCCGCCGGGTCGTTCGACCACCACCGTGATCTCGCCGGAGGCTTGGTCGTAGCGCTCGATCCGGGTGCCGCCCTGCGGAATCACATACGGGTTGAAGCCGAAGGGGTAGACCTGCCGGTTGCTCCGCTCGTACAAGACGCCGTTTCCCGCCGGCTCCGCGACCGGCCCGCTCAAGGCGCCCTGGCCGTGCACCAGCGTCTGGTGTCCTCCGGCCAGCGGATAGGCGATCAATTGATTCGGTTCCCCGTCTCCATCCGTCCCGGCGTACAGGTGGCGGCCGTCCGGCGACCAGGCGGGTTTGTAGACGTTGCCGCTGGCGCCGGATACTTGCATCAACGACCCGCCTCGTCGATCCATGATCCAGGCGTTGTGGCTGCCCGATCGGTCGGAGGAGAACGCGATTTGACGGCCGTCCGGGCTGTAGCGAGGGAACAGATTCCACGACCGTCCCTCGGTCAGGCGCCGGGCCGTGCCTCCCTCGATGGGGATTTCATAGATGTGGCCGAGCAGGTCGAACGCGAGCCAGCGGCCGTCGGGCGAAACCGAGACGCTCATCCAGGTGCCTTCGGTCGCGTCGAATGCCATTAGCCGGGTTGGACCCGTCGGAGTTTCGACGCTCCACGGAGCCGGTTCCTGGGCAACCAGGATGGTTGGGCCAGCCAGCGCCAACAATGCGGCGGCCAGTACGACGAGTCGGTGCGGCGACATCTTCACGACGCTCATCGATGACTCCAGATTGGAATTCGCGAAGCTGGGGGGATCAGCGCCCAGCTCACCAGTCAAGGCAACTCAAATCTTCGTTGGAGCTCGCGCCATCGACCACGCGACGGACCGCATCCATCACGATGTCCGGCCGGTCGGCCTGGATGGGATGCTCGCTCCGAGTGATCCCTCGAGCCCGTCTGGGCCGGTGGCCGCGAAAGGACGGGTGCCTCCGGGAAGATCCGTCCCCAACCACCTTGCCCTCTCGCTCCCACCGTTTCGATTCGGGAGTCTTCGGAGGCCCTCATCGAGGGCTATTGGCGGCGTTTGGCCGAAAGCGTCTGGCCGGTCATGTCGATCGACAATCGGTCGACCACGCCGGCGGCGTTCATCAAGAAGGTGACGGCGGTACTGGATCCTTTCACGAAGAATCTGACCGGCGTTTCGGCCTGCAGCTCGCTGGTGGTCGGACTGTTCCCTTGTTTGAGGCGGAGGAGGGCCCCGTCCCGCGAGACGGTGACGAGCAGGTCGCCGGAGACCTCGTAGACCCCGACGTACCGTTCGAGGACCTTGGGATCGACGGCGATCGCCTTCCGGTCGGCGGGCGAGATGTATTCCTCTCCGCGAAGGAGAGCGATCGCCGCCTCGGCGATCTCGGAGGGTGCCCCCGAGTTGGACATGTAGTAGACCCCGACTCTTGCGTCGACGTCGCCCATCATGAACGAGCTCTGGCCCGGGATGCCGCCGCCGTGGCTGATGAGGGTGTGGCCGGCGGCGTCTTTCTTGACCGAGAATCCGAACCCGTAGTTCCCGCCGAATTGCGGCTCCCGCATCTTCTTGACCGACTGTTCCGAGAGAATCCGTTTGCCATTGAAAACGCCGCCGTTCAAGTGGACCCCGAGAAATCGGGCCATGTCCTCAGCGGTGAGGTAGATGTCGCCGGCCGGGTAGACATCGAAGTGCACCTGGGCCACGGGCCGGGCCTTCCCGCTCGGGCCACCGGCGTTGTATGGCAGCGCCATCACCTCGACCATTTCGGGCGAGGGGTACACCGGTGTCGCGGTCGCGACGCCGATCGGCTTGAGCACGTTGTCGACCATGAAAGTTTGATAGTCGGTACCGGAAATCTTCTCGATCAGCAATCCCGCCATCCCGTAGGCGAAGTTGTTGTACTCCCATTTCGTCTCGACCGGCCGGATCGAATAGAGATCGGCGACCATTTTCTCGAGCGGTTTGGGCAGCTCGCGGCCCCAGATCGGCTTGGTGACTGCCCCGGCCGTGAGCCCGGACCAATGAGAGAGAATGTGGGTGAAGGTCACCGGCTTCTCGGTTTGAAGGCGGTCCTGAATCCGGACGTCGCCGAGGTAGCGGTTGACCGGGTGGTCGAGCGACAGCTTCCCTTGCTCGGCGAGTTGCATCAGGGCGGTCGCCGTGGCCGATTTGAAGGTCGAGCCGGTGCTATAGATGGTTTCGGTCGTTGCCGGGGTTAGGGTCCGGACGTTGGCGTAACCGAAGGCCGCCTTCCAGACGATCGACGAGTCCTTGACGAGCGCGATCGAGATCGACGGCACGCCCCGGTCTTTCAAGACCTTCTCGATGAGCCCGGAGAGCACGGACTTGGTCTTCTCGAGATCGAACTGGCCGGTTTGAGCGGCAACGGGGCCGGCCACGACGGACACGACGAGGGCCATGGCGACGGCGGGGAACGATCGAGGCGTCATCCACCCTCCAGAGGCTGGATCGGAAGATAAAGGCTGAGGTCCTCGGGCGTGAGGGGCTCGGATGCCCTCAATGGTGTTAGTTTTCAGGGTTCGTTCGGCGGCTCCGTGTGTCAGGCTGGGGCCAACGGCCGATTCCGGACCGTGACCCTCAGGGAGGAGTGCTCCATTGCCGAGGCGGAACTATCAGTTCGAAAAGCGTCAGAAGGATTTGTCCAAGAAGGCGAAGAAGGAGGAGAAGCGGCAACGCCGCTTGGAGCGTGCCAATCGCGCCCAGACGGACGAGGTGCCCCCAGACGAGTCGGCCGTCGACCAGCCGCCGCCAGAATGACACCGGGCTGTCTATGAGCGGCTACAAGACTGACCAGCGCCGGGTCGTCCACCGTGGGCGCGAATTCCATTTCGTATCCTACGAGGGCCACAGCGCGGATCCGGCCAAGGATCGAAGCGCGGTACCGGCGACGTGGTTTCTGATGAGTGCCGGGAAGCGATGGGAGGTTGGCCCACAGATCGCCGGTCAGGAGACCGCCGACCTACAGGCGCGGTTGGTGCAATGGCTCGACGAGCACATCTTCGGCCCAGGGCCGAAGAAGCACCGCTATTGAAACTCGAGGTTCCGGGCGAAGTCGGTGGGGCTGGTGGCCGCCGACTTCGCCATTTCCAGCGTGATCTGATCGGCGTGGTAGAGCTCGGTCAAGTGCTGGTCGAAGGTCTGCATTCCATACTGGGCTTTCCCGGCCGCGATCAGGTCCTTGATCTCGTTGGTGCGGTCCGAATCCGCGATCAGCGCCTCGATGGCCGAAGTGTTCCGCATGATTTCGACCGCCACCACCCGGCCTTTCCCATCTTTGCGGGGTAACAGCCGCTGGGAGATTACCGCCCTCAGTGTCTCTGCCAGCCGTTGGCGGGTGGCCTGTTGCTCGGCCGGGTCGAAGACGCTCACCAGCCGGGAAATCGTCTTGACGGCGTCAGTCGTATGCGCGGTGCTGAAGACCAAGTGCCCCGTTTCGGCTGCTTTGAGCGCGATGTCGATGGTCTCCTGGTCGCGCATCTCGCCGAGCATGATGATGTCGGGGTCCTGCCGGAGGGCGGCGCGGAGGGCCCGGGCAAAACTCTCGGTGTCACCACCCAATTCCCGCTGAATCACGATCGACTTGTCGTCCTTGTGGAGGAACTCGATCGGATCTTCGATCGTGACGAGCTTAGCCGCCTTGGTCTGATTGACGTGGGCCAGCATCGCCGCCAGGGTCGAAGACTTGCCACTGCCGGTCACGCCGGTCACCAGGACCAAGCCCCGATCCTCCATAGCGAGGTTGCGCACGACGGGCGGCAGCCCGAGCCGGTCGAGCTCCGGAAGGGCGATCGGGATGTACCGCAACACCGCCGCGATTGAGCCGCGTTGGCTGCACAGATTGACTCGGAACCGTCCGGCACCGTGGAGGGAGTAGGAGCAGTCCGTTTCGCGGAGGTTGGTGAGCGCCGTATCGATGGTCTCCGCGGTCACCTTCCGCGATGCGATCAGGATCTCCGCGGCGATCGCGGCGGTATCGGGGGGTTCCAGGTTTGGCAGGTTGTTGACCGAGACGACCTGACCGCGCAGCCGAAGCCGAAACGGGCCGCCGGCACTGACGTGGACGTCGGAAGCCTCGAGGTCGACGGCCTTTTTGAGGACGGCCTTGAAAGTCGAAACAATACTTTGAGGTGGCGCGGCAGCAGCCATCTTTCGATGCATTTCCGATGCGGGTGATCCGGATTGCGGCCACGCTGGCAGGGGGCCAGCCGGCGATGAACGGCCGCTCTTCGGGCAGGTTTCGTGCCTCGACTCGGGAGGCGACAGGCCGGACTCCGCGGCGGCGCAACCGTAGTGCGAGCAAAGCCTTGCGACGAAGTGTCGGGCGGAGTCCGTGGCTGGACTTGCAGCCGTTGCCGAGATCTCGCAGGAAGCCAGGACCTCCTCCATCTTACCCCGTTGAAACCCGATGCCGGAAGGTCGCGGGCGAGAGCCGATTAGTTGGCGCGATCGGGGGGGAGCAGAGCGGCCACCGAATCGGCCAGGATCCGATAGTTCCGGCCGGCCTCGCCGGTATCGAGCGTCGCCCTGATGTCCGCGAGCAACGAGTCGGCGATCGCAAAATTCCCGAGCATCGCGTGGGCGTTCGCCAGGCGAAGCCGAGCGACCCGGAGCGCGTGCCCGCTCTCCGGGCCGGCGGCCAACGTGGCAACGGCCCGGGAGCAGAGCCGTTCGGCTTCGCGGGCATCGCCCCGGTTCAGCATGATGAGATCGCAGAGATGGCTCTGGGCGGAGCCTGTCTCTCGATGATTCGCCCCCAACGCCGTCTCGATTCCCTGGGTGGCCTGCCGTTGCGCTCGGATCGCGGCGTCGCGCTGACCGAGGGTCCAGTAGGTGATGGCCAGGCCCTTCAACGCGGTGGTGGTACTCCGGGCGGCGTCACCGAGGGCGGTTCGGACGATGGCGAGTCCCCGTTCCTGGGCGGTAACGGAGGCGGCGCCTTGTCCGCGATGCAGGAGATTCTCGCCGAGTTGGGTTAGGGTCTGTCCCACCTGCGGGTGCCCAGGCCCCAATTTCAACTCGAGAATCTTGAGCGCCTCCCGAAAGAGGGTCTCGGCCTCAGCGAGCTTCCGGTCGTCTCGTTCGGCGACCCCCCGAACGTCGAGGACCGAGGCCAGGGACAACACCACCCGAGCGGTGAGTGGGTGATCGCGGCCCTGAAGGCGGGTTTGGCGGGCGACCAGGTCGCGAAAGTCCGCCTCGGCGGCGGCGAGATCGCCTTGAGCCCGTTTGAAGGCGGCCAGATTCCCGAGGGCCAGGATGGTGCGCTGATGGTCGGGGCCGACGGCCGAGGTCAGCGCCCGGAGCGCGACGGCCTGGAACTGAATCGCGTCCGCCAATTTGCCTTGGTAGTAGTAGGCGGCGGCGAGATTGTTGGCGGTGATCCCGACGGCGCGGTGGTCGTCGCCGTGAGCCGCCCGTCGGATCGCCAGCGCTTCGGCTAACGTCGACTCGGCGGCCGGGTAGCGTGCGAGGGCGTTGTAGATGACGCCCAGGTCGTTCAGGGAGCGGGAGAGGTCGACTCGGTAGGGCTCGCCGGCCGCCCGGCGGATCGCCGCTGCCTCGAGGAGCAGCGGTTCGGCGTCTTTCGACTTGCCGAGTTCGTGGCGGATCCACCCGGCGAGATTGAGCGAGGCGGCGACGTCGGGATGGGTGGGCCCGAGCACTTGGCGCCGAATCGCGAGCGCCTCGGTAGCCAGCGGCTCGGCCGCGTGATAGAGTCCGAGCCGGTCGTATCCGTCGGCCAGGACCTCCATCATGTCGGCCTTCAACTCCGGCTGATTCGGGTATGCGTTGGGGAGCCGGGCCGCCTGGAGATCGAGAAGTTGGCGCGCGGTGACCGTATCGCCCACCGCCTGACTCCCGCCGGTGGCGCCGAACATCTCCATCAAAAACCCCCGGACCTCCAGAGCCTTGTCGCGCTCCTGGCGCGCTCGTTCGGCCTCGCGCGCCACCCGCCCGGATTGAAACACTGAGACGACGGTGGTGGCCGCGAGACCGAGGAACACGGCGATCCCGGCGGCGACGGCACCGGCGTTGCGGCCAACGAACTTTCGGGTCCGGTAGCGGAGGGTGTCGGGTCGCGCCGAGACCGGGAGGCCGTCGAGATGCCGCTGGATGTCGTCCATCAGGGCCGCCGCGGAGGGATAACGGCGATCAGGTTCCTTGCGAAGCGCCTTGAGCACGATGTTGTCGAGGTCTCCCGCGAGCCGGCGGCGGAGTTGCCCTTGATCGGTTGCCCGATGGATCCCCGCGTCGCGGGTGACCCCCTCGCTGGGCCGACTCGGGGTCGATTCGAGGATCGCTCGTTCGACGTCTCGAAGGGATTCCGATCCCGAGACGAACGGGTGCCTGCCGGCGAGCAACTCGTACAACAGAACCCCGAGGGCATATACGTCCGTGGCGGTCGTGACCGGACCACCAGTGATCTGCTCGGGGGCCGCGTATTCAGGGGTCAAGAGTCGGAACTCCGTCCGAGTGGCGACCGCGGGTCCCAAGGCCTCGCTCGGCGCGAGCACTTTGCCGATCCCGAAATCGAGGAGCTTGGCCGTGCCTTCCTCCGATACCACGATGTTGCGGGGCTTGATGTCGCGGTGAACGATCAGGTTCTGATGGGCGTGCTGGACCGCGCCGCAGACGGTTCGGAAGAGCTGGAGGCGGTCGTGCACCGAGAGCTTCCGTCGATCGCAGTAGTCGGTGATCGGAAGCCCCTCGATGTACTCCATGACGAAATAGGGACGGCCGTCCTCGGTCGCCGCGGCATCGATCAAGGAAGCGATGTTCGGGTGATGGAGGCTGGCGAGGATCCGGCGCTCGAGGCGGAATCGCTGGAGCACCTCGGAGGTATCCATGCCTCGTCGAATGACCTTGATGGCCACCGACTGCTGGATGTCTTCGGTCTCCCGCATCGCCAGGTAGACCTCGCCCATCCCGCCGCGCCCCAACCGTTGGACCACCCGATACGGACCGATCGATCCGGCGATCGGGGGTTCCTCGGTCTCCGGTGGCTCGAGGGCAGCGAGATCGACGACCGGGCGCTCGAGAAAGGCCGGGTCGGCCTCGAGGTGTTGGAGGAGGTCCTCGGCCTCTTGACGGAGGTCGGGGTCGCCGGCGGTGGCCTGGTCCAGGAACAGGCCGCGTTCCGGGGCCTCTCGCTCGAGCGCGGCGAAGCAGATCGATTCGAGCTGCTCCCACCGCCGCGGGTCCATCATCCGGGCTCGAGACCGAGGAGGCTAGTTTCGCCCGCCGGAAGGGCGTCGGCCAACTCGCGCCGCAGCCAGGCCTTGGCGACCGTCCAGGCACGCCGAACGGTCCGGTCGGAAACGCCGAGCACTTCCGCTGCCTCCTCGTTGGAGAGCCCCCCGAAAAACCGATATTGGACGACCTTGGCGCCCTGGGGGTTGAACGCGGCGAGCCGCCGCAGGGCATCGTCGAGCGCGAGAATCTCGGTCGCCTGCTGATCCGAAAGCACTTCGGGCGCGACCAGTTCGCCGGCCGCATCGAGGGCCACGTGAGGTGCCTTCCCACCCCGCTTGGCCGCGTGGCGCTGCTTGGCGTAGTCGATGAGGATCCGGCGCATCGCCTCCGATGCTACCGCGAAGAAATGGTGACGGTTCCGCCACTCGATCCGGCGTTGATCGGCCAGCTTGAGGTAGGCCTCGTGGACCAGCGCCGTCGTGTTGAGGGTGTGGCCCTGCCGCTCGAACCGGAGCTTGCCGCGGGCGAGTCCGGCCAACTGACCGTAGACCAGGGGAAGGAGACGGTCGAAGGCCTCCTTGTTGCCGCGAGCGGCCTCGGAGAGTAGTCCGGTGATCTCTTCGGCGTTCGGCTCCATGCTGGAACGTCTCCGCTCGATTAATGGCTTCTCCAGCCGGTCGGCCAAATGTACCCAATTGCCCGAATCTTGACGCCCACGGCCCCGAACGAGGGTCGCCAAAATGCCCCAAGGATTCGACGAGTCGAATCTGCGCTCGCGGTGATCGATGGCTGGTGCGGCCGGTTCTTCGAGAGGCCAGGCACCGCACACTCGCTCGAAGGCATGGAGCTAATTGCGGTCGAGCTCCGGCTCGGTCCAACCGTGTTCGCGCAGGCAGGCGATCAGGTTCGGTAGCATCGAACGCCAATCCCAATGGGCTCCGCGTGACGGCGAGTGACCCGGCGTTCGAGGCGGCTCCAGCTCACGGTCGAAGGCCGAACCCCGTGGGCCCGGTTTTTCGGAGCGGGGCGGCCAAGTTGGCGAACTCGCAGAGAACGGGTCGGGTTTCGCGCGGGTCTATCATCTCCTCGACCAGGAATCGCTCGGCGGTCCGAAACGGCGAGCGGACTTGGTTCAGCCTCCCGAGGATGTCCGCGAGCAGGGCGTCGGGATCGGCTGCGGCGGCGAGCTCGGCCTTGTAAGCGGCCTGGATCCCGCCCTCGATCGGTAACGACCCCCAATCGGCGGAGGGCCAGGCGAACCGGTAGCGGTAGCGAGCATGATTCCCGTGGCCGGCGCCAGCGACTCCGAAGGCTTTCCGGATCACCACCGTGCACCACGGGACCCGGGCCTGGTATATCGCGGCGAGGGCCCGGGCCCCAACCCGGATGGTGGCCTCCTGCTCGGCCCGGCTCCCGACGAGGAACCCGGGATTGTCCACCAGGTGGACCACCGGCAGGTGGAAAGTCTGCGCGAGGTCGACGAACCGGACCACCTTTTCCGAGCTCGCCGCCGTCCAAAGGCCGCCTAACTCGAACGGATTGCTGGCGACCACCGCGACGGGCCAGCCGTCGAGTCGGGCTAGCGCCGTGATGACCGACCGCCCGTAATGCTGACCGATCTCGAGAACGGATCCTCGGTCGACGACGGCATCGACGATCGGACGCATCTTGTAGCCTCGGCGCCGATCTCGCGGGACCGCCCCGATCAACCACTCCTCGCGCCGGTCGGCGTCATCGTCGATCGGGCCCCGGGGTGGGAGCTGATCCACCGACGCCGGGAGATAGGAGAGGAACGCTCGGCACCGGGCAAACGCCTCCTCCTCGTCGGCGACCTCGTCATCGACGGCCCCGTTCCGGGAATGGATGTGGCTCCCGCCCAACTCTTCCTTGGACAGTTTCTCGCCGGCGGCCGCCACCACCGGCGGGCCCGCGACGAACATCTGGGCCTGGCCCTTCACCAGCAGCGAGTAATGGCTGGTCACCATCCGGGCCGCTCCGAGGCCGGCAACGGGGCCCAAGCCGAGCGCGACGACGGGGACCGTGGCGAGATTGGCGACGGCGTGATCCCAGCCGATCAGATTGGGGAGGTAGGTGTATCCGGCGGTTTCGATCGTCTTGACGGAGCCGCCGCCGCCGGTACCCTCGATCAGGCGAACGATCGGCAACCGATATTCGTTCGCGAACAGCTCGGCGGCGATCTGCTTTTCGTGGATCGACGCGTCGGCCGCGCCGCCGCGCACCGTGAAGTCGTCGCCGCTGACCACCACCGGACGCCCAGAGATGGTGCCGCGACCGTAGAGGAGATTGCTGGGGGAGAGCTTGATCAACTCACCGCGCTCGTCGTATTCGCCGAAGCCGGCAATCGATCCGACCTCGCGAAACGAGCCGGGGTCGAGGAGCCGGTCGAACCGCTCTCGAACGGTTAGGCGGCCGGCGTCATGCTGGCGGCGAATCTTGTCGTCGCCACCCATCTGCCGAGCCATCGCCTGGCGTCGGCGCAGCTCCTCGACTTCTTTTTCCCAAGTCATCTCGATCGGTCGTCAGCGATATCCGTGATGCTTGCGGGCGGCCGGGGGCGGCGGTGGTGCTGGCGGCCTCCACCGACCCGATTCGTAGTCGAACCACGACTGCGTGAGGGCCGTGCCGAAGTTCTTGATGATCTCGGGACCAGCTCGGTGGGCCCGGAGTCCCTGTCGGAGGACACCCATGTACCCGCCGCTCGCCACGTTGACCAGCTTGACGATCACGTCGTAAGCATGCCGCAGCGAATCGGCGGGGAACGTCAACGTGCTGTCGGCGTAGGGAATGCCGGGGATCCCTTCGAGCATGGCCAGGCTCGCGGGCGGCACCGCCTTCAGCCCGGCGACCAGTGGGGCCGCGACTCGCATGGCCCGGGTTCGACCGGCCCGGAGATTCTCCACGGCCTTTTTGGCGGACGCGGTCAGGTCGGCCCGTGCCTCGGCGATCGGTCGGAGGGTGGCGCTGTCGGCGGCGGTGGCCGTTTTGACCGTGACGAACTCGAGCCAGGTCATCCCGGCCAGGTCGGCCGCGAGCCGATCGTCGCCGGAGCCGAAGATCACCGGGATCGACTGCCGTCCCCACGAGAGACCGACCAACTCGGTTTCGGTGATCTCTCGGCCGTTGATGACGATGCCCATCCCCAGGGTAAAAGTGTGCGACGCGAAGCCCCGACTCCCGGTCTTGGCGTGCATTCCGACCACGGCGACCCCATCATAGGCCTTGGGGGTGACCAGGTCGAAGTAGGCGTCGACGTCCTGATCCCGAAGCACTTGCGTCGCTCGGGAGTCGAGGAGGTCGCGACGGACGTCAGGATCCGGGTTGCCGCTGCCATGTCCGTCGACCACTTCCACCTCGGTGGCTCCGCCGGCGAAAAGCCCTTCGACGACGGCGTTGATGTCGGCCGCCAGAAGCGCTTGACCGGTCGGATACTGCGCGGTGCCGAAGTCGAAGCTCCGTGGGTCGCTCTGGCCGGAAAGGCCCTCCATGTCATGGAGGACCAGGATCCGGATCCCGTCGGTGGTATCGGGAGTGACGGACTCGAGCGTCCAGGGCTCCCGCGATGGAGAGGATGAACCCGGGGGCGCCGCCACCTGCGGAGCGCACCCGACAGCAAAGAGGAACAACCACGGCAAGGTGGGGCGCATGATGATCCGAGTATACGCCGCGGCTTCGCTCGGGGCCAGGGGCGGTGAGATCCGGCGGTTTCGGCTCTAGCCATTACGGCGGGTTAGGGGTTAGGTTGCGCCAGCGTCCAATCCGTCGAAAGCGCGAACTCCATGGCCATAGTCAAAGTTCCCCCTCGTAAAGGCTCGCGGCACGGTTCCGCGAAGCTAGACGAGGACTTCGTCATCGGCATCCGGCAAGCCGCTCGTCGGGATCGGTTCCTCGACATCGCCGCCTTGGCGCGAAAGAAACGAGTCACCTATCGGGCGGTGAAAGATGCCCTGACCGGCGAGACCTATCGTCACGTCGATCGCGTCTGTCGGCCGTATCGCGGGCCAACCCGCAAACCATCGGCGGGCTGCGTCGTTCGGATCGACTCTCACTCGACGCACGGTTGGCAGGCCCGGTATCAAGGTCGGAGCAAGTTCTTCTCCGACGGCGTCCACGGCTACCGCAAAGCGCAGAAAAAGGCCCGGGCCTGGCTCGAGAGCCAGGCTTGACGGCTCAGAGCCTGCGGATGGGAACCCGGACCCGGGTTTTTTCCCATTCGAGGATCAGTTCGGCGGTGTCGGCCCCGGTCGCTACCGATCGGATCGTGAATCGCTCCACCGGGGTCGCCAGCGGCTCACTGGCCACGGGCGCTCGCCCCACTTCCTGCGCTCGGACCTCGGCGACGTAGTCGTTCTTGAAATCCCCCTCGTCGCGGGTCAGACCGCCTTGGGTCGTCGACCGGTTGAGGACGACGGCCCAGCGGCCTCTTCCAGGCACGGTGTAGAAGGAGTACTTGCCGGGCTCGGCTTTGAGGCCCGCGATCTCGATAGCCATCGGGAGGTGGATGATGGTGGGATCGTTGGCCCCAGTGCGCCAGAGCGTGTCGAACGGCACGAGCGCGCTCCCGAACACCTCGCGCCCGCGCATCGCCGGTCGGGAGTAGCAGATCTTGGCGGTGGTGGCGCCGAGGCGGATGGTGGTCGAGTCGTAGGGCGAGGCCCGGTTGGCGAGGCGAGACCGATCGGGGTCGCTCGGATCGCAGCTGGTGGCGATCGTGGCCGCGGCCCGACGAACGAACTCCTGCTCGAGACCGTCGATCGTGAGGCCCTCAACCGCGCCAGCGGACGACAGTCGGAACGTCACCCAGTTCTTGCCCAGCCGTTTGTCGCGGGAGGCTCCCCGAAACGTGTCGAAGTGCCAATGGGCGAGGTCGAGGGGCTCGTCGAGTCCGTCGACGCTGGCGACTAGGCGACCGCCATGCAGCGCGACCCGGGCGGGTCCATACATCGGGTTGTCGTAGATTCCGGTGTACGCCTCGAGCGACTTCGAAGGGCCCTTCCCGACGACCCGGGCGCGGATCATGCTATCCTCGGCCTGTTTCCCGAGCTGGTCGAGCCTTTGGGCCACGGGGAGCATCGACGCGACCGGATCGTCCTTGACGCCGAGGTACCGGTTGAGCACCGCCCGGGCCGCCGGGAAGGCAACCACTGAGCTCCCGGCGTTGGAGAGCACGATCACACCGAGGTTTTCGGAGGGGACCATCATGAGCTCGGTGACCATCCCGTCGATGCCGCCGGAGTGTTCGACGACCTTCTTCCCGGCGTGGTCGAACAAGAACCACCCGAGGCCATAGCCCAGAAAGTTGACGCCCGGATAGAGGAACGCGAGTTCGCCGTCGGTCCGCATCCACATCTGAGTCGTAAACATCTCCCGGTGGGTGGCGGGAGAGAGGAGCGGCTTACCGGCGACGGTCCCACCGTTCAGATGAAACCGGATCCATTGGGCCATGTCGAGCACGTTCGAGTTGATCGACCCCGTCGGGCCGATGTTGTCGATCCGGCGATACTCGATCGGTGCCACCGTGCCGTCGATCTCGCCGTGCGGTGTGGCGACGTCGGGGAGTCGCTCGAGGCCCCGGATCGTGGTGGAGGTCGAGGTCATCCCTAACGGCTGGAAAATGCGGTCGCGAAGGAAGGTGTCCCACGACATCCCGGTCGTGGCTGGAATGATTTCGCCGGCGGCCAGATACATGATATTCTGATAGCCGAAGGTGGTCCGGAGGCTCCAAGTGGGCCGGTGAAACCGGACCCGGCGGATCACTTCGGCGCGGGAGTAGTTTGATCCCATCCAGAGCCGGTCGCCTCGGGAGAGCCCGCTCCGATGGGTCACCAGGTCGCGAACGGTGATCTCCCGGGTGACGGCCGGGTCGTAGAGCTCGAAGCCTTTGAGCAGATCGGTGGCCCGCGTTTCCCAGCCGAACCGACCCTCGTCCACCAACATCCCGAGGGCCGCGGTCGTGAAGGCCTTGGAAGTGGAGCCTACCGCGAACACCGTGTTAGGCGTCACCGGCGCGGGCTGACCGAGTTTCTTCACGCCAAACCCCTTGGCGTAGACGATCGAATCGTCCTTGACGATCGCGATGGCCCAACACCCTTGAATTTGGTGAGGGCATCCTGGAGGTACGCGTCGAGACCGACCAGCGGGCCGGGAGTCGACCGTTGCGCGACGGCACCAGAGGAAGCGCCGAGGGCGAGGCCGAGGAGAGCGACGAGGAAACCGCGGGTCATGCTGGAACTCCTGGTGAGCGGGGCGGGCGAAGTGTCCGGAGGCGGGCGATGGTCCCGCCTCCGGCGTTAGGTCGGACTAGGCCCAGCGAAGTCCTTCGGTGGTTAACGGCAGGGATCGCACCCGGACGCCGGCTGCCGCGAAGATCGCGTTACAGAGCGCCGGAACGATCGGTGGCAACGACGGCTCGCCCAACCCGGTCGGCGGGTTGTCGGTGATCCGGAAGTGAACTTCCACCGGGGGCGCCTGCCGGAGCCGGAGTAACGGAAACCGGTCGAAGTTCGCCTCGACCGCGCGTCCGCGATCGATGGTGATCTCTTGCATCGCCTCGCCGAGGCCGTCGAGGACGCCGCCCTGAACCTGGTTGATGGCCCCCGTGGGGTTGATGATCTGGCTCCCGACGTCCCCAGCGACCCAGACCTTGTTCACCTTGACCGCCCGTGACGCGACCGTGGCCTCGACCACTTCGGCGAAGTAGCCCCGATGGCTGAAATGGAAGCCGACCCCCAACCCAGTTCCCTTCGGAAGGGCTCGCTTGCCCCAGCCGGATTTTTCCGCCACCAGCTCCAGCACGCCCCGCATCCGGGCGGCGTCGTAGCCGGCGCTGCCATCCGGTTCGGTGACCATACCCCGGGTACCCAGCAACTCGAGTCGGAACTCGACCGGATCGCGTCGGGCGGCGTGGGCCAGCTCGTCGATGAACGAGTGGATCACGAATGCCAGGGCGTTGCTGCCGGGAGCCCGGAGGGGTCCCGTGGGGACGCCGAGCGGCATGACCGAGGTCTCGAAGAGGTAGTTCGGAACGAATCGCGCCGGGAACTCCGCCGGTGACATCCCGGCGCTGCTGGCGAACCGCTCGCCCTCTCCGAAGGTGACGAAATGGTTCTTCCAGGCCACCAGCCTGCCGGCGGCATCGACGCCGCCCTTGAGGAAATGGAATCCCGCCGGTCGATAGAAGTCGTGCTGGAGGTCGTCTTCGCGAGTCCACACGAGCTTGATCGGGACCCCGGCGACCTTGGCGATCCAGGCCGCTTCCACCATGTAATCGTTGCTGAGCCGCCGTCCAAAACCGCCGCCGGCGCGGATCATGTGAATGGTGATGTCCGCGGCGGAGACCCCCAGCGTTTGCGCGACCAGATCGCGCCCCGGCTGGGGGTTTTGGGTCGGGGCCCAGATCTCGACCTTTCCATCCTGGACGTGGGCGGTGCAATTCTGCGGTTCCAACGGCGCGTGGGCGATGAACGGGTAGTAATAGGCGGCTTCGACGACCTTGGCGGCGCTCTCGAAGGCGGCCCCGACGTCGCCGTCACGCCGGAGCGTCCGGGCGGGCGGCTGGGCGGTGAGCTCCTTGGCGCGTTGGGCGAAGCCGTCGCTGCTTTGGGACGCCGTGGCGCCCTCATTCCAGGTAACGGCCAGCCGCTGGCGGGCGCTTCGAGCGGCCCACCAGGTGTCGGCGACGATCGCTACCCCGCCTAACAATCCGCTCAACGCAGTACCGCCCTCTACCACGAACGCGTCTCGCACGCCAGGAAGCGCCCTCACCACATCGAGGTTGGCGCCGGCGACCTTGCCGCCGAAGACCGGACACTTCTCGAAGACGGCGTACCGCATGCCCGGCACCTTGACGTCGATCCCGAACAGGGGCTTGCCGGTCACGATGGCGGCGTTGTCGACGCCGGGCACCGACGTTCCGATGATCTTGAAATCCTTCGGATCCTTGAGCTGGACGGTCTTGAGGTCGGGGGCGGGCATGGTGGCGGCCGCGCCGACCAGGTCGCCGTAGCGGATGGTCCGACCCGAAGGGCGGTGGCGCACGGTTCCGGAGCTGGTCTCGCATTCGGCCGGGGCCACCCTCCAGGTCGACGCCGCAGCCGCCACCAACATCTCTCGCGCGGCGGCGCCGACCCGGCGGAGCTCGTCGTAGTGCATCGGCGTCGCCGTGCTCCCGCCGGCGAACTGGCGGCCGTACTTGTTCTGGTCGGCGTCGGCTTGCTCGACGGTGACCGTCTTCCAGTCGACGTCGAGCTCCTCGGCGATCAGCATCGGCAGCATCGTCTTGACGCCTTGGCCGACCTCCGGGTTCTTGGCGACGATGGTGACGGCCCCGGTCGGAAGAATCTTGATGTAGACGCTCGGGAGGAACGCGGCCGAGCTCCGGGTGCGAGCCGCCTTCGCGACGGTCGAGCCGAGCAGAAGACCGCCGCCCGCCAGGGTGGTCACCTGGAGAAAGGCCCGCCGATCGAGTTGGAGCGTCATGTCGTCCTCCTGGCTTGAGCTGCCGGCGAGGACGTGGCCGGGTCGCCCGCCGCGATGGCGGAGGCCCGATGAATCGCCTCTCGAATCCGGAGATAGGTGGCGCACCGGCAGAGATTACCGTTCATAGCGGTGTCGATCTGAGCGTCGGTGGGCTTGGGCGTCTTGGTCAGGAGGGCTGCCGCGGACATGATTTGGCCGGCCTGGCAGTATCCACATTGCGGAACGTCGATTTCCTGCCAGGCGCGTTGGACCGGGTGCCCTCCGTCGGCCGAAAGTCCCTCGATGGTGGTGACGTCACCGCTCACCGCCGAGACCGGCAGGCTGCAGGACCGGATCGGAGTTCCCTTGACGTGAACGGTACAGGCACCGCATTGGGCGATGCCACACCCGAACTTGGTGCCGGGTAAGTCGAGAACGTCCCGGAGGACCCACAGGAGCGGTGTGTCTGGGGGGACATCGACCGAGTGGGTTTTCCCGTTGACCTTGAGTGTGTAGGGCATAGTCGGGCCGCTCCGGTTAGCTGGATTAGCTGCTGCCGCCTTCATGAGGACCTGGCGATTCACCTGAACGATACACCAGTTGGCGGTCTGGTCCAGGTGGCGGATCGGCTGGGTGCTACGCCCGGTCGGCGCCCACCTGAGCGCCGCCCTCGATCAACGTCCGGACCGCGGCGGTCAACTCGTTGGCGGCGTAGGGCTTTTGGAGAAATCCGGCGACCCGGTCGCGGGGGAGAGCGTTCGGCCGGAAGTCGTCGGTGTACCCCGACATGAAGAGGACCGGGAGGTGTGGGGCCTGCTCCCAAATGCGGCGGGCCAAGGCGTCGCCCGACAACCGCGGCATCACGACGTCGGTCACGACGCAGTCAAAGGCTGGATTGGCCGCCACCTGCTCGTAGGCCTCGATCCCGTCTCGCGCCTCGATCACGTCGAATCCCGCCGTCCGCAACGCGGTCGCGGCCACCCTCCGGACCGAGGGCTCGTCCTCGGCGATCAGGACTCTGCCGTTGGCCCGGGCGCTCGGCGTCGTCGGGGCGAGCGAGGGCTCGTCCCCGGCTGGGGGGGCCGGCGACCTCCGGGAGGGAGACGGTTGCGGTGGTTCCGCGCCCAACCTCGCTGGCGAGAGTCACCGTCCCAGCGACTTGATGGATGATGCCATAACTGGTCGCGAGACCCAGGCCAGCCCCAGTACCGCCGGGGTTGGTGGTGAAAAACGGCTCGAAGGCCCGCTGCCGGACCTCCTCCGACATCCCCAATCCGGTGTCATCGACGACCAGACGCACTGCCCCGGCGTCACGATCGGTCGCAATCAGCAGCTGCCCGCCGCTCGGCATCGCATCGCGGGCATTGGTCGTGAGGTTGATGACCACCTGCTCGATCTGATGGGGGTCGGCCTTGACGTGGCAGTCGACTCCTGCCGGGCGCCAACTGACCGATACCGACTCCCCGACCAGTCGGCGGATGATCGGGAGCAGGCCGGTGACGAGGCCGTTCAGCTCGAAGACCCGAGGCTCGACCGGCTGCTTCCGGGAAAAAGCGAGGAGGTGGCGCGTTAGGCTCGCCCCGCGGTCGGCGGCTTGCTCGATTTCGGCGACCCACGCCCGGTGAGGCGAATCGAGCGGCAGCTCAAGAGCCAGTAGTGAGGCGTTGCCCGTGACGACCGTCAGCAGGTTGTTGAAGTCATGAGCGACACCGCCCGCCAGCCGCCCGATGCTCTCGAGGCGCTCCGCCTGGGCCAATCGCTGCTCGAGCGCTCGGCGTTCGCTCACGTCGCGGGCTAAAACGAGGATGCCCTGGAGCGAGGGGACGCTCTGGCAGTTGGTCGCAATGCACTCGAGCGTCAGCATCCGGCCGTCGCGATGCTGGAACCGTAGGTGCGCGACACCGGTGGCTCCGGGCCGAGCCGCTACCGCCCCCAGTTCCGCCCGAGCCCGGTCTCGATCATCGGGGTGAACCAGTTCGAACATCGATCTCCCGATCAAGGCCTCCGACGAGTACCCCAGAAACGGTCGATCGTCGCGGAGACCGGCCACATTGCGGCCGGTGTCGTCGAGCAACGCGATCGCGTCGGGCACTTGATCGATCACCGACCGAAAAACCGACTCCCGAGTCTCGAGTTGTTTCCGGAGGTCCTGTTCCGAGCGGATCGCGGCGGCGGTGGCGGCCCGCTCCCGATCGAGGAGCCAGACGATGAGAGCGAGCGCCATCATCACCATCAGAACCGATTCGAACAAGCCGACGGTGATGAGCTGGTCGAGGTGCTGGGTAACCCCCCCAGGGATCACCAGCGTATAGGCGAACATCGGTAGGCTATAACCGCCAATCGCTGCGGCCAACGCTTTCGGATGGCTTCCCCGCGGACCCCCCCGCCAGAGCCAAACCGCCGAGACGATCGCCACGATGCCGGCCAAGGTGGTCCGGATCGGGTACCGCCAGATGGCGCCGCCGTCGATGCTGGGGATCACGATCGCCGTCGCCACGGCCACCGCCGCCGATCCGCCGGCCACTAGGAGCAGGGACCGGGGTGTTCGTCGGTCGCCCTTGACGAAAGCGTACGTGCCGCCGACCAACGTGGCCACGGCCAGGAACCCGAGCCAATCGGTCAGGAACGCCAGCAGCATCGGCGGCCGAGCGGAGAGCCGGGACAACACTCCGTATGCGGCTTCGACTCCACTCAGGAGATGGGTCCCGCCCAGCGCGTACCAGGCCAATGCCCAATGGGAAAGGAAATGGGCCCGGTTGGTTCGAAACAGCGAAATGTTGGCGGTCGCGAGCACGGCGCAGAGAAGGGCCTGCCCGACTTGAAGAGCGATGAAAACCGGGAGATCGATGGGCGACTGCGGCATGGCGGCCGGGGGCGGGATCTCGGGGAATCTAGTCCTTGTTCCGCGGATCGCGAGGTCGGGAACGGACGGGCCCCAGTGGGCCGGCCCGCCTCTCCGAGCCCTAGCTTGGGCCTCCCGGCGAGACTAGCTCGTTGCCGGGCACGCGGTTGACAAAAATTGCAGCCCCCGGTCGGGCTGATCGGCACCCGGCTTGCCGTGACCGAGGTGTCATGGTAGCCGAGTCGAGTCAGGCCATCCCGCCTTTGAGCTACGTCTTGGTCGCGACGACCGACGCCGAGGTCCGTCAAGTCGCGGGGTGGCTCTTCACGGCCAACCTCTCACCCCAAGTCGAAGTTGTCCTCGCCGCTCCCGCACGAGTGCTGGCCCAGGTGGCGGCGAGGGTGATTCCGCCCCGGGTCCGGTTGGCCTCCGCGACCGAACCGGCCACCATCAATACCCTCAAGATGGTCGGGGCTGCGGCGACGAGCGGCCTGGTGGTGATCGTGATCGAGTGCGAGGGCGATTTTACCTCCGGGATCCGGGACCCGTTCGCCGCCCTGCCGGAGGGACCCGCCGGGTCACCGGAGTTGGCGCGGTGGGCGGACGAGCTGGCGGAATTCTCGCGTTAGGGCCGGGCCGGCACGGCCTCCATCAGCAGCCGCATCGCTTGGTCGAGCGCCGGACCCGCCGCGCGGGCTCCTCGATACTTGCCTAACCGGACGATCACCAGGTGGTTCGACGGAACGATGTGGGCGCTCTGCCCACCGGCGCCGAGCATTGCGAAGGACTCCTTCGGCAGCGGCCAACCCCCGTCGCCGTTGACCCAGAAGAACCCCCCGCCGTAGACCGGCCGGCCGTCGGCCACCCAGGCCGGCGCCGGCGTTTTGACATGGTCGACGTAGCCCTCCGGGAGGAGTCGGACTCCGTTCCAGACGCCATCCTGCAGGTAGAGGTTCCCGAGCCGGGCCCAATCGCGAGCGGCCAGGAACTCGTACCCTTGCGTCAGGAAGTTGCCGTACGGGTCGGTCTCGAGAACGGCGTGCCGAATCCCGATCTTGTCGAAGAGCGCTCGTTGCGGAAAGGCGTGATAGTTCTCGCCCCGCTTCTCGACAGCCAGCCGGATCAGGTAGTTGGCCAGCACCGGGTCGGTGTTACGGTATCGGCCCACGGTGTTGGGTTTCCATTGCTGGGGCCGAGTTGCCGCGTAGTGAAACGAGTTGACGCCCCCGGTGTAGAGATAGAGGTGGTCCGGATACCCTAACGTGTCGACGTAGTCGGGGTCCTGGGGGGCCCGAATCCGGATCCCGCTCGACATCCGCATGATGTCGGCGATTCGAATCTCCCGTCGGCCGTCGCCGGGGTCCTGCCACTCCGGGATCGGGGCCGGCGCCATCAGCTGGTAGACCCCTTGCTGAATCAAGATCCCCATCAAGGTGCCGGTGAGGCTCTTCCCCATCGACCAGCTCTCCAACGGGGTTCCGACCCCGATCCCCGGAGCGTAGCGCTCCGCCAGGATCCGGCCCCGGTGGGTGATCAGGAACGCCAGGGTCATCGCGTCGGGAGGTCCGAAGCCAGCGTCGAGAGCGGCCGCGACCTTGGCCGAGTCGACCTCGGCCGGCCACGGCGCCCGGGCGACCAGGTCGCCCATCGGCCAGGGCGTTCGGTCGGCCGGCGGGAGGCGCGGCGCGACCACGGTGGGGGCGAAAAAAACCGAGTCGTGTCCGAGGGGGTAGGCGACGCAACCCTGGCTCCCGAGCCGCCGCGCGACCCGAGTCACTCCGGATTTGAGCGTCAAGCGGACCGTTTGAGTGGCCCGATCGACCACCGTGTCGACGACCTGGCTTCGCTCGGCGAACGGGCTGGTGAAGCCACCGACGTTTTCCGCCGCATCCTTCGGGTCGAGGCCGGTGATGAAGACGGCCGAGCAGAGGATTTTCGCGAACCCGGCAGTGTGGTGATCGATGGCGTTTCCAGGCGGCGCCACCCATGCCCCCGGCAACGACAGCGAATCACCCCGTGCCGCCAGGAGGGCCAAGGGGTCGGACCCCGCCACCGGTGGAGGGGGCTGGGCGGACTCGCACCCGGCCGCGAGCATCAGGGTGGCGAGCGGGGCGGCTAGGACGACTCGGCGCACGGAAGACCTCGACGGGGCTGGAGCGGTGAGAAAGGACTGCCGCTCAGGGAACATTGGCTGGGTTCTCGGCCAGCTTGCGGAGGATTTCTTCGTAATAAGGCTTTTCGCGCAGACTGGCCCGCGAGCCGGGGAAGTACACCAGGCTGAGGCTCGCCCCCGCTTCGTTGAGATCGGTGAGGACGATGGCCACCCGCTGATCGTTGGAGAGCCGAGTGTTGTCGATCATCGGGCTGCTGAAGAACCCGACATCGAACTCGACCGCGTAGCGGCCGCTCGCCGTCTCGGGGACGCCCGGCTGGGGTTTGGTGTCGATCTCGAGGCCGATCCGGAGCTCGCGCTGGACGGTGTCGGCCTGAAGGACCGTGAGGCGGAAACGGCGCTCGATCCCGTCGAGCGTTTGGGTGACGTCTTCCAGCTGCTCCGACTGGCTGCCATCGAAGAGGCCTTCGGAGAGCAGGACGGTCCAATCGTGGCGGCGCCCACCCGCCTCGATCACGATCAGCTGCTTTCTAGTGACCTCGCGGGCGAGATCGCTCAGGCGGCTCTCGGAATCCCGGCGTTTGGCGGCGGAGCCGGGTTCTTCGAGAATCTCCCGGCGGAGGTGGAGAAAGAGGGGCGTCAGGTTCAACGCTTCGTGAAAATTGTGGGCGAGGAGCTCCATCTTGAGCAACCGGACGTCGAGCGAACTCACGGACTGATCGAAGAACGACCCGATGATCGACTGAAACATTTCCTTGCGGAGGGTCGCCTCCGACTCTTCCCGCCGACTCATCAACTCGGAATAGAGGCGGAGTTTGGCCTCGCCGCTCTGCTGGCGATCGAGCGCCCGGGAGCCGAAAATGCCCAGGCTGGCGACCGCGACCGCGGTCAGGAGACCGCCGAGTGGTGCCAGGATGATGGCGACCTTGTCCCACCGGTCCTTCGTCCCGGGCCGCGAGTCGCTCATAATCGCCTCACGTCCTTCGCAGCACGTACTTGCCCTCTTTCTCCTCCAAGACCAGTCGATACCTCGTGGGCCGCGCGAACACAACTACGTCGACTGCGGGGGTTTGATCCTTCCAGGCGACCTCCAACCGACATTTGCCGGTCGCCTTGGTCTTGAGCCGGAAGGAGCCCGCCGAATCGGTCGTGGCCGCTACCTTTTCGGGGCCGCAGGTCAGGGTGATGGCGGCGTCGCTGAGGTAGTCGTCACCCAGTTTGATGTCGCCGAAGATCTCGCCGGGCGGCAGGAGGAGACTCCAGAGGAGGATCAGCATCGGGTTCGCTCAGGGGTGGGCGCTGGGCAAGCAATCTATCGCTATCGGCCGCGCCTAGGGGAGCCGGCGAATCTTGATGTTCCGGTAGGCGACCCGATCGCCATGGTCCTGGAGCCCGATGACGCCCTCGGCGGCCTGCCCGTATTCCGGCCACTTGGCGAACTTCGAGTTCTCGACTCGGGCCTTCCAGTCGGCGTCGCCAAGCTGGTAGGCGACAACTCGGGTGTCATTGAGCCAGTGCTCGACTCGATCGCCCTTCACCACGATTCGCGCCAGGTTCCATTGGCCGGCGGGCCGGACGACGCCTCGCGGTGCTGGGTGAAGGCCGTAGTTGGAGCCGGCCGAAGTCAACGGCGACTTGCCATCGGCATGCCCCTCGTCGTCGAGGACCTGCATTTCGGGAGCGCTCTGGAAGAGGGGATTCCGGCGAGGGTCCTTGGCCTCGACGCCGCGGTAGAAGATCCCGCTGTTGCCACCGGCCTCGACGTTCCACTCGAGCCTCAGCTCGAAATCGCGATACCGCTGGTCGGTCACGACGTCGCCAGCTGGCCCGACCCGGGTGAGCGCCCCATCGACGGCTTGCCAGCCGCCGGGCATCTCGCCTTTTCCGTATCCGTGCCAGCCGGCGGTGGTCACGCCATCGAAGAGGAGGATCCAGCCGGCGGCCTTTTCCGCCTCGGTGAGGGTGTTGGGCCGCTGGGCCGCCAGCGGAGCCGCCAGGCATCCGACCAACGCGAGGGTGACGAGAGCCCGGGTCACACGGCCCATCCGGCGCGATATTCTCGCGTCAGGTATTGGTTCGCCTCGGGGACGTTGGTGATTCGCATTGTCTCTCCGTCGTAGAGGATCTTCTTGCCTTGGCCGGCGCGGAGCGCGACGATCCCCAACAGCATCACTTCGGTGAGTCGGGCGGCATACTCGATCGGGCAGCTCGCCGCTCCTTGCCCCTTGCACGCGGCAACCCAATTCATCTCGTGGCTCCCGACGATCCGCGGCATCGTCTTGGGTACCGCGGCTGCCGCTTCGCGGAGTGACTCCGGGAAGATGGTCGGTTCTTCCCCGTAGGTGCCGTGCAGCAAGATTCCGCGACTTCCCACCAGCACGACGCCGCCGTCGCGATCGAGCGTGACCGAATCGGGCAAAGCCGTGGGGCGGGGCGGCATCAGCCCGCCGTCGTACCAGTGCAGTGCCACCGGTGGCGCCGAGCCGCGGGCGGGGAACTCGTAGTGGGCGGTCATCGCGACCGGGTAGGTCGCCGGCTTCGGTCCGAGCCCGAGCCCGCCCCACGGCGTGGAGGTCGCCTCGACGCTGGTCGGGTAGGTGAGTCCCAACGCCCAGTACGGATGGTCGATCAAGTGAGCGCCCATGTCGCCTAACGCGCTCACCCCGAAATCGACCCAGCCCCGCCAGTTGAACGGATGATAGATCGGGTGATAGGGAAGATCCTCCGGGACCGGCCCCAGATAGAGCGGCCAGTCGAGCCCCGCGGGCTTGGGAAAGTCTCCTTGGAACGACGCCGCCGCGATCGACTCCATCGCCCACTGGCCCCACCAAGTGAGGCTCCCGATGCCCTTGAAGCTGTCAGGCGGGGCGCCGGGACGCGGGACCCCTTGCGGCCAAATCGGCCGATTGGTCCAGACGTGCACTTCCCGGACCGGGCCGATGACTCCGGCTTGGACCCACTCGTTGATGAGCCGGGCGTCGCCGCTGGAGTGGCCCTGGTTCCCCATTTGGGTGGCCACCTTGGTTCGCCGCGCCGTGGCCGCCAACACCCGGGCTTCGTGGACCGAATAGGTCAGGGGTTTCTGGACGTAGACATGCTTGCCGGCCTCCATCGCGGCCTTGGCAATGACGGCGTGGGAGTGATCGGGGGTGGCGATGACGACGGCGTCGAGGTTCATCTGGCGGGCGAGCATCTCTCGGAAATCGGCGTATCGGGTCGCTTTCCCCAAGGCTTCGCCCAACCTGGCGGCACTCGGGCCCGGCTTTCCGTTCGCCGGGCTGAGGCGGCCCTTGAGCGATCGATCGACGTACCCGAAGTCGACGTCGCAGAGCGCCACGATGTTCTCGTTCAGCAGGTGTTCGGCATTCTGCATCCCCATCCCGCCGACTCCCACGATGGCGACGTTGAGGGTGTCGCTCGGCGCTTGGAACCCCCGACCCAAGACCCGGCGGGGAACGATCATGGCGCCGAATGCCATGCGAGCGGTAGCGGTGACGAAGTCGCGACGGTTGCGAGGCGAAGCGGGCATCGGCCGGCCGGATTCGGTTGAGGACCACATAATATAGGTCGGGTCAGTCACCCCGGAGCCGCTCTCGTTATACTGTAGCGCGGCGGCGCCGGCTCGACCCCAGGCCCCGCGCGCCCAGACCTTCACCCCGTTCGACCGAGAACACCGAATGACGTCCTCCCGGACGCCGGCCCTTGGTTTCATCCTGATCACGCTGCTCATCGACGTCACCGGGCTCGGGATCATCATCCCCGTGATGCCCAAGTTGATCACCCACCTGACGGGTGGCACCACGGCCGACGCGGCCCGGTGGGGTGGGTGGATGACGTTCGCGTACGCCGGGATGCAGTTCCTCTGTGCACCGATCATGGGAGGCTTGAGCGACCGGTTCGGACGGCGGCCGGTCTTGCTGGCGTCGCTGTTCGGCTTCGGGCTCGACTACCTCTTCATGGCCCTCGCGCCGACGATCGGCTGGCTTTTCGTCAGTCGGCTCATCGCGGGAACGATGGGTGCCAGTTTCACCACGGCGGCCGCTTACATCGCCGACACTTCGCCGCCCGAGCGGCGGGCCCAGAATTTCGGGATGATCGGGGCGGTATTCGGGCTTGGCTTCATCGTCGGTCCGCTCCTCGGAGGTCTCCTCGGGCCGTTCGGCGCTCGGGTCCCGTTCTACGCCTCCGCCGGCTTGACGTTCCTCAACTGGCTCTATGGCTATTTCATCCTCCCCGAATCGCTCAAGCCCGAGCATCGTCGGGGGTTCGACTGGAGGCGCGCGAACCCAATCGGATCGCTCTTCAATTTGCGGCGGCATCCCGTCCTCATCGGGCTGGTCGCCTCCTTGGTGCTCATCTACCTCGCGGCCCACGCCGTCCAGAGCATCTGGGCCTACTATACGATCGAGAAGTTCGGGTGGACCGAGCGGACAGTCGGCTGGTCGCTGGCGGTGGTTGGGGTTGCCGCAGCCGTCGTCCAGGGCGGGGTGGTGCGAGTCGTCATCCCCAAACTCGGCCAGGCGCGGAGCGTCTATACCGGGTTTGGATTCACGGCCGTCGGGCTTGCGCTCTACGCCGTCGCCAACCGGACCTGGATGATGTTCGCCTTCACAATGGTCTATTGCATGGGCGGAATCGCTGGCCCGGCGCTCCAGGGAATCATCGCCGGCCAGGTCCAACCGAACGAGCAGGGTGAACTGCAGGGAGCGTTGACCAGCCTGATGAGTCTCACCTCCATCGTGGGCCCCCCGCTGATGGCGAACGTCTTCTTCTGGTTCAGTGGTCCCCAGGCCCCGATCTACCTGCCGGGCGCGCCGATGCTGCTGGGAAGCGTCCTCGTGATGATCGCGGCGGTCTTGGCCAGGGGGACGCTCAAGCGCGAGGGATTCGGGGATCCGCCGGTCGGATAACGGGACGAAAAAAAGAGCCGCCTTCCGGCGGCTCTCCCGAACGGCAAGCCGTCCCTACTTGCCCACCTTGACCGAGTCCTGGAAGGCCATCAAGAAACTGAGCCTCCATTGGCCGTCGGCGCCGAGGGCGTAGCCGCCAGCCCATCGCCACCAGAGGCTGGTCTTCTTGCCGGCCGAGTCGGTCTGTTGGGTCGCCGTCCCTCCAGCGGTGGCCATGGTCGGGTTCACCACGCTCACTTGGCCGGTCAGGATCTCCATCGCGACCACCTTGGCGGCGGCGGAGAGCTGAGCAGACTGAGCCTGGATGGCGGCTCGGCCCACGGCGTCGGGAAGACCCTGGAACACCGTGCGGGCATCCTCGGTATGGAGAGCGGCGACTTGCGCGGAGTTGCCGGCCAACTCGGCCGCTTCGTACTTGTCGGCGAGGGCAAGGAGCGCCGTACGCACGGCGGCGGTGTCGGGGGGCGGAGGCGCGGCCGCTTGCGGGGCGGGCTGGGGCCCGCAGGCGCCCAGGAGGAGCCCGGCCGCGGCGATCGAATTGCGGAGCAGCATGGTTGGATCTCCAGAGAGTCGCGACATTGGGAGCCTACTTGCTCTTCACGGTCGAGTCAGGGAACGCCATCAAGTAGGCGAACTTCCATTGGCCGTCCGCCCCCTTGGTGGCGGCGGCGACGTAGCGCCCGTGTTCGGTGACCGGCTCTTTCCCTTTGGTGGTGTAGGTGCCCGAAAAGGCGCCAGCGTCGTACCCGAGGCTGTTGTTCACTACCACAGTTCGGGCCCCCGACTGGCTGAGGGCCGAGTAATCGCGTTCGGCCAGGAAGGTCGTGGCCGCTGCCTCGATGGCCGCCCGACCCACCAGCGGCGGGAAGCCGGGATAGTCGATTCGGCCGTTGTCGCTGTAAAGGGCCGCGTATTCGGTGGCATTGCCGGCCACCTCGGCGGCGTTTCCTCGATTGGTGAGGTCCCGTATCGCCTGGGTGACGGCGGCGGTATCGACGACCGGCGCCGCGGCGGCGGGGGCCTCAGGGGCCGGCGCGCAGGCAACCGCCGTGGCGAGTCCCAGGGCGGCAGGATAGACCAGGAAACGGGACATTCGGGGCTCCGGGCTTGGCTTGGGGACCGCAATTCTATCACCTCGGCCGGGGACCGCTAGGGGGCCTGTCAGAAGCCCCCTCCGCCGCCGCCGCCGCCTCCACCACCCGACGACCCCCCACCGCTAAAGCCCGACCCACTGGAGCTGCGCGGCGAGGAGGTCATCGTGGATGCGGCCTGGCTCGACATCCCCGCGAGTCGATTCGAGAAGCTGCCGGCGTTGAAGCCCATCGGATTGGTGCCGACGTACCACTGGGGTGGTTCGGTGTAGATCCCCTCGAATGCCTTGGCCCACCTTTTTTCGACGCCGAACGCCATCGCGAACGGCAGGTACTTCTCGAACATCTCGGGCGTCTTGACGAAGTCGCGGAGCCGATCGCCTTCGACTCGGTTGAGAAACTCCTGAAAGCCAAGGACTCGCTCGAGGGCCCGAGTGCCCGCCTCGGTTCGGGCCGGCATCACGATCCCGAAACCGATCACGATCAGCGCGGAGAGGACTCCGGCCACGACGAACGGAACCGGGGTGAGGCTCCAGCGCGCCCCCAACGCCGATCCGGCCACCCCGATCCCAATACCGACCGCGATCCCGATTCCGACCCACAACGCCCGAACGGTATCGGGCCGAGCCCGGTAGAAATGCTGCGATTTGAGCCCGTCGAAAATCCGGTCCTTGATGCCGGACAAATGCTGATAGAACTCGTCCTCGAGCGCCGAGAGCCTCACGGTCGACATCCCGGACGCGAACACTCCGGCGAGCACTCTCTGCTCATGAGGCCTGAGGCCGGACTCGGCGTTAGGCTCGAGCCGGTGAAACACGAAATCCCGGTCTTTGATCAGGCCGAACAGCTTGGCGTCCTCACGCTCCTCGATCTTCAGGAAACCCCGTACCGCCAAGTCCACTAGGGTGGCGGTCACGTCGCGCATGTCGGCGGAGTTGTCGATCAACGTCCCGGCCTCGGCGGGGGAAAGGCCAATGGGCGGCTCGTACTGGACCGACACCGGCCGGCGTTCTGGGTCGCGCCCCAGCCGCCGCCACACCAGCAACATCGCGAGAAAGATGGGGAGCGGGATGGCCAGGGGCCAGTTGCTGGCGAGGAAGCCTAACGCCCGATCCGTCGTCGTGGGCTCGGTGACCAGCCCCTTGTTCCACCCGACCACGGCGGTGAGGCCTTCGCGGAACGCCAGCGGTTGCGGGAGGACTACCCGAATCGTGCCGCCATCCACCGATACCTCGGCGTCCCGTCCGGTCGAGCCGTAGACGCCGTTGAAGGCGATCGCGCGGACCCCCTGTGCACCCGGAGGCAAGGTAACCGTCGCGGCGGCCGCCTCGATCGGGATGTCCCATTCGTCGCCGGTGATGTTCCAGTACAGCTCGTCATGGTCGGCGAAGAACCGGAGGCCGTTGTGGGCCCGATACCGGAGGACGATGGTCCGGACCACGTCGGTGGCGCCGGGGACCCAGATCTTGTACTTGAGGTAGTGGCGCTCCCGGCTCGACTCCGTTCGGAGCGAGTTGCCCTGGTCGTCGGTCACCGAAATCAGATCGAGCCGGATGCTCCAGTTGAATCCTTGGGGAGTCCGGTACTCGACGGGCACGGTTCGGAACAGCCCGTTCCAGGCCCCCGTGAACCGAGCGGTGATCGACTCGGCGACCACGATTGAGCCGTCGGGGTCGACCGTGATGGCCGCGTTGAACCGCTGAATCGTGAGCGAGCGTTCCTGAGCCCGGGCCGGGCCGGCGCTCACCGCGCCCAGCAGCAAGAAGATGGTCGCGCGGATCATGATCGCTTTCCAAGATCGATGGCGGGAGCCGTCCGTTCGGCCGAGTCGGTCAGTCCAAAGAACTCGCGCGGGCCAAAGCGAAAAGCGGCGGCGAGCAGGTTGGACGGAAACTGGGCGACTCGGGTGTTGAGGTCCCGGACGACGGCGTTGTAGTAGCGGCGAGCCTGCTGAACCTGGTCCTCGATCTCGCTGAGGTTCTTCTGCAAAGAGAGGAAGCTCTCGGCGGCCTTGAGATCGGGATAGGCTTCGGCGAGCGCAAAGATCTCCCTGACCGCTCCCGCCAGGAGGCCTTCGGCGTCGCCGCTGGCTCGGGGGCCGGCCGCGCCGATGGCCCGGTTGCGGGCCTCGACCACCGATTCGAGGGTCCCTTTCTCGTAGCCGGCGTGCCCCTGAACCGCGGCGACCAAGTTGGGAATCAGGTCGTGGCGCCGTTTCAACTGCACATCGATGTCGGCCCAGGCCCCATCGGCCATCAGCCGAAGGCGGGCGAGGCCGTTGTAGATCACGACCGCGCCCCCGACCACGATCGCGATCACCGCGAAAACCGCCAGTCCCATCGCCGTTGCTCCTGCGAAGAGGGTCGCCCGAAGGGTGAAACGTAACGCAGGATGCCCGAACCCGGCGGCCCGCCGATTGGCCACTCTCCCAGCGACGACAATCGCAGTGTAGCTTCGATCTCATGGGTCCCCGCTCGGATGTCTGACCTCCGCGACCAACTCGCGGCGACGCTGGGTGCCGCCTACGCCATCGAGAGAGAGCTCGGCGGCGGCGGGATGTCGCGGGTTTTCCTGGCGGAAGAGAAGGCCCTGGGCCGAAAAGTCGTGGTGAAGGTCCTGGCACCGGAGCTGGGCGCCGGGGTCAACACCGAGCGGTTCCAGCGAGAAACCCAACTCGCGGCTCGGCTCCAGCATCCCCACATCGTCCCGTTGCTGTCGGCCGGCACCGTCGAAATCGGGCCGACCTCCGCAGGTCCCTATTACACGATGCCCTTCGTCGAAGGCGAGACCCTTCGAGCCCGCCTCGCGCGGGAGGGCGAGCTGCCCGTCGCCGACGCGGTGCGAGTCCTCCGCGATGTGGCCGACGCCCTCCGCTACGCCCACGACCACGGCGTCGTCCACCGGGATATCAAGCCCGAGAACGTGCTCCTCTCGGGCGGCCATGCCGTGGTCGCGGACTTCGGGGTGGCCAAGGCGCTCGAGATCGGCCAGGACCGGTCCAGCGGGCTCACCTCGGTGGGGATGGCCCTCGGCACACCGGCCTACATGGCGCCCGAGCAGGCCGCCGCCGATCCGGCCACCGACCACCGGGCCGACCTCTACGCGTTAGGCGTCGTCGGGTATGAGATCCTGACCGGGCGACCCCCGTTCGGCGGCATCACCCCGCAGCAACAGCTGGCCGCCCATGCGACCCAGACTCCCACGCCGGTTGGGCGGGAGCGGCCGGCGGTCCCGCCGGCGCTCGCCGCCCTCATCATGCGTTGCCTCGAGAAACGCCCGGCCGATCGGCCTCAGAACGCCGCGGAGGTGGTGCAGGCGCTGGAGTCGGTACTGACGCCCGGTGCCGGGACGGTGGCGTTGTTCCCGGTGGCAACCGCGCCGCGGTCGAGACGGTGGCGCTGGCTTGCGGCCGCTGGAGGGCTCGGCCTGGCGGGTCTGGCCTACTGGCAACTGGCTCCCAGCGGTGGCCCAACCCCGACGGGTTCCGCGCCCGCGGCCGGGCCGTTCATTGCGGTGGTCCCCTTCTCGATGGTCGGCGGCGACACCAGCCAGGCGTACTTCGGGCAAGGGATGGCCGAGGAGATCGCGAATTCGCTCACGAAGGTGGCCGGGCTCCGAGTGCTGGGTCGATCGACGACCGCCCGGGCTTTCGCGCCCCGGTCGGATCTCGACAACCAGAGCGTTGCTCGCGGGCTTGGCGTCACCGCGGTCCTCGACGGGACGGTGGAGCGAGCTGGTGGGCGGCTCCGGGTGGGGACCCAACTGACCAACGTGGCGGATGGCGTCGTGCTCTGGTCGGAGGCCGAGGCTCATTGCCGCCGCATTGTCGACATCAGCGCGGATCGGTCGGCAAGGTGCTTCGGGCGACTACGCATCCGCCAGGGTCGCTTGGCCGACGCCCTTGCCGGGTACCGGGCCGCCACCGACTCATCCCCGATCACCCTGTCGCGGATCGGGTATCTCGAGGCCAAGTTGGGACGGCGGGACGATGCTCGGGTTCGGCTCTTGGAGCTGGAGCGGATGGCGGCAACGCGTTACGTCGATCCAGGGGCGCGGGCGCGGATCTACCTTGGTCTCGGGGAGCCTGATTCGGCCATCGCGTCGCTCGAGCGCGCGGTTCGCGGGCGATCCGATCAGATGGTCTTTCTGTCGCTCGACCCCGAGTGGGATCCGCTCCGCGCCGATCCCCGCTTTCAGGCGATCCTCCGGGAGATCGGGTTGCCGCCCCGAAAGTAGGGGCGGCGGCTTCCGCCGGCCCCTGCAGATTTGACGAGGTGATCGGATGCTCGCACCACGACCCCTATTGCTGGCGGCGCTTCTCCTCCCGGGCTCGGTTGCTAGCCAGCCGGCGATTCCGGTGACCATCGAAAACATCCAGACCCGCAATCGCGGGGCCTTCGACGCTGCTCTCTCGCCCGATGGCAAATGGGTCGCGGTCACGGCCGATGCCGAGACCGGTCGGGGGGTCTACCTGATCGCGGCGGATCGCGACGGCCCTCCGCCCCGGCTTCTGGCTCGCGGCGCCGGACCCACCTGGTTCCCCGATGGCCGAGGCATCGTCGTTGGCCGGGAGAACGATCTCTGGGCCGTCACCCTCGATGGGTTCGAACGCCGCCTAACGACCGGGCCGGAAGACGAGCGAGCCCCCGCCGTTTCGCCCGATGGCCGCTCGGTGGCGTTCTACTCCGGCCGGGGCGGATTTCAGGACATCTGGCTCGTCTCGGCGGACGGCGGTCGCCCTCGCCAAGTAACCCACCAGTCGATGGCTGCCGACGATCCGCGGTTCGGGCCGGTGTGGTCGCCGGACGGTTCGACGATTGCCTTCGTCTCCAATGCCGGCGACTACTGGGCCGACGACCTCTGGCTGGTTTCCGTGACGACCGGAGTGAGTCGCCAGCTGTCCCGCGGCTTGATGGCCTCGACCCGACCCTCCTGGTCGAGCGATGGCTCCCGTCTCGCCCTGATGAGCACCTCGAAGCAGGGTTACTGGTACGAGGACCTGGCCGACCTCTCGATCGTCGAGGTGGCGACGGGGGCTGAGCGAATCGTCCCGATGCAAGTCCACGCGTCGGACTGGCTCCATAGTCAGCGGGTGATTTGGAGCGATGGCGATCGAACGATTCTGTTCCCGTACTTGCAACGGGGCGAGTTCGATATTTGGGCCGTTCCCGCCGCCGGCGGGGTCGCGACTCGAATGACCAACATCGGTGGGTCGATCCGGACGATCCACGGCTCGGCCACCGGTGATCGAGTCGCGTTCGTGCGGTCGACCGAGACCGCCGGGCCCGACCTGTTCCTGGTCGAGGCCGCCGGTGGCTCGGCGCGTCAGCTGACCAGGTTTGCCGATATCTGGGAGGACGTCGAGGCTCCCGAGGAGATCGCCTTTCGAAGCTACGATGGTCTTTACATCCAAGGTTTCCTCTATCGTCCCAAGGGGATGGAGGCCGCCCGTCAATATCCGGGTCTGGTACAGGTGCATGGCGGCGGCACCAACTCCTACCTCCGGGGCCGCAATCTCCTCGAGCAATACCTGGCGTCGAAGGGCTATGTCGTCCTGGCGATCAATTACCGGGGAGGCTCCGGTTTCGGCCGAGCCTTCCAGGATCTCTCGATCAACGACTGGGCCAACGGTCAAGCCCGGGATGCCGCGGCCGCGGCCGGTTGGCTTCGGGCCCAGCCGTTCTCGACCGGCAAGGTGGGGATCTACGGCTACAGCTACGGCGGTATCATGACCATGGCGGCGATCGCCCGCGAGCCGAACGTCTTCGACGCGGCCGTCCCGATGGCTGGGATCTACGATTTCGGCGATGCCTACACCAACGCCGATCGGGTAGGACGAATCTTCATTTGGACCGGCCACGGCGGGGCCCCGGCGGAACGCCCCGCCGTCTACGGCATCAGCAACACTCTGGCGCGGATCCGAGCGATTCGGACGCCCCTGCTGATCATGCACGGTGAAGCCGACGTTCGGGCGCCCTACCGCCAGTATCTCCTGGCCGTCGACTCGCTCAAGGCTCTGGGGAAGGTCTTCGAGAGCCGCAGTTACGCCGGTGAGCCCCACGGCTTCCGAAACCCCGCCAACCGTATCGATATGTACCGCCGTCTCGAGTCGTTCCTGGATCGATACCTCAAAACGCCCGTCTCCGGCGGTGCGCCCTGAGACGAGCGATTCTGCCCGGACTCGGGCTCGTGCTGGCGAGTCTTGGCCCCGTTTCGTCAATCCAAGGCCAGCCGGTGTCCGTCGATGCCGTTCTGACCAATCGGTACTGGTGGCGGGGTATCCGGAGAGCCGATCACGGCATCGCCCAGCTCCGCGGCATCGTTCGGTTTGGGCAGGGCGTCACGAGGGTGAACGTGGGAGCGTGGAGCAACCTCGAGTTGAGCGCCCATCGCGACGGTTCCCGAACCGATCTCGAGCCGGGTCGCCGAGGCCTGAGCGAGGCGAACGGGTGGATCGAGTTGACGTCGGCAACCCGGGGCGGGGCCGCCGTCGCCGTGGGCTTGATTGGCTACCACTACCGGGGAGCTTCGGGCACCGCCGAGACGGCGGAAGCCTATCTGCGGATTCGGGCGACGGAAGGCCAAGGCATTCGGGTGGTTCCCGAGGTCAGCCTGTTCTTCGATCCGGTGGCGCGGAACGCTGGTTATCTCGAGGCCGGCGTGAGCGCGGCGGGCCTCGCGTTGCCGTTCGTCGAGCCGGTGGCGTTGCTCTATTCCAGCCTCATGGCCGGCGTCGCCCTGGGTCGGGGCGATGGTGGCCCCAAGCTCCGAAGTACCTGGTTCGAGCGGTCGGGGTTCGCGGTTGGCGCGGCGACCACCGGGATTCGGCTTCGGACCGGGTCGCTCCTCTTCAACGTGGCGGGGCACTTGGTCTACGGCAACGACCCGGCAACCCGCCGTTCCAACCGCCCGGCACCGGCCATCCGAAGCCGCCTCCAAGGCCTGGTCACCGGTGAGATCGGCCTAACGCTGCCTCGCCCAGTGGCTCGATGATGTCGCGGTTGGCGTTCTTCGCTCTGGCAGTGGCCCAGGCCGGCTGCGGCGGGGGATGGCATCGCCAGCCGCTCCCCTCGCCATTGTCGCCGGCGGCTCGACCACCGGCGGAGCGAACCCTCCGGGCCGGGTTCGGGCGGGCGGACATCACTCCGCCACCGGGGGTGGGGCTCGCGGGCAACGGGCCCGAGGGTCGCCGATCGACGGGCCATCGATTCCGGCTCCAAGCCCGGGCGCTGCTCCTCGAGGATTGGCGGGGCGAGCGAATCGCGTTGGTGGTGGCGGATCTTCCGCTGATGTCGCCGATGCTCCATCGGCTCGTCGCCGCTCGCGTCGTGGTCGAAACCGGAGTGGGCGCCGATCGGCTGGTCCTCTCCGCCACCCACACCCACTCGGGGCCCGGTCACTATTTCGCCGAACGACAGTACAACGACAATGCCGCCCGGGACGGGGGCTATGACCCGGCCGTCGTCGACTTCCTGGTCGAGCGGATCGCCCGAGCGATCGGCCAGGCACACCGCGATCTGGCGCCGGCTCGGGCCGCCTGGGGCACTCAATCGGTCGGCGGGTTCACCCGCAACCGGAGCCATGAGGGCTACTGTCGGAATCCGCCGGAGGACCGAGTGCCCTGCCCGGGAGAGCCCAACGCCCTGACCGACGCGCCCGACCGGGCCGCCATCGATTCGGCATGGGTGCTGCTGCGGGTCGATCGGGTCGAGGGCACCGGCTCGCGGCCGCTGGGCGCCTACAGCGTGTTCGCGATCCACGGAACCGCCAACCCGGCGATCACCACGCTGCTCGACGGCGACATCCAGGCCGTCGTCGAACGGGGCCTCGAGCGCCGGATCGACGACGCCAACGGAACGAGCGGCGGATTCACGCCGAGTGCGTTCCACCTCTTCGCGAACGGGAACGAAGGGGACATGACGCCGCTCCGGCCTCCCGCGACTCAGTGCCCGGTTCCCAAGCTCCGCCCACCGGAATTCGACGGCCCTCGCGGCCCGGCGGTGCCATGGCGCTGGGTCGACGCGGCGAAGGGCGCGCTCGACCGGTGTTTTGGCGCGGCGCGAGCGCGGATCGACCAGCTGGGGGAAGTCATGGCGGACTCGGTGTGGCGGCATTTTCAACGACTCGCCCCGGCCCTGCGGTCCGACCTGACCATCGCCCGGAACTTCACGACCATCGACTTGCCCGGCCGGGAGGGGCTCTGCCCGCACGGGGTGGTCGGTGCCGCGACGGCCGCCGGCGCGTCGGATGTCCCGACCCGGATCGCGGGATGGAAGTTGTGGGGCGTCGTCCCGTTGGGCTTCGAACAAGGCGGATCCGCCGTTCGGGATCCGCCGCGCGGATGTCAGGCCGAGAAACAAATCCTCCTCGGCGGGCTCCAGCGGCTGGTGATTACCGGGAAGCACGGGTTCCCGGCGAGGGCCCAGCTGAGCGTCATCCGGATCGGGCAGATGATGTTAGGCACGGTGCCCGCCGAGCCGACGATCACGGCCGGCCGGCGGTTCCGCGAGGCGATCCTGACCGCGGCGGATCCGGACGGAACCCGCGAACTCGCCGCGGTGATCGTCAGTCACGCCAACGGCTTCATGAACTACCTCACCACGGCGCCGGAATACGCCGCCCAAGCCTACGAGGGGGCGTCGACTCTCTACGGGCCCCAGACGGTCGAAGTGTTTGCCCGCGAGCTGCACCGGTTGGCAACGCCGCTCGGTCGCGTGGGGGAACCGAGCCCACCGGTGGAGGTCGGGCCGCTGGTGGCCTTTCCGGGACGGCCGTCCGCGGTCATGGCCCGGCCGACGGACGGGCCGCCACTTGTGGGTTCCCCGATCATCGTCGGTCATCGCTGCGTTCGGCCGGCGCTTCTGGAGGTGACCTGGGTGGACGAGCCGCCCGGGCGGTTGATTCCCGCCGACGGCCAACTGCTCGCGATCGACGAGCAAGGGCCCCAAGGGTGGCGCGAAATCGCCTGGGACGACCAGACCGACGTTACGGTCGCGGCGGTCGGCCCGGTCAAAGGCGAGGGATTTCTCTGGCGGGTCACCCTGGCCCGGGCCACTGCGGGTCCGGCGCTCCGACTGCGGATCCTGCCCCGCGGGGTTCACCAGGGAGCCGAATCGACGCCGATCGGCCGGTGCGGCCCGCCGATGGGACCGGACTAGATTTCACCCCATGGACGCCGTGATTCGCTGGAGCGCGCTCTTGGCGCTTGGCCTCGCCGCTGGGCCGAGCGCGGTGGCCGCCCAGCGCGACAGCATTCCGGGAACGGCCTGGACCGAAGCCGACTGGCGGATCCTGGTCTCGAAGGTGCGCTGGGGCAGCCGCCACGGTGTCGACACGCTACCGTTAGGCAAAGCCATCGCCAGGCTCGGTGTCACCTTCGTCGGGGCGACCTATCGGCCCGGCACGCTCGAGGTGCCCGGGCCGGAACGGCTGGTGGTCAATCTTCGAGAACTAGATTGCGTCACCTTCATCGAAAACGTGTTGGCCCTGGTCCGGTTCGTTCGGGAGGCCGGGCCCGCGCTCCTGGCCGATCCGCCGGTCGCTCGGGCCCGCTACGAGAGCTACCTCCGCGACCTCCGGTATCGAGACGGCACCGTCGCCGGCTACCCGAGTCGACTGCACTACTTCTCGGAGTGGCTCAGCGAAGCCGAGCGGTGGGGTCGGGTCCGGTTGGTCGCTCGGGAGTTGGGCGGAGTCCCCGACGACGAGCGCATCGAGTTCATGTCGACCCACCCGGCGGCCTACCGTCAGCTCGCCGACTCGGCCGTGCTCGCCGCGATCGGCGCGATGGAAGGCCGGCTCAACGCGGCCGGGGCGCGGTGGTACCTACCGGAGGATGCGATCGAAGCCGCGGCGTCCGGCATCGAGGATGGCGACCTGATCGCCGCGACCTCGACGATCCCCGGTCTCGACATTGCCCACACGGGATTGGCGTTGTGGCGGAAGGGCCGGCTCCATCTCCTTCACGCACCTCTGGTCGGCAAGAACGTCGAGATCTCGGCGATACCCTTGGCGGACCGAATTCGGCGACTCGAGACCCAAGACGGCATCATGGTCGCTCGGCCCCTCGGATGGGGGCCAGCCGGATCGGGCCGGCCATCAGCCGCTCGGCCGTAAACACCTCACCGTTTTTCACCACTACCTTGACTCGCCGAGCGTCGGCGATTCGTTCAAGCGGATTGCCCTCGACGAGCGCCATGTCGGCCAGCCGACCGGGCGCGATGGAGCCGAGTTGGTCTTCGAGGCCCATTGCCTTGGCAAACGCGGAAGTCGCCGTTCGGAGCGCTTCGACGGGGGTGAGGCCGCCGTCGACGTAGTGGCCGAGCTCGGTGTGGAGGCTCAGACCGTAGGGGACGATGGGCGCGTCGGTTCCGGCGATGACCCGGCCGCCGCCGGTCACCACTCGGCGCACCGTCTCTCCCTGTGAGCCGATCATCCCCGGCGTCGAGGCAAACGGACTTCCGGCGCCGGCGGCCCGCCGGAGCCCGTCGACGTAGGCCTGTCCGTACGCCGTGGCCAGCCGGGGATCGTCCAGCACGCTGGGGTCCTTGGCGATCAGGCCGAAGAACCCGCCCTGAATTCCGATCGTCGGCGTGATGCTCATCCCGGAGGCGGTGAGCAGCGCGATCACGTCCTGATACGACCGATACATCGCCGTGACTTTGGGGGAATAGCCCCGGCGACTGGTGCCGCGGATGTGCTCGACGTGATCGGCCCCGAACGCCACGGCCGGATAAATCTCATGCGAGGAAACCGGAATGCCGTGGCCGTGGGCGAAATCGATGATTCGCTTCTGGAGCACGTCGGGGAGGCGGACATAGGTCTTGATCAGATCGAACTGGAGCTCGGCCGCGCGATCGAGTTCTTGCCCGAGTTGGCCGCCGGCGGTGATGGCATTATTGAAGCCGTAATAGATCCGCTCGCCGTCGAAGATCCGGCCGGTGGCCAGCTCGCGGGGGCCGACCCGCACGCCGGCCTCGATGGCCTCGCGGCGTTCCCGGATCCGATAGGGGTCCGAAGCGGGGTCGCGGACGGTGGTGATCCCGTAGGCCAGCCAGATTCGACCCAACGCTTCTCCCGTGCCGAACCCCAGGTGGGCGTGGGCGTCCGCGAGCCCCGGGATCACCGTGTAGTTGGCTCCGTCGACCACGCTGTCTCGATGGAGCGCGGGGCTGTGGGGCGCTACCCGGGCAATCCGGTTACCGACCACCACGATATCGACGTTGGCGCGGGCCGTTGCCCCGACCCCGTCCCACAGCCGCCCGGCGTGCACCACCACCCGACGGGTGGGATGACGGCGGCGCCAGGTGAGCGGCACCGCGATCCGCTCGGTGCTGCCGTCGGCGAGGCGAACCAGTCGGAAGCCGTCGGTGGCCTGATAGAAGACCGAGCGCGAGTCACCGGTCCACCCCACCGAGTTGGCCAACTCGGTCGAGAGGCGGATCGGCGGACCGATCGGCTCGCCGGTGACGGCGACCGGCATCGACCACAAGAGACCATCCATGACGAACGCGATGTGGTGGCCGTTAGGCGACCACGCCGGTCCGTCGATGCCCCGGGAGCCGATCCCCCGACCCGTGGGTGGGACGATCCAGCGGTCCGGCCCGTTGCCGAAGAGAAGGATCTCGTTGCGTCCCTCGCGGTACTTGGCCGAGTTTGCCTTGAGCGCGGCGACGGCGATGGTCTTCCCGTCCGGCGAGAACGACACTCGGGAGGGGTCGAAGAGATTGGTCCTGAGGGTGGAGAGGGCGCCAGTCGCCACGTCGATCGCCTGGATCTCGGTGCCCAGTCCCCGCTGCACGTGAAAGACGATCGTGGCGCCGTCGGGTGACCACGCGGGGAGGGCCGCACCACCGAGCTTGGTGGTAAGCTGCCGCTCGGTCCCGGCCGTCATGTCGCGGAGCCACAGGTCGACGACGCCACCCTGATCGGATGCGTACACGAGCCACCGTCCGTCGGGCGACCATTGGGGGTCGTTTTGCAGGGCGGGATCGTTGGTGAGTTGGGTCAGACGACCGCCGGTGAGCGACCAGAGGTCACCCAACGCCACGAAGACCACCGTGGCGCCGTTCGGGGAAAGGGCGGGGGAGACCAGTCCCCGGACCGGCGCCGGGGCCGCGGCATCAAACTGCCTAACGCTCCGGCGGTACCCCGGCCGCGACAAAGACACCCGAGCCTCGAACGGGATGGATGGCTGCTTCTCGCCGCTCGGCCGAATCACCTGGATCTTGCCGTCGGAGGTGTACCCAATCTCGGTGGCGGAAAACCAACTCGGGCGAAAGGGAAACACGTCGTCGGTGGCGGCGGAGATCGGTCGCGGCGATTCGTTCCGACCGGCGAGCATCAGCCGGGTCTCGTTGTTGGCGAAGGACTGAAACGCGATCGTCCGGCCGTCGGGACTCCAGGCCGGGACGCCGAGTTGGCCCGCGGCGGCCGCCCACAGCGCGGTGGTGCCATCGGGGGAGCGGACGTAGATCCCCGGACCGCTCCGGCGGGTGGAGACGAAGGCCATTGCGCCGTCGGAAGCCACCGTGGGGGCGAAGTCGTCACTCGGATCGTCGGTGAGGCGATCGACCGCGCCGGTCTCCAAATCGAGACGCCAGATGTCGTAGTTCCCGGACCGGTCGGACGAGAAGACCAAGGACCGGCCATCGGGAGCGTAATGTGGCTCCCGGTGGTCGAACGGTCCCGCGGTGTGCTGGCGGAGATCGGCGCCGGCGACGGTTACGCTCCAGATGTGCCAGGTGCCGTCGCGGAAGGATTGAAAGGCGATCCGGCGGCCATCCGGCGACCAGGTCGGTTGCCGGGCGTCGCCGAATTCGTCGGTGAGTACGGATGCCGCGCCGCCCGCTCTCGGCAACGTCCAGATCCGTCCCAGGAGGTCGATCGCGAGGGTTCGTCCGTCGGGAGAGACCGCCGCGGCGATGTTAGTCCCCTCGGTGATAGTGAGGGCGACTGGGACGGTCTGGGCGCGGAGCAGTCCAGTCGCACTGGCGAGCGCGGCGGCGAGAGCGATGAATTGTCGGAGCATGCTCCAATCTGGGGGCAATCGAAGGGCCCCGCTAGCGTCGGCGAGCGAGCTCGATCTCGGAGAGGATGAACCCGAACGCCGGCCAGCCGCCCGAGGCGATCGATCGTTCGAACCAGCCCCGGGCCGTCGCCGGGTCGCCGCGTACCAGATACCAGTTGCCGACGCCATAACTCAGGGTCGCGAGCGAGACGTCGCTGGTGTCGGCCGGCGTAATGACGGCGTCGGGCGCGATGAGACCTCGGTAGAGCTTCAATCGTTGGGCGTATTGAACCGTCGTCGGGAGGGAGTCCGGGTGTCGTTCGAGCATCGCCTTGGCCTCGGCGCCGCGTCCCGCGCGCGACAACGACATCCAGAGCCAGTCGGTGGCGCCGGCCAGCTCGCCGGCGTCCGGCGGCATCGTCTGGGCCCGCGCGAACGCCGCTGCCGCGCCGATGAAATCATCCTTCGCGAACTTGACGATCCCGAGGTGATACCAGATCCCGTAGATCGTGCTGTCCCGGCGGCTGCCGGCCTCGAGGTCGGCCAGGGCTCGATCGAACTCCCGGACGGACATGTAGCGGTGGCCGCGCCACCGCAACAGCATCGGATGGTTCGGTGAGACCTCCAAGCCACGGGTGAACGTCGCGATGGCCTCACGGTACTGGCGGGCGCCGGACTGAGCGATGCCCAACGCGATGATCAAGTCCAGGTTGCGCGGATCCGCGGCCAGCGCCCGGTCGGCGGCGGCGATCGATCCAGGGTCAGCTTGCGAGCGGTATTCGACTCCCGCCGGCGACCGATACTGAAGCGATTGGCCGCTGGCCGGGACCGTGCCGGCGACGCCGGCGGTTACCAAGAGGATCGTTGTCAGGCGTTGGGACATCTGAGCGCTCCGAGCGAGAAGTGCTAGAACGAGCCGAAAGTGGAACCCAACAAGAGCACCATCAAGAGCGCCACCAAGGGGCCAGCCACCGATACCATAAAAATGTCGAGGTACGACTCGCGGTGGGTCAACCGGCAGATCCCCAGGAGGGTGATAACGGCACCGTTATGGGGCAGAGAATCGAAGCCGCCCGAAGCGATCGCGGCGACCCGATGCAGGAGTTCGGGCGAGATCCCCGCGGCGGTTCCCAACTCGAGATACTTGGCGCCAAGCATGTTGAGCGCGATCCCCATCCCCCCCGAGGCAGAGCCGGTAATGCCCGCCATGACGTTGACGGCGATCGCTTCGGAAATGAGGGGATTGCCGGGCGCGATGCCGATGACGATCGCCTGAATGGCCGCGAACGCGGTGAGCGAGGCGATCACGGTGCCGTAGCCGACTTCGGAGGCGGTGTTGAAGATCGGCAACAGGGAACTCATGGTTCCGTGGTTGACGGACCCCTTCAAATCGGTCCAGGTCCGGAGGTTCAGGAGGATGGCGGCCACGATCGCCACGACCAGCGCCACCACCAGCCCCCAGATGCCTCGCACCTCGTTGATGGTGGTTGGGCCATACTTCTTCTCGGAAAGGTAGGAGACGTCCATTGCCGGAATCGCAAACTTCGTCATGACGAGGTTCACGCCGACGACTAACACGATCGGCAGGAGCGCCAACACCAGGGTCGGCCGGTGGAGAACGAGCGGGGCGTCCTGGTGGTCGAGCGGGTGATCACCGTAGAGTTCGCCACGCTGCTCGGCCAGACGGACCCGCCGGCCTAACCAGAGTGAGCCAAGGACGAACATCGCGATCCCGGCGATGACGCCGATTCCCGGGGCCGCGAACGGGTCGGTCCCGAAAAAGGGCATCGGAATCGCGTTCTGAACCGAGGGCGTCCCTGGGAGCGCGCTCATCGTGAACGTCGCGGCTCCGAGTACCAGGGCCCCCGGGATCAGGCGCTTGGGGACCTTCGCTTCCCGAAACAGCGCGATCGCCAGCGGATAGACCGCGAACGCCACCACGAAGACCGAGACGCCTCCGTAGGTGAGAATGGCGGTGGAGAGGGTGACGGCCAGCACCGCCCGCTTGGCGCCGAGCTTGGCGATGATCCGCTCGGCGATCGTCGCGGCGGCGCCGGAATCGCTCATCAGCTTGCCGAAAATGGCGCCCAGGAGGAACAGGGGAAAGTACTTCACCAGGAAGCCACCCAAACTCCCCATGAAGATCTGGGTATAAGTGGCCAAGAGCCTGGTTTCGCCGCCGAGGAGCGCGGCGAGCAGGGCCAGGATCGGCGCCAGCACGAGCACGTTGATGCCTCGATACGCGAGATACATCAACAGGCCTAGCGAGAGCAGGATGCCGAGGACACCAATCATGATTGGTCGCTGAGCTCAGGGCGGAACGGTCGACGCGGCGAGCAGCGATGATCGCCCCGGCCACGGTTCTCGGCAAGCCCCCCACCCCGAGGGGCGGAAGGCGCAATGCCTCGAGGCCGGGATCCACCCGGCCTCTAGCCTCCACCCGGGTCTCGGGGCATCTTCCCCGGCCATGTCTGATCTCCCAGAACGCCTCGCCACCGGACTCGCCGGCCGTTATACCTTGGAGCGAGAGCTCGGTCAGGGCGGAATGGCCCTGGTTTTCTTGGCCCGAGACCTCCGGCACGACCGGATGGTTGCCCTCAAGGTCCTGCGCCCCGAGATCTCGGCCGAGATCGGCGCCGAGCGATTCCTTCGCGAAATCAAGATGGCAGCCGGCCTCAACCATCCCCACATCCTCCCGGTCTACGACTCCGGCGAGGCCGCTGGGCTGCTGTTCTACGTCATGCCGAAGATGGAAGGGCGCTCGCTCCGAGAGCGGCTCGACGCCGAACGGCAGCTCTCGCTCGAGGAGGCGCTCCGGATCGCTCGCGAAGTCGCCACGGCGCTCGACTATGCCCACCGCAACCGGGTCATTCACCGCGACATCAAGCCGGAGAACATTTTATTCCACGAAGGCAACGCGATGGTCGCGGACTTCGGCATCGGCAAGGCGCTGACCGGATCCGCCGGGTTCACTCAGACCGGGCTGGCGATCGGAACTCCCGCGTATATGAGCCCGGAACAGGCCGCCGGCGAGCAGGAGATCGACGGTCGAAGCGACACCTACAGCCTCGGCTGCGTCCTCTTCGAAATGCTCTCCGGCGAGGTCCCTTTCACCGGACCTACTGCCCAAGCGATCATGTCCAAGCGATTCCTCTCGCCGGTGCCCCACGTCAGAGCGGTGCGGGACGTGCCCGAGGGCGTCGACGAGGTGGTGACCAAAGCTCTGGCTCGGGCGCCGGTGGATCGCTTTGCCACTGCGGCGCTGTTCGCCGAGGCGCTCCGTTCGGTTGGGACCTCCCATCGCACTCCGGCTGATCCACCCAAAGGCACGGTGGCGGCCAAAGCGATCGCGGTGCTCCCGCTGGCCAACATGAGCGCCGACCCGGAGAACGAATACTTCAGCGACGGGATGACCGAGGAGATCATCGGCGCGCTTTCCAAGGTGCCCGGATTGCAGGTGGCGTCGCGGACCTCCTGCTTTGCCTTCAAGGGGAAAGAGGTGGACATCCGGCAGGTCGGGGAAAAGCTCGGCGTGGCTTCGGTGCTGACTGGGAGCGTGCGAAAAGTCGGCAACCGGATCCGGATCACCGCTCAGCTGGTCAACGTGGAGAGCGGGTACCACCTCTGGTCCGAGACCTACGACCGGCAGCTCGAAGATGTCTTCGCCATCCAGGACGAGCTTTCCCGGGCGATCGTCGAGGCGCTCAAGCTCAGGCTCACCAGTGAGAGCGACCGGTTGGTGGTGCCCACCAAGAACCTCGAGGCCTACAATCTGTACCTGAAGGGCCGGTTCTTCTTCAATCGGTTTACCGAGCCGGGGCTTCGGAAGAGCTTGGATTTTTTCAGCACGTGCTGCTGCAGGAGCCCGGCTACGCCCGAGCGTACGCCGGGATGGCGGATTGCTGGTGCGCACTGGCCGACGACTGGGTCGCGCCCGACGACGCCTACCCCCGAGCGAAATCCGCGGCCCAACGGGCCCTTCAGCACGATCCCGACCTGACCGAGGCGATGACTTCGCTCGGCAAGGTGCTGTGCTGGTATGAATGGAATTTTTCCGGCGCCGAGCAGCAGTTGCGGCGCGCTGTCGCGCTCAACCCGAACTACGCCGAGGCGCATTGGGCCTTCGGCAGCGCGCTTCCGGCCGTGGGGTTGATGGAGGAAGCGGTTGAAGAAATGCGTCGGGCCCTGACGCTCGATCCGCTCTACCCGCAGTACAGCCGGTGGTTGGGCCGGTTTCTGCTCTATGCCGGCGATTACGAGGGGGCGATCGTCCAGAGTCACAAGACCATGGAACTGAACACCGACTACTTCCAGGCCTACCTCGACATCGGCTCGGCGTGTTTGGCCCAGGGGCGCCCGGAACAGGCCCTCGAGTGGTATCGCCGGGGCCAGGGCTTGGACTCCAGCGTCCGGTCGTACGACGCGTACATCGTCCGGGCGCTGGCGCCCCTCGGGCGACAGGAAGAGGCGGATGAGATTCTCAAACGACTGGAAGACGAGTCCCGCCAGCACTACATCCGGGCGGAGGTGTTGACGATGGGATACGCGGCAGCGGGGTACCTCGACAAAGCCTTCGCGTCTTTGGAGCGGGCGTACCAGGCCCGTTCGGCCGGTCTCATCTATCTCCAGGTGGAACCCGGCTACCGCCCGTTGAAAACCGATCCCCGATATGACGAGATGGTCAGGCGGATCGGGTTGAGGGGGCCGGGCGAGGGCACTGGCTAGCCCGACCGGAGCGCCACCAGCGGATCGACCCGAGCGGCCCGCCGCGCCGGCAGCCAGCTCGCCGCCATCGCCACCCCGAGGACTCCCGCCGTCACGACGAAAAGGACTCCGCCGTCCGCAGGACTGGTGCCGTGCAGGATCGTGGTGAGGCTGCGCGCCGCCATGACCGCGGTGGGAAGACCGATCGCGATGCCGAGGGCCGCCAGCCGGACGCCGTCGAACACCACCATCTTCCCGATCTCGCCCCGGCTCGCGCCTAACGCGCCTCGGATGCCAATCTCTTGGGTCCGGCGGCCGACCGCGTAGGACAGCACGCCATAGATCCCGAGGATGGCCAGCGCCAACCCCACGCCGGCGAATCCGATGATCTGGTAGGTGTTGATCCGGATGCCGCTGAGTTGCTGCTCGGCCCGGTCGGCAACTGGGGTGGCGAAGAGCGGTCGGTCGGGGACCAACCGGGCCAGGGTTTCCTTGACTGGTTTGACCAGCGGGACCACCGAACTACGAGCCCTGATCAGGAAGGTCGGGAAGGCCGAAGGGGCCTGATCGATCGGTCGATACAACTCGGCGCTTTGCTGCGCCAACAGTAACCCGGGCTGGGCCGCGCGGTTGTCGCGGACCACGCCCACGATCATGACCGACATCGGGGCCGAGGGCGCGGTGTCGACCCGAATCACCCGACCCACCGGGCTCTGACCGGGCCACCACCGCTCCGCGGCCCACTGATTGACGATGGCGACCGGCGGTCCATTCTCGACGTCGGCCGGACCGAACGCGCGGCCTTGAACGACGGAGATGCCTAACGTCCGAAAGTAACCAGTATCGACTGCGGTCGCCGCCGATGGGACGACCCCAAGCGGCAGCGGGCTCGACTGGCCATCGAGCGCGATGCTCGGGGTCGCGCCCCGTGGTCCGAGGGGGACGGAGGCACGGACCGCCACTCGCTCGGCACCGGGCAAGGCGCTCAGCTCGCTGACGATCTGCTGGGTGACGGGAACGAACTTCTCTCGGACCCGCCAGGGGTGGGGGAAACTGGGAGTTCCCTCGAGCAGCTGGCCGCTATCGAAGCCGAGGTCGAGCCGAGACAGTCGGAAGACGGTCTTGGTCAACAAGGTAGCGCCGGTCAGCAGCACGACGGCGGCGGCGAGTTGCAGGACGACGAAGACCCGCTGCGCTCCGCGACCCCAACCGCCTCCGCCGGCGTGGGGGGCTCCCAGCCGGAGCACCGACTGGATATCGGTGCGGCGGAGGAGCCGCGCGGGCACCAGACTGAGGACGACGGCCAAGCCGGCGGCCAACAGCGCGGCGAACCCGATCGCTCGGGCGTCGAGCCGGTACTCCATGCCGGCGGGTCGAAGGGATTGGAGGATCGCCACGTCGCGGAGAATCCCGAGGATGACGTTCGCCAGCCCGATGCCCACGACCGTAGCGACCATCACCACGATGAGGTGCTCGGCAATCAGCCGCCGGGTGATCCACCGGGCGCCCGCTCCGAGCGCCGCCTGAATCGCGATGTCGCGCTGCCGATGAAGCGTTCGGACCAAGATCAAGTTGGCCAGGTTGGTCACCGCGATGAGGATGACGCACCCGACCACGGCCGCGAAGATGAGGTCGTTCGACTGAGTTGAGGCGACGTACCGCGCTCGGAGCGGCAACGCCTCGAGCCGGGAGATCGCCGAGCTGGTCGGTAACGCCTTCACCAGCAAGGTCGGATCGATCGCGCCCAGCTCCGAATTGAACTGGGCCAAGGTGGCGCCCGGTTTGAGCCGGGCCACCACCGTCAGGGAACGGATCGAGGGTCGGGTGCTCGGGTCGAGCGTCGGGACCGACGGGAGCCAGAAATCCGAGCCGACCTCGTGGTCGAAACCCGGCGGCATGACGCCGATGACGACGTAGCGAGAGTCGCTCAGCTTGATGGTGTGGCCGACGATGTTCGGGTCTTTACCGAGGTGATTGGTCCAGAGATCGGCGCTGATCACCGTCACCAACGTGGTGCCGAGCCGGTCGTCCTCGGCCGTGAACACCCGGCCGAGCATCGGGGCGACCCCCAACATCTCGAATACGTTCTGGCTGACGACTCCCCCGGTGAGGAGGATCGGCTCGCCGCCGACATTGAGCGCCTTGGCTCCCGAGGTGTAGCCAGCTACCAAGTCGACGGTGCGGAACGGAAAGATCTTGAGCACGTTGGCGAACGTCTCGTAGGCCACCGGGCACCCGCCGGCGCAGACGCCCGTGGTCGCCGGTCGGCCATCTTCGCTGGTGGTCTCGCCGATGACGACCAGACGGTCGCCGTCCTTGAACGGCAAAGCCCGAAAGCGAACCGCGTCGATCACGCTGAATGCGGAGACCCCGGCGCCCACGCCTAACGCCAACGAGGCGATGGCCGTAAACAAGAACCCGGGTTGCTGGAGTAACGCCCTCAGGATTTGCCGAAGGTCTCGCACCGGGCCCCCAGAATGTGAGAACTCGCCCGGGAATCTATTGCGGCCCGGGCCCACGGGGGATAGGGGTCTCCCAACCGCTTCCCCGGCTCGGCGGCGCGAACTAGGTTAGCGGCTACGGCGCCCAGCCGCGCCGTCCTACTGCGGAGACCCACAATGCCGGGTTGTGGCCGAGGGACCGCTCTGGTGGCGGCCCTGCTTGGACTCGCTCTCGCTCCACCGCTCGCGGGGCAGCCTCGGTGGGACGTGACCCAGCCCCGTGGGCCGACCCGAGAGATCGCGTTCACGACCGACGAGGGTACCTGGATGTCGGTCGACATCTCACCCGACGGCCGCTGGATCGTGTTCGGCCTCCTCGCCCAGATTTACCGAGTGCCCACCGCGGGGGGGGAGGCGGAGTGTCTCACCCAGTCCGCCGGCATTTCCCTCAACTACCACCCCCGGTTTTCGCCCGACGGGCGAGAGATCGTGTTCGTCTCCGATCGGGGTGGGCAGGACAATCTCTGGGTGATGAACGCCGACGGGAGCCAGCCCCGGGCTCTGGTGATCGACTATCGAGCCCACCTCTACGAGCCTTCGTGGAGCCCCGACGGGCGCTCGGTCGTGGTCCGACGTCAGGAAGCGGAGTTCCCCGACGCCGAGGTTCGCACCTCGATCTGGCGCTATCCGCGGGAGGGCGGTCCCGGCACCGAGCTGGTCGGGCCGAACGAGCAGCTGAGCTATCCGTACGTGGCACGAGGCCCTAGCTCGCCATCGATGTCCCGGGACGGTCGCTACCTCTACTACCAGGCTTTCGTCGGGTCAGGGGCTCGCAAGTCCGCGTCGATCGACGTGCTCGCCGGGTCCCTGCAGCTCCGCCGGCTCGACCTCCAAACCCGCCGGGTGGAACCAATCTCCGGCCCCATCGAGGGTGGTTTCGCGCCGGAAATTTCACCGGACGGTCGCTGGCTGGCGTTCGCCCAGCGAATCCCGGATGGCATCGTGGTCTACAAGGGGCATCCGCTGACTCCGAGAACCGCGCTCTGGGTCCGCGATCTGGAGACCGGCGCCGAGCGGCTGGTTGCCGATCCGATCGAGATCGATGCGGCCGAAGACGGGCTCAAGACCCATTTGGTTCTTCCGAAATATGCCTGGGCGGCGGATGGCCGATCGATCGTGTTCTCGCAGGGAGGCCGGCTCCGCCGGGTGATGCTCTGGTCGGGCGCCGTGGAGACCATCCCGTTTTCCGCCAAAGTGCACCGCACCATCTCGGCCATGGCGCGGAGCGCCACCCGGATCCGCGACGACTCGCTGGCCGTCCGCTTCATTCGTTGGCCCAGCTCCTCGCCCGACCTCGCGACCGTGGCTTTTCAGGCGCTGGGCCGGATTTGGCTCGCGGGCGCCGGAGGGGCCCGACCGCCCCGGCGGCTCACCACGGATTCGTTCGAGTCGGCCGAGTTCGCCCCAGCCTGGTCGCCCGACGGTCAGTGGATCGCGTTCGCCGGGACCGATCGCGACGGGCGGACCCACCTCTGGAAGGCTCCTGTCGGCGGCGGTCAGCCAGTACGCCTCACCGGCGACCCGGGCGAGTACTATTTCCCGGTTTTCAGCCCCGATGGACAGTCATTGGTGGCGGCCCGAGGCAGCGGAGGGTCTTTGCGGGGCCGGATGCTGGCGGAGACCCTCTGGTACGATCTGGTCCGGGTTCCAGCCGGTGGCGGTCCGACCCGGGTCATCGTGCGCGTCAATCCGACCGGGTACGAGTTCAGCGCGATTCCCGGGACCGCGGCGATTCGGCCGTGGTTTGGCCCCGAGGGGCGATTGTACTATCCGGAGACCGATCGCGGCCGGGACCGATCGTTGATGACGGTACTCCGCTCGATCTTGCCTAACGGGGCCGACCGGCGGGACCATTTGTGGCTCGCACATGGGAACGACATCGCCCCCTCGCCCGACGGCAAATGGGCTGCTTACCAGGAGAACGAGAACGTCTACCTGGTCCGCCTGACGCCGGGCCGCCCCGGCGTCGTCGGGGCCAACGATCCGTCGGTCCGGCGAGTGACCGCGTCGGGTGGGCTTTACCCTCGCTGGCGGAATCTCGGCACGGTGGAGCTCGCGGCCGGCAACCGCCTCATGGTCCACCACGTCGAGGCCAATCGGACGGACACGATCCCGATCACCCTCGTCGTGGCGAAACGGGGGCCGCGGGGAACCATTGCGCTGATCAACGCCCGGCTCATCACCCTCGACGAGAGCCGGCGGGTGATCGAGAACGCCACCCTCGTCGTCGCGGGCAGCCGGATCGCCTGCATCGGCGAGTGTGATCTCAGCCGGGCCGACCGGGTGTTCGATCTCGCCGGCAAGACGGTGGTACCCGGATTCGTCGATCTCCACCTTCACTATCCGCGGCCGTCGATGGGCTTCATCCCGCCACAGGTTTGGGAAACCGCCCTCTACTTCTCCTACGGCGCCACCGCCGCGCGGGAGCCGGGCGACTGGCCGCCTCACACGGTGCCGATGGCCGAGTTGATCGACGCCGGGATGGTCGTCGGGCCTCGAACGTTCACCGTTGGCGGGATCATGAACGCCGCTCCCTTTGGGTCGGGGCGCGGCGACGTCGCCACCGGGCGCTCGGGTTTTCACGACACTCCGAGCCCAGCGGCCGCGTTGGCCGAGATCGATCGAATCAAGGCCTGGGGCGGGGACGCGGTGGCCCTCAAGACGTACTACCAACCGGCGCGCGACCGGCGGCAATGGTTGGTCGACGCCGCCCGAGCCCGGCGAATCACCACGACCGCCGAGAACGACGACCTGAACGTGGTCCTCGGCCAGGTCATGGACGGTTACGCCGGCTTCGAGCACACGATCCGCAACGTCCCCTTGCTGAGCGACGTGGCGCGTTTCCTGGGCCAGGCGCGAGTGGTGTACTCGAGCACCCTGAGCGCCGGCACCGGGAGCCAGCGCCAGAAGGAGTACTGGCTTCAGGAACTCGACGTCTGGAAGGAGCCGAAGATCCGCCTTTGGCAGCCCTGGTCGTTGTTCATCCCGGAGCAGCGTCGAGTCGTCAAACGCCCGGTCACCGATTATCGCTTCCCGATCTACGCCCAAGGAGTGGCCGATGTGATCGCGGCGGGGGGGTACGGGGCGATCGGCTCACACGGGGAAATCGACGGGATCGGGGTCCAAACGGAAATCTGGATGAATGCCGCGGCCATGACCCCGATGGACGCCCTCGAGGTGGCCAGCCGTCATGGCGCCTATTTCTTGGGCGTCGATCAGGACCTCGGTTCGCTCGAAGTTGGGAAACTGGCCGACTTGGTGATCCTCAACCGGAATCCGTTGGAGAACATTCGCTACACGCTGGACATGGCCTACGTGATGCAGGGGGGCCGGCTCTTCGACGACGAGACCTTGAACGAGATCTGGCCCGAGGCGAGGAATTACGGTCCCCGGCCGTGGCTCAATGACGCGATGTTGCGCGCCGATCGTCGCCCATTCGACTACCATGACCGCCGTCCCTGAGCGGGCCGATTGGCGGTTCGTGCCGCTCCTCGCGTTCGGTCTCTCGATCGCGGTGGCCGCGGAGACCGCGGCCCAGCCGAGCGGTCGGGTGTCGATCTATCGGGACCCATGGGGAGTCCCCCATGCCTATGCCGATCGCGAGGAGGACGGGTTCGACGGGCTGGGCTACGCCCAGGCCGAGGACCGCCTCGACACCATCCTGGCGCTCTACCTTCGGGTGAAGGGCGAGCAAGCGGCCGCGTTCGGCGCCGGTTACCTGGAGTCGGATTTCGACCAGCGTATGTATCGTCACCTGGTCGAATCGCGGGCGGGGATGGCCCGGGTGCCGGCGCAACTCTCGACCAACTACGCCGCCTTCGTCGCCGGGATCGGGCGATACATGCGCGACCATCCGGCACGGGTGCCCGCTTGGGCTCCCGCGCTCGAGCCGGCGCTCCCGATGGCTGCCCTCCGGAGCTTCCTCTGGAGCCGGCTTCTCTTCGACGGGGTCGTCCACTGGGAGCGACCCGGTCCCCGCGACGGGAAGTGCTCACGGGCCGGGGGAGTCAACTCCGAAGCGCCGAGCGATCCGCTGGCCGCCATCGGCCAAATGGCGTCGAACGAATGGGTCCTGATGCCGTGGCGGACGGCGGACGGCGTGGTGATCCACCTGGGTGACCCCCACGGAGGCTTCGGGGGGTCGTGGGAGTTCCGGCTCGACGCCGGGCCCCTCAAGGCAGCGGCCTCGAGCTTTCCGGGAGTCGCGCTCCCGTTCATCGGGCATACCCGTTCCGTCGCCTGGGCGTTCACGCTCTTTGGCACCGATGGGTTCGATTGTTACGCGGTGGTCACCGACCGCCGCGACCCCCGTCGCTACCGGTACGACGGCGACTGGCAACGGATGACCACCGAGCCGGTCACCGTGCGGGTGAAGGGAGCGCCGCCCGTCACCCGAACCCTGGAATATGCCAAGCACAACGGGGTGCTCTCGCCGGTGGTGCGCCGGGCCGGCGATACCGCCTTCGTGCTTTCCATCCCCGACATGCACGAGGCGGGGCTTTACGATCGCCAGTTCTACGACGTGGCTCGGGCCCGATCGATGGCGGAGTTCAAGACCGCGATCGCCCCGGGGTTCATCTCGGCGAACGTGATGGCCGGTTCGGCCGACGGGCATTCGTTCTACGCCCGCGGGGGGTACGTGCCGAGGCGCCCACCCGCGATCGATGTCAGCCGCCCGCTGCCGGGCAATACCTCGGCCACGGCGTGGCAGGGGATCCATTCGCTCGCCGAGCACATCACGCTCGAGGATCCGCCGGCGGGCTACATGTCGAACAACAACATCGCGCCCGACCGAATGCTGGAAGGCGGCGCCCCCGATTTGAGCCGTTACCCCGCCTATCTCTACGACGATCAGCCCGGCCGAACCACGTCCCGTGGCCTCCGCGCGATCGAGGTGCTCTCCCGCGCGTATCGGGTCACCGTCGATGACGCGATCGAGCTGGCGCTCGACGACAAGTGGGTCGGCGTTGAGCGGTGGCAGGAAACGCTCCGAGTTGCCGCGGCGGCCCAACCGGACCGAATCGCGCAGTCGGCCCCCGATGCCAGGCGGCTCTTGGACCGGTTGCTCCGGTTCGATGGTTACGCCCGGCACGAATCGCGGGGCGCGCTGGCCTTCTACTACTGGTGGATGGCACTCCGGAGCGACACCGCTCGATTCCGAACCCTCCGAGCCGGTATCGAGGCGGGAACCCTACTGGCGCCAGGGGCGCTGCTCGACGCGGTGGATTCTGCCTCCCGGCAAGTGTTCCGGCGGCACGGCACGATCGACGTTCGGATGGGAGACGAATTTCGGGCGGGGCGTGGTGGGGTGTCGTTTCCGGTCGGCAACGCGGCCCTGCCTGGCTTGGGGTTCCTCGATGGGGTGGCGGTGCTCAAAGCTACCAGTTTTTCTCCGATCGACGCGAAGGGGTACCGATGGGCCATTGGCGGAGGGTATCACACTACGCTGACGGTCTTCACGGATCCGATCAAATCGTTCTCGCTGTCGCCGCTGGGTCAGAGCGCCGACTCGTCGTCACCGCACTACTCGGACCTGGCCCGCCTTCTCAGCGAGCGCCGGCTCAAGCCGACTTTGTTTCCCAAGGACCAGATTCTCCGCGAGCACCGAAGCGTCGTCTCACTCGAGGTCCCGAAGGCGGCCACCCCGCGACGTTGATTCATTCGCAGCCGGACCCCCGTCACCGCCACTCGCGCAGCGACCGAACGTAGTCGTGGAGCACCAGAAACTTCTCGTACACCGCGACCCCTTTCCGTTTTTGCCCGAGCTCGGCGAACACCTCGCGAAGCCGGCCGCGGCGGGTCAGGTAGAACCGAAACGTCTCCGCGAAGTCCTCTTGCGGATGGCGGGCCGCGTAACCACTCACGTAGTTGACCGGATTGATCGCTACCCGGCGCCGCTGAAAGTCGACCCAGGCGTCGTCGTTGATGCGATAGGCCTTGCTGACCTCGCCGAACGCACGCCGGAACCGTGCCGATCGGGCCCAATGCCAGTGATGGTAGAGAAAGCTGTGGCCGAGCTCGTGACTCATCAGCCCAATCAGCATGGCCCAGGGAATTTCATCGCGACGCTTGACGCCGGTGACGTAGCGCTGCTCGATCTCGACGACCTTGGGATACTTGGGATCGACTCCAGACACCCCGGGTCGGAGGAGCATTCGAGGGCCCCAATCGCTGATTCCGGTCACCTTCAAGAGTCGGCGAACCTGTTGGAGCGCCCGAGGCACCAGGTCGCGTCCGGTCGCATCCTCGCCGCACCATGGGCAGTAGTCCATCCAGTCGTCGACGCCGCGGGCGCAATGGGGGCAGTCGCCCTCGAAACGGTCGTCTTCGTTCCAGTGTTGATCGCGGCCGCACCACGGACAGAACGGCATCGGATACTGCACCCCTCCGCCGCACCCCCAGTCGCACTTGGCGTCCTTCCGGAACCCCTTCGGCGCCTTGAGGGGTTTCTTGGCGGAGCGCCCCTCATCGTACACCATGGTCGCGCACCACGGGCAATACGTGAACTTGGGTGAGATGGCCCAACCACACCCGGGGCACTGGTCGCCGGCCACCTCGGCGGTGTCGCGCCATTTCTGGGCCCGGCCGCAGTCGGGGCAGAACGGCCAGAAACGACCGAGCGGGTAGCCGCACTGACACCGCGGGTCGTCGTGCGGCACGTGCCGGCGGCTACGCGCGCTCATATCGGGTGACCGCCTCGGTCACGATTCGCTGGATGAACTTGGGGTACGGCATCCCGGCCTTGTCGGCCGCATTGGCGACCTCATGACCTTTGGCGATGAACGGATTGGCGTTGGCCTCTAGCACCCAGATCTCCCCCGACTCCGCCAGCCGGAGATCGATCCGGGCGTAGTCGAACAGCCAGAGGGCTCGGCAGGCCGCCCGGCAGATCTCCTCGATCCGCTCCTTGGCCGCCGCGGCGACCGGCCGAGCGAATTGGTATCGAATCCCTTTGCGCCGCCGGTACGGTTCGTCCCACTTCGTCGATTGGGTCGCGATTCGCTCCTCGGGGGCGTTTTTCTCCTTGTCGAATACCAACTCGGTGAGCGGGAGGACCTCGAGCGTGTCACCGTTGCCGATCACGCTGGCGTAGAGCTCCCGCCCCTCGATGAACTCCTCGGCGATTGCCGACTGCTCGAATCGCTGGTGGACGAACTCGACTCGTTCGGCGAGCTCCTTCCGGTCGCCGACGACCGAGGCCATAGCGATCCCCTCGGAGGCGTCCGCGCCGATTGGCTTCACGATCAGCGGAAACTTGAGCGCTGGCTCTCGCTCGACCGACTCGGTGGGCGTCCAGGTCGCGAACCCCGGAACCTGAATGCCATGGTAGGCGAGGATCTTCTTGCTCATCGCCTTGTCGCGGCTGACCAGGAGGCCGAGCGGCGGCGTCCCGGTATAACGGAATCCGCTGGTCTCGAGGAGCGCCGGGATCAGGTAGTCGTGGCGGGCGTCGCCGAATGACTCGGCGCAGTTGACCACCAGGTCCGGCTTCCATTCGGCGCAGCGGTCGATGATCTCCCGAAGATCATCGGTGACCCCGATGAGGAGGATCTCGTGGCGATTCTCCTCGAGGGCGAACCCGACTTGATACTCCACGTCGGGCTCGACCTCGACCTTGCCCTCCATTTCGAGGAGCATCTGTTCGTGGTGCCGCTCGGGCGTCCATCTGGCATACGGCGTGTCGAACACGACGGCTATGCGCACAGGGCGGGCTCCGAACTCGGTCGAGTGGGGGGGTGGCGGAGGCCTCGCGGCCGCTACCGGCCGGCCCCTCGAGGCTCGGGGATTGTATGTGGATCCGCCTCGTTAGGGAATGGGAACCGGCCAATCGGTCCCGGCGGGCTCGGCCGCCCATCACCGGGGCTCCTTAAGCGCCAGCAAGCTCACCCCGGGGCGAGGTGCCGGCCCCCCGGAACTACAGGGCCATCTGGCCACCGGTGCCAATTGTCTAACACGTTGCCAGCAAATGGGTTGCCAGCCGTTCCGGGGTCGGTACGCACATTGCTGAACGAGGAGGGGGCCGATTAACCCTGCAACCTGACAGGAACTCCTTTGCGAGCCAACCTCCACCTCGATCGATTCGTGTTCCGAAGCCGATTTGGGCGGAGGCTGCTGCTGTTGTTCGTGGGTTTCGGGATGCTCCCCGCGGTTTCCGTCGCGTTTCTCTCCTTCCAGAGTGTTCGCGAGCAATTGACGAGTCAGGCCGAGGACCGGCTTCACTCGATCGCGAGCGTCGCCGGACGGACGATTCACGATCGGCTCGACGTCGTCGAGGCGGATATTCGCGGATTGTCGGACCGGGCCGATTGTGCCCCCCCGTCGCCCGAGGAGGGTTGCGGCGCCACGTTATCGTACGGGCTCGAGTCGTTGGTTCGGATCGACGACGGCGTGGTTACACCGCTACTCGGGGCGAGTCCCCCGGACGTGATGGAGGTCATCCGATCGGCCGCTCTGCCGGCGGGCCAGAGTGCCCTGGTCAGCCGCCGGGACCGATTTGGGGCGGTGCGGCCGTTGTTGCTCCATCGGGTCGCGAGCAATTCGGGACTCCAGTTCTTCGCGGGGGCGATCAGCCGGGCATTTCTTTGGGGTGGGGCCGATTTCGAGGCGATTCCCGATCCGGTCGGCCTGACGCTGTGGGACCTGGCGGCGGGCGATCTCCTGGGCGCCGGAGCCGATACTCTGGTGGTCGCCCCGACCACCGCTCGAGCAATGGCCCGTTCTGCGACCGGAGCGCTGCGTTGGGACGGCGCCAAGGGCACGTCGGTTGGCGCCTATCGCTCGATCCCGACGACTCAACGATTTCGACTCCCGGATTGGCGGGTCGTGGTGAGCCAGCCGCTCGACTCCGTCCTTGCCCCGATGGAGGATTTTACTCGAACCTTCCCCGCCGTCCTCGCGGTCGTCGTGCTGGTCGCCCTCGGCCTGGGGCTCAGCCAAATTCGCCGCAGCGTGGTGCCCCTCGAGGCGCTCCATCAGAGTACCAAGCGGATCACCGGGCAGGACTTCGACGCCCGGGTGTCGATCGGGAGCGGTGACGAGATCGAGGAGCTGGCCTCCTCGTTCAATGCGATGGCGGCGCGGCTCGGGAAGCAGTTCCGGGCCCTCCGAACGGCCGCCGAGATCGATCGCGCGGTGCTATCCTCGGTCGATCGGACCCGGATCGCCGAGACGGTCCTGACCAGGCTGCCGGAGTTGTGTCATTGCGAAGCAGCCAGTATCACGCTGCTCGATTCCAGGACCGCGAGCAGTGGCGCCGTCTTGACGGCCCGCGGGTCGGGGCCGGTCCACCTGGACCAAGGATCGGTCACTTTCGGGTCGGCCGAGCTCGGACTCCTCCGCGCCGCCGTCGGACCGCTTTCCTTTGACGACGCCGGCCTGGCTCCCGCGTTTCTCGTCTCGCTCGGCCGGTCGGAGGGGGGCAGGATCGATCTCTTTCCCCTCCGATTCGGGGAGGAATTGTTTGGCGCCCTCGCTCTCCGTCGAGCGGAGTCGAGCCCCGGCGACGATCCCGACTTGCTCCAGGTGAGTCGACTCGCCGACCAAGTGGCGGTGGCCCTGGGCAACGCCCAGATGGTCGAGCAGGTCCGGTTCATGGCGTTCTACGACAGCCTCACCGGGCTCCCGAATCGGGTCCTCCACAAGGAGCGGTTGGGCCAGGCATTGTTGCGGGCCGGCCGGCGCCGGGAGCACGTCGCCGTGTGCTTCCTCGACCTCGACCGATTCTCCGACATCAACGACACCATGGGGCACGATCTGGGCGATCGGCTCCTCGAAGAGGTCGCCGCTCGGCTCCGCAACTGCTGTCGGGAGACCGATACAGTGGCCCGGGCCCCCGGCGGGGCGGGTCGTGGTGTCGCCGAAGTGGCCCGGTTGGGCGGCGACGAATTCACGGTGGTGTTTTCGGACCTCACGGACCCGGAGGACGCCGGCCGGGTGGCCCGCCGGCTCTTGAGCTGTTTCGTCGAGCCGTTTCGGCTGGGACCGAGCGAGATTTTCGTCTCGTCGAGCATCGGGGTCGCCGTGTATCCCGACGACGGCCGCGATGGCGAGGAGCTGCTCAAAAACGCCGACGCGGCGATGTACCACGCCAAGGAACGAGGTGGCAACACCTGTCAGCTGTATTCCACCTCGATGAACGCCTCAGCGGTCGCCCGCATGCGGCTGGAGCAACAGCTGCGGCGAGCGGTCGAGACCGGTCAGTTCACCATCGTGTACCAACCGATCGCCACCCTCGACAGCGGTCAGGTGACCGGCGCTGAGGCGCTGGTTCGGTGGCAACATCCCGAACGGGGGCTCATCTCGCCCGGCGAGTTCATTGCGCTGTCGGAGGAGTCGGGGCTGATCGTCCGGCTCGGGGAATGGATCCTGAGCACGGTCTGTGAGCAAGGGCGAGCCTGGGAGGTGAGCGGGCACGGGCCGCTCCGTCTCTGCGTCAACCTGTCCGCTCGACAGCTTCAGGACGAGGATTTCGTGGCCACGGTTCGGGGGATTCTGGAGCGAACCGGTCTCGATCCCCGGGCGTTGGTGTTCGAGCTGACCGAGAGCGCGCTGATGGAGCCCCAGGGACAAGTGGCGAGCGCGGTTCGGGCCCTCGCGAGTCTGGGCGTCCAGTTCGCGATCGACGATTTCGGTACTGGTTATTCCTCACTGAGTTATCTCAAGCACTTCCCGATCGGGACCCTGAAGATCGACCGGTCGTTCGTTCAGCACGTGACCGTCAATCCCGATGACGCCGCCATCACCTCGGCGATCATCGCCTTGGCGCGGGCGTTGGGTATCGAGGTCGTGGCCGAGGGGGTTGAAACCCCGGATCAGGCCGCCTTCCTCAGGCGTCAAGGGTGCCACAAGGTACAGGGCTATTTGGTGGGGATGCCGATGACGCCAGAGGAGTTCGCCGCGCGGCTGCCGCCCGAACTTCGCTCGGCGCTCCCCACCGCTCCTGCGGCGCCCGCGCTGGGTTAGTCGAGCTCTTGGAGGCGGGCGACGGTGGCAAGGATCACGGCGCCATCCCAGGAGCGTCGGCGGTCGCCAGGGCCTTCTGCTTCTGGCCGAGCCAGACCGAGATCCCCAGCCAGAACACCGCAATCGGAACGGCGGCGACGGCGGTCCCGGTTATTCCAAGGCCCAGCGCGCCGAGCCCGGCCATACTCCAGGCGCCGACCTGGTCGCCCCCGCGATAGATGAAGGTGTCGATGAAATGCTTGGCCTTGTACTTGTCCTCGCGATTCAAAACTGTGTAGAGCAGCTCGCGGGACGGCCGGGCCACGGAATACTCGCCGGCTCGGCGGAGCACCTGAAACACCACGAAGACGGCCAGGATCGGGACGGCCCCTAGGCTCGCGAACCCGACGATCGACAACGCCGGCAACACCGCAAGCGTCACCCCGACCCCCAGCCACTTGATCAGCCGGCCGGTGAGAAACGCCTGGGTGAACAACGTCAGGATGTTGACCGCCAGGTCGAGCTTGGCGAAGAAGGCCGTCTGAGTCGCGCGGTCGGCGAAGTTGGCGGCGGCGATCTCGGCCTGCTGGAAGTACAGGACCGTCGATCCGATCGTGAACAGCAACATGTAGAGGCAGATGTTGAGCAAGTACGGCGACTTGATGACGTGACCGATGCCGGCCAGGGTCGCTCCGCCGATCAATGGCTCGGCTGGTTGGGCGGCGCCGGCGGTCTGGTTGAGGCGGCGGACGCACTGCACCGCGAGCTCCAGCAGCAGCGCGGAGATCAGGAGCAGCTGGGTTGGCCCGATCAATTCCGCGAACTGGGCCGTGAGGGCCGAGCCGGCAATGCCGCCTAACGTGCCGCCAACCCCGATGAAACCGAACAACCGCTTGCCTTGGTCGGTCCGAAACACGTCGACCATGAAGGCCCAGAAAACCGACGTGACGAAGAGATTGAACACGCTGGTCCACACGAAGAACACCCGGCCGACCCAGACCAGGTGGTCGGGCATCAGCCGGAACAGCGCGAAGAAGATCAGGATGTTGACCAGAAAGAACCGGTAGGAGATCGTGATGACTCTCCGGCGCGGAAGCCGAGCGACCAGGGCCGCGAAGGGCGGGTGAACCGCCAAAGTGGCGAGCAGCGTCCCGGTGTAGAGCCAGGGGAGATTGCGGGTTCCACCCGCGACGCCCATCTGCTCTCGGATCGGTCGCATGATGAACCAGCTCGCCAGGACGAAGAAGAAGTAGAGACAGGCCAACAGCAGGGCCGAGACCTCGTCGGCTTTGACTTCGACGATGCGCTGGAGAAGCCTGGTGAGAGGGCCGGCGCGTTCCGGCGCCGAGGGGGCGCCCAGCCGAGGGTTGGTCATGGCGACGGCTGGCTACCGAGGCATGATGGGCAAGATGACGTGGCTCGGATGTGCCGCCGTGTGATGGATCGCCATTGAACCCACCACAAACTCGGTGACGTAGGCCTCGTGTTTTCCGGTGTTGGAGTTCGGGAAGGAGTAGTTGTCGACCGCATTCATGATCGCGATCCGGATCCGATGACCCCGCTTGAAGGTGTTGGCGATCGACCGGATCCCGATCTCGTAGCGGACCACCTCGGTCGGGTCGCCGGAGAGCAGCTTCTCGGTTCTGTAATTGGCGCCAAAGACGTGGTGCTGCGCGTCGTCATTGTGGCGGAAGCGGGCCCGGATCATTCCCTGAGTGATCCGATGGGACCGCCCTCGCTCGTCGAGGTCGGAGACGTGGACCCACCAGTCGGTGTCCTTCACGTCGGTCGAGGCATAGAGCACGGCCGTCAGCTCGCCGGCGATCGTCAGATCGCGATCGAGCGGAGCCGAGCTGAATACTGCGACGTCGGGCCGGGCTTCGATGTCCTTCATGTCGTACGGGAAGGATTGGACGTCCTCCCACCGAAGCATCTGGTCGAAGCTCATCCAATTGGGTGGCGGGTTGGCGGGGTCGTACCGGTAGCGATCGGCCGGCTCGGGGCCGGTCGGGGGCTCCGTGGTGAGGCCCCCGACCGTCGACAGCTTGGCGGCATGACCGTCGCTGTGGAGGTACCATTTCTGGGGCACCGCCTCTTTCGGCGGCCAGGCGGTTGCGGTCCGCCATTCGTTGGCCCCCAACGTGAAGTACGTCGCCACCGGCTGATCCGCCGGATTGCCTTTCCCCTTCAGGATGTGGTCGTACCAGATCTGCTTCTGCAAGGCGATGTCGTCCCGGAGCGCGTCGGCACCGAAGCGATAGCCGTTGAGCATCCGATCGGCGTTGTACCCGTGTTTCCAGGGACCGATCAATAGCCGTTGGGGGCCTCGGCCGTACTTGTCCATCAGGGCCCAGTTGCTCTCGGTTCCGGGGAAATCATCATCCCACCACCCGCTGATCTGAAGGGTCGCGAAGTCTCGCGGATGGGTCCCTCGATACCAGTCCTGTTCTTTCCAGTAGTCGTTGTTGGTGACGTTCTCCATCATGATATCCCATTGGGGGATGTTCTTCCCCACCGCGTAGTTGTCGATGTCGATCAACGGGCGATGATGAAGGATCTCGTTCCAGGTTCGGTTGGGCAGGATCTTCTCATCGAGCATGAAGAGCATGTAGTACGCCATTCCTTCGACGAAACTTCCCCCCATGTAAGGCTGGTCCGAAAAAACGGTGCCCATCGAGCTCTCGGGAATCAAACATTTGAGGGCCGGGTTTTTCGACATCGCGGCGGCCCACTGGGTGTAGCCCACGAACGAGCCTCCCTGCATGCAGATCTGGCCGTTCTGCCAGGGCTGCTTGGCGAGCCATTCGAGGGCGTCGGCGCCGTCCCGCGGCTCGTTGATGACGTCGTGCCAGAGCCCCTCGGAGCGATATTCGGGATCGGTGTAGGCGGTGCCGCGGGTGGCCTGGACCACGAAGGCGTAGCCGCGGGCGGGATACTGGTAGCCTCGGCCGATCAGATTGCTGATCCCGTAGGGAGTCCGGATGAATACCACCGGGAACGGCCCGGTGGCCCCGGCACCCTCGGGCAGATAGACCAGGGTGGCGAGCCGGACGCCGTCGCGCATTGGCACCATCAGCTTGCCGAGCGACCGATAGCCGAAACTGGGCGGCGAAACCGCCGCGTCCTGCCACCGGGCCACGTTGGTGAACCGTTCGTAACCCCGCTTCACCATCACAAAATCGTTGCTGACGTCGATTCCGGCGATCACCTGATTGTCGCGGCTGACCACGAGATCGAGGGGGCGGGTGGCGTCCTTCTTGGCCCAGTACGTCGCGGCGACGGGTCGGCCGGCGACCATCTCGGTCATCTCGCGATGGCGCTCGTAGACCGACTCGCGATCGGGCCAGCCCACGAGGTCGAAGGAGCGCCAATCGAGACGACCGGCGCTCGCCAGCCGCCCCGGGAGATCGCGGAGGGCGCCCCACAAGTGGAACGCGCTGTCGGACCCGAGGCGGCGCCCAGGGGCCGACGTCGGGCTCAGCCACTGGTTGGTCCGAACGTCCTTCTTGCGAATCGTCGCGGTCGCGCCGGTGGTCAACTCGGCGATCTTGATCCCGTTGGAATAGATGTCGTAGCCCGCCCGCGGTGGCTGGGCGGCGACTGGCGTCGCGGTCAGGGCGACGAGGATCGGAGCAAACGAGATCCGGCGCATCGGCGGCAGCCCCAGACGAAGTGAATGGCCTGAAAGATGGCCCCGGGTCGGCCGACCGGGAAGCAGCGATCTAGCGCGGTTCCCACAATGCGGCCACCGCTCGGGCGAGGCCGGGGTCGCGGCCGGTGGCGAGGTCCCGGTCGGCGAACACCGGCACGGCGATATCGGGCGGAATGCCCGGGCCATCGAAGATCTTGCCTTCCGCGGTCCGGAATACCTCGTTGGGAAGCCCGAAGGACCACCCGTTAGGCAGGCGCCGGCCGAGCACGTCCGAGAACACGCCCTGGGTATTCTCTCCGATTCGGATCACCCGGGGCGTCCGTCCCATCAACGCCTGAGTGGTCGTCTCGCCCGCGCTGATCGTGAGCGGCCCCATCAGTTCGACCACTGGGCCATGGAAGCTCGGCCGGCTGCTGGGCCGGACCATGCTCGGCTGGCCCGGGGTCCGTTTGGTCCGATCGTCCGGGTCGAGCCGAGCCTCCTTCGAATAGGCGAGATACTCCGCGGTCGCCAGCCGCGACGCCAGAGCCAGGCCATAGGGATCAGCTCCACCGAAGTTGATCCGAACGTCGAGCACCAGCCCCTTGAGCTTCGGGTCGGAGAAAACGGTGTCCAGCGCGGCCTCCAGGGCCACCAGCCCGGCGGCGAACCCGCCCTCCTTGGTGTAGCCGCCCTCCGAGAGGATCCGGAGGTAGCCCACGGAGTCGTTCGCGTGGGCGTACTGCACTTGGTCGTTGCACCACTTTCGCACTGGGCCGACCAGATGCTTGTCGGTAATCGCCAGGATGACGGGCAGGTCCTTTTCCCGGAAGGCGGCGACGCCGCTCTTGGCGACCCGATCGGTCCCCTTCCGCACGGTCCGAAACCGACGCTTGATGGAGTCGGCCCCGATGAAGGTGTGAGCGTCCTCGAACCCCGCGATCATTCCTTGCATCACCTCGAAGAGCTGCTCGGGGGTCGTGGAGGGAGTCACCTGGGCTCGGGCCTTCGCGACGATGGCTGGCCAGTCCGCCTTCTTCTCATCGAACAGGATGTAGTGCTCGGCCCAGGTCTGAGCGAAGACCTCGAAGTTCTTTTCCGGGGTGTTTGCCGTCGGGGGCTCGCAGGTGGGTGGCCGAGACGCAAGGCGCCGAAGGGTCATATAGGAGGCGGCCCCGCTGCTCTTGAGGTACCTCTCGGTGCTGTCGTTGCCCGCGGTGACGGTAAAGACCTGGCCGTCGGCGCGGTACTGGAGGTCAGCACTGGGATCGGTCGAGGCCACCTTGGCGGCTTTGAAGGAGGGAACGCAGGTGGTCTTGGTGACCTCGAAGGCCTGGAGCGTGTCGCCGGTGGCGACCAGGACGTAGCCGTAGCCATCCGATTTCCAGACGCCGGTGAGCGGCAGGTTGGTCGGGGCCGCTGGCGGCGTTGGCTTGGGCGCGCAGGCCGAGGCGGCGAGGGCGCAGGCGAGAAGGAGGCGACGGGCCATCGGATTCTCCGGGGGTGGTGTCGTGATCAGTGGTCGATGGAGTCGCGAAGGATCCGGGCCCGGTCGAGCAAGGCTTTGAACTCGGGATCGTCGCGGTAGCGGGTCAGGAACGGATCGAGCCTGGTGTACCAGCGTTCGTTGGTGAAGCCACGCTCGATCCCAATTCGCATCCAGTGAAGCGCTTGGTCGCGGTCGCCAAGGAGGGCGAACAGGCCGCCGACCCACACCGCCAAAATTGGTGGCCCTTGGGCCGCGGCGTTGGTAAAGCGCTCGGAAAGAACGGGTCGTCCGCCGCGGAGCGCTAGCGCCCAGGCCGGCGCGAACTCGTCGAAGACCGTGCCGGGCGGCCGACAGGCGTCGATGGCGGTGAGTGCTTCCTCTCGGCTGGCGCTGTATGCCAAGCCGATCGCTGCCAACCCCGCGAGCGGAAAGCCAGTGGCGATGGCCTCCCGGAACGAGCTGGCGGCCCGGCCAGGAAGTCCGGCGCAGAGGAGCACGTTGGCGCGATAGATCCGGATCGCAGGTGTCAGCGGATCTCGCGCGACGGCCTCCTCCATCAGCTCCACCGCCCGGTCCGGATCGGCACCCGTTTCGCCGAGACCATAGCCCAACAGGTGCAGGCTATCGGCCGACCGTTCGCGTTCCAGGGCACGGCGGGCCCACGGAATGGCGCCGAAGTTGCCAACGCGAATGAACTCGACATAGTCCATCGCCTGATACGGCACGGCCAAGTCAGGGGCCAAGCGGATGGCACGCCGGGCAATTTGCTCCGCCGTTCGAAGCGACGACTCGCGCGGCGCGGTGTCGAGATTGACCCGGTGCACATAGAGCATCGACAGCCATCCCAGCAGGGCGCCGTTGTCGCCCATCGACGCCAGGGTCTCGTGCAACTCGACGACGGCCCGATCGGCGGCGGCGGGATCGTAGCTCCACAGCGCGTCCCGCGCTTTCACGAGCACTTCGTGTAACTCGATATTGTCCACCGCCCGGATGGCCAGCCGCCGGGACTCCTCGGCGTCACCGTCACGCGGAGCGCATCGACGATCCGCCGCGACAACTCCTCCTGCAGATCGAACACGTCGGCCACGGTCCCGCTGTACTTCTCGCTCCAGACCGGCGTGTCGGTCTGGGTATCCACCAGCTCGGCGGTGATCCGGAGCGCGTCGCCGGCTCGGCGGACCGAGCCCGTCAGCACGTACCGAACCGCCAGCTCGCGCCCAATTGTCTTCAAGTCCTTGGTGGTGCCCTTGAGTTTCATCGACGAGTTCCGCGAGATCACCCGGATCGCCTTCACCTTGGACAGGTCGCTGATTACCTCGTCGGTCAAGCCCGTGGCGAAGAAGCCGTCCTCCGGTTTGGCGCTGGCATCCTCGAACGGCAGCACGACAATCGTCGCCGCCGGGGGTTCGCTGAGCCGCCCTAGCGAGCCGGCCGCGGGGGCGCCGCCATCGCCCAACGCCGCCGCAAACGTCGCCACCGTCTCGAACCGCTCGGCGGGGTCCTTGGCCAGCGCCCGGCCGATCGCCGCCGCGGCCGCCGCCGGCACCGCTGTGGGCAGACCCGGCACCGCCTCGGTCACGTGCTTCACCATCACCGCCTGTGCCGTGGCCCCACTAAACGGGGGCGCGCCGGTCAGCATCTCGTAGAGCACGCACGCCAGGCTGTACTGATCGCTCCGCCCATCGATCTCACGGGTTCCGGTGATCTGCTCGGGACTCATGTACGCCGGCGTGCCGAGCGAGAAGCCCGTCTGGGTGAGCCGGTTGGCGCCGGGGTCGTGGAGGGCGAGCGCGATCCCGAAATCCGCCACCGCGGCCTGGCCGTCCTGAAGAAGAACGTTCTCCGGTTTGATGTCGCGGTGGATCACGCCCTGGCGATGGGCGTAGTCCAACGCCTCGGCGATCTGCCGTCCGAGCCGCAACGCGGGGGCCGCTGGCATCGCCCCGGCGCGCCGAAGCAGCTGTCGAAGGCTGTCGCCCTCCACGAACGGCATGATGTAATAGAGGAAGCCCTCGGCCTCGCCCGAGTCGATGAGGCCGAGGATGTGGGGATGCTGGAGGCCGGCGGCGAGTTCGATCTCGCGGAGGAATCGGTCTCGACCGATCGCGACGGCCAACTCGGGGCGGAGGACCTTGACCGCGACCGGTCGACGATGCTTCACGTCGGTGGCCCGGTAAACCGTGGCCATGCCGCCGGCGCCAAGCTCGCCTTCGATCCGGAACCGATCCTCGAGGGCCGTGCTCAGCGCTGCAATTGGCTCACTCATCGTTGCCAATCTACCGTCGGCGAAATGGCTCGGCGGCGTCCGACCGTCTGCGGCTTCGGGCCGGGTAGCCGTCAACCAGCCAAAGACTCCCCGGCCGCCCGCCACCCCTGCGTGATCGCCGAATTGGTGTCGGCCCGGGCGCCAGAGTCGGAGTTGGCGATCGCGATTCGGCCGAACCGCCGCCGGCCAATGACCCAGGGTTTTTCGGCCTCGGAGGGCCACTCCGGCTCCCAGATCAGCTCGGGCGAGTATGCATACCCGTGCGACCACCGATTGACGGTGATGGCCCGAACGTCGCGACCGGCATCGAAGCCGGCGCCCGACAGCGCCTGGTCGAGTTGGTCGCGAACGTGGTGCTCGAAGACCGAGAACGGGGTCGTCAGGAGTCGGCGGCGACCTTCCCGCCACTGCTCCGGTCCCTTGATCGCGGGATCGTAGTGGACGTAGCACATGTGCAGGATCATTGGGTCGTCCGGGGTCTGGGACCGCCGGTATTTCCCGATCGACACCGGATAGTCGAGCTCGACCTGCTTGTAGAAGTCCTTGGTGTAGTAGACGAAATCGAGTTTGAGGTCGGCGAAGGCCCGCCAGTTCGGCACCAGCACCTTGGTATAGGTGAGCGGGACTTTCACCCCGTAGGCGAGGCCCTTTTTCTGGGCAGCGGGAAGCTCGGGGCAGAGGTAGGGAATCGCCATGTTGTAGCAGGCCAGGATGCACTTGGCAGCCCGCACGGTGTGCGGTTTCCCCGCGGCCACATAAACGATGTCGACGGCCCGTTGGTTCCCGGTATGCTTCACCTGGACCGCGGTGCTGTTGAGGCGAATCCGAATCGGGGCGCCCTTCCGGTCGAGCCGGCCGTAGTCGGCTCGGGCGGTGACCACGTCTTCCACGGTAGAGCCGGGCATTGCGGCGGGGATCAGCGACCGCACCAACAGCCGGGCCACCGAGGCATTGCCGTCGGGAAAATGGAAAATGTAGGGTTCGTCGCCCCGGGTGCTGGAGCGAGTCAGCGTGTGGTCGAGACCCGGCATTCCGCCGTCGTAGGAATGAATCGAGGTCGCCGGCACTTCCTCGATCCCCACGCACCAGAAACTGATTCCCCACTTGCGATAGATCTCGATGACCTGCGGGTCGACCTTGCAGTAGTCGCGGAGGTAGGCCGCGTAGCCGACCCGCCGGAGCTTGGCCCGTTTTGCTTCCTGGGTGAGCCCGGGGAGGTAGTCCACTTTCTCGGTCTGCACCCGAATGAAATCGCGGCGGGCCTGCTCCGTCAGCGGTGCTCTGGCCGCGAACTCCTCCCACGGAATCTTGCCGTAGCCGGTCACCAGCTTTCGCTGACCAAAGGTTTCCGGGTCGAAGACGATCCCCTTGGCGAGCCCCAACGATGGGTAGAGCGTCTGGTCGAACGCTTGGTAGAACTTCGAAACGTCGATCCCGATGTCGATCAGCAGCTGCTTGGCCGGAGCGCTATAGGCGGATGGGGTGTCGATCGACTCGGTGCCGCCATACCCGATCCGAGTCTGGCCATTGATGGTGAACTCGTTCCGTTTGGCGTGGCCGCCGAAATCGTCGTGATTGTCGAGGATCAGGATTCGGGCATTGGGCCGCTGGGCGCGGTAGAAGTGCGCGGCCGACAATCCGCTGATGCCGCCTCCGACCACCACCAGGTCGTACTCCTCCTCGGCCGCCGTCGGGGGCCAGCTCTGGCCAGCCACTCGGGCGTGCATCACTTCCCAGGCGCCGTCGTGGCTTCCTCGGAGCCCGGTCTTGGCGGGCGGGTAGTACTCAGGATCGGGCTGGGCCTCCCCGGCGAGCAGCCTGGCCCACGGGGTAGTGAGCGAGGCGCCGATGGCGATCTGGGCGCCGTTGAGAAAGTCCCGTCGAGTCACTCCGTCCGTCATGTCCGGCTCCTTTGTGACGCTGCCAGCGACTTCGCTTGGCCCGGCCGCCAAATCTAACCGCCGGGCCGATCGCCTTGCGGCCAAGTGACCTCGGATCGCGACTCTTGCCCCGTGGAGGTTCCCGGTGTCACTTACCACCGCGGGACGCCGTATCCTCATAACCCTGACTGAATGAACGACGCCAAGTCGCCCACGATCGTCGGAGCACTCATCGCGCTGTTCCTGCCGGTGCTCGGGCCGTCGGCGGCCCCGGCGCAGGGTCGGTTGCCCGAGGTCCACGTGATTGCCACTGGCGGGACGATCGCCCTGCGCGGCCCCGCCGCACCGCTCTCGGTCGAGCAACTGGTCGCCGCGGTCCCCGGGATCGATCGGGTGGCCACCATTAGCGTCGAGCAGTTCGCCAACCTTCCCTCGAGCCAGATCACCCCGGCGAACTGGTTGGTCTTGTCGAGGCGGATCAGTGAGCTGTACCGATCTCGACCCGGATTGGGCGGTGTGGTCGTCATCCACGGCACCGATACGATGGAGGAAACCGCCCTCTTCCTGCATCTCACCGTGGCCGACGAACGCCCGGTGGTGCTGACTGGCGCCATGCGGGCGCCGACCGATCTGGCCCCCGAGGGGCCGGCGAATTTGCGGGGCGCCATTCGGGTTGCGTTGGCGAACGAGGCTCGCGGCCGCGGCGCAATGGTGGTCATGAACGACGAGGTGTTTTCGGCGGCCGACGTCGCCAAGCGACACACCACGCGGCTCGACGCCTTCGCGGCCCCGGCGGGAGGAGCGATCGGCGGGGTCGATCCTGAGGCGATCGTCTTTCACTCGCCCAGGGTTCCGGCCCCGATCCACTTCGACCTGAGCGGAGTCGACCTACTGCCCCGGGTGGACATCGCCTATGCCTGGGCCGGTGCCGACGGCGCCTCGATCGATGCCTTCACCGCCGCGGGCGCCCGCGGTATCGTGATCGCGAGCGTGGGACGCGGCAATTTACCCCCCGCCCTCGCCCTTGCCGCCGAGCGGTCGGCCGAGCGCGGTGTGTCCGTCGTTGTCAGTAGCCGAACCGGGGCCGGCCGAGTGCCGGTTACCTCGAGGGAACGCCCCGTTCTCCTGGGTGCCGGCGGGCTCAATCCGCAGCGGGCCCGCGTCGTTCTGATGTTGGCGTTGACCCGAACGGCTGACCGGGGCGAGATCGTCCGGCTGCTCGAGTCGTTCTAAGCCCCGAACCCCCTACCAATCGGATCCAACCACGGAGAGCCCGATGTTCCAGCTTGCCCCCTGGCCCTTGGTCATCCTGATCGCGGTGCTGGCCGCTTGCCGGCCGTCAGGCAGCGGCGGGCCACCCGCGAATGGCACCTTCCGAGTGGCGGTGGCCCGTTTTGAAGACGAGACCTGCACCTTTTGCCCTGGAGGCGATAAGGGCATCGAGGATTGGACCCGGATCCGGCCGCCCTTCGGCGGCGACACCCTGTTGAAGGAGGGCGGCTCCTACGTCGATGGATTCGTCGCGATGGCGCACGAGTTCGGCGATATCGCGTTGGTCGGCCTGACTTCGCCATACGAGCCGTTCGGGGGCTCGTCTCGGGCCTGGACGACCAAGCCGGCCTTCGATCACTTCATGGGGCTGATGCTCGCGGATCTGCGCAAGGCACTTCCCGTCAACGGGGTGTATCTCTCGCTCCATGGAGCGATGGCGGTCCGCGACGTGCCCCGACCCGAGGCCGAAATCGCCCGCCGGTTTCGCGAAGTCGTCGGCCCCAACGTCCCGATCGTCGCGACCTTCGATCTCCACGGGAACGAGGACCAGGAGTTCCTTCAGGTGGCCGAGGGCTCGTTCGTGACCAAGCACTTTCCCCATTACGACTCCTGGTATCAGGGGGAGCGGGCCGCGACCTACCTCCGGCGGATCATGCGGGGCGAGTATCGCCCGGTCCGGGTGACCAAGAAAGTGCCGGTCGTGACCGCCACGGTTTTGCAATGGACTGGAGCGTCGCCGGCTCTGGACATCATGGCCCGGGCCCGCCGCTGGGAGGATCAGTATCCCGACGTCTTCGTCAGTGTGTTCCTGGGCTTCCCGTGGGCCGACGTCCCCGACGTCGGAACGACCGTGCAGGTGATGACGAACGGCAATCCGGAGCTCGCGGAGCAAGCGGCGAGCGACGTGGCGTCGCTGATTTGGCGGGTCCGGGAGCGTTATGCGTCGGGGACCTTCCCCTCGCCGGCGGAAGCGGTGCGCCGAACGGTCAAGGCCATCGGGGCTGGTGCCACGCCGGTCGTCCTCGCCGACTACTGGGATCGGCCCGGTGACGGGACCTGGACGTTGGCTGGTTTGGTGTCGCAGGGTGTCAGCGGCGTCATCGTCGCCGCCCTGACCGACGAACCGGCGCTGAGCGCAATCTGGGAAGCAGATTTGCAGCCGGGGGCCCCGTTCGACCGCGCGGTGGGCGGCTACACCGGCGAACCGGCCGGTTCACCGGTTCGGATCAAGGGAACGCTGCGATGGCGGGGCGCCCGCTGGGGTTACCAACGGGTGGCGGTCATCGATTTCGGCGCCGGCAACGTGCTCATCCTGACTCCCGCCTACCAACAGATCATCGAGCCCGGGGAGCTCCGTTTCGCCGGTCTCGAACCGAACGACTTCCGAGTCTTTCTCCTCAAGACCAGGGCCCACTTCCGACGCGGCTTCGACGACAACGGCTACGCCAAGACCATTCTGATCGTCGATGCGCCCGGGGACTGGTTCGGCACCACCCGACTCGGCGCGCTCCGGTATCAGAACGCCCCAATCGGCCGGTTGTATCCGTTTGGGACTCCGCCGGCCGACTGGATCCCGTGACCCGCGTTAGGAGAGACTGGGCGATGCGATTACCGCGACTACTTACCGCCTTGGCCGTGCTGGCCGGACCGATCCCGGTCGCCGCACAGGAGCGGATCGATCTCGACGTCATCGGCAAGATCCGAGAGGAAGGCTTCCGGCGGTCCCAAGTCATGGACCTCGCCTGGTACATGACCGATGTCCTCGGGCCGCGACTCACGGGGTCGCCAGGTATGAAACGGGCCGAGCGCTGGGCCAAGACGAAGATGGAAGAGCTAGGGCTCGTCAACACCGTCATCGAACCCTTTGGCGAACATGGTGTCGGTTGGTCCAACCAGTACACCTCGCTTCACCTGCTCGAGCCCACGTATCAGCCGCTGATCGGCTACCCGCAGGCGTTTACGCCGAGCACGGCGGGTAAACTCACCGGCACCGCTCAGGTCGTTCTGCTTCAGTCGTCCGCGGACTTTGCCAAGTACCGTGGCAAGCTCAAGGGCGCCATCGTGCTGTCGACGCCGCCGCTCCCGGTCGGCCCGCGTTTCAAGGCCGATGCCGAGCGATGGGGACCCGATACTCTGGCCGCGTTGGAACGAGTCACCCTGGCGTCTGAATTCGAAACCGGCGGCCGACCGCATCAATGGAACGATTTCGTTCGGACCTTCCTGCCGGTCGGGACCGTGGTGACGGTCCCGGGGTTCGCCGAGGAGGCGCTCAAGTTCTTCAAATCGGAAGGGGTCGGGGTGGTTCTCGAAGCAGGCCCGGGGGGCGACGGCACCGTGTTCCTCACGGGCCGAGCGGGGAACCGCCAGGATCGCTCCGAGTCCGCGGTGCTCGGCTCGCCGCCGGTCGTGGTCCTCGCGGCCGAGCACTACAACCGGATCTATCGCCTGGCCACCAAGGGGATTTCGGCCACGCTCGAGATCGAGGTGAGGAACGGGCTCGACAATAGCGACACCAAGGGGTACAACGTCCTGGGCGAATGGATCGGCACCGACCTCGCCGATCAGCTGGTGATGGTGGGAGGGCACTACGACTCCTGGCATGCCGCCACCGGGGCGACCGACGATGCCGCCGGCTGCGCGGTGGCCCTCGAAGCGATTCGTATTCTCAAGGCGATCGGCGTCGAGCCGCGACGGACGATCCGGGTCGGGTTCTGGAGTTGGGAGGAAGGCGGCGTCAACGGGTCGCGGGCCTACGTCCGCAACCGTCCCGAGCTGCGCGACAAGCTGGCCGCCTACTTCAACCTCGACAACGGGGCCGGCCGAATTCGCGGCATCTATCTCCAAGGGAACGAGCGGGTCCGGCCCATTTTTCAGCAGTGGCTGCAGCCGTTCGCCGACCTCGACGCGACCACCCTCACGAGCGAGAACCAATTCGGGGTCGACGCGGTCGCGTTCGACATGGCGGGTCTGCCGGGGTTTCAGTTCATCCAGGATCCGATGGACTACGAGACCCGGACCCACCATTCCAACATGGATGTCTTCGACAAGCTGGTCCCCGACGATCTCCGGCGCAACGCGGTGATCATGGCGAGCTTTCTCTACCATGCCGCGATGCGCGATCAGCCGCTGCCCCGCGAGGGCCATCGCTAGCCGGTGGCTGGAGCGTCAGGGCGGGGTATCTTCTCCCACCCTTCTTCGGATGCCAACATGAATCCGCGTGACTACGCTGCCCAGGACGCCACCGGGCTCGCCGAATTGATCCGCTCCGGTCAGGTATCGAGCGCCGACGTCGAGGAGGCCGCTCGGCGGGCCATCGCGTCGGTCAATCCCCAACTCAACGCCCTCGTCGGCTCGTTATTCGAGCGACCTTTGGAGGCGAATCCGAACGGTCCGTTCGCGGGAGTCCCCTTCGCGATCAAGGACCTCGTGTGTCACGCGGCAGGGGTCACGCACGAGATGGGATCCCGGCTTGCCAAGGGGTTGGCGATGCCGCACGACACCCACTTGATGACCAAGTTCCGGGCGGCGGGGCTCTCGATCCTCGGGCGCACCAACACCCCCGAGTTTGGGATCAACGCCTCGACCGAGCCGGTCGCCAACGGCCCCACCAGGAATCCCTGGGATCCGACTCGGAGTTCAGGCGGCTCCAGCGGCGGCTCAGCGGCTCTGGTGGCGGCCGGCGCGCTTGCGGTCGCGCACGCGAACGATGGCGGGGGGTCGATCCGGATTCCGGCGGCCAACTGTGGGCTGGTGGGACTGAAGCCGACTCGCGGGCGGGTGGCGATCGGGCCCGACTTCGACAACCCGATTGGGGGGTTGGGGATCGAGTTCGCGGTGACCCGCACGGTTCGAGACGCCGCCGGGCTTCTCGACGAGGTCCAGGGGCCGGCGCCGGGCGAACTCTTCTGGATCGAGCCGCCCGAGCGCCCCTACCGAATGGAAGTTGGCGCCGATCCCGGCCGGCTCACGGTGGCGGTGTCATCAACGCCGCTCAATGGCGTGTCGATCGATCCCGAATGCGTCGCCGCCCTCGAACGGGTGGCCAAGACGCTCGCGGAGATGGGACACGACGTCTCGGCGGGTGAGCCGCCAGTGCCGTTCGACGCTTTCAATCAAGCCGTGGTCACGTACTTCGTGACCTTCGGGGCTCACGGCGTCGCGACCCTGGCCAATGTCTTGGGTCGGACTCCGTCGCCAGAGAACCTCGAGGCCGCGACCCTGGCGTGCGTCGAGGAAGCCAAGCGGCTCACCGCGCTCGACATCAACCTGGCCGACGCCAACCGAAACCTCGTCAATCGGACCGTGGGGGGCTGGTTCGAGACGGTCGACCTGCTGATCACCCCGACGGCCGCGTGCCCGGCGTGGCCCTTGGGCTGGATGAACGCCAACGACCCATCGCTCGACGGCCACGGCTGGTTCGCCAAGGTGTTCAGCAAGATTCCGTTTACCGCGCTCTTCAACATGACGGGGCAACCGGCGGTTTCGTTGCCGTTGGCCCAGTCGAGCGGCGGTCTCCCGATCGGGATTCAGCTGGTGGCGCGCTATGGTCGGGAGGACGTCCTCTTCCGGGTGGCGAGTGCCCTAGAGGCGGCGATGCCCTGGCAGGATCGGCGCCCGGGGATTCACGCCGGGAATGTTTGAATCCCCTCGTGCGGACGGAGGACCGTGGCCGCCTCCTCCGGCCGGCGCTGATACAAGTCGACCAGCTCGCGGACCCGCGCCTTGATCGCGGGTGTGAGCTGCTCCCACCCGAACCGGAAGGCCCAGTTGCCGCTGTCCCGGCCGGGCAAGTTCATTCGGGCCTCGCTCCCCAGGCCGAGGACGTCCTGAAGCGGGATGAGGGCGGTATCCGCGACGGACGCCAGCGCGGCGCGAATCAGGGTCCAATTCATCTCCCTCCCGTCCGTCGCGAGGTAGCGCCGGGCAAAATCCTTTTCCTTCGCTACGGCCTCGGCGGTCCTGGTCGATTCGTCGGCGCCGGCCGACGCCCACCAGCCTAACGTCGTGTCGTTGTCGTGCGTCCCGGTGTAGACCACCCGAGCCCGAGGGTAGGTGTGGGGGAGGAAGGTGTTGGCCTCGCCGTCCGTTCCGAACGCGAACTGGAGAACGCTCATCCCCGGGTAGCCGAGCCGCTCCCGGAGCCCCTCCACTGCCTGGGTGATCACGCCGAGATTCTCGGCCACGACTGGCAACGGGCTCCCGCCAAGGGCGGCGGTCACCGTGTCGAAGAGCTCCGCTCCGGGGCCGTCGACCCAACGGCCGTTGATCGCGGTGTCTTCGTCGCCGGGCACTTCCCAATAGGCCTCGAAGCCGCGGAAGTGGTCGATCCGGACCAGGTCGAAGAGCTCGAGCGCGCACCGCATCCTCCGGATCCACCAGTCGTACCCGCGGGCTCGCATCGCGGCCCAATCGTAGATCGGATTCCCCCAGAGCTGGCCGGTGGCGCTGAAGTAGTCGGGCGGGACGCCGGCCTGGACCTGTGGGCGTCCGGACTCCGTCAACTGAAAGAGGGAACGATTGGCCCAGACGTCGGCCGAGTCGTGGGCCACGTAGATGGGCACATCCCCCATCAGCTGGAGCCCCCGATGGTGACAGGCCCGCCGCAGCGCCCGGAATTGGGTGAAGAAAAGCCACTGTTCCCGGCGGTAGTGTTCAATTTCGGGGGCTAGACGCGCGCGCCAATCGTCGAGCGCCGCCGGATCGCTCAACGCCGCGTCCCGTTCCCAGTCGGTCCAGGCGGCTCCACCGTGGGCATCCTTGAGGGCCATGAACAAGGCGTAATCCTCGAGCCACCAAGCTTGTTCCCTGACGAACGCGCGAGACTGATCGTCGGCCACCAACGCCCGAGTTGCCTCGCGGAGTTGGGACCGTTTGTGGGAGATCACCCGGGGATAGTCCACGGTACCCGCGGGAAAATCGTCCGCCCCGCCGGGCAGGTGAATCAGGAGCGGATTCCCCGCGAAGGCGGAAAAGCTTTGGTAGGGCGAGTTGCCGAATCCCGTGGGTCCGAGCGGGAGCATTTGCCAGATCGTCATCCCCATCTCGACCAGGGCGGTTGCGAAGCGTTGGGCATCCGGGCCCAGGTCGCCGATCCCGTTCGGGCCCGGGAGCGAGGTCGGATGGAGCAGGATGCCGGCCGAACGGGAGAACGGCATGGTTGATCGGCTAGGGCCGCCGGATCGGGTAGACCCGGACGTGCTCGACGTCGTCGGAGTCCTTCCAGACCCCCACCATCTCGTTGGTTCCGATCGTGGTTGGCTGAAACCGGGGGGGGGCCCGAACTCGGCCGAGGAAAACCCCAGTCGAGTCGAACACCGCGAATTGCTGCCGCTGCTCTCCGGGACGGCCCATCTCCTGGACCCAAAGGGTTCCGTCCGAGCCGGCCTGAATCCCGGCGATGAAGGGCAGGGTTGGCGGGTACTTGGCGCTCCGCACTCGGTCGGTCATTTGGGTCTTGAGTTCGGGGGGTACCGCTCGCATCTCGGGCAGACCGTCGAGTAATTGGACCTGTTCCCGCCGGTGAGTTTCAACGTCCTCGGGAGTCACCACGATGGGCGGCACCGCGAGCCGGATGAGCCGCACCCGCGAGCCGCTCGTCCCGCGCTCCTCCACTTCCCACGCCCCGTTGGTGGTCACGAAAACGTGGGTGCCCCGCGCGGTCACCACCGTTGTGCGGCCGAGCGGGACCGGGCTGGGGGTAGGGAAGGTTCGGCCCCCGAAGCTCAGCGTCATCTGGTCCATCTCGATGCCCGGGAACCGGCCGATGGTGTCCCGAGCCGCCCCGTCCGGCCCGAACCGCAGGTAGGTGACGGTATCTCGGTACCGACCCTCCCGCTGCTGGCTGATGCTGAACGGCATCTCGAGCCCCACCACCGACCCGTCGGCCAGCCATGCCTGGGGAATGGCGAGATTGATACGGCCCTCCGCTTGGACGGCGATTCCGGAGCGGCCGCCTAACGCAAAGTGGCGGACGAACCCGCCGGCGGAGTCGAAGACTGCCAGCCGCTGGGCCCGGATATCCGCCGCCAAGAGGGAATCGCCGACTCCCCTCCAGAGCCCACCGAGCACCTGAAACTCCCCCGGCCCGCTTCCCAGGCGTCCGCCGCCTTTGAGGAACCGCCCGGCAGAGTCGAACAGCCGGATCTCACCGGTGCCCACGTTGGCGACCGCGAGGTTGCCATTCCGGAGCCGAACTGCGCCGACTACGCGACTGAACTCGTATTGGGACCCGGCCGCGCCACCGCCGATGCTCACGCTCGGAGTGTCCGACACGGTCCAACCGGGCCCGCGCCAGCTCGGCGCGGTGTTGTCGACGATCTGAATCCCGGCGCTGTCTCGCACCGTCGCGCCGCCTGGCGGCCCAGTCCTTGAGGCACAGCCCGTCAGGGCGGTCGTGAAAGCCATGACGGTGCCGCCCAATCGGTCCACCGACGAGAACCGGGGCATTGTCCCGACCTTGCGAAGCGAGGCTCCGAACCTACCCCGTCGGATTGCCGTGGGGCAACGACCGGGAACCGGTCGCTCCCTGGACCCGCCCGCCCGCAGCCGAGTTGAAGTAGAAGTCGAGCATCGCGGTGAGCGGGGCCGCAGTTCCCCGCAGCCGGCTCCGAAGCGCGGCACCTTCCCAGCAGTCCACCAGCAGACTCGCCATCCGCCGCGGATTGGAGCCGGCCGGGATGTCGCCCCGCTGGCGGGCCTCCTCCAGGCAGACGGCGATGCGGCTGGCGATGGCGGCGAAGCACGATTCGATCTTGCGTCGGAACACTTCGCTGACGCCCGACAACTCCTGCCCGAGCCCTCCCAGCAGGCAGCCCAAGTATCCCTCCCGTCGGTAGCTCTGCCGCGTCAGCTCGAAGAAGCGCCGGACCCGTTCGAGAGGAGCGCGGCCCCGATCGCCGAGGGTGGTGTCGAGGCCCGAATGGACTTGCTCCATGTATTGGTCGATGACCTGGAGCGCAAAGTCCCCTTTGTCCTTGAAATGATGGTAGAACGACCCTCTCGGGATCCCGGTGGCGGCGAGCAGCGCCTGGATGCCAAGGTCGTGATAGCCATGCTTCAGGAGCATGGCCTGCCCGGAATCGAGCAGGCGCTGCTTGGTCGCATGGGTCAGTGGCATTCGAGCAGACCGACTTCGTTCGGATCGAGTGGCCGGTGGCGCGGCTAGCCTTTCACCTTCTCGATCATGTGCTTGATGACCAGGGTGTGTTCGCGCTGCGGACTGAACATGATGATCTCCGCATCGGCGTCGACTCTGACGTTGTGCCCCGGCGGCCAGTAGAACAGGTCGTTCCGATTGACGGTCTCCTGGACGCCATTGGCGTCAGTCGTCGTGATCGTGCCTCGGAGGACGAACCCCCAGTGGGGGCACTGGCAGGCATTTCCCTCCAACCCCACGAAGAGCGGGGTGGTGTCGACCCCCGCCCCCAGCGTGAAATACTCGCCGCTGATCCGGCCGTATCCGCTCACGTCCCCGAAATCGGTGCGCTGGCGGACGACCGCGCCGGGGATCTCCATCCGGACTTCCACATCGTTCATCGCAACCCGCATGTTGGCGTCTCCTGTCGGTGATCCTGGCGAAGGCTAGACCGAACGGTCTATTCTGGTGAGCTAGTATCGCGCCTGCCCCCGGCGAAGTCAACCAGCGGGGTCCGACCTCTGGCGTCCGCGGCGGGGAGCCGAGTAGTATCCCGAGAGGACGGTGACCTTCCATCCCGGAGCGGCGGTGACGATGGCCACGATCGGCGATCGAACGAAAAGCGGGGCGCCGCCCGCCCGTCGGGCGTGATCTCGCCCACCCCAGTCACACTCGCGGGCCACGGTGTCCGACTGGAGCCCCTCGGTCCCGGCCACCACGATGGCCTGGTGGCCGCCGCCGCCGACGGGAACCTGTGGGAACTCTGGTTTACCTCGGTCCCCGCGGCGCCCCAGACTGCCGGCTATATCGCCGAGGCCGTCCGCGGGCAGCAGGACGGGCACATGCTCCCGTGGGCGGTCCGGGATCTGGCCACCGACTCGATCGTCGGCTCGACCCGTTATCACGACATCGTCCCGAGGATCGATCGTCTCGAAATCGGTTACACCTGGTACTCGGCCAGCCGGCAGCGGAGTCACGTCAACTCCGCCTGTAAGCTCCTGCTGCTCGCCCACGCCTTCGACACCCTGGGCTGCCGGGTCGTCGGGTTTCGGACCGATCATTTCAACTTCCGCTCCCAGCGGGCGATCGAGGCCCTCGGGGCCAAGAAAGACGGCGTCCTCAGGCACCATCTCGCCCGGGCCGACGGCACCGTGCGGGACACCGTGATGTACAGCATCCTTGTCGCGGAGTGGGGAGACGTGCGCCGCCACTTGTTGCGTCGGTTGACCCAAGGGTCGCCCGACTCGGCGGACGGCCGATGCCGGGGCCGAACCGGGCCAGAACGCTGATTGCCTGGCTGAGCGTCGGCCTGGCGCTGCCCTCCGCCGGATGGGCTCAGCGGTGCGTGGGGGATCCAATCGCGGTTCAGATTTTGGGGTCGGGCGGGCCGTGGATCAACCGGGATCGCGGGTCTGCCAGTTATCTCATCTGGATCGGCTCCGAGGCGAAAGTCCTGGTCGATGTGGGAGGCGGAGCCTTCTTGCGCTTCGGCCAGGCAGAAGCGAAGCTCCGCGACCTGGTCCTGGTCGGCATCAGCCATTTTCACCCCGATCACGTATCCGATTTGTCCGCCCTGCTCTGGCTCAGCAATCTCGGTCGCCAGGAACCTCTGCCGATCGTCGGGCCTTCCGGGAATGACTTGATCCCGGCGCTACCGGCCTTCCTCGCTCGGCTCTTCGACGCCAAGACCGGTGCCTTTCCGGTGCTTGGCACCACCCTTGGCGGCCCAATCCAGGGCGGTCCGGGGGGCGGGGTGCGTCTCGACGTCGGCGTCGTCGATGCCGCGCGGGTGGAGCCGTCGGAGGTTTTCGACCGAGACGGAATCGTGGTGACGGCGCTGGGAATCCCCCACGGCAACATTCCGACGCTCGCCTACCGGGTGCAAGCTCGCGGCGGATCAGTGGTGCTCAGCTCCGATCAAACCGGAACCAATCCGAAGTTCGTGGACTTCGCTCGGGGCGCCCAGGTTCTGGTGATGCACCTCGCGACGGCGGCCGGCGGCGGCACGCCGCTCCACGCCGCGCCCGCGGTCGTCGGCCGAGTGGCGCGCGATGCCGGCGTCGGGCGGCTGATCGTGAGCCACCTCGGTCCGTTCGATCTCGACGCCGCGATTGCCGAGCTGCGGTCGGCCTACTCGGGTCCGCTGACCGTTGGTAGCGATTTGCAGTGCACCCAGGTCCAATGAGGAATCGCCCAAAGGCGGCTTGTGGTCGCGCTCCCGATGGCAGGTTCGACCCAACCAGGAGGTGAGCGGTGCGAAAGATCACCCCGTTCTTGTGGTTCGACGACAAAGCCGAAGAGGCGATGAACTTCTACGTGTCGATCTTCAAGAACTCGAAGGTGGTGAGCGTCACTCGCTACGGCGACATGGGGCCCGGGCCCAAAGGGACCGTGATGTCGGCGGTGTTCGAGCTCGACGGACAGCCGTTTTTCGCGCTGAACGGCGGTCCCCACTACACCTTTACGCCGGCGATTTCGTTTTTTGTGAGCTGCGAAACCCAAGAGGAAGTCGACGATCTCTGGGAGAAACTTTCCTCCGGCGGACGGAAAGACCGGTGCGGGTGGCTCAGCGACCGGTTCGGCTTGTCCTGGCAGATCGTTCCCGCGGTGTTGGCCCCGATGTTGGGCGACCAGGAACCCCAAAAAGCCCAACGGGTAATGCAGGCGATGCTCGAAATGACGAAACTCGACATCCAAGGGTTGCGGCGAGCATACGACGGGGCCTGACGGTCCGGCCCGTTCAGAACTCGGCCGAGATTCCGACTACGCCCGCCCCGATCAGCGGCCGGATGTTGCCGAGGCTGCCCGTCCTAACCTCTGTCCCGCCGGTGGCCCGGCGGCCCGCTCGGCCGCCGGTCAACTGTCGCCCGACCAGGATTCCGAGGGCGGCTCCGCCCACCACGTCCGAAAACCAGTGCTTGTCGTCGTTGATCCGGCTCAATCCGGTCAGCGCGGCCCCGGCATAAAACCCCACGTCCGACCAGCGGTCTTTGGTCGCATGGGCGAGGCTGCTGGCAATCGCGAAGGAGAACGACGTGTGGCCCGAGGGAAACGACGCGTTGCTCGTGAACGGGTGGAAATCATAGGTCAGGTTGTGGGGCGGTCGGGACCGGCCGAAGACGAACTTGAGCCCCGCCGTCACCACCCCGGCGGCCGTCCCAGCCCCCGCCGCCCAGAGCGCCGCATTGGACACCTCGCGCTTCCCGGCGATCGCGCCGACGAGCCAGGTTGCGGCCAGCGCGGGCCCTACGGTCGCCGCATGTCCGAACGAGTTACCCACGGTCGCGGCGTCGTTGGTAAACGGCGACCGCTCGGTCTGGAACAGGCTCCGAACGTCGGGGTCGAGGAGGGCGGCGATGGTGACCGCTCCACCGATGCCGACCGCCTCCCAGGTCCGGATGATCGGAGGTCGGGTCTTGGCCAGCGAATCGGCGGGCGGGGCCTGGGCCGGAAGCCGGCCGGCGATCGCGGCCAGGGCGATCAGGGGCATCGATCGGGCTGAGGGCAAACCGCTACCGGCCTTCCACGTCGAGAATCGAGGTATGGCGTTGGAGCCACCGAAGCACGCCGGCTGTGACAGTAGTCGCGCCCAGCAGCAAGAGCCAGGCTGGGCTCACCCGCCAGCCTCCGCCGTCGATGACGTTGGCGGCCAGCTCGAGGGCCGTAAGAAAGAGGACGATGGTGAAGAGACCGTAGTACTCCTGGCGGAGCACGATCTTGAGCGAAAAAGCCAGGGGGGCGGGGCGCCATTGCCTAACGTCTGGCCAGAACGCCGGCGTCGCCTCAGCCCAGGCGACGAACGCCGCACCGAACTGGCGCCTGAGAAACGCCTCCTCGGCGGCGACGATCGGGCGATAGCAGAGGGCGAATGCGGCACCGATGGCGAGGGGAGCCCACCAAACCCCGGTCGTCGCGGCCAAGCCGATCCAGAGGAGGAAGTTGGCGAGATAGAGGGGGTGCCGAACCACCGAATAGGCGCCGCTCGTGTTGAGCACCTCGGCGACCTGCCCCACGGTGCTGCGGCCCGAAGTTCCCCGTGGCGCCGTCCCCACGACGAACGCCCGAAGGGCGAAGCCGAGCCCGGCTGGGAGGAGGCCGAGGCCGAGGAATCGACGGTCCAATCCAGGGGCGGGTCGGCGGTCGCCGCCGTCGAGCAGGGCCACGATTAGAACGACCAACAGCACCGGGGGGATATAGCTCCGATACCGGAAGAGCCAACCACCGAGCCGTTCCGACCCGCCGGGCGGCATTATGCCGACGCGGCCCCGTGGGCATCGGGGGCCGGCTGGGAGGCGAGCGAATCGCGGTCATCGGCGACCAGGGAAGCGACCCGCTCGGACATGGTGACGACCGGAAGGTGAAGGTTGAGATCGGTCCTCGCCGTGGCGAGCCGGGCCCCGGGTTGGTATCGTATTGTCACTCCCCCCGTGGTTCGTTGCAAGGAGGTTCCCAATGCCTGGTCGGCGTCGCCGCGGGTTCGCCGGCGGGTTCATCGTCGCCCTTTGTTTCCCTCTCGCCGCCCAGTCGACTCGGTCGTTCGCCGGGCTCAAGGGGTTCGACGAGTGGATTGCCCCGACGATGGCCGAGTGGCACGTGCCCGGGGTGGCCGTCGGGGCAATCAAGGACGGCCAAATCGTGCTGGCGCGGGGATACGGGTGGCGAGACGTCGAGGCAAAGGAGCCGGTGACCTCGCGGACGGTGATGGGGATCGGATCGAACACGAAGTCGTTCACCGCCGTCCTGATGGCGATGCTGGTCGACGAACGGAAGCTGGACTGGGACACGCCGGTCCGTGCCTACCTGCCCGATTTCCAGCTGTTCGACGAGTATGCGACCAGGGAGATGACCCCCCGTGACCTCGTGACGCACCGCTCCGGGCTGCCCCGCCACGACAACGTGTGGTACGGACGACCGCTCACCCGGGAGGAGCTGTATCGGCGGCTCCAGTACCTCGAGCCGAGTGCCTCGTTTCGGAGCCGTTACCAATATCAGAACTTGATGTTCATGACGGCCGGATACTTGACCGAGCGGATCACCGGGGTGAGTTGGGATGCCCAGATTCGCGATCGGATCTTCATGCCCCTGGGGATGACACGGAGCAACACCACGGTCACGGAGTCGCCGAGCGCCGGCGACTTCGCCTACCCCTATACCTGGCGCGACGACTCGTTGGTTCGGCTGCCGTTCCGTAACATCGACGCGATCGGGCCGGCCGGCTCGATCAACTCGACGGTCGATGACATGCTCAAGTACATCCAGTTCCGCCTCGATCGGGGGGCCGCGGGCGATCGCCGGATGGTGTCGCCGGCGAGCGAAGTTCAGCTGCAGTCTCCCCAAATGGTCAGCGGCGGATCGGTCGAGTACGAAGAGCTCGGTCATGGTACCTATGGACTCGGCCTGGGCGTTTCGACCTACCGGGGCCGCAAGGTCGTCAGTCATGGCGGCGGGATCGACGGTTTCATTTCGGCGATGGCGTGGTTGCCCAACGATCGCATCGGAGTGATGGTGCTGACGAATCTGTCGGGCAACAATCCGGTGCCGAGCCTGGTGCAGCGTAATTTGTTCGACCGACTCCTCGGCCTCCCACCGATTGACTGGGTCGCCCGCCAACGCAAAGCGGACTCGGCGGCGTCCGAGCGGGCCGGAAAAGAGCGTGACCGAATCGATCAGCAGCGACGGCCGGGGACCCAGCCCACCCATCCGTTGTCCGCCTACGCCGGGAGTTTCCAGCATCCCGGCTACGGCAAGCTCACGGTGGCCGTCGATGGCGCCAGTCTCACCATCACGCTCGATCCCCATCGAGCGTCGCTCAGCCATTACCACTACGACGTCTGGCGGATTCAGGACCCCGGAGGTGTGGTGCCGTTTGGCGGGCTTCTCCGGTTCCTCACCAACGAAAAGGGCGAGGTCGATCGGGTGGCGGTGCCGCTCGAGCCCAACCTGACCGTGGCAGTGCCGGGTAGCAGCGAGCGGGCGCTGAAGCCGATCACGTTCGTGCGGTCATAACGCCTGGGGCCGGCCGTGACCGATTATCTCGACCGCCTTCGTACCGGGTTGGCCGACCGATACCAAATCGAACGGGAGATCGGTCGCGGGGGGATGGCTCGGGTGTTCCTCGCCGAAGAGCGGCATCCTCGCCGCCAGGTCGCCATCAAGGTGCTCGATCCCGCGATTGCGTCCGCCCTCGGGTCGGACCGCTTTCTCCGCGAAGTCGACCTCGCCTCCAAGCTCGCCCACCCCAACATCCTCCCCGTCTTCGCGGCCGGCGAGGTCGACGGGATACTCTACTACGCCATGCCCTTCGTGGAGGGCGAGTCGCTGCGGCAGCGGCTCGCGCGCGAGAAACAGCTGCCAGTGAACGACGCCCTCCAGATCACTCGCGAGGTGGCCGACGCGCTCGAATACGCTCATGGCCGCGGCGTGATTCATCGGGACATCAAGCCCGAGAACCTCCTCCTGCAGTCGGGACACGCCGTGGTCGCCGACTTCGGCATCGCGCGGGCAGTCTCGGTCGCGGGTGGCAACCGGATCACCCAGACGGGCTTTGCGGTCGGGACGCCAGCCTACATGAGTCCGGAGCAGGCCGCGGGGGAGGACGACGTCGACGGGCGGAGCGATATCTACAGCCTCGGCTGCGTCCTGTACGAGATGATGGTTGGGGAGCCGCCCTTCACCGGACCCACGGCGGCCAGTGTAGTGCGCCAGCATTTGTCGCTCGAGCCGCGGGAGTTGACCGTCCTCCGCCCCGCGGTGTCCGCTTCGACCGGTCGGGCGGTCGCCCGCGCACTGGCCAAGATGCCGGCCGACCGGTTCGCGACCGCTGCCGAGTTTGCCCGATCGATCAGCGCCGACGGTCTGGCCTCGGAGCCGCCGACCAAACGTGGTGCCGGTCGCAAGGAGCTGTGGCTCGCGCTGGGGGCAGCGGCGATGCTCCTGTCGGCGGCGGCCGTCTGGATGCTGCGGCCGCGGGCCGGCCCGCCGTTGGACGCCAACGCGGTGGCGGTCTTTCCGTTCCGAGTATCCGGCGCCGGTTCCGGCTTCGACTACTTGCGCGAGGGCATGGTCGACTTGCTGGCCGCCAAGCTCACCGGGGAGGGCGGCCCCCGAAGCGTCGATCCCCGAACCGTGATCGCGGCGTGGCGGCGGGCCGGGGGTGCCGAGTCGGCCGACCTTCCGGAAAAGGCCCTGCTCGCAGCGGCCACCGGCATCGGCGCGGGGCACGCTCTCCTGGGGAGCGCGGTCGCCACCCCGAACCGGCTCGCCCTCCATGCGTCGTTGGTCTCGGTGTTGGGCGCCGGGCCGACGATCACGGCCGAGGTCGGGGGTTCCCCCGACAGTCTTCACGTCCTGGTCGACCAGCTCGCGGGCCAACTCCTGGCGCGCCAGGCCGGCGCGGGGGAGCGGCTGGCTGCCCGGACCAGTGGATCGCTCCCGGCGTTGCGGGCGTACTTGGATGGACAAGCAGCCTATCGACGGGGGCGATACGGCCAAGCCGAGGAACATTTCGTTCGGGCGCTCGAGCTCGACACCACCTTCGCGCTGGCGGGACTCGGGCTCATATCGGCCCGGTACTGGACGACGGGGACCTTCGACGAAACGGGCATGGCCGCCGCCTGGGCCCACCGGAACCGTTTGAGCGTCCGGGACTCCGCGTTGCTCGTGGGCATCACCGGACCGGACTATCCCGGCCCGATCCTCGCCATCAGGAGCCAGATCGACCGGCTGGAGGGAGCGGTGCAGCTGGGGCCCGATCGACCCGAGGCCTGGTATTGGTTGGGCGAAGCCCTGTACCACACGGGGGCAGCGGCCGGCATTGTCGATCCCAACCCGCGGTCCGCGGAGGCGTTCTCCCGAGCGACCACGCTCGATCCGGAATTCGTGGCCCCGGTGGAGCATCTCCTCGAATTCGCGGCCGCCGCCAGTGATACGGCCGCGGTGCGGCGCCACGCCGATCGGTATCTCGCGCTCGAGCCCGCCGGTGATCTGTCCGATTTCACTCGCTGGCGGGCCGCGTTGTCGTTGGGCGACTCGGTCGGGCTGCAAACGTTGCGAGGGCGATTCGACCAGGTGAGCACGCTCACGCTGCGAAGCCTCCTCGGGTCCGCCGTGCTCGACGGAGTCGGGCTCGACGGCGCCGAGCGAGCCATTGCGGTGCTCCGCGCGCGGGCCGAGGCGCGGGAGTCCCGAACCACCAGTCTCCTCCGCGTCTATGAGACGCTCCTCAACCTCGGCCGACCCGCCGAGGCGCTCGCCGTCACCGGAATGATCGGCACGCTCGATGACGGGTCGAAGGGCCACCTCGCCCTCCGGATTCTGGGCGCGTTGTTCGGTGGCGGTGACACCACGGCCGCGGCGGCTGCCGCCCGGGAGCTGGAGTCCACGGTTGGGGCCGCCGGTCGGAGCCCGGCCGCCGAGTTTCACGAGGTGCCGGTTTGCGCCGTCATGCTCTGGCGATTGGCGCAAGGACGGACCGCCGGGGTTCGGCCGGTGGTGGATCGGATGGCGACCCTTGCGCGACGGCCCACTCGGGACGCGGTCGCGGCGACCCAGAATGCCAGGATCTGCGAGGTCACGCTCGGGGCGCTCCTGGCCGCGAGGGAGCGGGCACCGGGGGCCGAACTCGCGCTGGCAAGCCTGGATTCGATTTCCAGGAACGGGCTGGAGGGATCTCAGGAGTTGCTCAACGTCATGAACCTGACGGCCGCGCGGTTGTTCGAGGAGCGAGGGGACCTCGCCCGGGCGCGCGCCGCGCTGCGCCGCTTCTTCCACTACCGTGGCACCTATTTGAGCACCCGACTGGCGATGGAGGGCCGCCTGGCCGACCAGATGGGAGATCGCGACACCGCGATCCGGGCCTATCGGCATTACCTGGTGCTGCGGCGGGACTCGGAACCGGCAGTCGCGTCAGAGGTGGAGGGCATCAAGGCGGCGCTGGTGCGGTTGAGTGGCGAACGGCCGTCGTAGGCGACTGCTCCCTTCTTCCCACCGGCCTCCGAAGTCGGCCCTGGTTGCCGAGGAGGCATTTTATAATGAGTATTGGGGTGGCGCTACCGTATTCCGGTCGAATGGATGGCCACCCCACCCGGCCACTGGGAGGAATGAGATTCGATGAAACTCCTGATCAACGGCACCTCGCACGAGGTCGAGGCGGCCCCGGAGATGCCCCTCCTCTGGGCCCTGCGGGACCTGGTTGGCCTCACGGGAACCAAGTTTGGCTGCGGTATCGCGATGTGCGGTGCTTGCACCGTGCACCTCGATGGAACTCCGGTTCGATCCTGCTCGACGCCGGTGTCGAGCGCCGCGGGTAGGTCGATCACCACGATCGAGGGCCTCGCGACCGGCGGTCAGGATCATCCGGTGCAGCAGGCATGGTACCAGCTCAACGTCCCGCAATGCGGGTACTGTCAAGCGGGTCAACTCATGAGCGCCGCCGCGTTGTTGGAGCGGACACCGAATCCGACCGACGCCGACATCGATCGGGCGATGGCCGGGAATCTTTGTCGGTGCGGCACCTATGTCAGGATTCGCCAAGCGATCAAGCTGGCGGCCGAGATCAAGGCGACGCCGGCGGGGGGTGCCCGATGACCACGCTCTCCCGCCGAGGTTTTCTCCAAGTCACCGCCGCCACCGGGGGCGGGCTGTTGCTGACGGTCGCGCTCCCCGGCTGTCGCCCGAAAACGGCCAAGAACGGCGATGCGCTCGACCCCTCGGTGTTCGTCCGGATCAACCCCGACAACACCGTGGTGATCACGATCGCCAAGTCCGAGATGGGCCAAGGCGTTCGGACCTCGCTCGCGATGCTGGTGGCCGAGGAACTCGACGCCGACTGGAACCAGGTGCGGGTCGAACAGGCGTCCTTCCATCCCAAGTACGGCGAGATGGGAACCGGTGGCTCCAGCAGCCTCCGGGGCGGCTGGAGCACCCTCCGTCGGTCGGGCGCGGCGCTTCGGATGATGCTGGTGTCGGCGGCCGCCAAGGAGTGGGGGGTCGACGCCAAGGAATGCCGGGCCGAGAACTCGTTCGTGATCCACGAAGGCAGTAACCGGCGGTCGCACTACGGCGCTCTGGCCGCGAAGGCCGCCACGGTGGCGGTACCGTCGGACATCCCCCTCAAGCCCAAGGCGGCTTGGAAGCTCCTCGGTCGCGACCGGGTGGGGATCGACGTTGCCGACATCACCCATGGCCGGGCGGTATACGGGCTCGATCTCAAAGTGCCCGGAATGCTCTATGCCTCGATCGAGCGGACCACCACGTTCGGCGGTACCGTCAAGAGCGTCGACAAAACCGCCGCGCTGGCGACGCCGGGCGTCAAGGCGGTTGTCGAAATCCCCCCGATCGGCAACGGCGTCAACGTTCACGCCGGGGTGGCGGTGGTCGCCACCAGCACCTGGGCGGCGCTCCAGGGCAGAAAAGCGCTCGTCATTCAATGGGACGAGGGCTCCCGGGCCTCGGAATCGACCGAGGGCTACCGGACGTCCATGGAGGCAGCGCTGGGAAAGGCCGGCGCGGAGACCGTCAACAAGATCGGCGATCCCGATTCGGTGCTCGCGAGCTCTTCCTCGGTGCTTTCGGCGACATACGAGACCCCCTTCCTGTCGCACGCCACGATGGAGCCGATGAACTGCACCGCCAGCGTCAAGGGCGACGCGGTCGAGGTCTGGTCGCCGACTCAGTTTCCCGATTGGGCCGCGCAGGCGATTTCGCAGGTGTTGAAGACCGACATCAAGAACGTGCAGGTCCACGTCACCCTGATGGGAGGCGGCTTCGGACGGCGGATCAACCCCGACTTCTCGGTCGAGGCGGCGCTGGTGTCGAAAGAGGTCCAGCAGCCGGTCAAGGTGGTGTGGACTCGGGAGGACGACCTCCGGCACGACTTTTACCGGCCGTGCTCGATGCATCGGGTAGATGCCTCGTTAGGCGCGGACCGCATGCCGGCGGCCTGGCGCCATCGGATCAGCACTCCGTCGATCGACGTGACGTACGGACCGAAACCCAAAGAAGGGTGGGGACCCAACGAAGCCGACGGCTCCGGCAACATGTCCTACCGAATGGCCAACCGCTCGTGCGAATACACCCTCCTCGACTCGGGCGTGCCCCGAGGTTGGTGGCGGGCCGTGAGCACCACCCACGGAGTGTTCGCCACCGAGAGCATGATCGACGAGTTGGCCGCCGCGGGGGGCAAGGACCCGGTCGAGTTCCGACTGGCGATGATCGACAAGCTCACCGCGGCTCAGCCGGCTGACTCCAAAGAGTTCCCGCTCGATCCGGCCCGCCTGAAGGGCGTCGTTCAGGCCGCGGCCGAGAAGGCGGGATGGGGCCGAGCGCTCCCCAAGGGCCATGGGATGGGTATCGCCTGCAGCTACGACCATCTTGGCTATGCGGCCGAGGTGTTCGAGGTGTCCGTCATCGGTGACAAGCTCCGGATTCATCGGATCGTCTGCGCCGCCGACTCCGGCCCGATCATGAACCCGACCGGCGCCAAAGCCCAGGTCGAGGGCGGGATCATTCAGGGTCTCTCGGCCGCGTTGCGGGAGCGCCTCACCATCTCGCGCGGCGGCGTCGCGGAGCGCAATTTCGATGGCTATCGGCTCCTCCGCATCAACGAGGCGCCACTCGCGATCGAGGCCTATTTCGTGGAGACCGATACCCACCCGACCGGGTTGGGAGAACCATCGTTGCCGCCAGTGGCCCCGGCGTTGGCCAACGCGATCTTTCGGGCTTCCGGAAAGCGGCTGCGAAGCCTGCCGCTCGATATCGCCCTCGCCTGACGCGATGGTCGTTCGGCTCACCGTCAACGGCGCGGATCGGACCCTCGAGGTCGATCCGCGCACTACCCTCCTCGATTCCCTCCGCGACCAAGTTCACCTGACCGGCGCCAAGAAGGGCTGCGACCGCGGTGAGTGCGGCGCCTGCACCGTCCTGGCGGGGGGGCGTCCGATCCTGGCTTGCCTGCGGCTGACGGTGATGTGCCAGGGCATCTCGATCACGACCATTGAAGGGCTTGGCTCGGAAGGGACCCTCCATTCGATGCAGCGGGCGTTCGCCGAGCACGACGCCCTTCAATGCGGGTTCTGCACCCCCGGCCAGATCCTCGCCGCGGTGGCCTGTGTCGCGGCCGGACGGGCCACGAACGACGACGACGTGCGAGAGTGGATGAGCGGTAATCTCTGTCGCTGTGCCGCCTACCCCCAGATACTGGCGGCAGTGCGAGCCGTGGGCTCGGCCGAGTGATGCGTCCGTTCGAGTACCAAGCGCCAGCGTCCGTTGCGGCCGCCGTTGGGCTCGGGGGCGAGGGGTCCCGATTCATCGCTGGGGGGACCGAGCTGATCCCCTGGATGAAGGACGGGATTGAGGCGCCGTCCACCCTGATCGACCTCAGCGGGCTCGGCCTCACCGGGGTCCGGCGCGACCGGGAAGCCATTCGGATCGGGGCGACCACGACCTTGGCCGCGATCGCCGGGGACCCGCTCGTCGTGGCCGAAGCGCCTGGCTTGGCCGGCGCGATCGACGCCTCGGCCAGCCCCCAGATCCGCGCGATGGGAACCATCGGGGGGAATCTGCTGCAGCGAACCCGATGCCCCTATTTCCGGATGCCGGCGCCGTTAGGCGTCGGCTGCCATCTTCGCCATCAGGGAAGTGGGTGCGCGGCCCGGACCGGCGATCACCGAGCCGGAGCGGTCTTGGGCGATACCTCCGTTTGCCTGGCCACCCACCCCTCCGACGCGGCCGTCGTCCTTGCCGCGCTCGATGCCCGGCTCGCGCTGGCCGGACCGGCGGGTGCCCGGTCGGTCCCCCTTTCGGACCTTTACCGCGACCCGGCTCATCCGGCGCTGGGGCCCGGCGAGCTGATCGTGGAAATCATCGTGCCGATCGGCGACCCGTCGCGCAGCAGCCGGTTCCTCAAGGTGCGCGACCGGGCGTCGTTCGACTTCGCGCTGGTGTCGGGCGCGGCGGCGGAGGACGAGCGCGGCCCACGGCTCGCCCTCGGGGGCCTGGCGTGGGGGCCGTGGCGGTGCGCCGTCGCGGAAGGTCTCCTGTCGGCCGGGCCTCGCGCTGGCGCCGCCGTTCGCACCGCGATGGCGGCCGAGTTCGGGGCCGCCCGCCCCCTCACCGGCAACCGCTTCAAGCTCGAGCTCGCCGTTCGTCTTGCCCTCAGGCTCCTGGCGAGCGACGGGCCGCCGTCGTGACCACCAGATTGCCGCGCGTCGATGCGGTCCCCAAAGTCACCGGGGCCGCGACCTACCTGGCGGACCTGCCGGTCGGCGACGCGCTCGAGGCAGCGCTCCTGACCAGCCCCATCGCCCGCGGCCGGATCGCCGCGATCGACCCGGCAGCGGCCCGCGCTACGCCGGGGGTGGTCCGAGTGTTCCTACCCGGAGACCTTCCGCGAATCGGGCCGATCGACCATTGGGCCGCGGGACAATCCACCGTCCCGATGATGGACGACCGGATTCGGCACGAGGGGCAGCCGATCGCGCTGGTGGTTGCCGAAACCCGCCTCGCGGCGGTGGAGGCGGTCGGGCGCCTGGTGGTCGAGTATCACCCTGAGACGCCGAGCGCCGATTTCGACGCGCTGATCGGCGAGGCGATTGAAATCAAGGACTGGGCGCCGTCGTCCACTGGCGTGGGCTCGGTCGAGGACGGTCTGGCAGAGGCGGCCGTGGTCATCGAGGGCCGTTACCGGACCGCCGACCGGCACCACGCGGCGATCGAACCGGCCGGGGTGATCGCGAGGTGGGACGGCGACAGCCTCGACGTCCAAACCACGACCCAGTGGGTCTTCGGCGTCAGGGCGGCGTTAGGCGCTGCCCTGGGCGTTCCGGCGGAGCGGATTCGGGTCCGAACGCCCTTCGTGGGGGGAGGGTTCGGGGCCAAAGGGTCGACCTGGCCGACCGAGATGTTGGCGGCGTTGGTGTCACGCGAAGTGGGCCGGGGAGTCCGCCTGGTCCTGCCGCGCCATCAGACCTTCACGCTCCACGGGTACCAACCGGCCACCGAGCAGACCGTGGTGCTGGGCGCCAGCGGCGATGGTCGCCTCAGGGCCATCCGGCACGAGAGTATCGCCGTGGCCGCGGCAGCCGACGACTATGTGGAGCATGGCAGCATGGGGAGTCGCACCATGTACGCTTGTCCCAATATCGCGACCCGCGACCGGATCCTCCGGCTCGACCGGCCCCAGCCGACCTTCATGCGGGCCCCCCACGAGGGGCCCGGGATGGTTGGCCTGGAGATCGCCATGGATGAACTGGCCGTCGCGCTCAACATCGATCCCGTCGAGCTCCGGCTCCGGAACTACGCCACGGCCGATCCCACCAGCGGAAAGCCGTTCTCGAGCAAACGACTCGACGAATGCTACCGGGTGGCCGCCGAACGGTTCGGGTGGGAGCGCCGAACAGCGCCTCCTGGGTCGATGCGGGAGGACGGACGCCTCGTCGGGTGGGGGATGGCCAGCGCCCTGATGGCCACCTTCCGATTCGGGTCGACCGCGCGCATCACCGCCCGGCGCGATGGCGCCATTCTCGTGGAAACCGCCAGTCACGAGATCGGCACCGGCGTCGGCACCATGCTCCGGCTCGTGGCGGCCGACGCGCTCGGGGCCGACCCCGAACGCATCGAGGTCCGACTCGGCGATACCAATCTGCCGGAGGCCGGGGGGACCTTTGGCTCGGGGACGACGATCGGGGCGGGTTCGGCGGTGCGCCTGGCGGCCCTCAAGCTCAAGACGAATCTCGAATCGTTGGCGGGAGAGCCGGGATTGACCGCCGCCGAGTACCCGGAGGTCCTCGCCCTTCGGCAGTTGGAGGAAGTCGCCGAGACTGCCAGCTGGGCGCCCAACCGGGGCGAGAGCGACTTCGCGATGAATGCCTACGGGGCGATCTTCGTCGAGGTCAGAATCGATCCGCTCATCCCGGCGCCCCGGGTCACGCGGTGCGTTGGCGCCTACAGCGTCGGCCGAATCATCAATCCGCTCGGCGCGAGGGGCCAGGTGGCGAGTGGGATCGTGTGGGGCCTCGGACAGGCGTTGCTGGAGGACTCGAGGTTCGACGCGACCTCGGCCCGGTTCTTGGCGAGGAGCCTAACGAGCTATCATGTTCCCGTGAGCGCCGACGTGCCGACCATCGAGGTATCGTTCGCGGAGGAACACGATCCCCACGCCAGCCTGCTGGGCGCCCGGGGGGTTGGTGAAATCGGGACGATCGGCGTGGGGGCGGCCGTGGCGAACGCCGTCCACCACGCGACCGGTCGGCGGATCAGAGATCTCCCCATTCGGATCGAGGATTTACTCTAGTAGCCACCCCATTCCGGGCAGCCACCGGCCCCCCAGTCCCTAGGTAACCGGCTTGCCGGCCTTGCCCACGTTGGCTTTCCCAATGGTGTTTGCGTCGGAGCCGAACCAGATCAGGCCGGTCTTCGGATCGAACACCATGTGGCGGACGGTCCCCCCGCCGCTCGGGATCGGGGCACCGGGGAGATACCGCTCCGCTTTGGTGTCGAACCCCACCAAGAGATTGGGTTTGGGGCCGGTTTCCACCAGCCAGATGCGGTCGCGGTCATCCACGGTCATCGCGTAGGGCAGGGAGGACTTCCCGCTCGGCGACGGCCATTCCTTGATCGTGCTGGTCCTCGGGTCGAGCCGTCCGAGGGCTCCCACCGAGTAGTCGACATACCAGACCGCTCCATCGGAGGTCAGCGCGATCCGTCGAGGCCGGCTCTGAGGATTCGGGAGCGGGTATTCCTTGAGGACCATCGACTGTGGGTCGACCGTGCCGATCTTGTTGGTCCCGAACAGATCGAACCAGGGTCGGTTGTCCTTGTCGATGACGATGCCGTAGGGACGAGAACCGGGAGTCGGGGCCTTCACCAGCGTGACCTTGCCGGTCGCGGTCGCGAGCTTCCCGACGAAATTGCCGAACTGGACCGTGAACCAGATGTCCCCGCTCCGGTCGAACACCAGGGTGTGGGGATCCCGCGCGCTGCTGTCGGGCATCGGGTAGCGGGTGATGGTCCCCGTGTTGCCGTCGATCCGTCCGATCATCCCGTTGCGGTTCCCCGCGTACCACGCGTTGCCGGACGGGTCGACGATGACGTTGTGTGGATGGGTTCCGGGATCGATCTCGAATCGGTCGAATTTTGCGGTCGTGGGGTCGAGGCGGGCGACGTAATTCCCGATCTGGCCGACGAACCAGATCCGTCCGTCGGGCGCGACGGCGGGGTCTCGGGGGCCGGTCTTTTCCCACGGGACGTTCCACTCCTGGATCGCCACCGCCGGGTCGGCGGTTTGGGCGGCAACCGGCTGGAGGCCGGCCAGCGCGAAGACGGTTGCGATCTTTGTCCGCATATGACCTCCTCAAGGGGACCCCATAGATTATCCTCTCCCCTCCGCGATGGGTAGCCACGTCATGCGCCTCGCCGTTGGCTCGTTGGCCGGGATCGTCGCTCTCGTCGCCTCGGCCGGCTGGGCGAGGGCCCAAGACCCTCCGCCGGGAGCCATTGCCGCCCTCGAGTGGACTTTCGATTCGCTTCGCTATCTCCGGGACCAATTGGATGTGACTCGCTCGAGGGGCGCCGTGCGCTCGATCCACGGAGTCGAGGCGACCCAGCTTGCGGTGGACTACGCGGTCATGCGGCGGGCTTTCGAGGACCAGGTCGCGGCGCTCGGCAACGGACCTCTGTCGCGGCGGGAGCGGGTCGTCATCGGGGCGATGGGCACCGCGTTTCGGGGATCGCTCGGCCCCGACCAAGGCAATTCGAGCGTCACCCCGATGCGTCAGCCCTGGTGCGACTACGATGCGATGGCGGTCGCGATGGCCCCCGGCGGGCTCGACTCCCTTCAAGCGCGAATCTTCGGGTGTTACTCCGCCGCCACCCAAGGGATCGCGGTGGATCGGGACACTCTCGACCGACTGTCCATCCTGAGTTTGCTTGGCACGATCGAGGATCGCGGTGGCAGAGAACGCCTATTTCGAGCGCTCGGTCGGGTGTGGAGCACGGTCAACGGCCATGACGAGACGGCCAGTCCGTATCGGCTAACCATCCCCCTCCGCCGGCGGGCTTGGGGCAGGACTACTCCAATGGCCAAGCGAGCCGCCGATCTCGGTTTGACGGCGGCCGAGGTCGAGCGTTGGCTGGAGGCCGCGCTCGGCGCTTGGCGCGCCGGCTTGCCCGACACCGTCCTCGAGCCCTGGGACTTCTACCACCACAATGGGGCGATGAGCCGGCGCCTGTCGGCCCGGGTGCCTCGTGACTCCCTGCTCGCCATCAATCATCGATTCTATCGGAGCCTCGGGGCCGATCCGGTCGCGCTCAACATCCAGTACGACCTCCAGCCCAGGGCAGGGAAATATCCGATTGCTTTCAGCACCTTCGGAGCGCGGAGTGTCGAGCGGAACGGGGAATGGACCCGGGGGGAGCCCTGGGTCTTCGCGAGCTACCGAATCGGCGGGATCGACAATCTGGCGGAACTCCTCCACGAGACTGGTCACGGGATTCACATCGCCGCCATTCGGGTCCGGCCCGCCCTCCACGACTGGCCGGACAGCGACACTTTCACGGAAGGGATCGCCGGTCTAGCGGGACTCGACCTCTACGAACCGGCCTGGCAGCGGATGTTCCTCGGCGATACGGCGACACTTGCCGAGTCGATCCGGGCCAAGTACGCCGCCGTGATGCTCGACATGGCCTGGGCCCTGTTCGAGTTTCGGGTCCATCGGGCGGGCGCCAAATCTCCCAACCAGGTCTGGACCGATATCACCAGCCACTATCTCAAGGTCCGGCCTCATCCGGAGTTGTCCTGGTGGGCGATGCGGGGCCAGCTGATCGAGTCGCCGGGGTACCTGCTGAACTACGCTTTGGGGGCGTTTCTGGTCGCGGATCTCCGCCAGGCCGCGGCGAAGAAATTTGGGGCATCCGCGACCGGCAACCCCGCGTGGTACCTGCGATCGTCCGAGTCGCTCTACCGCTATGGGCTGGAAAAGCCCGCGCGCGAGGTGATCAAGGAGTTCCTGGGGAGATCCGTCTCGCCACAAGCCCTGCTCGACGATCTCGCCCGGATCGGCCAGACGCCGTAGTCCCGAATCTGTCCGTCGCCGCTAGGTTACTCGGGTCCACAGCAGCAACACTCCGCAGGGCGACCCGCGCCCCGTGTACTCGATCGGCGTTTCCGCCAAGCCGACATAGACCTCGACCCCCTCCAGGGACAGTGAACCGAACTTGGTGATGTCGGGAGGGGGCGTCGGCATGTCGGGCGACCAATAGAGAGACCCGTCCAGGTACACGGTCAAAAAACACCCGCCGACGCTACCCCCCGCCGCGAACCCGCCGCCCGCTCGCCAAGGAAGGGGAACGAGTCTAATCCGGGCGAACCGGCGGAGCTGGATGTCGAGCCCGCCCTGCAACGGGTCGTGCAGCTCGGCCCGGGTCAGGAACTTCCCGAAGCCCATCCGTCGGCGTCGCTCGAAGTCCTCCATCTTACCGGCCAGGAACTTGGTCGGCTTACCGGTGACGACGATCGAGTCCAGGGGGTGAGCTACCCGCCGCAGTGTGATGACGGTGTCGAGGAGGCGTCGGTTGTTCGACAATTGGAGGCTCACCCCGAGCGGCCGATATCCCACCGCGAGGACCCGAAACCTCATTCGGCCCACCGGAACATCGGCCAACCGAAAAGTGCCGTCATCTCCGCTGGTCAGGACCGAGTCGAACGCCGCCACCACGACTGATGCCCCGACGATCGGCCGGCCCTCGGGCGAAACCAAGGTTCCGACGACATCGACCATCTCGACGGTGCTTTCCCGAACCTGAGCGGCCACCTCGGCGAACAGGCTGGCGAGGTTCCTGGCCGGCCGCGCTACCCCACCTTCATCAATGTAGCCCACCACCCAATCCCGGTGGGTGGGCAACAATGATCGCGACCCCCGCCGGAGGCTCACCCGGTCGGGCGACCGGATGTACCAGTCCCGAATGATCCAGGCCCCGCCACCTAACCGTTCGAACTCGATCCGGCCGCCGATGGGGGCCTCGACCGCCCGAGGTACATTGACGAACTCGAAGTCGAGGTGACGGAGTTCGGCTGAGGTCCGGTCGACCCAGAGAATGCCTCGGATGTCGGGCCGCGTTTGCCCCTGCACCGGCCGGAAGCCGAGCCCGAGTGCTTTCTCGTTCTCCTGGTCGGGGGCTATTAGCTCGAAGCAGTGATCCGTGAGAAAGTCTTCGGAAAGCATCAGTTGGGCGTCGGGCCCGAAGAACTGCCACCGCTTGTCGACGCGCTGGAGGTAGCCGCCGGCCCGAAGGGCCGCCGGCTCCAGGGCCACGAATGGAGATGCTCGGGTGTTGTATTCGCCGACCGTGCTATCCCTTCGGAGCTCGCCCGTCAGAGACCGGGAACGGCGGAACCTGCGCACCTGCAGTTCGATGCTCTGGCTCGAAGTGGTAATCGCGCTCGCGGCGAGCGCCTTGCGAATTTCCTCCCACAATGCGGCGGTCTGCTCGCCCCCCCGTCCGTCTCGCCGCTCACATTGGGTGGAGCCCGCGACCGTGAGCTCCGGAAGGAATATTCGCTCGGCGGGCATCACCAGCGTGACCGACGCGGTATCCGTGACCCTCAGCTCGGCCGTCACACCGGGGTGACCGATTCGATCGGCCCGAAGTCGGTAGCGACCTGCCGTGGGGGCTCGAAGTAGCAGTCGGCCGGATTCGTTGGTGAGTCCCTGACCGATTCGAGTGCCGGTGCTGTCCAGAAGGGAAACGATGGCCCCGCCAATAGCTCGGCGGGTCTCGGTCTCGATCGTCCGGACCAGAACGTTCTGAGCCGAAGCCCTAATGGGAATCAGCGCTAGGGCCGCCGCGACGCCAAGGCGGCCGCACGGGAGGAGTCCACGCCTCACCATCCTCCGCCAAGTTAGCGCCCAAGTCCTACTCGTCCTACCGGCCCCTAGAACGCCCTTACGTTCACAAACAATCCCAGCACCGCCGTGACGCTCGCGAATTGGTCAAACGAAGCCCCCTCTGTCGCGGGTCGCTCGGTCGTCAGGAACTCCCGTGAGGCGGACTCTTCAGTGGCGTTGGTGATCGGGGACAACCCGCTGCGGATGGTGAGGGAGTAGATATACTCGCGAGTGTTCTCGGCGGCGGGTCCCCGAGCCACCCGGAGCGTGTAGTTCCCCTTCGATAGCTCGAGGTTGGCGTTCGAGGTGAGCCGCTGCCACGCCTGGTACTCGGCCCCGGCCCGTTTGTCGGAATCAGCGATGATCCGTCCCGATCCTGAGAGGAGCTGGTAACGAACTGTCCCGTCCTTGGCGGCCTCGGCTCCTTCGCCTTGCTTTCCGATCAACTCACCGGTCCGAATTCGTACGAATTCCTTGCCGGAAACCCGGAACCGAAAATGGTCCCAGCGATCGCCGATCGACAAGGTGCTGTTCACCGAGACTTTCGATCGGCCCTCCTCGAGGCTTCCGATGTAGCGGGCAAGGCCCCGGATGTCGTATCCCAAGTCCTGGGTGAAACGGGTAAGCAGGACCGGGTTGGTCGCCATGGCCTGGAGTATCGGCCGGAGGCGGCCCGGCTCAAGTCAGGGCCTCCGATCCCGCTCGGCGCGAAGGATGGCGGGGTAGTTGGTGATGATTCCGTTGATGCCCCGGTCCCACAGGGTTCGGGCAAGCTCAGCGGTGTTGACGGTCCAGACATGGACCGGCTTGCCACCGGCTTGCGCCGAGCGGATGAACCGAACGGTCGGGACCTCGATCCGGTTCTGGTAGCGGTAGGGCACCGCGTAGCAGGCAGGCCAACGGCCCCGGGGGGCGCCGGCTCCGATCCACGACCGGGCGACGAGACCGACGATGTCCGCCCGCGACGCCCCGGCCAAAAACGGTGGCTCCCGGAAGGCGCTGAGGGCGCCATGGAGAAACGAGGCGACCACGGCCCGCCCCTCTGCCCCCGCCCGCACCAATTCGGCGCGAATCGGAGCCTGCGCGGCGGTCACTTTCGCTTCAATCAACAGGGGTACCTCGGGGTACCGTTCCAGGACCTGCCGGAGGGTGGGTATCCTGATTCCCTGACCACGAAACCCGAACGGCTCGCCGTCCGTGGCGAAGCGGAACCCGGCGTCCGCGGCCATCAGGTCGGTGAGCGACCGGGTCGCGACCGGGCCGATCTGATCCGTCGTGCGATCCAGGGTGGCGTCGTGGATGACGATCGGAATGCCATCACCGGTCAGTCGAACATCGAATTCGAGGGCCTCGGCGCCTTCCCGCAAGGCGAGGTCGAAGGCCGCGATGGTGTTTTCCGGCGCCGAGCCCGATGCTCCCCGGTGACCGATGACTGGCTGAGCGCCTGGGTCGAGGAGCACGTCGGCGATCACCGGCCGGCTCGGAGGTGGATTCCTGGAGGGAGCTGGGCCTGCCCCGGCACCAGCAGCAGGTCCTCGATCGGGATTCTGACGGTCACCCGCCGGTCGGTTGCGGGGGCGACCAACTGGATCTCCAGCGCAAGGCTTCCGACTGAATCCTTGGACCACTGGGCGAGCGCGGAGTCCGGGATCCGGCGACCCCGCTGCCAGTAGCTGATCGAGGCGACCGAGAAGGGCTCCGGATCATCGGCCAGGAGGGCGAATCGCTGCAGTGGCATCCGGTCGTCGGCCCACACGAGCACGCCGATCACCGAACTGTCAGCCTGGAGCTCGGGGGGCGCCCCAGCCGAGTAGGTGTCTTGAAAGCCCGCGAAGCGTGATAACCCTTGGTCCAGGCCCAGGGCGACGATCGGAACGCTGGAGCTGGCCACGGCCCGTCCGGTGATCAGGCTGAAATAAATGATCAGGTTTTGGCTGCCACAGCACCCGGCCGCCACCATCCGGTAGAGATTCCCGGCTGGCTCGCCACGGACCCCCCGCCCGGTGATCCGAAACACCGGCTCTTTGGTCGCCGAATCCGGGCGCCAGACGGTCACGACCGCTTCGGAGCTGCTGCTTTCGGCGGTTAGGCAATGCCGGATGTCGTAGGACTCCTCCAAGACCAGCCGGCGAGGGGACCCGTCGGGGCCCCGGACGGACACCAGCCGAAACTGACGATTGAGGGTCTGAACGGACTCGCAGCCGGCCGCGTCTCGGTAGAGGCGAAGTTGCGACCGGGCCTCGTGCGACACCACGCCTCGGCTGGCTACCGGCCCCCCGTCGCTTCGGCTCGACGCCGGGGGCAAAGAGGCGATTGAGCACCCGGTGACGAGGAGCCACGCCGGCGCCCAGCGGCGGAGAAGGGTCACGGTGGCATCGAGGGTGAAGGAACTCCCCAATCTAACCGGGGCGAATGCCTTGCCGCCCGGGCCGCATCGGACACTTCTGCTGGCTTCTGCGCGTGACGTTTTGCCGCGCTCGACGTGACGGATCGACACGCCTTGGCAAGGCCTGTCGCGTTATGCCAACGGATGTCGAGTTGGTTAGGCTGGGAAAATCCCTTGCTTCGGCGCGGGTTCCCTCTCGGTAATGGGGGCTAAGGGGTTGTCGCGGCGACCCCGAGGCTCGTCCTTCGGCGCCCGGACTGGCGTGGCGAAAGTTTGGCACGAAACTGGAACTAATCACGAGCCGAGAGCGTTAGCGTAGATGAGCGCCGTTCGGAGGTTTCGGCGAATCGGTCCAGTTGGCGGCGGCGAGCTGCAGCAGCGAGGTGAGTATCATGCTCGATCCAGTCCTACCCCACCTTCACCAGGCTAAACAGTCGGCCCAGTGGTTTGCCCAATTGATTCAGCTCGACCCCGAACTGATGATTCCGGCTGCCCTCCCGCTGGTCGCCGCGCGCCTGATGGGCGCTGGTGGCGCCGAAGACGAAGGGGACGATGAGGCCGGTGAGGCGACCCTGGCTGTGAGCTAGATCACCAAGTTCGACTATCCGGGCGCCCCTCGATTCGATGAATCGAGGGGCGCCTTTTCTTGAGGAGCTGCCAATGCAGGTCCTTGCAGCCCGGGTTCCGGGGTTACCGAAAGGCTTCGTCCACTTCCACCCGATAGCCGTTGACGAGCGCATTGGTCTCGTTCGCCATGCCGACGACCGCCATCAGCTCGGTGAACATCGCCTCGGTCATCCCCTTCTTGCGCCCGCCGGCGGTGTGCGAGGCGATACAGTATTCGCACCCATTGGTGGTACTGACGGCGATGTAGATCAGTTCCTTGGTGAGGGGGTCGAGCGCCCCCGGGGCCATGACCTGTTTGACGCTCAGCCAGGTTCGTTCGAGGGTGGCGGGATCGTTGGCGATCGCCTTCCAGAAGTTGTTGATCCAGTCGACCTTCCGGGTCGCCATGATGTCGTCGTAGACGGCCCGAACCCGGGGGGAGGCGGTGGAGTACTCGATGAACGGAAGAGCGGGCATTTGGGGTGCTCCGTAATAGGTCGGTTGGGCGGACGGGAGGTGTCGGCTGCGGGCCCCGGTGAAATAGGAGGGAGTCGCCGGCAGTGCCCCTGCCGCCCCCGATGCCCTATTCCGCTACCTCCCGAACAAGCCGTTGAACAGGAACCGATACGTTCCATGTGGCTGCGATCGGAACGCGATCTCTGGCCCAAACAGATACAACGTCCCCTTACCGACGCGGGCCTCGACCGCCGCAATGCCTCCCTCGAGGTAGGTCTGACCCCAGGCCCACCCGCTGATGAGGGGCTCGGCGGTGGCAAACCAAGCCACCGGGCGGATCCCTCGCGAGGGGGCGTCTGGCAAGAGTCGAAACGCCGGGCTTTCGTCGAAGAGGACGGCCGCTTTGGATCCCATCCCATAGGCGACCGGGACCGTGGAATCGACCGCGACCTCCAGGATGGAGGCCGGGACATAGAACTTCTCGCGCGGGAGGGCGCGCACCGAACCAGCGGCGCTGCGTTCGACCAAATGGCTCTCGATCGGGAGCTTCAGGTGGCGAGCGAGAGCCGTCGAGCCGCCGATGGTGATCACTCGGCCTCCGTTCTCGAGGAAGGCCTTGACGGCGGGCACCGTCCGTTCCGGGCTGATCCGCCCGATCTTGTCCCGCAAGTCGGCGGGGAGATCGTCCGGCGGTGGCCCGCTTCGCTGGAACGGGCTCGGCTGGCCGCCCGCGGAGCTCGGGATGGCCCCGTCCACGAAAACCAGGGCGTCGAATTTCTCGTTCAAGCTCCCTTGGTCGAGGCGCTGCACGTACACGACCTCGTGGGGGAACTCAAACTGTTCGAGGATCCAGCGGACCCAGCCCGAAGGCATCGAGCCGCCGTACTGATCCCACAGCCCGACCCGAACCGGAGAGATCGGCTGGCCATCGGCGATTCGTCCTGATCGTACCGGAAGACCGCGGGTGTCCGCCAACTCGCGGAGAATCTTGGCGGCGGTGGTCGTGGCGGGCACCGAGAAGTCGCCGGCATTGCCCTGGACGGCTTGTTTGGCGGCCAGGAGCCGGTTCACGGCAAGGTAGGCGTCGTTGACCCGTCGCGAGATCAGGTAGGGCCCGGCCGGTGGGAATGCCGCCAGGCCCGGCGGCTTGGCGAGGACGTCCGAGAGCCGGGCGCATGGGCAATCGAACCCGTCCAAGAGCCGGTCGAATCGGACTCCCATTTGAATCGCCAGGGTATAGCCGGCGTTATCGTAGGGCGCTCTCGGCGGGCCGCCCGGATAGGGGATGTCGTTAGGGTAGTCCTGGGGCTCGAAGAGGTCGAGGACGTGGGCCCGGAACGCCTGCGCCGATTTGATGACGTAGGATCCGGCCGGGTACTGTTTCCCGCCGGCGGCGAACGGTGTCGACGCCGAAGACACCTCGACGCCTGACTCGATGAGCGCGTTGATGAACTTGGTTGCGGTAAGAAAGTCGGGCTGATCCGAGGGCAGGACATAACCTCGGGGGTCTCGGTCTCCGGGCTTTCGCAGCATCTCGAAGTATTTCGGATCGAGGACCCGCGCGCCAAACTGGGTGGTCGGGGTGTCCCGGCTCTCGGTCGCCGCTTCGGCTCGCATGGCGGCGACTCGCCTGGGGTAAATGGTCCAGTTGTCCCGGCTACCGCGTTCGATCGCGTTCTTGCCCATCAGGTAAATGTTGAAAAGTAACTGTCCTCGATACCGGGCCGCGTAGTCCAGGATCGCCCGATTCGCGGTGATCGAATAATCGATCGACTGACGGAACTTCCAGGGCTGGGGCATGATGGGGAACGTCCCGTTGCCGTCGGCCACCAACCGATCTGGTACCACCGGGATCGAGATCGGAGTTGGGCTCCCAATCGTCTCGGTCAGGATCCCGATCTGATTGTGGAAATAGGCTGTGGTTCGGAGCCCGCCGTTCCACCAGGTCTGGTAGCTGGCTGCCTCTCGCTGGACCACCCCGGGCTTCCCCTCCGCCGCGAACCGGGTGTGCATCGCGTTCCCGACCATGTTGAGCGAGTTGATCAGGATTGGATCGATGTTGTAGTTGTGCGGATCGCGGAAGGGGGGGGCGAACATCACCGCCCCGGCGGGGCCGGTTTGGTGGTGGTTGTACATGATTTGGGGGTACCACTGCCGGTACATCACCCGACTGATGTTCTTTGATTCGGGCATCGCATTCATGTAGAAATCGCGATTGTTGTCGTGCCCGATGTACTTCTGGTACAGGCGGGGCAGGTCCGCGGCGTTTCGCCGGGTGGGGTCCGATCGGCGCATGTACCAGGTCGACACCAGTTCCATCCCGTCGGGGTTAGCGTGCACGACGAGTTGGACCACTTCGTCCAGCAGGCGGATGGTCTCTTCGTCGGTGCGACTCACCATTTGATAGACATGCTCCATCAATTGGTGGGCCCCAAGGACTTCGGTGGCATGGAGTCCGCCATCGATCCAGATCACCGCCTTACCTTCCTTGGCCAGCGCTCGGGCCTGCTCATCGGTGACACCGGCGGCCCGCGACAGGGTGCCCGAGATCTCTCGGAGGCGTTCGAGCTTCGCGTGGTTGGCCGGCGAGGTCAGGATCGCCATCCATTGGTCGCGGCCCTCGGCCGTCTTGCCGATGGAGACCAGCGTCATCCGGTCGGATTCCTGATCGAGTTTCTTCCAGTACTCCGTCAGCTGGGAATAGGTGGCGAGTTGATAATCATCCCCGAGGGCGAAGCCGAACTGTTCTTTGGGGGTGGTGATCTTGATTTGCGCCGCGAGGGGCGCGGCGGCGATCGCAAGGACGGCGCTGACACGCGCAAGTGCCCGGAGACCCATCGAGACGCTCCGCCGACTTGGTCTGGTGGTAGGTACTGGGCCGAAATCACCTCAGCGGAACCAATGTGCCCTACCGGCTGGGTCGGTGCAATCCCGCCCGCCGCTATCCGTCCTATCCGTCCTACCCGTCCTAACTTTGGCCCAGCTTGTGCAATTGCTGGCAGGAGGATCGTCCTTACAGACGGTAACCAGGGATCTAGCGCTTATCAATCGACTGATTTTGCAGCACTAGGCCCGTCCCGATCCGATCCAAGGGGGATGGTAGTGATTCATCGACTGCTCCTGGCGGGCTCCGTCCCGCTCTGGCTCGCTGCCTGTCAGACCACCACGCATCCCGAGGCGACGCTCCGCAAAGAAGAGCCCACGGTGCCGACTGGAAGCCTCATTCCGTCGGCCCGGGGCGTCACCTTTGCCACCTTTCTTGGCGGAAGCGGCATCGATGTTCTCCGCGACGTAGCTGAGGGGCCCGGTGGCCGTCTGTACGTGGTGGGCGGGAGCCAACTGGGCGATTTCCCGGTGTCGGGGGGATTTGACGTGACCTTCGGCGGCGGTGGCGACGCGGTCATCGCCGCCTTCAATGTGTCTGGCGAGCGGCTCTGGGCCACCTATCTCGGGGAGGCAGGTAGCGACGAGGCGCTGGCGGTCGAGGTGGCGCCCGACGGGAGCCTGATCATCGCTGGTCGCACTGGTCCTGGCCTCCCGGGAGTGCGGGCCGGATTCCAGTCCGAATTCGGTGGCGGTGGGGAGGGGATCCATGGCCCGCAAGACGGTTTCGTGTGCCGAATCTCGAGCGATGGCCGGCAACTCTACTGGTGTTCCTATCTCGGAACCGGCGACGACCTCGGCATCTCCGACGTGGCTGTCGACGCCCAGGGCGCGATCTACCTCGCGGCATCCACAGAGTCCGGCGAACTCCCCCCGGCTTGGTTTGCGGGTGGCATGCGGCAGCAGCCCAAGAATGGGCGGGACGGCCTCCTTCTGAAGGTCAGCGCGAATGGGTGGAAGGTCGAGTGGGCCACCTACATCGCGGGCAAGGGTGAAGAGTCGGCCGACCCGAGCGTTCGGGTCGCGGCCAATGGCGACGTGATCTTCGCGACGGCCACCAACTCGACCGATCTACCCACGACGCCCGGGGTCGCTCAGGCAAAGCTCCGCGGGACGACCGACGCCTGGATTGGCCGTTTCAACAGCGACGGCACCCTGCTCTGGGGGAGCTATTACGGGGGCACTGGGGCTGAGATCCCGGCCAGTCATGGCCTTTGGGTCGACCGATTCGGCCGAGTGTATTTGGCCGGCTCCACCACATCGCGGAACCTGCCAGGCGTCGTCGGCGGATTTCAGCCGACTTTCGGTGGGCTCGGGATTGCACCCCTCACCCGATCCCAGACGATGCGCGGCGACGGCTTCGTCGCGCTCATCGGGGCGGGTGGTCGGGCGGTGATGGCGGCGACCTACCTCGGGGGCACGGGGGCCGATGGAATCGAGGGCTTGAGCGTGGACATCAACGGTGTCGTCTGGGTTTCGGGCTCGACGTACAGCCGGGATTTCCGAATCTCGGCCGGAGCGCACCAACAGTACCTGAGCGGCGGCCGCGATGGGTTCACGGCGGCGCTCGGTCCGAACCTCGATGAGTTGGTCTACGCCACCTACCTCGGCACGGCCGCGGATGACGGCGCAACCGCCATTGTCGGCCGGATGTTTGGTGGGGCGCTGGTGGTTGGCGCGGTCAGCGGCGAAACGTTCCCCACCATGGGCGCGGCTCAACCAGTATACGGGGGGAATGTCTCGGATGGTGTTGTGGTGGGGATTAGGTAAGACGGGTAGGACGGATAGGACGGGTAGGACGGACATAAATGGAAGGGCCGGCATCGAGACACCGATGCCGGCCCTTTCCAGATCCTACCCCCCTCTTATCCGTCCTACCCGTCCTATCCGTCTTATCTCACGCCACCCGATCGGTGCAGGTCGAGGTTGCTTGGGTCCCGCCGGCCGCCGGGTTGTTCAACTCCTCGAATGAAATCGGGAAATTGACGTCGCCCCCGTAGTTAGGTCCCTTGAAGTGGCTTCCCGCCGGGAAGACCGTGTTCTCCGCTCGGCCGTATTGGCGGACCAATCGGCGAAGGTCGCCCAATCGGTGGCCGGTCGAGAACATCCAGAAGGCTCGTTCGCGGAACGTCAGATCGACCCGGGCCGTGGCGGTTCCGGGGTCGGTCAGAGCCGCCAGGTCGGTCCGAGTGGCCCGGGCTTGGTTGAGCGCGGTGAGCCAACCCTGCGTGTTGTTGGCTTTGAGCGCCGCCTCGGCGGTGATCATGAGTGCCTCGATACCCGAAGCGATCGTTACCGACGAGTTGCGGGCAAAAATGTCTTGCTGGACGAAGTCGGTCGAGGAGTCAAACGCCTTGGGCTTGGGCTTCGAAGTCGGCAGCCTCGGGTCTCGCGCCGAAACGAAATCCAGGCCGTTGCCGCCCTCCCGATCCGCGACGACGTAGCGGCTGGCGCTGGTGTTGAGTGCCCAAATCTGATTGTTGTTGGTTTGCTCCGAATGGGTCACGTCCCATTTGAAGGTGGCGGGTACCCCGACCACCGCGGTCGCGGCGCCGGCAAAGTCGCCCCGGTTCAGGAGCGCGCGTCCTTTGACGATCTTGGCGAGGTTGGTCACCTTGGGGCCGTCGGTCCCGCCGACGAAGGCCAGCGCGGAGTCGGCGTGAGCCACGGCCCGCGCAAAAGCCGAGTCGTAGGGGAGCGCCTTGCCGTAGATGATGTTGGGACCCTGGGTTTCGGAGAATGGGATCCCGTTGCAATAGGTCTCGCCAATCTGGTTCTCGGCGAAGGCCAGCATTGCGAACATGGTGCCGATGTTGGCGGTCGGAGTTGGCTGGAACTGGCGGAGCGAAACGATCGCCGCTTGGGCCTGATTTCGGATCCTGCCCAGATTCCGAAACTGTCCGGCCAAGAAGCTATTGGAGACGGCGATCGTCCGCTGGTCGGCGGAGTTCCTCTGTTCGAAGGTATCGCCGGAGATCCACTCGTCGGCGAGGAGACCCGAGTAAACGAAGAACTCGCCGCCCGAGGTCGCTTGCGCCAGCCGCAACACGACCCCGTTCTTCAGGGCAATGGCGCCTGAGGCCGACCCGGCCTCGAGAATGATGTCGGGGTCGGTAACCTCGAGAACTCCTTCACAAGCCGCGAGGGAGCCGACCGCGAGCAGGCTCGCGGTCGTTCGCCGGATCGAGAGTCTGAAAGTTCGAAGCATGTCGTCGGTTCCTCCTAGAACGCCACGTTCAGCTTGAACGTGAAAAAGGTCGGGGGCGGCTGGGTCTGGAAGTCGCTGACGAATCCCGAGTTGGTGCCGAAGTATCCCCCCTCCGGATCGATGCCCGAATAGCCGGTGATCACGGCAATGTTCCGAGCCGAGGCCGAGAACGTCATCCGGCCGGCCGCAAACAGCTGCGAAATCGAGGTTGGCAGGGTGTAGGTGGCCGACAATTCCCGGAACCGCAGGAAACTGTTGTCCTCGACGTACCCGTACTGGGTCCGACTCGAATGAGCGCGGACGGCGATCGCCCGAGCCTGTTCGTCGAGCGGGGCCTTGGGATCGGTGGTCCCTCGGCAATTGAGCCGATTGTCGCACCGGATCCGCTCGGTTCCGTTGAGCTGGTAGCCGCCGGCCTTGACGTCGACCAAACCCTGAATCCGGAGCTTCCGATTGAAGATCTCGACGCCCGAGAAGAGCGATGCTTCGATCGGGTGGTTTGGCGCCCCGACGTAAACGTTCGTGTCGCCCACGATCAACTCACTCACTCCGATGAGACCGTTCTTGTCTTTATCCTCGAAGCTGATCGGGCGGAGCCAGTACCCGTTGATCGGATATCCTTGGATGATCGAGTTGACGGTGCCCAGCTGGGGCGGCGTTCCACCGAGATCAGTGACCTTGTTGTCGTTGTAGGAAAAACTCACGGTCGCGTCCCAGCCGGCGTTCTTCTGGTTGAGCAACTGCATGTTGAGCGCGGCTTCGAAACCTTTGTTGCGAATCGCGCCAATGTTCTCAAGCCGGCTCGCCGCGTGTCCCGCCGACGGGGGCACCAGCACGGCGATCAGCGCGTCCCGGCTCTTCTTGTCATACCCCGTGACCTCGAGGTTGACGTTGCCGTTGAACAACGCCACGTCGAAGCCGACCTCGATCTCCTGGGTCCGTTCGGGCTTGAGGGCGGGGTTGCCAAGCGCCGACAGAAGCAGGGCCGGTGTGTCGACGAGATCGACGTTCGAGGTTCCCGGCACCAGAAACGGGATCGCGTCGTTGGGACCCGGCTGGCGACCGCTGGCCCCGAAGGCGCCCCGGAGCCGGAGACTCGAGAGAAAATCCGATTTCGGGAAGAATGGCTCGTCGGAAATGACGTAAGACAGCGCCGCCTTGGGGTAGTACACCCGCTTGTAATTGATCCCGAAGGCGCTGTTGCGATCGGTTCGAACCGCCCCGGTGAGGTAGAGGCGCTCCTTGTAACTGATCGACTGCTCGGCGAAGAACCCGAGCGTCACGCTGATCGCGGTCGTTTCGTCGGCCGTGATGATTGCCCCGGCCGTGACGGTGCTGGCTCCCGGCGGCAATTCTTGGGCACTGGCGCCGTTGCGGGTGAACTTCTCCTTGCCGTATTGGAAGCCAACGATCGACTTCAACCCGATCGCATCGTTGAGCTGATAGGTCGCGGCCGCATTGGCGTCGCCGGTGTAGACGTAGTTGCTGGTCCGGTTGTTGGTCCGGAAACCCAGCTTGTGGGTCCCGAAAAAGGTGCACTCGTCGCGGCGGCAAATATCGGAGTCTTCGCGAGCGGCGAAATCGTAGCCGGCCGTTGCTTTGAGCGCGAGCCACGAGATCGGGCGATAGTTGGCCGTCGCGCTCGACATGGTTCGGTTGATGTCCTGGCGCACGGTCTCCGAGAAGAACTCGTCCGGGGTGTAGAGCCGATAGCCGAGGTTGTTCCGGGTGACTCCGCTAGCCGGGCTCACGATGTTGTTCTTGAATCCGGGACCCCCATAAGCATTCGAGAGGAGGCCCGTCGTGTTGTTGTCGGTCTGCGGCAGCCGCTGGTTGCTGCTGACGAACCCGCTCGACACCGAGAGGTCGGCCTTGTCGCCGAAATTGGCGTTGATGTTGGCCCGAAGGTTGACCTTCTCGAGCCCATTGGGGCGGATCTGCTCGGGCGCCAGGTCCACGAGACTCCGCTGCGCCCGGAGTCGGTTCTGGAACTCCTCCGGCATCTGGAGGACGCTGGTCTCGCGCTCCCACTCGCCCGACACGTAATACCGAATCGCGTCGGTCCCGCCGCCCACCTGGACGCCGTATTGATTGCGGTATCCGGTGGCGTTGGGAGACGCTTGCCGGTCGGCGAATAAATTGTAGCTGGAAACGCTGTCTTGGGTGCAGGCGCCGGTGGCCGCGCGATCGATGAGGCACTGGGTCGTGTTCGAAACCGTCGAACCGGTGGTCCAGGCCCGATAGGCCGTCGGATACTGGTTGTAGTCCTTGATGAAGCCCTGCTCGCCGTAGACGTTCCACTGCGTCTTGCCGGCCTTACCGCGCTTGGTCTTGATCACGATGACGCCATTGGCGGCATCAGTGCCGTACAGCGTGGCCGCTGAGGGGCCCCGGATCACTTCGATCGTTTCGATGTCCTCGGGGTTCAGGTCGTTCACCCGGCTCGGGTTGGTGCCCCCGATCCCGATTGACGAGGAGTTGACGTCACTCCACACTCGGGCGCCATCCACCACGTAGATCGGATTGTTGGAGAGCGACAGCGAGGAGTTGCCGCGAATCCGAATCCGAGCCCCGCCCCCTGTGAGGTTGTTCCCGAACACCGCCACGCCCGGGATCTTGGCGGAAATGATGTCGCCGAGGTTCGAGGCGGCGCTGGTTCGGACGATCTCCGGTGCGTCGAAGCTGGCCACTGCATTGCCGATCGACCGTTTCGATTGCTCGCCGGTCGCCGTGACCACGAACTCATCCAGGGAAAACGGCGTCAGCGTCAGCTCGAGGTCGACGGTGGCGCTTCCGCCGGCCGGGACGGCCACCGTCCGGGTGTTCGCCGAATAGCCGATTTGATAGACCCGAACGGTCTGGTCGCCGGCGGGGACGCCGGTAATCCGATAGCGCCCGTCAGACGTGGTGGCAACCGTGAGCGCCGTGCCGACGACGGTGACTCGGGCCCCCACGAGCGGCGACTTGCTGGCGCCGTCGACGACCCGCCCGGCGATGGTGCCACTTTGTTGGGCCTCGACGCCGCTCGTCAAGGCGATCAGGAAGCCGAGAGCCGCGAACGGCCGGATCGACAAATACCGCATAGGTCCCTTCCTCCGGGTGATGTACCGAGCCATCCAGGGTTCCTTGGGCAGCGAGGTGGGAGAACGCTTGCTTCTTAACGCACAGGCCGTGCCCCGTCGTCTCGTCACCTAAGCGCTTTGGTAGAAACGAGTTACGGGGCGACTAGTAGGGCCACGTGTACCTTCGACACGGACCCCGCAAACTGGGTCGTGTCGCGATGACACGCCCAGTCGGGATGCGGTTCCGCGCCAAGGCTGAAAATACCCCGCGGCGGTCGGCCAGCAACCCCGTCGAACCCGAACCTACCAACAGTCCGGGAACTCGGTTTCCACCCCGGACGCCAGCCGAATCAACTCCTTCGCCGCGTTCGAAAACGGCAGCAGCTTGGCCAACTCGCCTCGGCTGACGCGGACCTTGCCGGTCAGCAGCCCCATCATCGGCGCCAGGCGCCCCTCGAACAGCGCTCGCCAGACGGTGGGGCCGGCTTCGAGAATGAACTCCGCACCCGCCAGATCGGCCTCGGTCGCCGAGCGCGCCGCGCGACATTGTCCGTGCCAAACGTCGAGATAGACAGCCATCGGCGGGCGACCGTCGAATCCGGTCGCGACGGCCGCGATTGGGCCTTCCCAGGTTGCTGCGGCCTCTCGATACGCCTCGCTTCGATTGATCGCTTCACCCCAGGCGCGAGCCCAGGCGTCGGAAAAAACCGGCGGCATTCGGGAAACATAATTCACCGTACCGGCGCTTCAGGCCGATTCGGTGGCGGTTTTCGGGCTTCGGCTACCCATCGCCCAGGCCACGGGCTACAATCCGGTGGTCTGCGCGCCCGGATTTCCGTTGCCCGAGCCCACCCTCACACTCATCGGACTCGCCGCGGCGGCGGCCGTCACCGGTCTCCTCGCGGCGGTGACTTGGTGGTTTCGCCGGCTCTATCGGGCCGAGCACTATCACTGGTGGGTGATTGCCGCCATGCTGGCGACTACCCATTACTTCCTCACGACCCTGTCGGGAAGCCTTGCGTCCTCCCTCGCTCAGTCCCACCCCGTTCGCCTTGCCATGGAGACGGTGGCGTTGGCCGCGGTTCTGGCGGCGGCGGTGGCGCTGATCGCCGGGGCTTTGGCGTTTACGGGACGCGGTCCGGTGGCTCGCCGTTACGTCTGGGCCGGGATGGCGACGGCCGGTATCGTGGCGGTTGTGGTGCTCTTGACGCCGGTGCAGCGGCTTGGCGGACCGACCAACGGGTTCTTTGTCTCGGTCGCCGTCCGCTCGGTCGTGATCGGCGCGGCGATCGGTTGGGCCGGCGTCCGGATCTGGCGGCACGCCCCTGAACCGGGATGGGGCCCGACGCGGCTGTTGGCGGCCGCGTTCCTTGCCATTGCGGCGGTGCAGCTCCATCACTTGATCTACAGCGGCCTTCGTCTCGGCGGCACGACGCTCGGCTATCCGATAGCGTATGGCGTGATCCTCAACGTGGTTTTCCTGGCGGGCACCGCGGTGGCGTTCGTGATGGTGGCACTCGTCGAGGAGCGGACCCGGGCGCTGGCGAGCGTCGACCAGGTCCGTGAGGCCGAGGCGGCTCTTCGCCGGCAAGACCGCCGATTCCAGTCGATGATCGAGCATTCGACCGACATCATCACCGTCCTCGACGAGGACGCCACCATCAGATACGAAAGCCCGTCGATCACCAAGGTGTTGGGATACTCGACGACCGAGTGCGTTGGCAAGAGCGCGTTCGACTATCTCCACCCCGACGATCTCGAGGGGACCCTCGCTGCCTTTCAGCAGGGACTTCAGTCCCACGAGTCGGTGGCCCACCGGTTCCGGTTCCGCCACAAGGACGGATCGTGGGTCGTCTTGGAGGCCCGGGGTCGGTTGATCGCCGAGGACGGGGAACCCCCGAGTGTAGTGATCAACTCGCGCGACGTGACCGACCGCGACCGGCTCGAGCGCCAACTGCTCGATGCTCAGAAAATGGAAAGCGTCGGGCGCCTGGCCGGTGGGGTGGCCCACGACTTCAACAATCTCCTCACGGTCATCAAGGGCAATGCCCAACTGGCGCTCGCGGTACTGCCGGCCGGGAACCCGGCCCGGGCCGAGATCGAGGACATCCAGGAGGCGGCGGAGCGGGCGGCCCAACTCACCCGCCAGCTGCTCACCTTCGCCCGACGCCAGATCGTCGCTCCCGAGGTGATCGACGCCAACGAGGCGGTCCGTCGTGCCGAGCGGCTCCTTCGTCGCCTGATCGGCGAGAACATCCAGGTGACGACGGAGCTGCTCGATCGAGCCGCCTTCGTTCGGGTCGACCCGGTTCAACTCGAGCAGGTGGTCTTGAATCTGGCGGTCAACGCCCGTGACGCGATGCCGAACGGGGGCTCACTCTCCCTCCGGGTGGGACGGTGTCGGCTCGACGACGCCCAGGTCGTCGCGGGGCTCGAGGCGGGGTCGCACGTGACGATCTCCGTGATCGATACCGGAGTGGGGATATCGGAGGACGTTAGGCAACGCCTCTTTGAGCCCTTTTTCACGACCAAGGCACTGGGCGCCGGCACCGGGCTCGGCCTGGCGACCAGCTACGGCATCGTTCGCCAGGCCGGTGGCGCCATCGAGGTCGACAGTGAGGTGGGCCGAGGATCCTGGTTCACGGTGCTGCTTCCGGAGGTGGTCGGCTCCGAGGCAAAGCCGGCCGCGCCCACGCCCGCGGCTGGAACGCCCGGAGCCGAAACGATTCTGGTGGCCGAGGACGACCCGGCGGTGCGGCGGTTGGTGGTCACCGCCCTGCGAAACCAGGGATATCGGGTGCTCGAGGCGGCCGACGGGGTCGAGGCTCAAGAGATCGCGGCCGGCGTCGGCGAGGGAATCCACCTGCTGGTGACCGACGTCGTGATGCCAAGGATGGGCGGCGTGGAGTTGGCGCGGCGGCTGCGGGCCGTTCGACCGAGCCTCCCCGTCGCTTTCACGACCGGTTATGTCGAAGCGCTCCGACCCGACGAGCTTTGCCTTCGGTCCGCGCTGCTGCTCAAGCCGTATACGCCGGATGAATTGGCCCGGCAGGTTCGGCGCTTACTCGACCAGCCGCTCGAGGCGCTGGCAACCTTCGAGGTGAATCGATGACGACCGTCGGCCCGCGCCTCGTTCGCGCGCCCCGCGGCCGAGTCCTTTCGTGCCGAGGATGGCATCAAGAAGCCGCCCTCCGAATGCTGATGAACAACCTCGACCCCGAGGTTGCCGAGCGGCCCGATGAACTGATCGTCTACGGCGGGGGCGGGAAGGCCGCCCGCGATTGGGCCTGCTACGAGGCGATCGTCGCCACCCTCCGGCGGCTCGGGAACGACGAGACCCTCTTGGTCCAGAGCGGGAAGCCGGTCGGCGTCTTCCGGACCCATGAAGAGGCCCCCCGGGTGTTGATCGCCAACGCCCACCTGGTTCCCCGATGGGCCACCGCCGACGAATTCCGGCGGCTCGATCAACTCGGTCTCACCATGTACGGCCAGATGACTGCCGGGTCGTGGATCTACATTGGGACCCAGGGCATTCTCCAGGGCACCTACGAGACATTCGCCGAGTGCGCCCGACAACACTTCGGTGGCTCGCTCGCGGGTCGGTTGGTGATCACCGGGGGGCTTGGCGGGATGGGTGGTGCCCAGCCCCTCGCGGCCACCATGAACGGAGCGGCCTTTCTCGGGGTCGACGTCGACCAGACTCGAATCGAGCGACGGGTGGCCACTGGGTATTGTGACCGCCTCGCGACCGATTTGGACGAAGCGGTGGCGGCGGTATTGGCCGCGAAACGCAATCGGGAGGCCCTTTCCGTCGGGCTGGTCGGCAACATCGCGACCGTGCTCCCCGAATTGGTCCGGCGCGGAATCGAGGCCGACGTCGTCACCGATCAAACCTCCGCGCATGACCTCCACGTGGGGTATCTGCCTATTGGTGAGACGGTCGAATCCGCCCGGCTGGCTCGCGAGGCGGACCCCAGCGGCTACCAGGAGCGAGTGCTCGACTCGATGGTACTTCACGTCGAAGCGATGCTCGCCCTCCAGAAACGGGGAGCGGTGGTGTTCGACTATGGCAACAACCTCCGCGGCCAGGTGGCCGATCGACGGGGAATGAAGCAGGCCTTCGATTTCCCGGGGTTCGTCCCGGCCTTCATCCGGCCGCTCTTTTGCCGGGGGGCCGGACCGTTCCGCTGGGCCGCGCTTTCGGGCGAGCCGCGAGACATCGCCGTTACCGACGAGGCGGTCCTCGAGGCGTTCCCAGCCAAGGAGGCGCTGGCTCGATGGATTCGACAGGCCCGCGACAAGGTTCATTTTCAGGGTCTCCCCGCCCGAATCTGCTGGCTCGAGTATGGAGAGCGGGCCGAGATGGGTCTCAAGTTCAACTGGTTGGTCAAGACCGGACGGGTGGAGGCTCCGATCGTGATCGGTCGCGACCACCTCGACGCCGGGTCGGTCGCGTCCCCGAACCGCGAGACCGAGGCCATGAAGGATGGCTCGGACGCCATCGCCGATTGGCCCCTGCTCAACGCCATGCTCAACACCGCCTGCGGAGCCAGTTGGGTGTCCTTGCACCACGGCGGGGGAGTCGGGATCGGCTATTCGATTCACGCGGGCATGGTCGCGGTCGCCGACGGCACCGACTCCGCCGACCGCCGCCTCACCCGAGTGTTGACGGCCGACCCTGGCACCGGCGTCATGCGGCACGCCGACGCCGGGTACCAGGAGGCGATCGAGGTAGCGGCCGAACGCGGGGTGGACCTGCCAATGCTGTCCACTCCTCCGACTGGCCGCCCGCCCGCTTGACGTGCGAGTCCTCCGCAACATCTCCTGGCTCTATCAGTGTCGCGCCGAAGGTGGCCAGGGCGAGGTTCACCCGATCGGTGGGGCGGCCCTCGCCTGGGCGGACGGGATCATTCGGTGGGTGGGGCCCGAGTCGGCGCTTCCTCGCGAATACCGCCCGTGGCCCGACGAAGATGCTCAGCGATGCATCGTCGTCCCGGGGCTCATCGACTCGCACACCCACCTCGCCTTTGGCGGGTGGCGAGCCGACGAGTTCGAGGCCAAGTTGCTCGGCAAGAGTTACCTCGAGATCGCCCGGGCGGGTGGGGGGATTCTCTCCACCGTCACCAAGACTCGGGCCGCCTCCACGCCGGCGCTGGTCGATCGCTGCCTCGGCTTCCTGGCTCAGATGCGAGCGTTAGGTGTCACCACCGTCGAGGTCAAGACCGGCTACGGTCTCAGCCTGGAGCACGAGATCCGGACCCTCGAGATCTACCGGGCGGTCGCCGCGAAGACCGCCCAGACCATCGTCCCGACACTGTTGGCGGCCCACACGCTTCCGCCCGAATTTCGGAACGATCGACCCGGGTACGTCGAGCTCGTCATCCGAGAGATCATCCCCCGGGCGGCAACCGAGGGCTTGGCGCGGTTCTGCGATGTCTTTGTCGAGGAGACCGCCTTTTCGGTCGCCGAGGCGGAGCGGATCCTCGCCGCCGGGAAAGCCCGCGGCCTCGTCCCGAAGGTCCACGCCGACCAACTGACCGACGGCGGCGGCGCCGAGTTGGCGGCCCGGGTCGGCGCCGTCTCGGCCGATCACCTCGAACGGATCGGGGAGCCCGGGATCGCCGCCATGGCCCGCCACGGCGTGATCGCCGGAAGCCTGCCGATCGCCGCGTTGTATCTGAACCAGCGCCCGCTCCCGGCCCGGCGGCTGATCGAGGCCGGGGTCCCCGTTGCGGTCGCCACCGATTTCAACCCCGGTTCGGCGCCGAGCTTTGATTTGCCCCTAGCGATGATGCTGGCTTGCACGCTCCAACGGATGACCCCGAAAGAGGTCCTCAAGGGCGCTACCCAGATCGCCGCTCGGGCGATTGGCGAAGGCGGGTCGGCCGGGTCGCTGGAGGCCGGGAAGCGGGCGGACTTCGCAATGCTCGAGGCCGAGTCCATCGAGGATTGGCTGTACCATTTCCGGCGGAACCCGTCCCGCCGGACCGTGGTTCGGGGAGACGGCTAGCGAGTGTTCCCGTGTCGTAACGACATCCTTGGGATTGTCCGCTCGTGTCTTTTTGACTCGATCTTCTGGCGCATCCTCGTCTCCTAAGTCGTTACCTGTCAAGATGTTGGTGAATCGTTGATGGCCGGCGCATGAGTTGCCAAGGCCCTTGGTTCATGCTCCGGATCGGTTCCTTCTTTCTCGTCGGCGTCGTCGTGGGTTGCGCCACTGGTCCCGGTGAGGACGCCGCCAGGCTCGAGGGGACGGTGCTTCGGGGACCGGTGACCCCGGTCTGCATCGAGGAGGTCCCCTGCGATTTGCCGTTTGCGGGTCAGTTCGACGTGGAGCGCCTCGGCCGCCGAGTCACCCGATTCGAGAGTGACGCGGCGGGCCGATTCACGGTGCGGTTGGCCCCGGGCGATTACGCCATCCGGTGGATCGGGGGAGGGTTGGGGCCATTGGGACAGGTGAGAGCGGTGTCGGTCGAGCGGCCGGTGACCGACGTCGAGCTGCACTTCGACACTGGGATTCGGTGACCGGAACGGCGAAAGACGAGGGTGCTTGCGGTCCTGGGTGGCGAACGACATGTTTGTCCCCGTCTGAACACGAATCTCGGACGGGGGCGGCGGCGGGGGGCCGGCATCGGCGGTTGAGGTCGCGCCGGGCGGTCGTCTAAATCGCGTCGATGACGGGGTTTCCTTTGCAGGTAGTTCCAATCAGGTATCACCACCACAAACTCGGGGGATCGATGGGAATGCATCGCAGGATCCTGAGACTGGCGACAATGGGGCTGGTTGCCCTACCGGGCTTGGTACTGGCCCAAGGTCGACAGATCTCTGGCACCGTCACGCGAGTCGGGACCGGCGCGCCGATCGCCGAAGCGACGGTCTCGGTCGTCCTCAGCGGCGCCACGGCCCGAACCAACGCACAGGGCCAATTTTCGATTACGGCTCCTTCGGGTGAGGTCCGCATTCAGGTTCGCGCCATCGGGTTTTCGCGCAAGGACGCGATCGTCCCGGCGACCCAGAGCACGGTCAACTTCACCCTCGACCAGGACGTGTTCCGACTGGATGAAGTCGTCGTCTCGGGGCAGACCACGGTGGTCGAGCGTCGGAACTCCACGACTTCGATCGGCTTCGTCTCCGGGGATGACCTGACGAAAGTCGCCTCGGCGACGATCGAGAGCGCCCTCAACGGCAAGCTCGCGGGCGTGAACATTCAGGGGAACGGCGGGGCGCCCGGCGGCGGTATCCAGATGCAGATCCGCGGCACCAATACCATTCTGGGTGCCTTTGATCCGCTGTTCGTCGTGGACGGCGTCATCTACTCGAACGCCAAAATCCTCGGCGGTCGGGCGACAATCGACAACGGCGCCAGCCCACTCGAAGACGATCCGGCGAACCGGCTGGCCGATTTGAACCCGGCCGACATCGCCAGTATCGAGGTCTTGAAGGGCGCCTCGGCGGCCGCGATCTACGGTGCCAAGGCCGCCAACGGTGTGGTCGTCGTGAAGACGATCCGCGGCCAGCGTGGGGTCACCCGCGTCAACGTGTCGCAGCGGCTCGGAACCTTCGACCTGCTCCGGAAGTACAACCCACGGATTTACGGCAGCGCGGCCGAGGCCGCCACGTCGCACGGCGCCTCGGCGACGTCGTACTTGGCCACCCACCCGCTCACCGCCTACAACCACTACGATCAGGTTTGGGGCAAGAACCGGGTTTCCTACGAGACGGTGGCTGACGTCAGCGGCGGGACCGACAACACCAAGTACTTCATGTCCGCCACCTGGAAGCGCGACAACGCCATCGAGCCGGGTACCGGCTTCGCCCGGCAGGCCCTTCGCGTCAACGTCGACCAGAACATCGGGGAGAAGGTCGAAGTCTCGGTGTCGAGCGTCTTCAATCGGGCCCAGCACAATCGCGGCTGGGGCAACAACTGCAACAACTACGCGTGCTATGGCTATGCGCTGGCCTACATCCCGAGCTATGTCGATCTCCGAAAACAGGCGGACGGGTCCTACATCAACCCGGCCTCCGGCGGCGGCGTCTCGTCCAATCCGTTGCAGACCGCCGAGTTTTCTCGGAACGAAGCGGAGACCTATCGGTTCACCGGCGGAATGACGCTCACCTACAAGGCGTTCACCACCGAGAAGTCGAGCCTCCGGGTCATCGCCTCGGGTGGCGCCGACCTGTTCAGTCAGAACGACGATCTCTGGTCGCCGAACGAGTTGTACTACGAGTTCTCGCAGGCCCGTCCGGGGACCGCGATTCAGAATAACGGTAAGAACCGGCAGATGAACTGGAACACCGGCCTGGCGCACACCTACCGCGCCGGCGGGATTCAGTTCTCGACCTCCGCCGGACTTCAGTACGAGGACCGGCGGCTGCTCACCAGTCGGATCACCACCGACAACTTGGTTCCCGGCCAACAGAACGTGAACCAGGGCACCAACGTGGTCGTGGCGCAGACCCTGACACCCGAGCGAACCTTCGCTTTCTACGGCCAGGAAGACCTCCTCCTCTTCGAGGACCGCCTCCTCATCACCGGTGGGGTCCGGGCCGAACGGTCGAGCGCCAACGGCGACATCGGGAAGTACTACTACTATCCCCGCGTCTCGGCCAAGTACAGCTTCCGCGACCTGGTTGGCCAGGGCAGCGAGTTGAAGGTTCGGGCCGGCTATGGGCAACTGGGCAACCAGCCGAACTTCGGCAACAAGTTCACCACCCTCAACACGCCTCAGCTCGGCGGCCAGAACGGCTTCTCCGTCAGCACCATCGCCGGTGATCCGACCATCGCGCCGGAGCGGGTCAAAGAGTACGAGGGCGGCATCGACCTCAACTTCTGGGGCGGCCGAGCCAACATCGACGTGACCGCGTACAATCGGCGGACCACCAACCTGTTGTTGAGCCGGACCCCGGCCCAATCCACCGGGTTCACCAGCCAGATCTTCAACGGCGGGCAGATCTCCAACAAAGGGCTCGAGGTGGTGGTGGGCGTCACCCCGATCCAGCAGCGGAACTTCAACTGGGTCTCGTCGACTTCCTTCACGCTGACTCGATCGAACGTCGACAGCCTGCCGGTGCCGGCGTTCCGGCCGCCAGCGTCGGGATTCGGCGGTCTAGGAGTGTTGTTCATCGCGCAAGGCAAGCCGCTCACCCGAGTCTTCGGGACTTATCTCGACGCGAGCGGGGCGGTCGTGCAGGGTGATGTCGGCGACACCAATCCCGACTTCCGGGTGGGTTTCCAGAACAGCTTCGGCTACAAGAGCCTCAACGTCAGCGTAACGGTCGACTGGCAGAAGGGTGGCACGGTCACCAACTTGACCCAGCTGCTCTATGACGACGGCCAGACGGCATCCGACTTTGGGTCGGCGGCCTACGGGGCTCGGTGGCTCCCGAACGGGTTTGCCGCCAAAGGTCACATCACTCCCTACATCGAACCGGCGACCTTCCTGAAGCTCCGGGAAGTGGCGATCAACTGGGCCTTGCCCCAGAGTGTCGCTCAAGCCCTCGGTTTGGGAATCCGCGACATGAGAGTCGGGGTCACGGGCCGGGATCTCCTCTGGTCGACCTCGTACACCGGGCTCGATCCGGAGGTGGCGAATTTCGGCGCCGCGGCGATTCGATCCAACGTCGACGTGACGCCCTATCCGCCCAGTCGGAGCGTCTTTTTCAACGTCGCCGTGAGCTTCTAGGAGCAATGACAATGACGACGACACGATTTCTTCGGGTTCTCGGGCCGGCCGCCTTGCTGTTGGCGGCGGCCTGCTCCGACAGCCACTACGACATTCTCAACACCAACTCGCCAACCGTTCGGCAGCTCACCGAGACGCCCAATCGGGCGATTCTCGGCCGGGCGGCCCTGGGCGTCGCGGCGCAGGCCGCCAATGACCTGGGCGGCGAGATCTCCTTCTTCGCGATCTTCGGGCGAGAGGGCTACAACCTTCTCGGCAACGACCCCCGGCTGACTCAGGAAATGCTCCGAGGTCCGCTCGAGGCTGGCGGGTTCGGGGGTGCCAACTTCCAGGGTAAGTACATCTCGCTCCGGACGATCAACACCTATCTCCGAGCGATCGACCAGGCCGCCGATCTGACCGCGGCGGAAAAATCGGCCTCGAAGGGTTTTGCCCAGACGATCAAAGCCTTGCATTTCCTCCGCCTCATCGTGCGGAATGGCGCCCTGGGTACTCCGATTCGGGTCGAAGTGAGCCTCAACGATCCACCGGCGCCTTTCGTGAGCCAAGCCAACGTCTACGCCTACATTGTCGCCGCGCTCGATTCGGCGAGGGCATCGTTGCAGGCGGGTGGTTCGGCTTTCCCATTCGCGACGCCATCCGGGTTCGAGTCAGCCAGCACACCGGCGAACTTCATCAAGTTCAACCGGGCGTTGTATGCCAAGGCCCAGGTGCTGCGGGCCACTCTGGCTGGGGGCGGCAATGCGGCCTATCAGGCGGCCCTCACCGCGATCAACGAGTCGTTCATCAACCGGACGGGCAATCTCCAGGACGGCGTGTTCTACGCCTTCTCCACCGCCTCGGGCGAGCCCAACAACCCGATTTTCGAAACCGCGGCGGCCCAGCGCTTCTTCCTGCACCCCTCGATCGTGACGGGCGCCCAGCTTCGAGGCAACGGCCAGAGGGATCTTCGCTACACCACCAAGTCCGTCCTCCACGTCGACGCTGGCAACGCGCCGATCGATCGGGTGGTCGGCGGGTTGACCGGAAACGTGAAGCCGAAAATGTATGCCGACCTCGGCGCCGACATCCCGATCATCAAGAACGAGGAGTTGATCCTCCTCGCGGCGGAGGCCAATTGGTTCGCCGGGTCCAAACAAGCGGCGCTCGATGACATCAACCTGATTCGGACCGTCTCCGGTGGTTTGGCGCCGACCACGTTGACGACGGCGTCGACCAACGAGCAGTTCACCACCGAACTGGTGTACAACCGGCTCTACTCGCTGTTGTGGGAGCAGGGGACCCGATGGGTCGACGCCCGCCGGTTCGGGAGGCGCTCCACCCTACCCCTCGATCGGGCCGGCGACACCACGTTCGAGACCATGTTGGTCCCGGGAGCCGAGTGCGATGCTCGCGGTCTCTCGGTGCCGTGCACCCCGCCGGTCCAATAGGCTATTTGGTTGAGGACCAGAGAGGGCCGGGGCGAAAGCCCCGGCCCTTTTTGCTGCGCGGATGGCGGCTAACCACCGATTTTCGCCTCGACGATCCGTTGAATCTCCGACTCGAAACCGCCCGCCGCGGCGGCCAGCCGCCCGCCCTCCTCGAGTAGCCGAGAAACTTCGGCCCGCACCCGGAGCCCCGGGACGTTGGTCCGGATGTTGAGCCACGCTCCCAACACCGCCGAGCGAGCGCACAGCGCGCCCACGCCGGCGTCCGAGGCGGAAGCGGGGTTGCCGCGCTCGGCCATCGCTTTCAAGAGGGGGAACGTCGCGCTGGCTGCTTCCATCACTCGAAACGGGACCTCGATCGCGCCGCGATTCGCCGCCTCCATCGCCGTGGCTCGGATCGCTTTCTCCGGTTCGGTGGCCCGGGGCAGCGACATCGCCGCGAGAACCCGGTTGAACGCGGTCGTATCGTCATCCACCAGTCGCAACAGCTGGTCCTTCAGCGACTGGCCCTTCACCGCCCAATCGGAAAACTCCTCCCAGCGGTCGTCCCACCCGCGCTTGTGCGCCGAAAGGTTGGCCACCATTGCACCGAGCGCCGCGGCGAGGGCGCCGAGCAGGGCGGCCACCGAGCCGCCACCCGGGGCGGCCGACTCGCTCGCCGTTTCGTCGACGAACCCGATTACCGTCCGGTCGACCAACCGAGCGAGGCCGCTGTCCCGAAGCCGGTGTTCGATGATCCGCTCCTCCGGCTTGAACGGTCCCAATTCTTCGAGACCCAACGATCTGACCGCGATTCGAATCAGCTCGCGCTCGGAAACCCCGAGCGACCGGCGCTGCTTTCGAAGGAAGTACCGACCGGCCTCCAGCAACGTGGCCAGCGGCACCAGGCCAACCAGCTCCGAACCTGTCACCCGGAGCCCCCGGTTCTCGGCCTTGTCACAGACCTCGTCGAATGCGACGTGCAGGGGAGTGACCCGGAGGTCGGTCAGGTTCATCGAAACTTGGGCGATTCGGTATTCCTCGATGTACCACCCGATCGCCTTCACGGCCTGCAGCGTCCCTGGGATCATCACCGGGTTGCCGGCGGCGTCGACCACCGGTTTGCCGAGGAGCGGGTCGCCCTCGCGCTTTGGGCGGCCCGCTTCCCGCACGTCAAACGCGACCGCGTTGGCGCGTCGGGTGGAGGTGGTGTTGAGGTTGACGTTGTAGGCCACCAGGAAGTCGCGGGCGCCGATGACCGTCGCCCCCGTTTGGGGATTGAACTCTCGCGGGCCGAAGTCGGGTGCCCACCCAGGCTCGGCGATTTTCTTGACCAAGCCCTCGTATTCGCCGGCCCGAATGACCGCGAGATTCTTGCGGGCCTCGTTGGGTTGGGCCGCTTCGTATAGATAAACCGGAATCCCCAGGTCCGTCCCGACCCGGCGAGCCAGCTCGACCGCGTGAAGCGCCGTTTCCGCCAAGGAAATCCCGCTGATCGGAACCAACGGGCAGACGTCCGTGGCCCCCATTCGCGGGTGCTCGCCTCGGTGCCGCCGCATGTCGATGAGTTGGGCCGCGCGCCAAATCGCCCGGAAAGCGGCCTCGACCACGGCGTCCGGAGTCCCGGCGAAGGTCACCACCGTTCGGTTGGTGGACTTGCCCGGGTCGACGTGGAGCAACTTCACCCCTTCTACCCCTTCGATCTCATCGGTAATTTGGCGGACGACCAACAGGTCGCGGCCCTCGCTGAAATTGGGCACGCATTCGATGAGCTGGGTCATACGTTCCTTGTCGTTGCAGGCCCCCGCGACCGCGGAAATCTACCGCAAGGCGCTCCGATGACGAACCATCTCGAAACCGGCCTCGACCGCCGTTCCTTTTTCTCGCTCTGTACCCTTGCCGGCGTTGGCCATCCGGCCTTCGCCGAAGCCCTCTGGCGTCGGGCCGGTGGGCCAGAGGGGGCGGCGGACCAGAGTCCCCAGCAGACTCCGACCGTGACGAAAGAGATGGTGGCGGCGGCGGCGGCCCTGATCGGTCTCGAGTTCACCGAGGAGGAGAAAGATGAGCTGGCCCAGACCCTGGGTGGCACGATGGCCCTGCTGACGACGCTGCGCCAGGTGTCCCTTCCGAATTCGGTCGCGCCCGCCTTCAGGTTCGATCCGGAGCTTCCCGGGAAAGCGGGTAAGGGCGGGCCCCGCCTTCGACTGGCCGAAGGGCGGCTCGGTCGCAAAGGGTTGACGAAACCCGCGGACCCGGCCGACTTGGCGTTTCTCCCGGTGACCGATCTGGCCGAGTTGATCCGAACAAAGCGGGTGACCTCGACCGAGCTCACGCGGCTCTACCTCGATCGGCTCAAGCGCCATGGGCCGGGCCTCCAATGCGTGGTCAACCTGACCGAGGATCGAGCCCTGAACCAGGCTCGGCAGGCCGACGAAGAGATCCTGGACGGCAAGTACCGAGGACCGCTCCACGGGATCCCCTGGGGCGCTAAAGATCTTTTCGCGGTGCCCGGGTACCCGACGACCTGGGGCACCGGTCCGTATCGGGATCAGCGGTTCGAGGAGCCGGCGACCGTCGTCGAGAAGCTCGACCGCGCGGGCGCGGTCTTGGTGGCCAAGCTCACCCTGGGTGAGCTCGCGATGGGCGACGTGTGGTTTGGCGGCACCACCAAGAACCCTTGGAAGCCCGATCAAGGCTCAAGCGGGTCGTCCGCCGGGCCGGGGTCCGCTACCGCAGCCGGTCTGGTGGGGTTCAGCCTCGGCACCGAAACTTTAGGCTCGATCGTCTCGCCCTCGGATCGTAACGGGGTTACCGGGCTCCGGCCCACCTTCGGGCGAGTGAGCCGGCATGGAGCCATGGCGCTCTGTTGGTCGATGGACAAGGCCGGGCCCATGTGCCGTTCGGTCGACGACTGCGGCCTTGTCCTCCGGGCCATTCACGGCGCCGACGGGCGCGACCCGAGCGCGGTCGACCGCCCCTTTGGCTGGAGCCCCGAGCGGACCCTGTCGGGGATCAGGGTCGGCTATCTGAAGGCGGGGTTCGAGGCCGATCACCCGACCAAACCGTTCGACGACGCGGCCCTCAACGCGATGCGGACGTTGGGTGTCAATCTGATTCCGATCGAGATCCCGACCGACCTCCCGGTGGGCTCCCTTCGAATCATCCTGCAGGCGGAGTCTGCCGCCGCGTTCGACGAGCTGACTCGTTCCAACCGAGACGATCAAATGACTCGCCAGGGTCGGGGTACCTGGCCCAGCAACTTCCGAGCGTCCCGGTTCATTCCGGCGGTCGAGTACCTCAACGCCAACCGGGTCCGATCTCTGGTGATGCGGCAGATGGACGAGGTGATGGAACGCGTCGACGTGTTCCTCACCCCGAGTTTCGCGGCCAACATCCTCCTCATCACCAACATGACGGGTCACCCGTCACTGACGATGCCGAACGGATTCCGGGAGGACGGCACGCCGGTGAGCCTCTCCTTCATCGGCCGGCTGTTCGGGGAGTCCGAGCTCCTCGCCGTCGGAAAGGCCTACCAGGAAGCGACCGGGTTCCACCGTAAACATCCCGCGGGGTTTGCCTAACATGATCGATTCGGTGCTGTTGGAGGAACTGTCCTGGACGACGGTGGAACGGAAGATCGCGGCCGGCTGCCGGACCGTAGTGATCATGACGGCGTCGATGGAGCAGCATGGTCCTCACCTGCCAACGATGACCGACACGGCCATCGGCTACGCGGTCGGCGAGCGGGTGGCCCGGAAGCTCGGTGATGCCCTCCTCGCCCCGGTCATTCGCCCGGGCTGCTCGGACCACCACCTCGCCTTCCCTGGGAGCCTCTCGATCCCCGAGGATGTTTTCATCGCGACGGTCGTGGCGTCGGTGCGGTCGCTCGCGCCGCACGGATTTACGCGCTTCGTCCTGTTGTCGTCGCACGGCGGCAATTTCGCCGCGCTCGAGAAGGCCGCGGACCGGTTGAAGGAGGAGCTCGATCCCCGAAGCGTTCGTGTCCAGGCCTTTGCGGGGCGCGACGCCTTGCGGGAGACCATGCAAGTGATGCTGGCCGCCGCGGCCGAGCACGGGGTCGAGCAGGAGGTCGACGCGATTCACGCCGACGCCACGGAAACCTCGGTGATGCTCCTGCGGCACCGCACTCTGGTGGATCAAAGCCGGCTGGAGCGGGGCCGGATGGGGCACATCGACACCGACGAACTCTTTGCCAAGGGCCTCCGGGCGATCACCCCGAACGGCGTTCTGGGGGATCCCCGAGGGGCGACGGCCGCGATCGGCGAAACGGTTGTCGAGCGCCTCGCCGATCACATCGTGAAACGACTCTCCCTCTAGTAACTCGCCTGCAACCCCAACGGAATCCCAGTCGCCCAGAACACCATCAGGAGGATCGTCCACGACACCAGGAACGAGATCGAGAACGGCAGCATCAGCGAGACGATCGTGCCGATTCCCGTTCCGGTCACGTATCGCCTGGCGTACACCACCACCAGCGGGAAGTAGGGCATCATCGGGGTGATGATGTTGGTGGATGAGTCGCCGATCCGGTAGGCGGCTTGAGTCAAGTCCGGCGAGATCCCCAGTTGCATCAGCATCGGCACGAAGATGGGGGCCAGCAGGGCCCACTTGGCCGACGCCGATCCAATCAGCAGGTTGACGCCCGTGGTCAACAGCATGATGCCGACGACCGTCACCGGGGCCGGCATCGCCATCGCCTTGAGCGCGTTGGCGCCTTTCAACGCCAGGAGGGCGCCAATGTTCGACTGGCCGAACGCCGCGATGAAGAGCGAGGCGAAGAACGCCAACACGATGTAGTACCCCATCGTGCTCATCGACTTGCTCATCGCCTGGATCACGTCGCGATGCGATTTGACGGAACCGCCGGCGTACCCGAAGACGACCCCCGGGAGCAGGAACAACAGGAAAATCAGAGGAACGATCGACCGCATGAGGGGCGCGTCGGCCGCGGTCAAGAGCCCCTTGGGCGATCGAAAGGCCGACGACGCCGGGGTCGAGGCGATCGCCAGGACGACCACCCCGCCGATCATGGCGATCGCCGCGGCCCGGAGTCCGCGGCGTTCCGCGTCCGTCAATGGGTCCATCCTCGGGACGGCGTCGAGGTCGCCATCCACGGCCACGCCGCGGAGCCTCGGCTCGATCACCCGGTCGGTCAGGAACCACCCGACGGCCACGATCAGCCCGGTCGAGGCAATCAAGAAGAACCAATTGTTGAGCGGATTGACTTGCCGGGTCGGGTCGATCAGCTGGGCGGCCGATTGCGTGAGGCCCTGGAGCAGGGGATCGAGGCTCGACGGGATCAGGTTGGCGCTGAACCCCCCCGATACCCCCGCGAACGCCGCCGCGATTCCCGCCAGGGGATGACGGCCGACCGCCGCGAACATCACCGCACCGAGGGGGATCACCAAGACGTAGCCGGCGTCGGCAGCGGTGTGGCTCAACGTCGCCACCAGGATCAGGAGCGGCGTCAGGAGCCGCGGGGCAGTGACTCCGAGGATCGCCTTCAGGCCCGCGGAGATGAAGCCGGTATGCTCCGCCACTCCCACGCCGAGGAGGGCCACCAGGACCACCCCCAGGGGATGAAAGCTCGTGAAGGTGGTGACCATGTTGGACAGAAACGTGGCGATCGCCCCGCCGGTGACCTGATTGATCACCCGGATCGGCTGGCTGTTCCGGGGGTCGATCTCGGTGAACTGCAGTGGCGCCAGAAACGCCGAGAGCAGCCAGACGGCAAAGAGCAAAATCACGAAAAGGAGGGCGGGGTCGGGCAACTTGTTGCCGACCCGCTCGATGGTGCCGAGGATCCGATCGAGCCGTCCGAGCGGCGCGGCCGTCGAGGACTGCGGAGCACCAGCCGTCACGTGATCTCCTTGGTCGGGGATTTACCGTCCATCAATCGCCGGGAGAGGCTATCGAACAAGGAAGCCTCCCCGCAAGGGGTCCCGGTCGTCGACCGAGAACTCGGCCCGGCCGGTGATGAAGGCCTCCCCATCGACCCGAGGGATCACCGCGGGATGCGGCCCGCAGGTGGTCCGCTCGAGAATCTCCACGCCGAACTCGCTGCCGACGATACTCTCGATTCGAATGCGCTCCCCGGGCGCCAGGCGGGATCGGGCGGCGAGGAGGGCCGCCCGGCCGCTCACTCCCGTGCCGGTTGGCGACCGATCGAGCTCCCCGTCGGCGAAAATGCAGACATGCCGGCTGTGGGCGCCGGGGTGCTCCGGGGGTCCGGTGAAGATGGTACCGTAGAGGAAATCCAAGGCCGGCTCGACGGGATGGCGGATCGGGCCCGCCGCCATCACTGCCAGCTTGATGGCGCGGCCGGCAGCGATCAGCTCGGTGGCGCGAGAGGGGGTCAAAGAGAGACCTAACGGTGGCCCGTCGACGTAGGCGTAAAATGCCCCGCCGAACCCCAGATCGTAGCGCACCGATCCGAGGCCACCGACCTCAACCGTCTGGTCGAGCGCCAGGGCGAACGACGGGACGTTGAGAAACGTCACTCGGCCCGCCCGGCCGTTGGTGACCGCGATCTCGGCCCGGATGAAGCCGGCCGGGGAATCGATCCCGATCACCGTGGTGGGCTCCGTTACCGGGACCATCCCGGTCTCGACCGCCACCGTCGCCATGGCGATGATCCCGTGGCCGCACATCGTGCTGAACCCGTCGTTGTGCATGAAGAGCACTCCGAACGCCGCGCCCGCGCTGACCGGATCGGTGACGAAGCAGCCATACATGTCGGCGTGGCCCCGGGGCTCCCACATCAGAAGCCTCCGGAGGCCATCGAGCTGCTGCTCGGCGTACGCTCGCTTGGCCACCATCGTGGCCCCCGGGATCGGAGGAGCCCCGCCGATGACCACCCGAAAGGGCTCCCCCCCGGTGTGGGAGTCGATCACCCTGATGGGGGACGACCGTCCGGCCTCCGGTTTCCAGTCGCGTTCTGTCGTCAACCTATCCGTCCTATCCGTCCTATCCGTCGTATCCGTCCTATCCGTCCTATACCGGCCACTGCTGCGTCACGCAGTGAATCGCGCCGAGCCCCCACACCAGATCGGTACAGTCGATCGGGATCACCTCGCGATCGGGGAAGCACCGCGCCAGCGTCGCTCGGGCAAGGTCGTCCCGGGTCGGGTCGTAGGCCGGCATCAGCACCACGCCGTTGGCGACGTAGAAGTTGGCGTAGCTTGCCGGGAGCCGTTGATCCCCCTGGTACATCGGCCGCGGCATCGGCAGAGTGACCACGTCCAGCGACCGCCCGTCCTGGTCGACCATTCGCGCCAGCCGTTCGAGATTGTCTCGCAGAGGCCGGTGGTTGGCGTCGGCGGGATCCTCCTCGATCACCGTGACGACCGTGGTCGGGTCGACGAACCGGGTCAGGTCATCGATGTGACCGTCGGTATCGTCTCCCTCGATCCCCTCACCCAGCCAGAGAATGTGTCGGACGCCGAGGTGGCTGGAGAGGTAGCCTTCGATGTCCGCCTTGGCGAGACCGGGATTCCGATTGGGGTTCAGCAGGCACGACTCGGTCGTCAGCAGGGTCCCTTCGCCGTTGACGTCGATCGAGCCGCCCTCCATCACGACCCCGGGCCGAACGCACTCGATCCCGAACTCCGCGGCGATCAACGTGGGGATTTCATCGTCAGCGTCGAACGGCGGGTATTTGCCGCCCCAAGCGTTATAGCCCCAGTCGATAATCCGGGTCTCCCGGCGGCCGAAGGCATCCCGCTGAACGAAGATGGGCCCATGATCGCGGCACCAGGCGTCGTTGGTGAGGTGGTGGTGAAAGAAGACGTTGGTCGTCGGAACCCCGGCGGCGGCGAGGCAGCGCCGGGCGGCGGTTTCCATCCCGCCATCGGCGACGTTGATGTGGACCTCCTCCCGAGGGGCCAGATGTCGCGCGATCTCGGCGAACACTCGAGGCACCGGTCCGAACCTGTCGGGCCACGAGGATTGCCGGTGCGGCCAGCTGAGCCAGGTGCCCCGGTGGGGCGCCCACTCCGCCGGCATTCGGAACCCCTCAGTCATCCAGATATCGCTTGGTCAACCCTCCATACGCGTCGATTCGTCGATCTCGTAAAAACGGCCAATGAGTCCGAACTACGTCGATTTGTGCCAGGTCGCACGAGACGATCAGAGTGTCTTCCTCGCCGCCGGCCTTCCCGAGGAGCCGGCCGTTGGGGTCGGCCACGAAACTCCCGCCCCAGAACTCGAGCCCGCCGGCCGAAGAGGGCTCGAAGCCAACCCGATTGACCGCCGCGACGAAAATGCCGTTGGCCACCGCGTGGCTTCGCTGAATCGTTTCCCAGGCGCTCTGCTGGCGTTCGCCAAACTCCGTTTTCTCCGACGGAAGCCAGCCGATTGCGGTCGGATACAGGAGGATCTCGGTGCCCGACATCGCCGTGAGCCGGGCGGCCTCGGGATACCACTGGTCCCAGCAGATCAGCACGCCAAGACGGCCGAACCGCGTTTGCCAGGTCCGGAATCCGAGGTCACCGGGGGTGAAGTAGAACTTCTCGAGGAATTGGGGATCATCCGGAATGTGCATTTTCCGGTATTTCCCGAGGTAGCGCCCGTCGGCATCGATCACCGCTGCCGTGTTGTGATAGAGACCCTCGGCCCGTTTCTCGAACACCGAGGCGATCACCACGATCCCGAGCTCTTTGGCCAGCTGGGCCAGGACCTCGGTGGTGGGTCCGGGAACGGACTCGGCCAGCTGGAAGAACCGGTGGTCCTCCGCCTGACAGAAGTACGGTCCCAGGAACAGTTCTTGGAGGCAGACGACGTTGGCGCCGCGGCTCGCGGCATCGCGGATGCGGTCGACGGCCTTGGCGAGGTTCCGGGTGGGGTCCTCGACGCAACGCATCTGAGGGAGCCCGATCGTTACCGTGCGTGAAGGAGGGTGGGACGTCATGGCTGCCAAATCTAACGGCTCGGGGAGGGTGGGGGACGTCCCTCCCACCGGGGGGACGACGGGCTTATCATCGTCGGGAAGGGCCACGGTTTCACCAGACGCTCGAAGGAGCCGGTATGTTGGCAGGATTCATCGTGCTCGCGGCAATCCAGCAGCCGTCAGCGGGCGCTCGGATCGAGATCTCGCCGGCCCAGCCCGAGATCCAAGTGGGACAAACCCTCCAAATGTCGGCCAAGGTGCTCGACGCGAACGGCGGGGCGGTTCCCGGTGTCCGGGTGATCTGGTTCGGGAGTGGCGACGGCACCGTCGATTCGACCGGGGTAGTCCGCGGTGGATTCAGGGGATACATCCAGGTGGTTGCGATGGCGGTGGTGCCGGGCGTTGGCCGCACGACCGAGCAGATCCGGGTTCGGGTGACGCCAGCGCCCGCTGCAAAACTGCAACTCTCCGCCTCGGCGCTCAAGCTGGCGATTGGCTCGCGATACACGATTGCTGCCACGGCTTTCAGCGCCGAAAACGACGTCCGGTATGACCAAGCGGCTTTTTCCTCGAGCAACCCGGGCGTCGTGAGCGTCACCCCCGATGGCCGATTGCTGGCCTTGCGAGCCGGCTCGGCCACGATCACCGGCGTTGCAGGCACCGCGCGGGCAACCACCGTGGTGGCGGTCGTGGCGCCCGCGCTCGCCAGTCTTTCCGTTATTCCAGGGACGACGACCGCGCCGACCGGAGACGTGATCAGGTTCAAGGCCAACGTCCAGGACCGAGCCGGACGCCCCGTCGAGGGATTGGCCGTTCGGTGGTCGGTGGCGGCGGTGGGCCCCACCGGCGCGGGGCAAATCGACGCCGAGGGCGCTTTCGTCGCCGAGGAACAGGGGAACTACACGATCACCGCGAGCGTCGGGAGCCTCACCGCCGATGCCCTCGTTCGGGCCACCCCCCGGCACGTGGCCCGCGGGATCGAAGTCGTCGGACGGGTTCCGGTGCCGGAGCGCGGTGCCGAGGTCTGGCCACATCCGGGCGGGAAGTGCGTCTACTACAGCACGATTTCCGACCGGGTCTACGCCATCGATGTCAGTGAGCCGAGCCAGCCGAGGATCGTCGATTCGATGAAGATCGATGCCCGGCTCATCAATGACGTCATGACGACCGAGGACGGCAAATACGGCGTCTTCAGTCGGGAAGGGGCCTCGAACCGGAAGAACGGCATCGCGGTCTTCGACGCCAGCGACCCCTGCCATCCCAAGGTCATCGCCGACTATACCACGACCGTCTCGGGAGGCGTCCACTCCTCGTACGTGTACCAGGGACATGTCTACCTGACCGACGATGCGAGCGGCTCGATGCGGGTCATCAGCATCAAGGACCCCTCCAATCCGCGGGAGGTGGGCCGATGGCAGACCAGTCAGACCGAGCATGGCCGGTACCTGCACGACATCGATGTCCGCGGTGGCCTCGCCTACCTGTCCTACTGGAACGATGGTCTGATCATCCTCGATATCGGCAACGGTATCAAAGGGGGTAGTCCCGAAAGGCCGGTCCTGGTCTCCCAGTTGAAGTACGACCTCAACCACCTCTACCGCCGGGTCGACGACATGTACGGCCTCGGTGCCCGAGGCACCCACACCTCCTGGCGGCACAAGAACTACATCTTCATCGCCGACGAGGTCTATGCCTCGAAGCCGGCCAAGGGACACGATGGCGGCAATGATCTCACCTGGGGACGTCTCCAGGTGGTGGACGTTGCCGACATCTTCAAACCGAAGATCGTGGCTTGGTACGAACCCACCGACGGTGGCGTTCACAACGTCTGGGTCGAGGGCGACTCGCTGTACATGGGCGCCTATCAGGGAGGGGGCCGGGTGGTCGACATCTCCGGCGAGTTGAAGGGCGATCTCCTCCGCCAGGGACGCGAAATCGCCTGGCTCTTCACCGCCGATTCGGCCGGCTCCAAGCCCAGGGCTACCTTCACCTGGGGCGCGGCGGTCAAGGACGGCCTGATCTACTTCAACGACATCAACACCGGGCTCTGGATCACCCGGCTCGAGAGGAAGGAACGACCGGTTCCCTGAGTTGACTCGCGGGTCACCGGTCCGGTGAGGTCGGAAACGCCTCTCGGCCAAAGCCGAATCGCCCGGCGAGGGTCCGGAGCTGATGGTCTCCTCGGCCCTCGAGTGCCGTTACCAGACGATAGAATCTGGTTTGAGCGTCGAACGGAACCGGGAGGCCCTCGAGCGAAAGGAGGTCGACGGCCTTGGTGAGCCGAGTGATGGCCTCCGGCGTGGCGTCGCCCGCCCGGTCCGGCACCAGGCGGGTCACGGCGTCTCGGAGGGTCTCGGCGTATTCCGCCGATCCATGGGCGAGCCGCACCAGTTCCTCAGCGGTAAACACTTCGCGCAGCGCCTCGCGGCGGAGAACCTCCCGCACCAGCGCCCGCTCCCGTTCGGGCAGGGCCTCCAGGCCAACCGTCACCGGAGCGTTGGTGGCCGCCCGGGTGAGGTCGACCTCGATGGAGAAACCGTCGGCTCGATGAACCGACGTGACGAAGCGATCTACCCTCCCGGTACGGCGGTGTTGAGTTTGGAGCATGTTCTCGCCTAACGCCCCGACCAGGTAGGCGCCGATCACGTGTCGGCTGTGGCCGGGGCGCAGCGCGGCCGTGGCGGCGAAACCGGCCGCGGCTCGGATCTCGGGAGGCCATCGGGGCCGGACCCTCGTCCGGTACAGGTCGGCGCCGGTGCCCATCGACGGATCGTTGCCGACGGCGTGCTCCAGCCGTGCGAGGAGTCCCGCCTCCAGTCGATCGCGGTGGTTCCCCGAAAGATCGATGGCCCGACCGGCATACTTGAGGACCTGGAGGGTTTCGATCCCAGCCAGATCGTCGAAGAACCAGCCGCACGACGTGAACATCCGGAGCGTGTTGCGTTCCAACTCGACCAACTCCCGGGCCCGCTCTTCCAGGTCCGAGGGGGCCCCCAAAGCGCCGTAGGTGGTCCGAGCGGCCCACGGATCGGCGAAGTAGCGCGCCGCCTCGGTTCCATAGATGGCGTGAAGCTCCTCGGCCAGCCATTCCAGCGCCGCCCGAAGCGGGCCGCGCCACGCTTGGGAGGTGCCCACCACCAGCCGGCATCCGCAATCGGAGCGCCACCGTTCGACGCCATGGGGACAACTCCACGAACTCGGCGCGACCAGGGTGACCGGGTCGGTGGCGGGATGGCGGGCCAGATAACTCGCGAAGTTCTCGAAGCGGCAGTCGGGATCCACCCGGAGCGACTCGATCAAGGCGGCGAGGGCCATCTCCCCGAATCGATGGTGATGGCCATAGGTCTCGCCGTCGGTCGCCATCGCCCGCAGGAGGGGGCCCGAGGGTGGAACCGGCTCGGCGTGGATTCGTTTGATCCAGGCGGCGGCGTCCTTGATCAGGGGCCCGAAGGCGACGTCGTGGGACAACTTCCCGTCGTAGGGAAACACCGCGATCGTCTTCCCCGACCGGGTTCGGTAGATCCCCGGCCGCCCGGCCGGCGGGAGTGGCGAGACTTGGGTCGGGGCGACGATCGTGAACGCCACGCCCTCGGCCGCCAAGGCATCGAGGGTGTCATCGTCCACGGCGGTCTCGGGCAGCCACATCCCCGTCGCGTCGCGCCCGAAACGCCGGCGAAAATCCGTGAGTCCCCAACGGATCTCGGTGGTCTTCTCCCTGGAGGAGGCCAACGGCAGAATGAGATGGTGGTAGGGCATCGCAATCGCGTTGCCATGGCCGCCAAGCCGCGCAACGCTGGCCCGATCGGCGGCCAGGATTCCGCGGTAGGTGGCGGGCGCCTCCCGCTCCATCCACTCGAGCAGGGTCGGCCCGACGTTGAAGCTGATCCACTCCAGGGTGTTGACGATGGCTCGGATCGCGCCGTCGGTTCCCGCTACCCGGGCGGCCAACACCGTTCGGTAGCACTCCCGCTCGATCCGCTCGTTCCAATCATGAAACGGCGCCGCGTTCTCCTCCCGCTCGACGAGCTCGAGCCAGGGGTCCTCCCGAGGTGGCTGGTAGAAATGAGCGTGGACGACGATCGACCGTCGGGCAGCGCTCGTCATCGAAGCGCGGAGGCCCTACCCACCGAGCGCGCGGTGGCGAGGGCGGGCAAGATGTCGGGGAAGACGTCGTTCCGCCGATGGAGGTCGGCCGCAAGGAGGCGAGCCTCGATCGTGATGACCCGGCTCTCGAGCGGCGCCAAGAGCCGCTCCAGGTTCTCCAAGTGCTCCCCGAATCGCTTGGCCGCGTAGTCGCCGGCGGTGGCGGACGAAATAATGAACTGCCAGTCCGATGACTGAGCGAGAAGCAGCTCGCGGGCGGCCTGGGAGAGGACCTCCTCGGCTTCCGGATCGCCCAGCGCATGGTCCACCGCGTTCCAAAATCGATCCTCGGCCCGCCACAGCCGGACCCAGGTCCACTCCGTGGCCGGGTTGAGCCATTTGCTGAAGTCACCGTTGGCCCCCCACGATCCCTCGGCAAGCTCGACGGCGGCGGCTGGGGGCCTTCGCTCGAAGTGCTCCGAGACGGTGGTAGGCCGGGGCGAGGTGCCCTGGTCGAGCACCCGATAGAGGTCGGTCAGAAAGTCGATCCCCTCGAACCACCAGTGCCCAAACAGCTCGGTATCGAACGGCACCGCGATGAGTTCGCCGCCTTCCGGGGCCACCTTCGCGGCGATCTCGCGGAGGACCCGGGCATAGCTCTCGGCGTGCCCTTGCGCGCGGGCTCGGGCGCCGTTGGGGTCGTAGCGCTCTTTTCCTCCCAGGTCGGCCGTCGGATCGGTGACCCGCCAGAACTTGAGCCCGCCCGGGAACCGGATCTTGTGAAACTCGAGGTACTCGCCATCGCCGGGATAACCTTGATGGCGACTCCAAACCACCCGCGAGGAGTGGGGATCGCGGACCAGAGTCGCGACGCTCGGCCTCTCCGGGCGGGGCGCCACCAGGTAGCCGCGATACGGCGACCGCGCGGCGGGCAGGTTGAGGGGATCGTCCGCCGCCGCCATAGTCTCACCGGGGAAGTCGGCCTCGCGATAGAGGCCGAGACTGCGGCCCGCCTGGGCGAGATGCGAGTCGGTGAAGAAGTACCGATATCCCGTTTGGCCGATTAATTCCTCGATTCCCCGGCGGTTCTCTTGGGGTCGGGCGTCGGGGTGGGGGTGCCATCGGCCGCGGGGTCGATAGGCGCACTCGGGGGCCCAGCAACCGGTCGGATCCTTGCCGAACAGGCGCCGATGCTCGTGCCGGCCCAAGACCAACTGGAAGAGGACGCTTTCGTCCCGACCGAGGAGGGGAAGGAACCCGTGGGTGGCGGCCGAACTGATCAACTCGATGCGACCGGCCTCCTCGTGACGGCGAAAAGCGCCGGTCATGTCGCCATCGAGCCGCTCGAACAGGCGCGCCAGCCGGGCCAACCGGCCCCGCCAGTACTCGGCGATCGGCGTGAGCGTCGTTTCGCCGGTTTGTCGGAAGTCGGCGATCGCTTCGTCGCAAGCCGCCAGACGCTGCTGGAAGAACGCCTCCAATTCATCGGCGAAGGTCGGGTGGGCGAGCTGAGCGGCGAGAATCGGGGTGATCCCCAGCGTGATCGGCGACCGGACGCCTTCGACCTCGAGCCCGTTGAGCATCTCGAGCAGGGGAAGGTACGTGTCGACCGCCGCCTCACAGATCCAATCCGAGCCGTGCGGCCACCGTCCGTGGTTGAGCACGTAGGGGAGGTGACTGTGCAATGCCAATACGAGGTCCATTGCTAATCCACTATTCTCGGTCCGCCCGTCCGCCCGTCCGCCCGTCCGCCTAACACCGCTCCGCGATCACCCGCCGATACACCTCGACGTACGACTCCACGGAGCGCTGCCAGCTGAAGTCGCGCCCCATCGCGGCCCGGATCATCCGATGCCACTCGGTGGGGTTGTAGTAGCAGTCGATTCCCCGAAGGGCGGCCCCCACCAGGGGCGGGGCCCGGTAGGGGTCGAAGACGAAACCGGTGACGCCGTCCTCGACGGTATCGGCGAGCCCGCCCACCCGGCGGACGATCGGGGCTACCCCGTAGCGTTGCGCTCGCATCTGGGTGAGGCCGCAGGGCTCGTACTGGCACGGCATCAACAGAAAGTCCGACCCGGCCATGACCACGTGCTCGAGCTCGTCCGAGAAGTTGGTATTCACGGCGACCTTGTCGGGCATCATCGCGGCGATGGCTGCGAGCGCCTTCTCGAATCGGGCTTCGCCGGCGCCGATGAAGACGAATTGGGCCCGAAGCTGGAACAAATCGTAGGTGCCGATGACGATGTCGAGCCCCTTCTGGGTCACCAGCCGGGCCGCCATGCCGAACACCGGAAGCGACGGGTCCGGGGCGAGCCCGAACCGATCCTGGAGCGCCCGCTTGCAGGCAGTCTTCCCACTGAGGTCGCCGCGGGAATACCGGTCCGCGATCTGCGAGTCGGTTTCGGGATTCCATTCCTCGAAGTCGATCCCATTGAGAATCCCACCGAACCGCCGACCCAACGCCCCGAACACGTCGTGGAGCCCGAAGCCTCCTTCCGGCGTCCGGAGCTCGGTGGCGTGGTTGGGGCTTACCGTCACCACCGCGTCGGCGAATACCAAGCCCGCCTTGAGAAGGTTGAGCTTCCCGTGCCACTCCAGTTGCCGATAGTTGAACAGGCTCCAGGGGAGCCCCAGCTCTTCGACGACGCCGGGCCGGCAATGGCCCTGATAGCCGGCGTTGTGCACCGAGAGGACGGTCCCGATTCGGGCGTACCGGGGATCCCGGGCAAAGTGGGTTCGCAGGTAGGTCAGGGCGAGGGCGGCGTGCCAATCGTGGGCGTGGAGTACGATCGCGCCCGCGGCCACCATCGGAATCGCCACCACGGCGGCCAACGCGAAGAGCCCGAACCGGAGGTGGTTGTCGGGATAGTCCCCCGATGAATCGCCGTACAACCCCGGCCGATCGTAGAACTCGTCGTGCTCGATGAAATAGACCCGAGCATTGGGATCGCCGGTGGCCTGGGTCAGTACCTGGACGGTCTCCCGATGGGCGCCCAGAGGCACCACGAACGGCTCGCCGACCGGCACCAACTCGCCGGCCTTCTCCCGAACGCTCCGATAGAGCGGGAGGAAGGCGGCCGTCCGAATCCCGGCTCGCGACTGAAACCGGGCCAAATTGGCGGCTGCCTCCGCCAGCCCCCCGGTCCGCGCGAATGGGATGTACTCAGCCGCGATGTGGATCACCGTCACCGGCTGGCCGTCCCCGGTGGCAAGCGCCGACGTCGGGAAGTCGGCTCGGCGAGGCGATCGACGTTCGGGCTTCATCTATGGGGCCGGCGGGTCGTCGTGAAAGGGATCGCCACGGAGCGCCGGAGCGTAATATCGATCGACGTAACGCTGCACCATGTGCCGGGAGTTGAATTGCGCGAACGCGACCCGGAGGGCGTTGCGCATCCGGTCGACCCAGCCGTGAGGTACCCCTTGGAGGTCCCGATCGTAATACAGCGGAATCAACTCTTCCTCGATCAGGCGGTAGAAGTGGTCGGCATCCCAGGCATCCACGGCCACGGCGTCCGCGTCGGTGGGCGCGAACGGAATCGCCCAACCGTTGGTACCATCGTAGCCCTCCTCCCACCAGCCGTCGATCGTCCCCATTTGCGGAATCCCGTTGAACGCGGCCTTCATCCCGCTGGTACCGCACGCTTCGAGAGGTACCCTCGGCAGGTTGAGCCAGACGTCGACCCCCTGCACCAGCGCGCTCGCGACGTGCATGTCGTAATCCTCGAGAAAAGCCACCCGGCCCTCGAAGAACTTGTCGTGGGTGAAGCGATAGACTTGTTGCAGCACGGTCTTGCCCGGGTTGTCCGCCGGGTGAGCCTTACCCGAGAAAATGATCTGGACGGGGCGGCGCCGATCGCAGAGGATTCGATGGAGCCGGTCGACGTCCTGAAAAATCAGGGAGGCGCGCTTGTAGGTGGCGAACCGGCGAGCGAATCCGATCGTGAGAGCATAAGGGTGAAGGAGGGTTCCAGCCGCGACCACCTGATTGGCTTCGTTCCAGTGAGCGGCGAACCGCTTCCTGGCGTCTTCACGAATGAAGCCCATCAGGGTTCCCTTGAGGTCCTGGTGAACCGCCCAGAGCTCCGCGGCGTCGATCCGCTTGATCTGCTCCCACAACAGGGGATCGTCGAGGCGGAGACCCCAATCGGGACCCAGTTGCCGATCGAGGAGGGCCATCATGGGGTTGGCCATCCACGTCGCCAGGTGGACCCCGTTGGTGACCGCTCCGATCGGAATCTCTTCCTGGGGGCGCCCCCCCCACAGAGGTTGCCAGATCTCTCGGGAAACCTGCCCGTGCCGCGCCGAAACGCCGTTGACCCGGCCGGAGAGCCGAAGGGCCAGCACCGTCATCTGGAACCGAGGCTCGGTCGCGCGATTGTGCCGCCCTAGGTCGATGAACGCATCCTTGTCGATTCCCATCTCCTCCCAGACCGGGCCAGTGCACTCCGCCAGGTGCTCCGGATCGAACGCGTCGTGGCCGGCGGGCACCGGCGTGTGGGTCGTGAACACCGACGTCGCGCGGATTTGCTCGACGGCCTCCCGAAACGGGATGCCCGAGCCGGTCAGCTCCCTCAGCCGTTCCACCATCATAAACCCGGCATGACCCTCGTTCGCGTGCCACACTCCCGGATCGATGCCCACGGCCCTCAGCACCCGGACGCCGCCGACTCCCAACAACCACTCCTGTCGGAGCCGGAGGTCCGGACCGCCCGCGTAGAGCTTGCTCAGCAGCAGGCGATCCTCGGGGTCGTTCTCCTCGAGATTGGTGTCGAGCAGGTACAGCGGCACCCGGCCCACCTTCATGGTCCAAACTCGGACATGAACCGGCCGACCGAACGTGTCGACGATCGCGAGGTACGGCTCGCCCTGCCGGCCCCGTACTTCGAGCAGCGGCGTGAGGGCCGGGTCGACGTGGGCGTCACTGTCTTCCTGCCACCCATCCGCCCGAAGGCGCTGATCGAAGTATCCCTTCATGTACGACAACCCAACCCCGACCAAGGGCAGACCGAGATCGGAGGCCGTCTTGCAGTGATCGCCCGCGAGAATACCGAGACCACCGCTGTAGATCGGCACCGTGTTGTGGAGCCCGAACTCGGCGCAAAAATACGCCACCGGCCGGGTGAGAAGCTGGGGATGGCGCCGGGCGAACCAGGTTCGGTCCTGCTGGAGGTCGCTGGCCAGCCAGCCCACGACCCGATCGTACCGGGCCAGGAAATCCGGATCGTGGGCCAGCCGCTCCAACCGCGATGGCGACACCTCCCGTAACATCTCGATCGGGTTGTGGCGCGTCTCCCGCCACATCGGGGGATCGATCGAGCGCAGGAGATCCCGGGCGTCGCGATTCCAGCTCCACGACAAATTGGTCGCCAATGCGGCCAGTCCCTCGAGCCGGGGTGGAAGAACCGAGATCTTCTGTCGCAAGAGTGGCATCGCCCCTCGATCCGCCTTATCCGTCTTAACCGTCTTAACCGTCTTAACTAATGCACCAACTTCTTGTACCGAATCCGGTGGGGCTGATCCACCGCGACGCCCTTGCGACGCTTGTAGTCCGCCGAGTAGTCCTGGTAGTTGCCCTCGAACCAATAGACCTCACTGTCCCCCTCGAAAGCCAGGATGTGGGTGGCCACTCGGTCGAGGAACCATCGGTCGTGGCTGATCACGACCGCGCACCCCGCGAACCGGACCAAGGCGTCCTCGAGGGCCCGCAACGTGTCGACGTCGAGATCGTTGGTCGGCTCGTCGAGCAGCAGCAGGTTCCCGCCGCTCTTCAGCAGCTTGGCGAGATGGAGTCGGTTCCGCTCGCCCCCCGACAATACGGCGACCTTCTTCTGCTGGTCCGCACCCCTGAAGTTGAATCCGGCGCAATAGGCCCGGGCGTTGACTTCTCGCTTCCCGAAGTCGAGCACGTCATGACCTCCGGAAATTTCCTGGTAGACCGTCTTGGCGGGGTCGAGCGCGTCCCGTGATTGGTCGACATGGGACACCTGGACAGTCGAGCCGACGACGAGCTCGCCCCCGTCCGGAGCTTCCTCGCCGGTGATCATTCGGAAGAGCGTGGTCTTTCCCGCCCCATTCGGGCCGATGACCCCGACGATTCCCCCCCGCGGCAGCGCGAAACTCAGGCCGTCGATCAGGAGATTGTCGCCGAATCCTTTCCGCAGGTCCTTGGCCACCACCACCTCGTCCCCCAACCGGGGCGGCACCGGAATCGAGATTTCCGCGCTGCCTTCTTGTTCGCTCTCGCCCTCGGCGAGCAAGGTCTCGTAGGCGTTGATCCGGGCCTTGCCTTTCGCCTGTCGAGCCCGCGGCGACAGCTTGATCCACTCGAGTTCCCGCTGCAACGTCCGTTGCCGAGTAGAGGCCGCTTTCTCCTCTTGCGCCAACCGCTTCTGTTTCTGGTCGAGCCAGCTCGAGTAGTTCCCCTCCCAAGGAATCCCCGCCCCGCGGTCGAGCTCGAGGATCCATTGCGCCACGTTGTCGAGGAAGTACCGATCGTGAGTGATGGCCACCACCGTGCCGGGAAACTCCGCCAGATGGCGCTCGAGCCAGGCCACCGATTCGGCATCCAGGTGGTTGGTCGGCTCGTCGAGCAGAAGGAGATCCGGTTGCTCGAGCAGCACCCGGCAGAGCGCGACTCGGCGCCGCTCGCCGCCCGAGAGCCGGGCTACGTCCGCGTCACCGGGCGGACACCGAAGGGCATCCATCGCGATGTCGAGCTTGCGATCGAGTTCCCAGGCGCCGAGAGCTTCGATCTTCGTCTGGAGATCGCCCTGTTTCTCGAGGAGCGCGTTCATTTCGTCGTCGCCCATCGGCTCCGCGAATTTCATGCTGATTCGCTCGAACTCGGTCAACAGATCGCGAATCGGCGCCACCGCGATTTCGACGTTTCCGCGAACGTCCTTGGTGAGATCGAGCGTCGGCTCCTGGGGAAGAAACCCAATCCGGATTCCGTCGGCCGGCCTCGCCTCCCCGAGGAAGTCCGGGTCGACACCGGCCATGATCTTGAGGAGACTCGATTTGCCGGCGCCGTTCGAGCCGAGGACCCCGATCTTCGCCCCCGGGTAGAAGGACAGATAGATGCCCTTCAGGATCTCGCGGCTGGGCGGGACCACCTTCCGGAGGTCCCGCATCGTGTAGATGTACTGGTAGTTTGCCATAAGCCGGGGGGAAGTTGGGCTCCTCACCGCTGAAACGGTAGGCCGCGTCGTTATCTTCGGTACTCAACCTCCGCAGGGGCCGATTCCGATGTTGCCGATTGCAGTTCTGCTCGTTGCTGGCGCCGCGGCTGGCGGTCCCACCCGTCCGCCAACCTGCGCCCCCGACAACGCCGGCCTCAAGCTGCCCGTCGGCTTCTGCGCCCTCCTGGTGGCCGATAGTCTCGGCCCGGTACGCCACCTCGTGGTGGCCCCGAACGGCGATGTGATCGCCGCTCACGCCCGCAGCGGCGTTCTCCTGCTTCGGGATACCAACGGAGACGGCGCCGCCGACGAGCGCCACTGGGTGTTCCAGGGCGTCGGCGGGAGCGGGATCTTGCTGGCCAACGGCGCCCTCTACTTCGCCCCCAACGACAGCGTGCTCCGAATCCCGTTCCGAGTGGGCCAAACCCAGCCGACCGGCGCGGTCGAGACGATCGCTCGCGGACTACCGACCCGCGGGCACGCCGCGAAGGGACTCGCCCTCGGACGCGATGGGGCGCTCTATGTCTCCTTCGGCTCGGTCTCCAACAATTGCCAGAAATCGGGAGAGGACCGGCGGGGCCCGTTTCCGGCTCCCAACCCCTGCCTCGAACTCGAGGAACGGGCCGGCATTTGGCAGTTCGATGCCCGTCAGCTCGGGCAAACCCCGGCCGGCGCCAAGCGCTTTGCCACCGGCTTGAGGAACGCCATGGCAATGGCCGTCGAGCCCACCACCGGCGTGCTCTACATGGCCACCCACGGGCGCGATGGCTTGACGGAAAATTGGAAATGGACCGCCGAGGAAGGGCGCGAGAATCCGGCCGAGGAGTTCGGACCGGTGAGCGCCGCGGCCGACTACGGCTGGCCCTATTGCTACTTCAACCCCCGCACGAAGCAGAAGCTCCAGAACCCGGAGTACGGCGGCGACGGCACCAAGGCTGGCGACTGCGCCAAATATCACCTCCCATCGGTGGGCTTCCCGGCCCACTGGGCCCCCAACGCCCTGATGTTCGACACCGGATCCGCGTTCCCGACCGAATATCGAGGGGGGGCTTTCCTGGCCTTTCATGGCTCGTGGAACCGCGCCCCCGCTCCCCAGGAGGGGTATCGGGTTGTTTTCATCCCCTTCAAGGCGGGGAAGCCGACCGGGGAGTGGCGCGACTTCGTGCTGCCCGCTGGAGCCGCGACCTCGATCCGCCCGACGGGGGTAGCCGAAGGACCTGACGGATCGCTCTATGTCAGTGACGATCAGTTCGGCAAGATCTGGCGGATCGTCCGCCAATGAGCCCGGCGCCGACGAGTCGCAGTATATTGGGTCAGTCACGAAAGGAGATCCCGCCATGCGAACGACCGCAACCCTGCTCGCTGGTTTGGCAGCCGCGACAATGGGCGGTGGCCTGATGGCTCAGGAGAAGCCCACCCCCCTCGCCGTGGGTGCCGAGGCGCCGGACTTCGCACTATCCGCCGCGACCCAGAACGGCGTCTCGCCCCAGGCGGCGAAGCTGAAGGACTTCCGAGGCCAGACCGTGGTCCTCGCCTTCTTCTACAAAGCGCGGACCGGTGGGTGAACGGCCCAAATGAACGCGTACCGTGATCAGTACGCGCAGCTCTTCAACGACGGCAAAGGGGTCCAGGTCTTCGGCATCAGTGTCGACGCCGATACTACGCTCGCCAGCTGGGCCGCCGAGAAAGACTACCCGATCACCTTTCTCAGCGATCCGGGAGCCGAGGTTGGCAAGAAATACGGCGTGGCCGTGAGTTTCCGGGGCAATATGCTCGACGCTCGGGTGGTCTACGTCATTGGCGGCGACGGCAAGATCGCCCATGTGATGTCGCCGTTTCGGGAAACCGATCCCACCGCCTACGCTGAGCTCGGCGGCGCGGTGGCGAAACTCGGGAAGCCCGCCAACTAAGGCGACCCGCGCGGCCGGAGGATTTAAATGGAGGGGGCCGAGACGATCCGGCCCCCTCAGTGTTTTCCCGATCCAGCAAGGGCGCGAGTGGTCCCGAGCCCGTCCCGGAGGCCGGCCACCGTGGGCTCGACTTCGATGATCGCGGCCGAGCCCTTCGCCATCAGGATCTCCGGATCCTTCAGGATGGTGCCGGTGAGCACGGCAACCACGTCCTCCCCGGCGTCGATCACCCCCGATTTCACCAGCTTCCGAACCCCTGCCACCGATGCGGCGCTCGCCGGCTCGCAGCCGACCCCAGCTCCGTCGATCACCGCTTTCGCGGTCAGGATCTCCTCGTCGGTCACCGCGGCCACGACGCCATTGGTGGCGGTGATGGCGGCCACGGCCCGATCCCACGACGCCGGGTCCCCAATCCGGATCGCGGTCGCCACCGTCTCGGCTTGGACCCGGTGACGGTTCGCGAACCCCTCAGCGAAGCTCCGGGCAAACGGCGCCGCGCCCGCCGCCTGAATCGCCGCTAGCCGAGGAATCCGATCGATCAAGCCGAGCGCCTTCGCCTCGACCAGCGCCTTCCCGAACGCCGAGGTGTTGCCGAGGTTCCCGGCCGGCAACACGATCCAATCGGGCGCTCGCCACTGCCGCTGCTCGAGCAACTCGAAGACGATGGTCTTCTGGCCCTCGAGGCGAAACGGGTTGACGCTGTTCACCAGGTAAATTCCGAGCGGTCCGCTCGCCTCGTCGATGAGCCGGAGACACTCGTCGAAATCCCCCCGAACGGCCAGGATGGTGGCGCCGTACGCCACTGTCTGGGCCAGCTTTCCGAGCGCCGTCTTCCCGGCCGGAATCAACACGACTCCCCGCAGTCCGGCCTGCGCCGCGTACGCCGCCAGCGACGCGGACGTGTTCCCGGTCGAGGCGCACCCGATGGTGGTCACGCCGAGTCGCTTGGCATGCGTCACGGCGACCGTCATGCCCCGATCCTTGAACGAGCCGGTGGGGTTCATGCCCTCGTGCTTGAGCGTGAGATGAGGGACCCCGGTCCATCGGTTCACCGGGTCGCGCGACACCAGCGGCGTGTTCCCTTCGGGCCAACTCACGATGTCCTCGCCGCGGGCTTCGGGGTACACCAGGTCCCGAAATCGCCAGACCCCCGATCGCTCGACTCCCGCCGAGCGTTCCAGTCGGGGAGGCGCCGGGGTGTCGCCCAATGCCGCGGGTTGGCCCCGCTCGAGATCGAGTAACCCCCGGCATTCCGGACAGCGGGTAATCGGGGCCAATAGCGGGAAGCGGGCCCCGCACCCGGCGCACCGCAACGGCCCGGTCATCCGAGAATCCTCGCGCCATGTCGATCGGGCGTCGTTAGGCGAACCGTGGCCCCGTAGCCGGCCCGCGTGTAGGCCGCTCTCGCCGCCTCGCCGGCCTGGGCCGCGGTGGCCCGGCTGTCGGCAACGGCGAACAGAGTTGGCCCGCTGCCCGAGATCGAGCAACCCAAGGCCCCCGCCCTCAAGGCCGCTCGCTTGGCGGCCCCGAAGCCCGGGAGCAGCCGGAGTCTCGCCGGCTCGGCGATCCGATCGTCGATCGCCCGGCCAAACAACGCGAGGTCGTTCCGAAAGGCCCCGGCCACCATGGCGGCCACCTGGGCCGCCTGATAGACAGCGACCTCCCGGTCCACCCGTCTCGGAAGGGCCGAACGTCCTCGCTTGGTGCGCAACAGGTAGTCAGGCTTCACCAAGGCGAGATGGAGCCCGCGGGGCGGCTCGAGTCGAAGGACCTCGATCGGTGCCGAGGTCCGGATCAGCACTAGGCCACCGAGGAGCGCGGGCGCGAGATTATCGAGGTGGCGCCCCGCCAATCTTGCCTCCGATTCCAACGCCGCCTGGAGGAGGTCCTCCGGCGACAGCGGCGACCCGAGGAGGGCGTTGGCCGCGACGGCACCCGCCACCGCCGACGCCGCGCTCCCCCCTTGCCCGCCCGAGAGCGGCAGCCCCTTCGCGAGCCACAGTTCCAGGCCGATGCGCCGCCCCCCGCGCACCCGCCGCAGCACCGCCTGAGCCGCCAGGGCCGAGGCATGTCGCGAGGGATCGGTTGGAAGGGCCGGGTGGCCGGGGTCCTTGACCACGATCCGCCCCGTCGAGGTCCGTTCGGCGGCCAGGGTATCACCCGGTCCCCTGACCGCCAAGCCGAGGACATCGAGGCCGGGCCCGACGTTGCCAATCGAACCGGGAACGAACACCCGAACGCGTTTCATGAAGCACCAGGTTAGCAAGCCGCGGGACCAAAATCCATCTGTCGAACCGATCTCCGGTGAGGTAGATTCGCGGCGCCCAGGAACCGGGGCCCGGCTCCCAACCGCCGCCGGCGCCCAGAAGACACCCGAGCGAGGTCCGATGCGCATTGGAGTCTTGCGGGAAACGGCCGCTTGCGAGCGGCGCGTGGCCCTCGTCCCCAGCACGGTGCAACGACTGATTGGCCAACGGCACGAGATTGTCATCGAGCGGGATGCCGGAGCCGCGGCGTTCTACCCCGATCGCCTGTATGCCGAGGCCGGCGCCACGATCGCCGAGAACTCCGCCGCCCTGCTGACCGGGGTCGAGGTGGTCGTCAAGGTCCAACCGCCAACGCTCGATGAAGCGAAGCAGCTGGCCTCGGGTACCGTCTTGATTTCGCTCCTGACGCCTCATGCCTCCGGGGGGCTCCTCGAAGCCTTGGCGAAAGCCCGGGTCACCTCGCTCGCCCTCGAGTTAGTGCCCCGAACCACCAAGGCACAAACCATGGACGTTCTGTCGTCGCAGGCCACGATCGCAGGCTATCAGGCGATCTTGGTGGGTGCCAGCAAGCTGGGACGGCTCCTGCCGATGCTGACCACCGCCGCCGGCACCATCACCCCGGGGAAGGTGTTCGTCATCGGGGCCGGCGTTGCCGGCCTCCAGGCCATTGCGACGGCCCGCCGGCTCGGCGGGGTAGTTTCTGCCTTCGATGTCCGGCCGGTCGTCAAGGAACAGGTCCAAAGCCTGGGCGCCAGTTTCGTCGAGGCCGAGGCGCAGGCCGAGGGCGCCGGCGGCTACGCCAAAGAACTGGCTGCTGACCAACAGCACCGAGTCCTCGACGCCATCGCCAAGCACATCAGAGACATGGATCTGGTGATCACGACCGCGGCGATCCCCGGGAAACCCGCCCCCCGACTGATCACCAAGGCCATGGTCGAATCCATGCGCCCGGGGTCGGTCATTCTCGACCTGGCCGCGGAAACGGGAGGCAACTGCGAGCTGACGGTTGCCGGCGAGGAAATCATGGTAGGGGGCACCCGAGTCATCGGGCCTCTCAACCTGGCGAGCACCTTGCCCTTTCATGCCAGCTTCATGTTCAGCCGCAACGTCCAGGCGTTGTTGGAACATGGCCAGAAGGACGGCGTCTTCTTCGCGATGGACGATGCCATCATCGGTCCAATGTGCGTGACCAACGACGGGACCATTCGATACGGGAGCAATCAATGATCGAAGCCGTGATCGGGAGCATCGTGATCTTCACGCTGGCGACCTTCCTCGGCGTCGAGCTGATCAACCGAGTGCCGACGACGCTTCATACCCCCCTCATGTCCGGCGCCAACGCCATCAGTGGTATCACCATCGCGGGTGCGCTGATCGTAGCCGGCGGTCCGCACGGCTGGATATCCACGGTACTCGGATTCCTGGCCGTCGTCTTCGCGATGATCAATGTGGTCGGCGGCTATCTGGTCACCGACCGGATGCTCCAAATGTTCAAGCGCAAGCCAGAGCCGCGCTGATGCCGCAGGCTCTCGCTGTTCTCAGCTATCTCCTCGCTTCGGTCCTGTTCATTCTCGGGCTCAAGTGGCTCTCCAGTCCCGCGACCGCCGTCAAGGGCAACCGGACCTCCTCGCTGGGAATGCTGATCGCCATCGTCGTCACCCTGCTCGACCAGGCAATCGTTTCGTACCAGGTCGTCGTTGCCGGGCTGATCGTGGGGTCGAGCCTTGGCCTCTGGATGGCCAAACGCGTCCAGATGACCGCGATGCCCCAAATGGTTGCCCTCCTCAACGGACTCGGCGGTGGAGCGTCGCTGCTCGTCGGAGGGGCCGAGTTTCTCCGCTCGGAGCTGGTCAGCGAAAGCCTCCCGCTCGACGTCTCGGTCACCATGCAGCTGAGCATGCTCATCGGCTCGGTCACCTTGTCCGGCAGCATGGTTGCTTGGGCCAAGCTCCAAGAGGTCATGACCGGCAAGCCAATCACGTTTCCCGGCCAAAAGCTCCTCAACGCTCTGTTGTTCCTCGTCATCGTGGCTCTGAGTATCTACCAGATTTCGATCCCCGAGTCGCTGCTTTGGCCTTTCTACGTCGTGTGCGCCGTGTCCTTGCTGCTGGGAATCCTGCTGGTAATCCCGATTGGCGGCGCCGACATGCCGGTGGTGATATCGCTCTTGAACTCCTACTCGGGGATCGCCGCCGCGATGACTGGGTTCGTGATCAAGAACGACGTCTTGATCATTGCCGGGGCGCTGGTAGGATCGAGCGGCATCATTCTGAGCCGGATCATGTGCAAGGCGATGAACCGGTCATTGACGAACGTCCTGTTCGGCGCGTTCGGCGCCACGGGCACCTCGATCAAGAGCGCTGAAGGCTTGACCGTGCGTCAGACCACTCCGGATGATGCCGCCGTTCAGCTTGCCTACGCTAAGAGCGTGATCGTGGTGCCGGGGTATGGGTTGGCGGTGGCGCAGGCGCAGCACATCGTTCGGGAGCTCGCCGACCTCGTCGAGAAGCGAGGCGGCGAGGTCAAGTACGCCATTCATCCGGTCGCCGGCCGGATGCCGGGACACATGAACGTGCTCCTCGCCGAGGCCAATGTCCCCTACGAAAAACTCGTTGAAATGGATCAAATCAACGCCGAGTTCGAACGGACCGACGTCTGCCTCGTCATCGGGGCCAATGACGTGGTGAACCCGGCGGCCCGGACCGATCCCGGGAGCCCGATCTATGGGATGCCGATCCTCAACGCCGACAAAGCCCATTCCACCATCGTCCTGAAACGGGGCATGGGCGCCGGGTTTGCGGGGATCGAGAACGAGCTGTTTTATAGCCCCAAGACCGCCATGCTGTTCGGCGATGCCAAGGCCACCCTCCAGAAGGTCACCGCTGAGTTGAAGGCCCTCTAGCCGGCCGGGACAGCACCGGTCGGCCTCCCTGGTGCATCCTAGAGCCAATGGAGCGTCTCCCAACCGCCAAGGGCCGACGCACGTATTGGTAGTTGGCTGGCGGGGAGATGCCTGAAACCGGTCGGCATTCCTTGCCGTTATTGCCGATTGGGGAAGTCGGAGATAGGTGAAAAGTGCAACCCTATATCCTGTTTAACGTTAGCTAAGTTATTGATTTTTTTGAGCTTAGATGCTATATTGTCGCGCCGAAGGCCGGGGTTTTCGGGGGAAGTTCGGACCCGGTTGTCTTTCATCTCAACCCGTTTGGAGGACCTAAAGTGACTCTTCCTCGTGCGAAGCGCCGGGCGGCTCGACCCGCCCAGATCGCCCGTGCGGTGGACGAGGGCCGCGAGAGCCTCGACCTGTATTTGGACGAGATTTCCCGGGTGCCGCTGTTGAGCCGAGACGAGGAAATGGAACTCGCTCGCAAGGCGTTCCGGGGCAATATCGTCGCGCAGGAGAAACTGGCTCGTCATAACGTCCGGTTCGTGGTGTCGGTCGCCAAGAAGTTCCAAAACCGGGGTGTTCCACTCGTCGACCTGATTGGCGAGGGGAACCTGGGGTTGATGACCGCCGCCCGGAAGTTCGATCCCGATCGAGGGGTCAAGTTCATCTCGTACGCCGTCTGGTGGATTCGCCAAGCGGTTCAGGCGGCGATTGCCCGCCACGGCCGGCCGGTTCGGGTTCCGCTGAATCGGACCGCCGACCTCTCGCGGCTGGGCCGCACCACCACGCTCCTCAAGGAGCGAATGGGGCGGATGCCCACGACCGAAGAGTTGGCTCGGGCCACTGGGTTGACCCCTGAGGCCGTCCGGAGCCTGAGCGCCCTCAACTCGGAGGCGGTACGCCTCGATCACCCGACCCGGGATGGCGACGGGAACGAGCGAATGGAGCGGTTCGCCTCGGCCGATCAGGAAGGCACCGACAGCTCCACCCTGGCCAACAGCCAGACCAACGACATCGAGGCTGCCCTGGCGACCTTGCCTCCGCGCGATGCCAAGGTCCTCCGGCTCTACTTCGGAATCGAGGACGGCAACAGCCGAACCCTCGAGGAGATCGGCCGGATGATGGGCGTCACTCGGGAACGGATTCGGCAGCTCCGCGATCGGGCCCTCCAGCGGCTCCGCGAGGGCGATACGGGCGATCGTCTCAAGGATCTCGTCGCCTAGGGTTCGGTTGCCGGCGCGCTCGATTGCAGCGGGGAGGCCCAGATGGGCCTCCCCGCTTGTTTTGGGGCGCCTCTATTCTGGTCCCGACTCGCCCCCTGCGAACAGCCTCAGGACCCGCGGCAGGATTCCCCCGTGCTGGTAGTACTCGACCTCGACGTTCGAGTTGAGGCGCACGACCGCATTGAAGTGGGTACTCGACCCGTCCTCGGCGGTGGCTGTGACGGCAACGAGCCCGCCCGGGGTTGGGCCGGCGGCGACGCCGGTAATGGCGAAGGTTTCGCGGCCGGTCAGACCCAACGACTCCCGAGACTGGCCCGTCTCGTACGCCAACGGGAGGACGCCCATCCCCACCAGGTTGCTTCGGTGGATCCGCTCGTAGCTCTCCGCGATGACCGCCTTGACGCCGAGGAGGGTCGTGCCCTTGGCCGCCCAATCTCGGCTCGAGCCGGTTCCGTATTCCTTGCCAGCGAGGACGATGAGCGGGGTTTTCCGGGCGATGTACCGCATCGCGGCGTCATAGATCGACACGACCTCGCCGGTGCCGAAATCGACGGTCCAATTGCCTTCCTTGTCCGGGGTCAACTTGTTTCGGATCCGCACGTTGCCGAAGGTCCCCCGCATCATCACCTCGTGATTCCCGCGACGGGCGCCGAAAGTGTTCCAATCCTTCGGTGCGACACCCTTGTCGATCAAGAAGGCGGCGGCCGGACCGTTCTTCGGAATCGATCCTGCTGGCGAGATGTGGTCCGTGGTGACCGAGTCTCCCAAGGACGCGAGAACCCGAGCGCCGCTGACGTCGCAGAATGGTCCCGGGATGCTCGGGAGGTTCAGGAAGAAGGGCGGTTCTTGGACGTAGGTTGACGCTTTGTCCCAGGCAAATCGGCTGCCGCGTGGAACAGCCAGGGCCTTCCATTCCGCGTCGCCATCGAAGACTGCGCTATATCGCTTGGTAAACATCTCTGGTTTCAGGGAGGCGCCCATCACCTGTCGGACCTCCTCGGGGCTCGGCCAAATCTCCGCGAGCATGACCGGCTTGCCGTCTCGTCCGTTGCCGAGCGGTTCGGTGGCGAGGTCGATGTCGACTCGCCCGGCCAGGGCGTAGGCCACCACCAAGACCGGCGACGCCAAGTAATTCGCCCGCACCAACGGATGGATCCGGGCCTCGAAGTTCCGGTTGCCGCTCAACACGGCCGCCGTCACCAACTGATGCTTCTCGATTGCCTGGGCAATCGGCTCCGGCAACGGACCACTGTTGCCAATGCAGGTCGTGCAGCCATAACCAACGGTCTGGAACCCCAGCTGATCGAGGAAGGGCGTCAGGCCCGAGTTGTCGAGATAGTCTGTCACGACCCGGGAACCAGGCGCCATGCTGGTTTTGACCCAGGGCTTCACCGAGAGGCCCCGCGCAAGGGCCCTCTTGGCGAGCAGGCCCGCTCCGATCATGACCGAGGGATTTGACGTGTTGGTACAACTGGTGATCGCGGCGATCACGACCGAGCCGTCTCGAAGGAGAAAATCCGCGCCATTGAAGGCGCAGTTGACCTCGGTCGGTGGCACCGCGACGGCCGTGCCGCCTCCTCCCCCCTCGCCGACCCAGGCCGAGTAATGTGCATCGGCCACTTTTTTTCGTTCGGCGGGGGCCGAAGCCGGCAATAGGCTTCGCAAGTTGGTCCCGAAGTTTCGCTTGAGCTCGTTCAAGCGGACCAAGTCCTGAGGACGTTTCGGTCCGGCGAGACTCGGTGCGACGGTGGCAAGATCGAGGGTAACCCTCGCTGTGAACACGGGGTCGGGGGTGGAGTCGGTTCGGAAGAACCCGTTCTCCTGGCAGTACCGCTCGGCTCGATCGGCTTCGTTGGCGCGGCCCGTTCGGCGGAGGTACTGGATGGTCTCGGCGTCGACCGGGAAGAACCCCACGGTCGCTCCGTATTCGGGAGCCATATTGGATATGGTGGCTCGATCGGCCAGGCTGAGACTCGACAGCCCGGGACCGTAGAACTCGACGAACTTGTCGACCACTCCATGGCTCCGCAGCTGGTTGGTTGCCTGGAGGACGAGATCGGTGGCCGTCGTTCCGAGCGGAAGCTCACCGACCAACTTCATGCCAACGACCTCTGGGATGAGCATGAAGTATGGTTGTCCGAGCATCACGGCCTCGGCCTCGATCCCCCCGACTCCCCAGCCAAGAACGCCGAGGCCGTTGATCATGGTGGTGTGGGAGTCGGTGCCCACCAAAGTGTCCGGATATGCGGTAAGTTCTCCGTGCTGTTCCCGGACCTGGACGACGGGGGCGAGTGCCTCGAGGTTCACCTGGTGAACGATGCCGGTGCCCGGCGGAACGACCCGAAAGCCGCGGAATGCCTGTTGGGCGAATTTGAGGAGTTGATAGCGCTCAGAATTGCGGTCAAATTCTAGCGCCACATTCTGGTGGAACGCCTCCGCGGTCCCATAGTGGTCGACCTGGACGGAATGGTCGATGACCAAGTCGCAGGGGACCACCGGATTGATTCGGTCGGGGTCACCCCCCATTGCGGCCATGGCATCGCGCATGGCGGCGAGATCGACGACACACGGGACCCCAGTGAAGTCCTGGAGAATCACCCGGGCCGGCATGAACGGTATCTCGACGGCGGCGGTGGGGGCTCCCGTCCAACGGGCGATTTGAAGGACGTGGTCCTCGGTGACGACGCCACGGCCCGCGAAGCGGAGCGCGTTCTCGAGCAGCACGCGGATCGAGAACGGGAGTTGATCCAGGTCGACCAAGCCTTGTTTGGACAGTTCAGGCAGCCGGAAGCAGATGGCCCGTTCGGAGCCGAAGCGGATATCGCCGCGAGCTCCGAAGGGATTGAGCGGTTTCATCATGGCAGAAACTCGGGTTGAACGGTGAACGTTGTCGAGGAAAGATAGCGGAGGAGGGGATGACGGGTGCCATGATCGCCACGCCGGTGGCCATTCATCGCAAGGACGATGGCTTGTTGCTGGAATGGAACACGGCCGACGACCGGCTTTGGTACGAAGCGCGAGCGCTTCGGCTGGCCTGCCCGTGCGCTCAGTGCGTCGAAGAAATGACCGGCCGGCCCCTGCTCGACCCGGGACTCGTTCCCAGCGACATTCGACCCCTGCATCTCGCCCTCGTTGGTACCTACGGCCTGCGGATCAGGTGGAGTGACGGACACGACACCGGGATCTACACTTTCGTCTGGTTGCGCCGTCACGGTGCGCCGCCACCGGCTTCCTCATGATCGGTCGGTCCTATTGGATCTTGATTTGGTACGGGATCCTCGGGATCGGGGTGATCGGCCTCATCGCCTCGGTGTACTGGGGTCGGAAGACGGCTTGGAAGAACATGGACGAGGTGCTCCGGGCGATCGGGACCATCACCGTCTCGATCGGGATGGTGCTTCTTCTCGAGCGCGTTGGGGGCAGTCTCGCCCAAGTCCTCTTGATCGCCGCGTTGTTCAGCTTTGTACTGGCCTTCATTCTCGGGCGACGCCTCGAAGCGGATCGGCCTCATTCGGAAAACGAGGACGACGAAGGATGAGAGTGCCGGTACCGGTCACGGTCGCCGGGGCGATCATCTTGCTCGCCGCGGCGGCGGCGAGCGGGCAAGTGGTGGGTCCCTCGACTGGGGGGGCGGTCGCGCTGGAGCAGGCCCAGCGGATGCTGGGTCACACCAAGCGGGTGTTGATGGTCGCGGCCCACCCCGACGACGAAGACACCGAGTTGCTCACGTACCTCGTCCGGCGGGAAGGGGCGGTTGCCGGCTACCTCTCCCTCACCCGCGGTGAGGGGGGACAGAACCTGATCGGCCCCGAGCTTGGGGAGGCCTTGGGGATCATTCGGTCCGGGGAACTCCTCGCTGCCCGGGAGCTGGACGGAGCGCGCCAGTATTTCACCCGGGCGTTCGATTTTGGTTACTCCAAGTCGTTGGCAGAAACCTTCCGGTTCTGGCCCCGGGACAGCGTGCTCAAAGACGTCGTCCGAATCGTCCGCCGATTCCGGCCCCAGGTGATGGTGTCCGTCTTCTCGGGCACCCCGCGGGACGGCCACGGCCAGCATCTGGCGGCCGGGTGGGCCACACTGGAGGCGTTTTGGGCGGCGGCCGATTCGAGCCGGTTCCCGGAACTGGCCCGGGAGGAGGGACTCGGGCCGTGGGCCCCGTCGAAGCTCTACCGGTCGGCTCGTTTCGACACGACGGCCACCGCGTTGGTCCTGCGAGGAGGGCTCCTCGACCCCGAGATCGGACAATCCTATCGGCAGATCGCGATGCGGGGCCGAAGCCTCCATCGGTCCCAGGACATGGGAGTGCTGCAGGAAGTGGGGCCGAGCCCGATCCGCCTCGCCCTGGTCGAGGATCGAACCGGCGGTGGGCCGGAGCTCTTTCGGGGTGTCGATACCACGGCTCGACCTGAGGGCGTGGAGGCGACGGATCTCGAGCCGCACCGTGCGACGGTCGAAGCTGGGCGGGCCGGGATCGTCGTCGATGCAATCGCCGACGCCTGGGCCCTGGTTCCCGGCATGAGAGTCGGGCTCCGGCTCTCTGTTTGGAATGCCGGCACGAGGTCGGCGGGGGCGCGGATCAGTCTGACGGTGCCTGATGGATTCCTGCTCCAAGGCCCCTGTTTGGATCGGGAGGTCACCGTCGAGGCGGGCGCGGTCCACCATTGTCCGGTGACGATGACCGTGGCCGCCAATGCCCGTCCGACCCAGCCGTACTTCCTCGAATTGCCCCGGTTCGGGGCTCTCTATCGCTGGGGCGGGTTCCCGGCCCTCTGGGGCGAGCCCTTCGACCCGCCCTTCGCCCGGGCGACGTTCAGATTTCCGACCGAGACGGGCCCGCCGTTCACGCTGGAGCGCGAAGTCCTCCATCGGTTTCGGGATCAAGCCCTCGGCGAACTCCGCCGCCCGCTGGCCATCGTGCCCCGGGTCGATGTCACGGCGACGCCGGCGATCAAGGTCTGGTCGACGCGGGCCCCGGGCCCCCAGGCGGTCTCGGTGGCACTCCAGCATGCTGGCCCGGATTCGACCGCTGGAACGGTCTCCCTCGATCTACCGAGGGGTTGGCCGCCGGTGGTCCCGCAACCGTTCCGAATGGTTCGGCCGGACGAACGGCGGGCGTTCTCGTTTCAGGTCCGAGCCCCCGTAGGATTGACGCCGGGAGAGTACCTGATTCGGGCGTTTGCCCGGGACGTGTCGGGTCGGCGATACGATGCGGGGGCGGTCGTGGTGAGTTATCCCCACGTTCGCGAGCGGCGCTTCAGCGCTCCCAGCACCGTGGTGGTTCACGCGGCGCCGGTGGCGCTCCCGACCCGTCGACGGATCGGCTATGTCCGCGGGGCATCGGATCTGGTCCCCGAGGCGTTGGCGGGCATCGGCTTGGCCGTCGAGGTCCTCGACGCCGGGGCTCTCGAACGGGGGAACCTGGCCCGGTTCGAGGCGATCGTGATCGGGAGCCGGGCCTACGAGACCGACCCGGCCTTGGTCGCGAACAACGGGCGCCTGCTCGACTACGTCCGACAAGGCGGTCACCTCGTGGTCCAGTATCAGCAGCAGCCTTTTTTTGACGGCGCCTTCGCGCCGTACCCGCTGACGGTGGGGCGGCCCCACGATCGGGTCACGGACGAGACCGCCCCGGTCCGGATGCTGAGGCCTAACGACCAGGTGTTCCGGCTACCCAATCGGGTCGAAACGACCGATTGGTCTGGCTGGATCCAGGAGCGGGGTCTTTACTTTGCCCGGGGGTGGGCGCCTCAATACTCGCCCTTGATCGAAACCCACGACGACGGCGAGCCACCGCTCGAGGGCGGGCTGTTGTTGGCTCACCACGGCAAGGGGACCTACCTCTACAGCGGCCTGGCGTTCTTTCGGCAACTCCCCGGGGGTGTGCCCGGGGCGTTCCGGTTGTTCCTCAACCTCCTCGACGTGGAGCCTCGCGCTGCCGTACCCTGAGCGGGGCCGCCTCCTCGAGAAGGCCGACGCCCACCGGTCGTTCGGATGATCGCATCCTTCTTTCGTCGAACCCGATCAGCCGTCGCCGATCCCGAGTTTCGCAAGCTGTCGGTCCTGATCGCCACGGCGTTCGTCGACATGATCGGCTTCGCCATGGTGTTGCCCCTGCTCCCATTCTACGCCCTCAAGCTCCAGGCGAGTGTCGAGTTGATCGGCGCGATGCTGGCGGCGTTTTCGGTTGCTCAACTGGCCTCGGCGCCCTTTTGGGGGTGGGTTTCTGATCGGCGGGGCCGGCGGCCAGCCCTCTTGGTGGGGCTCTCCGCCTCGGCCGTCGCCTACGTCGTGTTCGGGTTCGCAACGTCGGTGTGGGTTCTGCTGGCGTCGCGCCTGATTCAGGGGGCGGGGGGTGGCACCACGGGGGTCGTCCATGCCTACGTTGGCGACGCGATTGCCCCCGCCCGGCGAGCCCAAGCGCTCGGCTGGCTCTCGGCGGCCACCTCCCTTGGCGTCGCGATCGGGCCGGTGATCGGCTCGTGGAGCGTCAGATTGGGACCGGAGGGCCCTGGCCTGATCGCGGCGGCGCTCTGCCTCCTGAATGTGATCTTCACTTGGCGTTGGCTCCCCGAAAGCCGCCGGCCGACGACGACGCCGGCCGATGGCGTCAAGCGCAAACCGGCCGTGTGGAACGCATTGGGGTCGGTTGTCCTGGCGCCGCGCAAGCCGGTCTCTCGATTGATCCTGATCTACGGGGCCGGAATGTTGGGCTTTACCGCGATGACCTCGGTGTTCGCCCTCTATCTCGGGGAGCGGTTCCAGATCGACGAAACGAGCATCGGTCCATTTTTTACCTATATCGGCGTGCTCTCGTTCCTGATGCGCGCGGTCGTGCTGGGTCCGGTGGTGAAGCGAGTCGGCGAGGCCGGGGCGATGCGGCTCGGGACGATTTCGCTGGTGGTGGGCCTGGTGATCTATCCGTGGGTTCCCTCGGTCTGGGTGCTGCCGATCGTCATGCCGCTGATCCCGATTGGCACCGCCCTCCTGTTTCCCGCGACGACGGCGTTGATGTCGCGAGCGAGTGACCAGGCGACCCTTGGTGTCACCATGGGCGTTGCCCAGACGTTCGCGGGGCTGGCCCGGGTGGTGGCGCCGATGATCGCCACCTCCGCTTTTCAACGGTTCGGCAGCGGGATGCCGTTCTATCTCGCCGCGTTGATCGTCGCGGGGGTGGGTGTGCTGGCCTTCCGGCTGCCGGCCGCGATCTCTCGTCCGGTCGAGACCCAGCCGTCACCATGACTTGGAACTCGCCGACCGAGATCGCCGCGGCCCGGTGGCCCGATCTCGAGCCCGCCTTCGACGAACTCTTGGCGCGGCCGCTCGATGCCGACACCGTGGAGCGTTGGTTGGCGGACTGGTCGCGCCTCGAGGAGATTCTCACCGAGGCGATCGCGATCGCGATGATCGCCTATACCGGTGACACCGCCGATCCGGACAAGGAAGCCGCCCACCGGCGATTCGCCATCGAGATCGCTCCGCGGGCCGACGAAAAATCCGTTCAGCTGGCGGCGCGTTTCGCAGCGCTCGGCTGGAGTCGTCCGGATCTCGAGCAAACCATCGCCCGATTTCGGCGGTCGATCGAAATGTTCCGGGCGGCCAACGTGCCCTTGGCCGCGCAGCTGGAGGCAACGTCCGCGGAATACCAGCAGATTGCTGGCGGTCTCCTGGCCGAGTGGGATGGCGAGAAAAAACCGGTACCCCAACTCTCCCCGTTCCTCGAAAACCCCGATCGATTGGTTCGGGAACGGGCCTTTCGCTCCGCGGTGCAACCCTACCTGGAGGCCCGAGAGGCCCTGGTCGCCCTGTTCGATCGGCAGTTCGCGCTCCGCCAGCAGGTGGCGGCCAACGCCGGCTTCGGCGACTTTCAAGCCTATTCGTTTGCCGCCAAGTGTCGCTTCGATTACGGTCCCGCCGACTGCGTTCGGCTGCACGACGCCGTCGAGGCCGTGGTGGTGCCCGCGGTGTCCCGTCTTCACACTCGTCGTCAAGAGCGTCTCGGGGTTGCGCAGCTGCGGCCCTGGGACCTCGCGGTCTCGCTCCACCGCCAGCAGCCCCTGCGGCCGTTCACGACCGGCGCCGAACTCCAGGCCAAGGCCGCCCGGCTGTTCCAGCGCCTCGATCCCACGCTCGGGGAGCAATTTCAAACGATGATCGCCGAGCAGCTTCTCGATCTCGAGAGCCGGATGGGGAAGGCGCCTGGAGGGTACTGCGATACCCTCCACTTTCGAGGCCGACCCTTCATTTTCATGAACGGTGTGGGGGTGATGGAGGACGTCCAGACCCTGCTCCACGAGGCCGGCCACGCGTTTCACGCCTTCGCCTCGGACGCCCAGCCGCTGATCTGGCAGCGGCACCCCACGGCGGAATCAGCCGAGCTGGCGTCGATGTCGATGGAATTGCTGGCCGCTCCGTTGCTCGACGCGCCCGATGCGTTCCTGACCGCTCGCGACGCGACGGTGGCCCGCCTCGAGCACCTCGAAGAGACGTTGGTGACGCTTTGCCACATCGCCACTGTCGACGCGTTCCAGTCGTGGCTCTATACCAGTGGCGAGGGAGGAGTCTCCTCGGCGCGGGATGCCGCCTGGCTGAGGATCAGGTCTCGGTTCGAACCGGTCGTCGACTGGTCGGGGCTCACCGCCGAGCGGGTCGCCCGCTGGTACCGACAGATCCACATCTTTCTCTACCCCTTTTACTACATCGAGTATGGGATTGCTCAGTTGGGAGCCCTCCAGGTCTGGCTCAATCACCGCCGCGACCCCGAAGCGGCGCTCGTCGCGTATCGACGGTTCCTGGCGCTCGGCGCCACGGCTGGCCTTCCCGACCTCTACCGGGCGGCGGGGGCCCGGCTGGTGTTCGATCGGGAGGCCCTCGAGCCCCTGGTCGAGGCGCTGGAGGCTGAAGCCGAGCGGCTCCGCGGGAGCCTCGGCTGAGTCGGACGGATCCGGGAGGGTGACGGTTGCCCTCCCGGCCCGCCTGGGGCAGATTACCGGCCGCGAGGTGAGCCGCAGCCCTACTTGAGAGGATTCGAGGTTTTTCGGATGGCGAAGGAAGAGGGCATTGAAATGGAGGGGTTGGTGAAGGAGGTGCTCCCCGACCGTAACTACCGGGTTCTCCTCGACAACGGCCACACCATTCTCGCCTATGCGGCGGGGAAAATGAGCAAATTCAAGATTCGGGTGCTCGAGGGCGATCGAGTGAGCGTGGTTCTCTCTCCCTACGATTTGACCAGGGGCCGAGTCATTTATCGGCACAAGTAGGGGGATTGCGGAAGACGAAGGGGGCCGTTCGACCGGAACGGCCCCTCGTTACGTTAGGCCAACTGCACCAGACGTTACTTCGCTTTCGTGACGTTTTCGGCAGCGGGGCCTTTGGCACCCATCACCATTTCGAACTCGACTCGTTCCCCTTCGGCCAGGCTGCGGAAGCCGTCCATCTTGATGGCCGAGTGATGGACGAAGCAGTCCTTCTCGCCGTTTTCCGGGGTGATGAACCCAAACCCCTTCGCGTCGTTGAACCACTTCACGGTGCCAGTGATGCGAGACATTACGCCAACTCCTGAGAGGATGATTCCCGGGGAGGCCGGGTTCCTAATACGAAACCACTTGTTCGAACGACCGGCACGGGCCCATCCCGTGCCGGAAAAACGAAACCGACCCGTCGCGACCAGAGCCGGAGGTCAGTGGACTGTTTCCTCGCTAGGACGAACAGGAGAGCAACGACGGCCCCGCCGAAAATTGCCGTTCCAATGTGCTCCCCGCTACCTGGACTGTCAAGATCTCGGGCGGGGGAGCCAGGCCCGGGCCAGTCCCGCGATCCCTTGGAGCCATCCGGGCGCGGCGGCCCGGAGATCGCGGCGGGCCGCCCGGTTCAACGCATGGAGAAACTCCGACGCGGTCGGATAGCGGGCGTTCTTGTCCGCCTGCAACGCCAGGCGGAGCGCTTTTTCGACCTCGGGGCCGACGTCTGGACGCTCAGCCCGCAGGTCGGCGACTTGGTTGGTGGTTTGCTTCGCCAAAATGGCTTCAGGCGTGTTCCCAGCGAATGGCGGCCGACCCAGCAGCAGGAAATATCCGACGGCGGCGAGGCTGTAGAGGTCGGTGCGGATGTCGACCTTGCCGGCGAGTAGCTGCTCGGGGCTTGCGAACTGCGGCGTGCCGCTGCGACTGGAAGCGCCGCTGAACCGTCCCTGGCCCCGGAGGGCGCGGGCCAGACCGAAATCGGTGATGCGGAGGCTACCCCCTTTGGCGATCAGGAGATTCTCGGGCTTGATGTCACGGTGGACCAGTCCGATGCCGTGGGCGTGGGTGAGGGCCGCGAGCGCGTCGCGGAGAAGGGCGAGCACTCGATCGAGCGGGAGTGGTCCCTCCTTTTGAACCAACTGGGCCAGGCTGGGTCCCTCCACCAACTCCATCGTGTACCAGATCAGGCCGGATCGGCCGCCGATCTCGAAGATGCCGACGATGTTCGGGTGGTGCACTCGAGCTGCCAACCGGGCCTCTTGGCGGAATCGCTCGATGCCGGCGGGGTCCTGGGTTAGAGTGGGGTGGAGGACTTTGAGGGCGACCATTCGTTCGAGCTCGAGGTCCCGGACCCGATACACCCGACCAAAGCCACCGGCCCCGAGCTCCGCCAGCAGCTCGTAGTCATCGCCCAGCGCGCGCCGCAGCCGTTTCTCCCACGCGCGCGGCCCTTCCGAGTCCACGGGGGGCGTGGAATCGAGCGTCGACCGCGTGGTGTAGGCCCCGGCGTCGGAGGCAAAATCCTCCAGCATCTCTGAGGCACTGGCGTGGCGCTCCGACGGGGTGGGGTGAAGAGCCCGCAGAATCACCCGTTCCAACGCCAAAGGGCAGGATGGTCGGAGGCGAGAAGGAGTGACGATGTTCGTCGAGTCTTCCGGGGGTTCCGTCCCGGTAACCACGAAATAGAGCACTGCGCCTGCAGCGTAGAGATCGGCGGCTGGCTCCCCCAGGGACCCATCGCGCAACTCCGGCGCCATGTAGCGGGCTCCCGACGGGAGCTCCGAGGGCGGGACATGAGGGAGGGTGTAGCTGCAGTACCGCAGGTCGGTAATGGTGCCCCGGCCCGTGCTGCTGATCAACAGCGAGGTCGGTACCATCCGCCGAACCACGATTCCGTTGGCGTGGGCGTGCTCGAGGCCACGGAGAAGGTCGCGGGCGAGGACGTGGACTTGGGGGATGGGGCGGGGGCCCCGAGCGATTGCCTGATGAAGGCCCTCCGCGTCGATCCAATTGCCGATCCGATAGGCCATGTCGTCGATGATCCCGGCGTCGTAGACGTGCCGGATCGCGGGATGATCGAGTTGACTGAGGGCTTCGGCCTCCCGGAGAAACCAGGTCCGCAGCTGGTCGCTTCCGGAGAAGTTGACCCGGACCGCGACTCGCCGGTTGAGGAGCCGGTCGCGGCCGACGAAAAGGACCCGCTCGGCCGACGCTGCGATCAACCGCTCGAGGCGATATCGATGGCCGAGGCGGCGCTCGGTACTGGCGAACAGCGTGGCGGGTTCGAGGGAGGTCACTCTTCGCCGGCAACGACGACCGCGTCGCCGCCACGTCGCTTGGCGCCGTAGAGCGCCGCGTCGGCGGCCGCCATGACCGCCGCGGGCGTCAGCCCGTCGCGGGGGGCTTCAGCAATGCCGAGGCTCAGGGTTCCGGCGCCGAACTCGGGGTATTCACCGAGGAGGTCGGCGAAACCATGTTGCACTCGTTGGACGAACCCCATGGCTTCGGAGGGGTTGGTCATCGGCAGCACGACCAGAAACTCGTCTCCGCCGAGCCGCCCCACCACGTCGAGGGTCCGGATCTGCCGGCGAAGCAGTTGACTCACCAACACGAGATACCGATCGCCGGCGCCATGACCAAGCGTGTCATTGATCACCTTGAATCGATCGAGGTCGATCATCACGATGGTGGTGCGAATCTGGTGACGAACACTCCGGGAAATCTCGGCTTCGAGGCGCTCTTCGAGTGCCCGGCGGTTGAACAGGCCGGTGAGCTGGTCGGTGGTGGCGGCGCTCTGGAGTCGCTCCACCAACTCGGCGTTCTTGAGGGCGATCGCCCCCGCGAACGCGAGGGTGGCGGCCAGGTCGCGCTCGGCTCGGGCGTAGGCCAGCCCGTTGAGGCGGGGGCCGAGCAATAGAACCGCCACCCGCTCCCCGGCGGCGTCGAACGGAATGATCAGTTCCGTCCCCGAGGGGAGCATCTGGGCGAGGCTTACTTCACCGGGATCGGCAACCCCGTTCCCCAACGGGAGCAGCCCCTCGAGGCGTTCCCGGTCCAGGCTCTCGGGGATCCGGTCGCGGTCGAGGGACCGGAGCGACTGGGGAACGAACGCGGCCCCGCTCGGCCGGTAGAGCCCAGCCCACCACGCGAAAAACACCTCGGCCATGAAATCGAGAACCAAATGCTCGGTTTCCTCGGTCGAGTGGGCTGAGGAGAGGAGCCGGGCGACTTGTCGCAGAGCCCGAAGCTGAAACACCGCGTCGTCGAGGGCCAGCTGGCGCTCGAGCAGCACGCTTCGGAGCTCGACCACCAAGCCGACGCCGAACCCCAATTGATAGGCGATCCCCTTGAAGTTCCCGACGAGATCGGGTGTCGTCGAAATCGTGATGGTGGTGCCACCGTTCTCGTGGCGGACCAACTCGGTCAGGGCCCGGCCTGCGGGCTCGGGGCCCACCACCTGAGCCACCTGGTCGCCTGCCCGCACCGTCAGCCAAACCGCCTCGGTTCCGAGCCGGTCCGCCAGGAGCCGCCGACATCGTTCCAGCAGCTCGCCTTCGGTGCGGGCCTGTCGACAGACCAGCCCGAAGGCGCTAGTTAGCCCGTCCAAGCCGGAAATCGCGGGGGATTCCATGCCCATGGTGAATAATAGACTCGCCCCTTGGCCGAAGGAAAACCGTCCAAGTTGATGAGAGAGTTAAGGTTCGGAACGAAGGCGCCGATAGTCTTCTGGCGGTGTTCGGCAGGGACTATGCCAGGGGGGTTCGGATGTTTGCGATGAAACTCGTTGCGACCGGCGCCGCCTCGTTCGGCGGGGCGCTCCTCGTCGGGGTTTTGGCGTCAACCGGCCGTGAGGTCAAACGGAGCGGGGAGGACCTTCTGCGGCTGGAGGCGGAAATCGACAGTTTGCGGCTCGCCCTGGTACGGACGGTACCCGGTTATGGGTTTGCACGGGGTCGCCCGAACGTGGTGACCGACTTCAACGAGGACGTCGATCAGCCCGCGGTCGACGGCTCGGCGTTCGTGGATCCGTTGGCCAATGTGTTGGGCCATGTTCAGGTGGGGCGGAACGTGTACGTCGGCCCATTCGCCTCGATCAGAGGTGATGAAGGTCAGCCGATCTTCATCGGCGACGGGGCCAACGTCCAGGATGGGGTCGTGGTCCACGCATTGGAAACCGTCCAGGACGGCGAGCCCGTCGTCGGGCGGACCTACAACGTCGGTGGACGAAACTACGCGGTGTTCATCGGGAAGCGAGTGTCAATTGCCCATCAGGCGCTGGTGCACGGCCCAGCGCGGGTCGACGACAATGTCTTCATCGGGATGCAGGCGATGGTGTTCAAGGCCGCCATCGGGGAGGGCGCCGTGATCGAACCGGGGGCCAAAGTCATCGGGGTGACGGTTCCCCCGCATCGGTATGTCCCGGCCGGCCAGACGGTCTCCGACCAGAAGGTCGCCGACGCCCTTCCTCAGATCACCGACAAGTATCCCTTCCGGGGTCTGAACGACGCGGTCGTTCACGTGAACACGAGTTTCGCGGCGGGGTACGGTTACCGGGCTCGCGACGTGGCGGACTCGGCGGCGCGGAGCCGCAGTGGCCACTCGGCGACGCCGTCCACGAAGGGTGACAAGAAGCCGGGGCCGACTTCCGCGGCCGCGAGTCACGCTCCGGCCGAGAAGAAACATTAGCCGGCTACGGACCCACCTCGTCGAGCCGATGACGGAGTTCGGCCGCCAGCCGGCGAAACTCGGCGAGTAGCTCGGGTCGGCGCCAGCGAGGGTGGGATCCGAGGGTCTCGCCGAACATTCGCAGCCACCACACCGTATCGGCGTGGCTCGGGACGCCGCTCGACCCCAGGTACTCGACCCCCAGCCGGCGAATCGACACGAGCGCCGATCCGAGTCGATGGACCTCCTCGGCGACGCAGGCGTCCAGGGCCGGTACCGGGGCCACGCTGAGCCGGGCGAGGTATTCGAGGCGCCCAGCCTTCCAGGCCCGTTCCCGACCCAACACGTCGAACCTCGGCTCGGCGGCGGCCTGAACCGCGTCCGCCACTCCGGTGCCGAACTTGGCGAGAATCTCCCGAGCCAAGGACTCCAGACGACCATGCGGGCAAGCATCGACCAAGTGCTTGAGGATACTGGTGGTTATGGTCAGCTCGTCGGCCTGATGTCGAGCGAGGATTACCGCGACGCTCGCTGCCCGGATGAGGCCTGATTGGCCGTCGTAGCGGGAGATGCGGTCCGGATAGTGTTTGGCCGCGAACGCCAGGGCGTGGTGGATTCGGTCCGAGTACACGATGCCTACTTGAGTCCCGTCAACTTATGGGTCTGGAGTGAGAGCCGCCACTGGGGATGGGCGAGACAGTAGTCGATGGCTCGTCGGGTGTTCTCTTCGCGGTTGGGCCCGTCCATCGGCTGGAGGAAGCGATGGCGAAACGCGAGGTCGCGATAACGATCGGGGGGGGCGCCGTCCTGGGGAAAGACCAGTTTCAGCTCGTCGCCGCTCCGCACCACGGTCTCGGCGTTGGCCTTCGGGCTGAGACAAACCCAGTCGACGCCTGGGGGCACGGCGATGGTGCCGTTCGTCTCGATGGCGACCTCGAACCCGGCCGAATGGAAAGCGGCGAGGAGGGCGCCGTCGAGCTGAAGAAGTGGTTCGCCGCCGGTGCACACGACGTAGCGTTGGCCACCGGGAGCCGCCGGCCACCGTGCCGCGACGGCCGTCGCCAGGGCGTCCGCGGTGTCGAACCGGCCGCCACCAACCCCATCGGTGCCGACGAACTCAGTGTCGCAAAACTGGCAGACGGCATCGCTTCGATCGGCCTCCCGCCCGGTCCAGAGGTTACAGCCCGCGAACCGGCAAAAAACCGCCGTCCGGCCGGTGTGGGCGCCTTCTCCCTGGAGGGTGAGGAAGATCTCCTTGACGCTATAGGCCATGGATCGTCATTGATAGGGGGCCGGGTCGGGGATTCCCACCTCGCGAAAACCGGCGAGCCGGATCCGGCAAGCGTCGCACCGGGCGCAGCCCCGGCCGTCGGAGTCGGGATCGTAACAACTCCTCGTCAGGCCGTAGTCGACGCCTAACGAGAGGCCGCGGCGGATGATATCCGCCTTGGCGAGCCAGATCAGGGGCGTGTGGATCGTGATGGTCCGACCTCCGGTCGCAGCTCGGGTGGCGAGATTGGCCATCGCCTGAAACGCCGCGATGTACTCGGGGCGACAGTCGGGGTACCCGCTGTAGTCTACCGCATTGACGCCGATCACGAGTTCCGTCGCTCCGAGCACCTCGGCCCAGGCCAGGGCGTACGACAGGAAGATCGTGTTGCGGGCCGGGACGTAGGTAATCGGGATCTCGGCCTTGGCCTCCAACGGCCGGTCCTTCGGAACCTCGATCTCGTCGGTCAACGCGGACCCGCCAAAGGCCCGGAGGTCGATCTCGACCACCCGGTGCTCGGCGACGCCGAGGTGATTGGAGACCGCTCGGGCGGCGTCGACCTCCGCGCCGTGACGTTGACCGTACCGGAAGCTGAGGGCGTAAGGTGTCAGGCCGAGGGCCTTGGCCACCGCCAGCGCCGTGGCGGAATCGAGCCCGCCGGAGAGGAGAACGACGGCCCGAGTCAGGGGCCCTCCGGGCGGCCGAGGACGTGGCGGAGGGCATCCTCGAGTCGAGGGTGGCGAAACCGAAAGCCGTCTCCCACCAGCCGAGTCGGGACGACGCGGGTGCTTGCCAGGAGGCCCTCGTCGGCCAGGCCTCCCACCACCGCCCGCAACAGCGCCGCCGGGATCGGGATCAGCGTCGGTCGGTTGAGAACCCGGCCGAGGGTTCGGGTGAACTCGGCGTTGGTCACCGGTTCCGGGGCGACCAGATTGACCGGCCCGGCCAAGCTCGACCCGATGAGATGGCCAATCGCCTCGGCGCAGTCGTCGACCGAAATCCAGCTCATCCATTGTCGCCCAGAACCCAACCGCCCCCCGAGGCCGAGCCGAAACGGCGGAAGCATTTTCGCGAGCGCTCCGCCCGCCGGCGAGAGGACGATCCCGAATCGGGTCGTCACGACCCGCACGCCAATGGCCAGCAACGGATCGGTCGCTCGCTCCCACTCGACCGCCACCTCGGGCAGAAATCCGGTGCCGGCGCCACGCGACTCATCGACGGTGGTGTCGCCGCGGTCGCCATAGTAGCCGACCGCCGATGCCGAGAGCAGCGTTCTCGGCCGGGGCGAGGCCGCCTCGATTCCCGCCACGATGGTGGCGGTCCCGGCCGCTCGGCTCTGGCGAATCGCCTTCAGCCGTGATTTGGACCAACGGCCTCCGGCGATACTCTCCCCAGCCAGATGGACGACGACATCGACATCCGAGAAGACCGTCGGGTCGAGACGACCCGCCAGCGGATCCCAACGCCGCTCCCCTGGGCCGGGAGCCCGGCGAACCAGGGGAATGACCGTGTGCGCCGGGTCGAGCCTCGACCGGACGGCGGCTCCAATCAGGCCGGAGGCGCCAGTGATCGCGATTCGCAAGCTACCCGGACCGGCGGGCGACGAGTTGGGCATGGTTGAAAATAGGGGCGACCGGGCCGGAAGCCATCGGCGCTCGGCGAGCGCCTTTCTTCGCACCTGCCGACGTCGTATCATTCTCCCCGCGCGAATTCCGGTTGGAGGGACAAATCAGCAGCGTCGCCACGTGGTCCATCAAGGACTCCGAGAAGCTCTACAACATGGTCGGGTGGGGCCAGGGTTTCTTTCGCGTCAACGCGGAGGGAAACGTCGCCGTCCACCCCGACCCCAAGAATGGCCTTGCGCTCGACCTCTATCGGCTCGCGCTCGATCTCAACGCCCAGGGGATGCGGCTTCCCCTCCTGATCCGCTTTTCCGATATCCTCCGCTCGCGGATTCAGCTGCTGGCCACTGAATTTGGCCGGGCGATCGAGGAGTTCGGTTACCAAGGTCGTTACACCACGGTGTATCCGATCAAGGTCAACCAACAACGGCACGTCATCGAGGAGATTCTTCAGTTCGGAGCGCCTTACGGGCTCGGCCTCGAATGCGGGAGCAAACCCGAGCTGCAAGCGGTCCTCGGGATTACCGATCGCGCGGATCACATCATCGTCTGCAACGGATACAAGGACGAGGAGTTTCTGCGCTTCGCCCTGATGGCCCAGAAGCTCGGTCACACCGTCTTCATCGTGCTCGAGCAGCTCTCCGAAGTGGACGAAGTGTTCCGGGTCGCTCTCGACGTCGGGGTCGAGCCGACCCTCGGGGTTCGGATCAAGCTCGCGACCGAAGGCGCCGGCCGGTGGGCGAAAAGTGGCGGAGAGAAGTCGAAGTTCGGGCTGGCGGCCCCACAACTGCTGCGGCTACTCGAGATGCTCAAGGAACGTGGCAAACAAGACACTCTGAAACTGCTTCATTTCCATCTCGGCAGCCAGATTACCGACATTCGTTACATCAAAGCCGCTTTGGAGGAGATCGGCCGATATTACGTCGAAATCCGCGAGCTCGGCTTCGACCTCAGCCACGTCGACGTCGGTGGCGGGCTCGGGGTCGACTACGAGGGTTCCCGCACGACGCGTCCGGCGAGCATGAACTACACCACGCGGGAGTACGCCAACGACATCATCTATGGGCTCGGCACCATCTGCAAGGAGCAGGGGGTGCCGATGCCGAACCTCATCTCGGAGTCGGGTCGGGCCCTGACGGCCCACCACGCCCTTCTCTTGGTGAACGTGACCGACGTGGAGGCCCAAACCGAGCCCCAAGTGCCCCCGCTGCGGCCCGACTGCCACCGGGTCCTGGTGGAACTCCACGAGAACTTGGAGACGCTATCGCTCGACAAGGTGCATGAGGTTTTTCACGACGCCGTGGCGGCCAAAGAGCGAGTTCAGGAGTTGTTCGCCAGTGACGCCATCAGCCTCCGGGAACTGGCGGACATCGAGGAGCTGTATCTCTGCACCATGAACGCGATCGCCAAGCTGATCGCCGAAGATCGGGTCAACCATCCCGAGGTGTGGAGCCACATCGAGGCCGCGCTGGTCGACCGTTACTTCTGCAATTTCTCGGTCTTCCAATCACTGCCTGACAACTGGGCCATCGATCAGCTCTTCCCGATCATGCCGATCCATCGGCTCGACGAGGAGCCGACCCGCCGGGGCACTCTCCAGGACATGACCTGCGACTCCGACGGGGTGATCGACCGTTTTGCCGGTGGGCGGAAGGGGAAACCCTGTCTCGAGCTGCATCGCTACCGCGCGGGCGAGCCCTATATCCTCGGCATGTTTCTCACCGGGGCGTACCAGGAGATTCTGGGCGACCTCCACAACTTGTTCGGCGACACCAACGCGGTTCACGTGCGAGTCAGCGACACGGGGTACGAGATCACCGATCTCGTCCATGGCGATACCGTCACCGAGGTCCTCAACTACGTCCAGTTCCACGCCAGCGACCTGCTGGCGAATTTTCGCCGCAAGGTCACCGCGAGCTCGGCGCTCACCCGCAATGAGGCCAACGCCTTCATCGCCGACTATCTCGCCGGTCTCGAGGGTTACACCTACCTCGAAGGGGACATTCCCGTGGCGGAAACGGCGGAAAAATAAGCGAGCCACGCCGCCTAACGACGCTGGCCGATAGGCACGAAATCCCTGACGTCCGCGCCGATGTAGATCTGCCGAGGCCTGGTGATCTTCTGGTCCTTGTCCTCGAGGAGCTCCTCCCATTGCGCCAGCCAACCCGGGAGCCGCCCCACCGCGAAAAGAACGGTGAAGTAATCGGTGGGATAGCCCATGGCCTGATAGATCAAGCCAGAGTAAAAGTCGACGTTGGGGTAGAGCTTCCGTTTGATGAAGTAGTCGTCCTGGAGGGCGATTCGCTCCAACTCCAAGGCGATTTCGAGTTTCGGGTTCAGGCCCGTCTGGGCGAAGACCTCGTCGGCCGTCTGCTTGATCAGCTTGGCCCGGGGGTCGTACGACTTGTAAACTCGGTGGCCGAATCCCATCAACCGCCCCTCACCGTTCTTCACCTTGGCGATGAAAGCCGGGATGTTTTTCTTGTCGCCGATCTCGGCGAGCATCTGGAGCACCGCCTCGTTGGCTCCGCCGTGGAGGGGACCGTAGAGGGCCGCGACCCCCGCCGAGACGGCCGAGAACGGATCGACATGCGATGAGCCGACCGATCGAACCGCGCTAGTCGAGCAATTCTGCTCATGGTCGGCGTGAAGGATCAGGAGGATTTCGAGGGCCCGCTGCAGCACCTTGTTGGGCTCGTGCTTTCCCCCGATCGAGAACATCATGTTGACGTAGTTCCCGATGTAGTCGAGGTCGTTCCGTGGGAACTCGTACGGCAACCCGCGCGAATGCCGGAAGATGAACGCGGCGATCGTCGGGAACTTCGCCAACAGCCGGATCCGTTGGACGTGGCGGTTCTTGGGATCGCCAATGTCCTTGGCCTCGGGGTAAAATGTCGACAGGGCGGCCACCGCGCCGACCAGCATTCCCATCGGGTGAGCGTCGTAACGGAATCCTTGAAGAAACTTGATGACGTTGGTATGGACGTACGTGTGGTAGCGGATTTCGGCCGTCCACTGGTCGAGTTGGGCCTGGTTGGGAAGCTCACCCTCGGCCAAGAGGTAGGCCACCTCGAGGAAACTCGCCCGATCGGCGAGCTGCTCGATCGGGTAGCCGCGGTATCGGAGAATCCCCCGGTCGCCGTCGATGAAGGTGATTGCGCTCCGGCAGGCGGCCGTGTTCATGAAGGCCGGGTCGTAGGTCATCAACCCGAAATCCTCCTCGTCGACCTTGATGTTGCGGAGATCGACCGCCTTGACGGTCCCCTCGTTGATCGGCAGCTCGTAGGTCTTGCCGGTCCGATTGTCGGTGATGGAGAGCGTGTCCTTGGCCACCCGTGCCTCTTTCCAGTGACAGTGAAGACCGAACCGGCCCCTCGAGCCGGCCCGGCAACTGAAACATAAGCCGGGTCGCAAGAGTTCGGCTCCCGCCGAGCGCCGCTGAGGCGACGAGCTGATTCCCTCGGGGGCGAGGGCCCCCACGGGTATTTGGGTCGTCTATGTCGCGGAACCCTACCGCCGCCCGACGTCGGCGGGGCCTCGTGTCCGGGCTGTTCACTGGTGGTCTCGGTGATCCCGTCCCCGAATTACGGTTGGCCCGAACCCTGGCCCTCGGGCTCAGCCGCCCCGACTTCGATCTGGCCCAGGTCGTCGGCGGATGGGTCGATACTCGGGCCGAGGTGCCCTATCCCGACGAGGTCAGCGGATCGCTCACCTGGCTCGCCGATCACGGTGTTCCGGCCCCTGATCGCGCCTTCGGGCCAGGCCTGGCCGCCTCGTTGGTGACGCTCCCCCTCGTGCTCCGCACATCCGCCAGCAAGCTCAACGTCGTCAGCGGTGCCTTCCATGTCGCCCGGCTTCTCGATCCCCACCCCGTGGGTCAGTGGGCCGCAGTGGCCGTAAGTGTCGTTGCAGCATGCTTTTTGCACAGCCGACTAGACTTCGCTGCGGACCTGATCGAGGCGTTGCGCTCCAACGATGCCCCTTCCAGCTTGCTGGCCGTAGCCCGGTGGGTGCCCATCGGCGATCGCCGACCCCGGGAAGGCGTCACCGTCGGTCCGGTGGAGGCAGAATTGGCGGCGCTGTTCGGGACTCTCTACCACCAACCGAATCGGGCCAAAGCCTGGGGGGCTCTCGAGGGACGGGGGAAGAGGGTGGAGCGGTTGGGAAGCGCCCTGTTGGGGGCCCGTGACGGCGGAAGCGCCGACGCCCTACCAAACGATCTCGAAGCATTGTTGGATCGATTGAACTCGGAGTGAACTCGATGCGGGGTTGCGGTTGGCTCGGACTCATCTTGGCGGTGGCTGGTTGTGGCTCGGAAGCAGGGCTACCTCCGGCCACTCCGATTGCCTTGACGCTGATTACCCAGCCAGCCGCCTCAGCTCGAAGCGGAGTTGCGTTGACGCCCGCTCCAGCGGTCGCGCTACTCGATGGGGCTGGGAATCGGGCGGCAACTCGAGGTGTGGCCGTCGCGGTGGCGCTTGGTAGCGGGGTCGGCACGCTGGTCGGAACCACCGAGGTCCGCACGGACGCGGCCGGCGAAGCCCACTTTGGGGACCTTCGAATCAATGGGCCGCTCGGACCCAAGACCCTCCGGTTCTCGGCCGCCGGGCTCACCGCCGCCGCGAGTAGCGCCATCGACCTGACCGCCGGCGACCCGATCACGATCATCGCCGAGGCGGGGAATAACCAAACGGCCGCCGCGGGAACCGCCGTCGCGGTGCCACCGGCGGTCCGCCTGGCCGACGGCGCCGGGAATCCGGTGTCCTCTGTTGGGGTGACCTTCTCGGTCACCTCGGGAGGCGGGGTCATCGAGGGAACCGCCGCCACGACCGGACCGGACGGCATCGCCCGGGCGACGAAGTGGACCTTGGGAACCGCGGTGGGCGCCAATGGGGCCTCTGCGGTCGCGGGGAGCCTCCAACTCGCCTTCGTCGCCACGGGTACGGTGGGCCCACCTGCCAAGATCCTCATGGTCGAAGGGAATGGTCAAACGGCCACCATCGGACACCCGGTGAGTGTGGCGCCCGCCGTCAAGGTCACGGACGAATTCGACAACCCGGCGAGCGGGATCGCGGTGTCTTTCACCGCGGCAGTCGGCTCGGTGACTGGCAGCGTCCCCCAAACCGATGCCAACGGCGTCGCCAAAGTAGGGAGCTGGACGACGGGATTGACGCCGGGGCCGCAGACCCTGGTGGCATCCCGTTCGGCCATCTCGGTAACCTTCGGGGCCACCGTCACCCATTTTCCGGCCGGCGCCGTATCGGGTGGGTCGCTCACTACCTGCGCGGTCACCGCCGCTGGCGCGGTTTTCTGCTGGGGCGACAACACCGATGGCCAGCTGGGCGACGGTACCGTCGTGAGCAAGGCAATCCCGACGCTCGTTTCAGCGGGCGGTGTCATGTTTACCTCGGTGGTGGTCGGTAGCGCCCACGTCTGCGCGCTCGGAGCCACCGGGCAAGCCTGGTGTTGGGGCAGCAACTCCACCGGTCAGCTGGGTGACAACAGCGGCGTCGGGCAGCTGGTTCCGGTGGCGGTGGCCGGGGGACATCAATTCCAATCGCTGGTCGCCGGCGACCTGCATAGCTGCGGACTGCGGCTCGATGGATCCGCCTGGTGCTGGGGTGGCAACGGGAACGGTCGGCTCGGCGACAGTACTGTCACCGCGCGACCCGCGCCGGTGGCCGTCAACGGCGGATTGACGTTCACGTCGCTCACGGCGGGCGCCAGCCACACCTGCGGGCTCACCGCGACCGGGTTGTTCTGCTGGGGATCGAACGGATCAGGCCGACTCGGCGATGGAACCACGACCGACCGCCGAGCGCCGACGGCGGTGGTCACCGGCGGCACCTCGTTCGTGGCGGTCGCGGCCGGCGGGGCGCACACCTGCGGGATCGCGACCAGCGGCGTCGCGATGTGTTGGGGCTCGGGGGGGGCGGGCGCCCTTGGTACCGGGACTGCGTTGGGACAACTCACCCCGGTCGCCGTGAGCGGGACGGCCACCTACACCAGCATTGCGGCGGGCGTTGCTCACACCTGCGCGATTACGGCCGTGGGGGTCGTTCACTGCTGGGGGAACAACGGGAATGGCCGCCTCGGAGACGGCACGACGATCTCCCGATCGGTCCCAACGGCCGTCGTGGGCACTTTCACCGCGGTCGCGCTCGACGTCGGCGGGGAGCACAGTTGCGCCCTGGCCACGGTCGGCTCGGCGATTTGCTGGGGCCGCAATCTCGAGGGACAACTGGGCGACGGGGGCACCGTCTCGGCCCTCCGGCCGCTCGGCGTGAAGGCGCCGTAACGGTCAACTCGGGAGGGTGACGGTGCAGGTCGTCTCGAAACCACCTCTGACGTTGTAGACGGTTCGGACGGTGAGCCGTTTGGGCCGGAGGAGCGCGAACAAGTCCTCCGCGATCCGGCCGGTTGCATGCTCCTGAAAGATCCCCACGCTCCGATAGCTCGTCACGTAGTATTTCAGGCTTTTCAGCTCGACGCATGTCCCCGCCGGGACGTAGCTGATCGACAGCCGAGCGAAATCGGGAAGGCCGCTATAAGGGCAGACAGCGCTGAACTCGTTGGTCTCGGTCACCACTTCCTGCTCGGGGCCCTGGTAGGGGAACGTCTCGAGCACCGAGCTATCGATGTGCTCCGGGCCTCCGAACGGCACGGTGCGTCCTTCGGCTGTTGGCATCGGTGATCCTCCGGTTGAGCCCAAATCTAGTCGGCAGACCGCCGAGCGGGTGTAGCCGGCGGGTCGTGAGGGAAGTAGGATCTGGGGATGCTAGTCATCCTCGCTGGACTTGTCGCCCTCGCCCCCGCCGACACCATCACCCTCCGCCCTGGCCTCGTCATTACCCGGAGCGTCGTCGTCCGACCGGCGCCCTATCGGTTACGTCCGGCGGCGCCCGACTCGGCCGTGATCCGGATCCGGGGTGACAGTATCGAGGTCGACTTCGCCGGGGCGATGTTGATCGGATCTCCCTATAGCGCCGACCCGGATCAGGGTCGCGGGATCGGGATTCTGATCGAGGGGGGTCGCCACGTTACCCTCAGGAACGCCACCGTGCGAGGATACCAATCCGGGGTGTTGGCCCGAGGGGTCGCCGACCTCCGATTGATCGACAATGACGTCAGCTACAACTGGAGGCCGCGCCTTTGGAGCGGGGTCGGCCACGAGAGTCTGGTCGACTGGCTCTCGTTCCATCACAACGATAAAGATGAATGGCTTCGTTTCGGGGCCGGGATTTTCCTCATCGATGTGACTCGAGGAGAGGTTCGCGGCAATACCGCCAAGCAGGGCATGAACGGGCTGCTGATGGTACGGACATCGCGGGTGAACGTCTGGAACAACGACTTCTCGTATCTCTCGGGTCTCGGGATCGGCCTTTATCGTTCGAGCGACAATCAGATCATGCACAACCGAGTCGATTACGCGATTCGCGGGTATCGGCACGGGATCTACAACCGGGGGCAGGACTCGGCGGCGTTGCTGCTCTACGAGCAGAGTTCCCGGAACGTGGTCGCCTACAACTCGATGACCCACTCGGGCGATGGCCTCTTTCTCTGGGCCGGCCAATCGACGATGGATACCGGGCAGGGCGGCGCGAATGACAACCTGTTTTTCGGCAACGATTTCAGTTTCGCGGTGACGAACGGCATGGAAGCCACGTTCAGCCGCAACCGGTTCATCGGCAACTTGATCGAGGGAGCCCATCACGGGATGTGGGGAGGGTATAGCTATGGCTCCGAAATCCGCGGCAACCGGTTCAAGAACAACGTGGTGGGCATCGCCATCGAGCATGGCCAGGACAACCGAATCGTCGGCAACGATTTTGAACGAGACCAAACGGCGATCCGACTGTGGTGGAACCGGAACCAGCCGACCGACTGGGGGTATCCGAAGCATCGCGATACCAAGAGTCGCGGCTATTCGATTCAGGGCAACCGATTCCTGATGAACCGGTTGGCGCTGGCACTCGAGAACACCCAGAAAGCTGCGCTCGGAAAAAACCTGTACTTCGGAGTCGATAGCCTCTTTCGCCCGAGCGGCGACACGACCGGATTCCGGCGGGATGCCCGCCGATCCGGGATGGCGGCCACGCCCTTGGCGACCTGGCGACCCAATCGGCGCGATCCGGCGGCGCCCGCGCCGCTCCCGCGAGCCATCGACCCATTCTCGCTGGACGCTCCGCGTCGAGGTCGCGCCAGTATCCTGATCGACGAGTGGGGGCCGTTCGATTGGCGCTCGCCCCGCGCCTGGCCGGTTCGGGACGCCGACAGCGCCGTCGTGCGGGGGCCGATCGGCTACCGAATCGTCGGCCCATCCGGAACCTGGACGGTCATCTCGGCCCGGGGAGCCAAGCCGGATCGCGCCGCCGGCGCCGTCGGCGACACCGTCATCGTGACGCCCGGACCGGGGCCGGTCGTCGATTACGAACTCGAATTCGAGTACCAGGGCGAATCGGTGCTGACACCCGACGGGGCGACGACTCGCGCCGGCGACCCCTACCGGTTCAAGCTCCGGCGGTTCGTCGTCCCCATCGACTGGCGGGTCCAAGTTTTCGCCTGGGACAGCCTATCGGATCCTCGGCGGCCCGGCGACGGGTTCCGGGCGGCCTTGGCGAAACCCCCGTTGGTTTCTCGCCGCGACTCGCTCCTCGATTACCTGTGGGGCCGGCCCAAGCTGCCGGCGTTCCCGGAGAGCCGGTTCCTCGCGGTCGCGGAAGCCATGGTCGAGCTGCCGAAGAACGCCGACTACCAGCTTCTTGCCATCAGCGACGATGGGATCAGGGTTTGGGTGGATGACCGGGTCGTGATCGACCACTGGTCGCCCCACGAGTCGGCGGTGGACCAGGCCGAGATCCGGCCCGGGAAGCACCGGCTTCGCGTCGAGTACTTCCAAGTCGACGGGTGGGTCGAATTACGGGTCGAGATTCGCCGGCGGAGACCCTGACCGCCCGCCTCGTGGCGCACCGGTGACTTACCGGCGCGTCCCCTCCCAACCGGCAATTCCCTCTTCCAGCCACAGGTGCTTGCGGGCGACGACATCCTGCGCCAGTTGATAGGCGCGATCGTCTTCGTTGCCGAAAATCTCCTCGAACTTGACGACCACTCGCCAGGTGGCCTGCCGGCAAAAGAGGTCGGCCAACTCCACCGGCCCTCGGTTGGCTGGATCTTTCTTCATCAACATTTGCGCCTTCGAGACCGCGGCGCTGATCGCGAACAACTCGGCCCCGATCTCGACCATCCGGAAAAGCACCGACTGCTTTTTCTCGAGCCGGGGACCAAACCGAACCATGGCATGGAAGAGATTCCTCGCCAACCGCCGGGACGCCCGATTGACGAACCGGAGGTGCTTGGCGAGCGGTCCGAACTCAGCATACCGCGGCCATCGGCTCCAGCCGAGGTACTGTTTCGGATACCACCACAGGTAGAAGAGCCCCGCCTTTAGCAGAGCGCCCAGTTTCACCGTGGTCGACGACCTCGGGTCGATCAGCTTGCCCGCCACCTTGAGATGAGTATCGACGGCTTCCCGGGCAATGAACAACCGCATGATCTCCGACGACCCCTCGAAAATCAGGTTGATCCGCCAGTCTCGCAGAGCCCGCTCGACCGGGTCCGGGCGGTCGCCCCGGGACCGCAGCGAGTCGGCCGTCTCGTACCCGCGACCACCCTTGATCTGCAAGGTGTCGTCGGCGATTCGCCAGCCGGTCTCCGAGTTCCACATCTTGGCGATCGCGGCCTCGAGCCGGATGTCGGTTCGCGGTCGATCCGAGAGCAACGAGCTGAGATCGCTCACGGCTTCCATGGCGAAAGTCTCCGCCGCCATCCTCCCGATCTTCTGGGCGATTGCATCGTGCTTTCCGATCGGCTGGCCCCACTGCACCCGATCAGCGGCCCACTTCCGGGCGATCTCCAAGAGCCGTTTGGCCCCCGTTACGCACGAGGCCGGTAGGGTCAGGCGTCCGGTGTTGAGCGTGATCAGCGCCAGCTTCAGTCCCTTGCCTTCACCCCAGAGAACGTTTTCGATCGGGACCTTCACGTCGTGGAACCGAAGGATGCCGTTTTCCAGACCCTTGAGCCCCATGAAGTGGAGTCGGCGGACCACCTCGACCCCGGGCCACGTCGTCTCGACGATGAATGCGGTGATCGCTTTGGGACCGGTTCGGGCCATCACCACCATCACGTCGGCCACCGTCCCGTTGGTGCACCAAAGCTTCTCACCGTTGAGAATCCAGTGCTTCCCATCGGGACTCAGCGTCGCCGTCGTGGAAAGCCCCGCTGGATCCGAGCCGGCCGAGTTCTCAGTCAGCGCGAAGGCGGAGATTGCCCCCTTGGCCAGTTGGGGGAAGTACTTCGCCTTTTGTTCCGGGGTGCCGAACAGTTTAAGGGGGACCGGTACCCCGATGGACTGGCTCGCCGAAAGGAGAGCGGTCACGTTGCCGCAGACGCTTGCCGCCATTGCCACCGCGCGGGTGTACATCAGTTGGCTCAAGCCCTTGCCGCCGTACTCCGTCGGGATCTTGATGCCGAAAGCCCCGAGCTTCTTGAGGCCTTCGACGACCTCAGGCGGCACCTTGCCGTCCCGGTCGATCAAGTCGCCGTCGACGTGTTCGAGTAAGAACGCCTCCAACGCCTCGAGAAAGGGCTTGGCCTGAGCGACATCGGCCGGGTCCGGTTCGGGGAAGGGATGCACCAAGCGGAGCGTCAGGTTGCCCTCGAACAACTCCTTGACGAAGCTCGGGTTCCACTCGGTTTCCCGGGCCGCCTCGGCGACCTCGCGGGCCTCTTGTACAGAGGCGTGCCCGGGCGGAGTGCCGGTCGGGCGGTGCTCAACGGGGGGTTGGCGAACGGCAGTCATAGTCGTGGTCCTCTCGAGTGCTAACGGAGGCTCGCCCCGCTCCGTCGAGCGGCGAGCCATCCCAACAACAGTTCGGCGACATGGCGCTTCCGTGACGACAGGAAATCGGGAGCGGCCGGATTCAGGCCGGCGACCCGACCGAGGGTCTCCCCGTGAATGTGCGGCGACCACGCGAGCGCGATCAGGCTGAAGAGCATGTGGGCGACCTCGCCCCGATCTTCGTCTTCGAATCCCAACTCCTGCGACAAAGCCGAAACCAACTCTCGGCCGGCCGCCAGCCCCAAGTGGATTTCACCGAGTCGAGGTCCCTCGTTCAGGGCCTCGCGCTGGATCAACTTCACGAAATTCGGGCGGGCAGCGAGAAAGTCGAAATAGTCGGAGACCGCGCCAGCGAGAATCACGTCGGCGGTTTCACCGCTGGCGATCGCCCGGTCTCGCCCCGCTCGGGCGGCGACCCGCACTTCCTCGAAACAGCGATCCAATACGGCCCGGTGGAGATCGGCTTTCGATCCGAAGAAGTAGCCGGGGGTTGCACGCGAGAGCCCCGCCGCCCGCCCGACATCGGCGAGGCTGGTGGCCTCGAAACCACGCTCGGCAAACAGCCGTTCCGCCGCGTCGAGGATCAGCTCCTTCGACCGGGCGGGGTTGCGTTCCTTGTCTCGAACCAACGGATCGGTCATAGGCGGACTTGCTAGACAGCAAGCAAGTTACAATTCCCTTGCCAGATCACGCAATAGCGGCACGGGATTTGGTGAATTGGGAGCGGGAGGCCTATTCTGTAGGGCGCCTCGGCCCTCTTGAGAGGCAATGCCAAGCGTGAACGGATCCACCTGTCGCGTCTGCGGGACGGACGCTCCGCCCGAAGCGACCTTTTGCGCCAAGTGTGGCACCCGGATGGGCGAGTTGGCTGCGCCCGGTCCGACCACCCCCGTTCCGGCCCCCGATACGGGGGTCCTCCTGGCGGCCGCCCTGGGGTCTGGATATCAGCTCAAGGGCCTGGTGGGGAAGGGCGGCTTTGCGGACGTTTTTGAGGTCTGGGACCAGGGACTCTCCCGGCGACTCGCCGTCAAGGTGCTCCGACCCGACATCGCCTGGACCCAGGGGATGCTGGCGCGTTTCAAAGAAGAGTGTCGGATCCTGGCCGGGCTGAGCCATCCGAACATCCTCCCGATCCACTTCGTGGGCGAGGGTCAAGGGCTCGTCTACTACGTGATGCCGTACATCGAGGGAAAGTCGTTAGGCGATCTGCTCCGATCGACGGGCGCCCTCGAGGTTCCCCGGGCCCTCGAAATCGCCCTGCCAGTGCTCGAGGCGCTGGCGCACGCTCATCAAGCGGGTCTTCTTCACCGCGATCTCAAGCCCGACAACGTGATGATCGACTCAGCCACGGGGCGAGCGCTGCTGGTCGACTTCGGGATCGCCAAGCGGCTCGATGGGGGCGGGGGGATGACTCAGACGGGGTTCGTCGTTGGCACGCCCCGGTACATGAGCCCCGAACAAGCTCTCGGGCAAGCGCAACTGGACGTCCGCAGCGATCTCTATTCCTTTGGGGCATTGTTGTTCCAGATGGTCACGGGTTCGCCCCCGTTCGATGGTGACTCGTCCCAGGAGATCGTCGGGAAACACATTTCGGAACCGCCCCCGGCGCCTCGGGACCGGGATGTCCGCATTCCGGCATGGCTCTCCGACGTCGTGGTGAAGTGCCTGGCCAAACGGCCCGTCGATCGTTTCCAGGCGGTGCCCCAGCTGATCGATGCGATTCGGGCCGGCGAACGGGCGCCGGTCGTCGCCACCGTCGACGTTGGAGCGGTCGCGGATCGGGTGAGCGGAGCCCTCACGTCGCCTCCGATCCCGCCGGAACCGCGCCGCCGATCGTGGGCCGCGCCTGTCGGTGGGGCGGTCTTGGTCGTGGCGACTGCGATCGCTGGCTGGTGGCTCTTGGGCCGACCGGCCACCCTCGAGGTGTCGAATCGGCTCGGGGTCCCCCTGGTTGTGGTGGGGTCCTTGGGTGACTCCGTGGTCGTTGAACCGGCGGCGACGGGTCGGGTTCGCCTGCCAACGGCTGGCTTCTCCAGGGTTGGTTGGCGGGGCGAAGCGTGGCGCGATTCCGCCGGGCCGCACGGCGAGGCTCCCTCGGGTGAGATCGGGCTGGAGGGATCCCGCGGGGTCACTCGTCGCGAGCTTGGCCTCGGCGACGCTCGCACGCCGATGTTCGCCCCGCTCATTACGAACGCCTCGAGCGTTCCGCTGCGGGTCGTCGTCAACGCGGGGCTCGGAGGCGCGAGGGGGTGTGATTGCCTGGTGCCCCCGGGCGCCGTGCGAGCCCCGATCGGGTACTATCGCCTCCATCGGAACACGACCGTCCGGGCGATTGCGCCTGACGGTCGCGCGGCTACCTTCGTCGACTTGGGGCCTCGAGTCGAGCGACCGTCGTGGCGACTCGGCCTCCGGTTCGAAGACAAGGATCTGCGCTGAGGGACTGACGGAATGGCGAGCCTCGCGTCGCGACTTCTTCTGGCAGACTGCGATCAGATGTTCGTCGCCGTGGCCCGGCTGGTCGATCCCCTCGGCGCCGGGAAGGCCTCGCTCCTCGTTGTCGGGGGCTCGGCAACCAGTCGAGGCGTCGTCTGCTCGGCATCGTACGAGGTCCGGGCTTTCGGGGTCCGGTCCGGGATGCCGATTGCCCGAGCCGCGCGGCTCTGCCCGGCCGCGATGTTCGTCCCGGTTCCCCGCAAAGCTTGTGGTGAAAAGAGTCGGCAGATTCGAGCGATCCTCGATCGCTGGACGCCCCGGGTGGAGGCCGCCAGCATCGATGAGTTCTATCTCGACCTGACCGGTACCGAGGCGCTCTATCACCACGAGCCGTTGGCTGATACCGCCAGCCGAATTCGCGACGAAGTCCGCGCCGAATCCGGGCTGACCCTCTCGCTCGGCGGGGGTACCAACCGCTTGGTCGCGAAGCTGGCGGCCGAGCGGGCCAAGCCGCGACCGGGGTCGCGGGGGACCGGGGTTCATGTCGTCCAGCCCGGCCGAGAGGCCGAATTCCTGGCGACCCACCAGTTGGCTGAGATCCCGGGGGTTGGGCCGCGCCTCCAGGCCAAGCTCCGATCGGTCGGGCTCGTCGCGGTTCGTGACGCGCTGAAGGTGACCGAACGGGAGTTCGAGGCCTGGCTGGGGCCGAGGACCGCTCGGTGGCTCTATCAGCGAATCCGGGGGATCGCCGCCGCCGCCGTCGAACCCGCCGGCGAGCCCAAATCAATGAGCCGAGAGGAAACCTTTCCGACCGACATCGCCGATCCTGGGCGGCTCGACACGGAGCTGCTTCGGTTGACGACCCGCCTCTGCGCCGATCTTCGGAAGGCGGGACTCCAAGCCCGCTGCGTCACCGTCAAACTGAGGGACGATGATTACGTGACCCGACAAGCCAGCCGGACGCTCGGGGTCTCATTCCAAGCGGACCGGGTGGCGTTTGAGGTCGCTCGGGACCTCTTGGCCGGCCTTTCGGCGCGGCGCCGGTGTCCGGCCCGGCTGCTCGGGATCGGGTTCTCGCGGTTCGAGGCCACCGTCGAGTCCGGGCAGCTTGGGCTGATGGGGCTGAAAGAGACTGGGCCGGAGACGGCCCGCGACCGAGCCGTGGCCCGGGTTCTCGATCGGGTCAACCGTCGGTTTGGCGCGGCGACGTTGGGGCCGGCACGACTCGCCTCCCGGGCCGAATAGGTGCGCATTGTTGCTGGTCCGGCGTCCTACATGGCAGAAGATCCGCGCCGCAGCTCAGATTTCGCGGTCGCGCTGTGTTGATTTGATGCATTCGATGCAAAATCGAGCGCTCGTCTATCGTCCGGCGGCCAGGCTCGGAAAGACTCCCGCGCCTCCGGCCTGGGGACTTAGTAAACTGTTGCCGGGTAGCGACATTGTTGCGTTGACGCCAGTCTGGCCGACGTGATCCAATTCTCTTAGCTTAGCCACCTTCGCCGGGTAGGTTCGGCGGATGAACGGGACTGATTGTTCGATTACATGACGGTTAACCCCGATAACCAAGGAAGCTGTATGCGTCGCTGGGGAAGCTTCATAGCCGTAGCTTGTGTCGTCACCGCATGTTCCAACGACCCTGTGGGACCAACCGTTCCGAACGAATCGTCCGCCAGCTTCGCTGTCGCCGGGGCAAACCAAGAAACCGCCCATATTGTCATCTTCCAGCCGAATACGGTCAACCCGGCTGCGGTGACGGGTTCGCTCGAACAGCGCCATGGCATTCGCCAGGTCCGATATCGATACGAGCGGGCCGTCCAGGGTTTCGCGGCGGACTTGTCGCCGGCCCAAGTTCGGGCGCTGTCGGCCGATCCCCGAGTTCGGTTCGTCGAGCCCGATGGCATCATGACGACCAATGCGACGCAGGTGAGTCCGCCTTGGGGTCTCGATCGGATCGACCAGCGCAATCTCCCCCTCACCAGTTCGTACACTTACCCATCGACCGGAGCGGGGGTCCGTTTCTACGGAATCGACACCGGTATTCTCTTCAGCCACGCCGATTTCTCCGGGCGGGCCTCGAACGGGTTCGACGCCGTTACCCCTGGGGGCACCGGGGTCGACTGCAACGGGCACGGCACCCACACCGCCTCGACCGCCGCCGGCACCACCTACGGCGTCGCCAAGGGGATGACGATCGTGGGGGTCCGGGTTCTCGGGTGCAATGGCTCGGGTTCTACTTCCGGGGTAATTGCTGGCGTCGATTGGGTCCGGACGAACGCGATCAAGCCCGCTGTGGCGAACATGAGTCTCGGCGGGGGCTTTTCGCAGGCGCTCAACAATGCCGTCGCGAACGCGGTGGCCTCGGGCGTCGTTTTCAGCCTCTCGGCGGGCAATAGCAACGTCAGCGCCTGCGGCTCGTCGCCCGCGTCGGAGCCGTCCGCGATTACCGTTGGAGCAACCACGAGCACCGATGCTCGGTCCAGTTTCTCGAACTTCGGGACCTGCGTCGACATCTTTGGGCCGGGTTCGGGGATCGTGGCCGCCTACATTCCTTCGGGGACGGCCAGTCTGAGTGGCACCTCGATGTCGGCGCCCCACGTTGCGGGTGCCGCGGGCCTCTACCTCCAGCAGGATCCCACGGCCACCCCGGCCCAAGTCGCCACGGCGTTGATCGGCAACGCCACCAACGGCGTCATCACCAACGTCGGGACCGGATCGCCCAACAAGCTCCTCTACATGGGGTTCCTCAACGGCGGGGCAGTGAACCAGCCCCCGGTGGCGGCGTTCACGTTTTCGTGCTCCGGGCTCAGCTGCACCTTTGACGGGACCGGCTCGACCGACGACGTTGGAGTAACCTCCTACGCCTGGGATTTCGGGGATAACACGACTGGATCTGGGGCCACGCCGAGTCACGGGTATAGCGCGGCCGGAGCCTACACCGTCACGCTCACCGTGACCGATGCTGGTTCCTTGTCGAACGCGACCAGCCAATCGGTCACCGTCAGCTCCGGCGGAGGTAATCAAGCTCCGGTGGCGGTGCCGCTGGTCACCTGTGTGGCCGGTCGCCGCTGTACCTTCGACGGTCGCGGTTCCACCGACGACCAAGGGGTCACCCGCTACGAGTGGCGGGAGGCGAGCTCTGGAGCGCTGCGATCGACCGCCGCGACGTTCACCCGCCAGTTCAACGCGCTCGGGAGCAAGACGTGGAGTCTCACGGTCTTCGATGCTGCCGGTCTCAGCGACAAGGAGATCTTCACCTTCACGCCGCTTCCGTAGACGGACGGCGCTTCCTTGGCGAACCGCCCGGCGGGTGCCGGGCGGTTCGTTTGTTTTCGGCCGCTTATATTCGGAGCGTCGATCGTCTCAACCGAATCGCGGATTCGCCGCCATCCATTCGGAGTAGCCAATGAACGTGGCCTTCTTGGGGCTTGGCGCCATCGGGCGGCCAATGGCGGCGCGAATCGCGCCGCGCCACCGGCTCACCGTGTGGAATCGAACCAGCCGACGGGCGACCGAGTTCGCGAGCGCCGTGCCCTGCCAGGTGGCGCCGACCGCCGCAGCCGCCGTGAGCGAGGCCGAGGTGGTGATCACCTGCCTGTCGACCTCCCGCGATGTCGACGACCTGCTCCACGGCCCCACCAAGATGGCCGCGGCACTCCGCAGCGGAACCCTCTTTCTCGACTGCACCTCCGGCGATCCGGCCACCTCGCAGGCGCTCGAGGGCGCCATGGCCCGGCGACAGGTGGCCTTCGCCGACTGTCCGGTCAGCGGTGGCACCAATGGCGCCGAGGCGGGTACCCTGACCGTCATGGTTGGCGCTCTTCCCGAGGTGTTCGCTCGGGCCCGTCCGATCCTCGAATGTTTCGGCAAGCTGATCGTCCACGTCGGCCCGGTTGGCGCCGGCGACACCATCAAGGCCATCAATCAGGTGCTGCTGGCGGCCAACATTCTGACCTTGGGTGAGGCCCTGACGGCGATGGTCAAGGCCGGCGTTCCCGCCAGAGCGGGGATCGAGATTCTCAACGCCTCGAGCGGTCGGTCCTTCGTGAGCGAAACCCTCGTTCCCTCTCGGGTGCTCACCGGCGCCTGGCCGAGCACCTTTCGCCTCGCGCTGCTCGACAAGGACGTCGGGATTGCTCTGGACTTGATCCGGCAACTCGGTCTCGACGCGCCAGTGCTCGAGTCCGTGGCGGCTGGTACCGCCGCGGCTCGCCAGGAGCTCGGTGACGCGGCCGATTACCTCGAGCCGATCAAACTCAACGAGCGCCGGGCGGGCGTGGAGGTCCGAGGATGAGCACCGGTTGGATGACGACTCGACGTCAACCCGTAGAAATTCGGCTCAGCGATCGGAGCGTGCGGGGCGACATTCACCTGCAACCCGTTGCCCGACTCCACGGTGGGCCCGAAACGCCAGCCGACTTGCTCAACCGTAACGAGAATTTCTTCGCCCTGATGGTCGACGGCGAGCAGCCACTCTTCGTCGCCAAGGCCCAGGTGCTCTACCTCGCCTTCCCGGCGGGCTCGGCGATCGACGATCCGGATCGGGCCTCCGCCGCTCGCCGCATCGAGCTCGAGATCGAACTGGCCGACGGTTCCCGACTCGAGGGCGTCGTGATGATCGAGCTTCCGCCCGACCGACTCCGGGCACTCGATTTCTTGAATGCGGCCCCCGATTTCTTTCCGCTCTGGACTCCCGAACTCGTCCGGATCGTCAATCGGCACCACGTCCGGGCCGCGAGCCCGGTGGCAGATGTCGGCCGTGCCGCGCCTTGATCGCTTCTTGGTCGCCATGAAGGAGCAGTCGGCCGAGGCGATTCGGCTGGCGCCCGGTCGGCCCATTGCGTTGCGGAAGAACGGACAATCTCGGGCCATCACCAAGGAGTCGCTCTCCGAGGATCAGGTAGTCGGCCTGCTGAAAGAGATCACCCCGGGGCACCTTGCGCACCGCCTGGCTGGCTCGGCCGAGTTCGCGTTTACCTACGAGGCGCCCGACGGCGCCGTTGAAGTCCAGGTCAGCCCGAGCAACGGGAGCGTCGGCGCCACTCTCCGATCGCTTTTCCCACCGATGCCAAGCTGTGCGATAACCGAACCGCGGGAGCCTCCCATCGACCTCACCGAGCCTCGGGCCCGAATCGAGCGGTTGCTGATCGAGCTGACCGATCGGAGCGGCAGCGATCTCCACCTCCGCGCGGGAGCCCATCCGGTGCTCAGGATTGGCGGCGATTTGGTCCCGCTGGATGACCCAGCGCCCACCGGCGAACAGATCGAGCTGATGCTGCGGAGCCTGATGTCCCCCGCCGATTTCGGCACCTGGCGCGACGCGGGAGACGCGGACTTCGCCTACGAGATCGCCGGTCGCGGCCGGTTTCGGGGGAACGCCGGTCGCGATCGCCTCGGCCCGCTGGCGGTGTTTCGACTCATCCCTGCAACGATTACGTCGGCGGAGGCCTTGGGGCTCAGCAAGGAGGTCCAGGCGCTCTGTCAGTTGTCCAAGGGCCTGGTCCTGGTGACCGGGCCAACCGGCTCGGGAAAATCCACGACCCTGGCGGCGCTGGTTGATCTCGTCAACGCCACTCGGGCCGACCACGTCCTGACGATCGAGGACCCGATCGAGTTCGTCCACCCCAGTCGGAAGGCGATCATCACCCAGCGGCAGGTGGGACTCCATACCGCCAGTTTCAAGGCCGCGCTCCGGGCCGCCCTCCGGGAAGACCCGGACGTGATCCTGGTCGGCGAGCTTCGCGATCTCGAGACCGTTGCCATCGCGATCGAGACCGCCGAGACCGGGCACCTCGTGTTTGGAACCCTCCACACCACCACGGCCGCCTCGACCGTCGACCGGCTCATCGATCAGTTCCCGGCCGACCGCCAGAGCCAAATCCGGGTGATGCTCGCCGAGTCGCTCCGCGGCGTGGTCTCCCAAACCCTCTGCAGGAAAAAGGGAGGCGGCCGGATCGCGGCCTACGAGATTCTCCTCTCGACGCCGGCGGTCAGCAACTTGATCCGGGAAGGCAAGACCTTCCAGATTCCCTCGATCATGCAAACCAATCGCCGGCTCGGCATGGTCACCATGAACGACGCCCTGATCGATCTGGTCGAGCGGGATCAAGTGGTGCCCCAGGAAGCTTTTTTCAAGGCGGTCGACAAGCCCGGATTCGCCGCGATGCTCAAGGCGCGAGGATTCCAGACCACGCTCCCCGAATGATCGGCTTGGCGCCGCCGATCGTCGTCTTGGTCGAACCCCAAGACATCGTCAACATCGCGGCGACCATCCGGATCGCCAAGAACTTCGGCATCGAGTTCGTCCGGCTGGTCAATCCGTCTTCGTTCGATCCCTACCGGATCGAGGGAATCGCCCACAATACCGGCGACCTGGTCAGCCGGGTCCGGATTGTTGCCTCGCTCGAGGAGGCGATTGCCGACTGCGTCTTCGTGGTGGCGCTGACGGCGCGGGAACGGACCGCCAAACGCCGGATGGCCCGCCCCCGGATGGCGGCCGACGAGGTGACCACGCGGAGCGGGGCCGGAGCGGTGGCCCTGGTGTTCGGCCGAGAGGACACTGGCCTGACAAACGACGAGCTCGATCGGTGTCACCTCCTCTCGACGATCGCGACCAACCCCGAGCACCGATCCCTCAATCTGGCGCAGGCCGTCGCGATCATGGGCTACGAGTGCTGGAACGCTCGCCAAGGCCTCGACCAGCGCCGCAAGCCGCCGCGACGGCAGGCTCCACCGGCGACCGCGGCCGAGCTGCATCGACTCTCCCACGATTGGGAGCGAGCCCTCTGGGCAATCGATTTCTTCAAGACTCGAAGCACCGAGAACGTGATGCGGACATTTCGGGAGGTGTTTTTTCGGGCCGAACTCGACGCCCGCGAGGCCAAGCTGTTTCGGGCGTCGGTCCTCGAGGTGGTCCACTACCTGGCGAGGAACGGGGTTCTAAGCGAGATGCCCGAGCGGCTCCGTGACCCGGGGAATCGGGAGTGACGGACAGGCAATTGGCGGGTTGGAATCCCCATTCCCAATTGCCGCTTCCCGAATATCTTTCTGCCGGCCTTGCGCCTTGGTGCGCTTGCACTTGCGGCGCTCCTCCCGGTTTCGTGAAAAGATTCACATATGATTCGTTCACCACGTATTGGCGGGAACCATACGCATGCGTAAGCTCATCGTGGCTGGGGCGGTGATCGTGGTGGGGGTGGGAGGGGTCGCCCTAACGCTCGCTCCGTCGATCGCCCAGCAGCCGGCGCCGAGGGCCGAGCCCGACTCGGTGGTCGCGCCCCGCCTCTCGGCGGCGGACTCGGCGCAGCTCAAAGGACCCCGGCAGCCGATCTTCTTCCGACACGATGTCCACGCCGGGCAGTTCAAGATCCAATGCCAATACTGTCATTACTCGGTGGGGGCCGCCAGTGAGCCGGGGATTCCAACGCTCCAAACCTGCATGGGTTGTCACGTCATCATTGGTGGCACCGACAGCACCCACCGGGTCGAGATCAAGAAGCTTCGGGATGCGTGGCGGGCCCAGAAACCGGTCGAGTGGGTTCGGATCCACACCCTCGCGAAGTTTGCCCATTTCCCCCACATGCGCCACGTGAAGGCGTTGGGCCCCAACGCATGCGCCACCTGTCATGGCGACGTTGCCCGGATGCCGCAGGTCTTCAAGGTCAACGAGGTCAACAGTATGGGATTCTGCGTCAGCTGCCACCTCGAACGGAAGGTCAACCGGGATTGTACCGCGTGCCACTACTAATGGTGGCCGTCGCCGCGGTCGGGCCACGAGTGAATGAGGACTTGCATGTCGGATGAACTGAAGTCAGGGCCGATTGACCGCCGCCGTTTCCTGACCGTGCTCGGCGTCTCGAGCGCGGGAACCGCGGCGCTGTCGGGCTGCTCGACGGGCAACGTCGAGAAGCTGATTCCCTACCTGGTCCAAAGCCCCGATCAGGTGCCGGGCATCGCCACGGTCTACGCCAGCACCTGCACCGAATGCTCGACCGGGTGCGGCCTCCATGTCCGAACCAGGGAGGCGCGGGCCATCAAGCTCGAGGGAAACCCGATTCACCCGGTCAACGCTGGGACCCTTTGCGCCCGCGGGCAGGCCGGCCTGCAGGGGCTCTACAACCCGGGCCGATTGCGCTTTCCGATGGCGGCCAACACGGCGGGGCGGAAGACCGAGATTCTCTGGAACGAGGCGATCGATCGCCTGGCCGCCGAACTCCGGACCGCCGGCACCCGGGTTGCCGTCATCAGCGGGGCGGGACCGGGCACCTTCGACGATCTATTGGCCGAGTGGGTGGTGGCGTTAGGCGGCCGCCTGGTTCGTTATCAGGCGTTCGATCATGAACCGCTCCGGCTCGCCAGCCGGGCAGTCTTCGGGATCGATGAAATGCCGGCGCACAACTTCGCGGCGGCCAAGCACATCGTGTCGTTCGGGGCCGACTTTCTGGAAACCTGGCACGCCGCCATCGAAAACCAACGCGGCTTCGCCGTCGCCCACGGGTTCGATCGCGCCACGATGGCCAAGTTCGTCTACGTCGGCCCCCGGGCGTCGCTCACGGGGATCAATGCGGACCACTGGGTGGCCCCGCGACCGGGCTCGGAGATCTCCCTCGTCCTGGCGATGGCCAACGAAGTCGTCGGCACCCGGCCCGCCCTTGCACCGGAAGTCCTCGCCCTCCGCCCCATGTTGGCCGCCCACACCGCCGAGAAAGCCGCCCAGGACACGGGCCTCCCTGTCGAACTGGTTCGGCGGATGGCGGCGGAGTTCGAGGCGGCGCGGCCGAGCTTGGCGGTCGCCGGCGGGATCGGAGTTCAACACCGCGGCGCCGCCGAGCTGTGCGCCGCCGTCAACCTCTTGAATTTCGTCGCGGGCAACGTGGGCCAGACCGTCAATTTCGACAGCGGAATTCGGGGAGGCGACGGCTACGGGGCGCTGCTCGCCCTCGAGCAAGCCATGGCCGCTGGTGAGGTCGATCTGCTCCTCGTTCACGAGGCCAATCCCCTCTTCAACGTGCCCAAGAGCGGTGGGTTCCGGGCGGCGTGGGACAAGGTCCGCTTCAAGGTTTCGACGGCGATGTTCCTGGACGAGACCGCGGCGCAGTCGGACCTCTTGATGCCGAACCTCCACGCCCTGGAACGCTGGGACGATGCCCGGCCTCGGGCCGGTGTGCGGGGGCTGATGCAGCCGGTCATGGAACCGGTCTTCAAGAACGTGGCGACCGGCGACGTGCTCCTGCAAACCGCCCGGAAGATCGGCGGGCCAATGGCGAGGTTTGCCTCGCCGTCGTACGAGGCCCACCTCCGCGCCGCCTGGACCGAGTTCGGCCGGAGCCGCTCGGCCGATCCCGAGGCGTTCTGGCGAACCGCCTTGATGCAAGGTGGAGTGTACGATCCGCCGGCGGCCTCGAGGGCGGTGCGGCTCGCGGCCGGCCTGGCGATCCCGGCGGCCGCCGTCCCCGCCCTCGACGGCGACGGCGACATGGTCTTCGCCCCCTATCCGAGCCCGATGTATCACGATGGCCGGGGCGCCAACCGCCCCTGGCTGCTCGAAAACCCCGATCCGGTCACCAAGATCACCTGGCAATCATGGGTCGAGGTCCACCCCGACACCGCCAAGGCCTGGGACGTTCACGAGGGCGAGATCGTTCGGTTGACCTCGCCGGCCGGCTCCCTCGAAGCGCCGGTATACATCTATGCCGGGATCCGACCCGACGTCGTGGCCATGCCGTTAGGTCTGGGCCACACGGAGTACGGTGAGTTCGCCAAGGGTCGGGGGGTCAACGCGCTCGACCTCCTCTCCGCCAAGGACGGTCAAGGGTTCCTCCCCTACCTTTCGACCCGGGTCGCGGTCGTGAAGACGGGGGGCTACCAGAAGCTCGCGAAGACCGAGGGCAATCCGCGGGAACTCGGGCGCGGGATCACCGAGTCGATGCCCTTGGCCCTGGCGGCCAAGGGCTTGACGGTTGAACAGGCATATCGTGAGGCTGGCGGTGAGCCCCACGAGATCAACCCGGAGCGCGAGCTCGAAGCCATCGCCGGGTTTCGAGAATCGCAGGTGGCCAAGCAGCAGCTGGGGGCGTACGCGGAGGAGCACCCACTCTGGAGGATGGTCATCGACCTTTCCCGATGCACTGGGTGCTCGGCTTGCGTGACCGCCTGCTACGCGGAAAACAACATTCCCTACGTCGGTGAGGCCGAGGTCCTTCGCGGTCGCGAGATGAGCTGGATGCGCATCGAACGGTACTTCGAGGGCGGGGAGGGCGGCGAGCCGTTCAAAGCCCGAGTCATCCCGATGTTGTGCCAGCACTGCGAGAACGCGCCGTGCGAGCCGGTCTGCCCCGTCTACGCGGCTTATCACACGGCCGATGGCCTCAACGGCCAGGTCTACAACCGGTGCGTTGGCACTCGTTATTGCGCCAACAACTGTCCCTACAAAGTCCGCTACTTCAACTGGTACGCCTACGCCAAGAAGGCCTTTCCGGAACCGCTCAATCTCCAGCTCAATCCCGACGTGACCGTACGGGCCCGGGGCGTCATGGAGAAGTGCACCTTCTGCGTCCAGCGGATTCGGGGCGCCCAACACCAGGCCCGACTGGAAGACCGGCCGCTGCGAGACGGCGACGTGGTCACCGCCTGCGCGCAGGCCTGTCCGTCGGGCGCCATCACCTTCGGCAACGTCAAAGATCCGACGGCCCGAATCGTCCAAGCGGCCCAGAATCCCCGAGGCTACCACGTGCTCGACGACCTCAACGTCAGACCGGCGGTCACCTACTTGGCGAAAGTCGTCGCCGGGGCGGAGGCATAGCGATGACCTCCCTCACCCACGATCATCCCCATCCAAGTCTGACCCACGCCGACGTCACGCGTGACGTCGTCAACACCCTCAAGACCCCGAGTCGCGGTTACTACGCCGCCCTGTTCACCGCGGTCGGGATGTTCCTGGTGGGCTTGCTGACGTTCGTGGCTCTCCTGAAGGACGGCCTCGGTCTCGCGGGGTACAATCCCCCCGTCTTCTGGTCGGTGTACATCACCACGTTCGTCTTTTGGGTCGGCATTGGCCACGCCGGGACACTCATCTCCGCGATCCTATTCCTCTTTCGGTCGCCGTGGCGGACCGCGGTCTACCGCTCGACCGAGGCGATGACGGTATTCGCCGTGATGACCGCGGGGCTCTTCCCGATCATTCACATCGGACGGCAGTGGGTGTTCTACTGGCTGCTCCCCTATCCCAACGAGCGGTTTCTGTGGCCGAACTTCAAGTCGCCCCTGATTTGGGACGTCTTCGCGATCGGGACCTACCTCACCGTGTCGACCACCTTTCTGTGCGTCGGGCTGGTGCCCGACATCGCGGCGGTTCGAGATAAGGTCACCGGCTGGCGACGGAAGTTGTATGGCGCTCTGTCGGTCGGTTGGACTGGGGCCGACAGCCAGTGGCGCAACTATACCCGGGGCTACCTCTATCTCGCCGCGCTCGCGACCCCGCTGGTGCTCTCGGTGCACTCGGTCGTGTCCTGGGATTTCGCGATGTCCTTGGTTCCGGGGTGGCACGGAACCATCTTCGCTCCCTACTTCGTTGCCGGAGCGATCTACTCCGGCATCGGCATGGTGCTCACCTTGATCATCCCGCTCCGGAAAGCGCTGAAGATCGAGCACCTGATCACCGAGTACCATTTCGACAACCTCGCCAAGCTGACGCTGCTCACCGGATCGATCCTCTTTTACGCCTACGCGATGGAGTATTTCGTCGCGTGGTACAGTGGCAATACTTATGAGCAGACGACCTTCTGGCGCCGGGCCTTCGGGCCGCAATGGTGGGCCGGGTGGTCGATGATCATCTGCAACGCCTTCGTCTCCCAGCTGCTCTGGTTTCGGAAGATCCGGACCAACCTCACGGCGTTGTTCCTGATCTCGATTTTCATCAATATCGGCATGTGGTTCGAGCGATTCGTCATCATCGCCTCGTCGCTCAGCAACGACTTCCTGCCGTTCGCCTGGGGCCAGCTCAACCCGACCTGGGCGGATTGGGGGATTCTGATGGGCTCCTTCGGGTGGTTTGGCATGTACTTCTTGCTGTTCGCCCGCACCTTCCCTGTCGTAGCGATTCAGGAAATCAAGGAAATGATCCCGATGCCTCGTCGGAAGGGAGGTGGCCGCTGATGACGAAGCCACTGTCGGGAGTCCTCGCCTCGTTCCGGTACGAGGACGCCGCGGTCGACGCCATCAAGGGACTCAAAGACCAGGGGTTCCGCGATCTGACGGTCTATACGGCCGCGCCAAACCATCACATCGAGGCGGCTCTCGACCAGCCGGTGAGTTGGGTGAGGGCGTTTACCCTGGTGGGCGGGCTCACCGGTTGCGCCGCCGGTTTCGGGATGACGATCTGGATGTCGCGGGATTGGCCATTGTTGGTGGGTGGCAAGCCGATCGCCGCGATTCCGCCCTACGTGGTCCTCGCCTTCGAACTCACAATCCTCTACGGGGCGATGTTCACGGTCCTCGGTATCATCGTGCTCTCGGCCCTCAAGTCGCTCCGAGGACGGCCGTTCAAACCGGAATTCAGCGACGACACCATCGGCCTCTTCGTGCCGTGCACGCCGGAGCAGCGGGCCAAGGTCGGGGCCTTTCTCCACGAAGTTGGCTCGTCGGAGGTGACTGAACATGGGGCGTAGTCGATTCGTTGCCCTCGCGCTGGCGGCGACCCTGGGCGGCTGCAACTGGTATTACCATACCCTCCCGTCCCCGGACGCGGCCGTCAAGCTGGTACCGTGGTTCGATCACATGGTCAAATCGCCGGTGGTGTCCCCGTATTCACGGCTCGACGTGCCGCGGCTCACCCCGCCCGGAACGGTCCCGGTCACCGGCGGCGAGGCGGAGTGGGGGACGGTCAAGCTACTTGGGCCAATTCCGACCTACGGGTTCGACAGCCTGTACGCCAATCGGCTCGTCAACCCGACGGAGCGGACTGCGACCGCCCGCGGCGACACCCTCTACACCAACTTCTGCGCCGTCTGCCACGGGACCACTGGCGATGGCAAGGGCCCAGTCGGGCCGCGAGTGGGGGCGCTGTCGCTGCTGACGGACAAGGCCAAGGGCCTCGCCGACGGCAACGTCTACAGCATCGTCAAGTACGGTCGTGGCAACATGCCAATGCACGGCGACAAGGTCTACCAGCCTCACGATCGATGGGCGATCGTCAACTACGTTCGCCATTTGCAGGGCACTGCGTCGCCGGGAGCGGCCCAATGACCCTGGCCGAGCTTCGAACCCGCCTCATCACCCAGGGAACGGCCGGTAGGTACACCTTGTTTCTGAACGTGGGGTACGCGCTGGCGGTGGTGGGCGGAGCGTTGTTCGTCTACGCCCTCACGTCCGGGCAGAGCGAGCGGGCCTGGCACCTCTTCCACGTGAATTGGCTGTTCTTCACCGGGATCACCGGCGGAAGCGTTGCCCTGGCGGCGGTTCACAAGCTGGCCAATGCCAAGTGGTCGGGCGTCATCATCCGGTTCGCCAACGCCAACATTTTCTTTGCAGTCGTCTCGCTGGTCGGTTTGGTGCTGATCTTCACGCTCGGCTACCACGACATCTACGGCCACATGGATGAGCAACTCCACTCGCTCTCCCACGGCAAGGCGCTCTGGCTGTCGCGACCCCTGATGTTCGGTCGACTGTTCGTTGGCTTGCTGGCGCTCTATGGGGTCGGCTGGGCCCTGATCAAGGCCGATTTGGTGCCCGATCTCCACCTTGCCCGAGGAGCGGTCGACGATCGCCGGAAGGCCCTCTACGATCGGTTGGCCTCGGGGTTCGACGGTTCGGAGGCGGCAAGGGAAGGGCATCGACGAAAGATCAATCGGCTGGCGGCCGTCTATGTGCCGCTCTATGCCTTGGTCTTCACGCTGGTGGCCTTCGACGGCATCATGGCCCTCCAGCCACACTGGTTCAGTAACCTGCTGGGCGGCTGGTATTTCATGGGCTCGTTCTTGGGCGCCCATACCTGCTTGGCGCTGATGCTTTTGTACGGGCGGAAGCAGCTCGGAATCGCCGATCTGGTGAGTCCCAAGCAGTTGCACGACCTCGGCAAGCTCTGCTTCGGCTTCACGGTGTTCTGGGCCTACCTGATGTGGTCTCAGTTCCTGGTGATCTGGTATGGCAATCTCCATGAGGAGACGGGGTTCGTCTTTGCCCGACTGTGGGGTCCGTGGATGCCGATTGGCCGGGCGGTGTTCCTCGGCATGTTCCTGGTGCCGTTCTGGGGCCTGCTGTTCGTGGCGGCCAAGAAGACGCCCTTTACGCTCGGCGGGTTCACGCTGATCAGCTTCGGGTCGTTATGGCTGGAGCGCTACATCCTGGTGCTGCCCTCAGTCACCAAGGAGCATGGGCCGGTGTTCGGCCTCCCGGAGATCGGTCCGACCCTGGCCTTGCTCGGGCTATTCTTGGTCTGCTATGCCCAGTTTGCCCGCCGGTTCCCGATGGTTTCTCCTCGGTTGGCGGAGATTGCGCTGACGCTCGAAGCGGGCCACGGAGCCGGCCACGAGTTTGGCCACGAGGAACGGGAGGCTGACTACGCCCATCCCAAGGAATTGAGTACCTGAGTCGTTTCGGTGAGGGGAACGGGCAGAGGGCCGCCGTGACGGCGGCCCTCTGTCGTCTCAACGGCGGATTTCGATACCGCGGGCCATAGCGTTCAGGGAGTCCACCGGCAGGTTGCCGGTGACGGTGAGCATCCGGAGGCCCCGTCGGGCGGTTCCGACTCCGTCACCGAGATAGTCGGGTGGGGTCGTAGCTGGCCAACTGGCCGGCGGCGGGGCGCTCAACCGCTTGGCCTGCTTCTCCAGCAATTCCTCGACCCGGTCGATGGGTCCCTCGATGGTGCGGATCACCCGGCCGGAGGCGTGCTGCTGGGCCACCACCACGATCGGACGTTGCTCGCCCTGGCCTCGTTGCAACTGAATGTCGAGGACCGGGAGCCCCTCGATCCGGGGGAGGTTGCCAGCGGTTTCCTCGAGCGCCTCGGCGAGATCGACGGCCTGCCACAATCCATCCAACGCAAAGGGCTCATCCTCGGCGGCGATGGCGTGGACCAACAAGACCGGTTCCGGCCGTTCCACCGCTGGTCGAGACGCGGCCACCAGTTGCCGGGAGCCGGCTCGGGCCGGGCCTGGCTCGACGGCCACCTCCAGCGGGGCCGCCGGGCCCGGGGCCGAGTCTTCGAATACCGTGACCGGCCCCCTCGCCACCAGAACCCTCGCCGGCGGCTCGGAAGTCGCCAGGGAAGGAGCCCGGCCCAAATCCGACGGCGCCCGGTTGCCAACGACGCCCCGACCGAGCCACCCCATCCCGATGGCGGCGAGAAACCCGGCCGCGATCATGCTGCCCCGCCGGATCCGGGCAATCGTTAGGCGGCGGCTGGTCCGCCGACCCTGATGGGTTGCCACCAACTGGTCAAACCCGGTGACCCGGACACGGGTGGGAATTGCCTCGGCCAGCAGCGCGGTGGTCCGATCCCGAACGGCGGCCACGGCGTTCCGCTCCACCTGGCAGTGTCGACACTCCGCCAAATGGCACTCGATCTCCACGCACTGCGACCGGCTGAGCGCCTGGTCGAGGTACGCGTGGAGCTCGTCCTCAGGAATGTGCCGCGCGACGGTTTCCAAGGTCCATCCGGTCATAGGCTTCCAACAGACGTTTACGGGCCCGGGCGAGGGTCGTGCCGATCGCCCCCACCGCGAGGCCGGTTTCCTGCGCGATCTCCGGGTAACTCATCCCGGCGTCCCACAGCAACAGCACCTGCCGGTCCCGCTCGCTCAACGCCTCGAGCGCCGTCCTCACTTGATCCTTGCGCTCATCCGCTTCGACCGTTTCGTCGGCCCCGGGCTCCGGCGTCGACAGTGGCACCGGATCGTTGGTGAGCAGAGTGAGATGCTTTTTCCGGCGGACGGCGGCGCGGGCCTCATCCCGCGCGAGATTCGCGGCCACGGCAAACACCCACGCCCGCGGCTTCTCGGGTCGGTGGGCCATGGCCCGGATGAACACCTCCTGAGCCAGATCCTCCGCCCGATCAGCGTCCCAAACCTTCCGGTAAAGGAAACGGACCACGGCGGTGTAGGTCGACTTGTAAAGGCGTTCCAGCTCGTCCGTCATCCGTTGTCCTCTTTGGGCCGCCCCCTCCGACCGAGATTAGACGCCCCCGGAGAACGATCTTGCACATCCCAAACCCACCCGGAAACCTAACCGGGAAGCCAAGTTAGCTCGGCAAGAGGCGGGCCGTCACACCGCAGGAAACGCTTTGGGCCATTACCGTAAGTGCCTTCATTGCAACGAGTTGGCGCTGCCATCAGGGGGCGAACGCACAGTCCCGATGATGGGAATCCCCCTTTGCCGGCCAGCTAAAACAGAGGTCGGGCTTGGCGGATCGACCGTCGCGGCGGCGGCGACCGTGAAGGCTACACAACACCCCGCCCGGCTCGAGGTATGAACAGGCCGAAATGACCTCGACCCCCAGCGAGTCGGGCGATTCCCGATCGACTTTGCAGAGATAGGGTGACTTCCTGGCCCGAACCAAGAGCTCCAAGCGCCGATTCTCTGGGCGGCATAGGATCTCAAGCTGAAGGTCGCGACAGCACGCCGCCCCGATCGCACCGTCGGCGGTACGGCATCTGGCGGTGGCGCATGGGTTGGCGCCGTTGAGGACCGGGAGCGAAGCTCGGCCCGCCGGTTCGGCGGCTAGGGAACCCTGACGAAGCCGCCCCCGCTCGACGTATTCGAACCGACCAGCGCCCAGCTGGCGATCGACCTTCCGATGAGTGGCTGGCCTGACCTCGCCCCGAAACCCATGGGCTCCGCACCGAACTTGCCGCCCGTCCCGGGTGGCGTACCGGCAGGGGGCAGCGAGGGTGGCCCGGGCGTAGAGGTGGGCGCCCCGCCGATAGAGGGGGCCGAAATGGATCCGGTCGGTGTGCCCGAGGAGCCAGGTCGCCTCGTGGTCCGCCGAGTCCAGGGTCGAATTGATGGCTGCGACCCGCAAGGTCACGGATAGTCCCAAACATTGGCGGCCGACGCGGTGACAAGGGGGTGGCCCGACGGATTTCATGCCGGAAACTAGGCACTAGAGAACACTGGACAAGCTTTCTATATTTGTGAACGATTTCACAAGCTACCGTGCCCCTCGTGGAGGGCGCGTTCGAACGTCGATTGCGGACCACGAAACAACATCATTTTCGGGAGATGACGATGCGGACACTGGGTTTGGTCGCGGGCGCGGCGTTGGTGTTGGCGGCCTGCGGGGGTGGAGAGAAGCAAACAGCACAACCGGCGACCGACACGCCCGCGGCGGGCGCGCCGGCCTCGGCTCCGTCGGCGGGCGCGTCCCACAACGTGCTGATGGATTTCGATGGGACCAATTACAAGTTCATCCCGCACAACTTGACGGTGAAGCCGGGGGACAAGGTGGTTTTCGTCAACAAGGCCGGCGGTCCCCACAACATCCAGTTTTTTGCGGACAGCGTTCCCGCAGAGTCGCGGGCCGCGCTCGATGCGGCGATGCACGGCGATAAGCTCGGTGAGTTGAACGGACCGCTCCTGGTGGCCGAGGGCGAGACCTACGAGATCTCGTTCGCGGGCTTGGCGCCGGGGATCTATCATCTGACCTGTACGCCGCACCAGGCGATGAACATGAACATGGTGATTACGGTTCAGCCCTAACCGAGTCCTGGTGTTTTCGACGATGCGAGGCCCCCGCAGCTCACTGCCGGGGCCTTTCCCTTTCCGGCTGCGACGGCGCACGGACTGTGAGCATCAAGAGAACGGCCCGCCGAAGGGCGACCGTCGAACGATCCTCCGCAAAAGTGAGAGCATGATGTTTCGAATCGGATTTGTCTTGGGGGCATCGTTGATTGCCCTGCCAGCCAGCGCTCAAGATCTCAAACTGACCAAGCCGAGCGCCCGTTTGGGCCATCAATTCAGCAGCATTCTCGGGCTCAGAGAGTTGTCGGACGGTCGGGTGGTCGTCGCCGATGGGATTGATAACGTGGTGGTTCGGGTCAATCTGACGACCCAGAAGATGGACACCCTGGGTCGGTCGGGGGCGGGGCCGGGGGAATACAAAGCCCCCGACGTGATCCTTCCGCTTCCGGGTGATGGCTTCCTGCTCGTCGATCTCGGGAACGCTCGGATCTCGATCTTCGACGGCGCGGGGAAGTACCGGGAGTCGGTGCCGATCGCGCAGGGCTCGCCGGGGGGAGGCCCCGGAGGGGGGGGGATGTCGCTGATCATCCCCCGCGCCAGCGATGGCTCCGGCCGAATCTATTACCAACCCATGGGAGGTGGCCGCGGGGCCGATTCGGCGGTCGTCATTCGATGGGATCGCGGCGCGAGCAAGTTCGACACGGTGGCGCGAGTGAAGTTGCCTACGATGGTGGTTCGGAGTTCTGGCGGCCCCAACAATCAACGACAAACCCAGCGGCCGCCGCCGTACCCGGTTCAGGAATCGTGGACTGTGGCCCCGGACGGTCGCGTCGCGTTGATCCGGGCGCCGGCCTACCGGGTTGACTGGGTGTCCGGTGTCGGAACGCGGGTCTCGGGCAAGCCGATCGAAGCGCCGCCGGTCGCGGTCCGGGACGCGGAAAAGCGGGAATACTTGGCCGAATTGGCTGCCAACGGTCTGTCGGTCGAGATGGAGAACGACAACGGTCGGGTGTCGATGCGATTCTCTCGGGGCCGGGGCCGCGATCCGGACGCGGACGATGCTCCCGATTTGGGTGGCCAGGAATGGCCGGCGTCGAAGCCCATCACCACCGGCTCGGTGACCACCGATCCCGCTGGTCGGGCGTGGGTCGAGCGAGCGGTGGCGGCCGGCGCGGCTCGGGTGTACGACGTAATCGGGCCGGATGGCGGGGTGTCGATTCGGGTCACCCTTCCGGTCGGTCGGCGCCTGGTCGGGGTCGGCCTGAAGGGCCTCTACGCCCGGCACGTCGACAGCGACGGGATCAACTATCTCGAGCGATACGATATCCAATAACGGTGGCGATCGCCGCGACGCCCAGGCCGGCGATCACATCGATGGCATAGTGCATTTGGCAGTACACTGCCCCCAACGTGAGGAGGGTGGCGCCCAGGCCCAGCGCGGTCGCCCACCGTGGTGCGCCTGACGCGGTGGCGGCCACCGCAGCCCAAGTAGCGGCCACGTGGGAGGATGGGAACGCGGCACCATAGGAGCTTCCCCCGGAAAGGATCCAGTAGACCGCTTGGGCGGGCGGGTTGCCGACGAACCACTCGGGAGGTCGGGCAAACTGGTAGTACGGCCCCGCGACCGGGAAGGCCAGGAAGGCCAAATAGCATCCCACAAACGACAGGAGCACCACCAGCATCGCCCGTTGGAGGCGGCCGGCATCGCCCCGGTGGAGGAACAGCGCGATCGGGAAGGGAACGATCAGGTAGTAGGAGAAATAGGCGGCGTGAAAGATCGTCGACCACCACACGCTGGGGGCCCCTTGCCGCCACGTTAGGCTCGGCTGGCCGCCGAAGATCGCGGCCTCCCATCGCTGGATGGTCGGATCGAGCGTCGTCACCGCCCCGAAGCCGTTGAGAAGATCGAGCGCGCCGTAGAGGGCGAGGAGGAGGAGGATCGGGGCGACCTGTCGAACCGACCGACCGAATCGACCGAGCTGGGGTAATTGGAGTAGCCCCACCAGCAGAATCACCAGCGCATGGGCCCCCACGGCCCATCCGGCTGCCGGGAACCGGTCGGTCCGGGCCAGCCCCACTCCGATGACCACGACCGAATAGCCGGCCAGCAGCCACTCGGCCGGACGGGGCTTCACAGCCACTTGTGCTGGCGATACCAATCGATGGTGATCGTGGCACCACTCGCGAGCGGATGCTCCGCTCGCCAACCGGTCGCCCGCGTCAGCGGCGAAGGGTCACAGATCCAGGCGTCTTGGAAAAGTTCCTTGCCCTTGTCGCGGGTGAGAACGGTCGGGCGATCGATGAGCCGAGCCACGGCTTCGGTCGCGGCGAGGAAGATCCGCCCGACGACGAAGGGCACTGGAATTACCCAGGGACGCCGCCCCGCGGCCGCGGCGACGGTGGCGACCAGCTCGCGGCTGGTAACCCGTTCCGGATGGGCGGCGTAGTAGACGCCGCCAACGGTGGCGGGGCTGGTTCCGGCCGCGACGAGGGCGGCGGCGAGATCGGGGCCGAAAATCAACGACAGTTGCTGGGATCCGTCGCCGAAGACGGGTGCGGCCCCGAGCGAAACGGCCCGGAAGATCCGGAACATTTCTCGATCGGCCGGGCCATAAACGGCTGGTGGTCGCACGATGGTCCAGGCCAGCTTTGCCGCCCGAACCGCCACCTCCCCCGCCAGCTTGCTTCGCCCGTAGCGGGTGAGCGGTCTGGGCGCTTCGGTCCCATCGAGCGGTCGATCGGGCCGGGCGGGACCGCCCGCGGCTAGCGAGGACACCAGGACGAACCGATCGACCGCGGCGGCTTCGGCGGCTGCGACCAAGCGAGCGGTCCCTGCCTTATTGATCTCCATGAACGCCGCTTCGTCGCGGGCGGCAGTCGCGCCGGCGACGTGGTACACCACCTGCTGCCGAGCGCAGGCTTTCGCCAGCGCCGCTGAGTCCCTGAGATCGCCCTCGATCAGACGAACGCCCCGTCCGGCGAGGGGCGCCGCCTTGCGGGGGTCACGAACCAGCGCGGTGACCGAGGTCCCGGCGGCCAATAAATGATCGACGAGGTGGCCCCCGACGAAACCGGTCGCCCCGGTCACCAACACGCTCACAGCGGTTTCTCGTAGAGTCGATAGATCTTGTAGGGAGTCATCCCGAGCTTGACCAGGCCGGCCGTCATCGCTGGATTGTCCTCGAGGACCCAGCCCGCTTCACCCCAGGTCATCCCGTGGTGGTGCCCCTTGGTCCAGATCCAGTGATAGATCGCGGCGTCGACTCCCTTGGCCCGATACTCGGGCAGAACGCCCAAGAGGAGGATGCGGGTCCGCCGGATGCTCTTGGTTTTCAGCGCCCAGAGGAGCTGGAGGGCGGCGGGGAACATCCGGCCTCGGCGGTTGGTCCGGAGGATCTGGTTGAAGTCCGGCAAGGCGAGGCCGAACCCCACCGGCTTTCCATCCTTCTCGGCGAACGGGACGAGGTCGGGATTGACCACCGGGCGAAACTGGGTCGCCAGATGATCGATCTCGTGGTCGGTCATCGGGACAGCTCCCCAATTCTTCTCCCAGCAACGGTTGTACAGGAGCTTGACCCGGTTGACTTCCTCGGCGAAATCGTCGAGGCGAAGGGCTCTGACGGTAACTCCGTATCGCTCCCGGGCCAGTTTAACCGCTCGCTCGATCCGCTCGGGGGGAGCGACGAACCGTCGCTCGTCGCCGCCCTGATAGGCCACCAGGTTCTTGGCGACCGTCAACCCGGCCCCCTCGGTGAGCCGGACATAGGACGAGGGGTTCTGCGGCATCATGATCGTGTTGGGGTACTGAAACCCTTCCACCAACAGGCCGCATTCGTCGTTGACGGAAAAGGAAGCTGGCCCGCGCATGGTGGTGAAGGCGCGGTCGCGGAGCCACTGGCCGGCCGCCGCGAAGAGCGAGTCCGCCACTGCCTGGTCATCGATCGCCTCGAAGAATCCGTAGAACCCGACCTGGTCCCGGTGAGTCTCGTTGTGCAGCCGGTTGGCGATTGCCGCGATCCGCCCGACCGGTCGGCCGGAGCGCACGGCGAGGAAGTATTCGGCTGTGGCGTGCTCGAAAAAGGGATTCTTGGCTCGATCGAGGAGGATCGCGACGTCCCGACGCAACGGCGGGACCCACGAGAGGTCCCGCGCGTGGAGCCGATAGGGGAGGTCGATGAAGGCGCCGAGGTCGCCCCGTGTGGCCACGGGGCGGACGGTGACGGCGGTCAGATGACCCCTAACTCCCGTCCGAGCCTGCCGATCGTCTCCAGACAGTAGTCGATCTGCTCGGTGGTGTGCGTGGCCATCAGGCTGGTGCGAAGTCGGCACTGAGACGGCGGCACGGCCGGCGGCACGACCGGATTGGTGAAAATCCCGGCGTCGAACACCTTGCGCCACATGATCAGGGTGCGATCGAGCGGCCCGATCAGGATGGGAATGATCGGCGTTTCCGACGGGCCGATTTGGAATCCCAACGAACGGAACCCATCGGCCAGACGTTTGGCGTTGGCCCAGAGCTGAGCGCGCCGCTCCGGCTCCCCTTGAAGCACCTCGAGTGCGGCCAAGACGCCAGCCGTGTTGGCCGGCGGGAGCGCGGCCGTGAAGATCAAGGGCCGGCTATGGTGTCGAAGGTAGTTGATCACACACTTGGAGCCGGCGACGAACCCGCCGATCGATGCCAGCGACTTCGAAAACGTTCCGGCGATGATGTCGACCTCGTCGGTCAACCCGAAGTGAGCCGCGGTGCCGTCGCCATGGCCACCGAGGACGCCGATGGAATGGGCGTCATCGACGGCGAGGGCCGCGCCGTGTTTCCGGCATACCCGGACCAGGTCGGGGAGGTTGGCGATGTCGCCTTCCATCGAGTACACGCCGTCGACGATGACCATCTTCCCGCCGGGCTCTTCCGACCGGGTCAGTTTCCGTTCGAGCCCAGCCAGGTCACCGTGGTTGAACCGTTCGGTAGTCCCATAGCTCATCTTGGCGCCGTCGACGATCGAGGCGTGGTCGAGCTTGTCCAAGAAGACTACATCACCCTTGTTGACGAGGCCCGAGATGAGACCGAGGTTGGCGTTGTACCCAGTCGAAAAGACGATGCAATCTTCCTTGCCGACGAATCGTGCCAGGGCCGCTTCCAATTGCAGGTGGAGATCGAGGGTCCCGTTGAGGAACCGACTCCCGGTGCACCCCGACCCGTAGGAGCGGAGGGCTCGGGTGGCCGACTCGAGGACCTTGGGATGATGGGTGAGGCCCAAATAGTTATTGGACCCGAGCATGATCCGCTTTTGACCCTCGATGACGACGACGGTGTCTTCGGATTCGGAAATCGGCTTGAAATACGGATAGAGCCCCTGGGCCTTGATTTCTTCGACTCGGGTGTACTTCCGGCACTTGTCAAAGAGAGTCACTTCCGAACTGATCGTCGGTGTCGACACGGGGCGCCCCGGGGGCTGAAGGGTGACCGAACTCATGACCGATCCTGTTGCGTAACAAGCACTTAAGGTAGTGCCAGGCGTTATGGGACACAAGATTGACGCCTGAGTCCCCTCGGATTGCACCGAGTCGGCGCTTGGGGCCGTCGGGGGGTGTCACCGATATTATTGTTGTTGCTTCGAATTCGATACTGCTGGGTGCCCCGGCTGCCCGGTTCACTGGTTGGCCGCAGGAGGTTCATGAACCGGTTTCCGCGACTCTCGGTCGCTTTTTTCGGGTCGGTCGTCCTGGCCAGCGAGGCGACCGCCCAGCGCGCCGAGCCCGGTCGATTTGAGATTCCGGGGTTGGACTGGGGGCCTCGCTCGGCCTGGCGAGTCCGGGCCGCAACAGTAAGCGCCCGACGGTCCGCCCTGATCCAGGCGGGTCAGATCAGGGCCCTCAACGCCAGCCAACCGCTGCTGGCGGCGGCGTCGGTGGCGAGTGGTGCCGCGGCGACCGCGGTGACGGGGACGTTTTTCGTCCCAGTCATCGCGATCGCTTATTCGGATGTCGCCACGCCATTTCCGGCGGACGCCTATCGGGCGGTCTTGTTCTCGACGCCGCCGCATCCAGAGGCTCGGCCCTACAGTCTCAAGACCTATTACGAGCAGATCTCCGGCGGCCGGATCACCATGACCGGCCGAGTCTTCGATCCGGTCCGGGTCGATTCGACGGCCGGTTACTACCAACAGAATTGCAACGGAATCAGCGTGCCGGGACGGACCGCCTGTCCCGATGGTGGCCGCCGGTTTGGATCGATGCTGCTGGCGGCCCTCGACTCGGTTTCCAATCGTCCTGGTAGCGATACCGTCTGGTCGCAGTTCGACAACGACGGCCCGGATGGTCGCCCCAACTCGGGGGACGACGACGGGACGGTCGATTTCGTCACCTTCCTCCAACCCACCAGGGATGGTGCCTGTCAGCCGAGTCCCGGCGTTTGGGCTCACCGGTGGGTGATGAGCGTTTGGAATGCCGGGTCCCCCTACGTGACCAAGACCCCGAGGCGGAACGCTATCGGGCAGCCGATTCCGGGACAATTCATCCGGGTCAACGACTATACCATTCAGAGCCAAGTGGGTGGCGTTACCGCGTGCGACGCTCCGGCGCCCGGTTCCCCGGCCACGCCCAGCCAGATCATGTCGATTGGGGTGGTGGCCCACGAGACCGGCCACGCGTTCGGGTTGCCAGACCTCTACGATGTGGGCGGCCCGACGCAAGGGATCGGCGAGTGGGGAACCATGGGGAGCGGCCTCTATACCAAACCGGCGAGCCCGGCGACGTTCGACGCCTGGTCCCTGAACGAGCTCGGGTGGGTCACGATCGACACATTGTCGTCGGGACGGACGATCACCACGGGAGCCCGCCAACGGAGCGACACCGTTTTCCTCGCTCGGACGAAGCTCGCCAGCGAACTGGTCCTGATCGAGAACCGCCAGTCGGTGCTCGGTGACACCGCCTTCTTCGACCAGAGCCTCCCGATTACGAATCTGAGCGGCGGGCCGTGCGCCTCTCGGTGTCGGAAGACTCCCGGTCTGTTGCTGTGGCACATCGACCTCGCCAAGATCGCCTCGGGGCGACCGAGCAACCAGGTCAATACCGGGCCGGTCCACGGCGTCGCGTTGATCCAGGCGGATGGCGCCAACGATCTCCGTCGGTCCGGAGGCAACCGGGGCGACCGGGGCGACAGCTATCCTGGACTGACCGACAATCGCGGGTACACCTTGGGCACGACACCGGCCGCCCGCACCAATGCCGGCGAGTACGTTGGTTTCATTCTCGACGGCATCGAGCCGGTGACGGGCGAGGCGATCCGGTTCCGGTTCCTCCGCCGCGATGCTTCAGTGGTGGCGGCCTCCTACGCCCCGATCTCGGTGATCGTCAATGGCGACCGGCTCGGCCGGTTCGAGGGAGTCCTGCCGCCCGGGACGCCGCTGTCGGTGACCGCTGATTCCGTGCAGGAAGTGTTCAGCGGACGAAGCCGAGGTCGGTTCTTGGCGTGGAGCAACGGGGGCCTTCGAACCCAGACGATCGTGAGCGGGCCGACGCCCGACACGCTGATCGCGAGCTACGGGGTGGAACACCGCGCTCTGGCGACCACTGGCGGGACCGGAACCGGGTCGATCACCGCGAGTGTCGCGGGCAGTCCGACCGCCGGGATCTATCTTGCGCAGGGCACTCCGGTCACCCTGACAGCGGCCCCGGCCGCCGGGGCAAGCTTCGCAGGGTGGCGGGGCGATACCGCCTCGGCGGCGCCCGGGCTCACGCTTCCGATGGGCCGACCCTACGACGTCGAGGCGACCTTCGTCACCGAGGTCGCGGTCTCGGTTGCCGAGGCGACGACCGAGATCCTGGGCACCCAGCGCCTCACCACGGAGCAGCGGGCGTTTCTCGATCTGCTCGGCAATCGAAATGGCCTCTACGACGTGGGTGATTACCTCGCCCTCCTGCGGCGAACCGGCCAGGGCGCCCCGCCGGAATTGCTCCGCTCGGTTGCGGTGAGGAGGGGGCAATGACGATGCGCCGCGGGATCGGGATCGGAGCAATCGTGCTCGCCGGGCTGGCTTGCGGCGAGAAGAAGGTGATCGGACCAACCGGTGGGGATCTCACGGTCGCCTATTCGGCCGCGAGCGTGACCGATGGGGCGCTGCTGGTTCTCATCACTGGCGTGGTCGACGCCGTCAAACCCCTCGGCACGTACCAGGTGGCTTCGGCGTCGGTGGGACCGGCGGCGACTCGAGTGGTGGTGACCGGGGCGCTCGTCTCGGGGGATCTGTTCAAGATTACCGTCAAGGACGTCTCGTTGAGTTATGGAGCCCAGGTCGAGGCCGTGGCGGATCGCAACACCTTCGCGCTCAACGATCCCGGGAGCTACGCCGCGACGGTGCGGAAGTGACCCGGGCGGCACCACCGCCAGCCCCCTAATCCCGCGAGGAACCATGGATCGCCGGAGCTTCGTCCGAGTGACCGCCGGCGCGGGCGCCGGCCTGACCCTGGGGATCCACCTCCAGGGTTGCGGGTCCGAGGCAGCTCCTCCTGCCGCCGCGGGTTCCTTCGCGCCCGACGGGTGGCTCCGATTGACAGCGGATGGGACCGTCACAGTGGTGGTCGATCGAAGCGAGATGGGCCAAGGGGTCAGCACCGCCCTCCCGATGCTGGTTGCCGAGGAGCTCGATGCCGATTGGAGCACGGTCCGCTACGAGTTCGCTCCCGCCAACGAAGCGTACTACAACCCCCTGATGAGCGTGCAGGCCACCGGCGGGAGCAGCTCGGTACGGGCTGCCTGGGAACCGCTCCGACGAGCGGGGGCGACGGCGCGGATGATGCTGATCGCGGCGGCCGCCAAAGAGTGGAACGTACCGGCGTCTGAATGCGAGACGGAACCGGGCGTGGTCGTACATCGAGGTTCCGGCCGCCGGGTCGCGTACGGGTCGCTGGCCTCTGCGGCCAGCCTGATGCCGATGCCGACCGAGGTTGCCCTCAAGAACCCAAGCCAGTTTCGCCTGATCGGCAGGCCAGTTCCGCGGCTCGATCTCCGAGAAAAGGTGACCGGCAAGGCGGTATTCGGGATGGACGCCGGCCCGCGGGATGCGCTGGTGGCTTTGGTGGCCCGATGCCCGGTGTTCGGGGGCTCGGTCGAGTCGTTCGATCCGAGGCCCGCTCTGGTGGTCAAGGGCGTTAGGCACGTTGTGGCGATCGCCTCCGGGGTTGCCGTCGCCGCGGACAACTTCTGGGCGGCTCGGCAGGGACGCGACGCGTTGACGGTTTCCTGGGTCGAAGGACCCGGGGTGACGACCGACGACGCATCGGTGGCCGCCGAGCTAGAAGCCCTCACCATGGGCGAGGGGCGGATCGCCCGGCAGCAGGGGTCCCTGGGGGCTGCCGCAGCGGCGACCACGATCGAAGCTACCTACCAGGTGCCATTCTTGGCTCACGCCACCATGGAGCCGATGAACTGTACGGCGGATGTCCGCGCCGGCGGCGTCACCGTGTGGGTGCCGACCCAATTCCAGGCGGCGCCGGGGTACCTGGCGGGTGGGGGTGCCCGGGGCGTGGCCGCGAGCATTGCTGGCGTATCCGTCGATCGGGTCACGATCCACACCACCCACCTTGGCGGCGGGTTCGGGCGCCGATCCGAGCTCGACGTGGTCCGCGAGGCCGTGGCGATCTCCAAGCAGGTGCGCGCCCCGGTGCGGCTGATGTGGACCCGGGAAGACGACATTCGGCACGACTTCTATCGGCCGGCGGCGCGCCACGTCATGGCCGCCAGCCTCGACCGGTCGGGCGCGGTGGTATCGTGGTCGCATCGGACGGCCTCGCAATCGATCATCGCCAAATTCCTGCCGGGGTTCATTCCCGAATGGGCCACCCGCCTCGCCGGGCCGCTCAAGGGTGGGATCGACCAGAGCGCGGTGGAGGGCGCGGTGGATCACCCCTACAACGTGCCTAACGTTGAGATCCGATACGCGCAGGCGAAGTTTCCAGTGCCGGTGGGATACTGGAGGTCGGTCGGACATACCCATACCGCCTTCGCGGTGGAATGCTTCGTCGACGAGTTGGCCCACGCCGCCGGCCAGGACCCGGTCGCGTTTCGGATGGCGCTGCTCGCGGGGCGGCCCCGCCACCGCGGGGTGCTCGAGGTGGCGGCCAGTCAGGCGGGTTGGGGATCACCATTGCCAGCGGGCCGGTTCCTGGGAGTCGCGGTGCACGAGTCGTTCGGCAGCTTCGTGGCCCAAGTGGCGGAGATTGCGATCTCCTCCGGCCAGATTCGGGTCCACCGAGTGGTTGCGGCGATCGACTGTGGGATGATCGTGAACCCGGATACCGTCAAGGCGCAGGTCGAGAGCGGGATCGTCTACGGGCTCACCGCCGCTCTCAAGGGTCGAATCTCGATCGAACGTGGTCGGGTCAAGGAGAGCAACTTCCACGACTACCAGATGCTCCGGATGAGCGAAATGCCCGTGGTCGAGGTCCACATTCTGCCCAGCCACCTCGCGCCGGGCGGAGTTGGCGAGCCGGGGACACCGCCCATCGCTCCGGCCGTCGCCAATGCCGTCTTCGCCGCGACTGGGCAGCGTCTACGAACGTTGCCCCTTCGCCTGGCGTAGCCCCGGAGCGGCTCGGGACCCGGTTTGAGTTCGGCTGTTCCCGACCGATACCTCAATCATGGCCTTTCGCTTCCTCTCCTGGCTCACGTCCGAGGCGGGGCAACCCGAGTCCGCCCCCGCGGCCGTGCTGCCCCCCGAGCCGGCCGCCGTCGGCGCCGAACCGGCCCTCGCCGGCGGCCCGGCCGAGGGGCTCGAGGTCGAGCCGAGTGCCGCGGCGCTCGCTGGGTCCCTTCGGGTCGAGGTCGAGGCGGTGATCGGGGGGCTTCGCCGCGAAGCCATCCCCGAGTCAGACCCCGCCGATGCCCGCCGTCTGCTCGATGCTCTTGGTGGAGACGTCGGGGCGGCGATTCGCCGTCCGCCGCTCGCCGCCCAACAGGCGATGTCCGCCTGCCGGGATCCCGACGCCTCCCTCGGGAAGATTCTGGAGTCCTTTCACCAGGACCCCGCCCTCACCCAAGCGTTGCTGAAGCACGCCAACTCGGCTTTCTATGCGACCGGCGGGTCCGGATGTACCTCGCTTCACGACGCGGCCCAGCGGATCGGTCTCGCCGGGCTTCACAGCGTGCTGATGGCGGCGACCGTCGAGGGGCTGTTGTGTCGTCCTGGCGGGGACTGTGGGCCGATGGTTCAGCAGGTCTGGACTCACATGGTGCGGACCGCGCCGGCGGCCCGGCGGCTGGCGAGGGCGGTGGGGCTGCCGTCGGAAACGGCCTACACCCTTGGCCTACTCCATGATCTCGGCAAGCTGATCGTGTTCGACCGACTCACGGCGCTCCGGACGTCGGCCCGTCACACCGCTCGGCTGGGCCGATCCTTCCTCGGGGAAGTCCTTGGTCGGGTCCATGGTCCGCTCGGCGGACTCGCGGCCCTCCAGTGGAATATCGACCCCGCCGGGGCGCGAGCGATTGCGACCCATCCCCGGGGCGCGCGGCGCTACCGGGGCGAGCGGATGAGCCAGGTGTTGGCGATCGCCGAGTGGGCCGACCTCACGACGGTCCGCGATGAAAAGCGCGACTACCAGGCGTTCTGGGATCGGGCGGGGATCACTCTGGATCTGGGGGAGTGTCGGGCGGTGTTGGAGGAAGGTCGTTAGCAACGAGGTACTTGGCGGCCGCGGTCACGAGTTCGCCGATCCGCTCATCGTTCAGCTCGAAGTTCGGCGGAAGTCGCTCGCCGGCCAGAATCCACTCGATATCGGTCCAGCGGCTGATGATCTGAGCGTCGCGCTCGGTGGCGACGTCGATCCAGAGCAATCGCTCGCTGCCTTCGTACACCAGCCGAAGGCGGCGGCCCCGACCCCGATACTCGGCGGTGGCGCTCGGCTCTTCGTCGCCCACGAGGTCCATTCCGGCAAATCGATAGCCTCCGGCCCGAACCACCGGGTCGAGGGCTTCTTTCGCGGTCAGGAACACCGGCGGCCAGGCGGTCGGCAGCGATGCCCCCTGACTAGGCGCGCGCCTCGATCGGCCGCTCGATCTTGGAGGTGAAGTCCTCGCCCGGGTTGATGAACCGATCCCGTTCGATCCGATGCTGCTTCTCGTAGAGCTGCCGGTAGCGTCCGTCGGCTCGCAGGAGGTCGGTGTGGCTGCCGCGCTCGACGATTTGGCCGTCCTCGATCACCAGGATCTGGTCGGCGCTCATGATGGTACTGAGCCGATGGGCGATCACGAAGGTGGTCCGGCCCGCGCGGAGCGCCTTGAGTCCGTCTTGAATCAGCGCCTCGCTCTCGCTGTCGAGACTGGACGTGGCCTCATCGAGCAGCAGGATCGTCGGCTCGGCCAGAATGGCTCGGGCGATCGCCACCCGCTGTCGCTGGCCGCCGGACAGCCGGACGCCCCGCTCGCCCACGATAGTATCGTATTTCTTCTCGAACGTCTCGATGAACTCGTCGGAATGGGCGATCTTGCTCACTCGGCGGACTTCGTCAGTCGTCGCGTCGGGCCGGGAAAAGCGAATGTTGTCCGCGACCGTGCCATCGAACAGAAAGTTGTCCTGGAGCACGATCCCGAGATGGGATCGGTAATCCCGGAGCTTCAGATCGCCGAGGTCCCGTCGGTCGATCAAGACCTGTCCTTTGGTTGGCCGGTTGAAGGCCATCACCAAACTCATCAGCGTGCTCTTGCCCGAGCCGCTCGAGCCAACCAGGGCGGTGGTGGTCCCGGCGGGGGCCTGGAACGAGATCCCTTTGAGCACCGGAGTGCCGGGACGGTACTCGAACCAGACGTCCCGGAACTCGACGTCGCCGTTGATCGCGCCGACCGGCGCGCGGGAGGCGTCTTCTTGGTCCTCGGTCGTCATCTGGCGGAGCTCCCGAATCCGATCGAGGCCGGCAAACGCCTCGCTGACCTGGGTCCCGATCGACGCCAGTTGGACGAGGGGGAGCGCCATCATCCCGGTGAAGAGGATGTACATGAAATAGTCGCCGATCGTCATCTCGCCGGAAACGACCCTTCCGCCGCCTACGACGATCATCAGGGCCCCGATCGCGCCGACGACCACCGCTGTGAATGCGCTCACGGCAGAGACGCCGGTCATAGTCGTCGCCACATTGCGGAACAGCCGGTGAACGCCCTTCGTAAAGACCGATTGTTCCCGCCGTTCGGCCACGTAGGATTTGACGACCCGAATCCCCCCGAGCGTCTCGGTGAGCCGGCCGGTGACCTCCGCCTGGATCTTGCTGCGCTCCCGAAACAGTGGGCGGAGTTTGGTAAAGGCGAGCGCCATGCCGGCCGCGAACGTCAGCAACACGATCAGAGTGACGGTCGTGAGTTGCCAGTTGAGGGCGAAGAGGACTCCGAGCACGATCACGGCGGTGACCAGTCCGCCGGTGATTTGCGCCAGCCCGGTGCCGACCAGGTTGCGGATCCCTTCGGCGTCGTTCATGATCCGGTTTACCAACTGGCCGGTTTGGGTGGCGTCGAACGCCCGGACCGGAAGCCGGATCACGTGGTTCATCACGCTCCGCCGCATCTCGGTGATGGCCCGTTGAGCGGCTATTCCGAGAACCCGGGTCAGCATAAACGAGGTGATTGCCTGCACCAGCGTCGCGCCGACGGCGACGAGCGCAATCACTTTCAGCTGGGCGAGTCGATCCGCCGGCAACAGCCGATCCCACCACGATGGCGTCGACACCGGGACCAGGACGTGGTCAATCAAGAATTTCGAGCTGCCCGGCAGCACCAAACCGGCCAGCCGGTTGATCATCATCAGGCCCATTCCGAAGCCGAGCCGGCGCCGATGTTTCCAAATCAGCGCCCGGGCTTCGCTCCAGGCGGCCTTGAAGTCGGTCTTCCGTTTCTTGGGGTCGCTCATCGGTCTACCGGCTGGCCCGCATTTGGTCGACTCGATCGCGAACTCGCCCGAAGAGCTCTCGGCCCGTTTGGGTCTCGGTCGCGATCCACTCGGTGTTGCGCAAGAATCGGGGACCCGAGACCGTCGTTCGGAATTCCTCGAGCCATGGGGACACTTTGGCGAGGATGATGAAGGCCTCGCCACCCGAGGAATCGGCCATGTATTCGGGATTGACGATCCCGTGCTTGGCCATGCCGTAGATCAGCTCCCAATAGCTGGTGACCTGCCGGAAGGAGGCGTTGTGAGGATGGTCGTAGTTGGCGATCGCCCGCAGATCGTCGAGCGACTGGGGCCACCAGTCGACCGTCATCGCCTTCCGAGCGTCGCGCAGCACCGGTTCCCGTCGCAGCTCGTAGGCGCGGAGCACCAGGTCGGCGTCGTGATGGTCAGGGTAGTCCTTCATCATCGGGACCTTCATTTCGGCGCCTCGGCAATCGGGGGTATGGTGGCAGGATCGAAGTGGCCGCCGGCTCCAGCGCGTCGGAACCGGCTCATGACCTTCTCGCGGATCTCGAACAGGATTTCGTAGTAGGTGGGAATGACCAGCAGTGTGAGGAGCGTCGAGGTGATCACACCGCCGATGATCGCGACCCCGAGCGGGGATCGAAATTGCGCCCCTTCGCCGGTCCCCAAAGCGATCGGCGTCATTCCGGCGATGAGGGCGACCGTCGTCATCAGGATCGGGCGAAGTCGGATGCCGCCCGCCTCGATGAGGGCGTCGCGGATGCTGATCCCCCGTTCCGCCCGAGCCCATTTCGCGAAGTCGATCAGGAGGATCGCGTTCTTGGCGACCAGCCCCATCAGGAGGATGATCCCGATCAGGCTCATGATGTTGATGGTATATCCGGCCAGCGACAGGGCCAGCATCACCCCGATCAACGAGAGCGGTAACGACGCCATGATCGCGAGCGGATCGAGGAACGAGCCGAATTGCATCACCAGCACTAGGTACATCAGGAGAACCGCCACGATCAGCGAGAAGCCGATGCTCGCGAATGTCTCGTTCTGGAATTCCTGGTCGAGCCCCTCGGACACCGTGATCCCCTCGGGAAGCGAGAGGGTTGCCACCCGGGCCTGAACGTCGGCCATGACCTCGCCAGTGGAGCGGCCCACGACGTTCCATTCGACCGCCACGTTGAGGTCGCGGTTGAGGTGATTGATCACGGCGGGCCCGAGGCTCTGGCTGATCTCCGCGACCTGTCCGAGGGGCACCGTGATCAGCGCCCCGGTCGGCCCGGGAACCGTCAGCGGCAACTGGGCCAGATCGGTGATGCGCTGGCGGTACTCCGGCGCGAACCGGATCCGGACGTCGCGCATCTCGTTGTTGGGATCCTGCCAGTCGCCGACGTCGATACCCGCGAAGGCCGGGCGAATTGATTGCGCCACCTGACCGACGGTGATGCCGAGGCTCCCCGCCAATCCTCGATTCACCTCGACGTTGAGCTCCGGCTTCTGACCCTTGGTCGAGAGCGCCAGGTCGACGACGTTCGGCACTTGAGCCACCTCGGCCTTGATCTGCTCGGCCAAGTTGTTGATGGCGAAGATGTCGGTGCCGCGAAGGTTGAGGGCCAGCTGCTTCCGGCCCTGGCCAAAGTCCTGGGTGTACACCGATGAGGTGAACCCCAGGTGGCGGGCCAACTCGTTCCGAACGGCGGCGGCGACTTCGTCGGCGCTCCGGCTACGTTCGTGTTTGGGGATCAGGCGGACGTAGATCGACCCGGCGTCGACCGAGCCCGAGGCACCGCCACCAAGTGTGGTGTAGGTGTACCGGACCTCAGGATTCGTCATCACTACCGCCTCGGCCGCCTGGGCCTTGGACCGGGTGTAGCCGAGGCTCGAACCGGGCGGTGTCTCGAGCCGAATGTTGAACTCCGAACGATCGTCGATCGGGAAGAAGGCCGTGCCGACCTTCTTGTAGACCGGCGCAACCCGCGCGAGGCCCACGGCTACCGCGATCCCGGCGGCGACGCCGACGACCTTGACTAGCCACGGTTTCCGCTTGCCGGCTGCCCAAGCGGCCAGCCCGATCCCGACCATCGCGCCGACCAGCGCCAGGAGGCCGCGGGAAGGCAGGATGAAAGAGGCCAGGAAGGTGCCCACGGAGATGATCACCATCGATAACCGATGATCGAGCGCCCAAGCGATCACCTTCTTGTAATTGCCCGCCTGCTTTTCGAACCACTCGTTGAAGACATCGAGCTTCCGGGTGATCCACGCCCGCCGCTCCGGCGGCAGCTTCGGGTCGGGCCAATAGGCCGACAACATCGGGTCGAGCGAGAACGAGACGAACAGCGATACCGCGACCGAGCAGGCGATCGTCAAGGCGAGGGGCGCCATCCATTGTTCGGTCATCCCGCCCTGGAAGCCGACCGGAATGAAGACCGCCAGGATCGAGAAGGTGGTAGCCGCGACCGCCAGCCCAATTTCGTCGGTCCCCTCGTGGGCGGCCCGATAGTGGTCTTTCCCCATCCTGACGTGACGCACGATGTTTTCTCGGACCACGATGGCGTCGTCGATCAAGACCCCGATCGCCAAGGAGAGGCCCATCAGCGACATGACGTTCAGCGTGTAGCCGAAGGCCCACACCGCGATGAACGAGGCCAAGACTGACACCGGGAGCGCGAGCCCCGTGATCACCGTCGATCGCCACGAGTTGAGGAACAGGTAGACGACCAACACCGTCAGCAGGGCACCCTCCACCAACGCCTTGCCGACCTCCAGGACCGATCGGCGGACCCGCTCGGCGGAATTCTTGACTATCGCCAGCGAGACACCATCCGGCAAACCCTGGGCGATCTTGTCGAGCCGGGCGAGGACCTTGTCGGCCACCTCGGTGGTGCTGTACCCCTTCGACTTCTTGATGTCGATCCCGACCGCGTCCTTCCCGTTGAACCGCGCCAACGTTCGCTGTTCCTCGAACCCGTCGCGGACGGTGGCGAGCTCACTCAGTCGAATTACTCGACCATCTCTCTCTACGATGACGATCTGCTCGAAATCCCGAGGTCCCTCCGGCCGACCCTTGAGCCGAATCGACTGCTCGGCGTTCGCCGTCTCGAGCCGGCCCACTGGAGCCGCCAGGTTCTGGAGTTGGAGGGCTTGAGCAATCTGGCCGACGCTGACTCCCGCGGCCTGCATGGCTTGGGGCTTGAGCTCGATCGTCAGCTCGCGCTCTTGCTTGCCCGCCACCGTCACCTCCGCGACGCCCGAGAGCGAGCGGAACTCGCGAGTGATACCTGGGTCGGCGAGTCTGGTGAGTTCGGCGGGAGACAAATGGTCGGACGACAGGGTCAGTGAGACGATCGGCCGGTCAGTCTCGTCGAATTTCCGGATGATCGGCTCTTCCAGCTCGGGTGGGAGGTCGCCGGCGATGCCGGAGATCGCGTCCCGGACGTCCTGGGTTGCCTCCGGCAGCGACTTCCCGAACTGGAACTGCACGATGATCCGACCGAACCCGTCCTCGGCCGTCGACATGATCTGTTTGACACCCGCGATCGAGGCGAGGGATTCCTCCACGGGGTCGATGACTTCCTTCTCGACCCCGTCCGGCGAGGCCCCCGGATAGATCAGGCCCACGGAAACGACCGGCTGGGCGATATCGGGGAACTCGTCGGTCTTGAGCTTGAACAGCGCGAAAATCCCGAACACGACCAGGGCGACCATCGCCACGATCGTGACGACCGGTCGGCGGATCGCGAAATCAGAGATGACCACGGGCTCGACTCCTCTTCCCGCTAGTTGGTGACTGGCGTGGCTCGCTCGGCCGGCGCGGCGGCCCGCACCCGGGTTCCCGGCTGGATCGCGCGGGCCGGGCCGACCACGACGGTGTCGCCGACGCTGAGGCCCTCGGTGACCTCGATGCGGTCGATCGCCGGGTCCTCGATGCCCAACGCGACCTCGACTCGGACGGCGGTGCCGTTCTCGATCTTGGTGACGGTCGGCCGGATGCCACGACGATCGATCGCCGAGGCTGGGACGACGATCCCGTCACGGACCTCCACCGCGACCCGGCCGTGGGCGAAAAGCCCCGCTACCAACTTCCCCGACTTGTTCGGGAGCGACACGGTGATGCGGACCTGTCCGGTCGCCGGATCGACGGCCGGGTTGATCCGGGTGATCTTCCCGTCGAATCCCCGATCGGCGACCCCGTCGACGGCGAACGGCACCAGGGTTCCGACCTTGAGCGTCCCCAACGCGGCGACCGGGACTTGTGCCTCGAGTCGGAGGCTCGAGGGGTCGACCAACGCGAACATCGGGTTGCCGACCGACACGTTGTCGCCGGCGTTGACCCTTCGCTCGCTGACGACTCCCGGAAAGGGAGCCCTCACCACCGTATATCCCAGCTGCTTCTCGGCCGCGGCCAGGCGAGCCTTGGCGTCCGCCATGGCGGCCTCGGCGTTCATCACCGACCACCGCGCCTGCTCCAGGTCCCGATCGGCGAGGGCGCCCGCCTGCGACAGTTTCTCGGAGCGCTCGGCGTTGCGCTTCGCCACTACCACCGCCTCGGTGGCTGTGCGAACCCCCGACCGCGCCGAGAGCACGACATCGGCGACCGCGTCGTCGCTGATTCGGCCGAGGATTTGGCCGGCGGCAACCGATTGGCCGGCTTCAACCGCGGCTTGCACCACCGTGCCCGCCACCTCGGCGCGCAGCGTAGCGGATCGCTCGGCGGTCAACGACCCGGAAACCAACGGCCCGTTCTGGAGTTGGCGGGTTTCCGTCACGAAAAGGTTGTCGGCGCCGATCAGGGCCGGCGGGACCTCGGCCAAGGCCTGGGGCTCAGCCGTCTTGTTGGTGCAACCCATCATCGCCGGCATGCCAGCGATCAGCCCGATCGTTGCGACCTTTACCAATCGAATCATGGGAACAGCGTTCCTCCACTCGTTGCTGGCGACGCCGGGGGGCGGCTCGCTGGACGGGTTGCCGCGACGGACGGGGCGCTCCCGAATCCGCCTAACGGCAGGTCGGCGAGGAGCGCCATCCGGGCCCGCGCAGTCTGAAAGTCTCGAGCCGCTTGGGCCCGGTTGACCTCGGCCTGCTGGAGCGCGATCCGGGCGTCCAGGAGCTCGGTCTGGGTCGAGATCCCCTCGCGGAACCGAAGGTCGGCGATCTGATAGGCCCGGCTCGCTTGCGCCACGGTCCCTTCGCTCGCCAACCAATTGGCCACCGCGGCCTCCAACTGGGCCGAGGCGCCCCGGCCGTCGAGCTGCGCCGCTTCCGCGGCTTGCCGGTGACGGAGCTTCGCCTCGGCGAGTCCGGCTTTCGCTTGGATCCGATCGCCCTTGATCCGGCCACCCGTGAAAATCGGGACTTGGATCCCGAGCGAAAGCCGCCAGTCGGTGAGAAACTCGTTCCACCCGGGAAGTCCCTTCGAGGGATAGGCCAGACGGCTGTATTGAGAGTTCAGCGACACCGTTGGCAACCGCTGCGATCGAGAGACGGCGTCGAGACCTTCCTGGGCCCGCACCGCCTCGAGTGCCTGACGGACCGCCGCCCGGCGCTCCGGGACGGTATCGGGGACGATGGCCGCCACCGCCTGGAGACTGGGGACGTGGGCCAACGCCGTATCCGCAAGATCGGTGGTGAGCGTCAATCGTTCCTCGATCGGCAGATTCAAGAGCTGGCGGAGGCGGATGTGGGCGAGATCACGTTGGGTCCGGGCCTGAATCGCGATCGGCCGCTGATTGTCGCGGGCGACGGTGGCCCGGAGGACGTCGAACTCCGGGGCGGTGCCCACCTCCCGACGGAGCCGGGTTTGGCTCAGGGTCGTGTCGGTCTGCGACAACGTCGCTTCGGCGATCGCCACCAGTCGATCGCTGAGGGCGGCATCGTAGTAGGCCTCGACGACGTCGAGTACCAATTGAGCCTCGGCGCTGGTGAGGGCGATTTGGGCACTGGCCCGACCGGCGTCCGCCGCCTTCATCTGGCCCAAGATTCGGCCCCCGTCGAAAAGGATCTGGCTCCCGGAAACGCCTAACGTGTACGTGTTCTTCCGCCCGAACGGCAGCCGACTGAAGCCCGCGAACGGATTCACCGTCGTGGTGCAGCGGACCGCGTCCTCGAGCGCCTGAAGCCGCTCGGTGACCGGTCGATTCGGGTCCGCGGTGAAGGCGTCGCAGCTCGTCGGCGGAGGCGGCACCGTCGTGTCGACTGGCGGGGCCCCGAACAGGTTGTCGAATTGCGATTTGAGCTGGCGGCTGTAGGAAAACGACCCTGACAGCTGCGGAAACAACTCGCTCCGGGCTTGCAGCGTCTGCCCGCGGGCCCGATCGATTCCCACCCGGGCCAGGCCGATCGTTTCGCTCGCCGGCTTCGCCAGGGTCAGCGCCTCCTCCAACGAAAGCGTTCGGACTGCTGCCTGGGCCCCGAGCGCGGGTACCCCGAGGACCATCGTCGCGAAGGTCCCCAACCCGACCCGCCAAAACATCCTCATGGCTCCGACCCTCTCAGGCCGATGGCCCGACTGAACAACTGGACGTAGTGCTCGACGGTTTGCTCCGGCGAATGGGGATAGAGGGCCGGGAGGACGTCGCGGCCCAAGGCGTCGGCGAAGAGAGTGCCCATGAACATGGTGGCGGCTGAGTTGCGGTTGACTTCGGGATCGATCCATCCGAACTCCTGGAGTTGGCCCAGGTATTGATTGAGCTCCCGCCAGGCACACACGGTCGGGCTCCGGTCCGGTGGGAGGAGGTCCGGACGCTCCTCGATCTCACCCATGGCGGTCCGGATCAGCGACCGCCTCGCGAAGAGCTCGGCGTGGTTCGCCGCGGCCCATTCCAGCAACTCCGTCGGGGGATCGATGGGACGCGAGGGTAAGGCGCAGAGATTCGAAGTGATGCCCGCGCAGTGGATGGCCTCGTGGAGCAGTCGGGTCTTCGATCCGAAGTGGCGGAACAGGGTGATCTCGTTGACCCCTGCTCGTTCAGCGATCCGGCGGGTGGTGGCCCCTCGGAAGCCGGTTTCGGCGTAGACTTCGGCCGCCGCTGTCAGGATCCGTTCTCGGAACTCCATGGAGGCCAATGATAGAATCCATGCCCAGCAGGTGCAAGTGGGCACTTGCTTCCGGGCCGTCACGCCTTTCGAGCAGACCGACTCCGCCAGAAGTAATAGAGGGGAACACCGAGGAACGCCCCCCCGAGGCCGATCGCCCCGCGGACCGGGTTGGTGATCACGGTGTTGAGGACGATCACCACCGCCGAGGCCACGAACAGAATCGGCGTGATCGGGTAAAACGGCACCTTGAACGGCCGCGGGGCGTCGGGATCCTTGCGCCGGAAGATGATCACGCAAAGGCCCCCCAACCCGTAAAAGACCCACCCCACGAACACGACGTAGGTGAGCAGAATCGTGAATTGACCGCTGATGGCCAGCACGGCGCCCCACCCGGTGACCGCCAGAACCGAGTTGGCCGGCGTGCCGAACTTCGAGTGGACCTCTCCCAGGCGTTGAAAGAAGACTCCGTCGCGGGCCATCGCGAAGAACACCCGCGAGGAGGTCAGGAGAATGCCGTGAGCACCGCTGATGATCGACACCAGCACCGGAATGGCGATCAGCTTGGCGGCCAGCGGGCCGAAGGCCGCCCCGACGGCGTCGGAGGCCACGGTGGTCGATCCTGCCAATCGAGTGGGGCCGAGCCCCGACACGTAGCCGACGTTGGCAAGGACGTAGATGACGATGCAAGCCATGGTCCCCACCAGCAGGCCGAGGGGAAACTCCCGCTGGGGATTCTTGACCTCGCCGCCAATGAACGTGGCATATTGCCAGCCTTCGTACGACCAGAGCACGCTGATCATCGCGACCAGGCCGCCCGACAGGACGGCGCCGCTCCAAGTCACGGGCCAAGGCTCGGTCACCTCGGAGAATCCGGAACCCACGACCGGCATCACAACGATCAGGAAGACCAGGGCCAGAACCTTGAGAATCGTTGCCGCCGCCAACACCGTGGCGCTCTTTCGGGTTCCCCACACGTTGATGAGGGCGAGCGCCGTCAGCATCAACACCGCCACCAGCTTCTTGCCCAGGGGGCTGATGCCCGGAATCAGGGCCGCCATGTTGTCGCCGGTGGCCACCGCGAGGGCGGCCACGCTGCCGCTGGCGATCACCACGAAGAGCGTCCAGCCGTACGCGAACGCCGCGACCGGGCCAAAAGCGTCCCGGATGTAGGCGTAAAGCCCCCCGGTGCCGGTTCGCAGACAGCCCAATTCGGCGTACGTCAGGGCGCCGAGTAGCGTCAGGATTCCGCCGATCGTCCAGACTCCGAGGGAAAGCCCCACCGAGCCGCCCGAGCTGGTGAGCACGTTGCCGGGCGTCAGGAAAATGCCGGAGCCGATGATCGTGCCGATGGTGATTGCGGCGACGTGCTTTGCCGTCAGGGTGCGAGGAAGTTCGGCGCTCATGGGGTCGCCTTCAGCCGCTGCCAGAGGTAGTAGGTGGGGATTCCGAGCAGTGTGGCCCCGATCCCAATGACGCCTTTCATTGGGTCTTGGATGACCGTGTTGACGACGATGGCGAGCCCTGACGCCGCGAACAAGAGCGGGGTCCAGGGATAGCCCGGCACCCGAAACGGTCGCGGCGCGTCCGGCCGACTCCGGCGCAGGGCGATCACCGCCAGCGCGCCCAGGCCGTAGAAGATCCACCCCACGAAGATGACGTACTGGAGTAACACCTCGAAGGTCCCGGTCGCCGCGAGCACCGCCGAAACCAACGCGCCCGAAACGATCGCCACCGCCGGCGTGGCGTATCGCGAGTGGAGCCGGCCCATCGGCGCGAAGAAAACTCCGTCATGGGCCATCGCGTAGTAGACGCGGGCCGCCATCATCGAGTTCGCCTGGGCCGCGGTCAGCATCGAGATGATGATCGGGATGGTGATGATCTTTCCCCACGACCCACCTAACACCGTGCGGGCGGCATCGGCGGCGACTCGGTTCGACTCCATGACGGCCCCCGGCCCGATCCCGGCGACGTACGCGGTCGCCGCCGCGACGTAGATCACCGTCAGTCCCAGGGTTCCCCAGGCCAGGCCCCGCGGGAAGTTCCGCTGCGGATCGACGGTTTCGCCCGCCATGAATGTGAGATACTGCCATCCCTCGTACGCCCAGAGCACCGCCACCAACGCCAACCCCGACGAGCCCAAAAGGGCTGGCGTGGCGGCGGGGGGCCAAACGCGATCGACCTCGCTGAATCCGTTCCCGATGGCCGGGAGCGCCAGCACCAACAACACGATCGCCGAGACTTTCAGCACGGTACCAACATTCAGGATCGTGGTGCTCCGGGCCGTTCCGAAGACGTTGACGACCGAGACCCCCAGGGCCAGACCGACGGCCACGAACTTTTCGGTCGCCGGGCTCATCGGAACCCACTCCCCGAGATAGGTGGTGGTGGCGACCGCCAGCGTTGCCACGGTGCCCGCCGCGATCACCAGAAACAGGGTCCATCCGTAGGTGAACGCCACCGGCCGCCCGAAGCCGTCGCGGATGTAGAGGTAGAGGCCGCCGGCTCCTGGATTCATGGCGCCGAGCTCGGCGTAGGTCAGGGCGCCGAGGAAGGACAACAGACCGCCGAAGATCCAAATCGAGGTTGCCAATCCGATGGAGCCGCCGGAATCACGGAGGACCTGGCTCGGGACCAGGAAGATCCCCGACCCGATCACCGAGCCGATCGTCAGGATCGCGATCGTGGGGGCGGTGTAGACCCGTTTCAGCTCCGCCACTACCACCTCCCCCGATCGCCGACTCGCGAGATGACCCGACCCAGCCGTTCGGCCGCGTTGTGCCAGTTGCGCTCGACCGCCGCTTTGGCGCCCGGGGCGTCGCCGTTGGCGATGGCCTCGATGATCACCTCGTGCTCGGCCACCGAGGTGGCCAACTCGCCGGTGAGGTAGCTCACGTACAATCGTTCGTAACGTTCCGCCTGCGGTTTGACGGAATCGTGGAGGAGCTTGAGTCGCGGACCAGCCGCGATGTCGACGCACCGCTCGTGAAATCGCTCATCGAGATCCCAAAGCCGATCGTGGTCTGGGCGGGGGGCGGTGGCGGCCTTCCGAAAATCGTTGTTGATCGTAGTCAGATCCTTGACGAGGGCGTTTCGCTTGGTCGGCGGAAGGAGCGCGGCGTTGTAGGCAGCCAACGCCTCCAATTGGCCAACGATGTCGAAGAGCTCTTGGGCGTCGTCCCCGGTGAGAGGCGCCACGGTGGGACGGGACTGCCGCATCGACGGGGAGTCGACGATGTAGCCCTCCTGTTGGAGTCGCTGCAACGCGCCTCGCACCGGCGTGCGGCTTACCTCGAATCGGGTGGCGATATCGGTCTCGACCAGCCGACTGCCGGGGGCCAGCCGTCCATGAACGATCAGGGTGCGGAGTTGATCGTAGACCAGCTTAGGGCGATCCGTGCGGCGGGCTACTCTGGTGCCAGCCTGTCTAGCGGTCATCGCGACCTCCCCGTCCACCCAATTCCCCGAAGGGATTTCCCAGGCTTGGCATCCGTGTGTTTCCCATCGCTGATCACCGCCTTTCCGTTAACGAAGACTTGCTCGATTCCCACCGACAGCTGGGCTGGTTGTTCGAAGGTCGCCCGATCCGTCACGGTATTTGGATCGAACACGATGACATCGGCGTAGCTTCCCTCCGTCAGCAGGCCCCGGTCTCTGAGGAAGAGCCGCTGAGCGACCGCCGAGGTCCCCTTCCGAATCGCGTCCTCGAGTGAAATGACTCGTTGTTCCCGAACGTAGCGGCCGAGCAAGCGGGGATGGTTGCCGAAGGCGCGAGGATGGGTGAGGGCGCCGCGCATGCTGTCGGGGTTCATCCCGTCCGCGTCGGTTCCCCATTTGATCCACGGCTGGCGAATCTGCAGCGGCAGGTTGGCCTCGGTCATCATGTGATAGATCGCGCCCACCTGGCCGTTCTCCTCGAGCACCAAGTCCGACCAGGTCTCGAACCAGTCCTTCCCTCGCTGCCGGGCGATCGCGTCGAGCCGGAGGCCTTCGTAGGCGGCCAGATTGGCGCTTCGAAACCCGACGACCTGAACGGCTCCCGGACCCGCCAACATGCAAAGCGCCTCCGAGTTGGCGGCGCCCGTCGCCATCATCTCGGCCTTGATCCGGGGTCGAATCTCGGGGTTCTTGAGGTTGTCGAGCAGCTTCCCCTCGGCGGCGGCCCAGGGCGGCGCGCAGGCGGCCAGGGCGGTTCCGCCAGCCGTATACAGGTACATGTTGGCGGTGACGTCCTGGCCGGCCGCGCGGGCCGAGTCGATCTTGGCGATCGCGAGGGCCATCTTGCCCCAATTCCTGGTGCCGCTCGCCTTCAAATGGAAGACCTCGACCGGCACGCCGCCCTGCTTCCCGATTTGGAGCGCCTCATCCAGCGCCTCGAGGAACCGGTCGGCCTCCGACCGCATGTGGGTGATGTAGAGCCCGCCGTACGGCGCCATTGCCTTGGCTTGCTCGATCAGCTCCGAGGTGGCGGCGTAGCTGGCCGGCGGGTAGATCAGCGCGCTGGCGACGCCTAACGCGCCGTCCTCCATCGCGTTTTTGACCACCATCCGCATCGTATCCAGTTCGGCCGGCGTCGCCGGCCCCTCGGCCTCGCCCTTGGCGTAGACCCGAACGGTTCCCGCTCCCAGGAAGGAGGCGGCGTTCTGGGAGATCCCGTGTTGCTCCATCGTCTCGAGCCAGGCGTTGAACCCGCGGGGGCCTCTGAACCGCTCGATCGCCGCCCTGGTGGCGCTGTCGATCGGACCACTCGCGGCAATCGTCTTGTCGTTCGTCGGCGCGGGGGTGGCGCCTTCGCCCAAGACAGCCGTGGTGATGCCCTGCGTCACGCTCGAGATGACCCGGCCGTCGCCGACGGTGAACTGGGCCACCGATTGGGCTTGGATGTCGATGAACCCTGGGGCCACGACTTTGCCGGTAGCGTCGATCCGCCGGGTCGCCCGGGCGTTCGCAAGCAGGCCGGGTGGGGTGACTCGAGCGATCCGCTCACCTCGGATCGCCAGGTCGCCATAGAACCATGGGTTGCCGGCCCCGTCGACCAGCCGGCCGCCGCTGATCACGACGTCGTACTGGGGTCCGCCGGCGGCCTCGGGGGAGCCGGGCGCCGGCTCGGGGGGTTGGCAGGCAAGGGTAACGGCAAGCACAACGACGATCGCTGGGCAGCGGGTGGCCATGGCGAGCCCTCTCCTACGCACGAATTGGATGGTTGAGACGAACAGTCGCTCAGGAGTCGCGACCTAAGAACAGATTTGTATACAATACGACCGACTCGGGCCTTCCGCAACCCGATGGAAACGGGCGAGGGGTACCTGCCGGCTAGGCCTCTCGTTTGAGGGCCAGTAGCTCTCGTTTGGCGGCGATTCCTGCCGCGGTCTCCCGATAGCGGTCAGCGAAGCGCGCCAGTTCGACCATCAAGCGCCCTCGTTGCCCGGTGGCCCGGTAGAGATCGATCAGGCCGTTGAGAGCGGTCCATTCGGTCCGTTCGCTGGTTCGTCGGAGGGCCACTTCATGGTAGAGCCGTTCGGCGCTGTCGGGGTCACCGAGGTGTTTCGCCAGGAGTTCCGCGAGGGCGAGCTGGGCGTGGTCGTCGGTCGGAGAAGCGGCGAGGTGCGCTTCAAACGCGCGGGCCGCCTCGGCGTAGCGACCCCGGATGATCAGCGATTCCTGGAGCGAGAATGACGGATCCGGACGAATGTTGCCGGCGGCCGTGACCATCCCGACGAACCCCCGGCTGGCCCGGCCGATGAGGAGCCATCCCGCTAATCCCTGGCCGGCGCCCGCGCTTCCGCCTAACAGGATCACGGCCCCAGCTCCGCCGACGCCCAGGCCACGAGTCTCCGTGAGATAGAAAGCGACCAGCGTGCCAAGGACCAAGCCACCGGCCGTCGGAAAGAGGATCGCCCGGGTCGCCAGCAGGCGCTCGCCGCTATCGAGCTCGCGGAGGCTCGGGGGGCGGTCGGTCATCGGGTTGCCGAGGCGAGCCGGGCCCCGGTGGCGAGGTAGAGGACCAACAGGGCGGCGCTCCCGGCGCTGACCGCGATCTTTGCCGCGGGCGCCACTCCGCTCGCCGAGATCAGCCCCTCGATCAGCCCCGCTACCAACAGGAGCGCGACGGCGAATCCTACCAGCCGGATGGCCCTCCGGCCCGCCAGGACCAAGGCCTCGGTGCGGGGCTGCCGCCCCGGCGCGATGATGGCCAGGCCGAGTTGGAACCCGGCCGCCCCCGAGACCCAGATCGCGAACAGCTCGAGGAGTCCGTGGCCGGCGATGAAGGTCCAGAGGTATCCGAAGAGGCCCTGGTTGGCGAAATGTCCCGAGGCGGCGCCGATCGAGAGGCCGTTGGCTGCGAGGATGACGAGGGACCCTACGCCGACGAAAACCCCGCCGGCAAAGCACGAAAAGGCGACGCGAACATTGTTGGCGATGATGCTCGCCGCCACCAACGGGCGCTCGCCGGGGGGCGCCTCGAAATATCCCTGACCACCGCTCTGCCGGCCGGCGCCGGCCGTGGCGCGATCGAGCATGACCTGGGGCAGCACCTCGGCGGCGATCTCGGGGCGATCTCGGAGCAGGCCGTAGCCTAACGCGGCCGGGGCGGCGAACACCACGAACGCCAGCGCCACCGTCTTGCGAGCCTCCACCACCGCCGCCGGGCAGTCGACCAGCGCGAAGCGACCGAGCCGCTTCCCAGTGGCGGCTTCCCTCCGGTAGAGGGCGTTGTGCCCGGCCCCGACGGCACGCTCGAGTTGAGCCTGGGCCCCCCCCGCGACCCCGTAGGTCCGGGCCCGGGCCAGGTCGGCCGCGGCTTCTCGATAGCGGGTCGAGAAATCCAGGAGCTGGTCGGGCGTGAAACGATCCAGACCCTGGCGGCTCGCCGTCGTGGCCAGCGTCTGGAACGCCGCCCAGCGATCGCGCTTTTGCTCGACGAACCGTTCGGCCGGGCCGCCGGTGGAATGGCGGGACCCGAATTGACCTTGTCGCCGAGCGAGCTCCTCCACGAAGAGGGTCCGGAGCGCTTCCGGCCCCGTTTGGCCGAGGGGAATTCGGGTCGCGAACCGACCGACCAGCCGATCGGCGAAGCGAGCGCGCACCTCGGTCGCGAGGCCGGGCGCCCGCTTGAGAAACTCCTCCAAGACTTTGAACTCGGGCTCGGTCAGTTCGGGCACGCCACCGTCCGCCGCCGCCGCCACGCCGGCTTGACTTGGTCGCGGTCGGGTCCACGCCTCGGCCGGCCGATCCCGGACCACCACCGTGCCGGCGACCAGATCGCCCAGGCGCTTGGCCTTGGGATGGAGGGCGATCATCAAGAGTCCGATGATGAACGGGGGCGGCATCGCGTCGGCGGCCCGAACCAGGTTTCGGAGGGCCGCATCGCCCAAGCCAATGGGATGGCCGGTGTCCCGAATTACCCGAATGCCGATCCACTTCTTTCCGGGAGTCTGCCCTCGGTAGAAACCCTCGAAGAACGCGAAATACCCCCAAGAAATCGCCACCGTGGCGATCCACGCGACCGCGGCGCCCCAGATACTTTGCCCGGCAAGGTACTGAGCCGCGAGCATCAACAAGACGGTGACGGATGCCAGGATGGCGAAGTCGCCGAGGGCCGCGAGAATCCGGGACCCGAAACCGGCGAGTTCGTAGTCGAGAACGACCTGCTCCGGGGTCTCGACCTCGAGCCGTTGCCAATGATCCTGCGGCCCGGGCGGCCGGATCCTGGTTGGCGGCGTGGTCATCGCCGGCAATTTACCGTTCTCCCCGCTCCCTTCCCAAGGTGAGTGGCTCGCGGCAACTTAGGCGGGTACCCCATCCACTTCGGTCTCCGGAGGTCGACTTGGCCGCCCCAGCGCTCCGCCCTCTGAGCACCGGCGAGATTCTCGACGTCGCCTTCTCGCTGTATCGTCGTCACTTCGCCGCCCTCGCCACCGTCGCAGTGATCAGCCAGGCGATCGGGCTCGTGATGCAGGTTTACGTCGAAGCGGCCGGCGGGATGCTGGCAAGCCCGCTATTGTGGTTCGCCTCGGCGATCGTCTCGACGGTCGGGGCGGCCGTGGGAATGGGGGCCTCGACCAAGATCGTAGCGGACAGCTACCTCGGAAAACCTGCTACGGCTGGTCAGGCGTTCGCGTGGGCCTTGCCCCACGCGGGCCAGATCATCGTGATGACCGTCTTGGGGACCCTGGCCGTCGCGATCGGGTTCGTCTTCCTCGTGGTGCCCGGGATCATCATCGGGTGTGGGATTGCCGTGGGGGCCTCGGCGCTCGTGGTGGAGGGCTTGGGAGCCACCGATGCGATGAATCGTTCTTGGAACCTGACAAAGGGACATCGGTGGAAGGTGTTTGGAGTCCTCCTCGTGTCGGTGGTGGTGGTCTACATGATGACGATCGCAGCCGGTGTGGTGGCGGGGCTCTTTGGGATCTTTGCCGCCTCTGATTCGATGGCCGGACTGGTGTTGCTCGGTGTGGTCACCGCCGTTCTGTCGGTGTTCATCTATCCGTTCATCTACTGTTCGGTCACGGTCCTCTACTATGATCTACGGGTTCGCAAAGAGGCCTTCGACCTGGAGGTGTTGGAATCGCAGCTGGCCCAATCGTGACCCAGGTGGCAATGCCGGCGGACTCGATTCGGCCGGTACTCCGCCAGGTATTCGCCAGTCCGGAGTTCGCTTGGAAAGAGGAATCACGCTCGACGCTCATCGTTAGGCAGTGGTGGCGGTCGTTGGGCGAGTGGTTGACCCGGCTCGAGGGCGATCATCCGACGCTGTTCCAGGTCCTGGTCTGGGGGCTGGTTCTGGGGCTCGCGGCCATCGCCCTCCATGCCGTGTGGGTCTTGGTGCGAACGACTCGGGCCCGGCCCGGCCCGCGGCCGCCAGGCTCGATCATGGGCGCCGCCGAGGTGCGCGATGCCGCCTGGTTCGCGCGAGAAGCGGAGCGGTTGGTTCGGGCCGGTCGCTACCCCGCCGCGATCCAGGCCGAGTTCGTCCGCTTGAGCCTCGAGCTCGACGGGCACGATCTGCTCCGGTTCCATCCGGCCAAGACACCGCGGGAGTATTTGGCGGAAGCCCGCCTGCTCGATCCAGCCCGAGCCGAGTTCGCGTCGCTCGTCCGCGACCTCTACCGATACGCGTTTGGAGGCCAGCCGTGCGGCCCGGACGAGTTCGCGGCCTGGCGGGCCCGGGCCGCGAGCGAGCGGTATGCGACTCAACCGTAGTCTGGTCCTGGGCTTTGTCGCCCTCGCTGGATTGGCTTTGGTAGCCGGTCTGGAAGGCGCCCGTCGCCGCCCGACCTCGGCGGCCGATCTCCGGGCCACGACGTTCGGGGCCGACCCCAATGGAGTCAAGGCGCTTGCCGAGACGCTCGACCGCCTCGGCGTCCAGGTAACGAGGCTGCGGCGTCACCAGGTAACCTTTGGCCCGGCGGAATCGGCCGCCTCGGGCTTGGTTGTGATCCTCGACCCGTGGGCGCGCCCCACGGCCGCGCAGGTCGTCGATTTCACCGAGGTCCCGGCCTCCGGGGTTTCCCTGATGATCGCAGGGCCGCGGAGCCGGCCTTTGATGAGGTGCTTTGGATACACCACAAGACGCCTCGCCGATTCCGCTCAGCTCGCGATCTGGGACGGCCACGGGGCGCGACCGTGGGTCAACCATCGCCTCGCAGCGACCGGCGACACCGTCGTGGTAGACTCGATCGGCGGGTTCGGTGCCGAGGTCACCGAGTGCCGGGTTCCCCGGGTTCGGGCGGTCGATACGTTGTTGTCGCTCGAGGACGGCGGAGCCGTCGCGGTTCGGCTGCGGCCCGAGACGGGCGAAGCGACCGTCACGCTGATCAGCGACGTCGACTTGTTTCGCAATCGGGTCCTTCGAGACACCGACATCGGCCCGGCCGTCGTTGGGTGGATCGTTGGGCGGCACGACCGGGTCTGGTTCCCCGAGTACCTCCAAGGTCATGGCGCCGGCGGATCGTTGGTCCGCTGGACCCTCGACTGGAGCCGCCAATCACCGTGGGGCTGGCTGGCCTGGCACCTCGCGGCCGTCGGGGTCCTGATTCTCGGTTTCGCCGCGGTCCGGTTCGGGCCGCCGATTCCTACCATCGAGCGGCGCCGCCGCTCGGTGACCGAGCACGTGTCGGCGGTGGCGCGAGCGCTCCGAGCGGCCGGGGGGCATCGGCCGGCGATCGGGCTGCTGGTCGACGGTCTTCGGCGCCGACTGTCGTTAGGGGGAAAGGTTCGGGGACCCTGGCAATCCTGGATCGACGCGCTGGTTGGCGGCGCCACCGATCCGAAAATCATCGAGCTGAGTCGTCGCTTGCGACAGCTCGATCGGGAGGGGGCCAGCGAGCGCGAGGTGCTGTCGGCCGCCAACCTGGTGGAGGATCTGTGGAGTCGAATGCGTTCCTGACGCCCGACGAAGCTCGGGCCGCTGCCGATCGCGCCGCGGTGTTGATCGATGCCCTGGATCGGGTGATCCTCGGGCAGACCACCGCCGTGCGCGAATGCGTCCTCGCGTTGCTCGCCCGAGGACATGTGTTACTCGAGGGCCCCCCGGGCACGGCCAAGACGCTCCTGGTCCGGGCCCTGTCTCGGGCCCTGGCACTCTCGTTTCGCCGGATCCAGTTCACTCCCGACCTGATGCCGGCCGACATCACCGGTGTCAGCATTCTCGGCGGCGGCACCGATTTCACGTTTCGACCGGGCCCGCTGTTCGCGGATTTCGTTCTCGCCGACGAGATCAACCGGGCTCCCGCCAAGACCCAGGCGGCGCTGCTCGAAGCGATGCAAGAGCGCACGGTGACGGTCGACGGCGAGAGCCATCCGCTGACGACGGCGTTCACGGTCTTCGCGACCCAGAATCCGATCGAGTTCGAGGGCACCTATCCTCTTCCGGAAGCCGAGCTGGATCGGTTCCTGATCAAATGCCAGATCGGGTACCCGGCGGTGGAAGCCGAGATCGCGCTGTTGGACCGGGTCCTGGCCGGGTTCGACGCGGCGACGCCGACCAGTTACGGTCTTCCGACGCTGCTGGATGCCGCCGGGTTGGCGCAGCTCCAGGCCGCGACCGCTCGGGTCCGAGTGGAACCGGCCGTCGTCAGGTACCTCACCGCCGTCGTTCGAGCCACCCGAGAGAACCCGGCGCTGACGTTAGGCGCCTCCCCGAGAGCCACCGTCGCGCTCCTCAAGATCTCCCAGGCGTCGGCGCTCGTCGATCGCCGAGAGTTCGTGACCCCCGACGACGTCAAACAGCTGGCGCCGCCGGTCCTCCGCCATCGAGTCGCCGTGGCGCCCGAGTTGGAACTCGAGGGGGTGACCCCGGATGCCGCGCTCAAGACGATCCTCGATCGGATCGAGGCGCCAAGGTCGTGATCGTCCCGGCTCGGCGTTGGTACCAAGTTGCCGTGGGGCTCGGCGTTTTCGCGCTCCTCGGCCTCGTCTCGCCGGTCGCGGCGCCGATCTGGCTCGGGCTTGGCGGCCTCTGGCTGGCCCTTCTGGCGATCGACGCGGTTCGAGTCGCCGGGGGCTCCGCCGAGTCGGTAACTCTGGTCCGCGAGGGCACCCCGGCGCTGTCGGTCGGCCGGCCGCTCGGCGTTCGGTATCGCTGGAGCCATCCTCGCCGAATCGCTCGGCTCTGGATTCGCGAAACGCTGCCGGCTCAGGTGATCACGACCGACCCAACCGACCGGTTCCTGGAGCTTCAGGCGGGCCGGGAAACCATCGAGGAACGCCTGCTGGTTCCGATCGCACGAGGCAAGATCGTTTCCTGGGCCTTCGACCTCAGGATCCTGTCGCCCTGGGGACTCGCCTGGCGGCAACATCGGTTCGACCAGGACTGGGCCATCACGGTATACCCTCGACTTCGCGACGCCGCGCTCAAGCAACTCCCCTCCCAGAGTCGGATGCGGCGAGAGGCTGGCCTGCGACAGGTGCGCAGGGTGGGGGAGGGCCGACTCTTCGAGAGCCTCCGAGAGTGGGTTCCGGGCGACGAAATGCGGGTGGTGGATTGGAAGGCGAGCGGCCGTCGTGGCAAGCTGATCGCCCGGCAATACGAGGATGAACGCCGGCAGCGGGTCATGCTGGTGCTCGACGCCGGCCGAATGCTGATGGCCGAGTCGGACGGCAAAGCCCGTCTCGAGCACGCGATCGAGGCGATCGGGCAGCTCGCATATCGGGCGGTTTCGCTCGACGATGACGTCGGCTTGCTGGTGTTTTCCGATCGGGTCGACCACTACGTTCCGCCTAGCCGCGGCCGACGGGCCCTGCAGGGCGTGCTCGACGTCCTGGCGGCGGTCGAGGGCCGTTTGGTCGAGTCGAACTATCCCCGTGGCTTCGGGTTCCTCGCGACCCAGACTCGCCGCCGGGCCTTGACAGTCGTGTTTACCGACGTAATCGACCGATTCGCCAGCGACGCCCTGCTCGCTCAGCTCGGTGGCCTTCGCCCGCGGCACTTACCAGTGGCCGTCACCCTTCGCGACCTGGCGCTCGAGCGGCTTGCCGGCCACCGCCCGATCACGCCCGGGGGGGCGTTCGAGCGGTCGGCGGCCGAACAGCTGTTGGCGGTTCGGGCGGAGGCCCTGTCCGATCTTCGGAGCCGCGGCGTCGTCATCGTCGATGCCCATCCCGACGCCGCGGCGAAATCGGTGGTCGAGTGCTACCTCCGGCTCAAGCGGCGGGCCCTGCTGTAGCGGGTTGACAACGGGATCGATCCCCGAAACCTTCTCCTCCGATGATTGCTCGCATTCTGCTCGCCGCGTTAGGCCTCGTCGTTGGGGGTGGCGCCGCGTTCCTGGGGGCCCGACCCGTGGGTCGAGTCCCCGCCTTGGGGCCGTTTCTCGACCCCGCCAATGGCGTCTGGGCGGTCGCCCGGGCCGCCCAACCCCGGAATCACCTGACGATCCGATCGCCAGTGTTCGAGGACTCCGTCGAGGTCGCGATCGACGATCGTGGCGTCCCCCACATTTTCGCGTCTCAGGAGCCCGATGCCTACCGGGCCCTCGGCTTCGTGGTGGCGCGGGATCGCTTGTTCCAACTCGAGATCCAGACGCGGGCCGCCGCGGGGACCCTGACGGAACTAGTCGGGCCGGCGGCTCTTCCGCTCGATCGGGAGGCCCGAAAATTGGGGTTCGCCCGGGTCGTCGATCGGATGATGGCGTCGGCCGACACGGCGGGCGAGGCGTTTCGATCGATTCGGGCCTACGCGCAAGGGATCAACGCGTGGCAGGATGCCATGGGTCGTTCGGACGTTCCACTCGAGTTCCGCCTTCTGGGAGTGAAGCCGTCTCGGTGGCGACCGGAGCACACGTTGTTCCTCCTTGGCCGGATGGCGGTTACCCTCGCCCTGAACGACGCGTCGTTGGCAAAGGCCCGGGCTGCCGCCTTGGTCGGCTGGCCGGCCGCGGAAGCGTTGTTCCCGGTGAACGCGCCGATCCAGGAACCGATTCAGCCGAACCTGTTGGACTCGACCCGTTTCGACTTCGCCCCGATCCCCGGGCCCGGCCCCGGTGATCCATTCGCCTTGGCGCTCGGCGGCACCGGTCGGGCCCGTTCGGAGCTCGACCGGTGGGGCGTCGGAGCGACCGGCGACGAAGACGCGGTTGGGAGCAACAACTGGGCAGTGGCGCCGGGACGTACCCGGGAGGGCCATCCGTTGCTGGCCGGCGATCCCCACCTCGAGCTGACGCTCCCCTCGATCTGGTATCAGGCCCATCTGGTGGTGCCTGACCGACTCGATGTCTCCGGAGTGACCCTCCCGGGGGCCCCGTGGGTCATCATCGGATTCAATCGATCGATCGCTTGGTCGCTGACCAACACCGGGTCGGATGTCAACGACTACTACCGCGAGACGGTCGACGATCCCGACATGCCAACCCGATACCAGCTCGATGGTGCCTGGCGGCCCATCGAGATCCGCGTCGAGACGTTTCGGGATTCCAAGGGGCGGGTCCTCGCGATCGACACCGCTCGTTTCACCCATCGCGGACCGCTGCTGAAGACCGACTCGCTCTGGCTCTCGATGGCCTGGACCGCATTCGACTCGACCGACCAGGGAAGGGAGTTCCTGGCCATCAATCGGGCCCGGATCGCCGCCGAGTTCCTCGAACGGTCGGCCGGCTACCTGGTGCCGGCTCAGAACATGCTCGTGGCCGATCGCCGGGGCACCATCGCGATTCGTTCGACGGGCCGGTACCCAACGAGGCCGGGCGGGGGTCGCGGTGATCTGATTCTGGATGGCAGCTCGTCCGCGAACGATTGGAGCGGCTCGCTTCCCATCGAGTACTACCCTTTTTCGATCAATCCGTCTCGCGGCTTTCTCTCCTCTGCCAATCAGCAGCCGGTCGACCCCCGGGTCAATTCCCGGTATCTTGGCGCCCATTGGGAGAACCCCTGGCGGGCGCTCCGAATCAATCGGCTGTTGCGGGCCGATTCGCAGGTGACCGCGGAGGCGATGCGCCGATATCAAACCGATCCTGTCAGCGAGCGGGCCCGAGCCTTCTTGCCAGTGCTGTTAGGGCGGCCTGCCGATTCGGCTCGCCGCCGGGTTGCGACCCCCGCCGCCAAGGCCGCCCGCGACCTCCTCTCGGAATGGGACGGCGGCTATCGGTCAGATGATCGCCGGGCGGTCTTGTTCGAGGCGACCATGGCCGAGGTCCGGCGAATGACCTGGGATGAATTGGCCGGAAACGAGCCGGCCGGTCCGGCCCGTCGCACCCGTCCCGGCGACGCCGTTCTCCTGGCGCTGATGAGTGATTCTCTCAATCGGTGGTGGGATGATCGGGCAACCGCATCGATCGAGCGACGCGATGATATCATCGACGCGGCCCTGGCGGCCGCCCTCGATTCGACCACCCGTCGATACGGCGAGCCGGGCGATGGCTGGCGGTGGGGCTCGGTCCACCACGCCAACATCCATCACCCGCTTCGGATCCCGGCGCTTTCGGCGCTCGATCTCGAGGTATCCGGGGGGCCGGCGACGCTCAGCCCCTCGAGCGGCGGCGGAGCGTTTGGGGCGAGCTGGCGCATGGTGGTCGAGCTGGGCCCGGCCATTCGTGCCTGGGCTACCTACCCAGGCGGCCAATCGGGCAACGTTGCGAGTCGACACTATCGTGACTTTCTCCCGCAGTGGTTGGCGGGCGAGCTGGATTCGCTGGTCGTTCCGGCGTCCGTCGCGGAGCTCCCGGCCGATCGAGTCGAGAGTCGGATCAGATTTCTTCCAGGCCGGTGACCCGATGATTCTCACCTATTGGATGTTGGTGGTGGCCAACGGGACCGCCTTCGCCACCCTCGCCGTCGGTTGGTGGGCGGTGCCGGTGGTCAGTCTGGTCGGGGCGATCTTCGCGCCCCGACGGTCGCTGCCCCTCCTCTCCGTTCCCCTTGGCGCGGCGCTCGGTTGGTCGGCGCTGCTGGCCCGGAGCGCCCGAGCGGACGGATTCGAAACTCTCACCGCGGCCCTGGCGCAGATCCTCCCGGTCCGGCTGAGGGGAATGGTCGCATTGACGATCGCGTTCCCACTGATCCTGGCGTTAGGGGCCGCCCTCGTGGGCGGCGCCATTCGCCGAAACCCCTCGCCCCGCTAGGCGGCGAACGAAAGGAGTTCGACGTGCTCCGTTTCAGACTCGGGTTGGTCCTGATGATGGCCGCCGGTCCGCTCGCGGCCCAGGAGGATACCACCCGCATTCAGACCGTATCCGTCGCGCCGGGCGTGTTCATGCTGGTGGGGCGCGGCGGGAACATCGGCGTCTCGGTGGGAGACGATGCCGTTTTCCTGATCGATGACCAGTTCGCCCCCCTCACCAAGAAGATCGTCGATGCGGTTCGGGTTCTTTCCGACAAGCCGATCAAGTTTCTCCTCAATACCCATTGGCACGGCGATCATACCGGCGGCAACGAGAACCTCGCCAACGCCGGAGTCGTGATCGTAGCGCACGACAACGTCCGGCAACGAATGAGCGTCGACCAGTTCATGGCTCGGTTCAACCAGACCGTCCGGGCCTCACCCAAGGCGGCCCGTCCCGTCGTCACCTTCGCCGAGATGGTGACCTTCCACCTCAACGGCGATGACATTCACGCGATTCACGTCAAGAACGCCCACACCGACGGAGACGCGGTGGTGCACTGGCAGAACGCCAACGTCATGCACATGGGCGACACGTTCTTCAACGGGATGTACCCGTTCATCGACGTCGGGAGCGGCGGGTCGATCGGCGGGTTGGTCGAGGCGATCGCTCAGGCGCTGACCTACGCGAACGATCGCACCAAGATCATCCCGGGCCACGGCCCCCTCTCCACCCAAGCGGACATGATCGCGTATCGCGACATGCTGGTGGTCGTCCGCGACAACGTCGCCCGACTGATCGCCCAGCGAAAGACTTTGGAGGAAACCCTGGCGGCGAAGCCGAGCGGGGCCTACGACGCGAAGTGGGGCGGCGGGTTCATGAAGCCGAACGATTTCGTGACGACGGTCTACGAAAGCCTCACGAAGCCGAAATAGTCAGCCGAGGGGCGCCGGCCTCCCTACCGAGTTATGACCACGACCGCCCCCCCATCGTAGCCGGTCCCGAATTGGGTGGTCGCGTCCCCCGAGTTGAGGTAGCGGATCTCTCGCACGTTCATGGCGGGAATCTGATTCAGCTGGGTGATGTCGCCCATTGGTGAGCCGTCCACGATGAGCTTCGGAAGGGCTGGGCCCCGACCCCCGGCCGCGTTCCCGAACGAGTTGGCTCCACGGCTCCGGAGATACTGGGGGCGAAGCCGTTTCACGATGTCGTAGGCGTCGCTGGTCTCGCTCCGGATCTGATCGATCTCCTCGACCGAGATGAGGTTCGGTTGTCGCTTGATCTTGGGTGGCTTCGTCGGGGCATCGCTCTGGGCAGCCACCGGCACCGCAAGCCAGCCGAGCAACAGAATCGAGGCGAGGTATCGCATGGGCTGATTCCCTCCATTGGGTTGCGCAGGATGCGCCCGGGAAAGGTAACTCTCGCCCCGCGCCTCGCTGCAGGAGGTCGGACCCCGAGACCGCCGCCCCCACCCCCGCGATCGCCGCGGCCGCCATGACCCGTAACACCCTAGTCCTCCTCGCGAGGCCCCTCGGCTCCACCGGACCGGAGCCGGCCCGCCGCCGCCGCCGCCCGCCGGAGGGCGAACTCGATCTGGGCGTTGAGGCTCCGGAACTCTGCCGCCGCCCACCGTTGCAGCACCTCGTGCAACTCGGGATCGATTCGAATCAAGACCGACTTCCGCTCCGCCAAGACCGTCGGCTCAGGTGTACAACGTTCCGGTGTTCACCACCGGCTGAGTCGATCGCTCGCTACACAGCACCACCAGGAGATTCGAAACCATGGCGGCCCGCCGCTCGTCGTCGAGGGTCACGATGTCCCGCTTGGAGAGGAGGTCGAGCGCGTTTTCGACCATTCCGACGGCACCTTCGACGATCTTCTGTCGCGCCGCCACGATTGCCGAGGCCTGCTGGCGCTGAAGCATCGCCTGGGCGATCTCGGGTGCGTAGGCCAAGTGGCTGAGCCGAGCCTCGATCACCTGAACGCCGGCCTTGGCCAGCCGATCCTGGACGTGGGTCTGGAGCGTCTTCGAGACCTCGATCGGATGACCGCTGAGCGATTCCTCGTTGCTTTGATGGGCATCGTAGGGATAGGCGGAAGCCAGCCCGCGAAGGGCCGACTCGCTCTGGACCTTGACGAAATGCTCGAAGTCGTCGACCTCGAAAAAGGCCTCAGCCGTGTCGACGACCTGCCAAACTACGACCGCCCCGATCTCGATCGGGTTGGAGTGATTGTCGTTGACCTTGAGCTTCGCGGTCTCGAAGTTCCGGACCCGGAGCGAGATCTTCTGCTTGATCGCGAACGGATTGGCGAACCAGATCCCCGGGTCCTTGGCGCTGCCGATGTACCGGCCGAACAGCGTCAGCACTTTGGCCTCGTTCGGATTGACCACGAAGATGCCGACCAGGCAGATCATCGCGATCACGAAGATCGTGGTTGATGAAAGGATCCCGAGGAGGTTTTCACCGGGGATCGACCGGACGAAGAGCCAGACCGCGAGCGAGCCGGCGATGACGATGAGCAGCAGGGCCAGGAGGCCCGGAGTGGTCCGAACGACTTTTTCTTTGATCATGGACTCCCATCCGAGATCGAAGTGATATCTTAATGATATCATTTAGATACCATTCGTCAAGGCCGGACGATGAGTTCCAACGTTCCCGGATCCCGGCGAGTCAAACCCAAGCAAATCAACGTCGTGGGACCCTCTTCTGGCAGTTGCGAATTTGCGACTAGAACCGGCGGTGCCGCTCGGTCGAGTTGATCTCGACAGTGAGGATGTCGCCCTGGCGGTGGACGGCGATGGCGAGGCGTTCGAGCGCCTCTATCGGCGCCACGTCGGGCGGGTGCGCTCGCTGGCGCAATGGCTATTGGGCTCCCGAGGAACGGACGTGGACGATGCGGTGCAAGAAGTCTTCGTCCGGGTTTGGCACAAGCTCGGCACTTTCGCCGGGCAGAGCGCTTTCGGCACCTGGCTTCACCGGGTGGCGGTCAACCTGCTGCTCCGGCGGCGCCAGACGATCGGTCGTGACCTGGGCCGCCGCGGCGGGGATGACGGCTCGCTGGCCGCGGCGGTTGCACCGGCGCGGCATCCGGAGCTTCGGTTGGCGATCGAGGCGGCGGTGGACACGCTGCCGGCGGGGGCGCGAGAGGTGTTCGTCCTGCACGACATGGAGGGCTACAAGCACGAGGAGATCGGCGAGTTGCTGGGGATCGATGCCGGAACCTCGCGCTCCCAACTCCACCGGGCGAGAATGATGCTCCGGCGCCAGTTGGCCGGCTAGAGAGGAGTCGAAATGCACCAGGAATGGACCGACCTGTTGTCGGCGTATCTCGACGGCGAGCTCGACGGGGTGACGCGGCGTCGCCTCGAGGGCCATCTCGCCGATTGTGCCGCCTGCGCGGCGGTTCGGACCGACCTCGAACGAATCATCGCCGCCGCGCCGGGCTACCACGGGGCCGCACCCTCGGCGGACCTCTGGCCCGGGATCGAATCGGCGATCGATCGAGGCCGGGTAGTGGCGTTTCGGCGCGGGCCGGTGGGCCGGCGGATGGGCATCCGGTACCTGATCGCCGCGGGAATCGCGGCGGTGGCGATCGCGGGAGGGACGATCTGGTATCGGTCGAGTGGGGACCTCGGCGCCCCGATCGTCGCCACCGGCCCGGCGCCGCGGGGCGAGGTGATCCCGGTGGCCTTCGAGAGCAAGGCGTACGACGCGGCGGTCGAAGAATTGGAACGGACCCTGGCCGGCCGGCGGGGCGATTTGGACACGGCGACGGTTCGGGTCTTGGAGGAGAGCTTGGCGTTGATCGATCGGGCGATTGCGGAAGCGCGGGCCGCGATCCAACGGGACGCCAGCAACGGGTATCTAAACGGTCAGATCGCCAACAATCTCCGGAAGAAGCTCAACGTATTGCGGCTCGCGACCCGGGCGATCGCCTCGGAAACCTAACGACGATTGGTACGCCACGATGATGCATATCACCCTCATTCTCACGGCTCTGGCGACCTCGGCGCCCCAGCCGGCCTTCCCGACCGACACCACGGTTTCGGTCGCGACGGGGTCCCGCCTCCGCCTCCACAATCAGGGTGGCGACATCGTCATCAAGGCCTGGAACCGCAACGAGGTTCGGGTCCAGGCCGATCACTCGTCGCGCTCGTACGTCGAGATCAGCGTGCGAGGTCAGGTCGTCGAGATTGGCGCCCGCGGGCGTCGCGGAATGGCCAGCATGGTCGACTACCAGATCACCGTCCCTGCCTGGATGCCGCTCGATCTGGGCGGGATGTACGCCGAGATCTCGGTCGAGGGAACGAAGGCTGGTGTGAAAGCCCAAACTCTGGAGGGCAACATTACGGTGCGGGGGGGCGCCGAGACCATCTCCCTCGGGACCGTCAATGGCCGACTCGACGTGAGCGGCGCAAGAGGCCGGGTCACGCTCAACGCCGTTTCCGAGGACGTGTTCGCCTCCGACATTCAAGGCGAGCTCACCATCGAGTCGGTCAGCGGCAGCATCGACCTTCGGGCCATCGACTCGCGATCGGTCGACGCCCAGACGATCAGCGGAGACATCGTCTTCGACGGCCGGATCGTCGATGGCGGCCGATACTCCTTCCTCACTCATAGCGGCGACGTCACCCTCGGGCTCGCGGACGGCTCCAACGCCACGGTCGCGGTGGCATCGGGTAGCGGCGACGTCTCGTCGACCTTCGCGATTCGGGCCGAGCGCGAGACCCGCCGCCGACACACCTACCGGCTGGGCAACGGTGGCGCCAACATCGATGTCGAAACCTTCAGCGGCGATGTCGACCTCCGTCGGCCCAGCGAAATCTCCGCCCGCCGCTCCCCAGCGGAGGCCGGCCAGCCAAACCAGCGTCCCCGGCAAAGGCGCAACCCGCCGGAGCACGAACGCGAAGACCATCGAGGGGAGACGAAACGATGACGAGGATCCTGATTGGGGCTGGGGTGCTGCTGATCGTTGCGCCCGCGCTCGAGGCCCAAGATTTCGAGTTCCGACGGGAGCTCGCCGCGGGAAACCGTTTTGCGCTTCGCAACATCATCGGCGACGTCCGAATTGACGGATCGTCGGGTCGGGCGGTCGAAGTGACTGCCCGGAAGAAACCGGGACGTCATGGCGACCCGGCGGATGTAGAAATCAAGGCGGTCGAGACCGACGGGGGCGTCGCGATCTGCGTCTATTACCCGAATCAGTCGTCCCGCCGTCGTGACGACGATCGCTCCTCCTCCCGACCCGATCGCGACCGCCGGCGCCACCGGGACGACGATGTCTGCCATCGCGGCGACGGCTGGGGGAACAACAACCGGAACGATACCTCGGTCGATTTCGTGGTTCGGCTGCCCGCTGGCCTGAAACTCGATCTCAAGACGGTCGCCGGGGACGTGGTGGGGCAGGGACTGCGAGGCGAGAACATCGACGTCGGCACCGTATCCGGCGATCTCCGGATGACCGACGTGACCGCCGCGGTCCTCGACGCCGCCTCGGTGAGCGGGGACGTGGACCTCGACCGGGTTCGGGCCCGCGAGGTCTCGGCCGAGACCGTGAGCGGGAACGTCAGCTACACCGGGGAGATCGATTGGCGGGGCGGGTACGACTTCAGGACCCTCAGCGGCGACGTCGTTCTCACCCTGGCGGGAGAGCCCGATGCCCAGGTCTCCGCAATGACCTTCAGTGGCGACCTCACCTCCGATTTCCCGGTCACTCGCGACTCGGCCCGCAAGCGCCGCAATCGTTTCAACGCCACCTGGGGGAAAGGCGGCGCCCAGATCGACCTGGAATCTTTCTCCGGCGACATCGAAATCCGCCGGAGCAGGTAACCCTCGGCGGGTCCGCGCCGCGGCCTCTTGACGGCGGCAACTACAGACGTAATATTACAACTGTAGTTGTCGCCTCTCACGAGGGTTTCCGATGGCCAACGACATCCCCTTTCTCACCGACCTCCAGCTGGCGATCCTCCGGATCCTCTGGGACCGCGGCCGAGCCACTGCGGCCGAGGTCACCGAGGCCCTCCGTCCCGACCGGGACCTCGCCCAGACGACCGTGGCCACTATCCTCTCTCGGCTCGAGAAGCGGGGCATCGTCGCTCATGAAACCCGGGCCCGGCAATTTGTGTATCGCCCGCAGGTCACTCAGCCCGAAGCCGAGCGATCGATGGTGAGCGAGCTGACGGCCCGGCTGTTCGACGGCGATTCGGCCGCCCTGGTGAGCCACCTTCTCACCGCCCGGCAGTTTTCCCGAGCCGACCTCGCACGAGTCAAGGCGATGATCGCCGACCACGAATCGGCCAAGGAGAAACGTCGATGACCGCCAACGCGATCGGGTCGTGGTTGCTCACCTACGCGGTTCACAGTTCCCTCCTCCTCGGCCTGGCGTGGGTGGGGCACCGGTGGCTCGTTCGCCCGGCGGTCCGGGAGGCTCTCTGGAAGACCGCGCTGGTGGGCGGTCTGGCAACGGCCACCCTCCAGCCGACCGGTTTCGGTACCGGGACCGCCACGCTCTCGGTCGGCGCGCCAACTGCGCCGCCCGCCGCGGTCGATCGGGGGTCGCCTGGCCTTCTCTCTCGCGAGCGAAGCCCGCAGCCGCTCGAAGGAGCCGCCGGCGACGTGGCTCCCGAGAGCCCATCGAACGGCTGGGCCGATCTCGACTGGCCGATGGCCGGGATTCTCGTGAGCCTGTGGTCGGCGATCGCCGGGACCCTCGTGCTCGGGTTCGGCTTCCGCCGCTGGCAGCTGGCGCGACGGTTAGGCAAGCGAGTCCCGGTTCACGGGCACCCGGCGGTCGAGGAGTTGGCGCAGTTGGCGCGCGAGGCCGGCATGAGCCGGTCGGTGGTGTTGACCGTGTGCGATCGGCTATCCAGTCCGATCGTCGTCGGGTTCTCGGAAGTGTCCGTGCCAACGATTGCCCTTCGAGAGCTCGACGGCCAGCAACGTCGGAGCATGTTGGCGCACGAACTCGCCCATTTGATCCGATTCGATCCAGCGTGGCTCTCGGTGGCGGTGTTGCTCGAGCGGGTCTTTTTCTTTCAGCCCTTGAACCGGCTGGCTCGCCGCCGAATCCAGGCCGACGCGGAGTTCCTCTGCGACGCATGGGCGGCCGAAAAAGCCGGTTCCGGGGTGATTTTGGCGAAATGCCTCGTGAAGGTAGCTGAATGGATCGATGCCGCCCCCCGCCCGATCCCAATTGCCGGGATGGCGGAGGAGCGCTCTCAACTGGTGGATCGCGTTCGTCACCTGGTCGAGGAGGGGACTGTGATGCCAAAGCCGCGTCGTCGATTGATCGTCGCTGGGGTTGCGGGGCTGTTGTTGGTGACCGCGTTCGTTGCCCCGAAGGTGAAGCTCGTTGGACAGGATCCGAGTCCCCGGGCCGCGCGTCACACTGGCGCCGTGGCGGCCGGGATTTCCGAGGGGGTCGACGGCCGGGGAGTCGTGGCCCAGGCTCGGGGGCAAACTCCGCAGGACACCAATTCGGCGGTGGTCCCGGCGCTTCTCGAAGCGTTGAAAGACCCCAACGCCGAGGTTCGGCGGGCGGCGGCGCAGTCGCTTGGGAATATCGGCGATCGTCGAGCGACGAGCGGGCTGATCGCCGTCCTCGCCGACCAGGAAGCCGAGGTGAGACTCGCGGCAACCCAATCGCTGGGCAATCTGGAGGATCCCCGCAGCATCGATGGCTTGGCGGCTCGATTGACCGACCCGGTCACCGACGTCCGCCGGGCGGCAATTCACGCATTGTCCAGCTTGGACGGGAAAGTTTCGGCGGATCTGTTCCGGCCCGCCCTCGACGATGCCGACCCCGAGATTCGGGCCTCGGCGGCCCGGGCGGTCGGTAATCTGAAGGATCAGCGTTCGATGCCGGCGTTGGTTCGGCTGGTTGGCGACAAGAATGCCGACGTGCGGCAGGCCGCCATCAGCGCGCTTGGCGACCTCGGGCTCGAGACGGTGCCCGCCGGCGTCCTCGACGCGTTGCGCGATCCCAAGGCCGATGTTCGCCAGGCAGCCGCGTGGTTGGTCGGCGAGGTTGGCGAGATCCGAGCCGTTCCGTCCCTCAAACAACTGCTCGGCGATCCCAATGCCGATGTCCGCGAAGCCGCCGTGAATGCGCTCAGCGAGATTCGCGACGCAGCCGCAATCGACGCCCTGGTTACCGCGCTCAAGTCGTCCGACCCGGTGGTGAGGCGGGCGGCGGCCGAGGCCCTGGGGCAGCGTCACGAACGGTAGAGGAGATCATGAGATCCCGATTCTGGTCTTTGGCCGCGGCCGTCGTTGGTGCCCTTACGACCAGCGCCGTCGCGACCGCCGTTCAGCGGCGAGCGGAAGTCGAGGTGGGTCCGAGCGCCAGCCAGGTGGCGCGGTATCTCGGCGCCCTCCGGTCGGCCGATCCGATGGTATGCCAGGACGTTGCCGATGGGTTCGGGAACTTCTGGTGGGGCGACTCGAGTGATCGGGGGGTCGGCGACTTGGCGGACCAGGTTGGAGTGCGGGTTCAGCGCGATTCGGTGCGCCGCCGGGTCACCGACCCGTCGGTAATCGCGACGTTGCTGGAAACCCTCGATGAGCCCAATCCCTGCGTCCGCCGGGTCGCAGCGAAGATGCTGGGACGGAGCCTGCCCTCGACTCGAGCCGCTCTGCTCGGGGCCCTGGCCGACAGCCGCCCGCGGGTCCGGGAGGCGGCGCTGTTGGCCCTTGGCGTCGGCGAGGATCCTGAAACGAGGGACCGGCTCGAGCGGGCCACCGGTGATGGCGATCCGGCGGTGGCGGCCATGGCTGCTTGGGCGGTCGGCGAGTTGGAGGATGCCCGTTCGATTCCGGTGCTGACCCGGCTCCTGAGCCATCGTGCGAGCCGGGTTCAGCACGCCGCGATTTGGGGCCTGGGGGCGATCGAGGATCCCAAAGCCGTGGCGAGCCTGATCCCCAAGCTTCGCGATTCCGATCCGATGGCTCGGCAGTTGGCGGCGGAAGCGTTAGGGCACATCGAGAGCCCCAAGGCCACCGAGGCGCTGCTCCCCTTGGTGGAGGATCCCGACGTTCGGGTTCGGTTGGCGGCGGTCCGGGCCCTCGGCGACATCGAGGACCAGCGGGCGGCGTCGGTCCTCGGGCGGGCGTTGCGGGACGGATCGGTGGAGGTCCGGCGGTCGGCGGCCGCGGCGCTTGGCGATCTCGACGGGCTCGAGGTGGCGCCCAGGGAACTCGTCGAGGCGCTCGGGTCGGACGATCTCGAGGTCCGGCGGAACGCGGCTCGAGCGCTCGGGTCGATTGGCGATCCGTCGACGGCCGAGGCGCTCGGCGCGCGGCTCGGCGATCCCGATGTGGAAATCCGCCGCGCCGTGGTCGAGGGGGTTTCGGCGATGGACCATCCCAAGGTGGCGGGGTGGCTACTTCGAGCGCTCAAGGACGTCGATCCCGAGGTCCGTAAGCTGGCGGCCGAGGGGCTGGGGGATCGCGGGAAGTCCCATTGAGGTGCGCGGGTAGCCCTGCCGGCCCGCTGATCGGTCGGCGCCGCCGCTAGATCGGCGTCTCGAACCTCACTATCTTGCCGTGCGGGGTCCGTTGCGACGGGCCCCGCGTTTCGTTTCCCGCCATCCATACCGGAGCGTTATGCGCGTTGAGCGGCGCGGCTGGCGCGAACTGACGCCACCTATCGCCGAGGTGCGGGAAGAGCCGCCCGAGGTGTCGGTGGTAATGCCGTGTCTCAACGAAGCGGAGACGCTCGCCACCTGCGTCGCGGCCGCGCGCCGAGCCCTCGCCGAGCATCAGTTGGCGGGCGAGGTGATCGTCGCCGACAACGGCAGCACCGACGGCTCCGTCGAGATCGCCATCGCGCAGGGCGGGGGAGTCCGCGTCATCGCGGTCGAGGCCAAGGGGTATGGCAGCGCCCTGATGGGGGGGATCCGGGCGGCTCGCGGCCGCTATGTCGTCATGGGCGACGCCGACGCGAGCTACGACTTCGGCGAGACCCCCAAGATTCTGGCGCATCTCAAGCGCGGTCACGACCTGGTGCAGGGCTGTCGGCTGCCCTCGGGCGGAGGTCGGATCGAGCCGAACGCGATGCCATTTCTCCACCGAGTTTGGGGCAACCCGATGTTGACGGCCCTGGCGCGCTGGTGGTTCGGGGTGCCGATTCACGACATCCAGTGCGGCTTGCGCGGCTTCGACCGCGGCTTCTGGTTCACGTTGGACCAACAGTGCACCGGGATGGAGTTCTCCTCCGAAATGCTGATCAAAGCCGCGCTCAAAGGCGGCCGGATCGGCGAGGTCCCGATCACGCTCCATCGCGATGGTCGCACCGCCCACCCGCCCCACATGCGGACCTTCCGCGATGGTTGGAGGAATCTGCGTTTCTACCTGCTGTTCAGCCCCCGGTGGCTGTTCTTCGTGCCGGGTTTGATTCTCCTCCTGCTCGGCGCGGTTGGCTACGGCGTGGCGCTGCCGGGCGCGTCGATTGGGGCGGCAACCTTCGACGCGCACACACTGTTGTTTGCCAGCCTCAGCCTGATTCTCGGATATCAGTCGGTATTGTTCGCGGTGCTCACCCGCCTGTTCGGCATCGTCGAGGGCTTCCTGCCCTCGGATCCGCGGTTCATTCGCCTCTTCGATGTCTTCAATCTCGAGCGGGGGCTCCTCGCGGGCGGGGTCGCCGTGGTGCTCGGCTTGGCGTTTCTCGGACTGGCCGTGTCTCGGTGGTACGACGTCGACTTCGGTCGACTCGACTACGGTGAGACCATGCGGATCGTGATCCCCGGCGTGACGCTGACGGCTCTCGGGGTCCAGACCGTGCTCTCGAGCTTCGTCTTGAGCATCGTCGGTTTGAAGCGCCGCTAGGTCGGCATGGCCGCCGAGTTCGATTCGTATGCCGCCAGCTACGATGAGGACCTCGAACGCGGGCTGGCCCTGACTGGGGAGGACAAGCTCTTCTACGCCACCCACCGGATCGCCGCGGTGGGTCGGTGCCTCGAGCGCGCCGGACTTCGTCCGGATCGGGTTCTCGACTTCGGCTGTGGCACCGGCACGGCGTCGCCCCTGCTGCGGCAGCTCCTCGGGGCCCGGCTGGTCGTGGGCGTCGATCCGTCGACCGCGAGCGTCGCCCGGGCGGCGGCCGAGTTTGGCGGCCCGGGCGTCGACTTCGGGACGCCAGCTGAGCGGGTTCCCGACGGGTTGTTCGACCTGGCGTTTACCAACGGGGTCTTCCACCACATCCCGCCCGCCGAGCGCCTCGCCGCGGTTGATTACGTTCGCCGGAGCCTGCGGCCGGGCGGTCTTTTGGCATTTTGGGAGAACAACCCCTTCAATCCGGGCACCCGCTGGGTGATGCGACGGGTGGCGTTCGACCGCGAGGCGGTGATGCTGTCGGCAGGCGCGGCGCGGCGACTGCTCCGAAGCGGGGGTCTGGCCGTTGTCACCACCGAGTTCCATTTCCTCTTTCCGCGATTGCTCAAGTGGCTCCGGGGCCTGGAGCCCCTGATGCGATCGCTGCCGTTAGGCGGGCAGTACCTGGTGGTCGCGAGGCGGCCGGCGTGACGGGGCCGATCGCCGGGCTCCTTGGGCGGATCGATCGGGGGCTCCGATCGCCGTGGACACCGTGGGTGCTGGGGGCGGTAACGGCGGTCTCGATCGGTTGGCTGATGGGCTCGCTTGCGCCGGAGCCGTGGGTATACGACGAGGCCGCCTATCTGCTTCAGGCCAAGATCTTCGCGTCGGGTCGGTGGGCCGCGGCGGGGCGGCCATTGCCGGAATTCTTCGAACAGCTTCACGTCCTCGTCACTCCGAAACTGGTGCCCAAGTACCCGCCGGGGCACGCTCTGCTGCTGGTTCCGGGAGTCTGGTTAGGCGCGCCGGCCCTGATCCCGCTGTTGTGGAGCGGGATCACCGGGGGACTGGTTTTCGCTTTGGCTCGGGCACTCGGCAACGGTTGGATTGGGCTCCTGGCGTGGGTCGTTTGGGCGACGGCCCCGGTGGAGCTCTACATCCGGCCGAGTTACCTATCGCAAATCTCGACGACCCTGGTCTGGCTGGTGGCCTGGTGGTGCCTGGAGCGGTGGCGGCGCGAGGGCGGCTGGCGCTGGTTGGCTGGGGTGGCTGGCATGGCCGCGGTTGGGTTGGTGACCCGGCCTATCACTGCTGCCGCGTTCCTGGTGCCGGTCGCAATCGTGGTGGGGCGCGACCTGATCCGGCGACGGGTGTGGAGGGAGATGGTTCCGGCGGTTCTCCTCGCCGCGCCGATCGTTGCGATCGCCCCGATCTGGAGCTGGGCCACGAGCGGCCGGCCGTTTCCGACCCCGTACAGCGAATATTCCCGGGTCTACACCCCGTGGAACATGCCAGGCTTCTCGGTCGATCGGGCGCCGCCGCTCCGGGCGGAGATCCCCGCCATCCGTCGATTTCGCAGCGAGTGGCTTCCGGTGCATGAGCGGCACACCGTGTCTCGCCTTCCGAGGATCGCGGTCGAGCGATTAAGGGGTATCGCCGAGACGTTTTGGGGAGACCCTGGGACCCCGGGTCGCGGGTCGCCGCCCATTCGGTGGATTCTGCTCGGCGCCGCGTTCCTCGGCTTGCTCGGCGCGCCCCGGGAAGTTCGGTTGGCGCTCTGGTCCGGGGCGGCCTTGTTCCTCGCGATGCTGTCCTTGGCGTCACGGCCCTTGTGGACGGTGTACTACCTCGAGCTGTCGCCGGTCCTCGCGTTCGTCACGGCGCTTGGCGCCTGGCGCGCGCTGTCGTGGCTCGCGCGCCGGGCGAAGCGGCCGTTGCTGGCGAGTGGTCTCATGGTCCTCGGTCTGCTGGTGGCGGTGCCGGGAACCGTCGAGCGGCTCCTCCGGGCCCGGCAGCAACAGATCGATCTTCGGACGGTGCCCGAGGAGCTGAAGCGAGCGATCGATTCGATTTCCGGGAAGGCCGTCATTTTTGTCGAGGCCGGGCCGGCGCACCGGCCGTTCGAATCCTACGTCGTCAATCAGCCCGACCTGGAACGGACGAGGGTCTGGGTCGTTCACGATCGCGGGGAAGACAATCGACGGTTGCTGGCCCTCGCGCCCGAGCGGGCTCCCTACCGGTTCGATCCCGGAACGGGCGCGCTCCATCCGGCCGCGCCTCGATGATCCCGCCATGGTGACCGACCCGGGAGAGTTCACCGATCCCGAGATCCCGGCCATCGCAACGGACCGCGTCGAGGCGTGTCCGGTGTGCGGTGGGGATCGTTCCGAAGCGTTTGCCGAGGGCTTCGACTACGAGCTCAAGACTTGCCGAAACCGGTGGCAGTTCGTTCGGTGTCTTGGCTGCGATCACGTGTGGCTCGATCCCCGGCCGGCGGTGTCGACCCTCGGCGTGATTTATCCGCCCCACTACTACGCCTACAACTTCGCCACCCGGGTGCATCCGATCGCCGTACGAGGCAAGGCCTGGCTCGACTCCCGGCGGATGACCGCGATTCAACGACACCTGCCGCGGCCCGCCCGGAGCTATCTCGACGTGGGCTGCGGTGACGGTCGTTTGCTGCGCGTCATGGAGCTCCGTGGGCTGGCCCGCGATCGGCTCTTCGGGCTCGAATTGGATCGGCGGATCGCCGAGCGGCTGCGAGGGGAAGGTTACCAGGTCGATTGCGCCCGGGTAGAGGACTCAGCGGTTGTCGCCGACGGATCGCTCGACCTGATCACGATGTTTCACGTCATCGAGCACGTCGATCGGCCGGTGTCGACGGTCGCGAAGTTGGCTGGGTGGTTGGCGCCCGACGGGGTCCTGGCGGTCGAGACGCCGAACCGCGCCAGTCTCGACGCTCGCTTGTTCCGCCGGACGTTTTGGGGCGGGTATCATTTCCCGCGCCATTGGCATCTGTTCACCACCGACGGGGTGGTTAGGCTGTTGGAGCGGGCGGGTTTGGAGCTGTCGGGCGTGGTTTATCAGACCGGCCATTCCTTTTGGTTGTACTCCCTGCATCATTGGTTGCGATATGGTCCGGTTCCGATGCCGCGATTGGCCCGACTCTTCGACCCGATCGGGGCGTTGGTGCCCCTGGTGGTCGCCACGGGGGTCGATAAGCTCAGAGCCGCCATGCGGTTTCCAACGTCGGCGGTATTGGTGATGGGGCGCAAGCCCTCAGTCCAGGGTGGGGGCATGGGAGTTGCCAACCCGTGATGGATGACATTCGACGGCGAGAGAACGAGTCGACCGTGATTCCCGCGAACCGAGCGGATCTGACCACCGCGCCACCGGTGACCCCGGCGGGAGCGTCTCCGTCCCAGCGGGAAAGAGATCCGTACGCCCCTTACCGAAAGCTGCTGCTGCCAGCGGGCGAGGTTCGGGAGCTTTCGAACCTCCGACCGGGTCGGGTGGTGCTCGACACGGTCCTCTGTTGGCTCGTCATCATCGGCGCATGGGTGGCAGTTGCCCGGTGGACCGAATGGTGGCTGGTGGCGGCGGTCGTGCCGGTCATCGGGGCTCGGTACTACGCCTTGTTCATCATCGGTCACGACGGAATGCATCGCCGCCTGTTTGCCGATCGGGCTATCAACGACCTGTGGAATGACGTCTTCTGTCTGGGCCCGATCGGCGGGGTGACTCGGCTCAACAACCGCAACCATCTCCGGCATCACCAGTTTCTCGCCAGCGAACATGATCCCGATCGGCACAAGCACGCCTGCTTCAACAAGGTCGACCATGGCGAGTTGGTGGGGTTTCTGTCGGGCGTCGCCGGGTTGACCCGAAGCGCCCGCAACGTCTTTTCGCCCAACCAGACTCCGGCCCGAAAAGCTTCGGACGAAACGGATGGTACCTATTCTCCCCGAGACGTCGCGATTCTCCTCGCCGTTCAGGTGACGATCGCGGTTGGCCTCACAGTCGGGGTCGGGTGGTGGGCCTATCCGGTGTTGTGGCTCGCTCCCGTCTACGGGTTCATGTATCTGGGCGACAACTTCCGCTCGTTCGCGGAGCATTCCCATCCCGAAAACGATGCCGCCAGCGACGAGCATCGTTTGATCACCTATCTCAGCAATCCGGTCGAGCGGTTCTTCGTGGCACCCATGAACATGAACTACCACGCCACTCACCACCTCTGGCCCTCGATCCCCTATTACAATCTGCCCCGCGCCGATCGCCGAATCCGCGGTCACCCCGCGGCCACCGGGATCGAATGGCGCGGGTCCTACCTGCGGTACCTCCTCCGCTATTGGTCGGCCCAACCGCTCGAGGAGTGCCGGCCGCGATAAAGACCCGCGGGCGCGGCCGGTCCGACCGTCTCAGCGCTCAGCAAAGCTCGTGGTGATCCTGAAGTCGGCCCGTCGATTGGCCGCCCACGCTCGCTCGTTGCTGCCGGCGTCGATCGGCTGCTCTTCACCGAATCCCAGCGTCTCGAGCCGCTCTGCCTCAACGCCCAGCTGGGCGAGGAACCGCTTCGCCACCACCGCGCGCTGCCGGCTCAACACCATGTTGTACTCGTCCGATCCCCGCTCGTCGGCGTGTCCCTCGATCCGAACCCGGGTGCCCGGCACGGCGCGAAGCACCTCGGCTTTGGCGGTCAGGATGGCTTGCGCCTCCGGTGTCAAGTCGGATCGGTTGTACTCGAAATGGATCCGCTGCTCGAGAATGGCGCGCCGATTGACCGGGGCCGCGGCGGCCTCCGTCGGAGTCGCCGGACGGGCGACCGGGGTCGCCTCCTGCGTCGGGGCGGCGACCACCGGATCGGGAACTGGTGCCGCCTGTTTGCGCCCGCATCCGCTCACTACCCCCACCAGACCCATCGCGACTGCAGTTCTCAGCGTGTTCCTCATGTAGTTTGTTCCTTCCTTCCGTCCCCGAAGTTGAAGAAGCGTTAGCATTTCCACGCGAGCCGTAACAACTCCAATCGAGCCGACGCAATCGCCAGCTCCCGTGCTTGTGGGCCGACCACGATGACCGGGCAGGGTGCCACCAGCCCCAGCCGGGCAGCAGTCGAACCGAGTTCCACCGGCTGAACGCCGGAACAGCCATGGCTGCCGATCACGATGGCGAACGCCCGGGCCGCGACGGCTGCGCGTGCCAACTCCACCCACGGCAATCCGCGGGCGATTTGGAGCCGGTCGCGAGCCAGGTCGGCCTGCGCCAACCAGCGATCGACGGCGGGATCTTCCGGCCGCGATTCGCTGGGAAGGCGCTCGTGCACGTGCACCACCTCGACTGGGAGCCGCATCCGGGCCGCCAGCCGACGGCCTTCCAGCAAGGCGGCGAGAGCCCCCTCCGAGAAATCGACCCCGACCAGGAGGGGTGGGGGAGCCGGGGCCGGTTCAGTCATGGAGGGTGGAATAGCAAGTGGCCTGCCACTCGATGAGAACACCCATGGTGTTGATTGCCAACGACTTACGAGGCGTCCAGCGGGTCAAGGCTGGGGCGAAAAAACCCACTCCCGTCCAGGGTGGATCGGGTGCCAGTGGGAACCCGGCTGGGGCATAACGCCCCGGGGGTGGTCCGAAACCGCCCCATGACGTGGTTAGGCGGACTGGCTCGAGGCTAGGCTGACAGGGTCGGATCGTCCGTGCGGTACTCCTCGAGCTTCCGGTAGAGCGTCTTCCGATCGAGACCGAGCACGTCCGCAGCGCGGGATTTGTTCCCGCCCAGCTCGCGAAGGACCTGGAGGATGTACATCCGTTCGACTTCACTCACCGTCAGCTGGCGCTGCGACGCCGCGGTCACCAGTGTCGCGACCCGACCCCCTTCCCGAATTCGCAGTGGCAGATCGTCAGGTCGAATCAGCGGGCCGGCCGCGAGGGTTGCGGCTCGGAGGATCGCATTGCGAAGCTCGCGAACGTTTCCGGGCCACGGGTAGGCGGTCAAGATCGCGATGGTCTCTTCGGCAACGCCCTGGACGTGAAACCCGCCGTCCCCGGCGAGCGGCTCCGTGCGTCCCGAGAGTTTCGCCTCGCTGGCGGCCCGGGCGAGGAAGGTCTCAGCGAGCAGCGGGATGTCTTCGACGCGATCGCGAAGCGGTGGAACGTGAACCGTGAGTACGTTGAGCCGCCAGAAGAGATCGTCTCGGAAACGGGCGGCCGCTACTTCGGCTTCGAGGTCCCGATTTGTGGAGGCGATGACCCGGACGTCGACGATCGTCGACTGGGTGGCCCCGACGCGACGGATCTCGCGCTGTTCGAGCGCTCGCAGCAGCTTGGGCTGGAGGGACAGGGACAGTTCGGCGATCTCGTCGAGCAGCAGGGTCCCGCCATCGGCGACCTGGAAGAGGCCATCTTTCGGGCGGTCGGCGCCGGTAAACGCGCCCCGTTCGTGGCCGAATAGCTCGGACTCGAGCAGCGTTTCGGGAAGGGCCCCGCAGTTGACGGTGACGAACGCGCCTCGTCCAGAGATGCCATGGAGGGCCCGAGCCACCAGCTCCTTGCCGGTGCCACTCTCGCCGGTGACGAGCACGGCGTGGGGCGACCCTCCCGCCCGGGCGACCAGCTGATAGAGCTCTCGCATCACCCGACTGGTGCCCACGAATCCCGCCGGGGCGCCGGTGACCTCGTCGCGCGCCCGACGAGCCGCCTCGCGCCGTTGCCGGCTTTGCGCCAAGGCGCGTTCGACCGCCAGCAGGAGGTCGTCCGCGCCGAGCGGCTTGGTGAGGTAGTCATAGGCGCCGGCGCGGACCAGTTCGATCGCCGAGTCGATGGAGCCAAATGCGGTCATGATGACGACATTGACCTCGGGCCGGCGGCGCCGGAACTCCTCCAGCAGTTGGTGACCCTGAAGGACGGGGAGCATCAGGTCGCTCAACACCAAGTCCGCCTCGTCGCCGCGGTCCACCGCTCGAAGCGCCGCTTCGCCGCTGCCGAACGGTACCGGTTCATAGCCAGCTTCCCGGAGGATCTCCACCAGCAGCTCCCGGAGCTCCCGGTCATCTTCAACGACGAGGATCCGATCACCCATCCGCACGCTCCAACGGAGGCCCCGCCAGGGGAAAGGTGATCCGAAAGATGGCACCCTGAGTGCCGCGTCGGGCCTCCAGCTTGCCGAGGTGCTCCTCGACGATCCGCCGGGCGATGACCAATCCCAGTCCGGTGCCCCGGGGCTTGGACGTGACGAACGGCTCGAAGATGGTGGCTTCCAGGTCCGGCGGAATGCCGGGACCGCTGTCCTCGATCTCCAGGACCGCGCTCCCCGAGCCCGGTTCGCCACCATCCGGGCCCAGACGAACGGTGAGCTGCCGGCTGCCGTCAGTCCCTTCCATGGCCTGTAACGCGTTGAGAACGAGGTTGACGAGCACTTGGTCGAGGAGCGCCGGGTCGCCGCGGATCCAGGCCGGCCGTCGCTCCTCCCGAACCACCGCCACCTGGGTCCGGCCCAGTTCGCCCTCCAAGAACTCCAAGACGGCGTCGACCACACCGGCCAGGTCGATCGTCTCCATCTTCGGTTCCCGCCGCTTGGCGAAGTCGAGCAAATTGCGAACGATGATCGTGATCCGGCTGATTTGCTGAACGATGATTTGGAGGTTGCGCTCTCGGGCCGGCGGTTGGGGGTCCTGCCGCAACACCATCTCGGCGCGGCCCGAGATAACGTTGAGGGGGGCGGCGATCTCGTGTGCCAGTCCGGCCGCCAGTTTGCCGATTTCGGCCATTTTCTCGGCCCCATGCAGCCGCCGTTCGAGGGCGAGCCGCTCCTCCACTTGGCGAGCGACCGCGGCCCGAGCCAACTCGAGGTTGCCCGCCATCCCGTTGAACTCGCGCGCCAACTCGGCCAGCTCGCCGCCTGCCGGCGCCTCTGGAATCCGGTAGGTCAAGTCGCCTCCGCCAACGGCCCGCGCCGCCGCCACCAGCCGTTCCATCGGGCGGGCCACCACTCGTTGCACCAGCAGCAACATGACGATGCTGATCGCGGCCAGCAGCGTCACCGTGTTGAGAGCGAAGCGGCGGCGAACTCTCGCCTTTTCCGCGTCGACCGAGGAAAGCGGCTGAGCGACCTCCAGGGCGCCGATCACCCGCCCCCCGGGTCCGTGAAGCGGGCGGAGGACCGAGTAGACCCGTTGCTCGTCGATCTCGCGCTCGAACGTGGCCGGCGTGCCGGTTTGGAGTACCTGGCCCAACACCGACTCGGGCGCCGCGCCCGAGGTCGCGACCACGTCCGAGACGATGGTCCGGGCGCCCACGGAATCGTAGATCAGGATGCCGTACACCGTTGGCGCTCGACTCACCTCGTTCAGCAGCGCCTGGACGTTCTCCCGCCGAACGTCCCAGAGAGCGAAGTCGAAGGCGAGCCCGAGCGCCGTCGCGTAGGCCTGGACCTCTTGCCGCGCCTTCGGCGTTACCGTGTTTTCCCGTTCGATGAGGGCCCAGCCGGCGTAGACGACCATGATGACGGTCGCGGTCGGCAACAGGGGTAGCAGCAGGCGGGTGCCCAGTCTCATCCGTCCGGTGTCTCTTTCTCGGGCCGCTGGAGAATCTAGCCGGCCGCTCGTGGCGTCCGTTCGACGGCGGCTACGGGGCGATTACCGCCTTGAGCACCGTTTGCGCTTCGACCCCGGCCAGGGCCGCCCCGGCTTCGTCGAGCCGATAATGGTTGGTCGCCATCTCCCGCCAGGGGACCCGGGCGTGGAACCGGGTGACCAACTCCACGGCCCGGTGAAAGTGGGAGTAATCCGATCCCCAGCAGCCGCGGAGCTCGACGTGCTTCCGATTGATCTGGAGATGGGGGTGAACGAGGACCGGTCCGTGATCGGTGTATTGGCCGACGACCACGACGCGGCCCCCGTCGCGCACCAGATCGAGAGCCTGGGGAACCGCTTCGGGCCGACCGGCGGCCTCGATCACCACGTCGACGCCCCGCCCGCCGAGAAGCCGACGCACCGCCGCCAGGCGCTCCTCGTGCGGGACCGCCAGGTCGAGCGTCGCGGTTGCCCCCATCCGCCGGGCGAACGCCAGCCGATCGGGGGGCCCCCCGATTGCAACGATCTCGCCGGCCCCCGACAGCGCGGCGAGCGCGAGGCACGATTGCCCGACCGGACCGACGCCCAGTACCGCGACACTCTGCCCGAGCTTGATCTCGGCCCGATCGACGGCATGGACCGCCGTCGTCAACCCGCAGCCGCCCCCGATGAAGGCTTCCGGATCGAGGCCCGCCGGGAGCCGGATCATCCGGACACCGGGCTTCATCCAAATTCGTTCCGACCAACCGCCCAGCGGACCGTCGGCGGCTCCGTAGGTGATACCATACACTTTCCGGTGGGGGCACCGAGTCGTCTGTTTCGCCACCAAACACTGATAGCACGCGTTGCAGGTCTCGTGCACGTCGAGAAACGTCACGAGGTCCCCCTCCGCGAAGGCAACACCCTCGACGTCCAGGATCCGACCGCGGATCGCGGCGATCCGGCCGACCGAAACGTGCCCGGGAATCAACGGATAGGGTACGCCCGACAACCGGCCATGATGAACGTGCACGTCGGTGCCGCAGACCTCGGAATAGACCGTCTCGAGCAGCGCTGCCCCGCGCTCCAACGTGGGCAGCGGGATCTCCGCCAGGCGGATCGGTTGATTGGGAGCCGGAATCACCGCGGCCCGACAGGTTGTCATCGGATGTTAGGCAGCCAGAAATTCGAGGTAGACGCCCCGAGCGAACGTCGGGCCGACCAGAATCGACGTCCTTCCGAAGGGGGCGAACGGCACTTCGTTGGCTGCCAGCACCCGGCGGGTCGTGGCGAGGTCACCCACTCCGAGAGAGATTCCCAGCGGTCGCGTCCGGTCCGCCGGCAGGTCGAGTTGCTGGCCGAGCCGAGCGGCGGCGAACTCGGGGCGGACCAGCAACAGTCGGGTGCCCCGGAGGTCGAGTTCGAGACCGCCCGGATGGGGATGAATTGCGGCCCGGCCAAGCAGACGGGCGTATCCCGCGCTCGCGCTCTCGGGGTCGTCATGGACGATCACCAGGCCGGCCACTCCGCGGGCGCCATTCGGATGCCGCTGGTGAGACGGCAGCCAGACGAACTCCGGCGTGTGATGCTGGCAGAAAAAGGCCGGCAAGGCCGGCGACGCTTCAGGCGGGAGGTGGGCCACGCTGAAGCGGGCCGCGACCGTCTCCGCGCCGAGGGCCACCGGTCGCTCGAAGTCGACCACTTCGGGGACGGCGATCCCCCGCGACCGGAGTGCCTCCGCGATGGCGCGGGCATCGGTGGTGCCGAGGGCCATGGAGCCAAGGCCATCTCCCCGATCCAGGATCGCGGCCCACCGTTCGTTGGCCGATCTCCTCGTGAGCACCGTGATCAGCTCGAGATAGTCGCGCTCGAACATGATCGTGTGGTTGGCGGTGCCCATTTTCGGGTGATGGCCCCGCGGCGTCAATACGAATCCAAGGCGGTGATACTCGGTCGCGGCGGCCCCGAGATCGGTGACGAAAATGAGGCCGTGGTCGAGAGAAAGCATGATTACCGGTACCGTCGGGTCGAGGAGGGAAGGTGGCCCAATCTATGGCCACCAGGGAATTGAAACAACGAAACCGCGGGCGGCGTATATTCGGCCTTCCTCGAGCCCGGTCCTCCGATGTCACGTGAACTGGCCAATCCCACCAAGATCCTCCATCACATGACGACCACCGCGTTCGCGCTCGATGGGTTTCGGAACGTCGATTCGCTCGGCGTCGTGCTCGGGATCACGGTGCGCTCCCGCTCGATCTTCGGGTTCATCGGGGCGTCGTTCGAAACGCTCCGGGGGGGCCGAATCGAGCGGTTCGTCCAGTTGTGCGAGCGAACTCGGTCGGAGGCGTTCGAGTTGATGATCCAGCACGCCGAGCAACACGGCGCCAACGCGGTGGTCGCGATTCGATACGACGCGACCGAGGTGATGCAGGGCGTCACGGAAGTCCTTTGCTACGGGACCGCGGTCATCGTGGAGCCCGTCGGGTAGCGGCGATCTCCGTTCGCCTCGTCGCTGGGGCGAATTCGGTACCAAACCAAGGCGAAACGGTACCACCCCCGCAACCGGCGCCCATTACTGTGATGGGTGCTTTCCCGGGTGCGTTCCGCAGTGGTGCTCGGCGTCGATGCTTACCCGGTCGACGTCGAGATCGATCTTGCCAACGGCCTCCCCTCGTTCACGACGGTGGGCTTGCCCCAGAACGCCGTCAAGGAAGGTCGCGAGCGGGTCACCGCCGCGATCGCCAACTCCGGCTTCGAGTTCCCGCTCAAACGAATCACCGCCAATCTCGCTCCGGCCGACGTGCCCAAAGCCGGCTCGGCGTTCGACCTCCCGATCGCCATCGGGATCCTGATTGCCAGCGGGCAAGTCGCCCTCGATCGGCCGGCTCTGGGCGCCAATGCGGGTTTCCTGTTCGGGGAGCTGAGCCTCGAAGGCGGGCTTCGGCCGATCCGGGGATCCCTCTCGCTCGTCATGTGCGCCCGCGATCTCGGTGCCCGCTGGGCCATCCTGCCGGCCGCCAACGCTGGCGAGGCCGGCCTGGTCGAGGGGATCGAGGTGCTCGGCGCCACGACGCTCCGCGAAGTGGTTGGCCACCTTGCCGGCCAGGCGGCGATCCAACCGGCTCGACGACCGGTGGCGGAACCGCTCTCGATCGACGACGTGGACTTCGCCGACGTCAAAGGCCAGCCGCTGGCCAGACGGGCGCTCGAGGTCGCCGCCGCCGGAGCGCATAACGTGATCATGATCGGAGCGCCGGGGGGAGGGAAGACGATGCTGGCCCGACGACTGCCCTCGATCCTCCCGCCCCTGACGATCGACGAATCGCTCGAGGTCGCTCGAATTCGGAGCGTCGCCGGGCTGGGCGCGGACGGCCGCCTTGCCGCCGTGCGGGCGTTTCGCGCCCCCCATCACACCATCAGCGATGCCGGGCTCGTGGGGGGCGGCCCGCTGGCCCGGCCCGGAGAGGTGAGCCTGGCGCATCATGGAGTGCTGTTCCTCGACGAGCTGACCGAGTTCCGCCGGAACGTTCTCGAGGCGCTCCGCCAGCCGCTCGAGGATGGCGTCGTGACCATTGCCCGAGCGGCGATGACCCTTGCTTATCCCGCCCGGTTCATGCTGGTGGCCGCGATGAACCCCTGTCCTTGTGGGTTCCTCGGTGATCGCCGCCGAACCTGCGCCTGCGGACCGGAGACCATCGCCAGATACCGCGCCCGAATCTCGGGCCCGCTTTTGGACCGAATCGACATGCAGCTCGTCGTCGGGGCGGCGTCGTGGCAAGACCTAACGGACGACCGGGAGGGCGAGCCGAGCGCGGCGATTCGGGAGCGGGTGGCCCGGGCCCGGAGCCTTCAGCTAACGCGGTATCGAGGTCACCCGGGCGTGTTCGCCAATGCCCATCTGTCCGCCAGGGGCGGTCGGGAGTTCTGTCGACCAGACTCCGCCAGCCGGACGTTGCTCGCCGCGGCGGTCGAGCGGCTCGGTCTGTCGGCGCGGGGTTACGGTCGGGTTTTGAAGTTGGCTCGGACGATCGCAGACCTGGAAGGGGTGAGGGAGATCGCGGTGAACCACGTGGCCGAGGCGGTCCAGTACCGAGGACTCGAGCGGTCCCCTATTGGGCCAAATTGACGACCAAACGAACCCGATACTCGTCCGGCCCAATCGGGCGGCCCACCGTGGGCTGAGGCCGAAGATCGAGCACGTCGAGCTGGTAGACGCCGTCGGTCCACGCCCGGGGCAGCGGGGTGTTCACCACGATGGGGCTCGGCCCTTTCGTCCCGAAGACCTCCAGCTCGACGCCGGCGGTGCCTTCGGTGACGCAAAGTGCGTCGATTGGGCACCGGCTGTCGCCGATCACCCGCCGGAATCCGACCGTGAGTTCGGTTCCAGCCACCGACACGCTCTGGTTCGGGCTCAACTCAAACTCCTCGCCCAGCCTCGCTTCCGAGGGGCCGGTGCTGGCGCACCCCGTCAACAGGATCGAAACCGCCACCGCAAGAACGCGCATCCGGGTGCCTCACCTCCGTCGCCGGGGATCCGAGCAACCGCCATACCAGATCCCCGCGTGCCTAACCGCTTGTCGTTGCTCCGGTCGGCTGTCAAACTCCATGACGCCGTGTCCGAATGACGCGCGGTCCTGACACGCGGGGCGGCCCCCGATGTCGGGGTGCGATGGTCTGATGCGTATTGGCCCGGAAACGTTGCGTTAGGTCGCCGGCGGGAACAGCTTGTTGAGTCGCTCGACCAAACGATGCTCGAAGGTCCCGGTGGTGGCGCAGGCGACCCGCTCGTTCTGGCCGCCGGGCACGTTGATGGCCTCGGCCCCGAAATACATCGCCAGCTGGGTTCGCCCGCCGCTCAACGCCGAAAGCTCGATGGTCGAGCTGATGTAGACGTAGTAGTTGTCGGCGTTGGCCCCGGTGAGGCCGTCGCCACAGGAGAGCGACAGCGAAACCCGGTCTTTGCCGAGCTTCCGGACCACCCGGTGGCGTCGGACCCCCATCTTGCCCCCCGGTCGATCGAGGTCGCGCATCTCGACGCCTAACTCCTTCATCAGTCCCGGAAGGACTTTGAAGACCGAATCCGGCGCACCGGCGACGATCCCGGTCGTGACCCCGGTCGACCGTTCCCACTTGAAAGTGCCCCAGTCGGTTTCCGGCGGTTGCTGCGCCCCGAGACGAGCCGGCGCCGCCACCGCCCCCAGAACCAACCAGCCCCATCGTCGCATCCGATCCTCCCGGCTCGAGCCTCCCGCCAAGGCCACGGGCCCTCAATATTACCCACCCTCCCGACCCGATGAGGCCGCCGCTTGGATCCGGTTTGTCACACGTTGGTCGGCCTGACGCTGGCTCGGAGCGGCTTGGCCCGGTGGACCGCACGGGGAACCGCCACGTTGGTGATCGCGGCCAACCTTCCCGACGTCGATGTCCTCGCCATCGGGTTGGGACGAAATCTCGAAGTTCGGCGGGGCTGGACCCACGGAGTCCTCGCGTTGGTCGTCTGGCCCTTCCTGCTGGCCGGCGCGATGCTGCTCTGGGATCGGTACCGCCGGCTGCCTAACCGCGAAGCCGCCCAGTACGGCGCGTTGGCGCTGCTGTCGGCGATCGGCGTCGTCACCCACCCGTTTCTCGATTACCTCAACAACTACGGACTCCGGTGGCTGATGCCGTTCCAGGATCGCTGGTTCTACGGCGACTCGCTGTTCATCGTCGACCCGTGGCTGCTGGGGTTGCTCGCGGCGGGGATTCTCCTGTCGCGCCGACGGGAGCGGGCAGCCCGAGGGGACTCGGGCCGGCCGGCGCGACTCGCGCTGGCCGGGGCGGCGGTCTATGTCGGTCTGATGATGGTGTCGACCTCGCTCGCCCGGATCGGCGTGGCCGCCGATCTCGCCCGGAGTGGCTTGGCCGGAGCTCGCTTCATGGCGACCGCCGCCCCGGTGAACCCGTTCGTCAAGGAAGTCGTCGTCGATGATGGGCGTCGCTATCGGCTCGGGCGCTATCGGTTGTTGTCCGCGCCGCGACTGCGGTTCGATTCCGCTCTCGACAAGGGCGTTCAGTATGCGGCCGCGGTCGACCAGGGCAGCCCCCGAGCGAAGGCTTTCTTCCATTGGTCTCGCTTCCCCGTCCTGGAGCCGGTCGACAGCGCCGGGACACGGTTCCGGGCCTACGACCTTCGCTACGTCGGGCGGGGCGGGTCGAGTTGGGCCGCCATCCCAATCACCCCCGCCACTCCTTCCGGATCGCACTGAGGGTCGCTTGCAATCGTTCGATGGCAGCCGACCGGAGGTCCTGGGATTCGGCGATCGAGATGAGCCGAAACCGAACCGCCGCGCCGATCGGCAGCTGGCCGAACCGGGGCAGGTCGGCTGAGGCGATGACCCCGACCTTGGGATAGCCGCCAACGGTCGGCCCGTCGGCCAGCAGCGCGATCGGCTGGCCGTCGTCGGGTACCTGTAACGCCCCGAGGCAGGCGGCTTCCGAGGGGAGGCTGGCCTTCACGGCCGGTGCGATGGACGGCCCGACCAACCGGGTTCCCATCCGATCGGAGGCTGGCGAGATGGTGTACGTCGAGGCCTCCAGCCGCGAGAGCGTCTCCTCGGAAAAGAGCTGGACCTGCGGGCCCGCGACCAACCGGATGGCTCCGATCGCCACCGTCTCGCCGGGCGCCTGAAAGCCGGCGGGGGGACCGCCGAGGGCCGCGCCGAGCGGAAGCTCGTCGTTCGCCAGGAGGCGGCGGCCACGATAGCCGCCCATGGCGATCGGGAGGTAGGTCGCCCGGCTTCCTAACGTCAGCGGGACGTCGATCCCACCCTCGACCGCGAGGTACCCGAACCGTCCGCTTTCCCTCGGCTCCACCGTGAGCACGTCGCCGGCGCGAGCTAGATGGGTGGTGCGGGGATTCCGCCCGTTGTCCGCGCCCGCCTGGGCCGCCGCCGCGCCGGTGATCGCGAAACGGCGGGTGTCCCCAAACCGCACCGTCAGGCCGCCAAGGGCCACCTCGATCGCGGCGGCGCCCATCGGGTTGCCAACGAGCGCGTTGGCAATCTGAAGGGCTGGCGGATCGATCGCTCCAGATTGCGGGAGACCGACCGACCGCCCGGTCGGCCAGCCGAGATCCTGGACGGTGGCGAGTCCCGAGGTCCTGAGAACCGTCAACACCTAACGCTCGGCCACGAAGCGGACGTGATCGCCGACCGACAGGAGCGCGGCCGGCTCGCGGGCCGGGTCGAACATCCGGGTCGACGTCCGCCCGATCAAATGCCAGCCCCCCGGAGTCGCCGCCGGATAGATCCCGGTTTGACCTCCCGCGATCGCGACCGAGCCGGCCGGCACCCGCGGGCGGGGGGCGCTTCGCCTCGGGAGGACCAACCGCGGGTCCAACTCGGTCAGGTAGGCGAACCCCGGGACAAAGCCGAGGAGCGACACTCGATAGTCCCGGCCTCGGTGGCGCTCGATCACCTCGTCGGCGTCGAGTCCGGTGGCCTCGGCCACCTCGGCCAGATCGGGGCCGTCATAGGCTACCGGGATCTCCACCAACCGCCCGATCGGCGCCGGCGTCGCCTCCGCCTGATCGGCCAACGCCCGCCGGACCAAATCGCGGAGGGTCGCGAAGTCGATCTCGCTCGGGCGGTAGAGAATCGAGAGGGTGACGTAGGCCGGCACCGCTTCCACCATCCCCGGGAACGGGTGCCGGCGGAGGGCGGCGCTCAGCGCCGTCACTTGGCCGTGAGCGCGGTCGTCGAGCCGATCGGCGAAGGTGATGGTAAGCCCAGCATCACCTAACGGCGAGATCCGCGGGCCGGGCGCGTTGGGCCGAGGGTCGCTCACCGAGCGAAGGGCGCGATCTCGACGCCCGCCGACTCGAGCCGAACGCGGAGGGCCCGCACGATGGCGACGGCATGGGGGCCGTCACCGTGAACACACAGCGAATCGGGCCGGACGATCCGCCGGGTTCCGTCGATCGCGATGACGTAGCGCTCGGTAACCATCCGAAGGGCTCGTTCCACCACCACCCCGACGTCGTCGAGGAGCGCCCCGGGCTGGTCCCGGGGAACCAACCGCCCATCGGCCTGGTAGGCCCGGTCGACGAACGCCTCCCGCGCCACCTCGAGGCCGGCGTCTTGGGCGGCCGTCAGCATGACCGTGCCGTCGAGCCCGAGGAGCAGGAGCGAGGCGTCGACGCTGCGGATCGCCCGAGCGATGGCCTTGGCGATCTCGGCGTCGTTGGCCGCCCGGTTGTAGAGAGCGCCGTGGGGCTTCACATACCGCAGCTTGGCGGCGTTGGCGGCGCAGAACGCCGCCAACGCCCCGATCTGGTAGACGGTGACCGCCTCGACCTCAGTGGCGGAGAGCGCGAGGTCGCGGCGGCCGAACCCCTGGAGGTCGGGGTAGGACGGGTGGGCCCCGATCACGACGCGTCGAGCGACGGCCCGCGAGACGGTTTCGGCCATCACGACGGGGTCGCCAGCGTGGAACCCACACGCGATGTTCGCCGAGCTGACCACGTCCAAGAGGTCCCCGTCGGATTCGAGCCGATACCGCCCAAACCCTTCGCCCAAGTCGGCGTTGAGATCGATCGTCGTCACGTGGTGTCGGCGGCCGCCGTGGGTGGGAGCACGATCCGAAACGAAAAGTTCTGCTCGACCCACTGGCGGACCTTCCGCGAGGACTGAATGGCCGGGCGAAATTTCATCTGGGCCAGGGCTTCGCGGACCGAGGCGGCGAACTGCGGGTGGGTGGCGCGAACGACTTGAATCGTCGCCGTATCGACCCGTCCGGTCGTGTCGACCACATAGTACACGAAGGTGCTCCCCTCGACGTTCTTCTCCAAGAGTCGAGGGGGGTATTTCGGCGCGGAGCTCGTCGGGTCGCGCTCGACGACCGAGTCCACCTCGATCTCCGTCAGGGCGGTTTCGGTGAGGATCGGCGGGCCTGGCTTGAGGTCGTCGGTCGGCGCGGTTTCGCCCTCGGTGCCGACTGGAACCACGACTTCCGGCGGCTTTTCCTCCTTACGAAGCTCCTCTCGGCTGGCTCCGCCGGTGCCGGTCACCCCGCTCCAATCGATCCCGTCACCCGCCTCCGGCCGGCCAAGCTCTTGGTCGGGCGGGACGAGAAACACGACCTGTTGCTCGACAGGTCCTTGGGCCCGGTCCGGTGGCGAAGGGGGGATGAGGTAGGGCAGGGCAATCAGGCCGTGAACGATCAGGCTGATGACGCCCCCGACGGGGACTGGCGAAGGGCGTGGCGGCAGAACTTCGAACGGGACCACGGAATCGGCTCCTGATTCAACTCTGGACTGCTGGCCCGACGAGGGCAAGGGGGGGGATGGTTTCCGGGGTAGGGGGGGCTAGCTTTATTTTTGTTTTACTAATAAAATAATATATGGCCCTTGACCCGCACGGCCGCCTGCTCGCCCTCTACCCGGTGGTCCACCATGCCCTCCGGCAACGGGAAGTGACCGAGGCCGGCCAGCGCCTCAGCGCCCATCAAGCCACCGTGCTCGCCCACCTGGATCGAGCGACCTCCCACACCCTCACCGAGCTGGCAGGGGCTATCGGCGTCGCGCTCCCGACGATGTCGCTCCTCGTCAACCGCCTCGTCGACCTCGGGTTCGTTCGGCGCGAGCGAGATCCCGGAGACCGCCGGCGCGTCGCCTTGCGGCTCACCGCCGCCGGGCTCCGCGCCGCCGCGGCCAGGTCCCTGCTCGATCCCGAACGGGTTCGGGCCCTGCTCGATCTCCTCAGCCCGGACGAGCGGGCCGCTGGGGTCGATGGTCTGGCCACCCTTGCAAAGGCCGCCCGCCGGCTTCCCTCCCGCTCCCGTCAAAACTCAAAGGAATCCGCATGAACCGCCGTCAACGACGCCGTCGTGTTCGGTTGATCCGGGCCGCCCTCATCGGCCCGCCGCTGGTGCTGGTATGTTGTGGGGCCATCGGTCTCGCGATCTCGCCCGTGCATCGGGAGGAGACATCCCGGATCTATGCATCTTCGCCGGAGACGGTGTGGAGGGCTCTGACCGATCTGGACGGAATGCCCGCGTGGCGCCAGGATTTGGTAGCGCTGGAGCGGCTGCCGCGAAGTGATGGCCTGGTCCGCTGGCGGGAGCTGGGCTTGACGGGGCGGCCGGTCGCCTATCAATGGACCGAAGCGATTCCCAATGCTCGGCTGGTGGTCCAAACGGTGCCGTCAACCACCAGCCGGCTCCGGTGGGAGTATCGGATTCGATCGCTGGAGGCGGGAACGGAGTTGTCGGTGATCGAAGAGCGCGCGATTCGCAACCCGATCGTCCGAACCTTCGTCAAGGTATTCGGCTCCGATCGCGATCGGATCGAGGCGCTGGCGCGGGATCTCGCGGTGCGGCTGTCTGGCCATCGACAACGGATCGCTGCCGCCCACGATTAGTGAGGATAGCGTTGGCCTTGCGACTGCCTGTCCCACCCGGCCAAACGGTTGGTGATTCCGACGGCTCTCCGATGAGGATCAGATCGATGCGAATTTTGACCATCCTGCTTCTGCTCGTCGGCGCCGCGTCGGCCGCCTCCGCCCAGCAGCCGGAAACCTGGCTCACCCGCCTGGGCAACGACACGGTCGCCTTCGAACGGTTCACCCGAAGCGGGGATCGGCTCGAGGGGGAGTTCGTCGTCACCGCGCCCCGCGTCCGTATCAACAAGTACTTGGTGGTCTTCAACTCCGATGGGACGGTCAAGCGATACGACTACTCCTCTCGGGGCGCCGTCGAGGCGCCCGGCGTGCCGCCCCCGGTGACGGGCACGGCGACCTTCGGGGAGGGCGCGATCGTCGCGATCGTCGACCGGGGCTCCCGGGTCGATACCTCCCGGGTCGCAGCCGCCCCGACCGGGGCGGCGAATCCGCGAAGAAATCGGTAAACCATTGATGGCTCAAGCAATCTGCCGAGGCGGGCCATCGGGGTTATCGGAGGACATCGACATCAACGGACACACCAACGGACACACCTTAGGTAGGGCATGCAGTCGACGTGCCTGTAGTCCTCAGCAGTCCGAAAGTCGGCGCTCCACTCACACATCTGCCTCCGACAAGAACCCTACAGGGGCCGGAGCGAACAGCCCGAGCTGGTTCCGCGACGCTGCGTGCGTAAACCACAAAGTTTCAACCAGGCCGTGCGAGTAATCGGCGTCGTACACTGTCGGTGTCGGATACGACGCCCAGATGGCCTCGCGGTATCTCTCCAACGCCGCGTATGTCGCATAGAAGACGGACGGTTTTGGTCCAAACGGGCACAGAACCACCCTAGCTCCCGCGGTTCGCGCTGACTCGCAAACACTCCCAACGGCCGAGAACAACTGGCTTGGCCTCATGAGGTCAATGTCGCGCTTGGCCGTCTGGATACGCGTTGAACTCTCAAGCTCCCGTAGTAGTCGCGCGTTCTGAATGTCGACCATCGCCTCAACATTTGACGAGCGGTTCTTTGCCTGAACCATACGCAGGAGCAGCAGCTCCTCAGGATTGGCCTCATGAAGTCCTAGCCGGAGTCGGTCACCCTCATGCCCGAGCAGCCCAACCGCGAAGGTGCGTTGATGCTGGTGAGTACTGTCAAGGTCGAGGCGAGCCTGCACCACCCCACTCCACCGTCCCTGGCCCCAGATGTTTCTCACCGGGCTACCGTAGAGTTTCGGGATCGAGTAGGCGAGGCTAACGTCGCAAGACATGCCTTCAGTGAGGAGAAAATAGGCGACCGCCATAACGTGCAGCTTCGTCATGCACGTAATATCTATTACAAGATGACCCTTCGGATCCTCGCGTAGGCCATCAGCGATGCCAGCGAGGATACGAAGAAACTCGATGTAGCGATAGGGATGGGTCCGACACGGTCCGAGACATGACCCCAGGTCGCGCTGAAGGCGCCGCCTGTGCATCGACCTGGCCCTCTCCCCCTCCTTGGGGCGGATCTCAGTTGGATACTCGACCAGCGTGGCCTCCGCAAACCGGTACCCCCATCGTTTGAGCAGCGTGATCGAGCCAAGGCAACGCTCCTCGAAGCTAAGGGCACCGAGCCAATGTAGGCGGCCGCTGGCGGGCAGCTGGTCACGCCCCTCCGCATGAATCGTAAGTCCGAGTCTTCTGGTCATGATCTCCTCGTAATGGCCGCCAGTGACTTGATGTTTCCTTTGACCGCGTCGAGGCACTGCTGATAGGTACACACTCTAGCGCGGGGATGCGTCCGCAGAAGCCCCGGAATGACATCTGTAGGCTCGTCGGTCGCTTGGCCCCCGTCACGCGACGATACGTCGAGGACGTAGAGCTTCCGGGTGAAGCGCTTCTTCCCGGGGTCGCTCCCCCCGAACTCCCACGACCCGTGAGTGCGACACGCGAAGCCCCCCCCCAGTACCGCCGTGAAGTAGTCGTTGTCGGTGCCATCGAAACACAAGATCACGGTTCCAGCGCCCCTGGCCAGTTTGACAGCGAGGCCCAGGTCATCGGAGTGCCTCGCTACGGTGAATAGCCGAAAGTCAAAGTCAATCTCGGAGCACCGGGCCTCAAGCTGGTCGACAAACCACGGAGGGAGGGCAGAGCCGACGCATAGCACTCGCTTGAGCTGCGGAGCAACCACCAGCGACTTGCCATCAGCGTCCCTCTTCCATTGAGCAACAAGGTCGCCCTCGTTGTCGAGCAGGCTGGCAACTGATGCATCAAAGTTGCCACGCTCCTTCGAGTTGCCAGCATAGTACTGAAACTGGCGGGCCTCCAGCCATGCCGGCCACCGAGGGCGCACTTTATTGGCCCGACACTGCATGACGGGCTTGTAACTACCAACCGCCACGCCATACTCAACGAAGACGTCCCGCCGCGGAACAGTGAGATCGCACAGGAGTAGATCGGCCTGCCCAATCTTGCTGAGAATCTCGGGGGACCACTGCGGCGATCCGCTGGCGATTTCTCCGGTGCGGATGTCGATGTTGACTCCGAAGCGCTTGCGTACTGCGGCTTCGAGTTCCGACGTGCCGCTGCGTGAGGGGTCACTCATCCAGTAGGAGACGAATACGATCTTTGTACTTCTAGGTTGCCGTCGACGGCCGCGACTCCAGCCGCCCAACATCTTAGTGGTTAGGTCCATTCGAACGGGCGATGGGTCATAGTGCTCAAAGTCGAACGGCCCTTTAACGAGCAATAGCGGCGGGACTTCGAGTACCGCCGGAAGTGGCCCTAACTGGTATCGCTGGTCAGGCCCGACAAGCAGCACGCCTGCTTTTAGCAAGATGCGAAGCAGCCTTTCGTTGCTGCCTGGCTGTTCAATCGCGTGAACCAGGCTCTCTTGGAGAAGGAATTGGGTTCGGCCAAGCGGCGGAGAACCCTTACCGCGAGAATTTAGCGAAAGGGTCTGCCAATCGCCGATCATTCGCCGAGGGTTCTCGCACCACCCCCGTGTAGCATCCTTCACGATGTCTTCGTGGGAAGCTGCCACCGTCTGAAGTGCCCGATACCACGCCTTACTCGTGTCCATCCCTTGGGCCCGCGCCTTTATGTAATCGACAATTGCGCCGATTGCCGCCCTCAGAGACGGCCACATGAGGTTCGCCAGGTCATCGATTCGGGTTCGGAGCTCGTCAACATGCGGCCGCTCCAGCGGTAGATTGGCAATCACTTGGCGGACGAATCCAGTTGGCACTGATCCTTCCTGCGACCTGCCAAGTTGGTGAAGCGTGTACGAGTCGCCTTCAACGATGTCTTCCGGTGGGAATTCCCGGAGCGGTGCCGTCGGGCAAGGGCGCGTACACAGGACGGAAATGAAATGAGCCGACCGGCGTAGCAGTACGGCGAGCGGGCCAAAGAAGGCGGAGGATACCTGGTCGATTTGATCGACAAGCAGGGCAAGTTGCCGGCCCGTTTCAGATCTGATATCCATCCCGAGCGCCGTACCGACTGCAAACGGTGAAGGCAGCCCTGCGGGTAGCGATTCGTTCCCGAGCAGGTGCCCTCCGGAGCGCTGCCTTCGCGGCTTGCTTGACATTGGCGTCGTTGTCAACCGCCAGGGGCTCTGCTAGCAGGGAGAGAACATTGGTGAACTTCCCTTGGGACGAGAACGCGCCGGCGGCCTCGACGAGAGCCAGCCCAACTTGGAGCCCAAGGGCATCGCGAAGCAGCAGCGCGCGAGGTGACGCACGGTACGAATCATAGGTTTGAGTCTCGCCTGCCAGCTGCGAAATCCAGGTGGTCAGGTCTACATAGACCGGCTCGAGGCGGCCTCCCTCCGCCCATTTGGTTTGGAGGGCTCGCAGCATCATGGTCTTCCCTGAACCCATCGGCCCGACTACAAGGCTGTTACCAACCGGAGATGGGAGCCCTTCAGGATGGTCAACGTACAGGTTCGTAGCGATTTCTGGGGAGTACTGGCTTGCGTCCAAGCGCAGGTCATCGGGTACCTGCAGTCCAGGGCGAGTTATTGGCTCATTCATACCCATCTCCGTAGCCCATTCTAGCTCCAACCTCGGCCTCGATAGCTGGTCCGGGCCGGACAGCCCTGCCTTCTCGGTCGGTCACCGCACCCGTACCACTGAGAGTACCACGGCTTGCGACAGCACCTGGTGGGCCACCCATTCAACTTCGGTCCGGTCTCCCACAGCACCCACCGTTACCGAAAACACACCGACTGACAAGCAACTCAAGAACCTCACATGATTGCCGCAGGGCCGATGGCCCGCCACTTACCCTGCTACCCGGACCGAACGCACCTCGGCCGTCTGCATCCCAGTGCTATCGGGGCGGATGATGGCCCGGCGGTTTGCCGGAGCGGGGGGCTTGGTGATCTCATCCCGCAACGCCCAGCACCTCGAGTAGCTCGGCGATGACCTGCGCGCTGCCGCCTTCCTCACCGGTCAGGATGATCGGATCGAACGCGGGGTTGATAGGCCACAGCATGATGCGCCCGTGCCGCCAGGAGCCTTCACCTGCCCTCTTCTCGCTATCATAGCGCTTGATGGTGTAGCGCTGGCCGGTCTCGGGGTCGGCGGCGTCGCGGAGCTGCACGAGGACGGTCTTGCCCTGCCGCGTGCCTTCGATCGGGGCGCGGAAGAGGCACCAGGCGCCGTCGGGGATGGCGGGCTCCATCGACTTGCCGACAGCCTGGGCGACGAACATTCCGGGGCGCAGGCGGTGGCGCGACTCGATCGCGACCCACTCGAAGCCGTCGTCCTCGATGTGCTGTGGGTCGCCGAACGCGCCAGCGGCCGCCTTGAGCGGCACAAGCGGCACGCAAGTGGCGTAGCGCTCCGTTGTCTTGGGCTCGACAATCCGCAGCCGCGGCGGCAGCGCTCGAGGAGCCGCCTCCTGGGACGCATCGACCGCAGCACTACGCAACCGTCGATACGCCTCCGATGCCATCCATGCCGTCACGATCTTCTGGAACGGCACATCGTTCATGTAGCGCACGAAGATCTCTTCGTTCTGATCCATGCGCTCGACGAACAGGGTCTCCAGCAGGTTCTTGAACACCAGCTCAAACTTGTCCCCCGGGTTGACGGCGGCCGCCTGCCGCAGTCCGTCGTTGGCCATCGCCGCTTCGACGATCTGGTCGAAAAAGAGCTGATCGGCCTGGTTGAAGTCCGTGCCGAAGCGCTCGTTGACGACGTCGATTAGCTGCGACAGCGGCACCGGCTGAGCACGCACCAAGCCGCTGCCGACTTCAGTCGGGCCATCGAGGCGGCGGGCCTCGCCGCCGTGCAACGAGATCGAGCCTTCGCTGATCTTCTGCAGGCGGTAGTAGTCGAGCCGCACCTCGTCGTCGAACTGATAGGCCGGGCCGCTCTTGCGGCGTGGCAACTTGGCCGACAGGTGGCGCAGGAACACGTAGAGCCGCTCTAGGTCCGAGTCCTGATAGGGGATCACCTGGCTCAAGAAGCCGTAGAGGTTGAGAAACGCCTGCACCTTGCCCCGCCAGAGTTCCGCCTCTTCCTCGTCGTCCTTCTGGCGCACGGTGAAGCGCGAGACGGCCGGATCGAGCGCCGCGTTCATCGCCTGGTGGTCCATCGCGCTCTGCCGCTGCTTCGGCTTGAAGTACACGGAGCAGAAGCGCTCCATCTCCTCGTTCAAGTAGATCCCGGAGGCGTCGAGCTCGCTCTTGATGGCATACATCCGCGCGGGATCGACTTGCTCGCCCATCTCCGCGCCTTCGTAGTACACCTTAAACGCCTCGCGGATCTCCTCGCGGTCGTTCACGAAGTCGAGAACGAAGGTGTCTTCCTTGAGCGGATGAATCCGGTTCAGACGCGACAGCGTCTGCACGGCCTGGATACCCGCGAGCCGCTTGTCTACGAACATCGTGTGCAGCAGCGGCTGATCGAACCCGGTCTGGTACTTCTCCGCCACGAGTAGCACCTGGTATTCCTGCGTCGTGAACTTCTCGGGCAGCTCCTTCTCTGAAATGCCATGGTTCATGCCCACCTCGGTGTAGGTGACACCGGCGAGCTTGTCGTCAACCACCGTTCCCGAGAAGGCCACCAGCGACTTGATGGCGTAGCCTTTCTCCTGGATGTACCGATCGAAGCTCTGTTTGTACCGCACGGCTTCGAGACGCGAGCCCGTCACCACCATCGCCTTGGCCCGGCCACCAATCTTATGTCGGGTGACGGCCTGGAAGTGCTCGACCATCACCTCGGTCTTCTGCGCGATGTTGTGCGGGTGCAGCTTCATGAACCGCGCCAGCGCCTGCGCGGCCTTCTTGCGCTCGACGTTGGGATCGTCCTCGCACGCCTTGAGCAGCTTGAAGTAGGTCGCGTAGCTCGTGTAGTTCTTCAGCACATCGAGGATGAACTCCTCCTCGATCGCCTGCCGCATCGGGTAGCGGTGCGCGGGCTGGCCATCGCGCCCAAACACGGCGAGCGTCTTGTGCTTGGGCGTGGCGGTAAAGGCAAAGAAGCTCAGTGTCGCCTGCCTGCCGCGCTTGGCCATGCTGCGGAACAGCTCCTCCATGTCATCACGACCTTCCTCGGCCGCGCGCTTCTTCGCTTGTTCCCGCAGTTCCTCGCCGCCGAGGACTTCCTTGAGGTCGGTCGCCGTCTCTCCACCCTGCGAGCTGTGGGCCTCGTCGATGATGACGGCGCAACGCCGGGTGGCGAGCGTGCCCGTGCCGCTCTCGCCGCGCTCCTCTGCTAGCTTCAGCAACTGGCGCGAGACGAACGGGAACTTTTGCAGCGTCGTGATGATCACCGGCACGGCATTCTCGAGCGCCTCGGCGAGCTGCCGCGAACTCTCGTCAATGCGCTGCACGACACCGCGCCTGTGCTCGAACTGGTAGATCGTGTCCTGAAGCTGCTGGTCGAGCACCACGCGGTCGGTCACCACGATCACGCTGTCGAAGACACGCTGGTTGGCCGCGTCGTGCAGCGACGCCAGCCGGTGCGTAAGCCAGCCAATGGTGTTGCTCTTGCCGCTGCCGGCCGAGTGCTCGACGAGATAGTTGCGCCCGACGCCCTCGCTGCGCGCAGCGTCCACCAGTTGCCGCACCGCCTGCAACTGGTGGTAGCGCGGGAAGATCATCGATTCGGTCTTGACCTTGTGGCCCTGGTCGTCACGCTTCTCGTCGATCTGCAGATGAATGAAACGGGCGAGCAGGTCGAGCAGGCTGTCCCGCTGCAGCACCTCTTCCCATAGGTAGGCCGTGCGGTAGGTCCGCCCGGCCGGATCGGGCGGGTTCCCGGCGCCGCCGTCGCAGCCCTTGTTAAAGGGCAGGAAGTGAGTCGCCGAGCCCGCCAGGCGCGTGGTCATCAGCACGGACTCCGTATCCGCCGCGAAGTGCACCAGCGTGCGGCGCTTGAACTCGAAGATCGGCTCGCGCGGGTCGCGGTCCTGCTTGTACTGCCGGCGCGCATCCTCCACCCGCTGGCCCGTGAGCGGGGTCTTCAGCTCCACCGTGGCGATGGGGATGCCGTTCAGGCTCAGCGTCACGTCCAAGGACTTCTCGGACCGCGGCGAGAAATGAAGCTGCCGCGTCAGTCCCAAGCGGTTGGCACCGTAGCGCGCCTCCAGTTCCGGATTCAGCTCGTGCGCGGCCTTGAAGAACGCCGCGTGGAGCGTCCGGCCGTAACACTTGAAGCCATGGCGCAACGTCGCGAGCGCGCCATTCTGGTCCATCCACTTGCAGAGGTCCGAGAGAATCTGCTCGCCGGTCTTGTCCCCGTGCAGTGCCTCCAGCTTGGCCCACTCCTTCGGCTGCGTCTCACGGATGAAGGCGAGCACTGTTTCGGGGAAGATCGCGCGATCGCGGTCGAAGCCCTCGCGGGCAACAGGCACGTAGCCGTGCTGGAGGAGGTGCGCTTCGATGACGGTCTCGAACGCGGCTTCGGAGTGCCTGTTCGTCATGCCCCCGCCCCCACCAGGTCGAGCCGGATGGCAAGTTCCCTCAGCATCACGAAGGTGTCCTTGTATGGCACCTGGATTTGAACGCACACATCGGGCAGGAGCACGCGGTTTCTCGAGTCCGGTCGCGGCTACTCGTTGGTCACGACCACCGTCCGGTGCACCATGGAATAGGCGACCAGCCAACCGTCCGCTTCGGTCGCGAACTTTGCCTTGGCGCGGTCAAAGTACCGCGCGTTCGTTTGAACCCAGAGCATGACATCGGCGAATGCCGCACTCACGTCATCCGCGTTGGAATCATGAAAGAAGGTGGTGGGCACCTCATTCGTGACCCACCGCACCAGATCTTCTTCCTTCCGCCCAGAAAGCAACTCGTTCCTGATGCGGTCAATGCTTCGAACGCTGCCCTGCCGGAATGCGCGGAGGATTCCGTTCCAGAATCCAGGGCAGATGTCGAAGGCGTAGTACGCGTTCTTGGCGGCGATGAACACGTCTGAATCCAGAACCAGCGGCGCCGGCCCGGTCATGGCAGGTCCATCCCGAGCCGCTTGGCGTACTGCTGAAAAGCGCCGCCGCGAAGTCCGGTGAGGTCGTAGGCCTCCTTGAAACTCAACCGGCCTCCCATCGCGGCCCGGATGACGCTGGTCGCGAAAGTTGCCCCGACCCGTGTGTTCTGATTGTTGTAGAAGTCGCCTCCGCCCGCTGCTTTGGCTCGCCGCCGTTCGCGCTTCGTGTACGCGTCGTAGAAGCCGAAGAATGTGTCGCGATTCACCAGGCGCAGGTCCATTGCCCGGCGCCCGGCGACGATCGGACTGACCTTGAAGTACCGCGCGACCCGTTCGAACGGGTCCGGCGTGCCCTTCACGTCGCGCCAGCGCTCCTTCAACTCTCGAGCCGGCACCAGAAACTCGGCCGCGGCCTGGTCGCAGAACTTCTCGACGCGATCGTTTCCGGGAAAGATGCCCTCGAATCCGGAGACGCCTTCTCCCGCCCGTCCGAGCCAGACGTGCGCGAGCTCGTGCGCCAGCGTGAACATCTGCGCCGATTTCGCATCGGCGCCATTGACGAAGATGAGCGGCGCATGGCGGTCGGTCAGCGCGAAGCCACGGAATTCCTCCACATCTAGCTTGCGATGTGTGTTGTTGCCGACAACTCCGTTGACGACGGCCATGACGCCCAGACCCTCGATGCGCCGACGCAGCTCGCTGACCGCTTCCTCCCAGCTCGACACCTCACCCGCCCAGCCGTCGCCGAGGCCGACGGCTCGCCGCATTTCCTGCCCCACCGCCATGGGCTCATCGTTCAGTCGAGCATTGCCCACGAACTCCAGGGAACCCGCCTCGCCTTCGAGGCGCTCCTCGCGCAGCCAATCCTGCCGGCGCTGCATCGCATAGATGGTGTCGAGGAGATCGGGACTGGGACGTGCCGGGCGATGCGCCAGGGTCCGAAGGTCCGGGATCGGCAGACGCTCTTCGGGTGGCTCCGCAAGAAACAGGAACCCGAAAGGGGTGTGGGTCGCCTTGGCGAACGCCTCGAGCTGCTTGAAAGTCGGCTGCTTCTCGCCGCGGTCCCAGGCCGGAAGCTGGGGGATTCGATGAGACAGGGAATCGATGTCGAAGCCGGCACGCTCGCACGCCCAGCGCAACATTTCACGTTGGATAGCGACCCGCGTCATGCCGCGAATTCTCCCATGTCGATTTGCCCTGTTACGGCTGCGGCGATCAGTGCAGCGCGGCGTTCCTTGAGCAGGACGGTTGTGCGCTCGGTCGCGACACGCAGCCCGTCCAGCTTAGCTGTCTCCTCCGCGATGTGGGCGACGATTGCGCGCTGCTCACTCAGCGACGGCACCGGCAGAAAGACCTCGAAGAAACCCTCAGGATATAGACGCAACCGGGAAGACCAAACGCCCTTGGAGTATCGAGTGACCTCCTGAGCAAAGACCGGTAACCGCACCAGTGCATCGACGTAACTCGGCTCAAGCCGATCACCTGGCTCATACACGTTGTAAGCCGGGCTAGCGATGCCATCGACCGGCGAGACGCCCATGGCACCCATCCACGCCCACAACGTATTGATTACGAGATCGCCAGCAAGGCAGATCTTATACCCCTCTGTCGTCTCCGCCTCGAACATGTTGACGTCCTTCTCAGAGCGCGGAGTCACTCCAGTGAGGTGCGACACGGTGAGAAGCTCTTCTTCACCAGTCACCGAACGTCGGTCGCGCTCTCTGAACAACCATCTCGTGCGTTCAGTCTCCCAATGCGCCGGAATCTCGTCGAGCCACGGGATGCCGGAGTCGCGGAGGGGGGCGCGGGGGTCGAGGCCGCGGGTGACGGCGCGGGTGATGAGCGCGTGGCGCTTTTCGGCCAACAGCCCGAGCACCCGCTCCTTCGCCGCCACCAGCGCATCTAGCCGCGCCGTCTCGCGGTCGAGGTAGTCGGCGATGGCGCGTTGTTTGTTCTTTGGAGGCAGGCAAACGGGGATGTCGGCGAGGTCGGAGGCATTGATTGCGGGATAGCTGACTCCAACCGAGCGCATCTCAACTTCTGCGAGGAAAGCAGGCTCACGTAGCGCGTACTTGGCAAAGGCTGCGTCAAGTACGCCCTCACGCGGGCGCACCACGGCGAACCCGGTGGAGACAATCAGGTTGTCGGGCGGTTGCTGAATCGGCGAGATAGCCTGAAGGTACGTACGCACACACGAGATGATGATGTCACCATCGCGCACACGCCTTCGAGCGCGACTCGGGGCATCCTCGAACCGATGCGTCGCGATTTCATGGATCGTGCCCGCGGAGTCGACGTTTCCGATGTCGACATACTGCAGTTCGTAGTCGGCATCAGTCTCCTCGCCGAGCGCCTCGTCGTTGATGGTGGCGGCGTACTTGAGGCGCAGCTGATGAACGTTGCCGCGGGTAGTCACTCTGTCACCTCCCGCAACAACCGCATGATCTCCTCCTCAGCCTGCTTCAGCTCCGCGTCGATCTGCTCCAGCGGACGCGGCGGCGTGTACTTGTAGAAGTGGCGGTTGAAGTTAATCTCGTAGCCGACCTTGGCCTTGCTCCGGTCCATCCAGGCGTCGGGCACGTGCGGGCGCACCTCGCGCTCGAAGTAGGCGTCGATGTCGTCCTTGAGCGGCACGTTCTCGAAGTCGCGCAGGTCGGCGTCCGGCTCAATGCCGTCGTCGCGCTCGCCCTTGCGCACCGGCTCGGCCTCGGGGGCCTTCTGCGTGAAGACGGTGCGGAAGAGCTTCTGCTCCGTAGCCTTCCAGCGCGACTTTCGCGCATGGAGCAGGTCCTCGAGGCGGCTCCACACCGTATTCCAGTCGCGCTGCGGCTCGCGGCCAAGCGCCTGGTCGATGGCCTGCACGTCGTCCAGCAGATGCGGGCAGGCGTCGAGGAAGCGGGCCTTGTCTCCCGCCGTCATCTGGTAACGCAGACGCAGAGGCCGCTCGACGGTCACGCGGGTATAGCCGAAGTCGGCGTTGTCGAAAGTCTTCGAGGTCTCGCCGTTGGACTGCCGGCCGTAGAGCTTGACGATCTCGGCGATCTGGCTGGCGGTGATGTGGCGGCGCTTGTCGCCGAGGCTGCGCTTGTTGTCCTCGCTGCCACCTGCGGTCCACACGTCGCGCGCATCGAGGAGCTGGATCTTGCCCTTGCGCCCCTTCTCCTTGCGGTTCGTAACGATCCAGACGTAGGTGCCGATGCCGGTGTTGTAGAACATCTGTTCCGGCAGAGCGATGATGGCCTCGAGCCAGTCGTTCTCGATGATCCACTTGCGGATGTCGCTTTCGCCCGAGCCCGCGCCGCCTGTGAAGAGCGGCGAGCCGCTGAAGACGATGGCCAGCCGCGAGCCGTGCTTATGCTCCGCTGGGCGCACGGGCTCGAACTTGGCGACCATGTGCTGCAGGAAGAGCAGCGAGCCGTCGTTCACGCGCGGCAGTCCGGCGCCGAAGCGGCCGTCGTAGCCACGCTTGTCGTGCTCGTTCCGGATATCCTTCTGCTGCTTCTTCCAGTCCACGCCGAAGGGTGGGTTGGTGAGGAAGTAGTCGAAGGTCTCGCCCGCGAACTGGTCCTCGGTGAAGCTATCGCCGTAGCGCACGTTGTTGCCGGCGCCGTTGTGGTCGACCTGCTTCATCAGCATGTCGGACGCCGCGGTGGCGAAGGCGCGCTTGTTGTAGTCCTGTCCGTAGACGTAGAGCTTGGCCGCGCCGTGGTGCTCGCGCAGGTAGTTCTGCGCCTCGGCCAGCATGCCGCCGGTGCCGCAGGCCGGGTCGAGCAGCTTGCGCACGGTGCCGGGCGTGGCGAGCAGCTTGTCATCGTTGATGAACAGGATGCTCACCATCAGCCGGATGACCTCGCGCGGCGTGAAGTGGTCGCCCGCCGTCTCGTTGGCCAGTTCGTTGAAGCGCCGGATAAGGTGCTCGAAAATGAGCCCCATCTGCTCGTTCGGCACCGTGTTCGGGTGCAGGTCCACGTCGCAGAACTTGGACACGACGAGGAAGAGGATGTTCGCCTCCCGCATCCGCTCGACCTCGGCTTCGAACTCGAAGAAGTCGAAGATGTCGCGGACGCTCTTCGAGAAGCCCTTGATGTAGCTGACCAGGTGCTTCTCGATGTTGTCGGGATCGCCCTTGAGCTTCTCGAAGTCGAGCGGCGAATGGTTGTGGAAGCGCTGGCCGGCGGCCTTGTTGAGGTGGGTGTCGAGGGCGTCCCCTTGGAGCTTGCTGCCTTTGCGCTTCTCGAACTCGGCCAGGACCTTGGCCTTGGTGGGTGCGAGCACGCAGTCGAAGCGGCGGAGCACCGTCATGGGCAGCATGACGCGCTCGTACTGCGGCGGGCGGTAAGGCCCGCGCAGCAGGTCGGCGATCTGCCAGATCAGGTTCGCGAAGTAGTTGTGGTCAGGCATAGCGTTCGTTCATCGGCTCTCCCGCACTTGGGTCCGGCGACTCGTCACCCTAGCGACAGCGTCAAACCGCGGGGCAGAGTTTACCCGGCGACCGCTCAACCCCGCTCCCGCGGAGCGCATCGGCCATCCGCCAAAGCTCGGCCTCGTAGCCAACCTTGGCGCCTCCGGTGTCGGCCTTGGAGCCGGTCCGCCTCCGCTTTGCCAAGTGCTCCCCCCGAGTTGGGCGCCAAACGCACCACCTTGGCCCCATCCGTCGGCCAAGGGCGTTCACGGCAGCCCTTTCTAAGTACTTGCTGTCGTTGACGATACGCGGGATCAACCGGATGCGCCACCCCACGTCGAGCCGCCCGAGCCGCCACCGCGGTCTTGCCAGAATCGCTGGAACTTAGCAGTTTATGCTAACTGGAGGAACCATGGCATACTATCGGCCCGACGGTATTGAGGCATCCGCTGCGCCCGATGGAGGCTTCGACCTGCTGGTCACCCGGCGCGGCCGGATCTACGAGAGCCACATCGGTCCCGACGACTTCGTCACCCAGATCGAGGCCAGCGTTATCGTACGGCCCCAGGTCTCCCGAGTGGCCGTGTTCAAGTGGATCGAGAGCGGGAAGCTCAAGGACGATAAAGTGGACGGGGTCTCGATGATCCGGCTCTCGCGACTGCGGAAGTTCGCCGCGAAACACGGCTACACGTTTGCTGGACCACGGCAGGACTGAGGTCGGGGCCTCTTTTTCATCACTCGGAGGTTAGCACTTGATGCTAACAGTACCAATCCTCAGACCCGTCGCGAGCCACGGGACCGTATCCTGGACGATAGCCTTCGGTCCGCGGCACGACCGTCTGGCGTCCGGTCCGAGTCCCACGGATGTCCGTTCTTTGGCCACCGTCTCTCCCTGGTGGAGCTCGTGACCAGACACCCATCGCCGTCTGGCACGTCCGGCCGCGAGGATTCACCCGCGCGGCGCCGTGTGACCCAAGAGGCAATCGACCAGATGACTGCCCTACGTCGCCAGGGCTTCACGTTCAAGGAGATCGGGACACGGATCGGCTGCAGCGACCGGACGGCTCGGCGGTACGCGGGTCGCGTGCAGCCTCAGCTCCGACTCCCCGGGGCCGAGGAGAACGTCGAGGCCGACCCCCGCGCCCTTCGAGAACACATCCTCTCCGAGCTGATCGGCTGGCTGTACCGAGACGACCGCCTGCGTTCAGTGACAATGACGTGGCACCGCGTGGACGACTCGACCGATCGAGCGGAATACGGAGGCCGCCGTCGATCCTGTTCATGAGCGAAGCGGAGTGGCTGCTGCGGAAGGGGCTCGACCGAGTCGGTGACCTGGCACTTATGCTGCTTGGCCAGGACGGGCGGTCGAAACGGCGGTTCCTGAGGGAGACCGTCGGGCATCTGTACCGCGACTACGTCTGGTGGCACGAGTTCGCCCAGAACTTCCCACAGTTCGCAAACGACACCGGCGAGGACTGGCGCCCCCCGGGCGAGCGCCCGCCAGTCGAGGATCTGCCGCCGGATGCGTTCGACGATTAGTCCGGTGACACTACGAACGCGGCGGGTCAGATGAGTCCCGAGGACTTCGTGGGCAAGTGGGCAGCCGAGGCCGAGGCCATGCGCCAGCGCGGCGTCCTGGCAAGCGGCGCGGCGCTGCTCGACGAAGTACTCCGCGACTTCGACGCCGTGATTCGGAGCCATGGCAAGGAGCTATTGACCCTGACCCAGGCGGCGACTGAGTCCGGCTACTCGGGCGAATACCTCGGGTCCCTGATCCGGCAAGGCAAACTCGCCAACGCCGGCCGGCCCCACGCCCCCCGAATCCGCCGCCGGGACCTGCCCCGCAAGGCCGGCCGCTTGCCGCCGCCGACCCCGGGCCCCAAACTTGTCGGTGCCACGCCTCGGCAGATTGCTCGGGCCATCATCTCCTCGAAGGAGGAATGATGACTCAAGCAACCAAACGGCGATGGAGTTACGTCGCGGGCGAGAAAGGCCGGAATCGGGTCCGAGCGTTCAGCCACCCGAACACCGGTACCCTGTTCCTCGAGTTTCGCGAGGACGGGAAAAAGCGGCGCATGGCCCTGGGAAACCGGGACCGCGACGCCGCGAAGGCGAAGGCGGATGCTCTGGCCCTCGCCCTGAGGAACCCGACCGATTCGGTCGGCGAGCCCCTCACCCTCGGCACGCTCTTTGACAACTACCTGCGGGAAGTGACCCCCACGAAGGGCACCCGGAAGCAGCGAGACGACCAGCGCGCCGCGAAGATGTTTCTGCAAGTCCTCGGGCCCGCCACTCGGGTCTACGGATTGACCCATCGGGATGGCGCCCGGTACCTGCGGGAGCGACGGCGGCTGGGCGACCAGCGGCCCGGCAAGGGCGGAAAACCACGGGGTACCCCCCTTCGCCCCCGGGCGATCGCCGCCGACCTGGAAGTCATCCACGCGGCGTTGAATTGGGCGGTCGGCGCGGGATGGATCGACCGGAACCCCCTGAAGGGCTACTCGATCAATCGCGATGAAGGGGTGCGACGTCCGATCATTTCGGCGGACGAGTATCAGAAGCTCCTCGGCGCCGCGGATCAGGTTGGCAAGGATTGCCGGCTCGCGTTGGTCCTGGCGCACGAGACCGGGCACCGGATTGGAGCGATTCGATTGCTGCGATGGTCAGACGTCGATCTGGAACGAGCCACGGTCCGGTGGCGGGGAGAGAACGACAAGATCGGATTCGAGCACGTCACACCGCTCACGTCCGATGCAGTCACCGCACTCAAAGCCGCTCGCAAAGCATCGGCCTCGATCGGCGATGCCTGGGTGTTCCCGTCGCCAGAGGACGCGGCGCAACCAGCGTCGAGGTTTCTGGTCCGGGAATGGTGGAGGAGGCTCGAACGGGCGTCGGGAATCGCTCGCGTACCCGGCCGAGGCTGGCACGGGCTCCGGCGGCAATTCGCGTCGGAGCTGAAGCACACGCCGGCTCGAGATCTCCAAGAATTAGGCGGCTGGAAGTCCTACCAAACGATCGTGAAGTGCTACCAGCGCGCCGACGAGCAAACGATGCGAGCCGCGCTCGCGAGCCGTCGAAAGCTCACATTCGGGTAGCAACGGACACACCAATGGACACACCGGACGGACAGGCGGACGGGCGGACAGGCGGACAGTGGGTCCGTCGAACGATCCAACTTCAATTGAGATAAGGAGAAACGACGCAGGAAGGAAAAACTGGGGCGGCAGGCTTCGAACCTGCAACCTCCCGGTTAACAGCCGGGGTTGGGGCGGTGCCTAACGCATTTTACGGGTGGGGGCTGTTCGGGCTCGCGACCCAGGCGGCCCGCCGGGTTTCCGGTGACAGCACCATCGTCGAGCAGTACGGCATCGGGGCTCGCCAGGTCACCCGGACCGCCATTGCCCGTCGGGGGGATTCGCTCGTGGTCGATTTCTTTCAGTCGCCGATGATGGTGGCGGTCGATGCCAATGGGCGCCCCAGTGGCGTCAACGGGGCTCGCACCACGGTCAAGGTACTGGCCCGGCGGGTTGACGGCCTCGACGTCGCGGCCCTCACCGAGTCGTTCGTGGCCCGGGAGCGAGCGGGGCAGGTAGCCGGGGCGCTTTCGACTCGGGACACCATTGTCACTACCGTCCAGGGAACCGCGTTCTGGGTCGACTACGGCCGCCCGATGAAGCGAGGCCGGCAATTGTATGGCGGCATCGTCCCCTTTGGCGAGATCTGGCGCACTGGGGCGAATGCCGCCACCCAGATCCGTTTCGACAAACCGCTGGAGGTTGGCGGGACCGTGGTCCCCGCCGGGACCTACACCCTCTGGACCCTCCCGACACGCGACGGGGTCCAGCTGATCGTCAACAAGCAAGTCGGCCAGTGGGGGACGTCGTACGACTCCGGTCAGGACCTCGTCCGGCTCGACGCCACGGTCGAAGGGCTCGCGAGCCCGGTGGAGCGGTTCACCATTTCGGTGGTCGAGTCGGGTGGCCACGGCGAACTGCGCTTCGACTGGGACCGGACTCGCTGGGTGGTGAAGTTCCGAGCGAGCTAGGCCGGCTCGAGGTGGTTGGCGCAGAGGCGGAGCGCCCGCTCCAGGTGGATCTCGACCAGATCGAAATGGAGGGTTCTGGTGCGCTGGATCCACCAGGGCGAGCAGCCGACCGCGGTGGCCGCCGCGACCAAGGTGGCTTCGTCGATCGCGAGGAGATGGCAAGTTGGCCGCCCTCGCGACTTGTAGATGTTTTCGTGGACCGCAATGCCCCCGGCCATGGCCCAGGCCCGGGCCTCCCGTACTTCGCGGCTCCGGAAATACCGCCAGCCGTTGGCGACCAAGTCAATCGTCATCGCGGACCCGGCGGCGAGCGTCCTTGAGCCGGCTCCGCAGCCTCTTGGTTTCGAGTCGCTTGCGGCGCTCGGCCGCCGGCGTCCGGGTCTTTTTCCGCGGCGTGGGCACGGCGGCTCCCTGGCGGACCAACCCGATCAGGCGTTCCCGCGCCGCCTCGCGATTGCGCAGCTGACTTCGGGTACCCGCGGCCACGACCCGAAGCCAGCCTTCGCCATCGATCCGAGAGCCGAGCCGGTCGAGAATTCGCTGTCGTTGGGCGTCGTTGATGGACGGGCTCTGGACGACGTTCCAGCGGACCTCGATCCGGGTGGAGGTCTTGTTCACGTGCTGACCCCCCGGGCCGCCGGCCCGGCTGGCGCGGAACTCGAGTTCGTGGTCGGGGATCTGCACCATGAGCGCCAACGATAATTCCGCTTCCCCTCACGCACGAGCCCGTTACGTTTCCTGGATGCAACTGCCGTCCGATCTCGCCGGCTGGTTCCGGCCTCACCGCCGGGTGTTACTCGGGTACTCTGGCGGGGTGGATTCCACCCTCCTGGCCGTCGTGGGTACCCGGGTCCTCGAGCCCGGCGGCTTGCTCGCCGTCATCGGGCGGAGCGCGTCCTACCCTGAGGCCCAATGGCAGGTCGCCCGCGACCAAGCAGGCCGCCACGGCATCGCGGTGCTCGAGATTGACACCGATGAGCTTGCCGATCCGTCGTATCGAGCCAATCCGCCGGAGCGGTGCTATTTCTGCAAACGGGAGTTGTGGTCGAAGCTGGGGGGGCTCGGGTCGGAGCGGGGGTTTCCGACGATCATCGACGGCACCCATGTCGACGACATGACCGGGCACCGACCTGGGAGTCGAGCGGCGGCGGAATTCGGGGTGCGCTCGCCGTTTGTGGAGCTCGGATGGGGCAAGCAGGAAGTTCGGGCTGCCGCTCGGGCGATGGGGCTCGCTGGTTGGGAGTCGCCCGGGTCGCCTTGCCTGGCGAGCCGGATCCGCTACGGGCTCGAGGTCAATGCCGAGCGACTCGGTCAGGTGGAGCGAGCCGAGGAGTACCTTCGGGAGTTGGGCGTCGTCGGCGACCTCCGGGTTCGTCATCATGGCGACCATGCCAGCATCGAGGCGACCGCGCCAATGGGGCCGGTTATCGACGAGCGGTGGAGCGCCATCGTCGCGGAGTTTCGAGCGATTGGCTTTGCAAGAGTTGCGCGGGACCCCCGGGGCTATCGCCGGGGTAGTCTGCTGCCGGTGACGTCGTGAGGCTGTTCATCGCGGTGCCCTTGCCGGAAGGGGCCCGGGCCGACGCGGCGACGGTTCTCCATCGGCTGCAGGAGCGGAACTGGCCGGTGCGTTGGGTGCGGGATGCGGGGGCGCACGTGACCCTCAAGTTCTTCGGCGAGACGACCCCGGATCGCGTCGACGCGATCGTGGAGATGTTGACTTACTCGGTGCACGGAATGAAGCCGATCGCAATGAGTTTGCATGGTGCCGGGGTATTTCCTTCAGCGGACAAGCCGCGAGTCATCCATTTGGGGCTCGACGCCGCCAGCGATCTCGAGCTTCTCCAAGACCGGCTCGAGCGGGGCGGAGCGCAACTCGGGTATCCGCCCGAGGGCCGGGTGTTTCGCCCTCATGTCACGCTCGGACGGGTCAGGGAGGGGCACCGGCTCCCGTCGGGCTGGCAGAGCGAGCTGGAACGGGTGCCCCCCGGCCCGGCATTCCTGGGGGATCGGGTGGTGCTGTATGAGAGCACGCTGGCGCCCGACGGCCCCTCCTATTCCGTTCGGCACCAGGCGGTCCTGGCGTGATTCTGAGCTGTTTGAGCGCCCCGTTTCGACTGCTGGGCCTCGCGGTCCTTGCTGGGATTCTCTACCTCGGTTGGGTCAATCGGGACGAGGTCCGCCGCCAGGTCCATCGGCTCACGGCCGATGCGTCGGCGCCTTCCGATGCGCTGGTGCCACCTGAGGTCCTCAGGAAACGAGGTAAGGCCCGCCTGGATTCGCTGGCGACGCGCCGGGCCGACTCGGTGGTTTTGACGCCGCCCGAAGTCGCGGCCCTGGTGATGGCCGAAGTCGAAAGGCGGGCGGGGGAGGCGGCGGATAGCATCGGGGTGGAGCTGCTCGAGGGCGCGGTGGCGATTCGCGGCACGGTCGACGCGGCGAAGTTACCGAAATCGGCGCTCGGTCCCCTGTCGGAGTGGGTCACCGGTCGGCAGGCCGTCGAGGTTCGAGGACCGCTCACGCTGCTCCGCGTGGGAACCGGTCAGTGGCGGATCGATCGCGTCACGGTTCGGGGCATTCCTTTGCCGGAGAAGCTGTGGCAGGTGCTCCTTGGCACCGCGGGGCCCGGTGGGTCGGGGTCGCTCACCTTCCCGGTCGACCAGTGGATCACCGGGCTTCGAGTGACGCCTCGCGGCGCCATTCTCTACGGCAACAGTCCTCGATGAATCGCGCCCGCGTCTTGGTGATCGACGACGAGCCAGCGGTGCGCGACGCCCTCCGACAGGTGATCGATTACGAGGGGTTCGAGGTCCGGTTGGCCGGTTCGGGGGGCGAAGGTCTCGGGTTGTTCGAAGAATTCCGGCCCCACGTCGTGCTACTGGACGTCAAGATGGCTGGTCTCGACGGACTCGCCGTGTTGGCTCGGCTGAAGGAGGTCGATCCGACGGCGACGGTCGTGATGATCTCGGGTCATGGGACCATCGCGACGGCCGTCGAGGCGACTCAGCGCGGGGCCTTCGATTTTCTGGAAAAGCCGCTCGATACCGATCGACTCTTGGTCACCCTTCGCAACGCTCTCTCGCGGGCCTCGCTGGCCGATGAGAACGAGCGCCTTCGCAGCGCGATCGATACCAAATACCCGATGATCGGGTCGAGTGAGGCCCTCCGAGGGGTCCGCGACCTGATCGACCGAGTCGGCCCGACCGACGCGCGGGTCTTGATCACCGGAGAAAACGGGAGCGGCAAGGAACTCGTTGCCCGGGCGATCCATGAGGCGTCGCCGCGGCGGGAGCGCGTCTTCGTCGAAGTCAACTGCGCCGCGATCCCCAACGAGTTGATCGAAAGCGAATTGTTCGGCCACGTGAAAGGCAGCTTCACGGGGGCGGTGGGCGATCGGGCCGGGAAGTTCGAGCTGGCCGACGGCGGGACGTTGTTCCTGGACGAGGTGGGTGACATGTCGCTCGCGGCGCAATCCAAGGTGCTCCGGGCCCTCCAAGAGGGGATCGTCACCCGGATCGGCGGGTCGAAGTCGAACGAGGTCGATGTCCGGGTCCTCGCCGCCACTAACAAAACAGTCGAGCTGGAGATTGCCGACGGTCGATTCCGGGAAGATCTCTTCTATCGGTTGAACGTGGTCCCGATCCACGTGCCACCTCTCCGGGAACGCCGCGAGGACGTCGAGGAACTGGTCGCCCATTTCATCGATCAGCTTCGGGGCCGGGCGGGGATCGTCGCGAAACCCTTCAGCGCCGAGGCGATCCGTCGGCTCGCCGCGCGAAGCTGGCCGGGGAACGTTCGGGAGCTACGCAACGCGGTCGAGCGACTGCTGATTTTGTCCCGGGGGCGAACCGTTTCGTCGAGCGACGTCGAGCGACTGCTGCCCCGCCAGGCCGGCAGTGGGGCCGAGCCGCCGGTGAGCGGTGAGACTCCGGCGCCCCCAGAGGCTACCGAGGGCGACCCCGGCTCGTTCGAGTCGTTCATGGTGGATGCGGAGCGCGTCTTCATTCTGCAAAAGCTGCGGGAGCACGACTGGAACATCTCCGAAACGGCCCGGGCGCTCGCCATGCCGCGGTCCAACTTGTATAAGAAGATCGAAAAGTTCGAGTTGACCCGGGAGTCCAAGTGAGCAGCGGCAAGGGTGGTCCCCGCGATTGGGACAAGGAACTCGCGGACATCGACAAGATCATCGCGGGCACCCCGCCGGCGAAGCTGGCCGCGGGGTCCAGCGGCGGGGGCGCCGGGGGCGCCGGGGGCGCCGGGGGCGCCGGGGGCGCCGCTCCAGCGAAGGCCGCCCCGGCTGCGGTTCGGGCGGGGGCGCCGGTGACTCGGGGGGCCGCCCTGGCGACGTGGATTCGGGTTGGGCTGGGCGTGGCCCTCGCGGCCGGGATGACCCAGTGGCCCTATTTCCACGCCTGCGGCACCTCGTTGTTTCTCTATCTTGGCGCGATCGGCGTCCTGGGACTGAGTGGGGTGTGGGGGGCTCTCTCGAGTTGGCGACACCGGAAAGGTCTGGCTCACACCATCTCGCTCCTCGTGCTGGTGTGGGCTGGGATTCTCGCCGCGGCCACGATTCTCCCGCGAACCGGCTACGCTACCCGCAGCGCGGAATGGTGGTGTCCGTAGTTCGACCTTTATCGAAGATGGTCATGCCGAAGACATTCAAGAATTTCGTCGCTGGAAAATGGTCGGCGCCCGCGACGGGGAAGTATTTCGAGAACCGCAATCCGGCCGACGTCACCGACCTGATCGGGCGATTTCCGGATTCCGGAGTCCGCGATGTCGAAGCCGCGGTCCGCTCGGCGGCCGCGGCGTTCGTGAAGTGGTCGAAGACGCCGGCGCCGGCTCGCGGCGACATTTTGCGGCGGGTCGGCGATTTATTGACCGAGCGCAAGGATGCGCTGGCCGACGCGATGACCCGCGAGATGGGCAAGGTGGTGGCCGAGACCAAGGGCGACGTGCAGGAAGCGATCGACACGGCCTATTACGCCGCCTCCGAGGGACGCCGCCTCTTCGGCCACGTGGTTCCCTCGGAGCTCCGAAACAAATGGGCAATGAGTTACCGGCGCCCGATCGGAGTGGTCGGCTTGGTGACCCCGTTCAATTTCCCGCTCGCGATTCCCACCTGGAAGATGTTTCCCGCGCTGGTGTGCGGGAACACGGTGATCCTCAAGCCGTCGGAGGACGTCCCCCATACCGCGACCCTATTGCTCGAGGTGCTGCTCGACGCGGGGCTGCCGCCCGGGGTGGTCCAACTGGTGCACGGACGGGGGGAGGTCGCCGGGAAGGCGCTGGTCGAGCACCCTGGCGTTCCGGTCATCTCCTTCACGGGGTCGACCACCACTGGTGCCATCGTGGGCGAGACCTGCGGGCGGCTGCACAAACGGTTGTCCCTGGAGATGGGCGGCAAGAACGCCATGATCGTGATGGACGACGCCGACCTCGATCTGGCCCTCGACGGGGTGCTGTGGGGGGCTTTCGGGACGACCGGGCAACGATGCACCGCCACCAGCCGTCTACTGGTGCAGCGCAAAGTGCACGATCGGTTCCTCCAGCGCTTGGCGGACGCGGCCGATACTCTCCGGTTGGGCGATGGCCGGGACCCCCAGGTCCAAGTCGGACCATTGATTCACGAGGCGGCTCGAGCCAAAGTCGAGGCGTACCTGAGGGTTGGGAAGCGGCAGGGCGGCGAAGTGGTCGTCGGAGGCGGCCGTCCCAAAGGCGACGCGTTCGGGAGCGGCTTCTTCTACCGACCAACGGTGGTGGCCGGCGTCAAGGCCGATCATCGGGTCGCCCGGGAGGAGATCTTCGGTCCAGTGTTGAGCGTGATCCGGTTCGGGGGCTTCGATGAGGCGGTGAGGATCAACAACGGGGTCCCCTACGGGCTCTCGAGTTCGCTGTACACCCGAGACGTGAATCTCGGGTTCCGGGCAATGGAGGAGCTGGACAACGGGATCACCTACGTGAACGCCCCGACGATCGGTGCCGAAGCCCATTTGCCGTTTGGCGGGATCAAGCAAACCGGCAACGGCCATCGCGAAGTCGGGTGGGAAGGCTACCAGCTCTTCTCGGAGACGAAAGTCTGTTACGTCGACTATTCGGGTACGTTGCAGCGGGCCCAGATCGACAACTACAGTTGAGTCGGTTGCGCTGGAAGGTTGGCGCGGGGTAGGTTGATCGGACGGTACTTTGGCGACGGTGAGGTAGTTATCGGTATGCGGCCCATTCGAGTCGGTCCCGGCAAAGGTGGGTCCTCAGCCGATGACGGATCGCTCGACGTGTATCTCCGAGAAATCAGCCGGTATCCGCTGATCGATCAGGAGGAAGAAGTGGCACTGGCGCAGCGGATCCGCACCGGTGAGGAGGAGGCGCTCGACAAGTTGGTCCGCAGCAATCTCCGGTTCGTCGTCTCGGTCGCGAAAAAGTATCAAAACCAAGGCGTGTCGCTCTCCGACCTGATCAACGAGGGGAACCTTGGCCTGATCCGGGCCGCCCACAAGTTCGACGAGACCAAGGGCATCAAGTTCATCTCCTACGCGGTCTGGTGGGTTCGCCAAGCGATTCTCCAGGCGCTCGCAGAGCAGAGCCGAATCGTCCGGGTGCCCCTGAACCGGGCGGGCGCCCTCCATCGGATCACCCGGCGCAGCTCGGCGCTCCAACAAGAACTCGGCCGCAATCCGACCGCGGCCGAGGTGGCTGAGGGCATGGATATCGAGGTCGAGGAGGTCGAAAAGACCCTTTCGATTTCGCTGAACCACGTCTCCCTCGACGCCCCCCTCGCCCCGGGCGAGGAAAACCGCCTGCTGGACTATCTCCCCGACACCCAGAACCCCGGGCCGGACGCCGAGACCTTCGAGCACGCCCTGACCCAGTCGATCGAAGAGGTCCTGAGCAGCCTCCGCGAGCGCGAAGCAAAAATCCTCCGCCTCTATTTCGGGCTCGACAGTCCCGAGCCAATGACGCTCGAGGAAATCGGCGCCCGGCTCGGGATCACTCGAGAACGGGTTCGCCAGATCAAGGAAAAGGCGCTCAGTCGACTCCGTCACGTCAGCCGTTCCAAAGCGTTGGAAAGCTACCTCTCCTGAACCATGGCCTCGACCGCATCATTCGATATCTCGACCGGCGCCGATCTCCAGGAAGTCGACAATGCCGTCAACCAGGCGATCAAGGAGATCGGCCAGCGTTTCGACTTCAAGGGCTCGGCTTGCACCATCGAGTTCGACCGGGTGGCCGCCGTCATCAAGCTGTTCGCCGATGATGAGTTTCGGATGAAGCAGCTGATGGACGTGCTGATGGCCAAATGCGCCAAACGAGGGGTCCCCGGCAAGAACCTCGAAGCGGCCGACCTCATCCCGGCTGCCGGCACCTCAGTTCGCTGCGTGGTTACCCTCAAACAGGGAATCGATCAGGACACCGCGAAGAAGATCACCAAGGCCATCAAGGACCAGGGTTTCAAGAAGGTGCAAGCGGCCATTCAGGGCGACGAGGTGCGGGTGACCTGCCCCTCGCGTGACGAATTGCAGGCCGTCATGACCTTTCTTCGAACCCAGGACTTTGGCATCGAACTCAAGTTTGGGAACTATCGCGGCTAATCAGTGGGCCCGGCCAGCGGCGGTGGCCTTGCTCATCCCGGTCCTCGGCTGCCCCCGCGCCGAGGTGGGGGGGCTCCCGGAGGCCGTCTCGATCGAGCCGGTTATTCGGGTGGCTCTCTCGTTCGGCGAGGGCGCGGTCGTCGTGGGTGGCGGGGCGACTCTCCTCCTGACGGCGGGCGACGGCGGGAGCTTGACCGAGCTGCCGGCCGGCAGCACTGCCCAGGTTGTGGGTGGGGGGGGCACCGTTCGGGCTCGGGTGGGCGGCGTCACCACCCGGCCGACCACCGCGCTCACCGTCCGCTCGGCCGATTCGAGTGGCTTCGTTCGAGTCGGGGGCCGGGAGTATCGCGGCGACGTCGTGGTGACGCCCACGCCGGCCGGCCTCGCGGCCGTCAACCTGGTGGCGATCGAGGGCTACGTCGCGGGGGTCGTCAATGCCGAAATGGGGCGACGTCCTCCCAGTGACAGTCAAGCGGTTCTCGCCCAGGCGATCATCTCCCGGACCGTGGCGATGCGGTCGCTCGGCCGCTATCGGATTCGGGGCTACGATGTGATGAGCACCGTCGCGGATCAAGCGTACGGCGGGGTGTCATCCGAAACGGCGATGGGGTGGGCCGCCGTGCGGGCGACCCATGGTCAGGTCCTCACCTCGGACGGAGCGGTGATCGAGGCGTTTTTCCACTCGACGTGTGGGGGCCGAACCGAAGCCGTCAACGACGTCTTTTCGGGCGCCGCCCAGTCGTATCTTCGGCCGGTGAGCGATCGGGATCCGGGCGGACAGGCCTACTGCGCCATCTCTCCCCGGTTCCGGTGGCGCGAGGAATGGACCGGGGACGCTCTCGCCCGAACCCTCCAGGCCAATGCTCGGCTGGCCGGGATCCCCGCGGAGAGCGTGCTGGATCCCGCCGATTTTCAGGTCGGGGCCCGCTCGGTGTCGGGACGAGTCACCGAGCTCATGCTGATCGCTGGGGGGCGGTCCTACCCGATTCGCGGGCAGCAGGTCATTCGTCAGGTCCTCCGCGGGGGCGATGGCGGATGGCTCCGGAGCACCCAGTTCTCCCTCCAGGCAGCCCGGGCGGGTGGACGAATCGTCCGGGTGGTGGCTGAGGGCGGCGGCAACGGCCACGGGGTCGGCATGTGCCAATGGGGGGCGGTCGGGCGGGCGCGGGCGGGGTTTACCTACCAGGCCATTCTCGGTGCTTATTTTCCGGGAACCGAGATCCGCCGTCTCTATTGAGGTAATCCAACATGACTGGAATCCGGCGTTCAGGTCCCCATGGCCGGCCCACCCCGGTGCCCCGCGCGACGTCGTTCGATCTCGAGAGTCTCAACAACCCGGTCCGGCTCGGGATCATCGGAGCCGGAGCGATCGTTCAAGTCGCCCATCTGCCGGTGCTCCGCAAGCTCAAGACGGTCGACCTGCTGGCCTTGTGCGACACGGATCTTCCCAAGGCCCGCGCGTTGTCCGAGCGATCCAACATCCCGAACGTCTACGATGATTTCGAGGATCTCCTGAAACACGAGCAGCTCGATGCCGTGCTGATCGCCACCCCCAACCATCTCCACGAATCGCACGTGCAGGCCGCCTTGTCTGCGGACCTTCACGTCCTGATCGAGAAGCCGCTCGCCATGACGTCCGGGGGGGCCCAAAAGCTCATCCGGTCGGCGGAAAAACGAGAGCGAATCGTGATGGTCGGAATGACCCACCGGTATCGGCCGGACGTTCAGGCGGTTCGGAGCTTCGTCCAGGCCGGCGAATTGGGCCACATCAGCAGCGTTCGGGCCAGCTGGCACCTGGCTCGGCCGGCGCGGGCCCAGCTGGGCTGGCGGGAAAAGCGGACCGAGTCGGGCGGGGGGGCAATGCTCGACCTCGGGTTGACGATGCTCGACCTCGGCTTCTGGCTCGCCGGCAATCCGAGCCCGGCCCGGGTGAGCGCCAGTCTCAGTCGACCGTCGGGAGAGCGGTCGGTCGAGCAAGCGGGCAGCGCTTTCGTCGTGTGCGAAAACGGCGCCGGCATCTTCGTGGACGTCACCTGGCGTCACATCGGCGAGGGGGAGCGGTTCGGAGCAGGGATTCGGGGAACCAAAGGCACCGCCGGGATCAACCCGCTCCACGTGTGGAAGGAGCTCAACGGAGTCGCCCATGACGTGTCGCCGACCGGGTCGTTCAGCCGGGAGAACGCCTTCATCGCGTCCTTTCGGGCCCAATGGGCCCACTTCCTCGCGGCGGTGGCCGGGCGGGTCGAGGCGCCGTCCCTTCAGGAGCAGGTCCTGGTTCTCAAAGTCCTCGAGGCCATTTACCGGTCCGATGCCGATGGCCGCGAAATCGTCCTGTGATCGGCCTGCAGCTGCTATTGGTCGCCCTGGCATCGGCCGTTCAATCGGGCCCTCCCGGCACCAAACCGGGTCCGGTGGCCGGGGAAGGGCTGACGGTCTATCTGCTTACGTTCGACCCCGGTCCCCTCATCTGGGAGCGGTTTGGTCACAACGCATTGTGGATTCGTGACAGTATCGCTCACACGGACTCCGGCTACGACTACGGCCGATTCACCTTCGGCCGGACTCCGGCCGACTGGCTCCGGTTTGCCGGCCGTTTCGCGAAGGGTGATCTCGAGTACTCCATGGGCGACGCTCCCGCCCAGCAGTACTTGAGCGGCTACGCGGCGGCGGGGCGATCGATTTGGGCCCAGGAACTCGACCTGCCGCCGGCGGCCCGGCTCGCCATCCGAGACTTTCTCGAGTGGAACCGCCGTGAAGAAAACAAGTATTACCAATACCACTATTATCTCGACAATTGCTCGACCCGAATCCGCGATGCCCTCGATCGGGTGCTGGGCGGCCAGATCAAGGCTTGGGCCGATACCCTTCGGACAGCCGCCACCTTCCGCGACCACACTCGTCGGACCACCGAGGCCGATCCCCTGATGTACACGGTGCTGAACATTGGGCTCGGCCATCTGACCGACAAGCGGGTGACGGCCTGGGAAGAGATGTTCCTGCCGATCTCCCTTCGGCCTTACCTCAACGCCGTCACTGTCCGAGATCCCGATGGCCGGATCCACCCGTTGGTGAAGCAGGAGCGCCATCTGGTCGAGAGCGATCGCTACCGGGTCGCGGAGCACCCGTCCAATTGGACTTGGCGCTACCTCCTGATTGGGGTCGGGTTGGGTGGGCTACTCGGGGGCCTCGGTCGCCTGGGACGTGGCTCCTCTGGGTGGCGCTTCGTGTTTGCCGGGGTGGGGGGTCTGTGGTCTCTGGCGGTAGGCCTTGGCGGCCTGGCCCTGGCTGGCCTGTGGGCGTTCACGACTCATCAGTTTGCCTATTGGAACGAGAATCTCTTTCAGCTGAACGTGGCCTCGCTGGTCGTGGCCGCGGCCGTTCCCCGCGGGGTGATCCGCGGTGCCTCAAAGGTGCTCGACTTCTCGGTGGCTTTGGTGGCGGGGATCGCGGGCCTCGGCTTGCTCCTCAAGCTCGTGCCGGGGTTCGACCAATCGAACCTGGATGTCATCGCCTTGTTCCTTCCAGCCCACCTCGGTCTTCTGGTCGGTCGGTGGGCCCAGCGGCCGCCGGCCGCGGGGGTCGGCGGCTAGACTCCGCCCTGCCGGCGGAGGGCCTCCTCCGCTTCCGCATACCCGGGGAAACTCTTCAGGGCCTGTTTGAGATAGTCGATCGCCCGCGGGCGGTCGCCACGATCCTGGTAGAGCAGCGCGCGGCTGTAGAGGCCCAGGGCCTCGGTCGGGATATTACGCCCCCGGGCTGGCCTCGGCGGGGGACTGATCTTGATCGCCTCGAGGACTCGATCGGCCACCGACTGGACGATTCGATGCATCTGGCTCCGGTCGGCCAGTTTGGGGTCGCTCCGCACGACGGTGACGACCTGTCCTGTCGAGACATCGATAATCTGCGCATCGACACGGAAATCGCCGTAGAGATCGATGAATGTCGCGGCGACCGTGTAGCGGGCCCCGGTGGTCTTGCCAATTTGGGCTGCGGTGGCAAGGTCGATCTTTTCGGTTGCGGGGCTACGGTCGTCGACGAGTTGCTGAACCTGTTCTCGGCGCACGGCTTGAACCGTCCCTGTGGCCGAGAGCTCCGACATGAGCGTGCCCGCCAAACCCCGCCGCAAGGCGTCGAAATCTTCCTTGTCGCGGCCGTAGCTCCCGCCGTTTTCAAAGGGCAGGACGGCGACCAATGGCCGGACGTCTTGGGCGGTGCCGGCCGACGGGAGGCTTGCCATTCCGAGGGCCGCGAGACAGCACAGCACGGGTTTCATTCAACCTCCTAACAGCGGAGCGTCATGCCTTCCGCCGCGATCAGGACTTCGCAAGCACCACCCAGCCGGTCCCGAGTCCGGTGCGCCTCGGCGAGCAACCGGGGGAGCGCTTCGTCGTCGTGGTCGGGGTCGTGATGGAACAGAACCACCCGACGGCAACCGGACTCAAGCGCCAGCGCCACGGCTTCGCCGGCGCTCGAATGGCCCCACCCCGCTCGGCCCGGCAGCTCATGGTCAAAATACATGGCATCGTGGACGAGGGTATCTGTCCCACGCAAGAATTGGACGAGGCCAACTCGCATTTGGTCCGCGCGGCGGCCGGCTAACTCGTTGTCCGTCATGTAACTGACTCGAGGGCCCCCGGCAGACTCACCGATTGAAAATCCGACTGTCACCCCGGGGTGACACAATGGCGTGGAACGCACGTCGAACCCTTCCACCTCGCCGTTGATGGCGTCGAACTCCTCCACGACCAGGTTGGCGGCTAGAGCACCGATCGGCACCGGAAACACAGCCGGTTCCATCTGGGCTCGGATGATGGCTTCGAGCGGGGCGGTGGGCTTCCCCGGTCCGAGAATCCGGACCGTGTTCCCAGGTCGGTAGAGCGGCTGAAAAAAGGGAAGGCCCTGGATGTGATCCCAGTGGGTGTGTGACAGCAGAATCGTCAGCGCCACTGGCGCTGACGAGGTGGCCGTTAGGGCTCGACCCAGATCGCGAATCCCGGTGCCGGCGTCGAGGATCAGGCGCCGGCCGGAATCGGCCTCGACGGTTAGGCAAGGGGTATTGCCGCCGAAGACGACCGTGGCGGATCCCGGACTCGGAATCGAGCCTCGGGTTCCCCAGAATCGCAGCGACAGCGCCATGGACGGAGGTCAGGCCCGCTGGGCGGCGGCGCGGAGTTGGTCTGGTTGATTGAGGATGATTTCCCGCCGACTCACCGAGACGATCCCTTGAATCGCCAAGCTCCGCATGGTGCGGGAGACGGTCTCGCGACTGGCGCCTACCATCTGGCCAATGGTGGCATGAGTCAGTTTCCGACTGATCCGGTTGCCGCCCTCCTCCCGGGCCATTTCGAGGAGAAGATGGGCGATCCGGCCGTTGACGTCGAGCAGCGCCATGCTGGCGATCGTTTCGTCGGCTCGCCGCAGTCGCTGGGAAAGCTCGCGTAGAAGCGCCACGCCCAGCTCAGGCGAGCCTTTGAGGCGAGCCCGAAAGTCTTCGCGCCGCAATTGGAGGAGGCTGGCATCGGTCATTGCGATGACGTGGGCCGACCGCGGCTCATCGTCCAGCAACGCCAACTCGCCGAAGAAGCTTCCGGCCGTCAGGACCGAGAGAATGACTTCCCGCCCATCCTCGGCGAAGACGGCGACTTTGACCTGGCCTTCGCCGATCAGAAAGAGCGCGTCGCCGGGGTCGCCTTGGGCCACGATGACTCCGCCGCGAACGAAGCGACGCTCGCGGAGCAGCTGGGCGAGGGCGGCGAACTCCTCGGCGTCCAGGTGCTGGAACATCGGAATGGCCTTGAGGACGTCGATCGGGGCGATTCTCATTGGGGAAACCTAGGTACAAAGTCCCCGCGGTTCGACCTCTCCTTGCCTCACCATCCGCCATACGCTAGTTTATCAGGCTTCCCGGAATCATCTAAGTCGTTCCCGGGTAACGCTTTGAGGCAGGAGTCGAGAGTGAAGCCGAACGTCCATCCGCAGTACCACAAGATCGTGGCCAAGTGCGCCTGCGGCAACGAATTCGAAACCCGTTGCACCACCACGTCTGTCCACGTCGAAGTCTGCTCCGTCTGTCACCCCTATTTCACGGGTCGGCAGCGTTTGGTGGATACCGCCGGTCGGGTCGACCGGTTCCGCCGCAAGTACGGAGCGGGAGCAGCGGCGGCGCCGGCCGCGACGGCGGCCGAGGAGTAATCGGTGGAGGCAAGACTCCGCCTCGCGTTGGCCCGGGCGGAGGAAGTCGCGCGAGAGCTGGCGGATCCCAGCCTCGCGAAAGATCCTGCCCGCCTGACCGCCCTTGGGCGCGAGCATGCCCGGCTCGCGCCCATCGTGCGTCTTGGGGAACAGTTCCGCCGCCTGGATCGCCAACTCGCCGAGGCGCGCGAGCTGTTGGGAGCCGATGACTCCGAGCTGGTCGCGATGGCGCGAGCCGATGTGTCGCATCTCGAGCCCACGCTGGCCAAGGTTGGGAGCGACCTCGCGGAGCTGTTGGTCCCCCGGGATCCGCTCGAGGATCGCAACGCCATTGTCGAGATCCGCGCCGGAACCGGTGGCGACGAAGCCGCGTTGTTCGCGGCGGACCTCCTTCGGATGTACTCTCGGTTTGCCGAGCGTCACGGACTCGACGTCGAGAACCTCTCGATCAGCGATGGCACCCTCGGGGGGATCCGCGAGGCGATCATTGCGATCAAGGGCGACGACGCCTATGGCTTGTTTCGTCGAGAGTCGGGGGTCCATCGGGTTCAACGGGTGCCAGCGACCGAATCGCAGGGGCGGATCCACACCTCGGCGGCGACGGTGGCGGTGCTGCCCGAGGCCGAGGAAGTCGACGTGAAAATCGATCCCCAGGACTTGCGAATCGACGTGTACCGGTCTTCGGGGCCCGGTGGGCAGAGCGTCAATACCACCGACAGTGCGGTTCGGATCACCCACATCCCAACCGGCCTCGTGGTCTCACAGCAGGATCAGAAGTCGCAGCTCCAGAACAAGATCAAGGCGATGGAAGTGCTCCGGGCCCGCCTGCTCGACAAGATCGTGTCGGATGCCGAGTCGGCGCGGGCCCGCGATCGCAAGGCGATGGTCGGGACGGGCGATCGATCGGTCAAGATCCGAACGTACAACTTTCCTCAGAGCCGAGTGACCGACCACCGCATCAATATGTCGGTCCACAACCTCGCCGACGTGCTGGACGGCCGGCTGGACGATTTGGTCAAGGCGCTGCGGATGGCCAGTCGGGAGGAAGCCGGTGCCGCCTGACGCAACCGTCAGCCTGAGTGCCACCGTTGGTGACGCCGTCGACGTCGCCACGGCCCGGTTCGATGCCGTCGGGATCGAGGCACCGCGCCGAGAGGCGGTCCGTCTCGTCGCCGACTTGCTCGACATCGGGCCGGGTCGTTGGTGGACCGAGCGAGAACGTCGATTGGAACCGGAGTGCCATCGCGCGCTCGGCGCCGCCGTGGAGCGACGGGCGGCGGGAGAGCCGCTGGCCTACGTGACGGGGCTGATCGGGTTTCGGCATCTGACCCTGCGCGCCGATCGACGGGCCTTGATCCCTCGACCTGAAAGCGAGGGGTTGGTCGATCGGGCGCTCCGGCTTCAGCCAACCGGCGTCGCGGCCGACATCGGGACCGGAACAGGGTGCCTCGCCCTCGCCCTTCGTCAGGAGGGAAGCTACCGAACGGTGATCGCGGTCGATCGGTCGGCCGACGCGGTGGCGCTGGCATTGCTCAACAGCCGCGCCACCGGGCTTCCGATCGGATTGCTTCGGGGCGACCTTGCGGCAGGCTTGGCCGCCGCCTCGGTCGACCTGCTGATTTCGAATCCCCCCTATCTGTCAGAGGGCGAGTACCACGCCCTCGACCGGGGCGTCCGCGACTACGAACCCCGGCTCGCGTTGGAGAGCGGCGGGGATGGTCTCGAGTCGACCGGGGCGCTCCTGCGCGACGCCCGGCGCGTGGTGCGACCTGGCGGGTGGATGGTGGTGGAACTGGCGACCGCTCGTGCGGCCGCGACGGCCGCGATCGCCGGGTCGTTGGGATGGGCTCGAGTGCGGGTTGACGAGGACTTTTTTGGTCGGGCCCGCTATCTCGTGGCCCGAAGAGAGGACGGAGGGACCCCGTGATCGACGAGAAGGCGCTCGACCTGGGTCGGCTGATCGGTCAGTCGATCGAGTACCAAACGCTCCGGCGAGCCGAGGCCGCGTTGAAGAACGACGGCGACACCGTCGCCAAGCTCGATGCCATCCAGACTCTGGCTCGCCAGATCGACGAAACGGTCTCCCAGGGGAAGATGCCCGACGAGCCAACCACCCAAGCGTACGAGGAGGCCGTCCGAGCGCTCGAAGTGTCGAGCGTCGGCCAGGCGTACGTCGTGGCGCGCGCCAACTTCGACAAACTGATGGCCAAGGTCAACCAAAACATGAGCCAGGGTATCGAGCGGGGCGCCACCAGCTCCATCATCACGCTGTGACGACCGGTTTCTTCCTGGTGCTCGAAGGACCGGAAGGGGCCGGAAAGACCACCCTGGCGGGTGCCTTGGCCGCCCGTCTCGCCGCCGACGGAACGGCCGCCGTGCTGGTCCGGGAACCGGGCGGAACCCCTGCCGCCGAGGCGCTGCGAGCCGAGTTGTTGGGGGACGACCGCGACTGGACACCGGAGGCCGAATTGCTGTACATCTGCGCCGCTCGAGCCGATCTGGTGGCGAAAGTCATTCGCCCGGCCTTGGCCCGGGGGCAGGTGGTGGTGTCCGACCGATTCGACCTTTCCACAACCACCTACCAGGTGGCGGGTCGCGGGTTGCCGGTCGAGATGGTGGCGTGGGTGAATCGGGCCGCCACGGGCGGCCTGACTCCCGACCTGACGCTGGTCCTCGATGTCCCGCCGGCGCTGGGACGAGATCGTCAGCTGAAGGGCGGGAAACATCGCGATCGCCTCGATCGGGAATCGACTGCCTTTCACGATCGGATCAGCGCCGCCTATCGAAGCGCCGCCGGGCCTGGGGTCGTTCACCTCGACGCGACTGCCTCTCCCGAGTCGCTGGCCGAGCGGTCGTGGCAGGCGTTCCTGTCGGCCCGGGATCGGGTCGCGAGGAACCGGTGATGCGTCCGAAATGGTTCGTCCTCGGCCTGGTGGCCGCCGGAATCTTCCTGGGTGGGGGCTGGCTGCTCCAGCGGCGACTCGACCGCGCGGGGCCGTCACCGGCCCCGGCTGTCGGAGAGAACGACGCGACCGGAAAACTCTTCTCGAGCGTCTTCCGCACCATCCGAAGCCACGCGGTAGATTCGCTCGACGACCAGGCGATTTATCGGCTCGCCACCACCGGGGTATTGGCGGAGCTCGGTGACCCGTATGCGGCGTTGATCGCCGGGACCGACAGCGGGCCGGTCGAGCGGCTCGGCGAGCCTCCGATTCACGGCGTGTACCTCGATCAGCCCGAGGGCTTTGTCGAGGTCGTTGCAGTGGTGGCCGGGTCCCCAGCCGATCAGGCGGGCCTGAAACCGGGAGACGCGATTTTGCGAATCGACGACGCCATGCTCGACGGGCGGCGGGCCGACCAGGTGCGGCGGATGCTCGATGGCCCGGATGGCTCGACGATTCGGATCCGAATCGGGCGAGAAGGCGCCAGCGGGCCGCTGTGGCTCAGCTTGAAGCGGGGGTCGGCGCCGCCGTTGCCGCCTCCGGCGGTTTCGTCGCTCGCCGACGGGGTCGGGTTGCTCACGCTAACCCGGATCGACGGGACCAGCGCCCGGTTCGTTCGTCGGGTCGTCGACAGCTTGGTCGCCGCCGGGGCCAAGGGTCTCGCGATCGATCTTCGGGGCGTCGTGGAAGGCGGCCTCGCGGAAGCGGTCGCGCTCGCCGGTGAATTCGTCGGAACGGGAGCGACGATCGTGACCAGCCGAGCCCGGGCCGGTCACGACTCGGTGGTCTATCGGGACGGGGGCGGGGAGGTTCCGCCCGAGCTGCCGATCGTGATCGTCGTCGATCGAGCCACGGCGGGGGCGGCGGAGGTGGTGGCGGGGGCCCTCCAGGATCACGATCGAGGCCTGGTGGTTGGCGAAGTGACCTTCGGTCGGGGAGCGGGGCAGCGCCTCTTTCCGTTAGGCAACGGGTCCTCGCTCCGGCTGACGACCACGGTGTGGGTCACTCCCAGCGGCCGGGTGATTCAGCGGTTTCCGCCCCCTTCGGCGGCCGAAGGCCCCGCCGATACCGCGGCGACCCGCCCAAAGTTTCGAACCGACGGTGGGCGTACCGTCCTCGGGGGCGGCGGGATCGTCCCCGATCGAGAAGTGACGGCCCCCGGCGCCGAGCCCAGCCTGGCCACCGATCCATCCCTCGCGCTCGCCCGCGAATTGCTCTCCAAAGCCCGAACCCGCCGGGCTTTGCTCGCCACCATCGACTAGGCCCGGATGTGGCGCCGATTCCCCGGACCGTGGTCATTGGGGCTGGACGGCTCGGCCAGGGAATCGGAACCGCCCTCGTGGCGCGCGGCATTGCGGCGACGTTCGCGGTTCGGCGGCTCGAGAAGAAACGCCTCCCAGCCCCCGAAGGGTTGGTCGACGACCCAGCGACCTATCGGCGAGCTCGGTGGATTCTGATCGCAACTCCGGATCACGCGATCTGGCCGACCGCCAGCTTGCTGGGCGACCTCGGTGTGGTCGGCCGAACGTCGGTTGTTCTTCACCTCTCCGGTCTCTACGGCAAATCCGCCCTCAAGCCACTGGCGCTGTCCGGTGCCGCCCTCGGCTCGTTTCACCCGCTCCAGAGTTTTGCCGTTCCGATGACCGCGGCGTCCCGCCTTCCCGGTTCCTACGTCGGGCTCGAGGGTGACGCTCGCGCCGTCCGGGCCGGTCGACGACTGGCCCGAGTGCTCGGGATGGTCCCGATCGTCCTCGCGAGTGAAGCCAAGCCGGCCTATCACGCCGCCGCCACGTTCGCGGCTACCTACGTGACGGTGGTGTACGACGCAGCGGTGCAGATTGCCCGCGAGGCGGGGGTCGATCTCCGCCACGCCCGGGCGATGTTCCTGCCGTTGCTCCAGGGGACCGTTTCCAACCTCAAGCTGCTCCCGCCAGCGCACGCCCTGACGGGGGCCGTTCGCCGAGGCGATGTCGCCACGGTGAAGGCTCACCTTGGTGCGCTCGGCGCAAGATATCGGACGACCTACCGGGCGCTTGCCCGCCACGCCGTCGAGATTGCCAGACGAACCTCGGCCGATCCGGTTCGTCTCGGCGAAATCGAGCGACTGATCGGCAAGGACCTCGGGTGATGCCGGCCCGCGACCCGATCGACGCCCGCCACGGCCAACGGTTACTCGCCTGGCTTCTCGTCGCGACGATGTTGGCCGGCTTCGCCCTCGATGGGTATTACACGATCACGGCCCCGGGCTACTGGGACCGGATGATGCCTCTCGCCGTCGGCCGAACCGCGTTCCTCGTCTTGTTGCTGATCCTCAACCACGGGGGCTGGACCCAAACGGCCGCGGTGGGCGTCGTGGTGCTCCTCCCGTTCCTGATCGCGGTGCGACTCCTCGGCGGGCTGACGCCCCTCCCGATCCAGACGCTCTCGTACATCGAGCTCGACATCGTGGTGGCGAGCCTCCTGTTCGCCGTTCGCGGCACCGTCGTGGCGACGACCGTCAACATCGTCCTCCTGGTCGCGTTTGGTTTCTTGGTTCCCGGCGTTGGCGTCGACACCGTCGTGATCTACTCGGCCACGTCGTTCACGGTGGGCGCGCTCCTGATCGCCGGGATCCGGCACCGAGCCAGCGTCGCCCGGGACAAACAGGCACGGCTGCTGGCAAGCGAAGGACGGAAGCGGGCGGCGTTCGACACGGCCCTCGATTGCGTCCTCGCGATCGACCGCGAGGGCAAGCTCCTCGAGTTCAACTCCGCGGCCGAGCGGACGTTCGGATACCGACGAGCGGAGGTGTTGGGCCGCGAGTTGGCCGAGGTGCTCATCCCGGTCGATCAACGCGAAGGGCATCGGGCCGGCCTCCGCCGCTACCTGCGCGAGGGAACTTCCCGGCTCCTCGGCCGACGATTCGAGGTCCGCGCCCTCCGCGCCGACGGGACCGAGTTTCCGTGCGAGCTGGCCATCGGCACGTCGGGGCATGGGGAGGACCTGGTGTTCATCGCGAACCTCAGGGACCTGACCGAGCAAAAGCAGGTGGAAGCGCGCCAGGCGGAGCTCGAGGCCTTGCTGCGGGAATCCCAGAAGATGCAGGCCATCGGGCAACTGGCCGGTGGGGTGGCGCACGATTTCAATAACACCCTACAGGCGATCGGCGGCTACCTGTCGTTCGCGTTAGAAGAGGCCCGCGCCAGGGCGCCCGAGTTGGCGGCCGATCTCGAGGAAGCGGAAAAGGCGACCCACCGAGCGGCGGGGCTGACTCGCCAGTTGCTGGCGATCTCGAGGCGCCAGGTCCTCGATCTCGAGGTCGTTTCGATCAACGACATCGTGGCCGCGTTTCTGGCGATCGTGGGACGGCTCATCAGCGAGCGGATCAACCTCCGATTCCATCCTGGACAAGACCTGCCCGCGGTTCGGGTCGATCGGGGTCAACTGCAACAAGTCATCCTGAATCTCTGTCTCAACGCCCGCGACGCGATGCCCGATGGCGGCGACCTGACCCTCGAGACGCAGCCGGTGTCGATCTCGGAGGAGTTTGTCGCGGACCACCCCTGGGCCCGCGTTGGCTCGTTTGTGGCGCTCGCGGTCGTCGATAGCGGGGTGGGGATGACGGCGGAGATCCAAGGGCGGATGTTCGAGCCGTTCTTCTCCACCAAGGGCCCGGACCAAGGGACCGGCCTCGGCCTCGCCGTGGTCTATGGCATCATCGAACAGCACCAAGGCTTCATCCGAGTCGACAGCACCCCAGGCGGCGGCACGACGGTGTGGATCTACCTCCCAGCGGCGGCCGTCTCCGCCCCGCCGCCCGAGCCTGATGTCGCGGTGGTGCCCAGCGGCGGTACCGAGACGATCCTCGTCGCCGAAGATGCCGACGCGATCCGCGACGTCATCAAGCGGACGCTCGAGTCGGCCGGCTATCGGGTCGTCGCTGCGGCGAATGGCGAGGACGCCCTCCGCCTGTTCGAGCGAGACTCCGAGCGAGTGGCCCTCGTCGTCCTCGACGCCATCATGCCGCATCGCAATGGACGAGAAGTGTTTACGGCGATGCGAGGATTCCGACCCGACCTTCCGGCGTTGTTCCTCAGCGGTTGCAGCGCCGACACCATCGATCCCCGGTGGCTGGCGAAGGTCGGTGCCGAACTGGTCATGAAGCCAATCGCCCCGGGGGAGCTCCTCGGACGGGTTCGGCGGATCTTGGACACGCGGTCGGCGGGGCTCCCGAGGGAAACACCGGCCCGACTTCGGTGACGTCAGCCGTGGGAGTGGTCGCTGTCGGGGTAGCTCCCCTCCCGCACCTCCCGAACGAACTCCGACACGGCGCTCCGGACGGCCACCCCGAGCTCGGCGTAGCGCTTCAGGAACTTCGGCGTGAAACCCTCGTTCAGCCCGAGCATGTCGTGAAGGACCAAGACCTGGCCGTCGCAATGCGGTCCCGCGCCGATCCCGATCGTCGGGATCGTCACGCCCGCGGTGACCCGCTCGGCGACGGTCGCCGGCATCAGCTCGAGGACGATGGCAAACGCCCCGGCCCCCTCGAGCGCCCGAGCGTCCTCGACCAAGCGGATGGCCCCGTCGTCGCCCTTGCCTTGAATCCGGTGACCGCCGAGTTGATGGACCGATTGCGGGGTGAACCCGAGATGCCCCATGACGGGAATGCCGGCGCCGACGAGGGCCGCTACGGTGGCCGCCCAGGCCGCGCCTCCCTCGAGTTTGACGGCGGCGGCGCCGGTTCGCTTGAGCAAGGTGCCCGCGTTGCGGATCGCATCGGGGATCGACACCTGGTAGCTCAAGAACGGGAGATCCACGACCACGAGGGACCGGTCGGCTCCCCGCCGGACGATCCGGCCGTGATAGCTCATCTGCCCCAGCGTCGCCGGGATGGTCGTGGCCTCCCCCCCGAGTACCGGGGCCACCGAATCGCCGACGAGGATGACGTCGATACCACCTTGCTCGACCAGCGACGCGAACAGGGCGTCATAGGCCGTGATCATCGTGATCTTCTTGCCCTCCCGCTTCATCGCCGCCAACTCGAGGATGGTGACGCGCTTTCGGGACGGCGTCTCTTGCAAGTAAGCGCACATCGGCGAGGCTCCCTGGCTGGGTCGTTAGGGGAAGAGCTGCTGGCCGGTGGCGGCGTTTTCGACCCGAATCGCCCCCGTCGGACAATACCGGGCCGCTTTCAGGATCGTGCTTTCGGGCGCGCCCGCCGGATCGACCACCTCCGATTGACGCTGGTCGTTATGACGAAAGGCGCCCGGCGCCAACGCAACGCACTGCGCGTTCCCGACGCAAAGGCGGTGGTCGACGGTGATCCGGAGGGTGTCCGACACGATGTCTCCCTCAGCTCCACGCCACGGGCAGCGATTTGAGAGAACGAAACTGGATGCTGGGCTGATACTCCAATGATTCGGCCTCCAAACGGAGCGCCGGAAAGCGCTCCGCCAAGGCGCGAAAGACCTCCTGGCCCTCGACCCGGGCCAGGGTGGCGCCGAGGCAATAATGGATCCCCGAGCCGAAGGAGAGATGGGGGTTGGGTTGCCGCGAGATGTCGAACCGGTCCGGGTCCTCGAAGGCGCGAGGATCCCGATTGGCCGCCGCCATGATCCATCGAATCCGGTCGCCTTGCTTGATGGTCTTGTCGTGCCGCGCGACGTCCACTGCGGCGATTCGCTGGGTCGATTTGACCGGTGGGTCGAACCGAAGACACTCCTCCGTTGCCAGTCGGGCCGCGCCGGCCGGATCGGCACAGAGCGCGTTCCACTGGTCCCGATGCCGCAGCAACGCCAGGGTGCCGTTGCAAATCAGATTCATGGTCGTCTCATGGCCGGCGAACAGTAGCAGGGCGGTGTTCACCAGCACCTGATGGCGAGTGAATACCCCGGCCTTCTCTCCTTGGGCCAGCACCGAAATGAAATCGTCGGTCGGCGCGTTCGCCCGGCCATCGACCTTGGGGGCCACGTAGTCGATCATCCCCCGAATCCCCTCCATCAGGGGCTTCAATCGGTACGACTCGCCCCGGTTGATGTAGAGTAGCTTGTCCGCCAATTGCCGGAGATGCTCCCGATCCTCGTTCGGGACCCCCATCATCTGGGTAATGATTCGCACCGGCAACGGGGCCGCCAGCGCCGTCAGGACGTCCATCCGGCCGCGGGGAGCCACCTCGTCCAGCAACTCGCCGACGGCCGCCCGGATGAAGGGCCGCCAAGACTCCATCGCCACCGGCGTAAAGTATTCGTGAACGGCGTTCCGCATGGCCAGGTGGGCGGGTCGATCCTGCTCGACCAGCTGGTCGGAGCGAAAGGACCGCACGTGCTCGAGGAGGGGCCGATCCTCGGGGTCGATCGGGGGAAAGGGGGGTCGCTGATCGGTGGCGATCACGGCCGAGGAGAACAACTCGTGATGGCGAACCAGCCAGACCAGATCGTCGTAGCGGGTGATGATCCAGAGCGCCGACCGAGCGTTCCAGTGAATCGGGTCGGTCTCTCGCAGGTGCCCGAAGTAACCGTACGGGTCGCTGATGACCTCGGGGGCAAAGAGATCGTCGGTAAGGACCGGACTCATGGTCGTCCTGCAGGGCGGGAAGTCGAGTGCCGACGCGATCGCCGACCGGATCGCGAGTCGCGGGGGGCCAACACCAGCGTTAACGTGCACAGCTCGCCCCGGCCGGGATCTCGGGAGCGGGTCATCAGACCCGTCAGGGCGTCGATCAGGACGTTCATTCGATGGAGGTCGGTGGCCGTCAGCCACGCGTGGCGCCGTCCCGCCCACAGATTTCGGCTCCGGCCCGTGGGCCGGGGTGATCCGTTCCCGAGCGCGGTTTGGAAGTCCCGCTCCGCCGTCCGGGTCATCGCCCGCACCAGCCGTGGCAAGGGGTGGCCATGGGCCTCGCTGGGATCGGGGTAGCGGAGCGACAAGGGGCGACCAACGAGATCGTACACGGTTTCCATCCGTCGCCCCCGTCGCCGATTCTCGCGGACCACCACCAGACCAACGGCGAGGAGCTTCCGGAGATGGTAGTAGAGCGCATCGGGCGGCCGTCCCATGAGCCGAGCGACTTCGGCGGCCGACCGCGGGCCCGCCGCCTGGAGGGTGTCGATGACCTCTTGGCGCACGGCCGATGCGAGTGCGACTAACTGGTCGCGGCGTTCGATCGAGTAGGGTCGCGGACGCCGGTCGGGTTGCCGGATTGACATTGTTGAAATATTGCGCAAATCTTCAACACCGCAAGAGGAGCCCCGACGATGCGTTGGCCTGACCTAATCCAAGCCTGGCCCGGTGAGGAGGTCGTCGTCCGTTACGACCGACCCGCTGACGCCTGGATGTTCATCGCGATCCACTCGACTCGCGGGCGCCGATCGGTGGGCGGGGTCCGCCTGAAAGAGTACCGCGACCCCTCGGAGGGACTGTGGGACGCCCTTCGACTCTCCGAGGGGATGACCTACAAATGGGCCGCGATCGACGTCGACTACGGCGGCGGCAAGGGGGTCATCGCCCTCTCCCGGCCGGTGGCGGGCGAGCAGCGCGCTGCGGTACTCCGGAGCTTCGGCCGGCTGATCGCCTCGCTCAACGGGCGCTATGGCACGGGCCCCGATATCGGAACGACTCCGGCGGACATGGCGTTGCTTGCCGCCGAGACTCGCTACGTCCATTGCTACGACTGGAAGCGGCGGGAGCCCTGTGACCCAGGCATCTACACGGCCCAGGGTGTCCTCGTCGGCATCCAGGCGGCCCTCCGCCACGCGACCGGCTCGCCCGAGCTGGCCGGCAAGCGCGTGTTGATTCAAGGCGTCGGCGACACCGGGGCTCCGCTCGCCCGGATGCTGCACGCGGCCGGAGCGACGGTCTTGCTCAACGATCTGGACTCGGCCAAAGCGGCGGCGCTCGCCGCCGAGCTGGGCGCTGAGATCGTCCCGATGGGCGCGGTGTACGAGACGGTTGCCGACGTCTTCGCCCCCTGTTCCGTCGGCGCGATCCTCAACGAGACGACGATCCCTCGGCTCCGATGTCGGGTCGTCGCCGGCGCCGCCAACAACCAGCTGGGCGAACCGGCCGACGCGGGCCGATTGTTGGCCCGCGGGATCGTCTACGCTCCGGATTACGTCGTCAATGGTGGCGGGGCGGTGTCGCTGGCGCTGGTGGATGACGGCGTCGATTTCCCCGAAATCACCCGGGCGGTAAATCGGATGGACGAACGCCTGACTCAGATTTTCCGGGAGGCGGCGGCTCGGCGGGAGTCGCCGGTCGAGGCTGCCCGGCGGCTCGTCGACGCCAAACTTGGCCTGCCTAGCTCCGATCGATGACCTTGACCCCGGCGGGTTTCTCGAACGTGAAGGTTTTTTGGGAAACCGGGGCATTGGGGCGGAGCCGGGTGAGGATCAGGATTCGGCGGGCCCCGAATCCTTCGTCCAACTCGATCCGGCGGGGAAGACCATCGTCTTGGGCGAGCCAGATCCGCGCCTTCCGGAACGGGACGCTCTCGCTGATCGGGATCAGATCGATGACGTCGGTCGTTCGGCCACTGGCGGTGTCCTGTCGGACGTAGCCGGCGCGATAGCGGTCTTGCGGCCGATCGAGCAATTTCGCCAAGAGGTTGACCCCATAGACCGGATCGGTCGGAATCGGGGCTCGGGACACCTCGTTGGGGGAGGTGCTCGGTAGATACGTCCAGATGTACTTGCCGTCGACGACGAGCGCTTCGCCGGGAGGGTCGTCGAACCGCATCGCGAAGTAGTTGTCACCGCCTTGGGTGATGGTCCCGTGACTCGTGAGGGTATCGCCCTGGGCGCGATCCTCGATGATTTGGACGAATTTGGCCTCGAGCGACGACAGGTTGCGATAGATCCTCCCGGACCGGCCCACGATGGCGGTCGGGTCCTGTCCGGCGGCCGCGGTGAACGACCACGCCAGGAGGGACCAGCCGATCACCAGGCCCCGGCCGATCACCGCGGCACCGCCGACCGAGCGGGCACCTGCCGACCGAGGACGGCGGCGATTCCACAAACCTCCTCCATCAGAAGGTCGAACTGCTCGGGGTAGAGGCTCTGGGCGCCGTCGGAGAGCGCCTGGTCGGGCTGGCTGTGGACCTCGACGAGCAATCCGTCGGCTCCCGCGGCGATCGCGGCCCGAGCCACCGGGCGGACCAGCGCCCGGCGGCCGGTGCCGTGGCTCGGGTCGGCCAGGACCGGCAGGTGGGACAGTTGTTTGACGGCGGGAATGGCGTTGACGTCGAAGAGATTCCGGGTGGTCGAGTCGAGGGCGCGGACGCCGCGTTCGCAAAGGATGACGTTGGGATTCCCTTCGGCGAGCAGGTACTCGGCCGACATCAACCACTCGGTGATCGAGGCGGTGGGTCCCCGTTTGAGGAGGACCGGTTTCCCGCAGCGGCCCGCTCGCTTGAGGAGGCTGAAGTTCTGGATGTTGCGGGCGCCGATCTGCACGATGTCGGCGACCGCCGCCACCTGATCGATGGTTTCGTCATCCATGGCCTCCGTGACGATCGCGAGGCCGGTCTCTTCACGGATCCGCGCCAGCATCGTTAGGCCCGCCCGTCCCAAGCCCTGAAACGCGTACGGTGAGGTTCGTGGCTTGAACGCGCCGGCGCGGAAGGCCGTGGCGCCGGCCCGTTTCACCGCCTCGGCGGTGGCCCGGATCTGGGGCTCGCTTTCCACCGAGCAGGGCCCCGCGACGATCAGCAACTCGGCCCCGCCGACGGCCTGGCCGCCGGCTAGGCGCACCACGGTTGGGTCGGGTCGCCAATCGCGCGCGACCATCCGGTAGGGCTTGCTGAGCGGCACGATCTCCTCGACACCGGGAAGGGCCGCGAACCGGGCCCCATCCACCCGGCCGTCGGTGCCGAGGACCGCCACCGCCCGTCGGCGGAGGCCGGTGAGCGGTTGGGACGCGAGCCCCAGCTCGGCGACCAAAGCGATGACCCGTTGCTCGTCGGTGCTCGATGCGTCGGATCGGAAGAGTATCAGCATGCGAACGTTAGGCGGCCGCTCGCTCCTGGTCGGCGAGCCGGACCCCGACGATCGTCGAGACCCCCGGTTCCTGCATGGTGACCCCGTAAACCGAGTCTGCGGCCTGCATCGTCCGCGGGTTGTGGGTGATCACCACGAACTGGGTTCCCGGCTTGAACTCATGGAGCAGGTTGGTGAACCGGCCGACGTTGGAGTCGTCGAGCGGCGCGTCGACCTCGTCCATCAGGCAGAAGGGGCTCGGCTTGGTGAGGTAGATGCTGAAGAGGAGCGACACCGCGACCAGGGTGCGTTCCCCGGAGCTGAGCAGGTGAATCCGCTGGGTTCGCTTGCCTCGGGGCGCCGCGTGAATCTCGATCTCAGCCTCGAGCGGGGCGTCGGGATTGGAGAGCCGGAGGTCGCACTCGCCGCCGCCAAAAAGGGTGTGGAAGACCTTCTGGAAATTGGCCTGCACGGCCGTGAAGGCTTCCAGGAAAAGTGCCTTGGCGGTCCCATCAATCTCCCGAATCGCCTGGAGGAGGGACTGGCGCGCCGCGACGAGATCGTCGCGCTGGGTGGTGAGAAACTCGAGCCGCTTGGTCTCCTCGGCGTGCTCTTCGACTGCCAGCGGATTGACCGGCCCAATCGCCTCGAGGGCGGCCACGATCCGGCTCAGCTCGACCTCGAGCGTCTCCCGATCCAGGTCCAGCAGCTGGACCTTCGCCAGCAGGTCGTCGAAGGGCGCCCGCCATTCGGTTTCGACCCGGTCGACGATTCGGCGGCGGGCGCCAGCAGCCTCGGTCAGCTCGACCTCGAGACGGTGGAACTCCTGGGTCGCTTCGTCGAGCTGCGTCCGAATGTCGGCGACTCGCTTCTCAGCGGTCTCCAGCGCGGCGTTGGCCAGCGCGAGCGCTCCCTCCGCGTGGGCGGCGGTCTGTTCGAGCTCGGCCAAGGTGGCCACCCGCTCCTTTCGGTGTTCCACCCACTCACCGTATTGGGTCGAGAGTGAGCCAGATTCGGTCTCGAGTTGGGCGATCTCGGTGGCCAGCGACGCGGCCGCTTGGTGGGCCAGCGCGATGGTCTGGACCGCTCGTTCGACTCGCTCGGTGGTGGCTCGGAGCCGCGCGGCGACGTGGGCTTCTTGGACCTGCCAATGGACCCGGCCTTCCCGAGCGGCCTCTTGCTCGACCTCGAGCGCCAAGAGGTCGGAGCGGGCGGCGATGAGGGCCTCGTCATGGCGCACCCGTGCCAGCTCGCCGTCGCGAAGGGCGACGCCGACCTCGCCTTGACGTGACTCGGCGCGAGTGATTCGCTCGTTCAGCCGTCCAAGTTGACTGTCAGCCTCCTGCCGTTCGCGTCCGAGGCTCAAGAGCAGCCGGTGAGCGTCGTCCCGCGCCGCCACCGCGAGACGCTCCCGCTCGCGCGCCTGCTCGACCACGGTGGTTGCGTCACCCGCGATCCGCTCCGCTTCGACCAGCCGGGCCCGGGTCTGGTCGAGGCGCTCGACTACCGAGGCGAGGTCCCGCTGTTGGTCGCCGATGTCCTCGCTCAGCGCCGCGAGGTCGGCCCGCCGTCGGATCGGGCCCGAGGGGGCCGCCGACCCCGCCAGCATCACCGCCCCCGAGGGACGCTTGAGCAGCCGGCCGGTCTCATCGAGGACCTCGAAGCCACGGAGCAGGGCATTGATCCAGGCGGCGGCGGGGCCTTCCGCGGACAACCGGGCGGCCACCTGATGATCGCCGGAGTCGGGGCCGTCGGGGCCCGGCTGGACGGGAAGGAGGAGCAGGGACCCGGGCTGAGCCTCCTGGTGCCACCGATGGATCGCGTCGACTGCGTGCCAGTCGCGCACCAACACCGCGTGCATCCATTCGCCGAGGAGCCGTTCGGCGAGCTCGGCGTCGTCCCGGCTGGTGCTGATGAAGTCGCTGAGCGGCCCGAGCACCGCCGAGCCAAAGCGTTCCCGCGCTGCGAGGAGGGCCTGGGCGGCGGGCGCGAGCCCGACCCGATCGCGTTCGAGCTCTTCGAGCGCCTGGCGCCGGGCGGTGAGTTGAGCGAGAGATTCCTCGGTGAGGCGCCGTTGGTCCCGTTCGGCCGCCTCCCGCTCGCGGGTCTCGTTGACGAGGTGGCGGGCTCGGTCGGCCGCGGCGGTGGCGATCAGGGTATCCCGGCCGCGATCACTGGCGTCCTGCTCGGCCACTCGGCCCCGATCTTCGACTTCGGCGTAGTCTTGCGCCAGGCCGGCGCAGTGGGCCTGCTGCTGGCCAAGGGTTTCCCGAAGGGAAGCCAGTTCACCGTCGAGCGCGGTTCGCTCGCCCTCGAGGGCCCGGAGAGTTTGCGCCTGGGCGTGCAACTCCTCCTCGAAGCGACGGACGTCTTCCCGATGGGATTGGAGCCGGGCGCGGACCGCCTCCTCCACCTGAGCCCGGTCCCGCAGTTGCCCCTGGATTCGACCATGCTCGGCGAGTGCTTCGTCGCGTTCGGTTTGGGCGTGATCGCGCTCCTGGGCCGCCTGGTTGGTCCGCAACTCGATCTGCTGGCGTTCCTCCTCGTCCCGTTCCCGGCGGGCCCGCGTGTGGGCCAACCGCTCGGTCGCTACCGCGAGGTCTCCATCGAGCTTGCCGAGGGCGATCTGGACGGAGGCCAAATCGCGGGCCACCACGGCTCGATGGTCCTCCGCTTTGGCGCGACCGCGGGTCGCGGCATCGTGCTGCTGGAGGGCCACCGCGAGGTTCTCCCGAATGACGGGGATTTCCGTCCCGAGGCGCTGATGGGTATCCCGCATGCCGCTCACCCGCTCGGCGGCGTCGTCGAGCTGGCGCTGGGCGAGAGTCAACTGAACGGAGAACTTCTCTTCGACCAGCTTGGCGTGGCGCTCGGCCTTCCCCTTCTGCCGGGCCAGGCTGCGGATTTGCGACTGAACCTCGGCCAGCAAGTCTTCGAGCCGCTGGAGGTCGGTGGCGGTTTCCTCGAGGCGTCGTTCGGTGCTCTGCTTGCGGTCACGATAAAGACCGATCCCGGCCGCCTCCTCGAACAGGGAGCGGCGTTCGTCGGCGCGGTCGGAGAGAAGAAGATCGATCATCTTCGCCTCCATCACGACCCCGGCGTCGCTGCCCAACCCCGTGCCTCGCAACAGATCGCTGACGTCCCGGAGCCGGACCGGGCTCTTGTTGATGAAATACTCGCTCTGGCCGGACCGAGTGAGCCGGCGGGTAATGACAACTTCTTTGTACGCGATCGGCAGGTCGCCCTCGCCATTGTCGAGGTACAGCGACACTTCCGTGAGATTGACCGGCCGGCGATTGATCGAGCCCTGAAAGATCACGTCGTCCATTTTGCCGCCGCGCAGGAGCCGGGCCGAGGTCTCGCCCAGCACCCAGCGGACGGCGTCGGCGACGTTCGATTTCCCGCAGCCATTGGGGCCGACGATGGCGGTGACTCCGTGATCGAATCCGAGAGAGACTGTGTCTGCGAAGGACTTGAAGCCGGAGAGCTCCAGCTTGAGAAGTTTCATGAGATTTCCGTGGGTCTCGACTGGGGCAAAGATAGTCGGAAGGGCGGTTCGGCTGCAGGTTGGCCGGCGCGTTCCCGGACCGCTCACCTCCGAATCGGCGGGTTCGTCAGGATGAAGTACGGTCGCCCCAGCTTGCGGCCGGCCTCCTCCGCTTCCTCCCTGGTGGCATAGGGACCGATGACCACCCGGAAGCCATCGTCGGCCGTCGTGGGGTCGAGGACCCTGGCCGGGTAGCCGCCCGCGGTGAGCTGCTTGGCCAGTTCCCTGGACCAATCGGGATTCTGGGAGCTCGACACTTGGAGGAAGAGCCGGTCGGCAACCGGGGTGGACGGCTGAGAATCGGCCACCAGGCGGCCGTCTTGCCTGACGAGTAGCGATTCGGCGGTAGCGGCCGCCTGGGCCAGCCGATCGCTCGGGACCCAATTGGTGACGATCCACCCGTCCTCGGCGCCGCCGACCACCCGACCGGTTTCTCGGAGCCCGGGGCGGGCCAACTCGAGGGCGATAGCATCGGCACCCTGGCGTACCAGCAGGGTAGCGGCCCCAGCCACGGTCGGGAGATCGCGATCCCATTCTGACTCGGCGGTCACGAGGTATCGTCCGGTCGCGAGGTCGACCACCCAGGTGGAATCGCCGATCGCCGGTCGAGTCACCATCCACCGGCCGGAGGCGTCGATCCGGAGCCGATCGGGAACACCGGGAAGGCCGATGTCGGTCAACTTGGCAAGGCTGTATCGGTCGAAGACCAGGACGGCGCGATCGTCGCCGGCCACATAGAGCCGGTGGCCCGAGGGGCTGAAGAGGAGGCGCCGGGCGTGATTGCCGATCGGGATCGTCCGAGTTTCGAACGGGTCTTCGGTGGCGTAGACCAAGACCCGTTTGTCCGCGGCGATCGCGACGAGGTCGCCCCAAAGGGTGGCGGCGGCCTCGCCGGCGACCGCTTCGATGGAGGCGAGCTGGCGGTCCTGGCTCAAGATGAGCAATTGGCGCGGGGCGGTTCCCACCAGGGCCACGTACCGCTCACCGAGGGTTCCGACGTGGAACTGGGGCGGGACCGGAAGCTGGGTCCGATACGGTGCCGGCAAGCCGGCGTCGACTCGAGTCACTCGCCGATTGGCGCCGACGGTGTAGACCGACCCGTCCGGCGACATGGTGGCGTGCTCGACGGAGCCGGTTTGCGCCCGAATGCCCCGAGACTCGAGGTCGACCACGACGAGGTTCTTGAGAGTGTCGACAGCGACGAGAAGCCGGGCTTCGAGGTTGACGCCGAGAATCTCCCGCAGAGGCGGAATCGCCGTCCGGCTGATCCAGATGGGTTGGGCGAGGGCCTCCGGGTCGTAGGCCTCGACGATGCCGCCCGCCAACGGGACCCGGATGAGGGATACTTGGCCACCCACCGCTGGTAGCTCCGGCGGGCCGGCCGGTTCGTTCGAGCGGCATCCGGCGAGGGCGATCAGGGCGGCGAAAAACCAGGTTGCCCGGTCGGGCCAGCGCCCGACCGGGCACCACGGAGGGGCTAGAATGTCGGTCCGAGGCTGATGGTCCACACCCCACCCACCTTCGAGCGTTGCAACGGCCGCGCGTAATCGAGCCGGAGAATCACGAAGTTAAGGAGATTCGCACGGACCGAGAAGCCGACGCTCGTCAGGGGGCGCCGCACGTCGAGGGCCGACTCGGAGACGGCTCGGGACAAACGGACCGTCTGGCCTCCCTCCCAGAAGACCCCGGCATCATAGAAAAACGCCCCCTCGATCGCTCCTGGGAAACCGCCGGCCGGGATCAACCCGATGCCGCTGGCGATCAGCGGAAAGCGGAGCTCGGCGTTGAACACCGCGGCTCGGGAGCCGATCAGCTCATCGAAGGCGGCGCAGCCCGAGATCGACTGCGGATCGGAGGGTCCGGCGCATTCGTGCCGGCGGAACGAGCCCGTGGTGTACCCTCGAATCAGCTCGGTGTTGCCGCCGAAGAAGATGAACTGACTCTCGTCCCGGCCTATTCGCCCGAAGAAGAGGGCCCGGGTCGCGAGGGTCACGTTGCCGGCAATCCGATCGTATCGCCGCATGTCGGCCGTGAGCGAAGTGAACTTCCACCCGTTCTTGAACGGATCGAGATTCTGGGCAATCTCGAACCGGGCTCTCCGACCGATGAACGGTCCGACGTACGCCGAGAGCGAATTATCGTAGACGTAGGCCAGCGACGGTTGGAGATAGGAGATATTCTGGAGGTCGCGGGTCTCGATGAACGGGTTCTGGCTCGGGAGGCCCGAGTTCCGATTGTAAGGCTCCCGGATTTCGAGGAGATCGTCATTGATGGCCGCCAACGTCATTCCCGCTTGAATTCGCGAAAACCGGCTGAACGGATAGAAGCCCAACGCCGAGATGTCGCGGAAAACCAACCGCCGATAGGTGGTGACGAAGGTGTTCTCGCTCGAGCTCGGACCCGGCTCGATGCTCGCCCCGAACGGATAGAAGATCGGCTGTTGTTGGACCGACACGGCCCAGTTGAGCCGGCGCTTGAGGTTGATGTACTGCGCCAGAACCTGGGTTTCGGGCAGCCGGCCATTGAGGGAGGCGCCGAACACCATCTGCTGGTCGGAGAGCATGTCGCCGAGCACCAACGTGGCCGATCCGGTGACCCCGCGGCCGAAGTTGTCGCGCGTGTACCCGATGGTGGGTCGGGCGACGTACTCGGGCTCGAACTTGGCCTTATAGGGTCGGTAGACGAAGTCGGCGGTGTCCGGCGGGACGATCTCCACCGAATCGAGCATCCGGGCGATCGTGACCGGCTCGGGGGCTTTGAGCGAGTCGGGGACCGGCGGGAGCGAGTCGGTGCGGCGGAACCCGGTCGGGCCCCGATATACCGAGCTCGAACTCAAGACCTCGGGCGGTTTTGGCGGAGCGGCGCTATCGGGGCGAACCTCGGGGTGTACGGTGGGGACCGGGGTGGCCTGTACCAGGATCTGCCGGCCTGGCATTTCGTCTGGTTGCCACCGCTGCTTCTTGAGCGACCGGGGGTTGTCGAGCGTGTAGACGTCGTAGTTCCCTTGCTCGAAATACACGAACGCCAACTTGTCGGCTCCGCGGGCCCAGGAAAGAACTGGCGACAGCGGGGTGATGCCCTGAATGCCGGTGTAGAAATTGGTGAGCCGGTAGACGCCGCGATCGGTCAGATCGTACAGGTAGAGGTTGGCGACGTTGTCGCGATCCGAAACGAAGGCCAGTGACTGGCCGTCGGGGCTCCACTGCGGATTGGAATTGCGACCTTCCTCCATCCCGGCGAGGACCTCGATCCGGCCGCTGTCGAGGTGATAGAGGGCGATCCGGAGCTCGCCCCACTTGAGGCGGTCGAAATCGGTCTCGGGGCCCCGATCGCTGGCGAACGCGATCGTCTTGCCGTCCGGTGACCAGACCGGGTGGAGATCGGCAGCCTTGTCGTTCGTGAGCCGACGGAGATCGGAGCCGTCGACGTTGACAGTGAAGAGATCGGAAATCCCGCCGTCGAGTCCGGTGAAGACCAGTCGGGTGCCGTCGGGACTGAAGCTCGGGCTGGTGACGCCGGCGAGCGGGACCGTGATGCGGCGGATTTGCTTCCCGCTCTCCGGGTTCACGAGAACGATGTCGTCTTTGCCGGCTCGCTGCGCGGCCAGCACGATGGTGCGGCCGTCTTCCGACCAGGCGGCCGAGGAGGACATGTAGCGGAACGACTCGTAGCTGCCGCTGAAACTGGTGTTGAGGAGCCGCTTGTAGGCCTTTCCAGTGGCGACGTCGGCGAGCCAGAAGTCCAGAAAGAAAAAGTCCTTTTCGCTGAAGTAGGCGACTCGGGATCCGTCCGGGGAGAGGGCCGGGGCCAGGTGCCAGGTGCCATCGGACTTTTTCTCGGTCAGCAACGCCTTGGAGACCGCTCGGGCCTTGTCGCGGTTGGTGATTTCCGGGAGGTACTGCTTGGTCACCGCGTCCTGCCACTGGGTGACCAGTTGGTCGAAGTTGAGGCCGAGGACCCGTCGGAGCGCGGCCTCGAGACCCCCGCCGATTGCGTTCTTGGTGATCGCGCCGATCGCCTCATCGCCCCAGCGCTGGCCGATGTAGGTCACCAGGCCGTGCCCGAATTGGTATGGAAAGACGCGGAGAAAATCGCCAGCCGACGGTAGTTTGCCCTCGAGGGCCCCGTCGCGGAGCCACATCGCGGTCTTCGAGTCCGTTGGGCCTAACGAAAAGTACTCGGCCATTCCCTCGCCATACCACAATGGGGCGTTGGCGCTGAAGATCCCCTGAATCCCCGCGCCGGTGCGGCCCCGCGACCAAATGTCGAACTGGAACTGGTGGACCATCTCGTGCGCCAGGACGTGCTCGTTGTCGGCATAGGAGCCGGTCAGGGGGAAGGTGTTGCGGTGGCGAAGGTAGTCCGTGAAGCCGCCGGTTCCCTCCTCGGCGGGGCCCAAATTGGTCTGCTGAAAGTCGGAATGCGACGCGTACAGGATGATCGGCTTGCGCTCCTCGAACTCGTGACTCAAGACCCGGGAGAGTCGAGCGTAGGACCGCTCGGCCATTCGGGCAATGTCCAACGCCGCCGCCCGCTCGCGCTCGTAGTAGTAGACGTCGAAGTGCTCGGTCTGAACGATCTTGAAATCGAACCGCCCGTATTGGACTTTGTTCCGCCCGAAATACTGAGCGGCGAGCGAGGCTGGCACCTGGAGCGCAACCAGGAGTCCAAGAACGACGAGACGACGCATCTTCAGACCTTTCGTTCGGGCGTCGGCGAGTACCGCAGAGCCGGCGCATCGCCCCAGAGCCGCTCCAGCTGATAGAATGCCCGGGCTTCCGGGTGGAACAAGTGAACCACGAAGTCAATGAAGTCGAGCAACACCCAGCGCCCGCCCGCGATCCCCTCGACGTGATGGGCCTCGACCCCGCGCTCGGCGAGCCGCTGAAGCACCAGATTGGCGATGCCCCGCACGTGCGCGTCGGACGTGCCGGAGGCCACCACGAAGTAGTCGGCGGCGTCGGTCAAACCGCGGAGGTCGAGGGCGACGACATCGCGGGCTTTGCGGTCATCGGCCGCCTCGAGAACGGTCCGTACCGGCACCGGGAGATGCGCCAAAGAGACGCTAGGCACGGCCAGCGCCTGGGGAATGCGACGGAGCCCCATCCTCGACCTGGAAGAATACCGCCCACGCGCCGATGCCAACATGGGTCCCGAGCACCCCCGTCGCCTCGGCGACCAAGCAATCCCGAGGCCGATAGGCCGCCACCAACGCGGCCCGAACCCGCTCCGCAACTTCCGGGGCTTCGGCATGGACGATCCCGAACCGGACCGCGGCCGGGCGGGGCGACAGCGCTTGGTCGACGAGCTGAAGGACCCGCGCCACCAAGGGGCCGCGTCCGCGGACTCGGTCGATGGGGACGACGTTACCCTGGGGATCGAGGGTGAGAATCGGCTTGACGTCGAGCATTCCGGCCAACCAGGCCTTGCCGCGGGAAACTCGTCCTGAGCGAAGCAGATTCTCATAGGTGTCGACCGTCAAGTACATGCCGGATTGTTTGCTCACCCTGTCAAGTTCGGTGACAATCGCGGCGACGTCCCACCCTGACTCCGCCAGCTCGGCCGCCCGAAGGGCCAGGAGACCCGCGCCAAGCGATACAGTCCGGCTGTCGACGAGGTGGACGTTGGTCAGTTTGGCGGCCCGGCAGGCGGCCTGGGCCGCTTGAAAAGTGCCGGATAGCCGGCTGGCGAGGAGAACCGCCAGCACCGTGTCGGCCGAGGCGGCGCTCGACCGGAAGGTCCGTACGAACTCCCCGGGAGCGGGTTGGGACGTCGTCGGCAAGGCATCGCTCTCCCGCAACAGCCGGTAGAAATCGGTCGGCTTGAGACCGAGCCGATCCTGATACGTCTTATTGCCAAAGGTGACCTGCAAGGGGACCATGGCGATGTGATGGCGGTCGAGGATCGCGTCCGAGAGGTCGGCGGACGAATCGACCACGATCGCCACCGGCCGCCGATCGTCGTGGCTCAGCGAGCGATGCTGGGCCCGCATGTCTTCGGCCTTACGGAGGGTGACCGTTCCCCACCGCTCCGCGTAGGCGAAGACCAACTCCGGCGAGTCGGTGTGGACGTGGATCTTGAGGATATCGTCGAGCGAGACCACGACCACGGACCCACCGAAATCATGGAGCGCGAGGCGGACCTCGTTGGTCGGCGGGAGCTGCTCGCCGCGGACCAGACATTCGGTGCAGTAGCGGTAATCCCGCTCGGCGGCCACCGTAAAGGTGGCCGCGGGGCCGACCTCGGGGGCAAAGCCGTTGGTCGGAGCCGGGAGAATCGGGTCGCCTTCGATCAACCGAACCACACCCTCGAGCATCCGGACGAAGCCCTTGCCCCCGGCGTCGACGACGCCAGCCTCCTTGAGGACCTCCAACAATTCAGGGGTCCGGTCGAGCGCGACCCGCCCCTCCTCGAGGGTCGCGCGCATGAAATCGGCCAGATCGGTGGCGCCCGCGGCCGATCGCTCCGCGGCCTGGGCCACGTCGCGAGCCACCGTCAGGATGGTGCCCTCGCGGGGCTCATCGAGCGCCTGGTAAAGGGTGTCCGCACCACGGCGGAGCGCCTCGGCCAGGTCGACTGCGGTGGCCGTTTGCCGGGTCCCGATCGACTCCGCGAAACCGAGGAGGAAATGGGCCAACATCATCCCGGAGTTGCCCCGGGCGCCCAACACCGCCCCGCGGGCCGCGGCCTGGGCGGTTTCGCCGAGCGGGGCGTCGCCGAGGGCCTGGAGGGCGTCGGCCACCGCTCGCAGTGTCAGACTGAAATTGGTGCCGGTATCCCCGTCGGGGACCGGGAAGACGTTGATCCGGTTGATCTCGTCCCGCCCCGCCGCCACCCAATCGGCGGCGGCGTACATGGAACGGGCCAACCGCGGTCCGTCCACATAAGCGATGCCGCTGCGAATGGGGGCTATTCCGGCTCCACGATCACCGTGAATTCGGCCGGCACTTCGGCGTGCAGTCGAACCGGGACCGAATGAGTGCCCAGCGTCTTGATCGGGTGGTCGAGAGCGATTTTTCGCTTGTCGACCGCCACCCCGGCCGTCGCCAGCGCCGCGGCCAAGTCCGCGGTGGTGATCGACCCGAAGAGCTTGTCGCCCTCGCCCGCCTTGGCTTTGAGCGTCAAGCGGATCGTGGCTAGCCGTGCCGCCAGCGCGGCGGCGTCGCCGCGGTCGGCGGCGAGCCTGGCGACTCGAGCCTTTTGCTCGCCCTCGATGCGACGCTTGTTGCCGTCGGTGGCCGGATAGGCCAAGCCGCGGGGAAGCAGGTAGTTGCGGGCGTAGCCGGGCTTGACCTTGACGAGGGTCCCCGCCTTCCCGAGATCCTTCACGTCCTCACGGAGAATCACTTCAGTTTGCATCAGTTCCTCCCAGCGACGACGGCGATGCCCGTCGTCGGAAATCGATCCAGATGTCCCCGAGACCGATCGCCACCAAACTCCCGAACGCAACCGGCAAAGCCAGAAATGACAGAGCTACCAACACCAGGCGGCCGGGAAGCGACCACCGCGCGGTTGTCGCCGCGGCCACTGCCAGGCCACGGGTGGCGTAGAGGCCGACCCAGACCACCAGGGCGCAATCGACGATCCGGCCGATGGCCTCGCCGATCGGAACGAAGGCCAGCGCGAGGTTCAAGATAGCACCCCAAACGAGGTGATCGTTGAACCGGAAATCGGTGAACCCGGAGGGCGGGGGAGGCAGCGGCTGACGCACGATGCGCTGGTACCACCGCCAGGCCAGTCCCAAGCCTACCAACGCCTGCAACGCCACCAACCCTGGTACCAGACGGACGAAGACCGGGATGGCCGAGAGCACGGCATTGACCTGAGTGGCCGGGGCGTCGGCCAGCATCTGCGGGACCGTGGCCCTCAGCCCAGCCGCAACCTGATCGTCCAACTCGGTCATTGCGAATCCGAGCTGCGATCCCCAAACGAGCACCGCGGTGGTCGACGCGGCGACGCTGATCAGGCCCCGAGTGACCGGCGATCCGCCCGGGATGGCGAAGGTCGCCACCAGGAATGACACGGAGAGAAACCCCCCGGCCGCCGCGATCACGTTGCCATCGGCGGTCGGGTTCCGCACGGTGACACCCACCACCGCTGCGGACGCCACCCCGGCTACCCCGATCCAGAACCACTCTCGCACCACCCGCGGCCGGGAAAAGAGCAGCAACAACAGGAGAGGACCTACCAGAAACAGTGGCGGCGCCAGATACAGGAACGCCGCCATCAGCAAAGCGGTGCCGAACGGAGGGGCCGGGCGACGTCCCTCGGACGGGGGCGCCGCCACTGCGAACATCAGCCAGTAAACCCCTTGATGTAAGGCAGGAGCGCCAGGTATCGGGCTCGCTTGATCGCCACCGCCAGCTGTCGCTGGTGACGAGCCGTGACCCCGCTCAACCGGCGAGGAAGAATCTTCCCCCGGTCGGTCAGGAACCGACCCAGGAGCTTTTCATCCTTGTAGTCGACGATCCGGATCCGTAGTTCGGCGAGCGGGTCGCCCTTTCGGTGTCGGCTCATTCGTCGTCCTCCTCTTCGCTGCCTTGGGGTTTCACGGCGGCGTAGTTCGCCGGAGTCGGTGGCTCGGCGTTGAGCACCACCAGGTGGCGGAGCAGACCTTCATCGAGCTTGAGCGCCCGCTCGTACTCGGGGAGCAGGGCGCTCTCGGTCGAGAAATTGGCCACCACGTAGTAACCGGTATCCTGGCGTTTGATCGGGTAGGCCAGGGTTCGGCGGCCCCAATGATTCACCTGGGGTGGTTCGACTCCCTCGGACTCGATCCGGGCGTGGAACGCGGTCAACTTGGAATTGATGGTCTCTTCGTCCAGGGCAGGATCGAAGATGTAGACCACCTCGTATGGGCGGGCCATGCACACCTTCCTTTGGTCTTGGGCGCCCCCGCCCTGGTGCGAGAGGGTGGGGGAGGTGATTTTCAGCGGCGGAAGCATAGCGGGGCGCGGGGAGGTTGGCAACCGCCGGACGCCTGGGGCATCCGCCTAGCGTGATGGCGTACGGCGACTGAGCCGGGGGAAAGGGACCAGGGCCCGGTGCGAGTAGAGTCTATCCAAACGGGGCAGGCGCGAACCGCTGGTGTGGTGGGTGCGACCGACCCCCTCGATCGGCAGTGGACTAGCGCCATCTGGAAGGAGCCCGTTCACGGGCGCGTTTGGGCCGGCGTGGAGGGACTTTCAGGCGACGTCCAGGTGTGGAAAGCTGGCCATGGCGGTCCCGAGCGGGCCCTTCTCTTTTACTCCTGGGAACACTACCCGGCGTGGCGCGCCGAGTGGGGAACCAAGGACCTCGGTCCGGGCGGATTCGGTGAAAACCTCACGGTCTCCGGCGGCGATGAACGAACGGTGTGCGTCGGCGACGTCTTTCGTTTGGGCGAGGTTCGACTCGAGATCTCCGGTCCTCGAGCCCCGTGCCGCAACTTGGTGCGCCGACATCGACGCCGAGATCTGATCGATCGGATCATCGCGACGGGGCGGAGCGGGTGGTACGCCCGGGTCCAGACCGAGGGGTGGCTCGAGGCGGGAGTGGCCATGGCGTTGATCGACCGGCCCTATCCCCAGTGGCCGCTCGCACGCGCGGCGGTCGTCAAGCGCGAGCAGGCCAAGAACCCCGCCGAAGCGAAGCTCCTGGCCGCCTGTCCCGCGCTGCTTGCTGAATGGCGCCGCAAGCTGGTGGGCGGCTAGCGCGCTATCGCGCCAGGCTCGCGAACCATGGGGCGAGCACCAACGAGACCACGCTCATCAGCTTGATCAGGATGTTCATCGCCGGACCGGACGTGTCCTTGAACGGATCGCCCACGGTATCGCCGACGACGGCCGCTTTGTGGGGATCCGAGCCTTTGCCGCCGTGGGCCCCGCCCTCGATGAACTTTTTGGCGTTGTCCCACGCCCCACCGGCGTTGGCCATGAAGAGCGCCATCATCACGCCGGTGACCGTGGCGCCCGCCAGGAGGCCGCCCAGCGCCCGGACCCCGAGCACCGAGCCGACGACGACCGGCAGCACGATGGCCGAGAGACCGGGAACGATCATTTCCCGAAGGGCGGCTTTGGTCGAGATCTCCACGCATCGGGCGCTGTCTGGCTTGACCCCTGGCTTGCCCTCGAGGAGTCCGGGAATCTCCCGAAATTGACGGCGAACCTCTTCGACCATCCCCTGGGCGGCCCGACCCACGGCCGTCATCGTCGAGGCGCCCACGAAGAACGGAATCATTCCGCCAATGAAGAGCCCGATCACCACCATGGGGTCGATCAGGTTGAGCCCCTCGGCGGTGAGTCCCACGGCCGAGGCGTAGGCGCTAAACAGGGCCAACGCGGTCAACGCGGCCGAACCGATGGCGAAGCCCTTCCCGATGGCGGCTGTTGTGTTGCCCAAGGAATCCAGCCCATCGGTGATCTTGCGAACCTCGGGCCCGAGATGACTCATCTCGGCGATACCGCCCGCGTTGTCGGAGATCGGCCCGTAGGCGTCGACCGTCATGATCACGCCGACGGTGGCCAGCATCCCAACCGCAGCGATCGAAATGCCGTAGAGGCCGGCCATCTGAAACGAGAGGTAGATGGCGCCACAGATCAGGAGGACCGGGATGACGCAAGACTGCATTCCCACGGCGAGCCCGGCGATGATGTTGGTCGCCGGGCCGGTCCGTGACGACTCGGCGATCCGTTCCACGGGTTTGCTCGACGTGTAGTATTCGGTGGCGATTCCGATCAAGATGCCCGACACGGTGCCGCCGACCACCGACCAGAATGGTCCCAGGATCGGATAGGGGACGCCGTTGTTGGTCATGTTGAGCGGCATGATCCCGGTCAGAAAGTACGCGAGGACCAGGAACAGGCCGGCCGCGATGAACGTCACCAAGCGGAGGGCGGTCGCCGGATTGGCGCTGGAAAGCACCCGCATCATCAGGATCCCGACTAACGACGCAATCAAGCCAGCGGCGGCATACCCCACGGGGAGGAGCACGGCCGTCAGTCGGTCGGCGTCCGCGAGCGCGGTCGAGGTGGCCGCCAGCGCGATCGTGGCGATGCTGGCGCCCACGGAACTCTCAAAGATATCGGCGCCGAGGCCAGCCACGTCGCCGACGTTGTCGCCGACGTTGTCCGCGATGGTCGCCGGATTGCGGGGATCGTCTTCCGGGATACCGGCTTCCACTTTGCCGACCAAGTCAGCGCCGACGTCGGCCGCTTTGGTGTAGATCCCCCCGCCGACCCGGGCGAACAGCGCGATCGAGGAAGCCCCCATCGCGAACCCCGAGATGATCTGGGCGAAGAGGGTGAGGTTGGTCGCGGCCTCGTTCGGGGCCAGGACCATGAACACCAGGGCGATGCCCGTCAGGCCTAACGAAGCGACCGCCAGCCCCATGACGGCGCCGCCCGAGAAGGCCATCTGGAGCGCGCTTGCCTGTCCCGATGCCCGGGCGGCCTCGGTCGTCCGGACGTTGGCCGCGGTGGCGCCTTGCATCCCGATCCACCCGCTGGCGATCGAGCAGAATCCGCCAAAGGCGTACGCGATCCCGGTCTTCAGGTCGAGCGCCAGGGTCAACAGGATCGCCACCACCACCAGGAACGGGAGTAGGATGACGTACTCGGCCTTGAGAAACGCCATCGCGCCAATGTGGATCTGCTCGGAGATATCCCTCATCGGCTGGGAACCGGCGGGTTGCCGCTTGACGCTGAAGAACGTGAAGATGGTCGCGGCGATGCCGACCAGGCCAACCGCCAGTGCATAGAGGGTGAGGTTCTCGATCATTGGCGAACCACCGTCAGGGGTTTGCGGCCGGAGGTGTTCCGGACCGATTGAACCGATTCATTGCCGCCTCGATGCCCTCGGCGACCCAGCAGGTTACCGCGTCGCTCATCGGGTCGAGGAGGGCGTCGATTGCGCGGGACTCGTCCGCGGCGAATCGCTCGAGCACGAAATCCGCCATGTCATCAAACTCGGCGGGCAGCGGACCGGCCCCGATCCGGAGGCGTCCGTACTCCTGCGTCCGCAGCACTCCCTCGATACTCTTGAGGCCGTTATGCCCACCGGCGGTGCCCTTTGCCCGAAGCCGGAATCGCCCCACTGGAAGGGCGACGTCGTCGACCAAGACCAGGAGGTCGCGCCCGGGCTCGAACTCCGGGTCGTGCCGCAGCCTGGTGAGAACCGCGCCGCAACGATTCATGTACGTGAGCGGCTTGAAAAGCTGGACCGGCTGACCCTCGACCGTGCCACCCGCGATGCGCGCGGCGCCGGCGCGGCGCCAGGCCGACAGTCCCCACCGCGTGGCGAGATGATCGGCCAACTCGAACCCGGCGTTGTGCCGCGTACCCTCGTACTCGGGGCCGGGGTTGCCGAGCCCCACGATGGTACGAACCACCTATTCTTTCGTCTCGCCCTCTTCCTCCTCCGAGGGCTTCGGCTTCCGAATGAGCTCCGGCTCGACCGGGGCCTCGGCCTCGGTTCCAACCACCGGAGCGACTTCCTCCGCCTTCTGGGCTACCACCGTGCAGACCGTCACCGACCCATCGGTCAGGATTTCGATGTCGCCGAGTTTCAAGTCGCTGACGTGGAGGGACTGACCGAGCATCAAGGCGTTCACGTCGACGTCGACGTGCTCCGGAATGTCGGCCGGAAGCACCTGGATTTGGAGGTCGTGAAGGACGATTTCGAAGACGCCGCCGCTGTTGCGGACTCCCTCGGCGGTGCCGACGAATCGGAGGGGGATCTCGACCGATACTTTTTGGTCCGCGTGGACCTCGTAGAGGTCGACGTGAATGATGTCGATCGGCCGGATCGGATTGCGCTGGATCTCCCGGATCAACGTCCGGATCGGTTGCCGGTCGGCGATCGTCACGTCGACGATCGTGGTGGCGGCCCGGACCCTCGCCAACAACCGCTCCAGCGCGACCGCGTCGAGCGAGAGAGATTCCGGGGCCCGGCCGCGGCCGTAAACGACCGCCGGAATCTGACCTTGCCGTCGAAGGGATCGAGCTACTCCCTTCCCGGCGCCGTTTCGGGGTTGCGCGGTGAGCGCAGCAGTGCGTGACATGTTCGTTTCGTCCTTCCCAACGGTGATGATCAGTCGAACAGCGAGCTCACCGACTGGTCGCTGTGGGTGTAACCGATCGCTTTGGCGAGCAGCCCGGCGATCGAGAGAATCGTTAACTTGTCGAACCGCTTCGCGTCGGGTATCCCGATCGAATTGGTCACCGCGACTTCTTTCACCGGTGAGTTCGAAAGCCGCTCGACCGCGGGTCCGCTCAACAGGGCGTGGGTCGCGCATACGTAGATATCGCGCGCCCCGAGCCGCTTCAGCGCGAGCACCCCCTCCGTCATCGTTCCGCCGGTATCGATCATATCGTCAGGGATCAGGCAGTCCTTGCCCTCGACGTCGCCCACCACGTTCACCGCTTCGGCGACGTTCGCCGCGACTCGCCGCTTGTCGATGATCGCGAACCCGGCATCCAAACGATTGGCGAAACCTCTGGCCATTTTGGCCCCGCCTACATCGGAGGCGACGACCACCAGGTTTTTGAAGCCCTTCTGGCGGTAATGGTTCACGAACACCGGCGCGGCGTACAGGTGATCGACCGGGAGATCGAAGAACCCCTGCATCTGGTGTTGGTGAAAATCCACCGCGAGCACCCGATCCGCTCCTGCGACCGAGACCATGTTGGCCATCAACTTGGCGCTGATCGCCACCCGCGGCTGATCTTTGCGATCCTGCCGCCCATACCCGAAATACGGGATCACGGCGGTGATCCGGGCCGCACTGGCCCGACGCGCCGCGTCCATCAGCAGCAGCAGCTCGAGGACGTTGTCGCCTGGCGGATTGGTGGGTTGGATGATGTAGACGTCGCGACCGCGGACGTTCTCGTCGATCTTGACGAAAATCTCGCCATCGGAGAACCGCCGAATCGTCGACTTGCACAGCGGTTGGTCCAGCTCACTGGCGACCTCCTCGGCGAGGGCGCGATTGGCCGTCCCGGAAAGGAGGAGCATGGGGCTGAGGACCATCGATTGGTTCGGGAGAGCCATAACCTCTAAGTATAGTCTGGTATTGGGGTTGGGGGCAATATTGGCGGATTGGGACGGATTAGGACGGATAGGACGGATAGGACGGATAGGACGGATAGGACGGATGATTGGGCTGGCTCGGTCCGCTCCCCAATCAGCGGCCCCCGCCTCGTCCGCCTTACCCGCCATGTCCGCCTTCCATTGGCCCCGGTGGATTCGAACCACCATTCTCAGATCCAAAGTCTGATGTCCTGCCGTTGGACGAGGGGCCAGACGAGGCCTAATCTCAACGGGATGAAGTGGTTAGTCAAAGGCGGCACAGTCCGGTACCTTTCGAACCTTATGATATTGCCAGACTTTCGGCGCGTGTTGACCGCCACAGGTATCCTCCTCCTTGCCGCCGGGGATCCGGCCTTTGGCCAGCGGGCCCTCCTAATCCAGACTGACTTTGGGCTGGCCGAGGGATCGATCGCCGAGATGAAGGGCGTGGCGTTTTCCGTCGACCGCGACCTTCGAGTGTACGATCTCACCCACTTGATCCCGCCCTATGACGTCTGGGAGGCGGCTGTTCGCCTTCAACAAACCGCGCCGTATTGGCCCAGCGGCACCGTGTTCGTCTCGATCGTCGATCCCGGAGTGGGCACCGATCGGAAAGCGGTGGTGGTGCGGAGCCGGACGGGGCACCTGTTCGTGGGGCCGGACAACGGCACCTTCACGTTCATCGCCGAGAAGCTTGGCATCGAGACGGTCAGGCAGATCGACGAGACTACCAACCGCCTTCCCGGTTCCGACCGCTCGCACACCTTTCACGGGCGCGATATCTTCGCTTACACCGGGGCGCGGCTTGCCGCCGGGCTGATCGAGTTCGAACAGGTCGGGCGGGAGTTGGGGGCCGAGGTGGTGGAACTGCCTCATTTGGCCCCGATCGTATCGGGACGAACGGTCGCGGGGTCGATCCTGACGCTCGATCAGCCATTCGGGAATGTCTGGACCAACATCCGGGCCGGACTGCTCGATTCGATGGGGGTCGTCCTCGGCGACACTTTGGACGTCACCATCCGGCAAGGTGCTCGGCTCCGGTTCCAGGGGCGGCTACCGTTCCTCAAGAGCTTCGGAGCGGTCGGCACCAAGCAGCCGTTGGGGTATCTCAACAGCCTGCTCGACCTGGCCTTCGCTCTGAACCAAGACAGTTTCGCCAGCCGTTACGCCATCGGGCGAGGGCCAGGTTGGCGCGTCGACGTAACCGTCCGGCGGAGGCGGGGCGGCGGCTAGGCGGTTTCGGTCGCGATGGTCAGGCCGTACTTCTTGCCGAGCATCATCTTGGCGTCGTCCCGGTCGGGCGCGGTGCGGTAGACGGCGAACAGAGTGGACCCGGAACCGCTCATCCGACAGAGTAACGGTCGGCTGCGGGCCAGTGCCTCGAACCCCTCGCGAATCGTCGGTTCCCTTCCAAATACTGGGGACTCGAAATCGTTGCCGGCCATTCTCGCGATGTCGCTCCACTTGCCGAGGGCGGCGAGGTCGAGGGCGAGGGCGCCCCGAGGCGCCGCCGTCGCACGGGCCTGAGCGACCCATCGATAGGCCACGGCCGTCTTGATCGCGACGGGGGGGACGAGGAGAAGCAGCGGCGCCCGGGGCAGCGGCGGCAGTCGAAGCAGGCGTTCCCCATGACCCCAGCCTAACGCCAGCGGCCCGCCACTTGCCAGGAACGCGACGTCGGAGCCGAGCCGGGCGGCGAAATGCCCCAGCTCTGCTCTGGGCACGGCGTTCCCGGCGAGCTGATTGACGAGGTCGAGGGCCGCAGCGGCGTCGGCCGACCCGCCACCCAATCCCGCGCGGACGGGGATCCGTTTGGTCAGGGTGAGATGGACGCCGAACCGACGGCCGGTGGCATCGAGCACTAATTCGGCAGCCCGCACCGCGAGGTTCGCCTCGGGCGGGCCGAGGTCGGCTCCCCCGGTGTCGATCGTGATCGCGGCGCCCTCTCGGCGCTCGGCCCTGAGGGTGTCGGCCAACGCGATCCGGCAGAACAGCGTCTCGATCCCGTGGTACCCCGAAGCCTCGGCCGCCAAAACCCTGAGAAACAGGTTGACCTTCGCGGGGGCGTCGACGCTAAGCTGGTCGACCATGGCCGTCAGGTGGCCGACATCCGGCCGGCTTTGAGGCTCAGGCCCGTCTGGAACAGGGAAACGAATCCGAGGAGCGTGATCGGCAGGAAGGTGGCGACATGGTACGTTAGGGCGAACGCGACGGCGAGGTCGCCTGGCACGGCGAAGAGCGCCAAGACCGCTTTGACGATGCCCTCGAAGACCCCGACGTAGCCGGGGGTCGAGGGCGCCGCGATCCCAAAGACGAGGATGCTTTGTTGGAGGATCGCCCCGCCGTACCCCACCTCGATCCCAAAGGCCCGATAGCCGACCCAGAACGAAGCGGCGTTGACGAGCCACATCCCGATCGACCACAGGGCCGCCGCCGCCACCCTTTTCGGCGAGGAGAGCGCCTGGAACCCGCCGCGGATGCCGTCGAGAAACTCCGACAACCGGTCGGCGATTCGGGTGCTCGGTACCAGGGTCCGGATGACGCGCTTGGCAAAGTCGGGGAACCCGAGAGTGGCGCCACAGCCGAGCAAGAGGAGGAGGCAGAGGATCGCCACCTTGGCGGCCACATCGGCGACGACGACGTTGCCAATCTTGGTGGTCGCCGGAATCCCCGCGGTGACGAGGCCGAGGAACAACAAGCCGATGATGGCAAGCGCGTCGAAGATCCGCTCGAGGACCAGCGACGACAGTGCGCTTGAGAACTTGACCGGGGCGATCCGATTGATTGCCACGGCTCGGAGGAATTCGCCGGCCCGAAACGGCAGGATGTTGTTGGCCATGAATCCGATGGCGATCGCGTGCCACATCGGCATCCTCCCGACCGGCCCGCCGTCGTCGGTGCGGAGCAGCAGGCGCCACCGGAAGATCCGGATGACAAAGGTCGCGGTGGCCATGGTGACCGAGAGGAGAATCAGCCCGACGTTGGCGCGGGTAGCGTGGTGCCACACCTCGGTGAAGGAGAGCCCTTTCAGGGCCCACCAGAGGAAGAGTCCGGAGATGGCGATGCCGAGAGCGGCGGCGAGAGCTTTATTCCGCAAGCGCGAGAGGCACCAGATCGATCAGCTCGCTGACGAGCGGCTCGACCTCGCGGAAGGGGCGATCGGATTTGAGGGCGACCGTGAGGTTGCGGCGGACGACGTCCGCTCGCTCGAGGGCGCGGCGGCCTTGATAGAGCAGGCTTTCGATTGCCACGACATCGAAATCGGCGATCGGCTCCCGGGTCGTGGGGGTTGGGGCGGGCTCGGCGGTGGGGGAGACTTCCCGCCGCTCGGCCTCCAATAGCTCGTGGTAGGTCGCGAGGCTTCGCTCGAACGCGGTCCGCTCGGCCGCCGGCTCGGCGGCGAGCAGCTCGCTGATGGGGACGATGGCGTCCCTTTCATCCGGTATTGTCTGGTCGGGTGGTGGGGCGGCGAGCCCCTGAAAAGCGGTCACCAGGTCGTCGAACTCTTCGGCGAAGATGATCGCGTTGCGGCCCTCGGCCGACTTGGCAAGCTGCTCGGCAGTCGATCGGAGATTCGCGGCGAACGCCGGCGGCGCGCGTTCGGCCGACCCATTCTGAACCGCCTCCCGAACGGTGGTCAGGATCCGGTTCAATTCAGGGCGTTCCTGGCGGGCTCCCCGGGCGAGCGACCCGAGTTGGGAGGCGAGGGCATAGAGCGACAGGGTCCGGGCCGCGGTCCCCGGGGCGATCTCCAATTGATCGGCGGCCTGCCGGAACCGGTCGGCGAGACTCACCAACTCGATCCGAGCATCGGGCTGGTGCCCGGGTTCGGGGGTTGCACCTCGGGCCACGATCGGGGTAGCGTCGCCGGAGGCAAAGAGAGTGGCGACGTCGACGATGTCGTCGTCGTTCCCGAACGACGCCAAGAGCGCTCGAGCCCCGGCGAGAACCTCGGGGGCGTCGGCAGTCGCCGCCCCGGTGTCGGCGATATCACGGGCGAGCCGAGTGAGGGCCTGGGCCACCCGGCGGAGCGCCGGAGCCGCGTTCGGGGGGGCGGCGCCTTCGCGGATCGTCCGGACGGTCAGCTCGATCGCGTCGAGGAACTCGGGCAGCGGCGACAGGCTTGGCAAGCTGGCCAGGCCTCGAAGCGGCTGGAGGCGTTGGAGCACGACCGCCGGCGTGTCACCGGGCTGCCCGAGCTCGACCGCCTGGGCCGCGTGCTCCAGAGTGCCTGCGATCGAGGCGCCCTCGCGTCCGACGAATGCCCTAACGCTCGGTTTGATGTCGTCGTCGGGGCGGGCCGCGGGCGGTCGGGACCCGGCACCTCGCGCCTGGCCCCCGCCCACCGAATCGGCCAACCGTTCGGCTGCCGCCGCGTCTGCGTCCGACCACTCGCCGGCCTGACGAACGAGCCGCTTCAACTCCTCGATGGCGTCGGCGAGAACCTCGGCTCGCTCGGCGGTCCAGCTCGCTTGACCATCGCGAAGGCTCTTGGCCACGAACTCGACGGCCTGGGCGGCCTGGGCGAATGGCGTTAGGCCGGCCATGAGAGCCGCTCCCCGGAGGGCCCTGGTGAGGCGAACTAACTCCTCCGGCTCGGGAGGGGCTGGGCGGCCGAGGATCAGGCCGAGCCGCTCGAGATAGTCGCTCGCCTCGAGGGTAAAGAACTGGAGCCGGCCGGAGGGCACGCTCATTGTGCGAAGTGTAGGCCGTGAGCCACCATCCGGTCAATTCGCAAGGCGACTGGACCGGACGATTCGGACCATCTCCGACACCGCGCCGTACATCCCCGACATCACCGCCCGGCTGACCACGCTATGACCGATGTTCAACTCCTCGATTTCGGGAATCGCCGCGACGGGACGAACGTTCTGATAGGTGAGGCCGTGGCCGGCGTGCACCGCCAATCCAATCGAGGCGGCATGGTGGGCCGCTCGGTGGAGGGCTTCGAGGGCCTCGCGGGACTGCGGCCACGCGTGGGCATAACGGCCGGTGTGCAATTCGACCGCGGGCGCGCCCAGAGCGCGGGCCCGGTCGATCGTGGCGAGGTCTGGGTCGATGAAGAGGCTGACCCGCGAACCCACTTGGGCCAGCCGGGCGATGACCTCGGCGAGCCGTCGGGTGTCGCTGGCGAGGTCCAGCCCGCCCTCGGTGGTGACCTCCTCCCGGCGTTCTGGCACGAGGGTGGCCTGATAGGGCGCCAGCCGGGTCACCAGGCTGACGACGTCCGGGGCGAGGGCCAGTTCGCAGTTGAACACCGTCCGAATCGAGGCCGCCAGCCGCTCGACGTCCCGATCGCCGATATGACGGCGATCCTCTCGGAGGTGGGCTGTGATGCCGTCGGCCCCAGCGGCCTCCGCGATCATCGCCGCTTCGACCGGATCGGGCTCGTCGGCCTTCCGGGCTTGGCGAACCGTGGCGACGTGGTCGATGTTGATGTAGAGGCGTTGGGTGCGCATTGCTCGGAACCCCTCGGTCGATTTACTTTCGCGGTCGGAACCGCACACTGGAGGGACTCGTGCGTCCACTCGTGCTCGTCGGATTGGTCCTGGTGGCGTCGTGCGGCAAGCATGTCGTCCAACCGGTCGGCCCCGTGGGGGCGCCCGCCGCGGTGGCGGCCGCGTTCATGCAAGCCGTTGTCGACAGCAATTTCGTCCAAATGGGAGAACTCTGGGGAACGGACCAGGGCCCGGCGGCCTCTACCCGGAAGCCCGCCAACTGGCTCCAACGGGTCGCGGTCATGCACGCGTATTTGAAGGGTGGGCGCCATCGGGTCCTCGGCGAGGAGGCTGGGCTCGCCCGAAGCGACCGGCGCCAACTGATGATTGAGATCAGCCGCGGCGGCTGCAACAAGACGGTTCCATTCACCATGATCCTCACCAAACAGGGGTCCTGGTTGGTCAACGCGATCGACCTCAACGCCGCCGGGGTGCCCGGTCGGGCCTGTGCCACCGGGGTTCCGTCAACCACGCCACCGAGTCGGACACCTACTCGGTGAGCTCGATGAGAATGCCCGAGGTGGACTTGGGATGCAGGAACGCAATCCGCTTGCCCCCGGCCCCGATTCGCGGCTCCGCGTCGACCAGGCGATAGCCGGCCGATCGGCAGCGGGCCAGCGACTGGTCCAAATCCTCGACCCGGTAGCAGACATGGTGGATGCCGGGCCCCCGCTTGGCGAGGAACTTGGCGATCGGACCGTCGGGGGTCGCGGGCTCGAGCAACTCGACATCCGAGTCGCCCAGGGCGAGCGACAGGATGGTGGCGCCGTCCGCGGTTTCGAGGCCGTGCCGCGGCGTCAAACCGAGGACATCGCGATAAAACGGCAGGGCCTCATCGATGCGCTCGACCGCGATACCGAGATGAGCGATTCGGGCGTTGAACGACACGGGGCCTCCGCTGGTCCCACGGGTTCGAATGGAGCGGAAAACTAACATGATCGACAAGGGAGTTCTTCGATGAGCGGGACAGACGGGATAATCCATCTCACAGACGACACGTTTGCCGCCGGCGTCGAGCAGGCCGCGGGGCTCGTGGTCGTGGATTTCTGGGCCACCTGGTGCACGCCTTGCCGAGCGATCGCGCCCATTCTCGAGGACTTGGCGAAGTCAAACGCGGGGAAAGTCCAGATCACCAAGCTCGATGTCGACGCCAATCAGCGGACCTCGATGCGTTTCAACGTGCGTTCGATCCCCACGTTGATGTTTTTCAAGGATGGCAAACACGTCGATACCGTGGTGGGTATGGTCCAGAAGTCGGTGCTCCAGGAGCGGATCGACAAACACGCCGCGTAAGCGGCTCGCATGGCCGGGACCCTCTTCGTCGTCGCCACCCCGATCGGCAACCTCGGCGATCTCTCGCCCCGAGCGGCCGACACCCTCCGGCGGGTGGGCTTCATTGCCGCCGAAGACACCAGGGAAACCCGGAAGTTGGCCGAACACGTCGGGTCGTCGGCCCGGCTCCTGAGCCTGCACGCCCACTCGCCCCGGTCTCGGTTCGACCAGTGTCTCCGGCTGCTATCGGAGGGGAGCGATCTCGCGTTCTGCAGCGATGCGGGCACGCCGGGTGTCAGTGACCCCGGCCCGGCCCTGGTTGCCCTGGCCCGGTCGCACGGGATGACGGTGGTCCCGATCCCCGGCCCTTCCGCGGTTCATACCGCCCTCTCCGCCACGGGATGGCCGGCCGATCGCTATGTTTTCCTAGGATTTCCGCCTCGGAAAGGCGGCGCGCGGGAGGACTGGCTCGGTCGGATCAAAGAATCGCCCTTTCCCGTAGTGTGCTTCGAGGCGGGAAATCGAATCGGGCAGCTGGTGGCGGACGTGGCTCGGATCTGTGGCGGCGGCCGCGAGATCATGATCGGGCGGGAAATGACGAAGCGATTCGAGGAGTTGCGATTGGGCCGGGCGGAGGATCTCGGGGCCACGCTCCAGGGCGATTCGCTCCGAGGCGAGGTGACCCTGGTCGTGGCGGGGGCGCCCGAAGGGGCCGTGCGGGAGCCGGAACCGGGACTGCCTTCGACTCTGGCCCGCGCTTTGATCCGAGCCGGGATGGAACGGAGTCGGATCGCCAAGGTGGTGGCCGAGGTCTGCGGGCTGTCGCGGAACGCGAGCTACCGGGTAGCGACGGAGGAAACGGAGTGAAACCATGGCTGGTCGCCGGGCTCCTCGCTGCCGCGGTGCAGTCGGCCGAGGGGCAAGAAACGATGACGATCGGCCGGCTGCAGTACGGCGGCGGAGGGGATTGGTATGCCAACCCCTCGAGCCTCCCCAATTTGCTCAAGGCGATCGGAGAACGGACTCGGTTCCGAGTGGCGTCGCGAGAGAAGGTGGTTCGGCTGGCCGATGACGACCTCTGGGAACTCCCGTTTCTGCACATGACCGGTCACGGCAACGTCAGGTGGACCGATCTCGAGCTCGCGGTGCTTCGCCGCTACCTCGAGCAGGGCGGCTTCCTTCACATCGACGACAACTACGGGATGGACGAATCGATCCGGAAGGAGATCGCCCGGCTGTACCCGAGTCGTCCGTTGGTGGAAGTTCCCTGGGAGCACCCGATTTACCGATTGGTGTATTCGTTCCCGAAGGGACTTCCGAAAATCCACGAGCACGACGGCAAGCCGGCGCAGGGCTTCGGGATTTTCCTCGAGAACCGGCTGGTCCTCTACTACTCGTATCAAACCGATCTGGGGGATGGTTGGGAGGATCTCGACGTTCATCGCGATCCGCCCGAAAAGCACGAGGCCGCGCTCCGGATGGGCGTCAATCTCTTTGCCTACGCGGTCGGGAGCCGCTGACCGATGACGCCCCGCCATACTCCCGACGCCCTCGATCGGCTGGGAGCCCCGCTGAAACGGCGCAGTCTAGTCGGCGTGGGGCTCGCGGGGATCGCGGGGGTCGCGCTGTCGTTGGCGGTTCCGGCGTGGTTGGTTCGGCTTGGGGTGGTTCGGTCGCCGATCTGGGTGATCGTGGCGTGGGGGATTGCGGTTGGGACGGCGGCGCTGGCGATCGGATGGGCGCGACGGGCCGTCGCCGCGTTCGCCGGCCGCCGGCTGGCGGCCACCCTCGATGGCAGCTCGGGTTGGAGGCAGGGAGGGGTGACCGCGGTGCTCGACGGGGCCGCGTTAGGCACCAGTCCGGAACTCTACCGGGCCGCCGACCATGCGTGCGCCGAGGCCCTCTCGGAGCGAGGTCCCAGCGCGCTCGAGCCGATCCGCGCGCTCTGGGGTGGTCGGACCCGTTTGGCGGCTGGCGCGGCGATCGGAACCGTTGCGTTGTTTCTGGCGGCGTCACCGGGGGTGGGGCCGGCCTCCCAACTCTGGTCCCCCGCGAGAGCATGGGCCACGTTCATCGCCCCGGTCGACCTCGAGGCCGACCGAACCACGGTCGACCGCGGCGAATCGGTCAGGCTGATGCTCCGGGCCGCGGGCCGATCGGACGCCGACCTGTGGGTTCGGGGGGTCGGCGAGCCGTGGCGCTCCGAGCGGATCGCCCTCGACTCGACTGGCCAGGCGTCGCGCTCGTTGGGCCCCCTCAGTGGCGACGTGTTCCTGTTCCTCGCCAGCGGCGGACGAACCTCGGATACGATCGCCGTCGAGGTCCGGCTGCCGGCGTTTCTGGGGGCCCTAACGCTGACGGCGAAGTATCCCCGCTACCTCGGGCTGGAAGACGAATCTCTGCCGATCACCGGCGACACCCTGCTGGTGCCGATGGGAACCCGGATCGAGGTCACGGGAGAGACGACCGCGGAGCTGGCAACGGCGGCCTGGTCGTTCGGATCGAGCAAGCTCTCGATGACCGTCGCGGGACGGGGCTTTCGAGGCGCGGTGGCGCCCCAGGCCTCGGGCGTCCTCTCTCTCGAGCTCGCCACGGCCGACGGCGCTCCGATCGGGGGCGACCCGGTTCGCCTTCCGGTCATCGTGGTCCCCGATGCCGCGCCCACGGTCGAGGTCCCGGTGCCGGGACAGGACACGATGATGGTCCTGGGCGAGGATCTCGCGATGATCGTCGACGTTCGCGACGACCATGGGATCACCGCGGTGCAGGTCGTGGCGGTCCTCTCGCGGGGCGATCGCCAACCGGTGGCCGGGGCGCTCCCGCTTCCACCCAACACCACCGACCGAGCCCTCCTCTCGACCCGGCTCGATCTCTCCCGATTCTCGCTGTCTCCCGGTGATACCCTCAGCTACTGGGTCCTGGCCCGAGACAACGCGCCGGCGGGCAACGTGGGCCGCTCGAAGGTGTTCGTCCTGATCGTGCCGACGACAACCGAGGCCCGAGCCGAGCAACGATCGACCAGCCGGCAGTTGGCCCGGCGGATCGACTCGCTGGTGGCCGACAGCAAGCAACTGCAGCGGCAGACCGAGGACCTGAGCCGCGAACGGCAACGCAGCGGAGAGCAGGGGGACCAATCGCTCGGGTTCGACGAAGCGAAGCGGGCCGAGCAGGTGGCGAGGGATCAGCAAGAGCTAATGGACGAAGCCGAGGCAGTCCGGGATCAGCTGGAGGACCTCGAGAAGGCGGCCGAGAAGAGCGGAATCGGCGACTCCGCCTTCCGACAGCGCCTCGAGGAGATCCGCCAACAGCTCGACAAGGCGCTCACGCCGGAAATGAGGAAACAGCTCGAGGAGCTTCGCGAGGCACTGAAGAACCTCGATCCCCAGAGCACCAAGGACGCCCTCAAGCGACTGGCCGAGGCGCAGCAACGACTCAAAGAGGCGCTCGAGCGCACTCGGGAACTGTTCCAGCGGGCGGCGCTCGAAGGCGAGTTGAGTAGCCTGCAGCAAGAGGCCAAGGAGCTTCTGAAACAGCAGCAAGACTGGAACGACAACGTGGGGCGCGCCGATAGCGCCCAGGCCGCGGCCGAGGAAGAGGGCCTCGCCGAGCGGGCGGACTCGGTGGCGCAGGGCCTCGAGCAAGCATCGAAGCAAGTCGAGGAAGCCACTCGGAAGGAGTCGCTCAAGGAAACGGCTCAGCAAGCCAGGGGGGCCGCCCAGAACATGAAACAGGCCGCCAACTCGGCCAAGTCGGGCAAGAAACAGCAGGCCAAGAAACAGGGCGAAGACGCGGCCAATCAGATGGCCCAGGTCGAAAAAGAGGTCAAGGACCAGAAGGACGAACAGCAGGAAGAGTGGCGGCAGGAAGTCCTCGACGCGTTGGACCGAGCCCTGGCCGAAACGGCTCGGCTGAGCCAGAGGCAGCTCGCGCTCGCCAACTCGGTGGGCCGGGGCACCACGATCAATGCGTCGCGGCAGGAGCAAGGGGTCATCGAAGAGGGGGTCCAAAAGATCCTCGAGCAGATCCTCGCGGTTGGCGGGAAGAACGCCCTCATTTCTCCGCAGATCGGCACCGCTTTGGTCCAGGCCCGACTCCAAATGGCGCGAGCGCGGGAAGCGGTGTCGTCGGCCTCCGCCAACCTGCGGGAAGCCGCGGAGCAGGCGGGCGAGGCGGTCGACGCGTTGAACGTCGCGGCGTACCAAATGCTTCGATCCCGCGACGATGTTGCCGGGTCGTCGTCGGGCTCCGGTCTCGCGGAAGCGATGCAACGGATGCAGCAACTGGCGGGTCAGCAGGGCAGCTTGAGTCAGGAGGGCAACAACCTCCTCTCGATGCTGATGAACCAGCAATTGTCGGCCGGTCAGCTCCAGGCCCTGGCTCAACGACAACGACAGATGGCCCAAGAGCTGGAGCGGCTCCGGGCGGAGACCCAGTCCGCCGGGACCCGCGATTTGGCGGAGGAAGCCCGCGAGCTGGCCCGGAAGCTCGAGGCCGGCCGCCTCGACCGCGAAACGGTGGAGCGCCAGGAGCGGTTGTTCAAGCGGATGCTCGATGCCGGTCGGACCCTCCAAGGCCAGGAAGAGGACCAGAAAAAGGAGCGGGAGGCCACCACCGCCAAGACCGACACGCTGAGTATTCCCGGGTCGCTCCGGCGGCTTCTGGACCGTGACGGCCGGATCCGGTTGCCGAGTTGGGACGAACTCCAGCGATTGAGCCCGGAGGAGCGCCGGCTGGTGACCGATTACTTCCGGCGGTTAGCCGGACGCGAGGCCCGATGACGGCCCGGTTGGTCGCGGCGTTGCTGCTGGTGGGGTCGCCGGTCAGTGGGCAGCAGGCCGATCCCTCGGCGCGAGCCTTCGATCTCGAGCGCCGGGGCCTTCACGGCCAGGCAGCCGAACTGTACCGGGCGATACTCGGGTCGCGGCCTCACGACCTTGGCGCGCTGCTCGGCCTCGAACGGTCGTTGGCGCCCCAATCGAAGGTTGCGGAGATGGTGCCGGAGCTTCGACGGGCGGTGACCGCGGCGGAGCCCTCGGCGGCGCTCTATGGTTTGGCCGTGAGGGTCTACGCCGCGGCCGGGCTGGCCGACAGCGTCAAGAGCGCGGTGGAGCGCTGGGTGATCGTGGAACCCAAGTCCGAAGGGCCGTATCAGGAGTGGGGTTCGGCTGCGCTGAACGCGCGAGACCGGCCGCAGGCGCGGGCGGCCTACCAGCTCGGCCGGTCGCGGCTTGGGGGCGATGCTCTGGCCGGGGAAATCGCCCAACTCGCCACTGTCGAAGCCGACTATCCCACGGCAGTGCGAGAATGGCTGGTGGCCATTGGGAAGGTACCAGGGTACCGGGCGTCGGCCGTCTCGCTGCTGAGTCAGGTCCCGGTTCAGGGGCGTCCTGGCGTGCTCCGGTATCTGGAACAGGCCCGAACCCCGGCCGCCGAGCGGGTTGCGGCGACGCTGACGATTCGGTGGGGCGATCCCGTGGGCGGGGTCCGTCGGCTCGAGCGGGCCATTCCGGTCCTCCGCGAGCAGACTGTCGACGCGATTCAGGAGGGACTCGACGAACTCCGGGGTCTCGGTGGCCGCGAGGTCGGGATGGCTCGGGGAATCGGGCTCGAGATTCTGGCAGGTCGGTCGCCGACCCAAACGACCCGGTTCTTGCTCGACGCGGCCCAGGCCTATGCGGATGCCGGCGATCAAGCCTCCGCCCGGCGGATGTTGGGCAAGCTGGCGGCCGACGCCAAGGCGTCGCCGACAATGGCGGCGTCGGCGACCTCGACCTTGGTGAGCGTGCTGGTGGCAGAGGGGAAGCTCGAGGAGGCGACGAAGCAGTATCAGCAGCTCAAGGCCGTGTTGGCCCCGGAGGAGCGGCAACAGCTCGAGCTGCGAGTGGCGGAGGGATGGATCCGCCACGGCCAACTCGATCGGGCCGAACAGACGATCGCCCAGGACAGCACGGTCGAGGGGTTGGCCCTTCGGGGTCGGATTCGGCTCTACCTCGGCGACCTGGCGGAGGCTGCCACGTTGATGCGGTACGCGGGACCGTATGCGGGGGCCCGAGAGGCCGCGGTCTCTCGAACCACCGCCCTGGCCCTGATTCAAGTCATCGATGACGACAGCGTGCCGGCGTTAGGCGGGGCCCTCCTCAAGCTGGAACGGCGGGACAGTCTGGGCGCGAGCGAAGACCTCGAGAAAGTGGCCGCCGCCCTTCCGCCCGATCGGGGGGGCGCCGAGACGCTGTTATTGGCGGCGCGGGTGCGGGCCGGATCGGGCGACAAGCCGGGGGCCGAGCGGCTGTTCCAACGGGTCGCCGAGAGCAATATTCCGGCCGCCTCAGCCGCCGCGGGCCTCGAGCTGGCTCGGCTGTTGGTCGATGGCGGCCGCAAGCCGCTCGCGATCGAGACCCTGGAGCATCTCCTGATCACCTATCCGACCAGCGCGGTGGCGCCGCAGGCCCGGCGACTGCTCGATGTCGCCCGAGGGGCGATTCCGCCGACATGATCCGGCGGCGGTTTCTCGAGGCTGGTGCGACGTCGCTGGCGGCGGCAATGCTCCCCCGCCGTCGGGCCCGGTTCGCCGATTATCTGCTGGTTCCCATGGACGAAGGGCAGGCCGACCACCTCAAGGCCTACGGACTCGCCTATCGGCTCCTCGCCCGGGAAGGCAAGGGCGAATGGTTGCTCAATTATCGCGGGGGGGCATTCCTACTCCCGGCCGACACGATGACCATCCGGGATGCCGCTCTTTCAGGCGTGACCGTCGCCCCGGTCGAGCAAGCGGTGGTCTTCCAGATTCGGGCCGAGATCCGCGACGCCAACATGGACGCGGTGCCACTCGAGAAAGCGCCGAAGGTGGCGGTCTACGCCCCGCCCAACGCGGCCCCCTGGGACGATGCGGTGACGATGGCGCTCCAATACGCCGGCATCACGTTCGACAAGATTTGGGACGAGGAGGTCGTCGGCGACAAGCTTCGCACCTACGACTGGCTCCATCTTCACCATGAGGATTTCACCGGTCAGTACTCGAAGTTCTTCCTCAATTACAACGGCGCGCCGTGGCTCCAGGAGATGGTCGAACGGAACGAGCGGATGGCTCGGCGGCTCGGGTTCAAGGACGTGCCAGCCGAGAAACGGGCCGTCGCCTACGCGATCCACCAGTTCGTGGAACGGGGTGGGTTCTTGTTCGCGATGTGCACCGCGACCGAAACCCTCGATCTCGCTCTCGCCGGCGATGGCGTCGATATCGCCGCCAGCTTTGCCGATGGCTCACCGATGGACGTCAACGCGTCGGCGAAAATGGACTGGAGCCGGTCGCTCGCGTTTCAAGGGGCGCGGCTGGAGCAAAGCCCATCGTTGGCGCTGTACTCCGACATCGACGGGCACCAAGTGAACTCGCCGGATCGGCGCCAGCCCCTGGGCGCCTTCACTCTTTTCAATTTCAGCGCCAAGATCGATCCGGTGGCCACGATGCTCGTCCAAAATCACCGGCAAGTGATTCCCGACTTCTATGGTCTCACGACGTCGTTCATGAAGAATCGGCTCAAGCCCGGCGTCACGGTGCTGGGCGACGAGCCGGGCGCGGGCTGGGCCAAGTACATCCGGGGCGATCGGGGCCAAGGGACCTGGTGTTTCTTTGGAGGCCACGACCCCGAGGATGCCCAACATCAAATCGGCGACGCGCCCACGGATTTGTCGCTCCATCCCCATTCGCCCGGGTATCGGTTGATCCTCAACAACGTGTTATTTCCGGCCGCCAAGAAGAAAGAGCTGAAGACCTGACCCCGCGTTTTATTGCGCCGCGGGCGCCAGCGGGGGCTTCTATCTTTCGACCATGACCGGCTCCGCCGATCGAATCCCTACCGCGACACGCGAGTACCTGGCCCGAGAGATCGCCGACGCCGGTGGTCGGGAGGTGTGTTTCGTCGCCTCGGTTGACCCGGACGGCACCCTCCGGGAGGCCCGGGCGATAGCAAGGGGCACGCCCGAGATGGTTCTGGCTCTTCCGGGTGTCGCTCGGCGCGGGGAGATGCTGCTCCACAACCATCCGACCGGTCAGCTCGAGCCGTCCCATGCCGATCTCAACGTCGCGGCCAGGCTCCACGATGCCGGGATCGGCTTCGGGATTCTGGCCAACGACGCCGGAACGTTGTACGTGGTTGTGGAAGTCCCGAAGGCCAGGGTCGAGGTCCGACTCGATACCATGGCCGTGGTCGGTCACTTGGCGGAGCGGGGCGCGGTCGCCAAGCTGATGGGTCAGTACGAGGACCGCCAGAGTCAGCGAGACATGACCGCCTACGTGGCCGACGCTTATAACGACGGCGGGGTCCTGTTGCTGGAGGCTGGAACCGGGGTCGGGAAGTCCTTCGCCTATCTGGTGCCGGCCCTCGAGTGGGCCCGGGTCAATGACGAGCGGACGGTGGTGTCCACCAACACCATCAACCTCCAAGAGCAGTTGGTGGGGAAGGACCTGCCGCTCCTTCGGGAAGCGTTAGGTAACGACCAACGCCGCCCGACGTTCGCGCTGCTCAAGGGGTGGCGGAACTATCTCTGCCTCGCTCGTCTCGACGTCGCCGCCGCGGGCCAGCAGACGCTGCTGGAGGAGTCCCGGGTCGGTGAGCTGATGTCGATCGCGGAGTGGGCGGGCCGGACCGCCGACGGCACCATCGGCGACCTGGCGACGCCGCCGAGTTCGGAGGTCTGGGATGAAGTCGCGGCCGAACCCGATCTTTGTCCCCGGCTCAAGTGCCCGAAGTTCGACCGCTGCTTCCTGTTCCGGGCCCGCCGGAAGGCCGCCGAGGCGGACATCGTGGTTGTCAACCATCATCTCCTCGCCGCCGATCTGGCAGTCCGGCAGGCCTCCGACAACTGGGAGGATGCCGCGGTGCTTCCGCCCTATCGGCGCCTGATTCTCGACGAAGCCCATCATCTCGAGGACGTGGCCGCGTCGCATCTTGGCAACCGGCTGTCGAGCGTCGCGGTTCGCCGGGTGCTGGGCCGGCTGGAACGGGGGGGGCGGGGGCTGGTGCCGACCCTGATGAGGGATCTGATGGGAGGCAGCGAAGTGCTCTCTCGGGCGAGCCTCGAGTTGGTTCGCAAAGAGTTGATACCGGCGATCGCCGATGCCCGCGGGAGCGGGGAGGCGATGTTCGACCGGCTCCACGCCCGACTGGTGGCGGAGGGCGGCGGACCGCTCCGCTTGTTGGAGGAGTTCGGGGAGGACCCCATCTGGGGCGAGGGCCTCGATCGAGAGGTCAACGCGCTCGTCGCGGCGTTCCGCCGAGTGGCGGAAAGTATCGCGACGATCGCCGATCGGATGGCCCAGGGCGACCTCTCCGAGCGGCGAACCCAGCTGCTCCAAGAGCTGAAGGGCGTCGTCCGTCGGCTCGACGCCGCCACCGATGCCATCAACCACACGCTCCGCCCCGTGGGTGGCGGGCCGCCGGTGGTCCGGTGGATCGAGCGGTCGGGCACGAAAGGGCTGAACGTCTCGCTTGCGGCGGTCCCGCTCGACCTGGCTCCGATTCTTCGGGAGCTGGTCTTCGAGCGTAACGCTACCGTGCTCTTGACCAGCGCCACCCTCGCGGCCGGAGGGGAGTTTGGGTTCTTGGAGGCGCGACTCGGACTCGACCAGCCGCCCTCGCCCGTCAGCGTTCGTGAGGTGCTGCCCTCGCCGTTCGACTACCCTTCGCAATGCCTGTTTGGGATTCCCGACGACATTCCGGATCCGCGCGACGATGAGGCGGCCCACGGGGTCGCCGTCGCCACGGTCATCCACGACCTGGCGCACGCCTCCGACGGCGGGATGTTCGCGCTGTTCACCAGTCATGGGGCCCTCCGCCGCTGTGCCTCCCGGATTCGAATTGAGTTGGGCGACCGATGGCCGCTGTTGGTCCAGGGTGAGGGGAATCGCGATACCCTGCTGCGGCGCTTCCGGGAGGCCGGCAACGCAATCCTCCTGGGCACCGATTCGTTTTGGGAAGGGGTCGACGTCCCGGGGCGGGCCCTGCGGACCCTGGTGCTTGGCAAGCTACCCTTCAAGGTTCCCTCCGAGCCGCTCACGGCCGCTCGGTTGGAGAGGCTCGCGGAAACCGGGGCGGATGGCTTTTCCGAGTACTTGCTCCCGCTGGCGGCCCTCAAGCTCAAGCAGGGATTCGGCCGGCTGATCCGCTCGAGGTCGGATGTGGGGGTGGTGGTGCTCCTCGACAGTCGGGTTTTGAAAAAGCGGTACGGGCCCTGGATTCTCGACGGCTTGCCCCAGGCCGCCCGAATCGAAGGGCCCTGGAGCCGGGTCCGGCTCGCGGCCGAGGATTTCTTCGCCCGTCACGGGATTGGAGCGCGGGCCTAGTCCGGGCGACCATTCCCGGCTGCCAAGCATTATTCTTCAGGCGCCCAACAGGCCAGGGTCCAACGCCTAACCCCCGAGCCGCTCGTGACTTGGACACCTTCCAAAATTGTTTGCATCGGGAAGAACTACCTCGATCACGCCAAGGAAATGGGGAGCGAGCTGCCCCGGGATCCCCTCATCTTCCTGAAGCCGCCGAGCGCCTTGATCGGGCCTGGGGACCCCATCGTGCTGCCACGGATCTCCAACCACGTCGAGCACGAGGCGGAGATCGGCATCGTCATTGGATCCCGGCTTCGGATGGCGACTGAGGAGCAGGCCATTCGGGGCATTCAAGGATTCATTTGTCTCAACGACGTCACCGCCCGAGATTGGCAAAAGAAGGAGTCTCAATGGGCGCGGGCCAAAGGATTCGATACCTTCTGCCCGGTCGGTCCCCGGGCAGTTGGGGGCCTCGACTGGCGGAAGCTCGAGGTCATTGGGCGGGTCAACGGTCAGGTGCGTCAACACGGGAAGGCAGCCGACATGCATTTCGGAATCCCATTCCTGCTTGCCCATATCAGCCAAGTGATGACGCTCGAGCCGGGAGACCTGGTGGCGACCGGCACGCCCGCCGGGGTGGGTCGGCTCAGCCCGGGTGACGAGGTCGAGGTCGAGATTCCCGGAGTGGGCGTGCTCAGCAATCCCGTCGTGGCGGGCTGAACGGGTTGGCACGAATGATCGAGTTCAGCCGGCGACTCCATCGCCTCCCCGGCTACCCGCTGGCCGAGATTCCGACCATCAAACGGCGGCTGATGGCGGCTGGCGTCGATGTGATCGATCTGGGTGCCGGCGACAACGACACCCCGCCCCCGCCGGCAGTTGTTCGAGCCCTGAGCGAGGCGTTGCTCGACCCCTCGCTCAGCAAGTACGGCTTCCAACAGGGCCACGCCGATTTCCGGCGGGCGGCCTCGGACTATTTGGCGCGCCGATTCGGGCACCGGTTCGATCCCCAGACCGAGATCCTGCCCTTGATCGGGTCGAAGGAGGGGTTGGCTCATCTCCCCTTCGCCCTCGTCGACCCCGGCGACGTGGTCGTGTTGCCGGAACCTGGCTACCAAGCCTACATCGGGGGCGCGGTTCTTTCCGGGGCCGAACCTTTCGTCTATCCACTGACGGCCCGCGATGGCTTTTTGCTGGAACTCGATCGCGTCCCAGCCGACCGGCTCGCTCGAACCCGGCTGGTCTACCTCAACTATCCGAACAACCCGACCGCGGCCATTGCGCCTCTCGATTATCTCGAGCGGACCGTCGCCATTTGTCGCCGGCATCGGATCGTGCTCGGGTACGATAACGCCTATTGCGACCTCACGTTCGACGGCTACCAGGCGCCCAGCATTTTCGACATCCCGGGTGCCACCGAAGTAGCGGTGGAGTTTCTGTCCCTCTCGAAGAGCTTCTCGATGACCGGCTGGCGAATTGGCTTCGCGGTCGGAAATCGCGAGTTGATCGGCGGGCTCTCCAAAATCAAGTCGTACACCGATACCGGGCCGTTCCTCGCGATCCAACAAGCTGCCGTGGTCGCGCTCGACCGGGCAGAGGAGTTTGTCGGGCCGATCCGCGACGAGCTCGCTCGCCGTCGCGACGCCGGGATCGACTCGCTTCGGACTCACGGGTTCGAGGTCGAGGCGCCGAAGGCGGCCATGTACCTTTGGGTCCCGCTGCCGGCCGGGGTAGCCTCGGCCAAATTCACCCGTTTCGCGCTGGAGTCCGAGGGTGTCGTCACCCTGCCGGGATCAGGGTTCGGTCCGGCTGGAGAAGGCTATTTCAGGATCGCGTTGACCGTCGGCACCGAGCGGTTGAACGTGGCGATCGAACGGCTCGGCAGAGCTCTCACGTCCTTCGACCCGCATGTCGAAGCCGCCGTTTCGTAGCATCACGTTTCCGCGCGCGCGCCAGTGGTCGGGCGTCGCGATCGCGATCAGCCTGGCGGTGCACGCCGGCATCGTCGCCATCAAGACGGGCGTCTGGTCTCGGTCCCGTCCGCTGGCCGAGCGGGTCGTCTTGGTTCCGATTGGCACCGAGGGACCGCGGGCAGTCGAAATGACCTACCGCGAGCCCTCGGGGGGCGGGGGCGCCCGGAGCCGCCAACGGACCTCGGGGGTCTCGTCCCTACCACGGCCGGAAACCGGGCCGGTGCCGGAGCCGACGCCGACGCCCGATTCCATCGTCGCGGCCATCGACGAGCCCACGGCCGTCGATTCGGCCGTCCGGGTCCCGGGACGGCCCCGCGGACGAGCCCGGGTCGGCCCGGCATACGGCGAGGGCAACCTGTGGGTTCGGCCGCTACCGCTGCCTCCCCAAGACCTGGCGCGGGCGGTCATCCGGACCCAGGCGGAGATCGCCGACAGCGTCGTGACGGTCATCGTGCAGGCCTACCTCGACTCGGTGCTCGCCACGGCACCGGACAACGCCCCCTTGCCGAACTGGACCACCAAGATCGGCGATCAGCAGCTGGGGATTGATTCTCGCTGGATCTACCTTGGCCCGATCAAGATTCCGACCGCCTTGCTGGCGTTGATCCTGCCATCGGTGTCGAGCGCCGAAATGTCGGACTACACCAAGTTCCGCCAACTCCAGCAGATGCGGGCCGACGTGCAGTTCGCGGCTCGGCGGGCCGAGAGAATGGATGACTTCAAGCGAGCGATTCGCGAGCTCCGGGCCCAACGGGAGCGGGAACGCGAGTTCGCCAAGAACCAACGAATCCCGCCCCCCAAGAAAGCCGACTCCACTGTGACGAATCCGCCGTGAAACTCCTCGACCGGCAGCAGACCGTAATCGTGGTTGTCGGCGGAGCGGCGACCAACGCGGACCGGCCGTTGGCGCTGGCCCTCCAGAAAGAGATCGATTCCCGGGGTGGTGCCGTTTACCGGCGGGCCTTGGTGATCGGTGACCGCCCCTATCTTGATCGACCCGACCTTCATCACCATCCCACGATTGCCATCGGTGGGCCCGGCGTCAACGCCGTCGCGGCCCGGTTCGTCCCCGAGCTCCCGACACTGTGGCAGGCGGACGAGCAGTCGTTCGTGCAGGTCGAGTTGGCCAGTGAGTCGAAGCGGGTGGCGCTCTGGGGAATGAGTGCCGCGGCCACCGCCCAGGCGGTCGACGTATTCATGGGCCAAGGGCTGCTCGACATTCTCCTCGATCGGATCTGGCAGGCCGATCCCGACGCTTTGATGTGATTCAAAGCCGCGAGCGCCCCGTGATAGCCCGGATGTGGAATGGGTGGACCGATCCCGAGAACGCCGCGCGATACGAGCAACTTCTTCGAACCGAGATCTTCCCGGCGATCGCGGCGAAGGGGGTTTCGGGATATCGAGGGATTCAACTCCTGCGGCGTGCCCTCGATGGCGAGGTGGAGTTCACCACCATCATGTGGTTCGATTCCTGGGAGGCCGTTCGGGAGTTTGCCGGAGACGATTACCAGCGCGCCTTTGTTCCCGAGGCAGCCCGACAGCTCTTGGCCCGGTTCGATGAGCGCTCGCGCCACTTCGAAGTCGTGGCGTCGTTGACCTACTGAGTCGTTGGTCCTTCTCGGCGGGCTCGCTCGAGATGGCTGAGCGCGGCCTCCCGCCCCACCACGAACAAGAGCTCGTTGGCCGGCTCGGACACTGTGTCGCCGGTCAGGGCCACTCGGATCGGCTGCATCAGGTCGCCGAGTTTGGCGCCGTGTCGGTCGGCGACCGCCTTGATCGTGTCCAAGAGCCGGTCCGCGTCCCACTCGGCCTCGCCGAGGGAGCCGATCGCCTCGACGACCAGGCCGAGGTTGGCTCGATAACTGGCGCCCATTTTGGCGATGAGCGCCTGACCCCTGGCTTCGAGCGGCGCGCGAGCGGGGTCGAGCCGGACGGCGGCCCGCTCGGCCATTTGCCGGAGGGTCCTGGACCGGCTCTTCACGGCGTCGATGATGGGGCCAAGTGGCCGGGCTCCCGGATCGAACTCCAGGGCCTCGAAGTGACGGCGGATCTCGGGTTCGAGGCGATCGGCCGACTGAGCGGAGATGTATTGGCCGTTCATCCACTCGAGCTTGGTGCGATCGAAGATCGCCGCCTTCTTCTGGATCGCCTCGAGCGAAAACGAGGTGACCATCTCGGCTTCCGTCATGATTTCCCGATCGTCACCGGGCGACCAGCCGAGAAGGGCCAGGAAGTTGCGCATCGCGGCCGGCAGGATGCCTTCTCCCTGATAATCTCCGACGGCAGTGGCGCCGTGGCGTTTCGACAGTTTCTTGCCGTCGGGGCCTAGAATCATCGGGACGTGACCGAAGATGGGTAGGGGAGCGCCCAGCGCCCGATACAAGGCGATCTGTTTGGGGGTGTTCGAGATATGGTCGTCGCCGCGAATGACGTGGGTGATCGCCATCGCGATGTCGTCGGAAACGACGGCCAGATTGTAGATCGGAGTCTTGTCGCTCCGAAGAATGACGAGATCGTCGAGGTCATTTCCGTGAAAGCTGATCCGGCCGTGGATCGCGTCGTCCCAGGCGATCTCCTCGGCCGGCATCAGGAACCGGATCGCGAAGGGAACGCCGGCCTCGAGTCGGCCGGCGATCTCCGCGTCGGGTAGCCGTTGGCAGCGCCGGTCGTATTTGTAAGTCTCGGCGCCGCCGGGCGCGTTCTTCCTCTGGTCGGCGAGTTCTTCCTTGGTGCAGAAACAACGATAGCCCTTGGACTCCGCCAGCACCCGTTCGGCGTCCCGACGATGTCGGGCGCCCTCGGCCCCTTGAAACAGCGGGCCCTCGTCCCAATCGACGCCGAGCCACCGCAAGCCATCAAGAATCACTTGGGTGTGCGCCTCGCTGCTTCTCGCTTGATCGGTATCTTCGATTCGGAGGATGAACGTGCCGCCGGTGTTCTTGGCGTAGAGCCAGTTGAACAGCGCGGTTCGCGCTCCTCCGACGTGGAGGAACCCGGTTGGCGAGGGCGCGAATCGAACCCGAGGCGTCATTGTGCGAGCGGGAATGGGCAATAGGGACGAGCGAGGGAACAGTTCACCGGGAAAGGTCGGCGGCGGAGGGCAACTACCTGGGGTTTCCCATTGCCTCTGCTACTGCCAATGCCCCAATCCTGATTGCCTGTCTCCAACGGAGTGGGAGGGATTCGAACCCTCGATAGGAGATTTCGCCCCTATAACGGTTTAGCAAACCGCCGCCTTCAGCCACTCGGCCACCACTCCTGAGGGGTCGGAAATTGGTCTGGGGATGAGGGTTACGCAACCCTGCGCCGGGCATCGCTCGGCGTCGAGCGGAGTTGCTCGATGAGCGCGTTGCAGGCGAGCACCGCGAGCACGATGCAGATGCCGGGATAGAGCGCGAGCCACGGGGCCGCGAGGAGGGCCGGTTGGGCGCCGGTCAACATGTTGCCCCAACTGGCCTGCGGGGGCTGGATCCCGAGTCCGAGGAATGAGAGTGCGGACTCGGTAAGCACTGCTTGCGAAACGCCAACGCCCGCGGCGGCCGCCAACGTCGGCCGGAGGTGGGGAACGATGTGACGGAGGAGGACCCGCCGTGGCGGGGCACCCAACGCCCGGGCGGCGGCGACGAACTCCCGCTCCCGGAGGCTCAGCGCCTCGGCTCGAACCAACCTCGCGATTCCCACCCACGCGGTGGCGCCGATCGCCAGGATCAGGGTCACGATCGAGCCGCCGAAGAGGGTCACGATCACCAGCAGAACGAAGAACGAGGGCACCGCCATGGCGGCATCGAGGAGCCGGCCGGCGGCCGCGTCGAGCCACCGCCGCCCGGTGGCGGCGAGTCCCCCGATCGCGACGCCGGCGACCAAGGCGACCAACGCAGTGGCCATGCCGACCAGCAACGTCACTCGGCCGCCCACCATCAAGCGGGCGAGGACATCGCGGCCGGTCTCGTCGGTGCCAAGGGGATGGCGGGGCGAGTTCGACGCGAGGATGTTGGCGAGATCGATCTCGTTGGGATCGGTCGGATGGACCATGGGTCCCAGGAATGTGAAGGCGGCGATCACAATGAGGCCGAGGGCCGCCCCGATCGCAGGCCGTCTCATGCCCGGATCCGGACCCGGGGGTCGGCCCAGGCGTACAGCAGATCGAGCAGCAGGTTGGCGAGCACCACCGCGACCGCGACGACGACGGCGATCGCCATCACCAGGGGGTAGTCGCGCCCGAGCGCGGCTTCGACGCTGAGACGGCCCATTCCGGGCCACCCGAAGACCGACTCCGTCACGGCCGCCCCCCCGACCATGGTGGGAACTTGGAGGCCTAACGCCGTGAGGAGGGGCAGGAGCGCGTTGCGAACCACGTGCCGACGCCACAGGCGTCTTGGGGGGACTCCGCGGGCTTCGGCGGGGCGAAGGTGGCTGGCTCCCATCGCCGCCCCGACGCCCGACCGAATGAAGCGGATCAACTCGGCGCCGATCGGCGCTGCCAGCACGGCCGCCGGCAGAATCAAGTGCCGGAGCCGATCGATCCAGGAGCCGTCACCGGGAGTCACGGCGCCCCCGGCCGGCAGGAGCCGCCACTGGGCGGCAAACACCAGGATCGCGACGATCCCGAACCAGAACGTCGGGATCGCGAGCGACGTGAAGCTCACCACCGAGACCATCCGGTCGACGGGGCCGCCGGGGTGGCGGCCGACGTGAACCCCGATCGGGAGCGCCAGAGCGATCCCCAGCATCAGCGCGACCGCCACGAGGAGCAGGGTATTGGGTAGTCTCGCCAGCACCGTGTCGACGGTCGGGGTCTGATAGAGGAAACTTCGCCCCATTTCCCCGCGGAGCAGGTTGGCGTGCCACCGAAGGTATTGCCGAGCCAGCGGTTGGTCGAGGCCGAGTTGCCGCTCGATAGCTTGGCGTTCCACCGCGGTGAGTTTGGGGTCGGCGAGGACGGCCGGGCCCCCCGGCGCGGCATGGAGGAGCAGGAACGTCGCCGTGGTCACCAGCCAGAGCACCAGCGCGCCATGGAGGGCCCGGCGGGCGAGGATGGCCAACACGCCTAACGTGCCGTCACGGAGAACCGCTCACTATGCCGCAACGCATCGCGCACTCCGAGGCGGGGCACTCCGTCGAGGCGCCGGCGGCGCACCTGAATTTCGCGGGGATAGTAGAGCACCAAGACCGGCGGATCGACCGCTTCGAGCGCCTGATAGGCGAGGTAGGCGCTCCGCCGGGCCTGGCGGTCGAGGGTGGCTCGCCCGGCAATCAAGAGGCTGTCGACAGCCGGGTTCTGGTAGAGCACGTCGTTGTTGGCTTGGCGGGAGCCGTAATACGAGTACTGGTCGGGGTCGAGCGGAGTATTCCACCAGATGAGGTAGGCCTCATACCGATGGGGCTGGACGAAATCCCGCACCAACGACGCGAACTCCATGGTCCGAATCGCAAAGTCGATCCCAATCCGCCGAAAATCCTGCTGGATCGCCACGGCCGTCTGCTCTCGCGTTGGGTTCCCTTTGTCCACCAGCAGGGTGATCCGGAACGGCTCCCCGGCGGCGTCCCGAAGGGCACCCTCGGGATCGCGCCGCCATCCCTCCTGGGCCAGAATCGCCAGCGCCGTGGCCGTGTCATAGGGGATCCGGGGCAGGGTATCGGCGTAGTAATCGCGGAGCGCGATCGGAATGGTGCCTTGAGGATAGTCACCGTAGCCACGGAGGACGCCCTCGATGAGGGCCTGTCGATTCACGGCCAATGTCAGCGCCCGCCGGACCGCCGCCGGGCGGAACCGGGCAAGGCTTTGATTGAACCCGACGAAATAGTGCTGCGGGACGCTGACCTGGGTGACCTCGAGTGCCGGGTCGTCCTCGAGGCCTCGCAGGTTGGCGGGCTCGAGCGTCACCAGATCGAGCTCCCCGGCCCTCAATTGAGCGACCTGGGTCGTGACATCGGGAACGATCTTGAACACGATCCGCGCCAGCGCCGGCGGGCCGCGATAATACCGCGGGTTGGCGGCCAGCACCAGAAAGCTCCCCGCAACGGACTCGGCCATTTGAAATGGCCCCGTCCCGACCGGCCGTTGGCGGTTGAAGCTCACCTGCTCCCTGATCGGTCCGGAGAAAGCGTGGGCGGGAATGATCCCGGCGTTGTGCCCGAGCAACGTCAGGAACGGTGCAAAGGGCGTCCGGAGCCGGAACCTCACGGTGAGCGAGTCGACCGCCTCGACTGTCTCGATGACCGAGAAGTCCGACCACAGGAGGGTGCCCGAGGATGGGTCGAGGATTTGCCGAAAGGTGAACGTCACGTCCGCCGATGTAAACGGGCGGCCATCGTGCCAGACGACGTTGGGACGGAGCCGGAAGAGGTATTCCCGCCCGTCTTCGGAGACCTGGTAGTCGGTGGCCAGGTCGGGCTCCACTGCGATCGAGTCAGTCGGTCGGACCAACCCGGGGAACAACACCTTGTTGACGAGGATCGACCCGAGGTCGGGCGCCAGCACCGGGTTCATGATCGGGTCGTTGATCAGCGCCATCCGAAGGCCGGATGCCGGCCCGGAGTCACCCCGGCAGGCGAGGAGGCCAAAGGCCATGATGCCGGCGAGTCGCCCCTTCATCCCGTCACGCCGGTAACCTCGGCGGTGGCGTCCCGGAGGGTGGCCACTAGCCGGTTCTGCCCGCGGGTCAGGTGGGTCCGAACGAACCCGAGTCGCTCGGGAGGACACCCGGGGATCTCCAAGGCCGGTGCCAGATCCGGCAGCGGCGGAATCTGTTCGGCCTGGTCGTGAAAGAACGCCGGTCCGGTAGTGAAGTTGATCGGCACCAGTCGGCGAGCGAGCCGGCGAAGGGCGCCGTTCACCCGTCGGACCTCGGCATCGGTCACCGACCGATCGTGGAGCCCGGCCGCCAACGCGTTGAGTCGCTCGACCGCCCTGGCGAGGCCGGCGACCGCCTCTCGAGTGGGCCCGAACGAGAAAACGCCGCCCGCCGCCCGTTGATAGCGCTCGAGAGTGGCTCGGAACTCGGCCAACGTCGCGGCAAAATCGAAGGGGGCGATCGTCGCGTTGGCGGCGCCCATCACGGTCGCCAGGTAGATCTTCATGTCCGTCAGCAGGATCGAGGGGTCGGCAATCTCCATCGTGTCGTCCTCGGTGTGCCAGGCGATGTTGCCGCCGCACCCGCCAACCGCATAATACCCCTTGGTCGCCCGGTCTTCCGGCGCCATCGTCGACAGCAACATGAAAAGGCTCGAAATGCCGATGTTGTTGAACGAGTAGTCCCCGGCCTGGAACGGGCGCTCGCCCCGGGCGTCCTTCCCGGCGATCGTCTTGATCACCGATTTCGCGAAGTCTTCGGCCTCCGACATCCAGGCCACGTCGAGGTACTCGGTGGCCCACCGGCAGCCGGGAGAATCGCAGTTGACCTGCGCGATGCAGGACTGGTAGAGCTCCTGGGCATAGTGATCCGCGAACCAGGTGCTCCCGGCATACCTCCCGGTCGAATGCCCGGGCCACCAGGCGATCCAGACCGACCGTCGCAGCTCCCGCCGATGGTGCCAGAGCACCCGGGCGACTTCGACCATCGTGGCGTCGCCGACGGCATTGTCGCCGACGCCGACGTCCCACGAGTCGTAGTGGCCGTGAAGCAGCGCAAACGCTTCGGGTTCGTCGGTCCCCGGGATCTGCACCAATGGAATCGGGGATCGGAACCAGCCCTCTTCGACCTCGGCGACGATGGTGGCGACTTCGCCGCGCCTCGCCGCTGCGATCAGGGCCTGGCCATCCTGGTTGTTGACCGCGACCACCGGAATTCCGGGCTTGCGGGGTAGATCAGTGAGGTCGGGAACCCCCCAAATTGTCGTGCAGATCCCCCAGTGGGCATTCCGACCCGGGTTGACCGCGATCACCCCGAGCGCACCCGCTGCCTCGTAATGGGCAACCATGCCCGGCATCCCATAACCCTCGGTGACCACGACCCGGCCTCTTGCCAGTCGATCGGCCTCGCTCGGTTGGGGGCGCTGAAACACTTCCTCGAGGTCGGGGTCGTGGGTGTTCGGGAGGTACGCGAGCGGGGCGACGAGCCCGGTAGTCGCCCGGCTCATTGCCATCGGCTTGGCGCGAAACCGTCGCTGTCCGAGGAGGACCGCGCCCGATCCAGGGAGGCTGAGAAAAAGCTCGGGCTCGTGCACCGTCACGGGGAGGCCGAAGGATTCCAGCCGCGCGACGATCTCGGCCGCAGCGATGTCGACATCCCGCGGATGCTCCCGCTTGAGGGTCGAAAAGCGCTCAATGAGGGGCCAGACATTTTCGGTGGCGACTGAGGTCAGGATTCGGCCGATTTCGGGGGGAATCACGGGAATCTCCGCCGGCGGGTGAGAATACGGGGGCGGCCTAATCTAGAGCGCGGTTCAGGTCTGTCCAGAAAGGGAGAAAGTCACGGAATCCCAGCTACACCTCGATTCCCACAATGTTCGGTTCTCGACACCGTGGACCGAGTAGATGAGGTTGTATATGGCGTTTTAAGACGTTTGACTATGTGCGCTTACTGCCGTGCAACGAAATGTTGATAATTAGCATTGTCGGTAATCTCGACTTGTAAACATCGGTGGGCAACGGCGCTGCACTTCGTACGCGGCCGGCTGGGGTCGTGCCGACTACCCACAACAAGTGTGGTCGACTCGCGGCAACTGGGGCTAGTGGTCGGCGCTGGCGGCCCAGCTTTCCCAGGTTAGCTGGCACCGGTCGATGAAGAATTCCGAAGGATGCCCTTCGCGGTCCAGGAGGTGGTGCAAGATCTCGTGTCGAACCACCATCTCATGGCCAACGTAGCGTCCGGCGATCACGATGCGGGCGACGTTCCCGGACTTCTCCCACATCCCAACTTTGGGGCCCTCTGGCGTCGAGAACGTCTCGGCGTTCGGTACGACAAACCATTGAAGCGACTGGAATTGGCCCTTGAGGTGGCTGCACGACTCTGTCTTGCCGAACCAGGCCTGATATTCCGGGCGGGCCTCCATTGGGACCGCCCCGACGGGGAGGGTGGTCTCCGACGGCCCAAACGAGGAGCAGCCACCAATGACGAGCACGGCCAGAGCGAGGGCTCGAACCCGGTGGTCAGAATTGGGACGTTTGTGGCTCCGACGCGACAAGTTATGCACAGGCCACCTGTCAGGAATTTCGACTGTTGAAGAAGCGAACTGTGTGCCATCTTGCGGACGTATTCCGGTGGCCAACCTGGATCTTCCTAACGGATTTCGGAGCCCAACGATGCCTTCCCGACGTCATTTCCTGGGTTCACTAGCCGGAACCGGTGCTGGGGCCGCCGGGCTCGCCGCCGGCTGGTCTCCCGACCTTCCTCACGTTGCCGACCCTCAGCCGGAACCTCTTCCGCCCGCGATCGCCGCGCTGACCTCGATGCGCGGTCAGATGGTCGCGATTGCGGCCCCGGAACGCACCGGGCGGCTCGAACGGGCCCGCCGGCTCATGTCGGAAGTCGGGACCGATGCGATCGTGCTGACGGGCGGAACGACGCTCCGCTACTTCACGGCCATCGAATGGGGCTTGAGCGAGCGGCTGTTGGCGGTGGTGGTGCCGGCCGTGGGGGAGGCGATCATCGTGTGTCCGGCATTCGAGCGCGATCGAGCGATGGAGCAGGCGGCGGCCGGCCCGCTCGGCACGGCGACCGAGATGATGACTTGGGAGGAGCACGACGATCCGTACGCTCTGCTGGCGGCGGGACTCAAGGCCCGCGGCATCGCCGCCGGAACGATCGGCTTCGAGGAAACGGTCCGGTTCGTCTTCAGCGATGGGATCAGCCGGGCGCTTCCGGCGGCCAAGCTGATCGGCGCCACCGCGATCACGGCGGGGTGTCGGATGACCAAATCGCCCGCCGAGCTGGCCCTCATGCGGCTGGCGTCGCAGGTGACCCTCAAAGCGTATGAAGCGGCGTACCGGTCGCTGAAGGACGGGATGACCCAGACCGTTTTCGGGGGTCTGGTCCGCTCCGCCCACGATCGGCTCGGGTTCGCCGGAGGTGCGGGAGTCCAGGTGGGCGCGTACTCGGCTCTACCCCATGGGTCGGCGACCCCCCAGGTCGTCCGCGAGGGCAGCATCCTGCTGATCGATGGTGGGTGTAGCGTCGGCGGGTACGCGTCCGACATCAGCCGAACGTTCGTGTTAGGCAAGCCGACCGACAAGATGCGGCGGATATTCGATATCGAACTCAAGGCCCAGACGGCTGCGCTCAAAGTCGCTCGGCCCGGGCTCCCGTGCGGTGCCGTCGACGCGGCGGCCCGCAAGGTCATCGAGGATGCGGGGTATGGCCCCGGCTACCGGTACTTTACCCACCGGGTTGGGCACGGGATGGGGATGGACGGTCACGAGTGGCCCTACCTGGTCATGAACAATCCGCTCCCGCTGGCCCCGGGGATGACTTTCAGCGACGAGCCCGGGGTATATCTGGCGGGAGAGTTCGGGGTGCGACTGGAGGACGACATGGTGATCACGGAGAATGGGGCCGAGCTGTTCACCCCGCAGAGCCCGTCACTCGAGGCGCCGTTCGCCGCCTCCTGAGGGGGTGGGTTCCCGCTAACGAGTGGTAGGGACCCGAATCGCCAGCCGCGCCTCGAGTGCCCGGATCCGGGCCGGACAGCCAACGATGTGGTCATTGACGAGACCCATCGCTTGCATGAACGCATAGGCGGTCGTCGGGCCGATGAACGTCCAACCGCGCTTCTTGAGATCTTTCGCCAACGCCACCGATTCGGGGCTCGTGCTCATGGTCAGGAGCGCCGCCCAGGTGATCCGCTTGGGCCGGGACGCGAGCGTCGGTTCGTAGCGCCAAAAGTAGCCGGCCAGCGAGCCGAACTCGTCGGTCAAGGCGACCGCCCCTCGGGCGTTGTTGATCGTCGATTCGATCTTGCCCCGATGACGGACGATCCCGGCGTCGCCAAGGAGGCGGGTGACGTCGCGGGCCGAGAACCGGGCGACCTTGGCGAAATCGAACTGGGCGAAGGCGGCCCGGAAGTGGTCGCGCTTGTTGAGAATCGTGAGCCAACTGAGGCCCGATTGAAATCCCTCGAGGCAGATCTTCTCGAACAGTCGGCGGTCGTCCACCACCGGCCAGCCCCACTCGTTGTCGTGATAGTCGGCGTACCGGGGCGGGTGAGCGCCCCACCGGCATCGGATCGTGCCGTCGTCCCCTCTGAGGAGTCCGTCGCGGGGCCGGGCCATCGTCCCGTTTAGAGCAGCATGCCCGCGATTGCGGCCGACAGGAAGTTCGCCAGGGTTCCCGCCAGCATCGCCCGAAACCCGAGCCGGGCCAGGTCGCTCTTCCGGGTCGGCGCGAGTGCGCCGATGCCGCTGATCTGAATCCCGACCGAGCCGATGTTGGCGAACCCCGCCAGGGCGAACGACGCGATGACGAACGAGCGGGGGTCGAGGGTTTCCTTCAGGGGCCCGAGTTGCGAGTACGCGATGAATTCATTGAGCACCGCCCGGGTGCCCAGGAGACCGCCGACGACTCCGCTATCCTGCCAGGACACCCCGAGCGACCAGGCGATCGGCCGCCCGATCCAGCCGAGGATGGTCTGGAGGTTCTCGGGGAACCACGGCAACCAGCCATGGACCGCGCCCATCCCGCCATTGACGAGGGCCACCAATGCCAGAAACGCCACCAGCGCGGCGATGACGTTGAGCATCAAGTGGAGACCCTCGGTGGTCCCCCGGGCCGCCGCCTCGACTACGTTGATGTCGGTCTTGGGGAGGTCGAGCTTGACGGATCCGAAGGTCTCCGGGGTCTCGGTCTCGGGTTCGAACAGCTTGGCCATCATGATGGTGCCCGGGGCCGTCATGATCACGGCGGTCAGCAGGTGGCGCGCCTCGACGCCGAACGCGAGGTAGGCGGCCATGATCGATCCGGAGACATGGGCCATGCCGGAGACCATCACCGTCATCAGCTCCGATCGAGTGAGCCGTGGCAAGAAGGGCCGGATGGTCAGTGGCGCCTCGGTTTGTCCCATGAAGATCGAGGCTCCGACGTTGAGGCTTTCGGCCCCGCTCGCCCCCATCACCCGGCTCATTACCGCGGCAAACCCCCGGACTACGATCTGCATGACGCCGAGGTGGTACATGATGGCGAAGAGCGCCGAGACGAAAATGATGGCCGGGAGGATTTGAAACGCGAAAATCAGCCCGACGCTCGAATTGGCCTTGCCGAGCTCCCCGAACACCAGCTCCGAGCCGGCATACGAGTAGTGGAGGATCTTGGTCACCAGCGCGCCCAGCCTGCGGAACAGCTCTTGGCCGAAGGGGACTCGGAGAACGAAGATCGCGAAGAGGAGCTGCAGCCCCAGCCCCCAGGCGACGATCCGCCAGCGAATCGCCCGCCGGTTACTCGACATCAGGTAGCCGAGCCCGACGATGAACGCGATCCCCAGGAGCCCGGTGAACCGGGTCGTGAAGGGGATGGAGGCCTCTGCGATGGGGACCGCTGGCACGGTGACGGCGGAGTCCTGCGCCGGAAGAACCTGGCTGGCCAACGCGCCGATCCCGCGGCCGGCTGCGCCCGGCAGTGACCACGAGGCGATCGCGCCGACCGCGAGCAGGGCCACCGCCACGGCCCAACGCCCCACACGCAGGTTCTTCATCGGTAGCTCCATTCCAAGTTTGGGCGGTCCTACGCCCCGAGGCCATACCAGAACCGGGCGATCAGGAGCACGGTGATTATCACCGCGACCGTCAGCGGGGTGCCGAGCCGAGCGTAGTCGACGAACCGGTAGCCCCCTGGTCCATAGACCATCGTGTTGGTTTGATAGCCAATCGGCGTCAGAAACGAGGCCGACGCGGTGACGGCGACCACGATGCCGAAGAGCCGCGGATCGGCGCCCACCTGCTCCGCGGTCGAAAACGCGATTGGGAAGAGGAGGGCCGCGGCCGCGTTGTTGGTGATCAGTTCGGTGGCGACCAACGTCGCGAGCATGACCCCAAGCAGGGCGCCGAGGGGCCCGAGCACGCTGGAGGCTCCCGTCAGGCCCCCGGCGACGGCGTCGGCGAGACCCGATTTCTCCATCGCCGCCCCCAGTCCAAACGAGGCCCCAATCATCAGGATCACTTCGAGGTCGATCGCCCGTCTCGCCTCCCCGGCCGTGAGGACGCCGAAGGCGACCAAGGCGATCACCCCGCCCAACGATGCCTCGAGCATCGGGAGGAGCCCGAGACCGGCCACCAAGACGACCATTGTGAGTACGGCGGCAACGAACCAGGCTTTCTTGGTGATCGAGGGCGGAGAGCCGCCGAGCGGCGCCACCAGCAGGAAGTCGCCCCGGTCGCGCCAGCGATCGCGAAATCCCGGATCGCCGAGCACGAGCAGCGTGTCGCCGACTTTCAGCCGGACGGCACCGAGCTTGGCGTTGACACGCTGACCGGCGCGATGAATCGCCACCACCGCCGCTTGATACCGATCTCGAAAGGTCGCCTCTTTGAGCGTCTGGCCGACCAACGGAGAGCTGGCCCCGACGACCGCCTCGAAAAAGCGGTGGCGCGCCGTGTCGAAAGGAGCCAAGTGCGATTGCTCGGCCGAGACGAGACCCCGAATCGTCGTGACGTCGAACACCTGGTCGACCCGGCCGACGAAGCAGAGCCGATCGTCGGCTCTGAGGAGCGTCTCGGCCGAGACCGGCGCGATCGGTTGGCCGTGGCGCTCGATCTCGATCAGGTAGACGCCCTGGAGGCTCCGCAACCGGGCCGCTTCCACGGTCACCCCGTCGAGGGGGCCGCCGATCTCGACCCGCATCTGAAAAGTGAATTCGCGGGAGGTCTCGTTTTCCAGATCCGCGCGGGCTGCCGACCGATCCGGCAGGAGCCACCGGACGGTCGCCGCCATGACCGCGAGGCCCACGATTGCCACCGGGAGCCCGATCGGGGTGATTTCGAACATCCCCATTGGACGTCCGGTGCGAGCGTCGAGCATCCCCGACACGACCAGGTTGGTCGAGGTACCGATCAGGGTGATGACCCCGCCGAGAATGGCGGCGAATGACAACGGCATCAGGAAGCGGGAGGGCGATCGGCCGGTCCGCTGGGCCCAGTCGCTCACTGACGGAATCAACATCGCTACCAGCGGCGTGTTGTTGAGGAACGCGGAGGCGGCCGCCGTGGGAGCCGTGAGTCGCCAGAGGGCTCCCCGACCGCCTCCCAACAGCCACCCGAGAACCGGTTGCATCAGGCCGGTCACCTCGACCGCTCGCGCCAGGATGTAGAGGGCGGCGACCGTAATCGGAGCCGAATTGGCGAATCCACTGAACGCCTCGGCCGGGGTTAGGACCCGGGCGAACAGGAGCGTGATGACGGCACCCAGCAGGGTGTTGGCTGGGGAGAAGGTTTCCCGGATCAACAGGGCGAGGGCAACGAGCGCCACCGCGAGCGTAAACCATCCCTGCCAGGTCATCGCTGGGGCACCAGGATTCGCGGTTCGGAAGACATCGGGTTCTCCAGTTAGCGGCCGAGTGCGCCTAACCATGGAGCGATGACCAGGGAGACGACGGCCATCACCTTGATCGAAATACTGATCGCCGGGCCCGAGGTGTCCTTGAACGGATCGCCAACCGTGTCGCCGACCACCGCGGCCTTGTGCGCCTCGGACCCCTTGCCCCCGTGGAGTCCTTTCTCAATGTACTTCTTGGCGTTGTCCCAGGCTCCGCCGGCGTTGGCCATCATGAGGGCCAGGAGCGCCCCAGATACCATCGATCCGGCGAGCATCCCACCGAGGGCCTCCGTGCCAAGGAAGTACCCGACGGCGACCGGGCTCAGCACTGCGATCAACCCGGGAGCCACCATCTCCCGAAGGGCGGCGGTGGTGGCAATGTCGACGCAATGCGCGGTCTCGGGCTCCGCCGTTCCCTCCAAGAGGCCCTTGATCTCCCGGAACTGCCGCCGAACCTCGGCGACCACCTTCTCGGCCGCATGGCCAACGGCGGTCATCGTTCGGGCCCCGATCCACACCGGGATCACCCCTCCGATCAAGAGCCCTATGACGACGTCCCGGCCGAGCAAGTTGAGCTCGAGGGGGTGGCCCAGGGCCCGCCCCACGGCAGTGGCGTACGCGGCGAACAGCGCCACTGCCGTGAGGACCGCCGACGCGATCGCGAAGCCCTTGCCGATCGCGGCCGTGGTGTTCCCGAGGGCGTCGAGGCCGTCGGTAATCGATCGGACCTCCTCCCCCAGTCCACCCATTTGGGCGATGCCGCCGGCGTTGTCGGCGATCGGCCCGTAGGCGTCGACCGTCATGATGACGCCGGTGGTGGCCAACATTCCGACCGCGGCCAACGCGATGCCGAACAGTCCCCCTTGCTGGTTGGCGATGAAGATGACGGCGCAGATGACCAGCGCGGGCCCGAACACCGACTCCATCCCGACCGCGAACCCGGTGATCACGTTGGTCGAGGGTCCTGTCGTGGAGGCGCTGGCGATGCGATGGACCGGCCGCGATGAGGTGTAGAACTCGGTGAGGAGCCCGACCGCCACCCCGCCGACCGTCCCCGCGATGATCGCCCAATACAAGCCAGCGCCGCTGCCCTTGCCGCCGACATCCAGCGTCCAGACCAACCCCAGCGCCAGGGCCAGGAAGACCGCGGCGCCGATCGCCTGTACCAAGCGAAGGGCGGTGGCCGCCGAGCCCCGAGCCAGCCACCGCATCGAGAGCAGCGCCACCAACGAGGCGGCCAGCCCGGCGACGATCAGGGCAAAGGGCAACAGCGTCGCATTGGCCCGGGCCGCGCCGACCAGGCCGACGCCGGTGGCCCCCAAGACGGCCGCGGAGACGGTGGCATCGACGTAGCTCTCGAAAATGTCGGCGCCCATTCCCGCGACGTCACCAACGTTGTCACCGACGTTGTCGGCGATGACCGCAGGGTTGCGCGGGTCATCCTCCGGAATCCCCGCTTCGACCTTGCCAACCAGATCGGCCCCGACGTCGGCGGCCTTGGTGAAAATCCCGCCGCCGACCCGCGCGAACAGCGCGATCGTGGAGGCTCCCATGGCGAACCCGGCGATGACTTCCGCGAAAAGCTCGAATTGGGCGTCGGTGGTGCTCGCGGGTTGGCCGAGCTCGAGGAGGAAGTTCACCATCAGCCCGATCCCGAGCAGCCCGAGCGAGGCGACCGCGAGTCCCATCACGGCGCCGCCCCCGAACGCCACCCGGAGGGCGCTCGCCGCTCCCTCCCTCCGCGCTGCTTCGGTAGTACGGACGTTGGCCTTGGTGGCGGCCCGCATGCCGACGAACCCGGCGACCAGGGAGCAGACACCGCCGAGGATGAACGTGACCCCCACCCGCCATCCGACGGCGAGCGTCAGGAGCCCCGCGACCACCAGAAGCACTGGGACGAGGACCGTGTACTGGCGGCGAAGGAACGCCATGGCGCCCTGTTCGATCCGGCCGGCGATGAGTGGCAATAGGCCGGTACCGGGTGAGCGGCGTTGGACGGTCCCGAAGGCCACCATAGCGGCCACCAGTCCGAGTGCTCCGGCGATCGGTGCGGCTCGGCCGAGCGATAAAACCATTCCAGCTGCTGTCAGAGACTGCTCCGAGGTGGGCGCCGGCTCCGGGGCCGGCGCATGCATTGACTCCGAGAACTGCGACGTGGTTTGTGGTGCGACAGATCCCGCACGGCGTGGGTGAGATTCGAACTCACGGTACCCTTGTGAGGTACGCCGGTTTTCAAGACCGGTGCATTCAACCGCTCTGCCACCACGCCCAACGTTATTTCCGAACCGGCTCCCGAGGACGCAGGCTTCGCGCCACCGCCATTGCGATCGAGTCCGCCCGCGCCGCCAGGGCCGTGTCGCCCCGTTGGCGGAACGTCTCGGCGACGCCGGAGTAAATCACAGCGTAGAGGTCGAGGATCGACCGCGACGGCTCATCGACCCACCCCCGAGGGCGATCCCGAGCGGCGCTCGCCCATCGATACTCCTGGTACAACAGGGCTTTGGTCCGCTCCACGTCCATGAAGCCCATCCCGGCGCTTTGAATGATCGGTCCGCCGACCGTGACCTTGCTGGGATACAGTTTTCGGACGAAGCCTTGCGACACCAAATACTCGCTCAGCCCGAGAGTGGCATCTGGAAATCCGCCGGCACTCCAGGCGAAGTAGATCGGCCGTTTCCCGAGGTTGTCCCGGATCAGGAAGATCGTGGCGAGATCTTTCCGATCGAGATAGCTGGCACTGAAACGAAGAACCAGGTCGCCGAACGGCACCGGGTTGGTCGGGGCTCGAGCGAACTCGGGGAGGCTGTCGAGTTCCGACTCGGTCAAGCTCAGCAGGGGTGTCGTCGGTCGGACCCAGCGACGGCGGGCGGGGGCCGAGTCCCCTAACGGCATGCCGGCCGAGTCGGGGCCGGGCCGCCAGAGTTCCACCGACCTGCTCGGGTCGAACTCCGGCACGACCCGGCGCCGGAGCTGCTTCAGGTGCCATTCGGTGTTCATCAACGACATGTTGGCGATCGTCACGTCGGGGCGAATGCCTTCGACCTCCTGCGCGTACCAGAGTGGGAAGGTGTCGTTGTCGCCGGCGGTGACGAGGATCGAATAGGGCTCCACCGATTCGAGAAGATCTCGGGCGAAATCCCGGGCCGCGAACTCGTGATCGCGGCTCGCAGTGACTCGGTTGCCAAAGAGCGGGATCAGGGCAACGAGCCCGACCGGAAGGGCCGCCGCCCAGGCGCGGGTTTCCCCGAGCTGGGGCTTGAACGCCTCGGCGATCGCCGTCATCAGGGTTCCCAATCCGGCGGCCACCAGGGTGCCGAAGAAGGCGAAGCTGCAGACGAAGAAATAGTCCCGTTCCCGGACCTCCCGCATCTCGGACGTGATGTCGGTCCGTTCCGGGTAGATCGAGTACCCGTAGCGGAAATTGAGGTAGAGGATCAGGGCGAGGGTCAGGGTGAGAAACATCGCGCCAGCGGCGATCCCGGCGCGCCGATCCTTGCGAATCAATTGAGCCAACCCGACCAGCCCGAGCACCGTGAACAGGCCGGTCGCCACCTGGGCCAGGCGGCCCCAGTCGCGGGCGAACTGCCACGAGAAGTACTGCCAGTAGTTTGCGAGTTGGGCCGCGACGAGCGACGCCGACCGAGGGGTTCCGTCGACGGGGCTCGTAAAGACGGACGGCTTGCCGTATTGTACTCGATTCAGCACGTCCATCAGCGCCTGGCTGAAGAAGCCAATCGGCTCGCCTTCGTTGATGGCCGGGAATTGCGCCGCCCGAATCGGTAGAAACAGGTAGTTCGGCGTCAGTCCGATGACGACCGCGATCAGAATCCCCGCCAGGATCGCGGGCCGTGTCAGCACCCGCCAATCGGTCCACAGGACGTAGACCACCACGGCCGGGGCCGCGAGCACTCCCATCATGTGATTGGTGGAACTGAGCGCCGACAGGTAGGCGATCAGGATGAGCCAGCGGTCGCGATGCGGACCGGGTTCGTCGTCACCCCAATGGACCGCCAGCCAGGTGACTAGCGCCATCGAGAACATCGACACCGTGTAGACCTTCTCGTTGACGGTCGACTGGTTCCATACCGTCCAAACCGTGGCCCCCACCAGGACTCCGGCGAAGGCCGCCACCTGCCGCGGCCCGCGAGCCGGCACGATCGCTCGGAGCCAGCGCTCGCTCACCAGGAACCAGCAGCCGGCGCCGGCCGCGCTGGTCACCGCCGCGAAGAGATTGATCCGCTCGGCGTAGGACGCCGCGACCGGCAGGAGCCCGAACACGTGAGCCATCAAGACGAACAACGGATTCCCCGGCGGATGGGGAATGCCCAGGACCTTGGCCGCAGCGATGTATTCCGAGGTATCCCAAAAGGCCGTCGTCGGGGCCAACGTGGCGAAATAGATCAGGAAGACCACCAGGGCGGTGCCGGTGGCCAGGAGGTACGGTGGGCGTTCGGTTGGACGCATCTAGTGGCGGAACATCCGGCTGCCGGTGAGGACCATGGCGATGCCCAATCGATTCGCCGCCGCGATGACCTCGGCGTCCCGGAGCGAGCCGCCCGGCTGGATGATCGCCGCGATTCCGGCTTGGGCGGCTTCCTCCACGCCATCGGGGAACGGGAAGAAGCCGTCGGACGCGAGCACCGCTCCCTGGATTGGGTGACCTTGCTGCTTTGCCTTGTGGATGGCGAGGAAGACGGCGTCGACCCGGCTCATTTGCCCGGCGCCGATCCCCAGCGCTTGCTCGTTCTTGGCGACCAGGATGCCGTTCGATTTCACCTGAGCGACCCCGGCCCAGGCAAACCGCAGCTCGTTGAGCTCCTCGGTGGTCGGTTTCCGACTAGTGGGGACCGTCCACTGGTTTTCGCTCGTGTCGAACGTGAAGCGGTCCTGGACCAAGAACCCGCCCCGGACCCGTTTCCAGTCGAGCGCGGCCGGGGGTACTCCGATCGGCAACTCCACCACCCGGAGATTCTTCTTTTCGGTGAAGATCGCCAAGGCGTCGTCATGGACCGAGGGCGCCACGATGACCTCGACGAACAGATCGCGCAGCGATTCCGCGACGCTCCGATCGATCACCGTGTTGGAGGCGATCACCCCACCGAACGCCGACAACGGGTCGGTCGCGCGGGCTTTCTCGAGGGCCTCGAGCGCGGTCCGCCCGAGCGCGAGTCCGCAGGGCGTCGTGTGTTTGACGATGCAGCAAGCGGGGCGGTTCTTCCACCCCGCGACGGCCGCGGTGGCGGCGTCGATGTCGAGGAGATTGTTGAAGGAAAGCTCCTTCCCCTGGCGCTGTTTCAGATCCCGAATCCCCCGAGGTTCCTCGGAAGCGTACAGCGCCGCTCGTTGATTGGGGTTCTCGCCGTAGCGGAGCTCCATCAAACGTTCGACAGACAGGTTGAGTCGGGGCGGGAGGTCGGCGTCGCGGACGGTGAGGTAGCCGGCAATCGCCGTGTCGTAATCCGAGGTGTGGGAAAACACTTTGGCGGCGTATTCGCGCCGCTCCGCCCCGTCGATCTCCCCCTGCTGGAGTCGCTCGAGCACTCCGGGATAATCCGTGGGGTCGACGACCGGCAGCACGAACTGATGGTTCTTGGCCGCGGCTCGCAACATCGAAGGACCGCCGACGTCGATGTTTTCGATGGCGTCTTCGAAGGTCACGTCGGGCGTCGCGATGGTGGACTGGAAAGGATACAGGTTGACCGCGACCAGCGTGAACGCCTTGATCCCGTGCTGTGTCAAGGCTGCCCGGTGCTGGTCGATGTCCGGTCGGGCGAGCAAACCCGCGTGGATCTTGGGGTGGAGAGTCTTGACCCGCCCGTCGAGGATTTCGGGGAACCCCGTCACCTCCTCGACCAACGTGACCGGGAGGCCGGCTTTCTTCAGGGCAGCGGCGGTGCCACCCGTCGAAACGAGCTCGAAGCCCAGCGCAACCAAGCCTCGTCCGAACTCGACGATCCCGCGCTTGTCGCTGACGGAGATGAGGGCCCGCTTCATGGACTGCCTAGGGGTTGAGGATGAAGGGCACCGCTCGTCCCGCGCCCGCCGCGGCTTGGACCGCGGCCGGCAAGAGACGATGCTCGATGGCGAGCACCCGGCTCGCCAGGGTCTCCGGCGTGTCGTCCGCCAGGACGGGAACCCGGGCTCGGCCGAGAATCTCGCCCTCGTCGTACTGCTCGGTTACCAGGTGCACCGTCGCTCCCGTCTCTCGATCACCGTGGGCGAGTACCGCCCGATGCACGTTGAGCCCATACATCCCGGGGCCACCATACCTCGGGAGCAATGCGGGGTGGATGTTGATGATCCGTCCCGCGTAAGCGCGAACAACCTCCGCCGGGACCTTTTTCAAAAACCCGGCGAGTACCAGGAGCTCGATCGACGCCGACCGCAACAGGGCGAGCCACGCCGCCGCGTCCGCCGCGTCCACCAGTATGCCCGTCGCAATGCCGTGGCTGTTGGCGTAATCCACCGCTCCGCTGTCTCGCCGATTGCTGATCACCAACGCCACTTCGGCCGGGCTTCCCGGCGGCAGGGCCTCGACCAGAGCCCTCAGATTGCTCCCCCGACCGGAGACCGCGACGGCGACCCGCATCGACATGGCCCGCCAATATAAGCGGAGACGAGTCGGGTTGGGCCCCGGTACGCGGCGGTGCGGGCAGGCCCGAAGGTCGCCGGTGGGGCCGCCTAACGAGCCACCGCGCGACGAGCCGCCTCGGCGAGGTCCGCCACCCGGTGCCATGTCCCGCCGGCCGCCATCTCGGCGGACCCGATCAGGTATCCCTCTCCCCCGAGTGCCGCCGCCGGCTCGACGTCCCGAGGCTGGTCGCCGATCCAGACCGATTCGGCCAGCGCGAGCCCCCCGAGGAGGGCCGCCTCGCGGTACAGCTGGAGGCCGGGTTTTCGGCACTCGCAGGGACCGGTGAAATCGGGATGGTGGGGACACACGAAAGTGGCGTCGAGGCCGGTGCCTGCCTCCCGCAACAGCGCCTCGACGCGAGCGGCCACCGCTCGGTACTCCGACCACCGAATCCGGCCCCGGGCAATCCCCGACTGATTGGTGACCACCACGACCCGAAACGAGGCCGCCCGGAGCGCGGCGATCGCGGTGGCGGCGCCGGGCCGGAGCCGGACCTGGGCTGGGTCGCTGAGGTAGCCGACGTCGTCGATGATGGTGCCGTCCCGGTCGAGGAACGCGGCCCGGTGAAGGGTCACGGCAGCAATCGAGCGAGGGCGCGGCCGATCTCTGCGAAACGGTCGACCGGGACGGTCCGGGGATCGAGCACCACCCGCCCGCTTTCGATCCGGGCCACGATGCTGGGGTGGCCGAGCCGAAGCTCGAGCGCCAGCGCGTTGGGCCCGCGAGTGCCGGGATCCAGGGTCACGAGGGTGGTCGGAAGAGCCGCGTGCGGGAACGAACCGCCCCCGACCGCCGACCGCCCGGGCGTGAGCCGCGGGTCGAACTGGCCCGGCACGAGCGTCATCAACTGGGCCGCTCGAGCCGCGAGATCGGTCTCCGTCGCCGTGAGCATCGCCAGGACCGGAATGTCGCGACGGGCGGCCGCGGGGTCGTGATAGAGGCGGAGCGTCGCTTCGAGGGCGGCCAAGGTGAACTTGTCCGCTCGCATCGCTCTCGCGAAGGGGTTCTTGCGGAGTCGCCGGACCAGCTCCGCTCGCCCCACCAGGCAGCCTGCCTGGGGACCGCCGAGCAACTTGTCGCCGCTGAAAATCACCAGATCGGCGCGGCGGGTCGCCTCGGTGACGGTGGGCTCCCCCTCGAGGCCGGGCCTCCCCAAGTCGGTCAGGAGTCCGCTGCCAATGTCGTATACGAGGGGGAGTCCGCGAGCCCGGGCGAGCTTCGCCAACTCGGTCAGGTCGGGAGACGTGACGAATCCCTCCATGGCGAAATTCGATCGGTGCACCAGCAGGATCGCGCCGGTCTGACCCGAGCACCCGGCCTCATAGTCCGCGAGGTGAGTCCGATTGGTCGTCCCAACTTCCCGCAAGGAGGCGCCGCTCTTCTCGAGAATGTCGGGAATCCGAAACGAGCCGCCGATCTCGATCAGCTCGCCCCGGGAGATGATGACCTCGCGGCCGCGGGCAAGCTCGTTGAGAGCCAGAACCAACCCGCCGGCCGCGTTGTTGACCACCAAGCCGGCCTCGGCGCCCGCGAGTTCCGCCAGGAGGGAGGCACAATGGTCGAGTCGGCTGCCCCGGGTTCCCGTCGCCACGTCGAGCTCGAGGTTCGAGTACCCCGCGGCGATCGTCGCGATCGCCTCCAGCGCCGCCAACGGCAGCGGGGCCCGTCCGAGGTTGGTGTGGAGGATCACCCCGGTGGCGTTTATCACCGGGAACAGCGACGGGGCACTCCGGGCCGCGACTCGGGCGGCGATCTCGGGCTCCCAATCGTGGGGCGGCGGGTCGATCGACTGACGGGCTCCCTCGAGGGCGTCCCGAATGGCGGCCACCACCACGTTGCGGGGATGCCCGTCGAGCAGGGTGACCACGCCGGGCAACCGCAGGACCTGGTCGACCGAGGGAAGCCGCCGCCGGGGATCGCTCATGGAGGGGTGCGTCGGGCGGCCGAATCCGCCCGAGCCCTGGTGGTGTCGGGCGGCTTCGGCACCGGCACCTCGAAGCCGAGAAGCATCCGTCCTGGAACCCGGCTCACGTTCTCGACGCCGGCGAACTGAACGACGTACCGGGTGCCCGCGACCAGCGGTGCTCGCAATCGGATCACCAGTCGGTCGTAGAGCGCCGGTTTGGTGGTGAGGGGCGCCTCGGGGGCGGCCACCGGCGGGGTGGGGCGACCGCGACGGGCCCCCGGCGCGAGCTGGACCTGTCGAACCCGGCGAATGGAGTCGGCTCGGGCGACGGAGTCGGCCCGCGCGACGGAATCGGCCCGGACCCTGGCGAGGGCACTGTCCGCCTTGGCGGAGTCGGCCGCGGTTCGGGGCGCCCGGACGTACACCGAATCGTAGGCTTCTTTGGTGAGCACCGCCTCGACGCCGAGATCGAGCGAGTCGGGGAGTCGGCGGACCCGGACCGAATCGGGGGCGATTCGTTGGAAGGGGTTCAACTGTTGGTTGAACTGGGCGCCGACGGAAAGCGAGTCGTTAGCCGCGACCGCCTGGAGCCGGGCCGCGACGGTATCGTGTTTGAACGCCCAGACCTCGCCAACCTGTTCTTGGCCCGCCGCCACAGTGACGGTGTCGAATGATTCCCGGGGGTCATGGCGATTGTTCCGATTCTGATCGACAGCGCCGGTGACCAAGTAGCTGCCATCGGGGACCGGACCGAACCGAAACCGCCCGGTCGAGTCGGCCATGGTACGATAGCGAAGGCTGTCCGGCAGCAGGGTCGCCTCGACCAGGCCGCGGGCCTCGGGCCGCCGCGTGGTCCAGTCGATCACCCGGCCCTCGAGGAACCGGGTCGGGACCGGGGCGCCGGTGGTGAACGTGATGATCCCGCCGGCGGGGCTCCGATTGCTGCGCAGGTCGACGATGCCGGGAAGCAGCTCGACGCGATAGACTCGGTTGGGCCGCCAGCCCTCCTTGGGACGGACCACGATCCGGTTTCGCTTCCAGCTGACCGATGGGACGTTGGTGGTGGGCGAGAGAACGATCAGCTTCTCCAGGTCGCCGCTGCCTAACCCGAAGTTCGGGGATCCCCCCTCGCTGACGATTTCGTTGAACCGGAACTCGGCCGCGTCCTTGAAGTTGGGGTACACCGCGGTCGACTCGGGGTAGGTGCCGAGCAATTGCGGCGGCACCGCGTCCTGGGGGCCACCCGGGGGCTCGCCCATTCGAGCGCACGCCACGAGGAGGAGAAGCAACGCCCCGGAGCCAAGTCGGCTCACGGGCCGCACCCGAGCCGGTCCCGTTTGCCGGCTAGCACCGCAATTTGCTCGCGCCAGGCGCTCAACTTGTCCCGTTCCCGCTGCACCACGTCGGCGGGAGCGCGGCTCACGAACTGCTCGTTGCCGAGCTTCTTTTCCTGCCCGGCGATCGCTTGAAGGAGGCGGTCGGACTCGGCGGTCAGACGGCGACATTCTTTCTCGGTGTCGATCAGATCGCCTAACGGGATCGTCAGACTGGTCCCGTCACTGAGCACGGCCCCCGCGGTTGGGGCCCCATTGTCCCGCTCGTCCGCCGCCACGGTCAAGTCCGTCAGCTTGGCCATCCGCTGCATGGTGACCGCCAACTGACGGATCGCCGCCTGAGTGGCGGGCCCAGGGCCACTGACCGCCGCCCGGATCGTTTGCCCTGGGGGGACGTCGTACTCGGCGCGAATCGACCGAATCGCGGTGATGATCTCCTGACCGGCGGCGAACTCGACCACGGCCCGGGGATCGTCGGCTCGGGAATCAGGTACCGGCCACGGGGCGGTGACGATCGTCGCATCGGAACGGCGCCCCGGAAGCCGTTTCCAGAGGGTTTCGGTGATGAATGGCATCACCGGATGAAGGAGTCGGAGCGCGACGTCGAAGGTCTGGACCACGACCGCGCGGGCGACGTCGCTCCCAGGCTGTTCGCCGAACAGGCGCGGCTTGATCGCCTCCAGATACCAGTCGGCCAGGTCGTTCCACAGAAAACGGTAGGCCGCGGTGGCGGCTTCGTTGAGTCGGAGGCGCTCGTAGCCGGCGGTTGCCTCCCGAACCGCGGCGTCGCAGCGGGCGATGATCCACCGGTCGGCGAGCGACAGCTCCTTCCGGTGGACGACGTCCCGGCCGTCGCCAGCAAGAGGGCGGACCGCCCCCTCGAGGTTCGACAGGATGAACCGGCCGACGTTCCACAGCTTGTTGGCGAAGTTCCGGCCGCTGGCGAACGACGACTCCAGATCGGCGGGATCGAGAATCACATCGGTGCCCACCGCGAGGCCGCCGACGACGGTGAATCGGAGTGCGTCGGCTCCGTAGCGGTCGACGACCTCCAGCGGATCGATCCCGTTCCCGAGCGACTTCGACATCTTGCGATGTTGGGTATCGCGGACGGTGCCGTGGAGGTAGATGGTCGTGAAGGGAGGTCGCTCCATGAAGTGGAGGCCGGCCATGATCATTCGGGAGACCCAGAAGAAGAGGATCTCCGGGGCGGTAACCAGCGCGTGGCCGGGGTAGTATCGGGCGAGATCGGGCGTGGCGTCGGGCCACCCGAGCGAGCTGAACGGCACCAGCTGGGAGGAGAACCAAGTATCGAGGACATCCTCGTCCTGTCTCACGGCGCCGCCGCACCTGGGACACCGATCCAGATCGGTTCGACTCGCGCTCATGACGGCGCAGCCGGGCGCTTGGCAGTACCACACCGGAATTCGGTGGCCCCACCAAATCTGCCTGGAGATGCACCAATCCCGGATGTTCTCCATCCACTGGTCGTATTCGGCGCCGCGCCGCTCCGGGATGAAGGTGAGCGTCCCGTCGCGATGGGCCGCCAGCGCGGCCTCGGCAAGGGGCGCCATCTTCACGAACCACTGATCGCTCAGTCGAGGCTCGACGACCGTGCCGCACCGATAGCAATGCCCGATGGCGTGCTGGTGAGGCAACACCGCCTCGAGGAGGCCGGCTGCCTCGAGTTCGCGAACCACCTGCCGACGCGCCGCGCCTCGATCGAGGCCTCGAAACCGCTCCGGCGCCTCGGCCGACATCGTGGCGTCCGGATTCATCACCTCGATCGAGGGAAGCTGGTGTCGCCGGGCGATCTCGAAGTCGAGCGGGTCGTGCGCCGGGGTCAGCTTGACGGCCCCGGTCCCGAACTCCCGGTCGACCGCCTCGTCGGCGACGATTGGGATGAGCCGATCGGTCAGCGGGAGCCGGACTCGGCGGCCGACCATCGGGGCGTAGCGCTCGTCACCGGGGTGAACGGCCACCCCCGTGTCCCCTAACATCGTTTCGGGGCGGGTGGTGGCGACGACGATCGATCCGGTCCCGTCGTCGAGCGGATACCGCAGCCGCCACAGCGAGCCGGCGACGTCTTCCTTTTCCGACTCTTCGTTGGAGAGGGCGGTCAGGCAGCGGGGGCACCAATTGATGATGTATTTGCCACGGTAGATCAGGCCTGATTCGAACCAGCGGACGAAGACCTCCCGGACCGCCCGCGACAACGGTTCGCTGAAGGTGTAGTAGGTCCGGTCCCAATCGGCGCTGACCCCCAGACTCCGCAGCTGCTCGAGGATGATCGCGCCCGTGGATTCGACGTGCTCCTTGACTCGCTGCTCGAAGGCCGGTCGCCCGACGTCGAATCGGGACTTCCCCTCCGCGGCGAGGACCTTCTCGATCACGTTTTGAGTGGCGATCCCCGCGTGATCGGTCCCCGGCACCCAGAGACAATCTCGGCCCCGCATCCGTTCGAACCGGACCATGACGTCCTGGACACTGTTGTTGAGCCCGTGACCCATGTGGAGGTGGGCGGTCACGTTCGGCGGGGGCATCATGATCACGTAGGGTTCCCCGGTGCCGCGAGGCCGGAACAGGCCCAGTTGGCGCCACCACTCATACAGGGGTCCCTCGACCGCCTTGGGGTCGTATTGCGGCGGGAGCGGCTCGGTCATGCGGTTTCGGGCTCCTCGGTGGACGGGGGAGTGCCGGTGACGTCGTCCTCTCCCCACACCAGCAGCCGGTCGACCAGGGGGCGGGCCGGGCCCGCGATTCGCCGGGCCGTCGCGATGGACCGGGCCCGGGCCGACCGCGAGGCGACCCAGCCGTGGAGCTCGAGACCGTTGCGGCCCACGGCAATCAGCTCGAGCGACTGACTGTCGGTGCCGAGCAGCGGCGCCAACGCGGTTTGCACCTCGATCGTTAGGGCCTGAGCCGTCGGCCGGTCGGGGGACTTCGCCCGCCAGCGTTCGACGGCCCGCCGAACCCGACGGAGACCGGTGCCCGAATACAACTCGCCGAGGAGGAATCCGGCGGCGAGTCCGACTCCCAAGCCGATCAGAATGGTTGGAGCCAGGCCCGATCCGGCGCCTCGTATGCGTCGATACCGCATGCGGTTAACTTAATATGTTCCGACACCTTCTCGAAGCGATCGAATGGCGCCAACCAAAGACGATCCGGTTTCCCAGCCGACTATCTCGCTGGCAATCATCGGTCTGACGCTGCTGCTCGGGCTCGGCCTTTATTTTTGGCTGGCGCCCCGGACTCCCGTCGTGGCGACCCCGATCGAGTCGGAGGTGGCGCCGTGACCGGAGTGCGCGTGACCCTCCCCGACGGGAGCGTTCGGGAATTGTCCGAGGGCGCCACCGGGGCTGACCTGGCCCGCCAGATCGGGCCCGGACTGGCCAAGGCCGCGCTCGCCATTCGAATCGATGGCCAGATTCGTGACCTCAGCCGGCCGATCGAAAGCGATGCCACGGTGTCGATCCTCACCGATCGCGACCCGAACGCCTTGGAGGTTCTCCGCCACTCGGCCGCCCATGTCCTTGCCACCGCCGTTCGGACCCTGTTCCCAACGGCGGGCATCGGCTTTGGACCCTCGATCGACGATGGCTTTTACTACGATTTCGAGGTTCCTCGCCCATTTACGCCCGAAGATCTCGAACGCATCGAAGCGGTCATGCGGGAGGTCGCCACGGCCGACTATCCGTTCGAGAGGGAGGTCGTCGATCGAGCCGAGGCCAACCGGCGCTTCGCGGATGATCCCCTCAAGCTCGAGCGGATTTCCGAGCTTGGCGAGGACGAGACCATCACGATCTACACCGATGGGCCGTTCGTCGACCTCTGTCGGGGCCCCCACGTCCCCGCGACGGGCCGGCTCAAGCATTTCAAGCTGCTCTCGACCGCCGGGGCCTATTGGCGGGGCGACGAACGCCGGCAGATGCTGCAACGGATCTACGGGACCGCCTGGTTCAAGAAGGAAGACCTCGACGGCTACATCCATCGGCTGGAGGAGGCCCGGAAACGGGACCATCGCCGGGTCGGCAAGGAACTCGATCTGTTCATGTTCCACCCGTTTGCGCCGGGTGCCGCGTTCTGGACCGATCGTGGAACAACGATGATCAACGCTTTGAACGACTACCTCCGGGAACTGCAACGCGACGGGTACCACGAGGTCAAGACGCCGCTCCTGTACAACAAGGGTCTCTGGGAGATTTCGGGGCATTGGGGGAAATACAAGGAGAATATGTTCCTGGTGCTCGACAACGAGACCGGGGAACACGACTTCGGCTTGAAGCCGATGAACTGCCCGTCGCACTACCTTCTGTACCAGGCGAAGAAACACTCCTATCGGGAGCTGCCCCTTCGCTACAACACCTATGACGTGCTCCATCGCAACGAGGTGTCAGGGGCGCTGTCGGGCCTAACGCGGGTCCGGCAGTTTCAGCAAGACGACTGCCACGTCTTTCTGATGGAGAGTCAGATTGCCGAAGAGGTCCAACGGCTCACCCGGTTCATCCTCGGGTATTACGAGACGTTCGGGCTGAAGGCGGCCCTCATATACGCCACCCGACCGGAAACCCGGATTGGCGCCGACGCGATGTGGGATCGGGCGGAGGCGGGGCTCAGGGCCGCGCTCGACGCCACCGGGTATCCCTACACGGTGATGCCAGGTGACGGGGCGTTCTACGGTCCCAAGATCGACTTCCACGTCGAAGACTCGATTGGGAGGACCTGGCAGTTAGGCACGATTCAACTCGACTATGCGGCGCCGGAGCGGTTCGAGTTGAGCTACGTCGGCGAGGACAACGCCGCCCATCGGCCGGTGGTGATCCACCGGGCGGTGAGCGGCTCCTTCGAGCGATTCATGGGGATTCTGATCGAGCATTTCGCGGGGGCCTTCCCGGTCTGGCTGGCGCCGGAGCAGGTCCGGGTGCTGCCGATCTCGGATCACCAGCGGGAGGTCGCCGAGCGGATCACCACGGGCCTTCGGGACGGGGGCATTCGGGCGGTGCTCGACGCCGGAAACGAGACCTTGAGCTATCGGATTCGCAACGGCGAAGTCATGAAGGTTCCTTACCTGGCGGTGATCGGGCAGCGCGAGGCGAGCAGCGGATCGGTGGCGGTGCGAACCCGGGGGGCGGGAAACAAGCAAGACGTCATGCCGGTACCCGAGTTCACGACCAGGGTCCTCGAGGAAATCCGGACTCGCGCCCGAGTGCCTGCGTAAGCCGAGGGGCCTTCAGTTCTACTATGTTTCGGACTCGACTCCAACAGCCTGGAAGTCTCCAATGTCAGATCATACAACCCCCGTCATTCTGGCCGCCTGCCGAACCCCCATCGGCAAGTATCTGGGCGGTCTCGCCACGTTCACAGCGCCTCAGTTGGGCGCCCTGGTCATCAAGGAAGCCGTCACGCGGGCCGGGATCGCCGCGGCCGCGGTCGATGAAGTCATCATGGGCCACGTGCTCCAAGGCGGAACCGGTCAGGCGCCGGCGCGTCAGGCGATGATCTTCGCCGGTCTCGACGGCGTGATCCCGGCGGTTACCATCAACAAAGTGTGCGGCTCCGGGCTCAAGGCGGTGATGTTGGCGGCCCAATCGATTCGGGCCGGCGACAACCAATGCGTCGTGGCGGGCGGGATGGAGTCGATGTCGAACGCTCCCCACTACCTCCACGGCATTCGGACCGGCATCAAGATCGGCAATCAGAACGTGCTCGATGGGATGATTCACGACGGTCTCTGGGACGTCTACGGCAACGTCCACATGGGGAATCTTGCCGAATACACCGCGAAGAAAGCCGGAGTGACTCGAGCCGAGCAGGACGAGTTTGCCTTCCACAGCCAGCGGAAGGCGTCGGCCGCGATTGAGAACTGTCGGTTCTCGAAGGAGATCGTTCCGGTCGAGATCGTCGCCAAGACGGGGTCGACCAAGTTCGAGAAGGACGAAGGGCCCCGGAGCGACACGACCCTCGAGGGACTCGCCAAGCTCCGGCCCTCGTTCCAGAAAGACGGGACCGTCACCGCCGGCAATGCCTCGACCCTCAACGACGGCGCGAGCGCCCTGATCGTGGCCTCGCTGGCGTTCGCGAAGGCGCATGGTCTGGCCCCCATGGCCACGATCACCGGCTACGCCACCGGCGGCGGCGAACCAAAGGATCTCTTCTTCGCCCCGATCTTCGCGGTCCAGAACCTGATGAAGAAGTCGGGCACCTCGATCGCTGATTATGGACTGATCGAGGCCAATGAAGCGTTCGCATCGCAGTGCCTCGCGGATGGTCGGGGACTCGGTTGGGATGGCGATCGCGTCAACGTCAACGGGGGGGCGATCGCCCTCGGCCATCCGATCGGGGCCAGCGGAGGTCGGGTACTGACGACCCTCCTGTATGCGATGCGGGAGAGGAAGGTCGCGACCGGACTCGCCACCCTCTGTCTCGGCGGCGGCAACGCCGTCGCCCTCTCGGTCGAAGCGGTCTGATCTTGTCGGTGCCGGCGGCGGGCTCCGCGCGGCACCGGGTCGCTGCCGTCGCTTGGGCGCTGGCGTTTGTGGTCGTCGGCTACTTCGCGGTCACCAACACGGTCACCGTGCTGTTTGGTTTCCTGGCGTCCCGCGCGTCCTGGTTGGCCGATGGACCGGTGGGTCCGTCCCTGATCCAGGCCGCCGTCGGGGTCGGGGTCTTTTGGCCCCTGAGTTGGCTGATCGGGCGCCGCCGGCTCAAGCTGACGCCTGACCAGTTGGGGTGGGCCCCGAGCCGAGTCGGCGTTCAAGGCTTCGGCAAGGGTTTCATCGTGGCGATCGCCATTGGCGCCGTCGCCGTGATCGCCGGTCTTCCGGCGAATTCGACTTGGGTGTTCGACGGTGGCACCCTCGCCGAGTACTTCGGTCGACTCCTGACGTTGGCCCTGGTTCTCCTCCCGGCGGCGCTGTTCGAAGAGCTGGCGTTTCGCGGTGTCCTGGTGGCAGGGCTGATCCAAGGGCTCGGCCGGGTGTCGGGGGTGGGCGTTGGGGCGGTTCTGTTCGCGCTGGCTCATCGCAATAATCCCGGGGTCACTCCCCTGGCACTGGGCAACATCGCCCTTGCCGGCATCTTTCTGGGGGCTACGTTCCTTGCGCGTGGAGGTCTGTGGACCGCCACCGGTGCCCACCTCGGATGGAACCTGGCGTTGGCGGGATCGGGAGCGGCGGTCAGTGGCCTCCCGTTCGAGATTCCGTGGGTTGATTTCATTCCCGGCGAGCCCAGTTGGCTCACCGGAGGACTGTTTGGGCCGGAAGGTGGGCTCCTCGCAACCGGGGCGTTGGTCCTCGGTACGGTGGTGGTCGTTCGCTGGCCTGAGTTTCGGGAGGCACGATGAAGCAAGCGGCGGTGATCGGCGCGGGTACCATGGGCAACGGGATCGCCCACGTCTTCGCCCAGTTCGGCTGGAGCGTGACGCTGATCGATATCTCGGCCCAAGCGCTCGAGAAAGCTCGGCAAACGATTCAGTCCAACCTCGATCGTCAGGCGAAGAAAGGGACGATCCCGACCGACGCCCCGCCGGCGATCCTGGGGCGGATTCAGACCGCCACCTCGCTCGAGGCTGCCGCCGCCGCCAACTTCGTGGTTGAGGCCGCAACCGAGAACCCGCCCCTCAAGTTCTCGTTGTTCGAAACCCTCGACCGGGTATGTGCTCGCGACGTCATTCTGGCGTCGAATACCAGCTCGATTTCCATCACCGAGATCGCGGCCCGGACCAAACGTCCCGAAAGCGTGATCGGGATGCATTTCATGAATCCGGTCCCGCTGATGCAGCTTATCGAAGTGATTCGGGGCCAGGCCACCAGTGACGCCACCACCACTACGGTCATCGAGATGGCGAAGGCCCTCGGCAAGACGCCGGTCGAGGTCCAGGATTATCCCGGCTTCGTCGCGAACCGGATCCTGCTGCCGATGATCAATGAAGCGATCTATGCCGTCATGGAGGGGGTGGCGACGGTTGAGTCGGTCGACACGGTCATGAAGCTCGGCATGTCACATCCCATCGGGCCGCTGGCCCTCGCCGATTTCATCGGGCTCGATGTTTGCCTCGCCATTCTCGAGGTCATGCACAAGGGGCTCGGCGATCCGAAGTACCGAGCCTGCCCGCTGCTGCGGCGGATGGTGGCCGCCGGCCACCTGGGCCGAAAATCGGGGCAGGGGTTTTATAAGTACTAGACGGGTAAGACGGGTAAGACGGGTAAGACGGATAGGACGGATAGGACGGATAGGACGGGTAAGACGGGTAAGACGGGTAAGACGGATAGGACGGATAGGAGATGGCTGAGAGAATCCCGATCGGCGCGGATCACGCCGGCTTTGCGCTCAAGGAGCGACTGGTGCGAGAGCTCAGAACTCTCGGATTCGAGCCCGTCGATGTGGGTACCCACTCGACTGATTCGACCGACTATCCCGACTTCGCCCATCCCGTTGCCGAGCAAGTATCGCGCGGGCAGGCGAGCCGGGGCGTGCTCCTCTGCGGTACCGGGCTCGGGATGGCTTATGCGGCCAATCGTCATCATGGGGTTCGGGCAGCGGTCGTGGGCAACACGGAGTTGGCAAAGCTGGCGCGCGAGCACAACGATGCCAACGTCCTCGTCCTTCCGTCGCGATTCGTGAGCGAGGAGGAGGGCGTGGCCATTCTCAAGACCTGGCTGACGACGTCGTTCGCTGGCGGGCGCCACGAACGACGGGTCGCGAAGATCGAGACGGAGACCGAATGATCGACGATCACGCGGCGCCGCTCCGCACGGTCGACCCGATCGTGGCCCACTTGGTCGATCGAGAGCTCCAGCGGCAACGGAGCGGTCTCGAGTTGATCGCGAGCGAGAATTTCGCGTCGCGAGCGGTGATCGACGCGATGGGAACGCCGCTCACCAACAAGTACTCCGAGGGCTACCCCAAGAGACGCTACTACGGTGGCAACGAGGTGGTCGACGAAATCGAGCAGCTCGCCATCGACCGTGCCCGCCAGCTCTTCGAGGCCGACCACGCGAACGTGCAGCCGCACGCCGGAGCCCAAGCGAATTTCGCCGCGTTCATGGCCGTGGCAGCGCCGGGCAGCACGATTCTCGCCATGTCGTTGCCGCACGGCGGGCACTTGTCCCACGGTCACGCGGTCAATCACAGCGGCACCATCTGGCGGGCGGTCCACTACGGCGTCGATGCCGACACCGGCCGGATCGACATGGACCAAGTCCGCCAATTGGCCCGCCGGGAACGACCGACCCTGATCGTCTGCGGCGGTTCTGCGTATTCGCGGATCATCGACTTCCCTGGTTTTCGCTCCGTCGCGGATGAGGTTGGCGCTACCCTTTTGGTCGACATGGCCCACTTCGCCGGGCTGGTCGCTGGTGGGGTCCACCCCTCGCCGGTGCCCCACGCGCAGATCGTCACCTCCACGACGCACAAGACGCTGCGGGGCCCGCGCGGGGGCCTGATCCTCTCGACCGGGGCGCTGGCCAAGGCCATCGACAAGTCGGTGTTTCCGGGAACCCAGGGCGGCCCTCTCGAGCACGTGATCGCGGCCAAGGCGGTCGCGTTCGGCGAGGCCCTCAGGCCAAGCTTCAAGGGCTACGCCCGGCAAGTGGTGGCCAACGCCAAGCGGCTCGCGGAGGAACTCATCGGCCGCGGATTTCGAATCATCTCCGGCGGCACCGACACCCACGTCATGCTGGTCGATGTTCGGTCGCGCGATCTCACCGGCAAGCGGGCCGAGGAAATCCTCGGGCAGGCGGCGATGACCGTGAATCGCAACACCATTCCAAACGATCCGGCCTCTCCCTTCGTGACGAGCGGCGTCCGCCTTGGGACCGCCGCGCTCACGACGCGCGGGATGGCCGAATCGGAGATGGCCGCCATCGCCGGTTGGATCGACGGAGCCCTGACTCGGGCCGACGACGACAACCTGGCTCGCATTCGCCGGCAGGTAGCGGAACTGGCTGCTGGGTTTCCGCTGTATCAGTCGGCTCGGCGAAAGAGGGTCGCGGCGTGATCGAGCTTCGACTGGCCGCCGACCTGCTCGCCAAGATCCGAGCCTCCGAGAGCCACTATCACGAGCTCGGGTACCTGTTCGTCCTCGAAAGCATCGAGTTTCTCCAAACCCGGTTGCCGGCCCGCCGCCACGTGAGCGGGCCCGAACTCGCCCACGCCTGCCGCGAGTACGCGCTGTCGCAGTACGGGCTGATGTCTCGCCAGGTCCTCGATCACTGGGGGATTCGCCAAACCGATGACATCGGCCGAATCGTGTTCACGCTGGTCGAGGTGGGGCTCCTGACGACACAGCCAACCGATAGCGAAGACGACTTTCGTGGGGTGTATGATTTCGATCGGGTGTTTTCCACGGGATACCGTTGGTCGGGCGCGCTGAGCGACTACGGCCAGGGATGAGATCGGGGGCGCGATGAACGACCGAAACGAGTGGCCGGCCTGTCGAAAATGCGGCGGGGGGGTCCTGATCCCGCTCTCGGATTACGGCCGCGATGGCGCGCCGATCACCTACAAGGCCTGGGTTTGCACCAATCCGGAGTGCGGGTTCAACCTTCGGATCGATAACGGCGAGATCTCGTTCGGGCGAGTGATCGGCCAGAGTCTCAAGTAGCCGCGCGGGTCTTCACCGCTCGCCCCATCGATGCTCCCGATCCCGGTTCTCACCCCCGCCCAGTCTGCCCGTTGGGACCAGGAAGCCGCTCATCGGGGCATTCCCCTTCACACCCTGATGGAGTCGGCCGGCCGAGGGATCGCGAGCCTCCTCACCGCCCGGTTTCCGAAAGCCGTTCGGCGGGGGACGCTGGTGGCCGCGGGGCCCGGTAACAACGGAGGCGACGGCTGGGTGGTCGCCCGGACGCTCCAGGCGCTGGGACTGCCGGTTTGGGTGACCTCACCTAACGGCCCGCGATCGGAGCTGTGCGGTCGCATGGCCGATTTGGCCCGCGGTGCCGGGGTGCGCGAGGTCGATCCGAACGGTCCGTGGCCCGACGTTGGCCTCATTCTCGATGCGATCCTCGGGACGGGAGCTGCCGGCCCGCTCCGGCCGTCGGTGGCCGAGTTGGTCACCCGGATCGGCGAGTTCCGCGGTCCCTTGGTCGCCGTCGATGGCCCAACCGGCCTCGATCTCGCCACCGGCGTTAGCCACGATGGCGTGCGGGCCGACCTGACGATCACCTTCGGCGGCTATCGGCGCGGCCATCTCTTGGCCCGGGACGAAGTCGGCGACCTCTGCGTCATCGACATCGGGCTCGGACCGCCGAGTCCCGACTGGCCGACGCTGTTCGAGACCCACCTCGCCGCTCGGGCCATCGCCCCGCTGCCGGCCTCGAGCCACAAGGGCGGCCGTGGACGAGTGGTGGTGATCGGCGGAAGCTCGGGGATGGCCGGCGCCGCCCGCCTGGCCGCCCGAGGGGCGTTCGCCGCCGGTGCGGGCCTGGTGCACGTCATCGCGCCGGAGGCGACCGCCGCCATCCTCGCGGCCGCGGAACCCGACGTGCAAGTCGCCGTGTCGAGCTTCGACCGGTTGAGCGAGGCCGCGACGGCCCTGGTGGCCCGGGCCGATGCCGTGGTGATCGGCCCCGGCTTGGGGCGGGCCCCCGGGCGAGCCGGGTTCGTGGCGGCGGTGGCCGCGGCGTGCCGGGCGCCGTTGATCATCGATGCCGACGGTCTCATTGCTTTTGCCGGGGCGGTCGACCAGTTGCGCGCCGTGGGCGAGGGTCGGGCCATGGTCTTGACGCCCCATGCGGGCGAGTTCCGCGCGCTGTTCCCTGCCGCCGCCGCCGATATCGCGGTTGATCCCTGGGGCGGAGCGGTGGCGGCGGCCGGGCTGGTGGCGAACACGGTTCTGCTGAAAGGCGTCCCCACGGTGGTCGCCATGGCGGGGCAGGGCCCCATCACGGTGGCGGCCGGCAACCCGGGCCTCGCCACCGGCGGGAGCGGCGACACCCTGAGCGGCTTGATTGGGGCGTTCCTGGGGCTCGGGATCGACACTTGCCAAGCCGCGGCCACCGCCGCCCAGGCGTTAGGCGACGCGGCCGACCTGGCCGCCCGGCGCTTCACCGCCCGAGCCGTCCGACCGATGGACGTCATCGCGGCGCTGCCCGATGTCTGGCGCCGGTGGGATCTCGAGAGCCGCGATCCACCGACGCCGATCGCGCCTGTTCGTCACGAGCTTCGGGCCCCGATCCGGGTCTGACCACCAGCGATGACCGCGACGCCACTCGGTCCGGGGCCGGAGTTCGACCGGATCCGCGCGATCGCCGGAGCGCTCGGCGATGCCGCCGGGGGGTTGGGCGACGACTGTGCGTTTCTGGATGATGGTTGGTGCGTCAGTATCGATGCCACGATCGAAGGGACTCATTTCAGGCGGGGATGGCTCGCCCCCGAGGAGATCGGTTGGCGAGCCGCGATGGCGGCGCTCTCCGACCTCGCCGCCGTCGGTGCCCGGCCCGAGGCGGCGTTGGTCGCGCTGGCAGCGCCGCCGGACGAACCGACGACCACCTTGAGCGCGGTGATGGCCGGCCTGGGCGCCGCGGTCACTGAGGTCGGGGCTCGCGTCGTGGGTGGCGATCTCAGTGCCGGACCGGTACTCGCGCTCACGGTCACCGTGTTAGGGCGGTCGGACCGGCCGATCCGCCGCCGAGGCGCCCGACCCGGCGACGAGCTCTGGGTCACCGGGGCCTTGGGGGGAGCGCGGGCTGCGTGGCGAGCCTGGGACAATGGGTCGTCGCCGACCGCCGCCGCCCGCGCCCGATTCGCCCGCCCGCTGGCCCGGATCCGAGAGGGTCAATGGCTGGCCGCCAACGGCGCGACCGCGATGATCGACGTGAGTGATGGATTGGCGGGCGACGCCGAGCATCTCGCCCGGGCCAGCGCGGTCGGCTTGGAGATCGATCTCGACCGGATCCCCATCGACCCCGCCGTTCTCTCGGACGACCGAGCCGTCGAGGCGGCGAAGGGGGGCGAGGATTACGAGCTTCTCGTCTCGGTCGCAATCCGAGCCCCCCAAGACCCGCCGCCCAGCGCCGCGGCTGGCACCCCGCTCACCCGAGTTGGGCGGGTCGTGTCAGGCGCCGGAGTTCGCTTCTTGCGCGGCGGCCTCGCCATCCCGTTGACGGGCTTCAGCCACTTTCGATGATCCGGGCGATCCGGTACCTCGTGGCGGTCGCCGCCTGCACCGTTTACTACGGCACCCGGGTGGTGGTGGCGGCGATCGCGGGCATCAAGCAGCGCCCTGGCGGGATCTACGATCGGCTCCAGCGGGGCTACGGCGTTCGGTTGCTCCGGATTACCCGGATCGACTTGGTCGTCGAGGGGCGCGAGCGGCTCGATCCCGCGAGGCCGGTCGTGTTCGTCTCCAATCACGAATCGTGGGTCGATATCTGGGTCGTCCTGGCGGGGCTGCCGGGCATTCGATTCGTCTTCAAGAAAGAGCTCTCCGCCGTGCCGTTTCTCGGGCAGGCCATCAACGCCATGGGCCACATTTCTATCGATCGCGGCAACCGAAGCTCGGCCTTCGCCTCCTACGATCGGGCCGCCGAGACGATCCGGGCCGGCGCGTCGGCGGTGGTTTTCGTGGAGGGCACCCGGAGTCGAGACGGCAAGCTGCTCCCGTTCAAAAAGGGCCCTTTCGTCCTGGCGATCGCGGCCCAGGCCCCGGTCGTGCCGGTCGTCTGTCTCGACACCTTCGAGAAACTGCCCAAGGGAAGCGTGTCGGCACGCCCCGGGACGGTGCGTTTGCGGATCGGCGATCCGATTCCGACCACCGGCCTCGACTATTCGGCCCGGGATCAGCTCGCGTCGCAAGCCCGTCAGGCGATGCTAGCAATGGGCGCGGAGGAATGATCCTGGTTGTCCCGTCCGGGCGCGACCGTCTATTCTTGTGGCGCATCCCACCCCGACCCTGACCACGAGATCAATGTCGACCATCATTGAAGTGCGGGCGCGCGAAATCATCGACAGCCGCGGCAACCCCACCGTCGAGGCTGAGGTGGTGCTCGCCAGCGGCGCTCGCGGTCAGGCCGCGGTGCCGAGCGGGGCATCGACCGGTGAACACGAGGCCGTCGAGCTGCGTGATGGCGACCCGAAGCGCTACCTCGGCAAAGGAGTGCTCGAGGCGGTCAAGAACGTCAACGAGATCATCGGGCCTCGGCTGGAGGGCTTGGAGGCGGCGGACCAGATCGCCGTCGACGCGGAAATGATGGAGACCGATGGCACGCCCAATAAAGGCAAGCTGGGAGCCAACGCGATCCTCTCGGTATCGCTGGCGGTGGCTCGGGCGGCTGCCGAAGAGACCGGGCTGCCGCTCTACCGTTACCTCGGCGGACCGATGGCAAGGGTCCTTCCGGTGCCGATGATGAACATCCTCAACGGGGGCGCCCACGCGAATAACAACGTCGATGCCCAGGAGTTCATGGTCTCGCCGATCGGCTCGGATAACTTCGCCGATGGACTCCGGATGGGGGTCGAGGTGTTCCACGCGCTGAAGAAAGTCCTGGCGTCGATGGGGCTCTCGACCGCGGTCGGCGACGAGGGTGGGTTCGCGCCGATGCTCCCGTCGAACGAGGCGGCCCTGGACGTGGTCATGGAGGCCATTCGGGCGGCCGGCTACGAGCCCGGCAAGGACCTGGCCATTTGCCTCGACGTCGCCGCCTCCGAGCTGTTCGACGCCGGTGAGTACGTGTTCAAGAAGGGTGACAAGAGTCGCCGGTCGGCCGCCCAGATCGTCGATCTCTATCAGTCGTGGGTGGATCGGTATCCGATCGTGTCGATCGAAGACGGCCTCGCCGAGGACGATTGGGAAGGGTGGGCGACGTTGACCGAGAAGCTCGGTGATCGGATTCAGCTGGTCGGCGACGACCTGTTCGTCACCAACGTCGATCGGCTCGGCCGCGGGATCGAGGAGGGCGTCGGCAACGCGGTGCTCATCAAAGTCAATCAGATCGGGACGCTGACGGAAACCCTCCAGTGCATCGAACTGGCCAAGTCGAGTTCCTACGGTGTCGTCATCTCCCACCGCTCCGGCGAGACCGAAGACACTTTCATCGCCGATCTGGCGGTGGCCACCGGGGCCGGCCAGATCAAGACTGGGAGCGCAAGTCGTACCGATCGAGTGGCGAAATACAATCAGCTGCTGCGGATCGGTGAAGAGCTCGGCGAGCTGGCCCATTACCCCGGTCGGGACCTCTACGCGTTATGACCGGTGGCCGCTGGCTTCTGGGCGGGGTGTTAGGCGTCGGGCTGCTCTTTGCGGCGCAGGGCGGCGAGTACAGCACCTTGGCCCTCCGGAAGCTCCGAGCCGACGAGCGAGCGGAGAGGGCCCGGATCGCGGAGTTGCGACGGGCGGTCGACTCGCTCACGCGGTACGCGAAGCTCGTCGAGACGGACCTCGAGACCCAAGAACGGATCGCCCGCGAGCAACACGGGATGCTCAAGCCCGGCGAGCACGCGTACATCCTGGAGCAGGCGTCGGAGCGGCAACCTTGACCGGTCTTGGGGGGGCCGGGTAGGATTGGCGCCCTTGGCAGGGTAGCTCAGCTGGTTAGAGCACGGCACTCATAATGCCGGGGTCGCGGGTTCGAGTCCCGCCCCTGCTATCCTCCCTCCCGGGTGAGGCGCCGCTAGCCCCTATCTCGCGTAACGGGTCCGATTGCTCGTGAACGGTTCGGCGAGGTTGGCGCTGCCCGGGAAGAATTGCACCTCGAGCGTCTCCCGGTCGACGAGCCGCACCATCAGCACCCCCCTCCACGGATCGGAACTGTTGTCCATGGCATCGAGTCGATACCCGATCGCCCCGCTGGCCGGGGTCACTAGGGCGAAGTCGATCGCGATTGGCTGCACGCCATAGAGGCCGCCGAGGGTCAGCCCCTCGCCGATCGACACCCGCTTTTCGACCGGGCGGCGAACGTCTGGAGCAAACGCGATCGCCCGCGACCACGCCGCCCCGCCAGTCACGCCAACCGGGACGTCATCCCGGAACCACACGCCGGCCAGCGTTCCGGCCACGTCGACCTCGAGGCTGCCATCTTTGTCCGGGCCCTCCCGATTTACGCGAGTGTAGATCTCGGTTCGGAGCGGCTCCGCGAAATACTTGAATGGAGAGTCGATGTGGCGGGTTTCCGGCCCGTAGCGCGCCGGTCGGGCGAAACCGCGACGCTCCACTCGTTGGTTGATGACGCCGACGTCCAAGGTGTTCGCGAGCCCCATGGTGACCCCGAGCTGTTCGCCCGCGGTGACGCGACGGCCGGCGGTGTACTTGGTCCGGTCGAGATCGAGGAGGATCAGATAGTAGCTGAGCCAGGAGTTCACTTCGATGTCCAGCCGATAGCTGTTCGGGCCCATGACCATGACCCGGGTGATTTTCCCCGAGCCGGGCGCGAACACGGGAAGCCGGGGCAGGGGAGCGCCCGGCGTGTAGTCCTTCTCGAAGAAGAAGTAGGCGTGCTCGGTTGGAAGGGTGTGGCCCGGCGGCGCCAGATTCCCGATGGAGATGATCTCGGTGACGTCGGCGAGCCGGAGCGGGGAGGCGGTGAAAATCGCCGGCGTGAGCGATGCCTCGCCCCCGCCGCCGGGATCGGTTCCCCCGTCGCCACAGGCGGCCAGGGCTATCAGGACGCTGGTCACGAAGGACGTGGCGCGCATGGGACCCTCGGCGAAGGCGAACGACGGCGACGACCGCCGATCTCGAGGGTATCGGTCGGCGAGCGCCCGATCTGAAGCGGTGAGGTGAGGACGGTGTCGAGGCGGCCGTCGCGAGGGGAGTTACGGCTGGGAGCCGTTCAGGCTCTGCAGCAATCCGTAGACTGCCACGCCCCCGACGATCGCCGCCGCGGCGAAGAGCGACTTGCCGATGTCGGAGTGGCGGGTCGCCACCGTGCCAATGTCGCGGAGGTGAATCGTCCGGCGCTCGACCGCGTTGGGAGTCGGATGGCCGGTGACGGAATCGCCCACGATTCTGGCCTGATGGAGGGTGACGGCGATCGAGTCGACCGTCACCACCCGGATGGTCTGGAGCGGCTTCTTGGCCAGCAACTCCGCGGTGGGCACCTCTTGGATGCGCCAGCCCGCGCATCCCGACACGGTGAGCGTCTGGACGGCGAGGAGAAAACCTAACGCTCTTCGGGTCATCGGGTCACCTGGAAACCGGGAGACGGGCGACCCGTTTGGCGGCCGCGGAGGCAAAAATCAACTCGTATGGCGAACGCTGCGCAATGGCTTCCCACCACCCCCGGGCCTCGGCGAACCGTCCCGCCTGCGCCAGCAGCTCGGCGCGGAGGAATCGGGTGTAGGTCCCCGCGAAGAACGGCGACCCCACGGCGTATTGGAACCAGACCGTGGTCCGAATCCGCTCGAGGACCGCCAGCGCCTCGGCGGGTCGCCCCTGGAGCCGCAATGCCTCGGCGTCGAGCGTCCGGACGAGCTGCTCTACCAACCCCTCCGCACCACTCGGCACCGGGAGCTCGGAGAGCGACTCCCCGGCGCCGATCACCTCGGCGGCGGCGGCCCGACGGGCGGCCAGGATCCCGAGGAGAAAGAGCCGCAGATGCGAGTGGATCTCGTCATGGAATACCAACGGGGCCGCCACCCCAACGCGAGCGGTGCCGGGATCCCAGGCCAATAGCTCCGCCTCGACCGCCGTCCGCTCCGCGACGTCGAACCCTCCCGACGGCAGCGCCGCGAATAGCCCGCGGACCTCCAAGGCCCAGGCCGGTTCGTGCGCTCCGGCGAGCCGGAGGCGCTCGAGCGCTTCCGCCGGTTGACCTCGGGCCAACGCCAGGTGGGCCAACATCAGGTTACCTAACGCCGTGAACTCGGGCGATCGGGCGGCTGGGAGGACGGCCAGCCCGAGTCGAGTGGCCCCCTCGAGGTCGCGGGCGTAGAGCGCCACGTCCGCGAACGCCCTCGCGATCGCCAATCCGGGGGCCCGCAGCAATTCGTCGGTCGCCGCTCGCCGAGCCGACTCGTCTCCTTCGACGTAGGCCGCGAAGACCCGGAGGCCGATTGCCTGGTCGGCCGACGGGCTCAGATCCAGGGCCCGGCGGAGGAGGGTCCGAAAGTCCTCGGGGCGCCGGTCGAGGGCGGCCAAGCGGGCCAGCTGGGTCACCGCGCCCAGGTGGTGCGGGTCGATCGCCAGGGTCCGCTCGAACGGCTCCCGCGCCTCGAGGATCGACCGGCCCCGATAGGGATTGGTGTGGAACAGCAGATCGCCCAGCAGGTACCACGGCTCGACCTGCTCCGGGAATCCGACCGTCAGCGCGGCGTACCGGCGTTCGGCGTCGGCGCTCTGACCATTGAGCCAGGCGTGCTGGGCTTCCAACAGCAGTCGGTCGTGGTCCGAAAGCCGGTCCCGATGCCGGAAGGCCTCGGCGGACGCCTGCCGAGCCGGGCCGATCAGGGCGGTTGCCGACAGGGACGAGGCGAGTCGATAATAGGCGAGGCCGAACGAGCCATCCTCGAGAGTCGCCCGGCGGAACGAATCGAGCGCCTGGAGGTGACGGCCGAGCCGGAAATCGTGCTCGCCTTGGAGGTGGGCTTTCAGGGCCGGGAGGGACGCCGTCGTCAGCGCCGCGAGCCGGCCCAACCGGCCCGCCGCAGATCGGTCGAGATCGGCCACGAGCCGCCTAACGATGTCGTCCACCAGCTCGAACAACCCCGACTCCGACTCCGCCCTACCCTCGGCGCGGGCCCGCAATCGCCCGTCGGACTGATACAGGCCGACCCCGGCTTCGAGCCGCCCGCCGCTCTCGACGATCGTCCCGATGAGGTAGAAACCAGCCCCGAGTCGGCCCGCCACCGTTGCGCCGATCTCGGCGTCGGTCCCCCCGGCCGAATTCCGGGTGGTGGCCTCCACGACCGCCTTGGGATCGAGCGTCCGAAGGGCCCCGGTGCCGTCGAGCTTGGTGCTCATCAAGTCGACCATGCCCTCGGAGAGGTACCTCAGCGCCGGGTCGCCCCGAATCGCGAAGGGGCAGACGGCGACCAACCATTCGTCCCGGGGAATCGCGAGTCGCTGACGCCCCGTCGCTCGGATTCGGGTCGCCGCCTCGATGAGCGCGGAGGAGGGTTGGGTCGCAAAATCCGTCGCGAGTCGCTCGGTCGCTTGCTCGAACAGCCGACCCGCGAGGCCCCGCTCACCGACCCGCTCCAGCTCCAGCAGGAACGAGAGCAGAGCGTCCTCGTCTTGGGGTGCCAACGACACGGCCCGTTGGGCCCATCGGCCGGCCAAGCCCACATTGTCGTTCAGTCGCCGGCGGGCGAGCTGCCAGGCAGTGAGGGCGGCTTCGTAGCGACGGCGGGTCCGTTCTCGATCGAACCACGCCTCCGCCTCCGGCGCGCCCTGGACGTAGAAACCCTCCAGGAAATCCCCCCGATAGTGTTCGAGCGCTGCTTCGAGGTCATTGGCATCGATGGCCCGGTCGAACTCGAGCGCGTCACAGCGGATCAGGGCCGCGTCCACCCCGACTTCCTCGTCGCCCCGACCTACGAGTAGCTCCGCGCCGCAGGCCTGGCGGAGGAAATAGAGCGACCGACGGAGTGCCGCCCGGGCGTGCTCCTGGTCGAGATCGGGCCAGAAGAGGGCGAGCAGGGAATCGCGACGAAACAGCTTGCCTGGTTTGGCCGTGGTGAGGTAGACGAGCAGCGCCAGGCGTTTGGGCTGTTGCAGGACGGCCCGGACCTCTCCCCGCTCGGTCGACCGAAGTTCGACGGCGCCAAGGGTCTTGAGGTCGATCATCGGGTTCCGAGGCGGGGGTGAGACACGGCGGGGCGCGGCCGTTGCCGACCGGTCAGGCCAGGGTAACGCTGGCGGACGAGTGTCTGGAACGTAGAACTCGACAGGAGTCATTGCAAATGCGTCTCGCGACGATCCCCGCCACCCTCTGGCCCCGGCCCGAACCCCGGTCTCGCATCGTGCTCTATGCCTGGTATCCCCCCGCCACGGGGACGGACGAACGTACCGGGCCAGAGCTTCCCGACGGCTCTCGACGTGATGGGGATTGCAGCGGACCCCCGGTCGTCGGGCGATCCGGGCTTCCGTGATGCAATCGGGATCATCTTGGGGCACGGCTCGGAATGTGCGATCTTCGTCAGGGGCGCCGGGCGGGACCGGTGTCTCCCTTCGAAGCTTGGTCATCCCGCTCCAATGTGATTCCTCAGCAGGGAGCCGACGATGGGTCTTCCGATCGTCATCCGTCGCGTCGCCGGAGCCGCCGGGCTGATCCTCTTGGGAGGGTGTGCCGTCGAAGATGACGGTGTGTCGCCGGAACCCCCGCCCCCGCCGCCCCCCCCGCCGCCCGCGTTCCTGCTGTGGTCCGATCCCAGTACCTGGCCCAGCCGCACTGTACCTGCGGCGGGAGCGACGGTCGTCGTTCCGGCCGGCACCACCATTCGACTCGATGCCTCGACCGCCCCGCTCCGGAGTCTCACCATCGAGGGAACCCTCGAATTCGCCGATCGCGACCTCAACCTGACATCGGATTGGATCGTGGTCCGCGGCATCCTTCGTATCGGGACCGAACTGCAGCCGTTCGCCAAACGGGCGATCATCACGCTAACGGGTCCGGCCACCGACGCCATCGAAGGGGCTGGCGCGAAGGTCCTTGCGGTGATCGGGGGCACCCTCGATCTCCACGGTCGGACTCGGACGACCTGGACCAAGCTGACAGCGACCGCCGCCGCCGGGAGCAACCAGCTGACGGTTGCCGGGCCGATCGACTGGCAAGCTGGCGACCGGCTGGTGATCGCCTCAACGGACTTCGATCCGATGCAGGCCGAGGAGGCGATCGTCTCGGGGGTGCAGGGCCAGCAGGTTTCGTTGCAGGGGGCCCTCCGGTACGCCCATTGGGGCCAGACCCAGATGTTTGCTGGAAAGCCGGTCGACGAGCGGGCCGAGGTGGGGCTCCTGTCACGCAGCATCGTGATCCAGGGCGACAGCGGGTCGATCGCGACGGGGTTCGGCGGTCACCTGATGGTGATGCAGGGAGGAACCGCCCGGGTCGAGGGCGTCGAATTCACCCGAATGGGCCAAAAGAAGCAACTGGCCCGGTATCCGATGCATTGGCACCTTTCGGGGAACGTCGATGGTCAGTACTTCCGGAACAACGCCGTCTGGAAGACCTTCAACCGCTGCTTAACGATCCACGGGACCAACAACCTCCAGGTGTCGGGCAACGTCTGCTACGACAACATCGGCCACGCCTACTTCCTCGAGGATGGGGCCGAGACCGGCAACGTGCTCGAAGGCAACCTCGGCTTGGTCACGAGGCGGCCGGCGACTGGGGAGGCGGTGCTGCCCTCCGACGTCGACCCGGCAACATTCTGGATTACGAATCCCGACAACAGCTATCGGCGCAACGTTGCGGCGGGGTCCCGCGGGTTCGGGTTTTGGTTCGCGCTGCCGGCCTCGCCGACTGGGCTCTCGGTGGGGCACCCGGCCAAGCCCCGGACCACTCCCCTCCGGGAGTTCACCGACAACGTGGCGCACTCGAACAACAACACCGGGCTCAATGTCGATCATGGCCCGAGGCCCGACGGGACGATCGAGACGGTCCACTACGCCCCGCGGCAGGTTCCCGGCGACAACAACTCACCGCTGGTGACGGCCAACTTTCGCAACTTCACCGGCTACAAGCATTCCGGTCGGGCGGTCTGGTTGCGAGGCTCGGAGCTGCGGTTGGTGGGGGCAATCCTTGCCGACAATCACATCGGCGGAACCTTCGCGTCCAACGAAACCTTCATTCTCGATGGCGTAGTCGTGGGGCCCAGCGCCAACTCGGCGACGCCGTTTGCCCGCAACTTCCCGGTGCGGGGGTACGAGTTCTATGACGGCCGTGTCGGAGCGGAGCGGGTGACGTTCGTCAATTTTCAGCCGACGGCCAACAACTACATGAGCGCCCTCGGCTACAACCGGAAGAACGGATTTCCGATCAATACCGGCAATTATGCGAAGCAGTTGACGTTCATCAACGCGAACCAGCTGTTTCTCGAGAATCCCGATCCTACCAAGGATGGTGACAAAGCGGCGGTCGCCTACGACATCGATGGAACCCTGACCGGTACTCCGGGCGCGTACGTGGCCGCCAACAACCCGCTAATGGCGACGGGCGGCTGCACCCTCCGGCCGGCCTGGAACGCCTACGTGTGCCAGCAGCGGTTCGTGAATCTCCAGATCCGTTCGGCGGATCAGGGGCAGTCGGTGGCGCCGCTCGACCTCGTTCGCGACGACGCGGCAGCGGCCAACTTCGTCGGGGTGCCGAATGCGCCGTGGGTCGTGTCGGCGTCGGTGGTGCCGGCGCGGGGGTATTCGGTCGCGTTCCAAGGCGGGGTGCCAAGCTCGCCGCAACTGTACGCCAACCAACTCACCACGACCGATTGGGTCAGGGTGTCGTTCCCTTACCCGACGGCCCTGATCAACGTCTATCGCGATTACAACACCTCAGTCTCGATCGTGGCGGCCGGGTCGCTTGCGGAGCTCGATGCCAGTACCGGCGACAAGTTCTACTACGACGCCGGTACCGGAATCCTCCATCTCAAGGCGATGTCGAGGTCGAACCGAACTTGGGCAACCCTGTTCGTGGTTCGTCGATGAACGGTCGTCTATCGGGAGGCCGCCGAGGCTGAGCGAGGCGCCGCCTCAACGCCGTTATCCGCAGGGGTTGCCTAACGATCCTGCGCCCTTGCCTGCCATGCTGCGCTGGCGCCCGCGGGCACTATCGGGATTACGATGTGCGACGGGTGCGCCGCCGAATGCTCGATCCGGGTCCGGGCGATCCGGGTCTCCGTGCCGGTGTCCGAGTTCATGGTGTTCAGGTTGCGAGCGAAGTTGGGGAAGTCGCTCCCCGCGACTTCGATTCGGATCCGGTGGCCGGCCTCGAAAAAGGTGCTGGTCGGGAACAACTCGACCGTGAGGGGGTAGACGCGGCCTGGCAGCACCGGTTCCGGATCGGAGTAGGAGGTACGGTACTTCGCTCTGGCGATTCCCTCCGCGATGTTGAGCGATCGACCATCTGGCGCGACGTCGAGGAGTTTGACCGCGAGGTCGGTATCGTCGACGTCGGTGGCGAAGTAGAGGACGGCACTGACGGGCCCGGTGACTTCCATTCCGGTCGCCAGCGGCGCCGACGTGTAGACCAGAACGTCTGCCCGGGTTTCCACCGCCCGGTGGTCGACCGGACCGGTGGGGAGCCCGCCCCGAGCGCCGGCGGTTCGGCTGGTGACCGAAGGGACCGGATTTGCGGGGTCGTAGCTGAACTGATCGGCCGGGCCCGCCCCAGGACGGTCCTGACGGAGGAGCCCATCGCCGAACAGGGTATTCGCCTTCCCGCCGCTTTCGAGATAGAACTTGGCGAACTGCGTGCCGGGAATCGGCCAGGCCGCGGCGGCGCGCCATTCGTTCTTGACCGGCAAGAAGTAGAGAACGTGCGGGAGCGCCGGTGGCTCCGCTCCCAGCATTCGGGCGTCGAGCCAGCGGTCGCGGAGGCCGTCGAGGTCGATGATCGCATTGGGCCCACCGTCACGTTCGCCCACCACTCGATGGCGATTGACCGAATGGAGCCACGGGCCGACCACCAGCATATGCTTGGCCGGCGCCGCTTTGGCCACGTGGAGATAGTTTTGGATCTGTCCCTTCAACTGCCCCTCGTACCAGCCGGTCACGTTGAACGACGGGATGTCGAACGTCCCGTAGCTGTCCCGCATCTGGACTGGGCCCCAGAAGTCGTCCAGGCGATCGTGCTCCATGGCCAGGCGCCAGTAGGAGACGTCTCGTCCAACCGCCTCACTCAACGAGTTGAGCGGTAGCCCCCGCATTACTTTGGCCCACTCCCAGCCCGCCGATGACTGTCCGACTCGGCCGTCCATTCCCATCATCCAGGTATACATGAGGTCGAGCTTGGGGACCCCGTTGAAGCGACTGCCGTCGTGGAAATCGTCGGCGGGCGAGACGTATGAGACGATCGCGGCATGGGCCGGATGTCGCTCCTTCGCCATCTGCCATTGCACCTTGCCGAGATAGGACCCTCCCATGGTCGCGACTTTGCCGTTAGACCACGCCTGTCGGGTGATCCAGGTCATCACCTGAGCGCCGTCCTTGCCATCGTGGCGGTACGGGGTGAACTCGCCTTCGGAGTCGTACCGTCCTCGCGCGTCGACGGTGACGAACGCGTAGCCCCGCTTGACGAAACGCCACGCCTCCGTCATCGACGAGGCCGAGTTGTTGCTGTAGGGGGTGAGCTCGAGGATCGCCGGTCGGGGCGCCTCTCCTCGCGGCCGGTACACATCGGCCGAGAGTCGAACGCCGTCGTTCATTGGCACCCTGACGTTGTAACGGATCACCATCGGATAGTCGGCCGGCGTTTGCGCGGCGGCGATGGGCGTTACCATCGCCGCCGTGCACGCCGCGGCGACAACCCGAAGAGCGAGTGAACCCGAGGCAGACGCCGTCATTTGTTGGTATTCGGGTTGTTGAGCCGCTCGGCGTCGGGCAACGGGAGGCACTTGGTATCGCCGTAGTCGACGCCCTTGTGATTGACCCCGGTATCGAACGGCAGATTGAACCGGAGCAAATCGTTGAATCGGTGACCCTCCAGGAACAGCTCCCGCCGCCGCTCCTCCCGGACCTGGGCTCGGATTTCCGCCGGGTCGGTGCGGCTGAACTGGGGAAGGGTGGCGAGGGTTCGGAGCCGATTGATCGCGTCGACGGCGGCCTGCCCGCCCTCGGCCTCGGCGATGATGAGCTGGGCCTCTCGCCAGGTCGCGATCGGCACCGGCGCGGACTCGCTCAGGTACTTCCGCTGGAACCAAACCCGGGTGACGCCATCGTGCCCGTTTCGTCCAGCGTCGGCCGTGCCAACCCGGGTGTCGGGGGCCCCGCCTACTGTGAGATTCCGGAAGCGAGGGTCGACCGAGATATAGAAGTTCCGCTGACCTTCGGCGTAGGTCCGGTTCCAGCGCCGTTCGTTGGCGGTCGAGCGGCTGGCGTTCTTGGCGTACCCCGCGGGTACCGCGCGGGCATCGGTGGCCGCTTCGGCATTCTTGCCGAGATCGAGCCGCACTCGGGCCCGACCGACTCTCGCCATGTTGAGGATGTCGGCGTTGTTGGCGGTCGTGGCGAGGGAGATCGCGGTGGTGAACTGCGCCTCCGCCTTCCGGAGGACGTCGGCGGGCGGCATCAGGGGACCCACGTCGACGGTCATCTCGCAGAACCCCTCGCCGAGCAGGGTGTAGGCGTAACCGGCGTAGGCCGCCGCCGTGGCCAGCAGCACCGGCTTGTTAGGCACGTCGGCGTCAGGGAACGCGGTGATGCGGCGGATGGCGTCCTCGGCCTGATACCTGGCTGTCTGGAGAGGGGTGAATATTCCGTATCCGAGGTCCACACAGGTTCCGCTCGCCAGATTCCCGTTGTTGGAGAAGATCCGGCGTTGGTCCCAGGTGAAGACCGCGATCCACCCGGTCGACTCGATCAGCTCGTCGCCCAGGAGTCCGGTGGCGGTGATGTAATTGGTGAGGGCGCATTCGAAATCGCCGACCGCCCCCGCGACCAACGTCGCCGCGAGCTGGGGGTTGTCGAGCGTCTGAGCGGGAACCCGGGTCGGCAGCTCGACGTCGAGCAGGCTGCTGCATCCGGTGAGAGGGCCGGCCGCGGCGGCTACCAGGGCCAACCCACCAGCGACGCGGTGGAAGGTGCTCGTAGGTGCGGGCATGGGGTTTCTCCGGCCTAGAAGGTGAGACGGACGGTGGTGATCAATTGCGCGAACGGCGGGAGCACGGTCTGGACGTAGCCCGACAGCTCGGCTCCGGGGGTCCGGATCTCGGGATCGGGAACGAACTGGCCGTAGATCTCGCGTTGCGCCCGCCAGAGGTAGCCGACGTTCCGCGCCGCCACGTTGATCGAGGCCCGGGATGCCCTGAAGGAGCGGGCGAGTCGAGCCGGCAGTGTGTACGTAGCAGAAACCTCTCGGAGCTTGGCGAAGCCGGCCCTGAAGAAGCCGACGGGCGCGGTGATACCGAGCCGATCGTAGGCGACCAGGATCGGATCGGTCCGCTCGTTGATTGCCTTCGAGTTCCGGAATGCCGTGTGCATCGCCTCGACGTCGCCGTGCTCGATCAGGAATCCGCCGCGAAAATCGATCAACCCATAGAGCTGGAGATTGCCGAGAATGGTGAAGGTCGAGGACACGGCCCCCTCCCACTTTGGCGTCGGGGTTCCGTAGAAGACCCGTGGCGCCGTGCCGCAGGGTACCCCGCCGCTCCCGCCCGGCCCCGGATCGCAGAGAATGTTGATCGCCTGCCCGTTGGCGTCGAGCTGTGCGCTGATGATCCGCCGCTCGAAAAAGGCGGCGATCGGGAAGTTTTCCCGGTGCTGCTGGGAGCCGAAAACGATCGGGGGCACACCACCGAGGCTGACGACTTCGTTCGAGGCGGTGGAGACCTTGAACCCGAGATCCCAGCCCAGTTTCTGACTCGTCAGCACCTGGGCATTCAACTCGAACTCCACCCCGCGGTTCTTGACCTCTCCGAGGTTGACGAACTGGAAGCCGGGAAACCCGCTCGATGGCGGGACCTGCTTCAGCACGATCGCGTCGGTCCGCCGTTGCCGGAAGTACGTGAAGCCCACGCCAACGCGGTCCTGCCATAGCCCAGCATCGAGGCCCAGCTCGATTTCCTGACCCTGCTCCGGCTTGAGGTCGGGATTCCCGACCGCTTGCGGCGTCAGGACCGACACGTCACCCGGGCCGGTGGTCGGTTGGTAGAGGCGGATCGCGGCGAATACGTCGGGCTGTTGGCCGGCTCGCCCGTAAGCCGCTCGAACTTTGAGTGTCGATACCGGTCGGAACCGCCAGAACGGCTCTTCGCTCACCACCCAGCTGGCGCTCAGCTTCGGGTAGATCACGAAATCGTAGTTTTGGCCGAAGGCGCTGTTGTCGTCGCCCCGGAGCGCGCCGGTCAGGAAAAGCCGGTTCTTGTAGCCGAACTGCTGCTGCACGAAGAGCCCGAAGGTCTTGTTCTCGATGATGTCTTCCGACCCGGTGGTGACGGCGGCGCCGCCGACGGTGGTCACCGGCGGGGCGGGGAACTGCTGCCCGAGCACGGAGACGGTCTCGAAGCGCTTGGTGTAGTACTGAAGTCCGCCGGAAGTCGTCGAGCGGATCGCGGACGTCAAGTTCAGGTCGGCGTTGACCGAGTAGTCGACCGAGTAGTAGTGAACTCGTCGTCGTTCGACTGACTTCTGGCCCAGGCTGAGGGCGCCGAAGAAATAGTTCGAGCCCTCGGGATTCCGCGGGAAGAGGATCGAGTTGGTTTCGTCGGCGACGTCGGCGCCGGCGGCGAAGCGATGGGAAAGCCAGCTCAGCGGCCGCCAGTTGGCCTGGGCCCCGCCAGTGAAGCGATCGAGCTTGGCCAGCGATTCGATTTCACCGGCGGCCTCGGGTGTGGCGCGGAGGAAGCCCCGCGTCCGGGTGGTCAGGCGCGAGGGGGCTCCCCACACCAGCTGGTCCCAGATTCCCCACCCGGCCGCCGCCTGGGCGAACCGGGTCCGGCTGGTGATGAACCCCATGTTCGCAGCGAACTCGAGCTTGTCGTTCGGCGTCAGGTTGAGGTTGGCTCGGGTGCTGAACTTCCGCAGCTTGTTGTAGTCGACCACGCCCTCGCCCTTGTCGTAGTCGCCCGAAATGAAGTAGCGAACCTGGTCGGTGCCGCCCCGAACGCTGGCCGCGTACGACTGGTTGTGGCCCGTTTGGAAGATGGGGCGGCCTTGCGACAGCTCGCTTTCGAGCAGGTTGATGCTCTCGAGCGTCCCGGCCGCGTTGCGGCTGTAGACGACTGGCACTTTGGACATCACGTTGGCGATCCAGGTGCCACCCTGCTGGGTGGTCAGCTCGACCGAGGGGCGGCCGGTGATGCCGCGTTTGGTGATGATTTGAATCACCCCGCTCGACGCCTCGGTGCCGTAAAGCGTGGCGGCCGCCGGACCCTTGATGATTTCGATGCTCTCGATGTCCTCGGGACTGAGGTCGTTCATCCGGGACACCTGACGACCTTGGCGGATGTTGGGCCCGGCCGCCGGGTCGTTGTTGACGCGGACGCCGTCGACATAGAGCAACGGTTCGTTCGGCAGCGAGAGGCTGGCCACCCCGCGGATCCGGGTGACGCCGCCGGTTCCGAGATTGCCGGAGCCGGGGAGGACCACGACCCCGGCAACCCGGGAATTGAGGAGGTTCTGCACGTTGGCGATTGGGGCCCGTTCGGTGATGAAATTGGCCTGCACTTGCCCGATGGCGTTGCCGACGGTTCGCTTTTCGGCGGCGCCGACGGTCCCGGTGACGACGACTTCGTCGAGGGTGACCGCCTGCTCCTCGAGGACCACCCGGACGGCGAGATCGCCGACGCGGACCGGGACCGATGCCCTCCGGAACCCGATGACCACCACGTTCAGGGTGACCTGCGATCCGGACAATCCCGTGAGGCGAAACCGACCCCGGGCATCGGCGGTGTTCGCTACGGGCGTACCTGCCACCCCCACTCTGGCACCGGCCACCGGTTCCTGGGTGCGGCCGGAAACAATGGTGCCGGCCACCGTACCCTCTTGGGCCCTCGCCGGACTCGCCGTCAACAAGGGGAGAGCCGCCACGCCGAACGCCACGATGGTGGCGCCGACCCGGCGGCCGAAAAACGAGACTCTCATCGTCGACCTCCTGGGGGGAATCTGGGGTACGAGATACAGCGGATGCCGCGATCGGCGGAAACGGGGCTCGACCGTGGCGGTGTGGAGCGGGGATGACGAAGGTCCATACGCCAGTCCGCGGCTTCGAGGGGCAACTGACGCTCTACCGGCAAGCGTAGCGCAGGAGCGACCGGGGCACAATAGCAGCTGTGGAAAATGGGACATGGTGCCCTGGTGGTCGGGCGCCGGGCAGGCTCGCTTCAGCGCCACTTTTTGGCCATCGTAACTGACAACCCGGTCTCGGGACGATAACTTCGTCCGTCTTACGACCTGAGGCGCTCCGCCCGGATGCCCATCATCAGCGATTTCAAAGCCGCGGCCCTCCGGAAACCGGACGGCCTGGCCACCTGCTATCGGGAGCGCCGCCGAAGCTGGTCGTCGGTCGTTGCCCGGGTCGCGAGGGTGGCCGGCGGGTTGCGCTCGCTTGGCGTCGAGCCTGGCGATCGGGTGGCGATCTGGGCCCTCAACAGTGACCGCTACGTGGAGCTCTACTACGCGCTGCCTTGGGTCGGGGCGGTGGCGGTCCCGGTCAACACCCGGCTCGCGCCGCGGGAAGTGAGGGCGATCCTCGAAGACTCCGACAGCGAAACCCTGGTCTTCGATGACATGAGCGCGCCGCTACTCGGAACGACCCTTGGCAGCGGTCTCGCTCCCCGGCTCGTCCATTGCGGCGACAACGCGACGCCCGACGGCGCCATCGGGTACGAGGCGCTCGCCGAATCGACCCCGATCGAGGACGTTGGACGAGGGGGAGAGGATCTCTACGGCATCTTCTACACTGGGGGCACCACGGGGCGGTCGAAGGGGGTGATGCTCTCCCACCGGAACATCATCGCCAACATGGAGAACGTGGCGTCATTGTTCAATGACCCCGATCCCGTCTACCTCCACGCCGCTCCGATGTTTCACCTGGCCGACCTCGGGTCCACGTTCTTCATCACGGGGGCCGCCGGGACCCACGCGGCCATTCCCCGATTCGAACCCACCGACACCCTCCGGGCGATCGCCGAGTTCCGGGTGACGGCGACCATGCTGGTGCCCACGATGCTCAACATGCTGCTCCAACTACCGGATCTCGGTCGCTACGACGTGAGCAGCTTGCGATACCTGACCTACGGTGCCTCACCGATGCCGCCCGCGGTCATGCAGCGCGCCTTCGAGGCGTTCCCCGGGATCCAATTCATGCAGGGATATGGGATGACCGAACTGTCGCCGGTGGCGACCTTTCTCGAGGCCAAGTATCACGTGCTCGACGGCCCGCTTGGCGGGAAGCTTCGAAGCGCCGGGCGGGCGGTCGGTACCGCCGAGGTGCGGGTCGTCGACGAGCACGACCAGCCGGTGCCCCCGGGCACGGTCGGCGAAATCGCCGTCCGGGGGCCGATGGTAATGCAAGGCTACTGGAAACAACCCGAGCTGACCGCGAAAGCGATCCGCGACGGCTGGATGCACACCGGCGACGCCGGGTACCTGGACGACGACGGCTTTCTCTTCATCGTCGATCGGGTGAAGGACATGATCATCAGCGGCGGCGAGAACGTCTACTCGATCGAGGTCGAGGCGGCGCTCCATGCCCACCCGGCGGTGATGATGTGCGCGGTATTCGGGGTTCCCGACGCGCGGTGGGGTGAGGCGGTCCACGCGGTGGTGGTCCGGAAACCAGAACATTCGGTGAGCGAGCCAGAGTTGATCGAGTTCTGCCGGACCCGGATCGCCGGTTACAAGTGCCCCCGGACCGTGGCATTCCAGGACGAGCCGCTGCCGATCAGCGGGGCGGGGAAGATTCTCAAGAAGGAGCTGCGAGCGCCATATTGGGCGGGGCGGGATCGGCGGGTCAACTGATCCGTCGCGCCGAGCTAGGCCGTGGCGCCACGCGGGGGTTCCATGCCAGGAAACGCGGGCCGAAGTCGGACGATCCACACGACGGAGCCTAACGCAAACGCGGCCGACATCGCGAGAAGCCATCCGGGCCCCCCGCCGGTGGCCGCGATGATGGCGGCCGCGGCGCCAAGGACCAATAGTCGAGCGGCCTCGCTCACCGCGGCCCAGCTCTTCCCCTCCATGATCGCCCCGATATTGCTCAACGCCAGCACGAGATAGAACACCCCGGCCAGGATCTGACCGATCGGCAGAGATCCGCTGGCGTTCAGCAACGCCACCGCCCCGATCGTGATCACGGCGAATTGTACGGCGGCGTACGTCCTGAGCGACTTGGCGACCGGCGTGTCGAACTTCCGGTAGGTCGCCACCGAAACCGGCCTCGGCACCTCCGAAGGCCCCAACTCGGCCGGCCGCCAGCCGGGATGCCCGAAGATCGCCTCGAGCTTGTCGCGCCACCGGGGCGCCTGCCGAACGAGCCTAGCAATGTCGACGAACACGTGGACGTTGGCCCACACCGGGTTCCAGGTGCCCAGCGGCTTGGTGATCCCGTAGACCGGTTCCTCGACCTCGGGCTCGAAGGTGCCAAAAAGCCGATCCCAGATGATGAACACCCCGGCGTAGTTCTTGTCCTGATACTGAGGATTGACCCCGTGATGGACCCGGTGGTGCGAGGGGGTGTTGAGAAAGGCCTCGAGCCACCGCGGCAGTCGATCGATTTCGCGGGTGTGAATCCAGAACTGATAGATGAGGTTGAGCCCGTGGCATACCACCCACATCACCACCGGGATCCCGAGCAGCGCCAGTGGGAGGTAGAAAACCCAGCTCATCAGGCCGTGGAGGCTGCTTTGTCGGAGCGCCACCGTGAGGTTGTATTCCTCACTCGAGTGGTGGACAACGTGCCCCGCCCAGAGGATGTTCACCTCGTGGGAATACCGGTGGAGCCAGTAATAGGCCAGGTCGTCGATGAGGAACACCGCGGCCCACGCCGCCAGCGCGATCCCGTCGATGCCGAACCCGAGGAAGCCCGTGGAAGTGGGGAAGGGGGTTCGATCGATCCACGCGGGTACCCCGAAGGCTTGTTGAATCGACCAGTGGCTGGCGACCCAACCGTATCCGGCGATGGTGCCGATGGCCAGGAAAATGCCCACCAACTGACTGAGCGTCCCGCACGATAGATCGCTGATCGAGTCGTTCAGCCGGTAGACCTTGCTCCGCCGAACTGTCGCGACGAGCAACTCCAGTCCGATCAGCAGGAAGAAAAGGGGGATCGACGCCTGGATTACGTCCATCGGTCGACTCGCGCTTGGCTCAACTTGCCTTGAGGTATCGGCAGCCGTGCTCCTGGGCGAGAATCGTCGCGAACACACCGGAGGGTTGCAGCTGAATGCCGGGGTTCAACATCGCCATCGCCCGTTTCCGGGCCTCGGTCTCGTCGATTTTCTCGGCCTCGCGAATGGTCCCGACGCATTGGTTGAAGGCCAGGTTGCAGGCGAGCGCGATGCCACCGGTCTGTTGCAGTCCGGCCAGGTTCAGGGTGGCGAACGCCGGCGGCAAATCGCCGGCCTCGGCGGTGAGGAGGACCGGGTTCTTCGTGGTCGGAGCCTCGGTGAGCGGATGCTTCACCTTTTTCGTCTCGCCGATCCGATACCGATCCCAATACTCATGGTTCATGGCCAGGGAGATCGCGTTGTGCCGAAACACCATGACGGCCGTCATGTCACCGGGCGAGACTTTGAGGACCCGACCAAAGTCCAGCCGCCAGATCATTGCCCGGAGCAAGCCGGCGCCATCTTCGATCTCGGTTGCATCGAACACCGCGCGATGCCCGCCGGCGATCCGCTTGGTCCAGCTGGTGTCCCAGGCCTCGGGGCCTTGGGCCGGCGCCTCCGCCCCCGCGGATTGCGCACTCAGGGCCGACCCGGCAGCCACCGCGGCTCCGGCGGCGAGTCGTTCCAGAAAGTTTCTCCGGCTCGGCGTCATTGGGGTTCCCCTCGAGTCATCTGATGGGCTTTACGCCCTCCGCGAGCGACGGTCTCGGCGGTGGGGCTGGTCGTCACCAGGCTGCGAGCAAGCTCGATCGAGCGTTCCATCAACTCCTCGGCGCCGGTTCGAAGCTCCTGGCTCTCCCGGACCGCGCGGACGTTGTTCTCCATGTCCTCCGCCGACCAGCCTCGGGAATGAGCGATGAACGGAAACTGCGGAAACACGAAGCCGAGTTCGCCAAAGAAGGTCAGCATCTGCCCGACCACTCCCTGGACGTTGTCCTGGCCTCCAGTGACGATGAACGACGCCACCTTGTTCCGAATCAATATCTTGTTCCGGATGGTCGTCTGATTCTGCACGCAATTGAGGCGCTCGGCCATCTTGAAATAGAGGGAGCTCGCCGCCCCCCAGCGAATCGGGGTGGCGACCAGCACCACGTCGGCCCAATGCACCATCGCCTCGTAAACCCGATCGAGCTGGTCTTCGGGGTCCATCTGAGTGATCGAGCAGGGCCAGGTACAGGCGTGGGCGCTCTTGGAGTAATACCCCTCGCAATGCCGGAACCGAAGCTCGCCGAGTCGGATCAGGGTGGTCTCCGCTCCCTTCGCAGAGGCGTGGGTGAGGGCGGCCTCGAGGAGCGCCTCGGAGGTGGAATACCGAGGGTTGCCGAGGTCCATCGCGGTGGTGGAAATCCCAGCCACCCGGATGGTTCCCGCCTCGCGGGACACCGGCCGGGCCAGCGGATGGGGCTCGTGGGGGAGCCTCGTGCGCTTCGTTGCCGCGTCGAGATCCACGAAGAGGTGGCCGTTGTCGACGCGGAGGTCGAAGCGCGGCACCGCCTCGTCCTCGTAGCCCGGCTCCCCGCGCCCGGTGGCGCGATGGTACTTCCAGTTGTGCCAGGGACAGACCACGTAGTCGCCGTCGAGCCGGCCGTCGCCGAGCGGACCACCGACGTGATTGCAGGCCCCCGAAATTGCCGCGAATTCGCCGTCGCGGTACGACAGCGCGATCCGGGTTCGCCCGACCACGATCTGTTGGAGGGTCAGCTTCGAGAGATCCTCTGTCGGGCCGAGGTCGTGCCACTGAGGCTCAGGCATGGGGGCCACCGGGCGGCGGAGGGTTGGGGCCGATGATGACCAATCAAGCTAGTCACCTCGTTCGGGGAGGGGGAAGGTCAATCGCCGACATGGGACTGCGAGGCTCGCCGATGAGCGTCCACCAACCGGAGCAACTCGGGCAGCGGCGTCGGCCGGGCGCCGGCGGCCCGGTTTCGGGCCGCGATCGCGAACAGAATCGACCATTGGCGCCGCAAGATCCGATAGGCGTCGCGCAATCGATACTTGGGGTCGTAGATGTTGGTTGCCTCCGACGTCACGCCGTTCAACTCGATCACTTTGAAGGGGTGGCCGGCCTGGAGCGCTTCGACCGAGGGGGCACGGATGTCATAGCGCCCGAACCAGAAGCCGGTGAACCCCTGACTGAGCGCGTCGATGGCCGCCTCGAGTGCCGGGGTTCGGATTCGGTCACCGTCGAAAAACGCCGATCCGCGGCAGTGAGTCCCTAACGACGTCAGCGAGACGACCTCGCCGGCACTCGGCACCTCATCGAGTCGCTCGGCGTGGCGAGCGAGGAAGAACTTGGCCATCGAGACGGCCCGGTCGTCGGTCAGGATCAGCCGCTCGAGAGTCGAGCGACCGTCGCCGATGACGGTGGGGAATCGCTTGTCGGTGATCGCGAAGATCTGGCCCTGCCGATCTCCAGGCATTCGGTAATAGAAGATCCCGACTTCGACCCCGGCGACGAACTCCTGGACCAGGAGGGGCTCGCTGGTCCGGGCGAGATAGCGTTCCACCTCGGTGCCCGACCGGAGGATCCCGACGCCGTCGCCCCGTTCGCCGATGTCCGGTTTGAGGACCACCGGATAGGCGAGACCGTTGGAGCGGAGGAAGTCGTCGACCTCCGCCCTGCGAGCCGCCGCGGTTCCGGGCGGGAGCAACCGCCATCGGGCGACCCGGTCGGGCGCGTGCGCCAGTCCGGCCAGGATCGCCGCTTTCGATTCGCCGACCAACCCGCCGCCCGGAATGGCCGGATTGGCGGCGGTGAAGAGCGTTAGGCTGCGATGCTTGATACCGAGCCACAGGATGTAGGCCACGATCGGCGGGTAAAAGGCCCACCGGGGCCAGAACTCCCAGCGGGTCAGCCGGCGCCACCGGGAGACCAACATCCGGCGACCGCGCCAGGAGAACAGCGGAACGATCAGCTTGACCAGGATGGCGACCACCACGGCCGCAAGCAACACCGTCGGGAGAGCGAACTGGCGGTAGGACGTGAACGCCGAGAGTACCCGATCGCCAAAGATGGCGCTCGTCCCGACCAGAAGCGGGGTCCACAGCGCCGCCGCCAGTGCAAAAGCGCCCAGGAACGTGAAGAAGTTAGCCTGGAGAATCCCGGCCGCGAGGTAGGTGGGCAAACGGGTTCCGGGAACGAACCGGGTCGCCAGGACCAGCCCGACGCCCCGTTTGGCGAACCAAACCCCGCTGCGCTCGACTTGCGCTTCGCTGACGAACCAGCGGAGCGGCGCCCGCCGAAGCGCGGGCCGGCCGAGCCACCGTCCCATGAAATAGAGCCAGAGATCGCCGAGAAAGATCCCGATCAGGCACGCCGCGGTGCCGCTCAGGTATCCGATCATCCCCCGACCCACCAACAGCCCGGCCGCGATGCAAGCGAGGTCCTCGCTGACGAACGTCGCTGCCGCGAGCAACAGAAGCAGCACGCCGAGAGCGACGCCCGCGACCGGGGGAAGGGTGCCGGGGTCGAATGGGCGAGTGGCCCCTCGGATCCGGGCCGGATCGGCGGCGGCCCGAACCGCGGCGGTTCCCGCGTCGACCCGAGCCCGGAACTCGGCGAACACTGCTGCCACCGTGTCGGGACGTTGAAACGCCAGAAAATGGGTCGCGTCGCGACCGGAGAACATCGCCAGCTCGCTCTGGGGAACGAGTCGGTGGCTTTCGAGGGCAACCGCGGGATCGACGAGTGCGTCGCGGGCGCCGTGGATGATGAGTGCCGGGCCCTGGTACCGGGCCAACAACGGGCGCAGCGGCCGTTGGTCGGTGTCGGCGAAGTTCCTGGCGTACTCGACCGACAAGAAGGCGCCATCCCACCGACCGAAATGGGGGACTGCCTCGCGGAGTGTCCAGAGCAAGCCCCACTGGAGCAGGTGGATGGCGTGGTTGAGGTGGTAGTCGCCGAGCAGCTCGTACTCCTGAGCCCCAATGGCGGAGAGCAGCGTCACGGACGCCACCCGATTGGGCGCCAGGTCCGCGAGGTGGAGGGCCACGCCGCCACCCATGCTGAAGCCGAGCAGGTGGGCCCGATCGATCCGGAGCGAATCCATCGCCGCCAACAGGTACCGGGCATGTGACTCGATCGAATAGTCGGGCACCGCCCGCGTCGAGGCTCCGAAGCCGGGAAGGTCGGGCGCGATGGTCGGCATCGACTCCGCCAGCCGCCGGGCGATGCCTCGAACTTCGCCGTTGTCACCCGGGCTGCCGTGGAGCAAGATGACCGGCGCGACGCCGGAGTCGATCGATCCTGTGACCCGAATCGCGAGCCGCACCGGCGCCCCATCGGGCAGCGCGACCGTCACGATCCTCTCGTCGGGATCCGGGCTCGGCTCGCGTTGGGTGGTCGCTCGGACCAGATGGGACGCCGCCAGGGCGACCAGATAGCCGCCGAGAAGCCACCGGGCCAGCCGGCGTCGAGTCGTCACCTAACGAACGAGCGGAATGGTGCGGACGAAGCGGACCGGATCGCGGCAGGCGGGGCCCGCGAGAAAACGCATCGTGGCGGTTCGCCGGCTGACCCGGACCTCGGTCAGGCTATGGGTCTCCGCCTCGTCGCGGTGCATGCACACGGAGTAGGGACCCCGCTCCGGCAGGTGGCCGCGATGGAACTCCCGCAGCGACTCGATCCGGGGCCGAAGCTCCGTCCCGACCAGTTCGTCGAATACTTTGCGCCGCTGGCGTTCGGCCTCGAGTTGGTCACCTCCGGAACTGGTTCGGAGCAGCCCCGGCTGGCGGATCGTTGTTTTCGTCACCGACGACCCGTCCCAGTCGGTCACGTGGACCACGCCGCGACGATCGGTCGCCGCGAGAGTGAAGGACTGAAACGGCGCGAGGGACATGTCCTCGAGACGGCGGACCACCCGAGTGGCGGATCTGCTGTCCAGGAGCGACCGGACCAAGAGCCCGCGGCTGACCCGGGGAATGCCGGGATCGGTGGGGCCGTCGGCGTAGCGATTGAGGAGAGCGGCCCCCACGCCGGCGCTGTTCACCCCGATCCAGGTCCCTTCGAAATCCCCGTCGGTCGGCGCCAGAACCAGGTGGTCACCGCGCCGCGCCACGGCCGGCGGGCTGCCGCGGCTCCGGCTTCGCCGCTCGTCGCGGGTGAACAACAGCCAATAGCCGTTCCGGGACGGGAGCCAACTCAGGGTACACACCTAACGGGCGGTGCGGGCGTGGCTCAACGTGGAGGGGGCGATCCCGAACTCCGGGTCGAGGCGGACTGACTGGTCGGTCAGCAGGAGCTTGATCAGCGCGAAATGGTGTACCGAGTGACTCACGAGGAACTGCAACTCGCGGCCCATGGAGGACGGCGCCCAACTGGGACCGTGGGGATCCGCGTCACACTGCATCTGCACCGCGAGCGGACGGTCGACCGGCACCCGGTCGAGGCCGGCGAGCTGCGCGATGATCGTAGTCGTGACTGTGCGAGCGCGGTCGCGGGAGCGTTCGAGCGTCGGGTCGCGCCGCCGGGCGTCGTAGTCGACCCGGCCGTGTTCGAGTCCCTCGAGCAAGCACTGATAGTGCTCGAGGACGTGGCGATACTGAGCGCCCACCGCCGAGCGATTGCCGCGTTGGAGGGCGTATTGATCGTCGGTGACGGCGTCGAGCATCGAGAGCGCCTGGCGAAGACACCGTTGGTTGGCTGAGACCATGGAGTAATGCCTATCAGGGAGTGTGAGCGACGAAATTCGCCGCGATCGCGTCGCGGGCCCGTATGGCGAGCTCGCCCCGATCGTTTCCGACCAGCGGTTCGTCGCCGAACCGGACCGTGGCCTCGAAGCCTCGAAGCTCGCAGAGCTCGATCACGTGCGGCATGAACGACATCGACCCCCACCAGCAGACCGCCTCCCGGGCTGGCGGGGCCCCGGGCCCGGTTCGGTAGTGAATGGCCGCGTGCCGCACCGGGTACCCCTTTTGCGCGGCCCACTCGAACAACGCGGTCTTCATGGGATATACGTCGGCCCCGTCCGAGCTGGTTCCTTCGGGAAAGACCACCACCCCGTCGCCGTCGTCGATCCGACGGTCGATCGCTCCGATCGCCCGAACCGCGTCGCGGCGGCTCTCGCGATCGAGAAAGATCGTCCCGACCAGCCGGGTCAGATAGCCGAGGATCGGCCATTGACCCAGCTCGCGCTTGGCGACGAAGACGGTGTCGACCTGAGCCAGCATCAACACGATGTCGACGTAGCTCAAGTGGTTGGCGACCAGGAAAAACGGGGCGGCCGGCCGAGGACCCTCGATCCGCATCCGCATGTTGACGATCCAGGCCAAGCCCCGGGCCCATCGCTTGACGATCAGGTTCCGCCACCATCGGCGCCGGGCCTGCCACGGGGTGGTCGCCCACATCCCCGCGATCAGGAAGACGAACAGCCCGCTGGTCCACACCGCGATCCCCCCGATTCGGACGATCGGCCGCCAGGAGCCCCGCTTCAGGAGCGAGAGCAACTCGCGACCCGGAGAGGCACCGTAGATCTCCCGTCGAATCTCCGCTTTGGGCGCGGTCACCGAAAAAAGCGCCGATAGGTCATCGGATCGATCGCTCGAGTATCGAGGATCACCAGCCAATCGATGGTCTTGAAGCGCCGATCGATCGCCGGCGGACCGAGCACCGTGGCGCCGAGGCTGAGATAACTCTGGAACAGGGCCGGGATACGGGCGGCCCCCGAGCCGCTCGGTGCGGTCGGCTCACAGCGGTAGGGTGCCCGGGGGGCCACCGACCACGACGGGTGGAGCGCGTGGGTCGTCCGGAGATGTTCGTGCACCACCGCGGCGTCGTTGGGGTCCTGGCTGGTGAGCGAGCAACAGCCGAACAAGACGTGCTTCTGGTTCCACATCAGGTATTCCGCGAGGCCGCGCCACAGCAGGCTCAACACCCGGCCGGTGCGGTGCTCCCGGGCGACACAGGCACGGCCGATCTCCACCGAACTCGCGATAACCGGGGCCGGCAACCCGTCGAGATCGAACTCATCCGCCGAATAGAAGCCGCCGAAACGAGCCGCCATGTCGGCCGTCTGCATCCGATAGGTGCCGACGATCTCGCCGGTCGACCGGGCGCGGATCATCAAGTGGTGCATCCGAGCATCGAGGTCGTCCTCGTCGCGGCCGGTTCGGTGCGATTCATCGAGGCCCTCCCCCAGTTCGAGATTGAAAATCCGATACCGGAGTTGCAGGACCCGATCCAAGTCCTCGGCCGAGTGGGCGTACCGGATCGAATACCCCCCAGTGTCGACCGCGAATGGCGGAATCGATTCGGGAACGATCGGGTAACAGTGCGTGCCGATCGCCGGATCGGGCACGACCAAGGGCCGTCGCGACGCCGTCATCGAATCGCCTCCAACGAGCCCTCTACTCGGACGAACCAGAGATCATCGAGTCGCGACACCTGACCCCGAAGTGAAACTGGGCGGCCCGCCCACCGGTGGGCCTCGGCGAACGGCCGACCCTGCCGGTCCAAAACTACCATTTCCAGCCTCGCGCCGGCGGAATCCTGGACCACGAGGAGAGGTGTCAACCCGCCGCTCAGGCAGCGGGCGGCACAGGCCCTGTGGGTCTTTCCTTCGCCGGGGCTCATCACTCCGCCATAACACTTGCTGTCCACGATCTCCCCTACGAGTCCGAACGAGCCGACCGAAACCGGGGTTCCGGCCGGCGGCACGGCGGAGTCGATCGCCTCAGTCGAGGCGATTTCCAGCACGGTCAGGTTGCCACGGTAGGCCAGCGGCCCGGTTGCCCGGACCAGTCGTCCATCGAGGCCTGCCACCTGAGCACCGCGCTTGCCCGCGGCCGCTAGCAAGTACCGGCTCACTCCGCTCGCTTGGCCGGCCCTCGGCACCTCGAGAACGGGGTAGGGGTTGGCCCGCACCACGCCCACGACCGTGCTATTGCTCCCGTAGTCGAACCCGGCAGGGTGGAAACTTCGCTGAGCCAGGGCGAATCCCCCGACCAGCGCCAGGGCGAAAAGCACGATGGCCGCCACCGACGCTCGGCTGAATCGGGCGATTCCTGGCGGTGCCGCGGCCTGGTACCCGACGTAGAACTCGTCGGCGTCCGCCCCGTCCGAGCGCGGTGCGGGCACCGGCTCGACGCGGGTCCCCGGAGGGTTCGGCCTCGGGTCGACCAGGACCCGACCGGCCGCGACGGCCAGGTTGAACGTCGGGATACTATCGTTGAACGGTGGCGGGGACGTTCCCGAATCGGGACGGTACTGGTACCCGTGCCACGGGCATGTGATGCAGCCGTCGATGATCCGGCCTTCGCCGAGCGGGCCGTTCTGATGCTTGCAGACGTTCGACACGCAGGAGAGCCGGCCCTCATGGCGAAAGACCGCCACCCGCTCCCCCGCCACGGCGCCGACGATAGCCCGGCCTTCGGCGATCTCGCCGGCCGACCCCACATCGACCCAGTCGGCGCCGGGACGGGGAAGTCGGTCACCGAGTCGCTCGCGACGGCCGGCCCAAACGTGAAGCCCACCGATGGTGAGCACCGATGCCACCAGCGCGAACAGGTACACCGGGTGGCGCTCGTCCTGGAGAAGCCCCAACCCCACGTGGAGAATCACCGCCACATAGGCCAGATACACTAGCATGTGGAGCCGCTTCCAGGTCGGAGGCGTCAGCGCCGAAAGCCAGTAATCGTGGCTGGTCGCCGCCATCAGAAGGACGATGATGAGGGCGAGGATGCCAAACAGCTCGAAGGGGAAGGCGGCAATCGAGCCGACGTCGGGATTGCTGACGAGGACGCTGACCAGGGGATCGACATTTCCGAGCGCGTGATACTGGAACACGACGAAGATCGCGTGACCGATTCCCAGGAGGCCGAGGGTCACGCCGAGGTGGCGGCGGTTGTAGAGGAGCGGGAGGAATCGGCGGTCGAGCCGGGCCAGCGGCCCAATCGCCAGGATCAGGTTGAGGAGCAAGAAGGCCGTGAACCCGAGGCCTCGGATCAATGCCGTCTCGAGGGTGGCGCCGGGGTGGGCCGCGAGCGGTCCCGCGGTGAAGAGGGCCAGGCAGCCAATCACCGCGACCGCCAGGACCGTATCGTAGAGCCGCTTTTGGCGGTTCCAGTTCACCGCCACATAACGGACGCTCATGGGCGACTCGCGGTTCGGAAGTCGAACGGAGCCACGGCCGCGACCCGACGGCGGCCGTTGCTCCACACCACCAGGAACCCTCTCCCGGCTGCACCGGCTACGTCGACAGGCTCACGGAACTGGCCGGCGAGTGAACCCATGAAAACGGCGTCGGATGGGAGTCCGCCGGAGTCGGAAGGAGCGGCCGGCACCATGTAGAGGAGGGGATCGGGGACCCCCAACGCTCGGGAGGCGCGAACCCAAGCGCGATAGCCGCCGCCCGAAGTCGGCGCGAGTCGCAGCTCGACGCCCAGTTCCTCCACCGCGATCGACCGACCGGCACTGGTTTCGATTGGCCAGGTCGTCTGAACCGGCCGGCCAGGACGGGACTGGACGGCGAGGGCCAGGCTACCCAGGCCGCCTAACAGCATCCCCAGCGCCAGGATTCGGTGCCGGCGACGGAGGGCCCGGATCACCGGTCGGGCCTCCGGCGTTGCGGCCGATGCTCGTTTCGCTCCTCAGGCGGGGCCGGTCCACCGCGTCCCAAGCGGATCGCAAGGATTGGCCAGAGCGCGATGGCGCCGGGTAACAGGAGGATTCGAAAGCCCCAACTGCCAGCTTGGGCAACCGGGTCGAGGCGGCTGGCGCCCCGAATGACGAACCATGCGGCAAACCCTGCCCCGACGAGGAGATAGAGCTTGAGTGCGAGGACGAAGACGGCTGCCAGAGTCATTGGGTCTGGAGATGGTGGCTTCAAGATCGGTTGTGGGCGGGCGGCCGGCTAGTCCGGCGACCGGACTAGCTCACCGCGGCGCGAAGTCGGGTGGCGACGCCATTCACGACGATGACGAACGCCACGAACCACACGAGGAGCCACACCGGAGCCGTCGCCGATCCGTAGGTCCACCCGGCCGCCAGAACCAGGGCCAGGCCGCCATAGCTGGCCAACGTTCGACCCGAGCGCTTGGGACTCGCGCCGGGGCTGGCTACCGCCAGGAGGCCGAGCGCGAGGACAACGACCCCAATGCCCCCGACCAGCAGCGGCCCTCGGTTGCCCAACGGGGTCGACCCGCCACCGAGTATGACGTGCTCGATTCCAACCGCAACGACCGCGATGCCGAAGCAGAGAGGCAGGTGCGCCCCTGTCCAGACCAGAAATCGGCCGCCCGGCATTCGGTGACGTTTGGCCTGACTGGCGGCGACGGCAAGCCCTTCGAAATAGGCCCACCAGAGCGAGAAGGCGAGCAATAGGCCCAACAGGGCCGAGGCCGCCGCACCGGGGGTCCAGGTCTCACGATGGCGCATCCCGGCCATGATCGCGACCACCGATTGTCCGAAGAGAATCATGTCAAGCCGAACGACCTGGTCCATTGGCACACCATCGTGCGGGTGCCGATGGGGGAGGCCGTGAACCTGGTGGCGACTTCGGGCGTTATAGAAGTGTCACGCGGCGTCGCGGACCTTCCGGACAGCTCGCTCGGCTACCGACGCGGGGCGATGGTACGAGATCCCGATGGTCACGCGGTGCTGGTCGTTCAACGGTGATTCGGAGGTCACGATGGCAACCACTTTTCGCGCCGGAGCTCCCTCGGAGCTGGGCAGCCTCGATCCGGGTCAGTTCCTCGCCTGGGTCATCGAGTACGCGGGTCGAGCGGTCGGGTATTTGGTCCTCACCTATCCCGAGTCGCCGGCCCGGGCCCGTCACGCCTACGTCTCCGGTCTCTACGTCTGTCTCCCTTGGGGGACGCCGGTGTCCTCCTTGGGAATCAGTCGTGTTGGAACGACCGCGAACGACGGAACTTGTCGGGCCACTGGTTCGGCGATCCCTCGACGGCCCCTGGTCGGCGCCGCCGCCTCCGCAAAGTGGCGCCATCCAGACTGGTAAGATGCCGGTTCTTCCCCCCCGAAGGGATTCACGGATTCCCGAACGCCTCATCGAAAATCCGGCGCGTCCCACCGGCCAGGGCCTTCCCTGGCAATTGATGATGAGCACCCATACCACGCCTGACGGCACGTCGCGATCTGGCCACCCGCTGGATCGCCCATCAACAAGTGACGCTCAGCCTAACAAACTTGTCTGGACTCCTCCGGGATTTTGCGCGAGGTCCCCGCGATGACGGGGGTCGACTGCAGTCGTATCTCTTTCCCGGCTTACTAAGTCGCGGCCGCGCCCCGATGTTGATCTGGAGCCCGGCGACTCCTCGTCCTCTGGGCCACCTTCGACCGCCGGCCGAGACACCGCTACATTAGTCCGATCGGAGCAAACCACTGCTATGCGGCCTCTCGTTGCGGGCAGCCTGATTCTGGCCCTCGGATGTCAGCCGGGAGCCTTCGAGCCACTGCCAACCCTGGACGAGTTGCGCTCCGCCCCGACCGCACTGGTCATCGCCGGGCGGCAGGTTCCCATCGAGCTTTTTCTGTGGCGGGACTTCATGCCCATCTCGCCGCCGGACGGGAAGCCTCTCGCGGCCGTCATCCGACTCCCAAGCGACGTGGAGTCGCTCGAAGTGACCAAATCGTGGGTTCTCCAGGAGAGCCTGATTTGGGTGGCGGCACCGAGCTTTGTCGCCGCTTCGACGGGTCGAGAGTGGGTCGCGCGCGGCGGCCCGAAATGGGGACCTGGAGTCGACGTTGAGGTTATTGTGCGGGTTCGGGACGCAAGTGGGGGAGCTTACCTCGTTCGCACCCCAAATGTCCCGATCAATCGGACGGACTAATCCGCCGCGGGGGCTGCCGCCTAACGACCTGGTTTTCAGCGGCGGCCGTCATAGGACTGAGCGGCCGCGCCAGGCCGTCCGCTGCAAAACCTTGTTGGGCGGCACCGCTCTGAGCAGGCGCCAGGATTAGTCCGGTCCGCGGGACTCAGTCCTCGCTGGCCGCTTCGCACCGAAAGACTCAACCGCCGCCTGGGAGAGGGCGACGTAGCGCTCAGGATCCTCTACAGCGTACCACGTAAAGCCGTGCTTTTTACTGAACCACACATGACCGGCAAGGCCCAAACCTTGATGAACCCACGCCACCGGCACACTCCAGTAGCCGGCGTCCAAGGCCATACCGCGAACGCCAAGCGCGCCGTAGCGGCGATCCGGCCAGACGCCGTGCTCCACCCCAAGGCGTGGCCAGGGCTTCGGTTCTTCGCCGAGGTGCTTCCTGACGGCGACATCCTGCCCCTGCGGACGCACTATGATCCGCAGAACCGGGTGCCCACGATCGGGGTGAATCCGGTCACCAGCAAGCACCCGCTCTGGTACACTGGGTTCGACCTCGCCGCCTCCGTTCTTCTCACGGGTGGGAAGGTGCCTCGCATCCGGCGGGCCTTTCGGCTGGTCCCGAACGGGACCCTCGGGTCGCTGGCCCCGGTAGCCTTTCGCGGCGACACGGTCATTGATCCGCGGACCGACGACATTTTCCGCGCGGTAATCGAGGCGCGCCATCGCGTCCGGGCCGATCCCACGCGGACAGCGGCCGAGCGCGAGGCTTTGCAGCGTGGCCTCAAGGTGCTGGCGAACTCCGGGTCCTATGGGGTGCTGGCCGAGTTCACGACGCACCGGTTGCCTGGGGAGGCCACCGAACGGGTGCGCGTCGAGTACGGAAGCGCCCCCGGGTTTGACACCGCGGTGCGCGGCCCCGAGTCCCCAGGCGAGTTCTGCTTCCCGCCGCTGGCGGCCTGCATCACCGGGGCAGCCCGGCTCCTCCTCGCCCTGATCGAGCGGCTGGTGGCCGACCGCGGTGGCACCTACCTCGCCATGGATACCGATTCGATCCACATCGTCGCCACGGAGTCCGGTGGGCTCGTCCCGTGTCCGAGCGGTCCGCTGACGGACGAGCGCGGCCGCGCCGCCGTTCGCGCGTTGTCCTGGGCTGAGGTGGACGCCATCGTCGCTGCCCTCGATCGGCTCAAACCGTGCGGGCCCGCCGTGCGCGGGCCCCTGCTCAAGATCGAAGACGAGAACTTCATCCGGAAGACGGACACCCGCCGCCAACTCTATGGCCTCGCCCTCGCCGCCAAACGTTACGTGCTCTTCAACCGGCTGGCGGACGGACGCCTCGACATTCGCAAACGCTCCGACCACGGGCTCGGCGCGTACTTGGACCCCACCGATCCGCGACCGCGGACCGAGGCGCCCCCGGACTCCGACCCCAACCTCGGGTGGCTGGCGGCCGCGTGGGGCCGTCTGATTCGACGGGCCGAGCGACAGGGGCTTGGCCGGCCGCCGACCTGGCTTCAGCGCCCGGCGCTGATCCAGTTCACCGCGTCCAGTCCGGATCGGGTGAAGCCGTACACGGTCCGCATGGATCGTCGGGCGTACGGCGATCGTCTCAAGCCGTTCACATTCATGATGGCCGCGGATGTCGATCCGGCGACGATTGCCCCGCCCTTGAAGCGGGACCGGTTCCGTTTGGTCGCCCCGTTCGAGCGGGACACCACCCGGTGGACCGAGGCCAAATGGCGGGACCAGTATACCGGGACGCGGTGCCGCGTGGCCACCAACGGTGCGGGCGGGCCTGGCGTCGTCGTGGTCCAGTCCATCGCCGCGGTGATCGAGGCCTACTGGCAGCACCCCGAATGGAAGAGCACCGTGCCCGACCCGCGCGGGCCTCAGTCCGACTCGATCGGCCTCTTGCCGCGCCGGGCGGTGCGGGTGGCCACGGTGTCCCCGATCGGGAAGGAGGCCGGGTTCATCGAAGCGGCCGCCGAAGGCCTTGGCGAGGCTGACGATCTGGTGGTCTCGTACCACCTCGCGACGGACGAGACGGCGACCTGGCGGGCGATCGTCGCGGCCCTGAGGACCCGGTCGACCGCCGACCTCAAGACACTCGCGCGGGAACTTCGCATCCCCGAGCGCGCGCTCTGGCGGTATCGGGAGGGCCGGGGCCGGCGATCCGGCAACCTCGCCAAGCTCACGCGATGGTTTCGTCAGCAAACGACCCGACAAAGCTGACCTAGTGCGGTCGGACGCGACTCAGGTCAAGCGACCCGGCGGGGAACGGGGCCGGGGACCAGTGGACGTCTTCGCCAGGGACCCGGTCATCCGGCGGCCACGCAAGTTGTTGTCTTGGTTGGCGATATGGCCAGGCCCGACCAATCCACCGGCGAGGGCCTCCAGTGAACCAAGGTTTTTTCCTAACTTGAAGCGGAAGGGCTCATTTGCTACCGTGGAGATACAACCTGCCGTTGGACGAGCGTCCGCCGCGGGTACCGGACCGCAGCGAGGGACCCAGCCAGACCATCGGCCAGCGCGCGGCGAGGGATGTAGTCGTCCCACCCACCAGTAGCGATGCGCGCGGAAGGCAGGGTCACATGATGCGTCTGGGTTCCATCACTGCTCTCGCGTTGTTGGCTGCCACTCACCTCGCCGCGCAGACTGTAGCCGTCGACGTCCAGCCCGTTCTCGCGACCGATCCCGTGAGTCGGTATGCGGGCTCCAGTGGCAACCAGGTCGTGTTCACCGTGACGAACACCGGGTCGCAGGATACGCAGTACAGCCGCACCTGCTCGGTAAGCGGCAATGTGACGAGCGTGTCCTGCACCGTCCTCGGCGGGGTGTTGATCCCGGGCCAGTCGAAGAACGTCACCGCGACCTTCACGGTCGGCGCCGCCGGCACTGGGGCGGTCATCATCAATGTGGTCTCCACCAACCCGACCGGGGCCTCTGGGAGCGGGCAGTGGAACATCACGATCATCAATTCGCCCCCGAGCCCGTCCGTCACCCCGGACAACGGTACGACCACGAACATCGTCCCGGGGTCGACCCAGACCAGCGTCTTCACCGTCACGAATACGAGTACCTCGGCGTCCGGCACGTTTGACTTCACCGCGGCGTGCCGCGGCACCGCTGTGCCGCGCGGCTGCACGATCTCGCCCAGCTCCGCGACGATCGCCGCCAGCGGCATTACCACCGTCAACGTCCAGTGGAAGGCCGGTGGGGCCGGGACCGCCGGCCGGATCGTCCTGAGCGCGACGTGGCAGGGCGACGTCAAGTTCACCGACGACGGGTCGTACAACGTGTCGACCCAGGCCCCGACCCCGCCGGCGACGACCGCGATCACCACGGCCGGCGACAACCCGGGCACGAGCCTCGCGCGCCATCTCTGTCTCACCGTCGGTCTCAGCCGGGGCATGGCGAGTGAATGCGGCGACCTCCGGGTCAGTCACCTGCTGCCCATCGTCCGGACCATCAACAAGGTCCGCACCCCGGCCTTGTTGTACACCAGTGCGACCGCCCACCCGTACCCCGCAGTCCTCGTCACCTTGACCCGGGGGACCGGCACGACGGCGTTCGATTCGGTCGAGGGGGTGCTCAAGATCAACGGAACGCAACGGCGCCGCGCGAGCTGGACGGGGGCCAGCCTCCCGGCGGGCACGGCGCGTCAACTGGTCTTGACCTACGACGCCGTGGCCGATACCACCGGAATCTATGCCTACACCGTGGAGGTGCGCGGGTTCATCGGCGGCGTCGCGCAGCCGACGATGACGCAGACCGGCCAACTCGTCGTCGTCAATCGGTCGACCAGCCTCTATGGGACGGGGTGGTGGGTGGCCGGCGTGGAGCGGCTCATCGTCCAGCCCGACAGTAGCCGGCTCTGGATCGGCGGGGATGGATCGACCCGCCGATTTGCCAAGGTGAACGCCACGACGTTCGTGGCGGAAGGGATCGAGTTTCCGGACACCCTGCTCTACGCGGCCACGCCGTCGCCGCGGTTCACCCGGAAGCTCCCCGGAGGCACGAAGGTCCGGTTCGACAATAGCGGGTATCATGTCGCCACGGTGACTCGGGTCAACGATTCGACGGTGATCGCCTACACCGGCACCGGGGCCACGACGCGCGTGCAATCGATCACGATCCCGCCAGCCGGGAGTGGCCTGACCTACACCTTTGCCTACCTGGCGGGCACCAACCGGCTCGATTCGATTGCCGCGCCGCAGATCAGCGGCCGGAGCCGGGGCGTCAAGGCCACGCTGTTCGCTGACGGCCGCCTCCAAGCGCTCCGAGACCCCGACAACAACGTCGTCACCTTCGGCTATGACCTTACGGTAACCCGGCTCCTCACGTCGCGCACGGACAAGCGAGCGACGGCGACCACCGTGGTCTACGACTCGGCGCGCAAGGTGTCGCAGTCAACCGTGGTCATGCAGACGGTCCCGAATGTCGTCTACGGGTTACGCCAGCGCGAAACCCAGGGCCTCAATCTGGCCACCACCCAGGCTACGCTGGTCGATACGGCGGTCGCGTATACGCGCCTCGATGGTCCCCGCACCGATGTCAGCGACACCACGGTGGTGTGGCTGGATCGGTTCGGAGCGCCCCGGCGCCTTCGCAACGCTTTGAGCCACCAGGCGGTGATCGAGCGGACCGATGCCCGGTTCCTCGGGCTGCCCACCGGCACGATGGCCCTGAATGGCTTCTGGCGACGCGGCGTGTACGATGCCCGTGGGAACCTGGCGCAGGATACCCTGTTCAACCCGTACGGCACCGGGGCCAACCCGGTCACCCTGTACACTTGGCACCAGACCTGGGACGCCCCGACCCAGATCACCCGGCCGCTGGGGGATGGCGTCATCATGACCTACGATGCCGCGAACGGGAACCGCCTGACCCAGCAGGATGGGCGCGGCGCCGCCACCCTCATCCAGTTCCGGTACGGCGTCACCGGCAAGCCCGGCTTGCTCAGCTCGATCCAGTACCCCACCACCCGCGGCACCGAGATCGACCGGGACTCGCTGACCTACGACGGCCCCCTCCAGAATCTCGACGAGTTGCGCACGGTGACCGTGACCGGTGTGACGACCGTGACGACGCGCCGCCAGTTCACCAACGACGCCGCCGGGCAGACCACCAAGGCCTGCGTCGACATCGCCGTCGGCGGCGCCCAGCAGTGCTCTCGGACCGTGTACGACATCATGAGCCGCGACTCGATTGTGGTGGACTCGGCGGGGGCGGCGCTCGTGAACCCCATGCAGCGGTTGCAGGTCACCCAACTCTACGACGCGGAGGGCAATCGGCTCACCGTGGCCCGCGTGTCGAGCCCGGATATCGCGGGGACGCCGATCGGGACGATCACCACCCAATGGGGGTATGATCGGGCCCACCGGCCCGTGTTGGAGCTATCCCCGGACGGTTTCCGCGACAGCACGTTCTTTGGGCCGGCCAGCACCGTGGACTCCCTGAAGACGCGCCGCGGGGACCGGATTCGACTGACCTACAACGTCCTGAACCAACTGGTCACCAAGGTGCTGCCGACGGTCACCTATCCCTCGGAGACGTTCAACCTCGCCGGCCAGGAGTCGAACAGCCCCGCCTATCCGAGCAAGAAACTGGACGGGATCAACAACACGGCCATCGGCGCTGATACGCTCCGGTTCACCTATGACTCGCTCGGGAATGCGGCGACGGCGAACAATACTTACGCGCAGGTCAGCCGAACCTACTGGCCCGGCGGCGCCCTCCGGGTCGAGACCCAGCGGGTGGCGACCTACGCGGGTGATTTCACCGCGCACATCTACCCGGTCGGCTACCGGTATGACCTCAACGGGCGATTGGAGACACTCCGCGCGCCGAGCTGGCTGACGAACACCCCGTCCGGGGTGCGGGACTCCGTCCGCTTCGGCTACCTCGCGGGGCTCGGGGCCCTGCAGTCCATTCGGGAGCCCCTGGGGACGAGCCTCACGCTCGGCTACGACAATCGGGCCCAGCTCAGCACGATCACCCTCCCCGGCGGTATTACCGAGACCTTCACCTATGACGGCCCCGGGCGCGCGACCCAGGATGCGATCGCCAACGCGAGTACGTCGCCGCAGAAGTACACGTTCACCCCGCTTCGGTCGTCGACGATCGTCTATGATGCCCGCGATAAGATGACGCGGATCGCGAACACCATGGGGGCGAAGGACACGCTGAAGGTCGACTACTCGGGCCTCGGGCAGGTCGAGAAGACCGCCTATGCCGATCACGGCACCAACGCGTTCAACGGGGCCCTCGCCTTCACCTCAACGGACTTCTTCAAGTACGACGCCATGGGGAACGTCGACACCTCCCAAACGAATACGACAGGGGCGACCGGCGACGCCTGGGAGCGGTGGAGCGGGGGTCGAAAGACCCGCTACTTTGCGGGGACCGGGCGCGTGGAATCGGTCATCCCGCCCACGTCGGGTCAGGTGGACTCTTTGGCCTACGACAACGCCGGCAACCAGCATGTCTTAGGGTACAAGGGCGCCACCATCCCCAACCCGACCATCAACCGCGTCAGCTACTTCGATGCCGAGCAGCGGCTCCGGGCGGTGGACTACCGGAGCTACGTCGCCGGGTTCCTTATCAAGCCGATCGTGACGACGTTTGAGGAGTATCGGTACGATGCCCTTGGACGTCGGGTCCTCACTCGGACGCGACGGGCCTGCAATGCCCAGTCGGACAACCAGGTCGACTGCGGGCTGCACCTCATTCGCCGGACGGTTTGGCACGGGAATCAGGAGCTGATGGAGATCCAGATGCCGGGCCATGATTCCGTCTCGGTGGCCACGCTGGAGAACGACACCGTGGTGGTGCGCCACGAGAAGGTGTACAGCGATCCGGATGGCAACCAGTGGGTCGTCGACCCCAACCCCTACTATGGGCGGGTCATGTACACCCCGGGCCTCATCATCGATCAGCCGCTCGCCGTCACCCGCTGGGAGCTCCAGGATTCGATTCAGGCCACCGCGCAGTTCGAGCGGTATTCCCCGTTCACCTTCCTTCCGCATTGGAACCTCCGCGGGATGGCCGACATGGGGACGTTCACCGACGGCGGGGCAAGCGTCTGCGGGCTGAGTAGCATCCCCGGCCGCTGCGCGACGGTGGCCTGGCCGTTCGGGTGGACCGTCTATCAACAGCGGACCTTCGGGAAGCCACTGGTGTGGCATGGCACGGTGATCGACCAGAAGCGGGACGGCAGTGCGCTTCTCTTTCGCCGAAACCGATATCTCGACGCGAGCGGCGGCAGATTCAGCCAGGAAGATCCGATTGGACTAGCGGGCGGCACCAACCTGTACGGCTTCGCCAAAGGCGATCCGATGACGTTCGGGGACCCATTTGGGCTCTGTCCCAAAGACAAGGGCGGCGACGGTAGGACCGATACTCTGGACGACTGCCCACGTGGCTCGGACGGTTGGCGGGAGCGCCGAATCGAACTTCAACGCCTGCAAGATGTGCGCGAGTGCGTTCTTCGAAACACTGAGTGGATTCGTGGGGAAGGTGGGCAGGTTGCGGGGGTCGCAGGTTTCGCGGGTGGCACAGCGATGGCCCTTGCTGGACTTGCCGCGAAAAAGCAGGGTGTTGCCCTCTTGTATGAAGGCGCAGTTGCCCTGGACCTCTTCTTCTCGGCAGAGAAAACCTGGGTTGGCAACGTCGCAGTTCGCGGCAGCTCAAACCTTGTTGAGGGCGGTATTGCGGCTCAGGCAGCCGGCCGGGGCTACGTCGCCGTCGGTGGGCGGCTATTGCGTGGCGGTGCCTTTGCCTTGGCTGGTCAGGCCGGGTTTGGGATCTCGTACGCCGCTACCACGTTTGCTCTCTGCAACAACAATCCGAGCTACTAGCATGACACCGAAACCATACTCGACTGAGCTACACCTGCAACTCGCAGTGCGAAACGGGATTATCGTGATGGTGCTATGCTTCGTCCTCGGGTGTATCCTCGGTTGGACACTGAGTCACCTGTCGACGGCAAAGGTCGGAGCGATCGTTGGCGGTGCGATCGTCATCGTAATGGCGGCGTGGAGCGTTTGGGTCTACGCCGATACGGCTGGCTTGCTCCACGTCCGCGACAGGCCAACGGACGACGGCAGTAGAAGCTGATGTGGTCCCCAGACGCGTTCGATCTGCTCCACTGACAAGGTTCATGGCATTCCGACCTTTCGGTGGTCCTTTGTCGTCGGATGGTTATCGTTGCACTCGGCGAGCATGTGACCGAAGGTCGCTGCTGTCACTCGCCAGGTGCAGGCTTACTGACACTTCCCTCACTCTATCTAATATCCCCCGTCCGCTGCAAGGGGATAATAGATAGACAAGGAGAAGTGTCAGTAGTCCCGAGAGCGGGGCGGCCCGGCGGCTGGGTCACTATTTCGGTCTGAGGACTATGTCCACTTCGCCGCGCTTCTTGGTGGAGTCGCCGAAAAGGTGAGTCTGCGTCGGACGGGTAAAGGGGCGCCTGTGGTAGGTCGCTACATGCTGAGGGAACGCCTCGTCGAGCACTCTGACCGTTGGTTGAAACGTTGTGCCTCGAAGGCTGGTCCGAACGTATACGATTCCAGTTGGGGCAAGAGCCCGTGCGCAGTGGCGAAATACAGAGCCCAGCAGCGCAGTATAGGTCTCTTGGCTCTCAAACTTCCCTCGAAACTTGTGACCCGGCCGGCGAGCCGATGCTGGACCGCCGAGGAGCCAGAGACGGAGCCATTGATCGTAATGGTAGTTCGCCAAGTTATGATAAGGAGGCGATGTTAGGATCAAACGGACCTGAGCAACATCGGGCCGTTTCATACGGTTCTGCGCCATCCTCGGCATGACGACAACGCTATCCCCAAGGTAGACGCGACTGGCTGTCGCACCTGGAGTACCCTTCGCGTACCTCCATCTAAGCTTCTTGGTCATGAACTCAACAGGGTCATGATCTGGCGGTTTGAGGGCGCGGTCGCGCCACCATCGGACCGCATAGTCCGGGCTCATCGCCTTTGTCTGGCGAAGCTGGTTCGACAAAGACGCCGCCGGCTTGCCATGTAAATGAACGAGTAGCAGCGCCATCAGGGTGCGGTCGACGTTGTTTCGCCTCCAGTCAAGCTCCGCCCGGGCCGCGAGCAAGAATCGCCGCACTCCGCTTGCGAAACACAGTCTCATAAAGTCGTCTGCATTGCGCGACTCGCTGCGGTACGTGGACGCCGCGAGCCCGAGATCGGCGATCCGGGCCGCGACTGCAGTGGCGTCAGCCGGGCGCAGTTTGGCGTTTGCGTACACCCACCCGACAGGATTGATCTCAACCCCGAGACCCACCCGTTCCTGGCAGGCAGCGCTGAACACCGCAGTACCGCGGCCGGCGAACGGGTCGAGTACCACATCTCCAGGGTTGCTGTACCGGCTAACCACAGCGTCCGAAAACCAACTCGGAAACATTGCGTAGTACGGGCCTACCCCAGCCCATCGCGCCGCCGCGGAGCGGAACTGCCGCTTCGGACGCCTCATCCCTTACCCTCCATCAGCGCTTTGGCGAGCTGCTGGAGTACCTTTGCGCCGAGCTGGAGGGGGATCGCTGCTTGGGCGTGAGCTGCTACAATCGGCGCGAGGGCGTTCGGGAAGCGAGTTGACACCAGCTTGTCGAGCATCGCGCAAAGCGTGCCCAGCTCTGGATACAGACTCACATCTTGTGAAGCCAGCGAATCCTGTCCGTCGGTGAGAAATGGCATGCTAGCCACAACGAGGGCACCGCTCTTGGTCTTGTAGAAGAACTTTCGACCAAAGTAGGTGTCCGCGCCATATCGCTTGGCACTATCGCTAAAGATGATCCGATTCTTGATGTAGTGATCACTGAGCAGAAGGCAAGACTGCGGAGAGAATCGCTGTTCGCCAGACTCCGTTCGATCCAGGCTAGTGAAGTGCTCTACGAACGCGCCGGATTTTTCGATCCCGAGTATGAGCAACTGACGCCCAGTTGCAGCCTCTGCAACGGCGTTCAGCCGCTTTAACTCGGCTTCGATCGACGCGCTCAGCCAGGCTGGATGACCAAACACAGCCAGCGGTCCATCCAGCAAGAACCCGATTCGATGTATCTCGCCGAGCCAACCCCGGCGCTCGAAGCAACGCAGGAGGTGCACGAGGAGCACCCGCTCCCAGACCTGCATCACCTCTCCGAATGCCTCGCCGTTACTGGCCGAGTCTACGAAGCGTTCGTGGGTTCTGAGGGCATCCGTTGAGTAAATGGCCCGGCGCTGTGGGCACGTGCAGGAAGTGATTCCCGCGCCGGGATTGAGGTGTCTATCACAACCGTCTCGGGAATACGGACAGGCCTGCGGACTACTTTGCGGTTTCGAACCAAGAAGGACGTGGAAGGTGTCGAGCAACGGGCTACGGTCATCTTCGTCCACTACGACGTCATGAAAGACATCATAGAGAGCCTCCCTGAAGGAATCCCTGGCAGACGTGTGCGTCCTTAATACAACGTTCGCACCAGGCAAGGCAGCATCGATCGTGGCGGCCTGTTCTGTCTGTCGGAATGCGACCGGATCGACGGGCCTTGCTTGGTCGAGTCGGTCCATCTCACGGAGGTTAAGAAGGACGCTGGCGACAGTGCAGTATCCGACCTTTGCCCCTGGGTAGCCGTTGCGAACGTCGATTTCGGCGTGGCTACCATCAATTGCCACTACGAAATCTGGAAGGGAGTGGGGCGACGTTGGCACGGCCACAGGCTGAGCGGGAGCGTCTGCGTCGGGGGGCAGAACTCTCGCGCGACCGAGGAGTTGACGGACCCTCTCAGTCTCGGTGATCCGATGAAGAGGTCGGTATGATGCGAACTCGCCTTCGTAGGGCACTAGACTGTCTTAGGGGTGTTGGCGGACGGAATGGCGAACGGGTCGATCTGCACAGGGACCACAAATGGATTGGAAAGGGTCTTGACCCTGAGGAAGCCCCGATCCTGAGCCCTCAGGATGCTGCCCTCGAAGTCGCCGAAGTCATAGAATTTCTTCAGCTCCTTCGTCTCATCGGTGTTGTTGAGGTGTCCAATGAACCAGTTCGACGTATTCCGCAGGATGTTCCGCTGAATGGAGCTTACCTCTTGGGTGGCGTAGACGAGCCCAATCCGGTACTTGGCCCCTTCCTTCGCCGTCCGAACCCAAATGTTTGTCAGGTCCTCTTCGCCAGAGGAGGGGAGCAGGTTGTGCGCCTCCTCGACGTAGACCAGGACGTCTGTAGGTGGCGTACCGCTTCGAAATTGCTCTTGGTTCGTCTGGAAAATCCGCCACATCACCCTGTCCGCAGAGGCTCTGTTCAATGCCGGATCGCCGCTAGACTGGTCGATGATGACCAGGCGGCCAGCTACAAGGTCTGCGTAAATGTCGTCGGCATAGTCCGAGGAAGTCGACTCCGTATGTTGGGGTCGAATGCGGCCGACCAGGCGCGATCCATTCGGATAGGCGAACATCTCCAGCACCTTCTTAAGATCGTCGTCAGCCCACGACCCCGACGAGCTGGTCTGCACATAGGCCTGATTGAACGTCCCGTAGCCGGACGTGCCGTCTGAGATGAACGCACGAAGAATTTCTCCCGCCTCTGCAATCTCGGACCAGGTAGGCGCCTGTTTTGACAGTAGGGTAGCGCCGGCCTGGTACCGCGCGGGGTCGTTTCCGGCTTGCGATTGCATGGCCTGCAAGAGATCCTGCTTGAAAAGACCAGTCGTTACTGGCCGAACGGATTGCGGAGGCGTGAATCCGGCCTTGAAGAGGAGGGCCCGATAGAAGAGGACGCGGCGATTGTGCCGGGTTGTGGCCGACCGATCTGCGACGGGCGGGGCATCAAACCGAACCGATCGGAAGTTGGTGATGTACTTGGTCGTATCCTCGGCGAGGGCGGAGTCGATGATTTCCTTGCCGACCTGCAGGTTTGCCGACTCAAAGAAATTGAGAAGCATCAGTTTGCGAGTCGGGTCGTTTGGGTGCTTGGTGATCCCGTACGTCACTACATCGGCCCGCAGCGCGTCGTGTTGGCCGGCCGGTCCACAAGCCCAGACGTTCTTGATGGCCGTGGGGTTCTGCCCGCTAGCGGAGTCTTGCGTGTTCTCGTTGGCGTACTCACCATTGGGGTCGAGCACGACCTGGCCGATTCTCCGTGATTGTGATTGCCACCGGAGTTCGAAAATCGACTTTAGCATGATCTTCGTCGTGTTGGACTTCCCAGTTCTCGTCATCCCGAACAGGGCTGTCTTCTGCCCGAGCAGGTCGGTTGGCGTAATTGCAACGCGAACCCCACCTACCTGCTGAAACGGACGGTTCGTTGAGGCGTACCTCACCTCTCCGACCTGCACCATCGGCTCTGCTTCCGTTTGACCCTTCCGGAGGAACGGGTCCCTGAAGTTGACTACTGCTCGAAGGGAGTCCCCACGAAGCTTGTATACCTTGAGGCCACGGTTGGGGTAGTAGTTACTCAGATCGGAGCCAAAGGCGAGTTGATACTCGGGCTTGGATGGATTTCCGAGATCGGCAATGTAGAAAGTCCCCAACACTCGACACCGCACCCCAGCATAGCTCAGGAGGTAGTGGGTGGTTGGGTCCATGATATCGCGATCATCCCAAGAACGATTTGTGTCACCGCTCACCCGCTGTGCGGTCTCGACGCGAACGCGCAATGCCTCCTGAGCATTCGGCAGATCTGCGTGATCGATGACGCGTAGCAGGATCACCGATGCATCCTCGACCCGGACGTCGAGGGTCGACTGCGTTGCCACCCTCGTTGCCACGAGGAACGAGAGCGCAGGGATACCTCCAACGCCTTGCCGATGGAAATCATGTATTTGGACTAGGGCGTCCTCGTAACCAAGGGAGAACACCTCACCGACATAGGCGTCCGACGGGGCGAGCATCCGCAGGAGATCGGCTGCACTTTGCAGAGGTGGATCGAGGTCGGCCTGGCCGAGTTGCCGACCCAGTGAAGAGAGCACATTGGTCATCGTCGAATTCCTCGTTGCTGGCCGGGTCAGGTGCTCAAGAGACCCGCGCGTTCTTCCCCGCCCGGCGTTCACCGAGTCGATCAAAAGCCGCGGCTACTCACGGTACAACATCGTTCGTTGGTCTGTCGGTTTAAGCCCTAGCCTTGTGACTCTGCCTCCCTAAAGAGATCGAATGCGCTGATCTCCAAGGTCTTGGCGATCCGCTCGATGGTATCCGTTGTCAGGTTCTTTTCGCCCCGCTCAATCGCCCCGATGTAGGTGCGGTGCAGCTTGCAGGCGTCCGCGAACCCCTCCTGCGTGTACCCGGCCGCGGCCCGGAGGCGCCGGACCGCCTTGCCGATCTGCAGTCGCAACGTGGACATGAGCCGGAACGCTCCACGGGCCGGCCCATCTCTTGCAACAGTCCAATGGTAGCCACACTGACAGTAGCGCGCAAAACCAGAAGTGGCGATTGGACTTAGGATCGGTGGCCGAGTCGCCAAGGCGGCCGGAGCCTCCGGGGGTGCCATGTCAAAGGAGCAAGAACCCATGCGTTGGACGACCATCGCCGCCGCGGCGGCTCTGAGCATCGTTCCGGCCGCGGCCGCCGCTCAGGAGATGTTCCCGAATGTCGAATACATCGCTGGTCGCGCGGGTTTGGAGGACAAGAAGAAGGGTACCCTGCTGATCGGGGAGGCCGAGCTGAAGTTGGTCGACAAGAAGGGCAGCTCTATTCTCGTCATCCCGCTCGCGACCGTCACCGAGGTGTCGAACTCCACGGAGCGGAAAGACGCTGGGCTCATCAAGAAGGCAGCATTCGGGATCTTCGCCGGGTCGAAGAAGGAAGATTTCGTCGTGGTGTCGACGCAGACGGCGACGGATGCCGAGGGGATCGTGTTCAAGGTCTACGAGAAGAACATGGCACCCGGTCTCGTCGCGAAACTCAAGTTCCGACTCGGCAGGCTCCACGGGTTGACCGCGAAGCCGGGGGTGGCGGACAGCGTTCGGTAGGCCCCCCCCTATGGGCGCCTTCGGAACCTGTAGGCGTCCTCCCGGTCACCGGGCGGGGCGCCGTCGCGGCACGCTCGCGCCTTCCCCGACCGTATCGGCGGCCCTATCGCCAGCGGTAGTCCTAGCCCAAACCCATCGCTAACCCAGGCCGAAACCCAGCCGTCACCCCAAGTCAAAGTCCCGGGAAAAAGACCGGGAAGAGTCCCGGAGAAAAGCCTCGGAGAGACTCCCGGAAGGGAGACTCCGGCCGGACACGTGGGGATTCCCAATCGCAGGCGGTGTCCGACGGTATCCCGGAAGAAGCCTGGGGAATCCCGGTGGATGGTCCGATAGTACCCGGCTCAGATCGGCCGGGGAGACCACCCACGATCCGTGCGATTCGACAATGATCATTCGTCGGGTAAAGACGCCCTACGAGTTCACTCGACCCAAGCCGCAAGGTCCCAAACAGGGGGGGGGCTACGAAAGACTGACCGCGGGGATCACTCGGGTCCGTCGCGCCCCGGGATAGGCACTCTGTTGGGGGCACTACCAGCGGATCAAGCTCCCAATTTCCCACCGACACCCATCGCGACGGCGGTAGGAAGTTCCCTGGGACAACAGGAACGGTCCTCGGAAAGTACGCCTCGACTGGCTCCCCCTGCTGCCTGACGGTCGTCGCCGATCGAGGCTTTCAACTCAACGCATCCAGACCCCCACCAGACGGTCGTTCGTGGTCGCGGTGGGAGACCCCGCCGAAGTGACGTACGAAGGACGCCCGAAAGACGCCGAAGGTATCCTAAGCTTCCCTGGGGCACGCCGGGGTGCTCCATTCGGGTCCGCCAGCCAGTCCCGCGAACGGCCCATCGGAGCACGATCGGACACTTGGAGGGACGGTCGACCACCAGGTCAGGCCGTTCCCATCAGGGCGGCGAGAGTCGCCAGTGCCAGGGATGGAGCACGCTGATCCCCCGACGGATGTCGCTGCACGAGGTGTTCGTCAGCAAGGCGTTTGAGCGGGACAGCCGCAGCTTGGGGCCCAATCTTCTGGTCGTGGGCCACGCGACTCATCGAAGGCTCGGCTCGGGGCGGCGAGGCGGCGTTGGCCGGGTACAACCCGCCATGGTGCGCTGTCGCGGGCGGACGGCCCGGCCCCGGCACCGGGGGCCAACACCCGGGTCGACTAGCGGAAACCCAGGCCGAAACCCAGCCGTCACCCTAAGTCAAAGTCCCGGAAAAAGTCCGCGAAGAGTCCCGGAGAAAGCCTCGGAAGAGTCCCGGAAGGGACACTCTGCCCGGACTCGTGGGGATACCCAATCGCAGGCGGTCTCCGACGGTATCCCGGAAGAAGCCTGGGGAAGCCCAGGTGATTGTCCGTTAGTACGGCTCAGATCGGTTGGGGAGTTGGCCTCACCGACCGGCCACCAATCGGGCCAGCCCCGCCCAATGGCGGGGATGGGGCACCGTAATCCCCCGCCGGAGCTGACTGCAGGACGCGCTGGTGAGCCCGGTAGTCGCCATGAGCTGCTTGAGGGGGATCGCTTCGAGGTGCGGTCGGACCGCGTTGAGGTAGGCCTCGCGGGTCATCGCCGGCTGGGCCCGCTGTTTGTACACGGCGTTGGCGCGGTAGACGCTGTCCATGGTTCGCTGCCGCCGGCGAACGGCGGCGCCGCGGTAGCGCGGATCGACCGTCGGATCGGGACGGTCGTCGAACTCTCGCATGGACCGGACCTGGAGCCGGCGCCGACGCCGGTACGGGGTCTCGCCATGATGCTCCGGCTTCGGCCCCTTCTCCGCGGCTTCGAGTAGGGCGGCAACCACCGATTGGGCCACGGGCATGACCAGCCGGGCCCAGCGGCTCGCCGTCGCCGCCAGCGGTTCCGTCACGGACGGCAACAAGCGGCATTGGCCGTCCGGTAACTCGTACAGATCGCGGCGGGTGAACTCGCGCTTCGCCAACAGGTCCAGCACGAAGCGATCGACGGCGGGGCGAGCCGGTTCCATGAGATCGAGAGCCAACGCCCCGCGAGCGGTGCGGTCGGTGTGCAGGAGGCCGAGCATCGGGTCGAGGCCCACCGCGAGGCAGGCGATTCGCGCTTCGCCTTCGAGGACGGCGTAGCAGTAGTTGAGGATCGCGTTCGCTGGATTGACCGCCCGGTTTGAGCCTCGGCTCCCCAGCGGTGAATGGCGGGCCCCGAACACCGACCAGTGACGAGGACATCGCTTCCGATCCGTGGCAACGATCTGCACGGGCACCTGGCGCCACGCTGACCAATACGCTTGAGCGCCCTGCGCCTCCGCCAGCCGAAGACTGTCGAAGTTGGTCGCTTGCTCGACCTGGCGATCTGCCGACGCCACGTCCCTCCTGATGTCGCGACTCGCTTCCAGGCGGCCCAAGAGATCGAGCTGACCTTGCACCTTCGCCACTAACAAGCGTCGACTGATCTGCAATCCGACCTCGTTGGTTCCGGCGAGCGCTTGGGCTCGCCGGACCGGAGGCCGGTGAGCGGCTGAGGACGCTGCGACCATCAGCACTCGGCCGTCGGGATGAAGATGCAGCAACGGAAGACCGACGCCATCCAGCCATTTGATGGCATCGAGGGTGATGGCGCCCGAAGAGCCGATGACGATGAGCCGCCGGACTTCGCGATCGATCCGGCTTAGCCGCGTCTGCCGCCGGACGCCCAGCGATTCGTCCTCGATCACCAGGTGCCCACGTTCCACCCGGAGCCGCAGCGCGTAGCCCCGCAGCATCAGCACCCCGCCGGCCACCGCAAACTGTTCCGTCACGACGCTCCTCCTTCCGGTTGCGGCGCCGGCGCCAAGGGGTCCGACTCAAGCTCCCGGTCCATCGCTGTGAATTCGGTGAGTAGCTGCCGAAATGCGTGACGGGCTGGGTCGGCGGGCTCGGTCGGCAGGTGATCGAGCAGATACCGGTGGATTCGCCGCAGCCGGTGTCGGCGACGATCCCATCGTTTCGCCTGCAGCTCGGCGAGGTCGAAGGCCGGGAGTTGATCGCCGTAGCCGGCCGCTCGGGCGAACGCGAAGAGCTGCGCGACGACAGGCTCCATCGCCTCGTCGCGGCGGTCGTCCTCGTCGCCCCAACGCTTGAGGTCGTCATACACGCGCAGGTGATCCATCAGGGCGGCGAACTGGACGCGGATGGCGGCATGGGCAAACCGGGCCACCCCCCCTTCCCGCCCCTCGTATCGGCGCACCATCCGGAGCGCGTGGGTGCGCCGGCGTTTCGTGGTCGGCTCGGCTGGCGGGAGGTGGGCCAGGACGATGGCCTCGAACGCCGCGCTGGCATCGGCTGTGGCCGGAAGACGCCGCGGGTATCCCTCTCCCGTGAACAGCCAGTCGATGCTTAGGCCCCGCCGGACCAAGGGCTGCAGGCTCAGCACGTCGGGCACGACGACCCGCTTCCCGAACCACGCGGTGGCCGTGGACCGCGAGGCCGCGCCGGCGGCGATGAGTTCGTACTGGGTTCCAAACTCCTCTCGCACAAACGCGCGCAACCGGGCTTGGATCGCGAGTGCCTGCTTCGGAGGCATGGCCTTGCGCCCCGGGCGGGTATCTAGTCGCTGCGCCCTGGGTCGTCCCCGCTTGGTCCGACTGGGGTCATGCGTCCGTTTAACCATTCATAGTTGCCGATTAACAAGGCTCCCTAAATCTACTCGCGGGCGATCGTTTCGCCAGTGACTTTGCGGGTGCCAATTGGCACCACCACCCCAAGGAGGTTGCATGTCATCGAGGTTTGGTCCTATCCCCCCGCGCGCGCCGATCTATCTGTCGGGTCCCCAGACCCTTCACGGCAGCCCCGTCTGGCACGCCGCGATTCGGTCGCTCCAGACTCAATTTCCGGCGTCGCCGATCTGGTCGCCAAAGGAAATCTTTCAGTCCCGGGATGACTGGCGCGCTCATCTAGCGTCTCGCCTTCGCGAGTGCGGCGGCCTCGTGTTTCTCGCCGATGCCGACGCCTGGTTAGGCAAGGGAGTCGACACGGAAATCGCCGCCGCCCGCGCCCTCGGCCTCCCCGTCGGCTGGCTGACGCCGAGGAGCGAGCTGCTCGCGATCGAAGCGATCGAGCTGGGACCGCCCAACGAGGCCGATTGGATTCGATATCGGAAGGCGCGCCCCACCGGGACCCCGGGGGTGGCGCGATGACCCGTCGGCGGAGCTACAACCCAAGCCGCGGGCTATTTGCGGGCCGTCGATTCCCGAGCGAGTACGCCTACCGTAAAGCCCTCGCCCGACGCCGGGGTCTCCTCTCCACCCGGGCGGCCCGGGAACGCCCGATTCCCGTCTTCACGTCGCAGCAGTTCGAGTGGCTCACCGAGGAACAGCGCGAGAGCTACCAGCGGAGCCTCAACGTGGTCGCCGATATGCGAGGCAAGGGGTGGTCACTCGCTCGGGCGGTCCGCGAGAACAACACCGATCCCGACACCGTGAAGCGGTACCTCGGCTCCGCTCTTCGCACCGACACTCGTGGCCGCCTCCGACCGACCCCGTTCGACAAGCGCCTACGTCGCCTCCTCGTCCACACCGAAACCGGCGACAAGGTGCTCGACATCGCGGACTCGCGTCAGGCGACGCTCGTCGCCGACCATGCGAACGCCCTTCGAGCCTTTGCGCGGACGGGGGACGCGTCGGGGTTGGCTCGCTTTCGCGGGCGGGTGCTTCAAATCGGGAAGGTGAAGTACCGACTCGTTACCGAGCCCGTGGAGGCACAGCGGATCGTCGAGTCGGATCGGAACGAGTACGAGATCTACCAGCGCTACCGATGAGGAGGAAACGATCCATGGGAACTGGGGCCCGGCGCGCCGCGCGCCTTGCAACCAAACGCCTGGCATTGCCACCCGACGCAGCGTGTGCCGACTGCGGTACCCGCCGGGTTTTGGCGCTAGCGATGGTCGACGGCGTCGTCGTGTGCTACCGATGCCAGAACCGTCGCCGCGGGGTGCCGACCTTCGAACGCCACCACTTCGTGGCGGCCAAGCGGACGCCGGAGGTCGTCCCGCTCCCCGCCAACGATCATCGCGCCGTCGAGGACCTGAAGTACGACTACCCGGCGGAGGTCTGGACCAACCCGGACGGCCGGAACGTGCTCATGGCGGTCGCCGTTTTGGCGATGGCGGGTGCCCTCGGCTACTGTCTGTATCGATACTGTACTCCTCTCGGGCGAAGCCTGCTCCGGGCCAATGGATGGCTCATCACTCAGCACGGACCGGAATGGGAGGCATTGGCTGGCCTTGCGCCGTTTGAATGGGAAGGGCTCCGTGGCGAAGGCGATCCGGACCGATGAGACCGCAGACCAGGTCGAGGCGGCCGTGCGGGCCTTCGCCCCGCCCACGGAACCGAAACGTGCGCCACGAGCGCCTCGCCGTTCCTTGGTTGGTGACGGCGGCGACTATCGGTGGCCGCCCGTCGCCGTCGTCTTGGATACCGAGACGTCCACGGACCCGACGCAGCGACTGCTGTTCGGCTTCTATCGGGTGGTCTCGTGGGTCCCTACAGATGTTGGGTGGCGACTGGCGGTCGACGAAGAGGGCGTGTTCCACGATGACGATTTGTCGCGGTGGGACCCCGCGGGCTGGGCGACGCTCCGCCGGTTCGTCCCACCTCGTGACCCCGAGATCCCGTCGCCTGCCGACCCGACGTTCTATCGCTATGCACGCCGGGCGTTCTTGGACGAGGTGATTTGGCCCGTCGTGGTCGAGGCCAAGGGTCTTCTAGTGGGTTTCAACCTCCCCTTCGATCTGTCGCGACTGGCGGTGCATGCCGGCGCCACCCGGCCGCGCACGTGGGTGATGAAGGACGGCCGACGGCTTCGGCCAAGCTATGTGGATGCCTGGTCTCTGCGGCTCTGGCAACGCTCCGATGGGTCGGAAGATCGGTTCCGGCCACGGGTCCAGATCAAACACATCGACCGCAACCGGTCCCTGATCCGTTTTGGGCCGGTCCACCCGGACGCCCTGGTCAATCCCGGAACCGGCGCATTCCTCGATCTCAAGACCCTGGTGTTTGCGTTGACGGATGAGGGTATGGGTCTCGCCCGCGCAGGCGAGGTCTTTGACGCGCCGGTGCGGAAGTCCGAGCTAGATGAGTTTGGACGGATCACGCCCCAGAGCCTGACCTACGGGCGGCGAGACGTGGCGGCCACCGCCTCCTTGTTGGAGGTGGTGCGCCGTGAGTTTGATCGTCACCCCATTGACGTCCGGCCGCATGAGGTACGGTCCCCGGCGACGATCGTGAAGGGCTACCTTCGCGCGTTAGGCGTGACCCCGCCGCTCAGTCGCACATACCGCGTGTCCCGTCGACGGCTCGGCCAAGCCACGTCATCGTACTTCGGCGGCCGGGCCGAGTGTCGGATTCGGAAGACCGTGGTCCCCGTCGTCAGCACCGACGTGACCTCGATGTATCCGACGGTCAACATCCTCGCAAACCTTCGGGAACTGCTGGGGGCCGAACGCCTGACCGTCCACGAAAGCACGAGGGCGGCGCAGGCGACGCTCGCCAGCCTGAATCGGGATGACCTCCTCCGGCCTGACCCCTGGCCGTCGCTTCGGTTCTTCGCTGAAGTGATCGCCGACGGAGACGTGCTCCCGCTGCGGGCGCACTACGATCCACGGAACCGAGTTCCGACGATTGGCGTCAACCCAGTCACCAGCAACGTTCCGCTGTGGTATACAGGCTTCGACCTCGCGGCGTCGCTTCTTCTCAAGGAGAAGGTGCCGCGCATTCGGCGGGCCTTTCGGCTTGACGGCACCGGTTCGCTCGGCAGCCTCGCACCCGTCACGTTTCGTGGCGGCACGGTCATCGACCCGCGGACCGAGGACATCTTTCGCTCGGTGATCGAGGCCCGCCATCGGGTGAAGGCGGATAGAACCCTCCCGAAGGCGGAACGGGAGGCGCTCCAGCAAGGCCTGAAAGTCTTTGCGAACTCCGGCTCGTATGGGGTGTTGGCGGAGTTTACCGCCCACCGCCTCCCGGGCGACGAGACCGAGACGGTCCGGGTGGAGTATGGCAGTGCGCCGGGGTTCGACACGAAGGTGCGAAGTCCAGAGACGCCGGGCGAGTTCTGCTTTCCCCCGCTCGCCGCCTTCATCACGGGCGCCGCGCGGCTCTTGTTGGCGGTCGTCGAACGCCTGGTGATTGACCGCGGCGGCACCTACCTCGCGATGGATACTGACTCGATCCACATCGTCGCGACCAAGTCCGGCGGATTGGTGTCGTGTGCTGGAGGCTCACACCGCGACGCCCGTGGGCACCCGGCGATTCGCGCCCTCTCGTGGGCCGAGGTCGATGCGATCGTGGCCACACTCGACGGCCTCAAGCCCTATGGCGAGGACGTGAAGAGCCCGTTACTCAGAATCGAGGACGAGAACTTCGTCCGGGAGACGGCCTCGCGGCGCCAGCTCTACGGGCTCGCGCTCGCCGCCAAGCGCTACGTGCTCTTCAACCGCCTGGCGAAAGGGCGCCTCGACATTCGCAAGCGCTCCGATCACGGACTCGGCGCGTACCTCGACCCCACGGACCCGCGGCCCCGGACCGAGCGGCCCGAGGACCCCGACCCCAATGACGGATGGATGGCCGAGGTCTGGCGCCGCCTGATTCAACGAACCGACGGCCGCCCCGAGGGTCCGGCGCCGACCTGGTACCATCGCCCGGCCCTGATCCAGTTCACCGCGTCCAGTCCGGATCGGCTCAAACCCTACACGATCCGCAAGGACAACCGGCCTTACGCCGATCGACTCAAGCCGTTCAACTTCATGATGGCTGCGAATGTGGAGCCCGACAGCATCGCGCCACCGTTGCGCCGTGATCGGTTCCGATTGATCGCCCCGTTCGAGCGGAACGCGACGCGCTGGTTCGAGGCAGAATGGCGTGACCTCTACAGCGCGGCACGCTGCCAACTCGCGACGAGTGGGAGCGGTGGCCCGGGGGTCGTCGTGGCGGAGTCGATTGCCGCGATGGTCGACGCGTACTGGCGACACAACGAATGGAAAAGCACGAGGCCCGATCGCCAGCTGCCGCAGCCCGACCCCGTCGGCCTCTTGCCGCGTCGCCCAGTTTCCGTTGCCAAGGTGACGGCGATCGGCAAGGAAGCCGGGTTCGTCGAGGAGGCCGAGGAAGGCCTGATAGAAGCCGACGAGCTGGTGCTGACCTATCGGACGGGCCCCGAAGGCCTGGCGACGTGGAAGGAGATTGTCGCAGAACTGAAGCGCCTTTCGACCCCCGAGTTGAAGTCCGCAGCACGTGTGCTGGGAATACCCGAGCGCAATCTGTGGCGGTACCGGGGCGAAACGCAGGCGCGGTCCGCCCACCGAGCTTCGCTCCTGCAGTGGTACCGCGAAAGAGCGGGACGCCGAGAGGGCCCGCACAGGCTCGGTGCCGCTCGATAGGAGTCCGGGTCGGCTAGCGCTCCCAACAGGCGGCTCCCCGGTTCCGCACCCGGGACCTTCGGATTCTTCCGGCGGTCATTCGTCCGTGCATCCGTCGTGCGTTGGTGCGGTCTTCGTGCGACCGTGGTAGGTCATCGAACCGCTGAGGAGGGGACCGTTGACCGGCCATGAGGTCCGGTCGGTCTTTCGGGGCCGCCAGATCAAGTCGCCACCGTGTAGCCGCGGCACATGACCGGAACCCCAGAATTTGATTAACGATTGAGACCACAACAGGTTATATGAGGTGGCTTGCCGCGGAGTCACAACTTTGACAGCCACTTTGGCAGGATTGGCATCGAGGCGTAAATTAGGGGAGCATCCGGATGCGTCACTCGCGCGACATTGGGGGTCGGTTGGGCCGCAAACGATAGACAGTCAACTCGAACTACCTGGAGATCCAAGGTGGCATACTCGGCAGAGATCAGTCGGACTAGCCCATCATGCTTTGTGTTCCTGATCGACCAATCTGGCTCGATGGGTGACGCGTTTGCAGGCGACGTAGGAAGAAAGAAGGCTGACGGTGTCGCCGACGCCATCAATCGCATGCTCCAGAACCTCGCAATCAAATGCGCCAAAGAGGAGGGTGTTCGAGATTATTTCCACGTCGCGGTTATCGGATATGGCGCTTCAGTTGGAACTGCCTGGGCTGGCGAACTAGCAGGGCGCGAGCTCGTTCCAATCAGTGAGATCGCTAACCGGCCGGCTAGAATCGAGGACCGCAGGAAGAGAGTAGATGACGGTGCCGGTGGGCTCATCGATCAGTCGGTGAAATTCCCGGTGTGGTTCGATCCGACTGCCAACGGCGCCACCCCGATGTGCCAGGCCCTTGCTCAAGGAACCGCGTTGATCGAGCGATGGATTGTGTCCCACCCCAACGGCTTTCCTCCGGTCGTCATCAATATTACCGACGGAGAGGCAACGGACGGTGATCCAACGGGAGCCGCCGAGCGGATTCGAGGTGTCCGAACCTCGGACGGCGACACCTTACTCTTTAATCTGCACCTATCGTCCACGGTTGGATCCCCCATCGAGTTCCCTGACTCGGACGTTGCCCTTGCTGATCACTACGCCAAACGTCTGTTTGCGCTGTCGAGTCCCCTACCGCCGCACATTCGCGATCAGGCAACCAATGAGGGGTTTCGCGTTACCGACGCGTCTCGGGGGTTCGTCTTCAATGCGGACCTGGTTGCTGTCATCAAGTTCCTCGACATCGGAACCCGTCCCAGCAATCTTCGGTAGAGGACGGTGCGACTGATCGCACGTGCGTTCTGGGTCCCGAAGTTCGGAGCTACCGAGGACGAATACGAGGACGCATTCTCGCCGCGAAGCCTCCGCTCCGAGCAGGAGTATGACGCGCGTACTTTTCGTATCGCAGTGGCCGATGGTGCCACGGAGGCCTCGTTCGCAAGACAATGGGCGGGTCAACTCGCACGCGCCTACTGCCGTGCCCAATTGCGGGCTACATCCCTTCGCACAGACCTGAGCCCGCTCCAGGATCGATGGCAGGCGGGCGTTGCCGACCTCAACCTGCCATGGTATGCCGAGGAGAAGGCAAGGGCTGGTGCGGCCGCCGCGATCGTCGGGCTCCACCTTCGCGACACGAAGTCGACGCGCGGCTCGGGTGTATGGAACGCCGTGGCCGTTGGCGATTGCTGCTTGTTTCAGATTCGAGACGACGCCCTTTTGACCGCTTTCCCGCTTAGTCACTCCGATGATTTCACAAACTCGCCGTTCCTCGTTCCGAGCCTGCGTCAAGCGTCCACTGGCCTAGAGGCACACCTCTCAACGGTTGCTGGCGACTGGCAGACAGACGATGCGTTCTACCTGATGAGCGACGCAGCAGCCGCTTGGTTCCTGCGCGGATGTGAATCTCAGCGGGCGCCCTGGCGAATGTTGCGAGACGTTGAGACTTCCGAAGGGCCGCGATTCGTGGATCTGATCGATGATCTCCGAGCGACAGATCAACTTCGCAACGATGATGTGACCGTCGTTCGCCTGGAACTGGTCGGCTAGGATGGCTTGGCCCACCGGCCAGCAGTACGGTGAAGCCGTTCAGCACCCTCACCTCTGTTTTGGTGACGCCGATCTCAAGGCCTGCCAGATCGAGACAGACCGTCTCGGCTTGCCTAGGCCTCGCTCCGGCAACTTTGCGGTCGTCTACAAGGGAACTCGCGGTCAACGCACTTGGGCCATCAAGTGCTTCACCAGGGAAATCGCCAATCAACGCGAAAGGTACGCGGCGATCAGCAGCCACCTGAGGAATGCCGCGCTTCCGTTCACCGTGGGGTTTGAGTTCGTCGATCAAGGAGTCAGAGCTAGCGGATCATGGTATCCGGTGTTGAAAATGGAATGGGTTTCTGGCGTTCCATTGTCCCGCTACATTGAAACACACCTCCGCGATGAGACATCGCTTCTTCAGCTCGCAGCCCAATGGGTCAGGATGATCAAGGAACTGCGAGCGGCCAGAATCGCTCACGGCGACTTGCAACACGGGAACGTCATCCTTTCTGGCGACAGCCTCAAACTCGTTGACTACGATGGGATGTTTGTTCCCGCTCTGAGCGGTGCCGTTTCCACAGAAGTTGGCCATCCAAACTACCAGCATCCTGGCCGCGAACGGCTGCAGTTTGGGCCGCGACTGGACAATTTCTCCGGTTGGACGGTCTACGTGTCGCTGGTCGCCCTGGCCGTCGATCCTTCGCTGTGGCAACGTTCGAATGCCGGCGACGATTGCTTGCTGTTTCGAGCTGGTGACTTCGCAGCTCCGTCTGCCTCTGTTGTCTTCAAGACCTTGAGAGAATCGGCCGATGACCGCCTGCGTTCACTCGCCGATGTTTTCGCAGGCCTACTGACGATAGAGCCGCACCTCGTTCCGCCTGTTGACGAGCCAATCCTCTCGACAGTCGCTGCGATACCTTCTAAGTCACAGCTTCCGTCGTGGCTTGACGATCACATCGGTAAGGCGGGCTCTGCCGTGCGCCAGACTGCGGCCACGACTGGAACCACCGAAGACGCCTCGTGGGTGTTGGACTTCTTATCGGCTGTTCAACCCCCGCCGGACGCCCATTTCATGGCGGATGACAAGAGTACCCGAATCGTTGGCCTTCTTGCACTTCCAGTCGCGGCAGCCCTCGCCCTTCTCCTTTCCTGGCCACTGCTGACGCTTGTACTGGCGCTTGGGCTCGTTGCGAGCGGCTCGGCTATTGCGCGCGGGTATTCGAGACAGCCGGGGGTTAAGTCGAGCCGTAGCGCTCGTCAGGAGCTGGCGGCCATTCGAGCTGAGGGTAAGTCGGCCCAGCGAGAGGTCAAGGTGCGCGAGCGCGCGCGAGCTAGTCGCAATTCAGACAAAGACCGAGCCTTGGGGAGAATCGGGGACCGCCTTGCGACTGTCGATCAACAAGCGGCGCGGGCTCGAGACTCGGTGGGGCGGCGGTTAGCTGAGGCTTGTCGGGCGACAAGTCGCCGGAAAGTGCAGGCGGATTCCGATGAACAGGCCACCCTTGCGAAAGCAGCGCGCGATACGGGAGCTCGCGTCGCAACGCTCCGCAGCCAGGTAGCGAAGATTCAGCAAGAGGAGCAAAGCGAGGTTGGAGGTCGTCTCGCTGCCCTTCAGCAGGCCTTTGTCCAGCAGAGAATGCGTGCGGCGCGCATTGTGGGCGCCCGGATTCCCGGTGTCGGACCGCACCTCACCACGGTCCTGCAGTCGGCTGGAATGGTCACCGCTTCAGATGTAGACAGATTGCGGCTTCGGCGGCTCCCCGGCTTCGGTCCTACCCGGGCGAATGCGGTGCTCGGTTGGGTCCGGGTTGTTGAAACTCAAGCCCGCGCGGCGATGCCACAGGCTCTTCCACAGGCCGACAGCCAGGCAATCTGGGCAAAATTCGCATCGCAGCGGAGCGTCCTCATGAACAACCTAGTGCCTGCGGAGGCACAGCTCCGGACCAAGGAAGCAGCAGTACGAAGTCAGTTTGCTCAGGTCCGCGCCGAGTGCGAGCGGCTCGAGGCGGGCCCGCGCGCTACGGCTGCCAATGAGCTGAAGGGGATCCAGGCCGCGCTGGACCGCGAACGAGGCGCGATTCGGCAAGAGCGCGAGGCGGTCATCGAGCAGGCACAGTCGGCGTTGCGCGAGTTGCAGATGGCTGTCGACGAAGCGCAGCGGGCCGAGGCGGCGATTCGCCGACGATCTTCGACGGTAACGTCCCGAGTCCGGGCGTACGGCGGGCTGACCCTGCCACACTACGTATGGCACTTGGCTGTGAGCCAGAGTGGGCGCCAGGCCTAGAGCTACCTCGGATTGGGGCCTGGTGGAACCTAAACGTGGGAGGGGTGATGGGAAGGAAATTCGGCTTCTCGTTCTCGTGGAAGCGGGCAGTTGGCCTCTCCTCGCTGAAGGGAAAGCTCTCCAGACAGATAGGCGTCCCGCTGAGTCGCTCCGGCAGGCAACGGAAGGTCGGCCGCGCACTGGGATGCGCTGTGGTACTAGGCATGGTGGCGGCCGGATCTGGAGTTGTGATGGTGGTCCTTTTGTTCGCGTTCGCATGAGCAGGCCGATGCCGATCGCCTCGTGGGCCAAGAGTGGAGTACCAGCGGTCGCGACGTGGCCCAGCGTTACTGACACTTCCACATCTCTATCTATTATCCCCCGTCCGCTGCAAGCGCCTGATATTCCCAACGGGTCGAGAGGCTGCCATCGTTGATCCTCCGACTCGCGGGGAGCAAACATGTGGTACTCGGGCATCGATCTCCACAAGCGCACGATCGCTCTGCACACCGTCGATGCG